>Ga0065721_10003552_pt1 | contig 418375 bp, 348 predicted proteins | sample Mesricmetagenome_FD_59108 | JGI IMG/M metagenome (GOLD analysis project Ga0065721, IMG submission 59108) | Mesophilic microbial community from rice straw/compost enrichment Sample: eDNA_1 v2 (version 2) | ecosystem: Engineered > Solid waste > Grass > Composting > Bioreactor | place: USA...
TCCGTGTCGATCCTGATACCTGCCACAACGTCCGGCGAGAGATGCCGTTTCCCGCCGACGACTTCATCGGTGCCTGCGGGGAAATCGTCGCTGACCACTAAGGGTATCTCCACCCGCTTCGCCCATACGGGCAGACGGGGGTCGTTTCGTTGCTGCATATATTCCACAAGGGTCGCACACATTTTCAGCCGACGGTAGTTACTCCCGCTGACGTCCGTAAAGGTATTCGATGGCCAGGAATCATTTGAGCCCACCCCTGGAAGCCGCATCGCCGCATCATCAGCGCTGGACGCAATGATCGGATACTGATCGGGATCTGCCATAATCCTTTCGATACCCGCTTTTGCTTCCTCAGGTAGTTTTTCCGAAATGCGCATGTAATAGCGCAGGCGCAGCGAATTGGCAAACTGTCGCCACCGATGCGGATCACCCCCGAAATAAACGTCAGCGGCCGGCAGTATGGATTCATACTCGCTTGCAGGCCTCGACAATAGCGTATTGGCTGATTCAAGCGTTGTCAGAATGCCCCTGTAAATGGTTTCCTGGGTATCGTAGGCGGGTTGCAGGTTTTCACCCCCTCCCTCCTCCGCCTTCAGTGCCTGTGTATAAGGGGCATCACCCCACAGATCGGCTATAAGCCCGAACATAAAAGCGTCCATCACCATTGCCACGCCCCGGTGAAAATCCAGCCCTTCCTCTTCCGCCCGCTTCATCAGCAGGGCATTGTTCCGCAACACATTGTATTGGGCATTCCAGCTTTGGCTGCCCAACCATTCGTAGTCGTTATGCGAGCCGAACCACGCGTCTTTCTGGGTGTGCTGCACCACGCCAGCAATATCCTGAAATCCGAGATCAAGGTAGAGTCTGCCTGCTTCGGTCAGTACGGTCGGTAAAATGAGATTCGGGTTTACCGTTGTTTCATCCGTTCCGTTCGGATTGATATTAAGCTCGGTCAAGTCTTTGCAGCCGCTGATCTGCAAGAGCAGCATGATGCAGCTGACCGCTTTCATTACATAGCTTATTGATTTCATTTTTGATGCTTTTATCCGTTGAAATAAACTAAAAAGTAACCGCCAGCCTGAAGCCGATAGGCATTGCCCATGGTGTTACATTATAGCGCTCAATCCCCTGTTTGAACTGGATTCCGCCCCCCTGTGTACCGCTCTCCTGCTGAAAAGCCATCTCCGGGTCCACGCCGATCTTGGCTCTTGTCCACAGGATGATGTTACGGGTATAGATTGAAACCGACGCGCCTTGCATACCCAGCTTCCGCGCTAAGCCCATGGGCAGTGCGTACCCAAGCGACAACTCCCGCAATTTGATGTATGATGCGTCAAACGTTGAAGCCATCATAAAGTCCCAGGGATAGTTGTCTGCATAGGGAAGGTATCTGGTTCCTTCACCTCCGAGATTTTCGGTGTATCCGATGACCTCCCCGGCATCATCGTACTGTGCAATGACTCCCGGATTGAATACTGCGAAATTGCCGTAGTTCACTCCGTCCATAACCAACGGGAAAGCGCCGTACTCGGCTGTCGGCCCACCTACGATATTGAACTTATTGCCTTTGACACGCACCAGATCATTGGCTACCAAGTAGTCCCGTAGTGCCTGGCCCGTAAGACCATTGGGGTTGATCAGATTATCCAGGAACCGCTGTGTTTTCAGATCCGACTCAGAGTAGCGGTAGGTCTGGGACATAAAGTCACCGCCGAAGCGCATATCAAACGCAGCATTCAGCGTAAACCGTTTGTACGTCAATGTAGTCTGTACCCCCATCACGAAGTCCGGATTGAAGTTGCCGATTTTATTGCGCGTGTTGTTGATCCGGATCGCTTGCCAAGATCCGTTTTCATCAAGTACCGGATATCCGTAATACGGTGAATTGGGATCTTCCACCGTGACCAGCTTTGAATCATAAAGATCACCGATTTCCTCACCTACATAGGTACGTGCTCCTCCCCGGCCGTCAGTCCAAAACTCAAAATATTCCATTCCGTCAGTGAGCCGGTCGATCCGTGTGCGGTTCCTTGACCAGTTTGCACTGATGTCCCACGTCCAATCAGCCGTGCGCACGGGTGTACCGCCAACGGCAATTTCCACCCCTCTGCTGGATAACAGGCCGGCATTGATGTTCATTGATGTGAACCCGCTGGATCCTGGCAACGAAGTGTTGATGATCTGGTTTTCGTTCTCCATCCTATAGTAGTTGGCCTCCAGGCGCAGGCGGTTACCGAAAGCGGCCGCCTCGACACCTAGCTCGTAAGAAGTGGCTTTTTCCGGTTTCAAATTCGGCGTCAGCAGCGATCCGGACTTGTTCAACCGGATCACTTCCCCTCCCCACGCACCGGCATTGCCCAGCACATTTGTGAGCCGATAGGACTCCGTGTCATTGCCGACCTGGGCAATACCGCCTCTTAATTTTAACATATTAACTGCGTTTGGGAGACCAAGCGCTTTATCCAGGAGAAAACTGACGGCTGCTGATGGATAGAAGTAGGATCGGTTGTTTACAGGCAAGGTACTGGACCAATCGTTCCGCGCTGTGACATCCAGATAAACCATATCGCGATATCCGACGTTCAGCAACCCGTACACGCTGTTGACCGCCTTTTCAGACAAATAGCTGCTGAAATCCAGATTTGCGGGAGCGATATTGCTAAGCGTGTAAAGACCGGGTGTAATCAGCCCGGTTTCCGCTATGCTCTTGGTTTGTACATCTCGGTTCCGTTGATAGCGCACATTGCCGCCGGCTGAAGCCAATAGACTGAACGCGCCGAACGACTTTCGGAAGGAAGCGAGTGCGTCAATGTTTTGCTCCTGCCGGCGTAAGTTCATAATGCCATATGCACCCCGCGGCTCGTTGGTATAGCTGAAAGGCACTTTAGACTCACGCTCTTCACTGTAGAAATCCAGTGCATAACGGGCCATCAAACTAAATGCAGGCGTAATCTGCCAGTCAGCCCTTAGGTTTCCGAAAACCCGGTCACGCGCAAAGGCGTTTCTTATCTCATAGGCAAGGAAATACGGATTGTTGTATTCGCCCGGAGCCTGTGAAAGTTGCTGCACGCCCTCGTTTCCCTCTACCCAGTAGTCCCGCAGATCAAGGATATTGATATGAGGCGAGACCTTATATGCCCACTCCATGGGGTTTGCTCCCCGGTTGGTCGCCGGCCTGTTGTTTGAATTGTTCCGGCTAAAGTCAGCCTGTGCGCTCAGCGTCAGGTCTTCATGGAGCTTCACAGATGAATTGATATTCAACGAATTTCTGAACAAGTCTGAGCCGGGAACAATCCCCCGGCTGCTCATGTTGGCATAAGAAATCCGGTAATCCATCCAATTGCTGCTGTTGGCTACGGAGATGCCGTTCGTTGTCATGATTCCGGTCTGCACAAAGTTCCGTACATTGTCCGGATGCGATACAAGCGGCGTAGGGATCCGGTTGCCGTTCTCATCCAACGGGCTGTTCCATTGCACCGCGAGGTATCCCTTATCCAGCTCCGGCCCCATACCTGCTGCAGAACCCTCCTCAATGATCAAACCGCCGCCTGCGATGGGGTTGTCCGGCGTGAGGGGCAGCACGCCCGTAGCAAACTTAGAATGCATATCAAGAAACTTATACGGCACGTCAAATACGGTGTTGCTATTTACCGATATGGTCATTTTGTCCACGGCACGGCCCGACTTGGTTGTAATCAGTACCACACCGTTGCCTGCCCGGGAACCATACAGCGCCGCGGCACTCGGTCCCTTTAGGATCGAGATATCGGCTATATCATCCGGATTGAGGCTGGAAATGGCATTGCCATAGTCTACGCGATTATCGCTGCCGACCTGTCCAATATTATTCAACGTGTTGGCTACCGGAACTCCATCAACTACGAACAGTGGCTGGTTGTCGTTATTCAGCGACGTAGCGCCGCGGATGACCATGCTGACGGAAGACCCCGTGCCTCCGGTGGAACTGATGGAAACACCTGGTACCCTTCCTGCGATGCCCGTAAGCACGTTATCATTGACGACGCGGTTGAGGTCTTCCCCCTTAACCCGGCCCACGGCATAGCCTAATGAGCGTTCTTCCCGTTTGATGCCGAGGGCGGTGACGACCACCTCGTTCAGCTCATCAGATGCCGCCTGCAACGTGAAGTTTACAGTGGTTTGCTGACCGTCGGATACAGCGATATCAGCCTTGCTCGTTTTTCCGTAGGCAAGGTAGGTGACTTCAACCGTGTAGCTGCCATCGCGGACCGTAATGGAAAAATACCCGTTTTGATCGGTGACCGTACTCCTCCCCAACTCAACAATACGGATCGTTGCGCCGGCAAGCGGTTCACCGTTCGGATCGGTCACCCGTCCGCCGATGCGGCCCTGCTGCTGAAGCGTCTTTTTTGCCGTGAGCACCACGCCTGCATCACTTTCAATATACGTGATGCCTGTATTGGCCAGCAGGTAATGAAGCACGTCTGCCGCTTCCACGTCCCTGAATTCTTTCGCCGCAACCGTAAAATCATCAATGCCTAGTGCAATACCATCATAGGCGATCTGCACATCGAGCGCCCTGCTCAGCTTGATAAGAGCGCTGCTCAGATTCTCATTATTGAAATGTACACTGATCTTGCTTTTCATTCCCTGTGCACTGGTGTATGACGCCCAGAGCAGCTGCGTGCAAGTCAGTAGAGTGGCCATGATTAAAAATGTTCTCATCATGAACAAGAATAGTTTGTCACTTATATTCATATATTTGTACAATTCGAGTAAGTTATTATTCGGATTCATTTAGCCGGTCTGTTGATTTAGCGGTCTGTTGACCGGCGACATGCCATGAGGGGGCTCCGCCCCCTTTTCATTGGGTTCAGTAAACGGTTATTTCATTTCCTTTCCTCCTGTAGTTTGTTTGATGAATGTCACAGATGAGCCGCAACGTCTCATCCAACGGCGTCTGCTGCAAAATGGTGATTGTGTACCGGTATGTGCTCGCTTGCGGCAACTGGGTTTTCAACGTCACACCGAACCGATGTTGCATAACCAGTGCAAGTTCCTCGAACGTCGCGTTATCCAGGAGTGTCCGGCCTTCCGTCCAGCTCCCGGCATCAGATGCAAAACGGTCATCCCGGACAAGGATTCCTTCCGCCTTTTTATATTTCACGCCACGACCCGCAGATAGTGTATCCTGGGTTGCGTGTTGCCGCACGGATACCGCAACCTTACCTTCCTTGACATGCACGCTTTCGTAGCTCAGCTCCGGATAATTTTTCACATTGAATGCTGTGCCCAAAACGGTTGTCCGGAGGTCTCCGGCGCGTACGGTGAACGGACTAGACGCATTGCGGGACACCTGGAAAAAGACTTCTCCCCGGTCTAAGATTATTTCCCGCTGTTTGCGGAACGTCCGGGGGTTGTAGCGAACCTGCGTTCCCGCGTTTAGCCATACGACGGATCCATCAGTCAACTCCACGCGTTTCATATTCCCCATCTCCGTACGGAGCGTGTCATATTGCGGGCGAACGGTGGATGAAAAAGCCAGGCGGGTTTCTGAACCCCAACGGACGGTCCATATACCGAATCCGCCCAATACGGCAAGGATCATCGCAGCGACCATCGGCAACCAACGTTTCAGTCGTTTCACTATAGGCCGCGCCCCTTGGGGGCCTGCGCCTTCCGGGCCTGCGTACTGTTCCAGCGCCGCATGTAGCCGCCTATGCAGGCGGTCTACTTTCTGCCGATCGCGCAGGGGTTCAATATCGGTCGAGTATCCGAATGAATCAAACCATTCGTCAACCTGCTGACGTTCCCGGATGTCCAGTTCTCCCCGTAGGTATCTGTTCAATAAGTGCTGAAATCGTTTACTGTCCACTTGCGTTCAACTTGTCGTTGTTACAAGGGATACAGGCCAGGTGGCACAAAGTACCTTAAGTAAACAAGAAGGATTTGTTAATTATTTGTAAATAGCGCCGCTATAACCACAATGCCGGCAAATTCCTCATCCGAAAACCGCTTGAGCAGAGACTTTCGCAGACGATGGGACGCTTCGGTAAGGTTGTTTTTTACGGTCTGCTCAGCGATATTCAGCTTTTTTGCGATTGCACCTATGGAATGGTGATCGCTTCGCATCAGAAACACGGCCCGCATAGTGCCGGGGAGTTGTTCTACCTGCTCATCCAGGAACCGTTCAAGCTCAAGGTAACGGCTGGGCGCGTAAGAAGACTCTGAAAGCTGTTCCATGCGCTGCATTACGCGGCTTAGCACTTCTGCCTTGACACGCTGAGAAGAGAAATGATTAATAACGCGGTTTTTAACTGCCTTTAACAAATAGTACTCCAGATAGGCAGGTTCAATGGTCAGTTTTTCGCGCTTATCCCATACGGCCATAAAGACCTCTTGCACAATGTCCTGCGCAAGCTCCTCATCCTGCAGCCTGCGATAAGCAACCGCATAGAGGAACTTCCAGTAACGTTCGAACAACGTGGTGTAGGCATGGGCACTTCCTCCGCGAAGCTGAACAAGCAGGGTGGCGTCTATCTCTTCCATCGTCAGCAACAAAGCTACGATGTCAATGTTAAGTGGACGTTACGTTTGTTCGGTCATTTCGCATACCGGAAGCCCGCATCACTTTCCTGGCCCTTGATCTGGCCGGTTTTCAGCAGGTGGTTCAGCCGGAAAGCAACTACTTTTCGGAGTTTGCTGAGGCCATACGCAGGCTCCAGCGTATTCAGGTATTCGATGAGCTGTTCTTTGGTGCTGTTACGCTTTTTTGATAACGCGTACTTAATCTTTTCGTCCATCGTGGCTGATGGGTCATATTTTGGTGCCGAACGCTTTGCCGGAGAAGTGGCGTCCGGAATCTGTCGGGCTTTTGTTCTTCTGGCGATACGGCGCTGTCCCGTCCCTCCGGCAGCGCCCTTACTTGCCGTGGGAACAGGTGCACTTGGCCCGCCCAGCGCCTCAATTGCAGCTTCAGCAGCGGCCTTGACGTCTTTTTTGCCCTTTGTGGGCTTGCTTACTTCGGCGGGGCCGGCGTCCGGTGCAGCGGCGTGCTCCATAAGCGTTTCAGAAATTTTCTTTCTGGTGGCCTTAACAGCTTTTTCAAGCTTCTTCTTTTTTATCTTTTTCTTGCCTTTTTTATCTGTCGGGGATTCCGGATCAGCGCCAAGGGACAGGAGCGCGGCTTCCACTTTGCTCAGTTCTTCCTGCAGGACTTCCCTGCGTTCCTGAAGATAGGCGAGTACATGGCTGTCCGTGATTTTCGATTTTGCCATATTGCGTTTTGATTGGTCTAATCAAAAGTATTCATTTTTAACCAAATAACAAACTAGACCTTTGCCGCGGCCGCGTCATCGACGAACCACACAACGCGGTTGTCGTCTGCCATATCGATCAACTGTGCCGGATATTCCTCCGGATTGCGCTCACCCTGGAGGACTTCATAAAGTGCATCGGCCTTATTGGCTCCATATGCGATCACCGCAATCTGCGCGGCCCGGTTTATCACGGGTACGGTGAGGGTGATTCTGTTCATATCTTGGGCATCCAAAAAGTATGCCGCCACCCATCTATCCCGTTCGTGGACCACAGCCGTGTGCGGAAACCACGAGGCGGTGTGGCCGTCCGGCCCCATGCCGAGTAAAACAAGATCAAACCGGCCCTCTGGCCCCAAGTGCGCCCTCAGGGTCCCCTCATACCCCTCAGCAAATGCCTCCGCCGTAGTGCCTTCAGCCCGCATCGGGAAGATTTGATCACCGGGGACGGGGACATGATGCAATAGGGTCTCAAAAGCCATACCGGCGTTGCTGCGCTCATCGTCTAATGGTACCCAGCGCTCATCCCCCCAAAAAACATAAGTCTTTTCCCAGGGAACCTCATCACGGTAAGGAGGCGCTGCCAATAATCTGTGTAGCCCTACGGGTGAGGACCCGCCTGTCAGGGCTACCGTAAAACGTCCGTTCTTTTCAACCGCTGATCGGGCAGCTTGCACAAAAAGTTCGGCCGCCTCACGATTGAGTGTTTCCAAGTCGCTGTATTTCTTTAGCATGTTAACGCTTTATGTGACCACTAAGTGTGAAGATTCAGTGCCCATATGTGCCCCTGCCGGGCAATCAGCGCCTCGGCACTTTCCGGCCCCCAGGTGCCGGCGGCATAATTGGGGAAATCCAGGGAGTCTCTGCTCTCCCACGCCTCGAGGATAGGCGTGATCACGTCCCAGGCCTCTTCTACCTGATCCGAACGCATATACAGTGTAGCATCGCCCCTCATGGCATCGAGCAGCAGTGTCTCGTACGCTTCCGGCGTCTGCGTCGAACAGGTATCATAGTCGAACACCATCTCGGCCGGATTGAGGCTCATCTCCAGCCCCTGCTTTTTCGCCGTAAAGCGCAGACGGATATCCATGGTGGGCTGAATATTGATGGTCAGCCGGTTGGGCATAAGGTTTCCCGCTTGCGTAGGTGAGAAGGTCGAATGCGGCACGGGCCGGAACTGTATGGTGATGGACGAAGTTTTCTCCTGCATGCGCTTGCCCGTGCGCAAGTAGAACGGTACGCCCTGCCACCGCCAGTTGTCAATAAAAAGCTGTACAGCCGCATAGGTCTCCGTATTTGATCGCGGATCGACGCCCGGTTCCTCACGGTAACCGGGCACCTGCTTGCCCCCGATCCAACCGGCTCCGTATTGGCCACGCACCGCATATTTATGCACTTCTTCCGGCCGGAGGCGGCGGATGGCGCGCATCACATCAACCTTTCTGTTCCGTATTTCTTCTGCCTGGAACGAAATGGGCGCCTCCATAGCGATCATGCACAGCACCTGCAGCAAGTGATTCTGGATCATATCCCGTAACGCACCGGAATGTTCATAATAACTGCCGCGGTCTTCCACCCCTACCTGCTCCGCGACCGTGATCTGTATATAGTCAATGTAATTACGGTTCCAGAGGGGCTCAAATAACGCATTGGCAAACCGGAATGCCAGGATGTTCTGCACGGTCTCCTTACCCAGGTAATGATCTATGCGGTAGATCTGTTCTTCCTGAAAAGTCTGCCCCAGCAGCCGGTTCAGTGCGATGGCTGTGTCCATATTATAACCGAATGGTTTTTCAATCACGATACGGTCAGACGTCGGAACATCAGCCAGCTTATATTTATTGATGTTAACGGTTACAGCCTCGATGAATTGCGGCGCTATGGACAAATAGAAAAGCCGGTTTGCCCTCACGCCCCAAGCCTTATCAAATGATCCGAGTAGGTTGGCCAATCCCTCATAGGCGGCCTGATCATTGATGTTGGACTCGAAGTAGGACACATTCGCGTTAAATTGGCGCCACTGCTTTTCATCAGGCTTTCCCTTCCTGGAAAACTCAACCAGCCCATCGTGGAGGTGCCCCCGATAGTCCCCATCATCCAGTTTAGTCCTTCCCAGACCAAGGATGGCAAATTTCTCCGGCATCCAACCGTCAATATAGAGGTTATAAAATGCGGGAATCAGTTTTCTTTTGGTAAGGTCACCGGTTCCGCCGAAGATGACGATAATGGTGGGAGCTAATTTTCTACCTGATTTCATTCCTGTTGTAACGTGTCTATTCAAAAACTATTTCGGTTGTTACCCTTCAATGCTTGCTCTTCCAATGCGATCACTTTCTGCAGTCTCCGTTCAAACCGTTCGCCGCCATCGTATTTTGCCTGAAGGAACGCATTCACCAGCTCCCCGATAAGCATCGGCCCAATGACACGGCCGCCCAGACAGATCAGGTTCATATCGTCGTGCTCTACGCCCTGCCTGGCAGAATAGCTATCAGTGATCAGGGCCGCACGTACGCCGGGAATCTTATTGGCGGCTACAGACACGCCCACTCCGCTGCCGCATACCGCAATTCCGCGTTCAACCTCGCCGGCAGCAATAGCTTTTGCCAGCGGCACAATGATATCCGGATAGTCGTCGGCAGGGTCATATTTCACAGCACCATAATCATGAACGTCATAGCCCTGACCGGTCAGTTGGGTGATCAGTTGATTCTTTTGTTCAAAGCCGGCATGGTCCGCCGCAATGCCTATCTTCATAACAATATAGGTGAATTGCTAAACAGCCGATGAAGATAGGTAAAAAAATACTTTCGTGAATTAAAGTAATTGTCATTTTTCGGCAATCAGCCGCAGTTTAACGCTCTGTCTGCGCAAAATGCACCATGGAACGTATGCTCACCGGGCTGATCCGCTTTCCCTCCCTGAACGTTGCTGCCCGAACCGTGGTATATTCGGGAACTTCGAACGGCCCGTCATATTTCGGTGAGTTTGCTGATGGCTCCGTCCCGTCTATGGTATAGCGGATCTCCGGTTTATAGCTATCGGTTTTCAAGGTAACCTTTGACCGGCTTGCAGTTGTATCATCTTCTACCTCAAAGTACACCTGGTATGCGCTCTTGGCGTAATTGATGCCGACCTGTTCGTAGCGTTGATACTGCGCTTCCATTCTTCGGATGAAATCGTCCCAATCTTTTCGCGGGGGGGTGCTCCAGCCGATCTCGGCTACGGCCGCCGCGCGGGGATAGGTCATGTAATCTGCTTTTTCCGGAGAGTGGATGTATTCTGACCAAACGTTCCCCTGCACACCAAGGATAAAGTCCCGTTCTTTGCCAACCAATTCTTCCGGTATAGGTTCAAAGGAGTATACCTTACGCAGGGGCAGATGACCTCCTATGGCGCTAGGCTCCAGGTACGGCTCGCCCTGGAAATAGTCAAGGTACATATGCGTCGTGGGGCTCATGACAACCGGATGGTGCATGCGGGCAGCCTCAATGCCGCCCTTAATTCCGCGCCATGACATCACGGACGCGTTGGGCGCCAGACCGCCTTCCAGGATTTCATCCCAGCCGATAATGCGTTTGCCCTTGCTGTTCAGGAACTTTTCGATCCGTGTGATGAAATAACTTTGCAGCTCGTGCTCGTCTTTCAGTCCTTCATCTTTGATGCGCTTCTGGCAGTGGGGACACGCTTTCCAGCGATCCTTGGGTGCTTCATCACCGCCGATATGGATGACTTCACCGGGGAAAAGTGCTGCGACCTCTCCCAGTACCTCTTCCAGAAAGGTGAAAACTTCTTCTTTACCCGCGCAATAAATGTCTTTTTGTATGCCCCATTGTTCGGGTATCTCAAAAGGCCCACCGGTGCAGGATAGCTCTGGATAGGCTACCAAAGCAGAGAGTACGTGGCCGGGCAGCTCGACTTCCGGCACGATTGTGACGTACCGTGCCTGGGCATAGGCAACGACTTCCTTGATATCTTCTTGGGTATAATAGCCGCCATGCGGCTTGTGGTCGATGTAGGGTCCGCGTTGGAAATTCGTGCTGGGCCTCCAGGCGCTCACATCGGTGAGACGCGGATACTTCTTGATCTCAATGCGCCAACCATGATCTTCTACCAGGTGCCAGTGGAAAACATTCATTTTATGCATAGCCAGGTAGTCGATGAATTTCTTGATGTAGTCTACCGAATAAAAGTAGCGACCTACGTCAAGCATCAGCCCTCGCCAGCCGAACCGAGGCTTATCAACAATTTCCACGGCGGGAATCGATACGGCCTGATTAGCGGTTTGCCCGACCGGCAGCAATTGATAGATGGATTGTATGGCATAAAACAGGCCATTGACTTTTTCGGCATGCGCCGTAATGCCATCGTTATCTATAAACAGGCGATAGCCCTCATCGCCAAGCGTATCAGCAGTTAATTGCAGCCTTATGACAGTTTCTGCACGCTCCGCATGCGGCGAAGATAAGGAGGCACGTATTCCCGTACGCTCAAACAGCCCCTGTAGCAGTAGTTCGCCCAGCGCCCTCAATTCGGGTTGGCTGCCGTCCACTTGAATTACCGTTTTTTCAGTGAATACAAATGTGCCCTGTTTCTGTTCCAGCTCCAGCGGTTTCGGAATAATGGAAAGCTGTTCCTGGGCGCACAATCGCGCTGAGGTCAACAATGCGAAGACAATGGAAATTTTGGCAATGCTATTCATAATCGGTATATCTATCCTACAAACATAGCGAACCAAGCGCATAATATCCCGCGCAATCGATTGAGCAATTTTCAGAAAAAATGCACCTTCTTTTTTTAGTGAGTTTTGATTTTGATGATTATTTGCTTTAACATTGCACTTTATTTAAATTAAGTCCAAATAACATGGCTAATAAATTAGCCTATCTATTCATATCACTTTTGCTTGCCGGCGTGCATCAAAGTGGTTTCAGCCAAAGCTTATCGTTGGCTGGACAAGTCGTTTCGGTTGCCGACCGGCAGCCGCTCGCAGGTGTTACCGTTCGTTTATCTGGCATTCCGAATGGCCGGGTCACGGATGAGCGCGGCGTCTTTTCTTTTGAAGGGCTTGCTAATGGCCAATACACCTTGACATTTTCATACCTTGGGTATGAGGCCGCCCGCGTCAGTATTTCGCTCCCTTCTCCAAACAGCGGCAACTTGACGGTCGCCTTGAGCCCCATCGAAAATCAGCTGCAAGCAGTGGAGATCTTGGGACGAAAAGAGCAAACCTATAAAAACACGTCCTCATTTGCCGGCACCAAGACCGAGACGCCTATCAAGTTTGTCCCGCAAGCTATCAGCTATGTGACCAAGGAAGTCATCGAAGACCAACAAGCATTCAAAACCAGCGATGTGTTGAAAAACATAAGCGGCGTCAATGTCTTTTCCTATTACAACAATGACTTTACGCTACGCGGCTTCCGGGCCAGCAACGCATTAATCAATGGCCTGCGCGACGCCACCAACAGTTGGGCTCAGTCACTGCTTCCAAACGTAGAACGTATTGAGGTAATAAAGGGGCCGGCCTCCGCGTTGTTTGCCAATACGGACCCGGGCGGCACGGTAAATACGGTGACGAAAAAACCGTTGGATGTAGACCGTAAATCAGTGAGTTTCGCCACGGGGAGCTACAATACATACCGGATAACGAGCGACTTTACCGGCCCGATGAACAAAGAAAAGACCTTACTTTACCGGCTGAACCTGGCATATCAAAATGCGCAGTCCTTCCGCGTATTGCAGGGGGGCGAAGACATGGTAATTGCTCCCTCCATCTCCTTCGTTCCTACCGACCGTACGCAAGTAAACGTCGATTTTGTTTACTCCAAAACCAATTCACGGCTGGACCGCGGCCAACCCATCTTTGGCGCCTCAGCCGGGACGGACTTATACTCCACGCCGGTATCATTTGCCATCGGTAAGGAAAACGACTATGAGAACGAGCTGAATTTGTATACCACGGCATCGCTGCAGCACAAACTTACCGACCACATTTCGTTCAATGCTTCCTACATGAAATTTCTGTATGACGAGGACCTGCTCGAGCATCGTACATCTAACCGCTATGCCGTGGATGCCAACGGACAGCAGATTCCTACATTGATGGAAATGCAAACCATCCGCCGTAAGCGCAAAAACTATAACGACAACATTACGCTGTATCTTGTCAACGACTTCCATACCGGCCCCTTGGTGCATAAGCTACTGGTAGGATATGATTATATCCAGAATGTTTCGCCGGTAGGCGGTTCAAACTATAATGCGCTCGGCTATCACAACGCTGCCAATAATGGGGCTATTAATACGTATGAGCCCGAAAATCGCGACGACTACCTGATTCGCAATGGCCGTCCGGTACCGAATGTACCCCACTTCGATTTGACAAATCCCGATTATTCCATATCCGAGATATCGGGATATTTCAACGTCTCCAGCCCTCAAGCCGTCACCAAATACCATGTCAATGGGTTTTACCTCCAAGACCAGATTACATGGGGACCGATACAGGCTTTGGTGGCCTTCAGGCAAGAATATTATACAGATATCCTGAACTACCAGCGGGATAACGAAGAAACCGTGGAACAGCAAAAGTTCATTCCTCGGTTTGGCCTTGTATACACGCCTGCCGAGCCCGTCAGCGTATATGTCACTTACGCGCAGGGTTATCAACCTCAGGGCGCAGGCACCATTGGTGACCCTGGACGGTTCGGCGGGCCGTTTGACCCGCTTACCAGCACGATGTACGAAGGTGGAGCAAAGATGGAATTTATCAACAAGCAATTAAGCATCAATGCTGCCATCTACCATATCGAGCAAAATAACATCCTCATCAATGCCAATGACCCCGGCAATCCGGATCTGCTCAGGCAGCTCGGCCAGCAACGGTCAAGGGGGATAGAGTTAGATGCCTACGGCCAGATCAGGCCCAACCTCAGCATCACGGCCAACTTCACCATCAACGAAACCATTATCACCGAAAGCGATGATCCGCATGAAATAGGCAATACGCTACCCAACGCACCTAAGCATCAAGGCGGCATATGGGCTAAATACACCTTTACCGTCCCCGCCCTGGATGGCATAGGCGTGGGCGCCGGAGCGAACTACGTGAGTTCCCGGGCTACACTCAGCGATATCCTCACATTGCCATCATATGTCGTTGCTGACGCGGCGCTCTATTATACCATCGATAAGTTCAAGCTTTCGGCCAACTTCAATAACGTATTCAACAAGACACACTGGGTAGGCGGTTACGATTTCAACCGGTTGTTTCCAGGTACGCCCAGGAACTTCCTGATTGGCGTAGGCTACACCTTCTAATTATCCAACTAAGATGTCCAAGCGCGCTGGCAAGGCAGAAAGCAACAAAAAGCTATTTTGGCGTCTCCACCACTGGGTGGGATTGTATACCGGGATACTCATCGGTGTGCTGAGCCTTACGGGGGCAGTCGCTGTATTCATTCCGGAAATTGACGAGCTGATTGTCAAACATTACTATGATGCGGCATCAGCGCCTTCACCCTCCGGGATACCGCAATTTGGCAAATCCATCGATTCGCTTATCAAACGGTATCCCGATTACAGCTCATTGACGATCAACCTGCCCGACCAAGACGGTCAAACCGCAAAGGCCGACATGACCATCCGTCCGCCTGACCAAGACGGATTGGTACGCTATGACTTTTTTATCGACGCTGGCATGGACCGTATCGTCGGACAACGCAACCAACAGAATTCGCTGGCCAACTACTTAAGACAGATGCATGTACGGCTTTATGAAGGCTACTGGGGCAGGCAATTAGTAGGCCTCGGCGGGATAGCCTTAGCCGTGGTCACTATCACCGGGCTGCTCATCTACGGCAACTTTATGAAAAAACAGGCATGGCCTAACCTGCGGAAGACGCTCGACATGCGCATCATCATGGCTGATTGGCATAAATTATTAGGTATCAGCGCGATGGCATTCAACCTCGTCATAGCGATCACGGGCGCGTGGCTGGGGCTACAACCTTGGTTGATGCGGTGGCTGGAGATCGAAACCCCCAATACGTTTAAAGCTCCGATCGTCATGGAAGCTGATGCAGACAAAACGCAGTATATCGATTGGCAAGCGGTCTTAGCCGCAACAAAAACGGAATTCCCCGAATTGATCCCCCGGCATCTGGCCCCCTCGACCAATGGCTCGGCATCCATCACAGTCCGGGGTAATATAGCTGGACAAATCTACGAGCGGAATATCAATACGTTGGTTATTTCAAAAAGTGGTTACACGCCTATTTTCAAATATGATGTCCGCGAACAGTCTTTTGGCCACAAGTTCTACTTTATTCAGGAAGCCGTGCACTTTGGCGATTTTGGCGGGTTACTGCTCAAAGCGGTCTACGCCATACTTGGCCTTACCAGCGGCTTTCTATCCATCAGCGGCTTCGTCATTTTTCTTTTTCGGCGCAACAAGAAAAAAGGCAATTCGACCGCTCCAACCAGCCCCTGGAAAACCACGTTTGTCTACAGCATGCTGGTGTTGCTGTTTTTGATTGTGATCGCACTGATTAGCTTGTTCATTGGCTATACACAAGCAGCTTTGGTGGCAGGCATTGTCATCAATGTATTGTTAATCACGCTAATCGCTTATTCCTTGGTACGCTATGTTATTGTGCGATGCCGGGGAAAGCGACAGGCGGGTATACATTAGTTAAAAATGAAACATACGAAAAAGCACTATCACGCACTTATCGAGCACTATCTTGTGCCCGCTGCGCTCTTTTTGCTCAACATCAATCTTATACATATCATCTATGCATATTTCAATGGCAGCTGGGATCGCCTGTGGCATCTGGTTGCGCTGACGATCGCTTTCGCGGCATTGGGCAGTGCAGTCCTGCTAAAGAATCAGCGTTTGCTATGGTGTTCGATGGGCTATTATTTGTTGCTGCTGGCCTATAGTTAGCGATACCTACCTACCCAATCCATCATTTCGCGGCTTCGTTGCACCAACCAATCGTACCCTATCGCTCCCTCGGGTTTAGCAAACAACTTCGACCCTAAGCCTACCGCACTCACGCCGGCCCCGAACCATCCGGCGATACTATCGGCCGTTGGATTTACGCCGCCTGTCGGCATGAACCGCATGGCGGGGAATAACGGTTTAATGGCCTTCAAAAAACCAGTACCCAATGTATCACCAGGAAAAAGTTTAACTAATGGCGCCCCAAGATCTTCAGCGTGGCTAATCTCTGTCGGCGTCATGCAACCGGGCACCCACAGCAACCCCTGCTGGAGTGTCAGCTCCGCAATTTCCGCTTTGACAACAGGACTCACGATAAAACGTGCACCCAATTCAATATATACCTTGGCCATACCAGCGGTTTTGATGGTGCCGATGCCAAGCAGGAGTTCCGGCCAATGTTCCGTCTGGTATTCCAGAAGCCTGGAAAAATTTTCCGGTGCCTTTTCTCCCCGGTTCACGAACTCGAAAACCCGGATGCCACCTTGGTAACAAGCGTTTACAACCTCCGTGCAGGTCTGGATATCGTCGTGGTAATATACCGGCAATGCCGGATAGCTCAGGATGTGATTCAGCGTATCTGTCATGATCGATGTTTTTAGTAGTTAAAGTACCGCTATGATTTCGCTACAGTTCTCCCCCGCCGAAATCCCCGCGCACGAAGAGCTTTTTGAACCCAGCTGCCGTGGCGGTATCAATGATCTCCTGCCCTGAACGACCGTCAGCGAGTGCATAGATCAAGCCTGCCATAAAGGCGTCCCCGCTTCCTATCCGGTCCACAACCTGGTTGGTCTCGTTGATCCCGGAGATAAAGTCTCCTTCCCTCGTATGATAGGTGCCGTACAGCAGGTTATGGGTGGGAGCATCCATGAAGCGGAAAGTGTAAGCGATATGCTTGCATTGAGGCAACAGGCCGAACAGTTCCCTTGCTGATTCTTTCGCATGCTCAAAATAGACCTCGGGCGGTGTGTCTCGCCCTAAGGTTTCGAGCACAGTGCTTCCGGCCATTTTATTGGCCGCCCAGATGTTGCCCATCACTACGTCGCAATGCTGGAGCAAGGCCGGCATCACTTCGATGGGTTGTTTACCGTAGTTCCACAGCTTGTTACGGTAATTCAGATCCACTGAAACAGTGAGCCCTCTTTCACGGGCCGCTTCCAGCGCTTCCGCGCATACCGCGGCCAATTCCCCGTTAAGCGCAGGTGTCAGCGCACTCCAGTGGAACCAGGTATACCGGTCCAACAACTTCTTCCAATCGACCTGTCCGGAATTCAGCTGGCTGAATGCGGAATATTTTCTGTCGTACACGACCTCCCCTTTGCTGAGGCCGTTGGCCGATAAAAGGAAATACAGGCCGATCCTGTCGCCCTCCAGCAGTGTAGGCGATACATCCACACCAAGGGTTTGCAGACGCCCCAAAGCCTGGGCCGTCAACTCATTGGCCGGTACACGGCTCATATAGCCGCACGGAACGCCCCATTGTCCCAAAGAGGCCGCTACATTGGCTTCAGAGCCGCCGGGAAATACGGCCACCTGGTTTTCCGGGCCAAGAAATGAATTGCCGGTTGAACTCAGCCGCAGCAATAATTCCCCGAACGATAATACGTTGTGTTTACTCATGGTCTGCTAATTTACAGATTTTAACGTTCGTTTCCCGATGGATTTAGGGTTTCTTGCATCCTGCTGCGTCCTGTTTAACGGATGGCGGATAACGCCGCCTCAAAATCCGCGACCAGATCCTCTATATGTTCTATGCCTACGGAGATGCGCAGCATGCCATCATTGATGCCCGCCTTCTGTTTTTGCTGAGTCGAATGATGCAGCCCCCACATGCTGGCAGGATGCACGGCAAGCGATTCCACCCCACCCAGGCTTGCGGCATTTACAAAAATCTGAAGGTGATTTAATACCTTCTGGGCCCGCGCGAACTGCTCCTGTTCATCGTTTCCGTCGATTTCAACACAAAGCATACCGGTAAAGCCTTTCATTTGCCGTTTTGCCAGTTCGTGCTGGGGATGCGAGGGCAGCCCGCAGTACAGTACCCGTTTTACCAATGGATGTTTTTCCAACCTTTCGGCGAGCATTTGAGCATTTTCGTTGATCTGTTTCACGCGAAGAGACAGCGTACGGATTCCCCGCAATAGCAGCCAGGTGTCGAAAGGTGCCAGCGCCCCGCCGAAAGAGAGCAGTTTTTTCCAGGCGTTATCTACCATTGCTTTTGTCCCGCAGATCACACCGGCCGTCAAATCGCTGTGTCCTCCCAGGTATTTGGTTGCACTGTGTACGATGATATCGATGCCGAAATCCGCAGGGCGCTGATTGATCGGACTGGCAAATGTGTTATCGCAGATGGTGATGATACCCTTTTGACGGGCCAGCTGGCCTACAAAGGCCAGGTCGGTCAGCGCCAGGTTAGGATTCGAAGGGGTTTCCAGATAAATCAATACCGTATTGGGCTGGATCAACTCCTCCAGGGATGAAAGGTCGGTTTGATCGAAATAGGAAACCGAAATGCCGAACTGCGGAAGTGTCTCCTTCAATAAGATGCTCGCAGCTGAATAGTGTGATTGCTGAGCCACCACATGATCGCCTGATTTTACGATTGAAAATATAGCCGTGCTGATAGCGGCCATGCCCGTTGCCGTCAGTAAACCGGCCTCCGTGCCCTCCAGTTTAGCAAGTAATGCTGCGGTCTGACTGCTTACCGGATTACCGTGACGATGATAGAAGTATGGGTGGCGTGCTTCCGTGGCCGCTCTGACGTACTCATCCGGATTATCGTCCGCAAGGTAAGTCGCGGTTTGGTAAATGGGGGGTATGACAGACCGGCTTTCGTTAAATTCCTGGCCCGCATGAATCAGATCGGTTTCAAAATGGTTCATATTGCATACGTTTTGGACCGCTAAGATAAGGGTTTTCAGGAAGCTACTCTTTGTCTTTCGTATTGCGGACCAATGAAATGCCGGACCAGAAAAATATCAGGCTAATGATGCCTACAACGATCAGTTCACGGTATTGGGTGCTCTGCTGAATGATCTGCACGCCCGTATAGATCAAACCGCCGATTCCCAGAATCGTAAGAATGGAACCAAAGATCCGCTTGATATTCATCCTTCTGTTACCTTTGATCAGTTTGGACCCTGCTGCTATTCGCTGACATCACCTAAACAACCGACGGAAAGCAAATATGTTTTAGGGAATTTCCATGAGATCACGCAGCCATATCACGCAAAATACGGATGGCTTGGGTAATATCGGGCACCTGTTCGAAGGCGATACGCAGTGATCCGCGTACTTCCTTTAGGTTACAGATGGTGGGATTCTGCTGCACAAACTGCAGCACCCTACCGAAGCGTTCGCTTTCGAAATACCCGGGATTAGTGGCAAAATAACCCCGGAGCACGTCCTTTTTATAGGAGATTTTCTCAAACCCGATCTCCTTGCCCAACCACTGCAGGCGCAGGGTATTCAGCAACTCCTCTACCTGTCTCGGTATGGGACCGAAGCGGTCGCGCAGGGATGATTTGAACGCGTCGAGCTGTTCTTCGTTTTCCAGCTTGGCGATTTCGTTATAGAGATTGTACCGTTCACTGATGTTGGTAACATACTCGTCCGGGATAAGGACCTCCAGGTCGGTATCGATCTGCGTGAAAGACACGAAGTTCCGGGGTTTTACATCTTCAAACAAGCCGGCAAATTCATCGTCTTTTAACTCTTGGATAGCCTCGTCCAGTATTTTGTGATACATCTCAAACCCGATCTCCGCGATGAAACCGCTCTGCTCAGCTCCCAGCAGGTTACCGCTTCCCCGGATATCCAGGTCCCGCATGGCTACATTGAAGCCACTTCCGAGTTCGGAAAATTCTTCAATGGCACTGAGGCGCTTGTAGGCCTCGGCGGTGAGCGTTGATAGCGGAGGGCTCAATAGGTAACAGAACGCCTTCTTATTGGAGCGGCCCACCCTTCCACGCATCTGGTGCAGATCGCTCAGCCCGAACATATGGGCATGGTTGATAATAATGGTATTCGCATTAGGAATATCCAATCCCGCCTCGATAATGGTAGTCGCCACCAACACATCGTACTCATGGTTGATAAATTTGAGCATCACGTCTTCCAGTGCGTCACCTTCCAATTGTCCGTGAGCGACCCCCACCCGCGCATCAGGCACCAGCTTCTTTACCAGGTTGCCCAGCTGTGGCAGGTCAGCCACACGGTTGTGGATGAAAAAGACCTGTCCGCCACGGTCCAGTTCATAGGACACAGCGTCCTGTATCAGGGTCTCGTTGAAGACGTGCAGTTCCGTCTGTACCGGCTGACGGTTTGGCGGAGGCGTATTGATAATGCTGAGGTCCCGGGCGCCCATCAGGGAGAAATGCAGTGTACGGGGAATCGGGGTAGCGGTAAGCGTCAGGGCATCCACATTGGCACGCAGCTGCTTCAGTTTCTCTTTGACTCCCACGCCGAACTTCTGTTCCTCATCTACAATCATGAGTCCCAGATCCTTGAACTTGACGTCCTTGCTGACTAAGCGGTGTGTGCCGATGATGATGTCCAGCTTTCCTTCAGCGAGCCGGGCCAGCGTTTCCTTTATCTGCTTCGGCGTCTTGAAGCGGTTGATATAGTCAATGGTACAGGGAAATCCTTTGAGCCGCTCAGCAAAGGTGCGATAGTGCTGCATTGCCAGGATGGTGGTAGGCACCAGCACAGCCACCTGCTTATTGTCCGCTACCGCCTTGAACGCTGCGCGGATGGCGACCTCAGTCTTACCGAACCCTACATCTCCGCAGACCAGACGGTCCATAGGGTGTGGTGATTCCATATCACGTTTCACATCCTGGGTGGCTTTCTCCTGATCCGGCGTATCCTCGTAAATGAATGATGCCTCAAGTTCGGTCTGGAGATAGCTGTCGGGGCTGAAAGCATTGCCGGTCTGTGCCTTTCGTTTGGCATATAGCTTGATCAGGTCGCGCGCAATATCTTTAACTTTTTTTTTAGTCGTCCTCTTCAGCTTCTCCCACGTATCGGTACCCAGCTTATTCATCTTGGGTGCCACGCCTTCCTTGCCTGTATATTTGGATATCCGGTTCAGGGAATTGATATTCACATATAGCAGGTCATTGTCCGCGTAAACCAGTCGGATCATTTCCTGCATTTTGCCGTTTACCTCCACTTTCTCCAGCCCCGCATACTTACCGATTCCGTGGTCAATATGCGTGATGTAGTCGCCCGGCTTCAGCTCCCGCAGTTCTTTGAGCGTAATGGCTTGGGAACGTTCATAACCCCGCTTGCGCTTATACTTATAGTAACGGTCGAAAACCTGGTGGTCCGTATAGCAGGCGACGTTTAGGTCCAGGTCGACAAATCCTTCGCGCATGGCGACGTGAATGGGGGTAAACGTAACCGTCTTGTCAAGGTCGTCCAGAATCGATATCAACCGTTCGATCTGTTTGGTGGAATCACTGAAGATACAGTTATGGATACCGGCCTTGGCGTTTTCCTTCAGATTATGGATCAGCAGGCTGAAATCTTTGTTGAAAGAGGGTTGGGGCCGCTGGTCGAAAGCAATGGTTTCAGTAGCCTGGTAAAAGAACTGTTTACCGAACTCCACCACGGCAAAATCCTGCAACATGGCTGACAGGTTTTTCTCATCAACGAAATTGTACCTGGGATCCACCCATTCAGGGTTCTGCTGTTTGTCATCCGCGGGCAACGCTTTCCAAAGTTCGCTTGCCTTTTTATAGCCTTTGCCTACGACTTCCAGCGTAAACTGCACATCCTCAAACCAGATGGCTGAATCCTGTGCAATGTATTCCAGTAAAGAAATATTTCCTTCAGTCAGGAACTTTGCCTGCACATTGGGCACAATGGTTACCGAATGGATTCTGCTTACGGAAAGCTGGCTTTCAATGTCAAACGTGCGGATGCTCTCGATGCTGTTGCCGAAGAACTCGATCCGGTATGGCAGATCGTTGGAAAACGAGAAAATATCCACGATACCGCCCCGTATGGCATATTGCCCCGGCTCATAGACGAAGTCCACCCGCTCAAATTCGTATTCCTGAAGAAATTCGTTGATAAAATCGATATCCAGGCTGCTGTTTTGGGTGATCTCCAGTGTATTCTTTTCAAGATCATTGCGGTTGATCACTTTCTCAGCGAGCGCCTCGGGGTAGGTGACCACGAGCTTAGGAAACTCAGTGGTATGATTCAGTGCACTCAATGTTTCTGCCCGCTGCAGCACATGCGCACTATCGGTCTGTGTAAAATCGAATGCTTTGCGATATGACGCCGGAAAAAAGAGTACGGGTTTGTCAAGCAGCCCCTCCAGGTCACCGAGGAAATAGGAGGCGTCCTCATGCGTGGGCAACACGAATACCATGGGACGTTCCTGCAATTGATAGCATGCCACGGCCGCCATCGCATCAGCCGTCCCGATCAAACCTCGAAGATGGATCTTCGGACGACTACCCTGCAACGCCTTAGTCAGATCGGCTACCTTGCCGCTTTCCCGGTATTTCGTTAAAATATCGCTTATGCCCACAGTCGTAAACCGGCGCAAAAGTACGGAAATTTCCCCGGAATATCTATTTTTACGGCATATGCTTCACTTCGTTACGTCTCTTATAGCCGGGTTGACGCTATGCGCCGCCCTGCCGGCCGTGTCGGCAGCCCAGGATACAGCTGCTATTGACCGCATACTTGCAGCCTACCAAGGGGAAAGCCCCGGAGCTTCACTGCTCATCGTTAAGGATGGTAAGATCGCACTGCAGCGGACCTACGGGCTTGCTGAAACGCAAACGGGCCGTAAAGTCAAAGCAAATACTAATTTCCGGCTGGCCTCCGTAACTAAACAGTTTACGGCAACCTGTATCCTACAGCTCATACACCAAGGAAGGTTGACACTGGCCACTACGCTTACCGATGCTTTCCCGGAATTTCCAGCTTATGGCTCCAGCATTACAGTACAGCATCTGCTCACCCACACATCCGGCATACCGGACTATGAAGATTTCGTTGCGGACACCGCTTTCAGTCCGCAGATCAAAGACCGTGGGGTACTGGAAATACTGATGAAGCTTGATACGGCCTATTTCCCGCCCGGTACGCAGTACCGGTACAGCAATTCCGGCTATGCATTGCTTGCGCTGATGGTGGAGCGGTATAGCGGCCAATCTTTCGGCGTATACTTGCAGGAACATATTTTCGGACCACTGGGAATGGCAAGTACGCTGGCGCATGAAGACGGTAAGACTACGGTGCCCTCCAGGGCATATGGATACAACATGGTAAACGGCAGCTGGGAACGCCGCGACCAAAGCTCGACGAGCGCCGTGCTGGGCGACGGAGGTATATACAGCAATGTTATAGATATGTTCAGGTGGGATCAGGCATTGTATACGGGCAAGGTACTCCCCAGGCAGTGGATCGAAGCGGCTTTCGCTTACAACCGTACCGTAAACGGGGACACGGTCAATTACGGATACGGCTGGCACCTGAAGCAAAACGCACAGGGCGAGCAAGTGGTCTACCATACGGGTAGCAGTACAAGCTTCCGCAACATCTTTTACCGGGTACCGTCCCGCGGTTTCAGCATCGTCCTGCTGACTAACCGGAACCAGCCAAGGGAGGAGGATATGCTGACCCTTGCGGAACGTATTGCTGAGGTATCATATCCATGAAAGAAAAGGTTCTGCTCAAATCCCTCAGGCCAAAACTGATCCGGCAGGCTTATTACATCACCGGTTCACTGGATGATGCTGAAGACATTGTCCAGGATGCATACCTCCAATGGGAAAAAGCTCCCCGCGGATACGTAGAAAGTCAGGAAGCGTACCTCATGCGCACGGTGACGAACCTGGCAATTAACCTAAAAGAACGGCAGAAGCGCCAGCGTGCAGCTTATTTCGGCCAGTGGTTGCCCGAACCGCTCAGTGATCCGGCCGACCGGGCTGTGTCTGAAAAGGAAAGCCTCTCCTACTCTCTTCTCGTCCTCCTGGAAGCGCTGCCTCCCAAGGAACGTGCGGTTTTCATCCTTAAAGAGGCATTTGCCTATAATCATCACGAGATCGCACATGCGCTTTCGATCACTGAAGCATACTCGAGGAAACTGCTCAGCCGGGCCAAATCCCGGCTTACGTCCGCCGAAAGGCGTTCTGTTCCGTTTGAACAGCAACAGGCATTTCTGGACCGGTTTCTTCATGTGATATGGACAGGTGACGCATCTGTGGTGGAAACGCTGCTCCATGAGGATATAATTGCCATTTCCGACGGCGGCGGCAAGGCTTCCGCCGGAAAACATCCCGTCCAGGGACGGCCTTCCGTAACCAAAATGCTGCTGGGCCTGTATCGCAAGTTTTACCGTGAAGTTCCGGCTGAGCGCGCAATAATCAGCGGACAGCCGGCGCTCATATACCGGAGAGATGGCCTGCCGGTCAATTGCCAGATCTTTGATATCGATGCAGAAGGCCTTCGCGGGGTCTTCTTTGTGAGAAATCCCGATAAGCTTAGCCGGCTGTAAAAAATCCGCTGAATGGCTGTCACATAATCTGTGTGTGGTTTGTCTATAACGGCGAACAATAGACATAAAACCATGAAAGAGCGGATTACTATTCAGGACTATCCAGCGGGACTGCTGGATGGCATGCGGAAAACACAGGACTTTATCGAAAACTCAGGGTTGAGCCCCGGCCTGCTGGAACTTCTTTACATGCGGGTGTCGCAGATCAATAGCTGCGCCTACTGCATAGACATGCACTATAAGAAAGGGCTTCATTATGGCGAGACGCCACTTCGGCTTATTTCAGTCTCCGCCTGGCGGGAAACACCGTACTATGCGGAAAAGGAACAAGCCGTTCTGGAATTTGCCGAAAAGCTGACGCATATGCCTCAGGAAGAACACAGCGACAGCATCCTTGCCGCATTGGAAAAACACTTCTCCAAACAGGAAATAGCCATCCTCTCCCTGGCAGTCGCCCAGATCAACTCCTGGAACCGGCTGATGCGTTCTTTCGGTGCCGTACCTGGCAATTTTAAGGTCGCGGCCTCCTGACGCCTGACAGCAACGATAAGGCGGTTGGCACACCCTTTGCCTTTTTCACTTGGAACAAAAGCAATATCATTATGAAAAAGCATTTGAAAGTGTTCGGAGCGTTAGTGGTAGCTTCATTAATGTTTATAGCTTCCTGTGATGAGGATACGGATCCTGCTGAAACTGACTTGTTCGTCGGGACCTATGAAGGCACGATTACATTCAATGACAACGAACAGACCATCACTGACGAAGATGGGCGTGTAACGGTCACGAAAGTAGGCGAGACTTATTCATTCGTGTTCGGAAGCGGCATCCCTGATCTTACCGGAGTAAGATTTGAAAGGGACGACGACAATACGTATATTAGCGTCGGCGAAGGGCTCACAGGAATCAGGATCACTGCAAACTCGTTAAACATGCTTGTCACTAACGACCGTGGTACCTGGACAGCGGACTGCAGCCGTTAGTGTATGGTATGAATGACAACGTGTCAACTAAATTAAACAAAAACGCGGCTGCCGCTATGGTCAAAAGCATTATCGCTCTTATCATAGCGGCAGCTGTATTTAACTCCTGCAGCCTGGACCGCCAGGCAAGGGCATTGAAAGCGCTTGAAAAATGCCGATATGAATTCGTTTCCGCGGACAGTGTTTTGCTGGCAGGTACGGACGTTACAGAATTGGTTGCCGATGGCCGGATTGATGTGGGCCGCCTCCCGGGTATAGCGCTTGGCTTCCTGAGCCGGGATATCCCATTATCCGGCATACTGAATGTTCGGATAACAAATCCGACAACGCACCTTGCAGGAATACAGCAGTTTATGTACAAAATAGCGGTAGACGGCAAAGAAGTGATGGACGGCACTTCAGACCGTCCCATTCAGGTGCATGGCGGAGAGACGGTGGTTGTCCCCATAAAACTGCAAACCAACGTATATAAGTTCCTTTCAGACCGGGAAACGCTCAACAAATTAGTGGCTTTTGTCGAAAATGCGCGAAACGGATCAGGTTCCGAAGACATTAACCTGACGTTCAGCATAAAACCGACGCTTGCACTGGGCAATCAACAGATCAACTACCCCGGCTATATCAGCTTTGACAAACGGGTGAACGCTGAAATGTTGTTTCGGCGGGGCCAGCTTCGTTAACGTCTGTCGTATTGCTCTTCGTAATACTGCTGATAATGTCCGGAGGTGACGTCCTGCAGCCACGCTTCGTTTGCAAGATACCAATCAACCGTCTTTTCCAGCCCTTCTTCAAACTGCAGGCTTGGCTCCCATCCCAGATCACGCTTGAGTTTGCCGGCGTCTATGGCATAGCGCAGGTCGTGTCCCGCCCGGTCTTTAACGAAGGTGATCAGCTTGGCCGATTCTCCCTCAGACCGCCCCAGCTTGCGGTCCATAATGCTGCAAAGTAAACGGATAAGATCAATATTCTTCCATTCATTGTGCCCACCGATGTTGTATGTTTCACCGGATGCGGCTTTGTGGAATATGACGTCGATCGCGCGGGCGTGATCTTCTACCCACAACCAGTCACGCACATTTTCACCTTTGCCATAAACCGGAACCGGTTTATTGTTTTTTATATTATTGATGGCCAGTGGGATCAACTTTTCAGGAAAGTGGTGGGACCCGTAGTTGTTCGAACAATTAGAGATTACCGTATCGATCCCGTACGTGTCATGATATGCACGCACGAAATGATCCGACGAAGCCTTTGAAGCCGAATAAGGTGAATGAGGATCATATTTAGTCTCTTCCGTAAACATGCCTGTCTCACCCAACGCGCCATACACCTCATCGGTGGAGACATGGTAAAACCGGTGCCTGTCATAAGCGCCTGCCCAGTATTCACGTGCCGCGTTCAGCAGCGTCACCGTGCCCACCACATTGGTCAATACAAACTCCAGCGGGTTGCTGATGGAGCGGTCCACGTGCGATTCTGCCGCCAGGTGAATCACGGCGTCGGGCTGTTCAGCGGCAAACAATCCGTCAATGAACTCTCCGTCTGTGATATCTCCCTTAACGAACCGGTAGTTCGGTTTATCCTCAATATCGCGGAGATTGGCAAGATTGCCTGCATACGTAAGCTTATCAAGGTTAATAACTTCATATTCAGGATAGGTGGTAACAAACCGGCGCACAACATGGGATCCGATAAAACCCGCTCCTCCCGTAATAATGATCTTCTTCATGCCTCTCTAATCGTTTAACGGATTTTCCTTCAAATATTGCTCCCATTTCCAGGCGGAACGCATCATCTCCGCGAGATCCAGCTCTGCCTTCCAGTTCAACTCCTTTTGAGACTTTGATACGTCCCCCCAGACCTGTTCCACATCCCCCGGCCGTCTGGGGCCGATCTGATAATTGAGTTTTACTCCCGTCGAGTCTTCAAACGCGTTGATGACCTCAAGGACCGAATGTCCATTACCTGTGCCCACGTTAAATACATCATAGTTGCCGTTAGGATTGCCGTTTTCAAGCAAACGGATAGCAGCCACATGCGCCTTGGCCAGATCAACCACATGAATGTAATCGCGGATGGCCGAACCGTCAGGCGTATTGTAGTCGTTGCCGAATACCGTGATGGGGCCGCGTTTACCTATGGCACTTTGCGTGATAAAGGGTACCAGATTTTGAGGGACCCCTATGGGAAGTTCACCGATCAGTGCACTTTCATGTGCACCCACGGGATTGAAATAGCGCAGCGAGATTATCTTGTAGTTGTCAAACGCCGCAGCTGTCTCTGATAGAACCTCTTCGGACACCTGCTTTGTGTTGCCATAGGGTGATTCAGCCCGTTTTACCGGGGCCGCTTCGGTCACAGGCAGACGATCCGGCTGGCCATATACCGTGCAGCTTGATGAGAACACAAAGTTCACCGGCTTCCCGGCATATGCGTTAAGCAGGTTGATTAAGGAAAAGAAATTGTTATGGTAGTATTTCAGCGGTTGCGCCACAGACTCTCCCACTGCCTTATATGCTGCGAAATGGATGATTCCCGTTATATCCGGATGGTCAGCCACGAACTGCCTGACCTTTGCCTCGTCGCAGAGGTCAAAGTTGTGGAATTCAGGCCTTATGCCTGTGATTTTCTGAATCTGCTCCAGAACACCCGCGTTGGAGTTTACTAAATTATCCACGATAACGGGGGTATAACCCGCATTTTGCAGTTCGACAACGGTATGCGATCCGATATACCCTGTGCCGCCAGTTACCAAGATTTTGCTCATTTATTTTTTGTTGTAATAGGTAAAGTCTTTGTGTTTTATCTCTTTATCAGGAAGCGATTTAAAATATTCATAGGTAATGCGCAGTCCTTCGGCGCGGCCGACTTTAGGTTCCCAGCCAAGCAGCTCTTTCGCTTTAGTGATGTCCGGCCGCCGCTGTTTGGGATCATCTACAGGCAGATCTTTATATACCAGCTTCTGTTTGGTGCCCGTCAGCTTGATGATTTCATCCCCGAACTGCTTGATGGTGATTTCATCAGGGTTACCGATATTAACGGGATATGGATAGTCACTATGGAGCAGGCGGAAGATTCCTTCAACCTGATCGTCTACATAACAAAACGAGCGCGTCTGTGATCCATCCCCGAAGACAGTGAGGTCCTCACCGCGGAGCGCCTGCCCGATGAATGCCGGCAGGACCCGGCCGTCATTCAGCCGCATGCGCGGACCGTAGGTATTAAAAATGCGCACGATGCGCGTCTCCAATCCATGGAAGGTGTGATAAGCCATGGTGATTGCTTCCTGGAAACGCTTGGCCTCGTCGTATACCCCGCGCGGGCCCACAGGATTCACATTACCCCAGTACTCTTCAGGCTGCGGACTTACCGTGGGATCCCCATAGACCTCAGATGTGGAAGCGACCAGAATACGCGCGCCTTTTGCACGGGCCAGTCCCAATAGATGATGCGTACCCAGGGACCCTACCTTCAGTGTCTGGATAGGGATTTTAAGGTAGTCGATCGGACTGGCCGGTGAAGCGAAATGCAGGATATAGTCCAGCTTGCCCGGGACATGCACGAACGTGGAAACATCGTGGTTATAAAATTCGAAGTTGTCCAACCTGAACAGGTGCTCGATGTTGCGCAGATCACCCGTAATCAGGTTGTCCATTCCGATTACATGATAGTCCTCTTTGATAAAACGGTCGCAAAGGTGGGATCCTAGAAAGCCTGCGGCACCGGTGATGAGAATGCGTTTCCTTGACATAATTTCAGTATAGCCGAATATGACTAACGGTTTTTGATATCTTTGGGGCGAAGATAACGATTAATCACTAAATGGGGCTGGTCTATCTCGCGGGGATAAGAATTTACGGGTTATTAATTTCGGTTTTGTCGTTGTTTAACGACAAAGCTAGAAAATGGCGCGAAGGGCGCCGGGGTTTGCTTGACCGGGTCGCCCGGGAGGTAGATGCCAGTAAACGTAGCATATGGTTCCATTTTGCATCGCTCGGCGAGTTCGAACAGGGGAGGCCTGTATTGGAGCGGTTGCGGGCCCTGAAACCGGACCGTACATTTATTATCACCTTCTATTCACCCTCTGGTTATGAGATACGCAAGAATACGCCATTGGCGGATCACGTATTTTACCTGCCGGAAGACACCCCCCGCAACGCTTTCCGGTTTATTGAGTTGATCAACCCCGAGTTGGCAATATTCACTAAGTACGAATATTGGCCGTTTTTTTTTCGGGAACTGGGTACGAGACAGATACCATTATACGTGATCTCTGCCATCTTCCGGCCGGGGCAGGTTTATTTTAAGTGGTATGGCGGGTTCTTCCGGAATACGTTGAAGCAGGTTACTCACTTTTTCACGCAAAACCGGGAAAGCGTTATGATGCTCTCAAGGCTGGGGATCAATAAAGCCACGTTAGCTGGGGACACCAGGTTTGACCGGGTTGTGGATCTGCCGCAGAACCGACTCTCAATAGCTGAGGCTGAGGATTTTTCTACAGGGTATCAGGTTTTGGTGGCCGGCAGCACCTGGCCTGCGGATGAAGAACTGTTGGCCGGCCTACATCAGCATTTTCCGGATTGGAAACTTATCATTGCACCACACGAGATCCATGAAGACCGTATCCGGTCCGTCATGAAATTATTTCCCCAGGCCATACGTTTCTCGGCAGTCAGGGATCCGGGATTACCGGACACAACGCCCGATCCGTCGGTACTGATTATCGACAATATCGGTATGCTCTCATCGCTTTACGGTTACGGCCGGATCGCATATGTGGGAGGCGGCTTTGGCGCAGGTATCCATAATACCCTTGAGGCAGCGACTTATGGAATTCCTGTGATCTTTGGCCCGAACTATCATAAATTCAAAGAAGCCGATGACCTGATAGCGCGCGGAGCCGGGTTTAGCGTAGAGCAGCTGCCGGATGTGACAAGGGTCTTTGGGGCGCTTCAGCAGGAAGAAAGCCTTAAGACGGCCGGAGACGCAGCACGCCAATATGTTCTGGAACATGCAGGCGCAACCATAATAATCATTAAGCATCTAATCGAGGAACAATTCGGCGGCAATATGGTCAGCGAGTAATTTACCCTTCCGCGTCAGTGTAACGTGTTGACCAGCCACAGATAAGTGGCCTTTTGACAAAAAGGGCTGGATGGCTGAACGGATAGATTCGCCAACTTCTTTACCGAACCGGCTCTCTACAACGGTAAGGTCCAGTCCCCACATTGTACGTAACGTGGTCATGATATGTTCGTTCAGCTTGTCCTTCTCGGTCAGCGTTTCCCTTTGGAACGGCAATTCGCCGGCCTGAAGTGCTTTCAGGTACCTCGCATTATTAGGGACGTTCCATTGCCGCGATTCTCCGTCAAACGAATGGGCTGAGGGGCCGACACCCAGATAAGGAACTCCTTTCCAATAATTGCTATTATGTCGAGCATAGCGGCCCGGCTTGGCAAAATTGGAGATCTCATAATGTTCAAAGCCCTCCGCCCCTAGCATATCCATCAGTTGCTCGAACTGACGGGCACTTTGCCCCTCATCCATCGGTGCCTGCACGCCCTTGCGCACAAAGCTGGCCAACGCGGTCCGGGGCTCTACAGTCATGCTATAAGCAGAAACATGGGGAACGCCAGCTCTCAACACCTCATTGATATTGTACCGCCACCTATCATCAGTGAGCAGAGGATAGCCGTAAATAAGATCAACCGTTATATTATCATAACCGGCCTGTTGTACCCTCGAGATCGCCTCGTGCGCTTCAGCTGCCGAGTGCGCCCTATTCATCCATCGGAGATCCTCTTCAAAAAATGACTGTATCCCAATGCTGAACCGGTTCACCGGCGTCTGCTTCAGGGCGTTCACTTTCGCTGCATCAAGGTCATCCGGATTTGCCTCGAGTGTGATTTCCGCATTGTCCGCAACGTTGAACTGCGCACCCACTTCATCAATAAGCCCCTGAATGTTATCCGGCGTAAGCAGCGACGGCGTGCCGCCGCCGAAGTAAATGCTCTCAATACGCTGCCCTCCGAGATAGCTTTTCCGTATGCGCAGCTCCCGGATCATCGCCTGCACCATCTCATCCTTGTATTTCAGCGATGTGCTGAAATGAAAATCGCAGTAGTGACATGCCTGCTTGCAGAACGGGATGTGAAAATAGACACCTGCCATGATATGCAAAGGTATGTTTTATTCGTATCTTGCATGCATGATGGAAATCTTTCAGCGATCGGTCAGCCTACGGCCACGCTCACGGGGCTTTCATCTCATCACAGATGAGATTGTTGGACATTTGACGGGTATCAGGCATTGGAAAGCCGGGATCTGCCATATCTTTATTCAGCACACCTCAGCCTCGCTTACCATTAATGAGAACGCCGATCCTACGGTACGGATTGATTTTGAAACCTATTTCAATAAGGCGGTTCCGGAAAATGACCCGGACTACGAACATGACTATGAAGGCCCTGATGATATGCCGGCGCACCTTAAGTCATCGCTGATGGGAAGCGCGGTCAGCATCCCGATCCAGGATGGTTCCCTTGCCCTGGGAACATGGCAAGGTATCTACCTCTGCGAGCACCGTAACAGGGGCGGCAGCCGCAGGCTTTTGATTACCGCCTGGGGAAACTGAGCAAAAAAAATGCGGCACATCCAAATGGCCGCATTTCCGGTAGTCCTGAAGTACTTGCTTAGGACCCGGCCTGCTCTAATGCCTCTTCCCTCATCTTTTCGTTAGCCACAATCACGATCTCCACACGGCGGTTCTGCGCCCGTCCTGCCTCGGTACCGTTGTCTGCGATCGGCTCATGGAAACTGCGGCCTTCCGTTTTTATACGGCGCCCAGACAATCCTTGTGAAACAGCGTAGTCCTTTACTGAACGCGCCCTGCGCTCGGACAGTCCCTGATTATAAGAATCGGTACCTTTATTATCCGTGTGACCGACCACGAGGATGTCGGTATCGGGGTTGTTGTTCAGGTTTTCAACCAACTTTGCGATATTTGTCTTTGCGTCGGGCTTAAGATCCGTTTTATCAAAATCAAACAGGATCCCGGAATCAAACTTGACGATAATACCCTCGTCAGCTTTAATCACTTCAGCACCCGGCACCGTGCGTTCGATCTCAGCCGCCTGCTTATCCATTTTCTTGCCGATCAGTCCACCGGCCACGCCGCCTAAGGCCGCGCCTGCAAGCACGCCGACAGCGGTATTACCCGCTTTTTTGCCGATAATTGCGCCCAGCGCACCTCCGGCAACCGCGCCTGTAGCTGCCCCCTTTTGCGTATTGGTCATGGATTGAATGGTGCTGCAACCACTCAATAGCATTGCTGAGGTAGCCACGGAAAGCCCGAACAAAGTAATCTTTCTATTCATTATCATATGTTTTTCACTGTTTATTGAAACGGTACAAACCAAATGCCAAACTTTGTCACGGCTTATTTTGTTCAACGGGTTCTGCTTGCAGCTTAGGTAGCTTCGGAGCCGACGGGCGGCCATCCTGCTCGAATCGCTTGAAAGATTGCGTGATGTAGGCAGTTATGTCGTATTCGCCCCAGTATTGCACTTTTTCAAAGGATGGACGGTATAATATCATAAAATTATTAAGGTCCTCCCCTTCCAGACCGGTAAGCTGAGTGATACGGCTTTTGCTGAATTTGCGGTCCACCTCCGTTTCTTCCAGTTCACGGCCCACGTAGTGCTGGAACCGCCTCGCATTGCGCGGCGTTCTGCCGAATAACTCATATAAAGAGGTAATCGGGTTAAATATATACGCTAACGCCGGAGGCTTTCCGTCGTAATACACTCCCTGTTTACGATAGCCGCGCATTACGTCGCGCAACTCTGCCTCTTTGCTTTGACCCGTTACATCAACCTGTTCAAGTAGGATACTTCCGGGTTGCATGTCAATGAGAATGTCGCTTAGCGTCTTGACTTCGGTAGTCACAGATTGGTAACCCATCAATTGCGCTGTCAGCGTATCGCCGACGGTCGCAACCATTTCAAACGTGCCTAAACCGTTTGATGCGGTAGTCGCTCCGGTTTTTTGATTCGTAATTGTCACACCGCCTAGACGCTTGCTTGTGCCGGCTTCTACCACAATTCCCCGCACCGTACCCTGCTCCTGAGCAAGCAACCACAACGGGAAGAGGCAAACAGAAACGAAAAGCGCTATTTTGTTGAACAATCCCATGTAAATCTATTTGACTCCCGTTGTCCCTAAACGTTTAACGACGGGTTTTGTTATCGCGATCCTGGTCACAGCTCACTCTTTATACGGGTAAAAGACGAAGTTGGCCCCTTGAGGTACAATTACGAACACGCACATGAACGCTTCCGGTTTCTTGTACTGTTTGATGAAATGTTCCTTCCGCTCCTCCTTGATTATCCCTCTTTCTACAAACTCCTCCAACGTAGAGGCATGAATGGACCATGAAGTACCCAATTCATCTTTGTCCAGGATCAGCTCCCCCACCTTTACTTCGTGTTGATGAGCAATAAAAATCGGGTAAGCGGAAAGTCCTTCTGTCATAACTTCTACTGCGATTTCCTTGATGGATGCGCTGTAAAAGTCCAGGTCCACCTTCAGGCTTTTCAGCGGACTTTCCTTTTGGGGTTGCCCGTCATCGCCTGCCTGTGCTCCCAGCAAATCTTGTAGTTCCATATCCCTTTTATTTCGTTAGCACTAATGACACCACGTTTTCAACATGCTGCGTATGCGGGAACATATCCACCGGACGGATCCGCTGTACCTGGTATTTTTCAGCCAATATCGCCAGATCCCTGGCTTGGGTGGCCGCATTGCAGCTTACATATACGATTTTCGGCGCTTCCATCTCCAGCAGCCTTTGCACGACATCTGGGTGCATCCCCGCCCTTGGCGGATCTGTAATAACAACGTCCGGTGCTCCTTGTTCACCGACGAAAGCCGGTGTCAGCACGTCTTTCATATCGCCTGCAAAGAAGCGGGTATTTCCTATGCCGTTTATCGCCGAATTGATCTTCGCGTCCTCAATCGCCGTGGGAACATATTCCACGCCGATCACTTCCAATGCCTGCCGTGCGATAAAATTGGCGATCGTTCCGGCCCCGGTATACAGGTCATATACCCGTTCATCGCCCTTTAAGTCTGCAAAATCCCGTGTGATCTTATAAAGCTCGTAAGCCTGCTCCGAATTGGTTTGGTAGAATGACTTCGCTCCGACCTTAAAGCGCAGCCCTTCCATCTCCTCAAAGATGTGATCCCGGCCGGCGAACGTATGGATGTCCTGATCAAAGATCGTGTCGTTTTTCTTTTGGTTCACGATATATAACAGGGACGTAATCTCCGGAAACTCTTTTTGCAAAAAGGCCATCGTTTTTTCAATAACCTCTTCATCGGCATAAGCGAATACCACGACTACCATGATTTCTCCCGTGGATGCGATCCGGATAATGAGATTACGCAGTGCGCCGGTATGCTGCCTCAGGTCATAGAACGAAATGCCTTCCTTAAGCGCAAACTCCCTGACTGTGTTACGGATCGCATTGGATGGATCCTGCTGCAGGTGACAATGGTGGATGTCCAGTATTTTGTCAAACCGTAACGGCACATGGAAGCCCAGTGCGTTCATCTCCAGCCCATCCTCCTGCCCGTCCAGGTCCGTCAACCAGCGCTTGTTGGAAAAGGTGTACTCCAGTTTGTTCCGGTAGTACTGCGTTTCAGGGGCCGCCAGTATGGGCTCCATTGACCTGGTATCGACTTTTCCGAGGCGGGACAGTGCGTTTTCCACGCTCTTTTGTTTAAACAGCAGTTGCGCAGCATAATCCATATGCTGCCATTTACACCCACCACATACGCCGAAATGTTCACAAAACGGCGTTACGCGGTAGGCAGACGCTTCCGCAATCCGCAAAGCCCTGCCTTCTGCGAAGCTTTTCTTTTTGCGGGTCAGTTCCACATCGACGATGTCACCGGGTATGGCCTTGTCAACAAAAAGTACCAGCTCATCGGCTTTGCCTACACCCTTGCCTTCTTCTGCAATGTCGGTGATGGCAACACCACTGATCACCCGTTTATCAGGTGATATCCTTCGTTTACTCATAAGGGTGCAAAGGTACGGGTTTTTTACGATAAGCTATTCGACTGTAGCTTTGACCAGATAGGGCAGGATCTCCTTTTGGAAAGAAACAAAGTTTTTCCGGACGTCAGCTTCACTCACAGAAGTAAAAGCAAATGAAAAAACGATATTTTTGCTCGCTTTGATAAGGAAGGTAAGGCGTTCGGGTTCCACCGCTTTGCCAATCTCCGTATTGTTGATGAATGAACTGATCAGCAAAAATTCGAGGTCATCCGACAGCGTCCGCAGATATTCCTGCGTATTGGTTGATTCCCGGATAAAGTCCCATCCAAGAAATTCATTGCAAATGGTATAGGTAAGCCTGCTTACCCTTAGAATAGTGTAGCTGAGATAGGTCTCCAGATCGGTCTGCTTGGTATATTTGTCCAGGAGGTCATCTACGCTCTCCCGGATATAATCCATTAGGATGGCGTGCAGCACGAGCTCCTTGCTGTCAAAATACTTGTATATGGTGGCCTTGGCGATCTTAGCTTTCCGGGCGATTTCATTGACACTGGTTTTTTTGTATCCGTAGTGTCGGAAAAGCTCCCGCGCCGCTTTTTTTATCGATTCCTTTACTTTGTCGGCTTCCATCAATTGGAAATAATTAATATGTCCTGCTGTAGACGGACGTGATATGGCCGCAACGGACATTCGGCGATCGCAGCCGGAGAGCCATTGGTTAAAATGAATGAGGCACCTGAACATGGATCGACCGCAACCGGACCGCTTTCTGCCAGCTCCACCGCACAACCTTTCTCGGGGTTGACGGTACTGCATCTGTCATAGGCAACATACTCGCCACTGCTTATCTGCATCACGATCAGTCCAGCTACTCCACCCCGGTTTGCCGGCAGCATTACGGGCTGCATGGGCAGTCTGAGCTCATTGTATTCGACCAGGGACACCGTGGTATTGAACGGGCGGTAATCGATAACGTTGCACCCTCCCTTTTTGCACGCCGTCGGCAACAACAGCATACTTATTACCGTAATATACCAGGCCGCTTTAGTCATCTAGATGAGCTCCGATTCGAACTGGCTCAGGAAGCGCACATCATTTTCAGAAAACAGCCGCAGGTCCTTGATTTCATATTTCAGATTGGTAATACGCTCAATACCCATACCGAACGCAAAACCGCTGTACCGTCCGCTGTCAATGCCGCAATTCTCCAGAACATTGGGATCAACCATACCGCATCCCAATATTTCCACCCATCCGGTACGCTTGCACATATTGCAACCGTGGCCTTTACAGATGGTGCAACTGATATCCATTTCTGCGGAAGGCTCCGTGAACGGGAAGTAAGATGGGCGGAAACGCACCTTGGTGCCCTCACCGAACAGTTCCTGCACAAAATAATACAATGTCTGTTTCAAATCAGCGAAAGACACGTTTTCGTCTACATACAGTCCTTCCACCTGATGAAAAAAACAATGGGCTCGTGCTGAGATCGCCTCATTCCGGTAGACCCGGCCGGGCATAATCGCCCGGAATGGTGGCTTACCGCTTTCCATCATCCGTACCTGTACAGATGACGTATGCGTGCGCAGCGCAATATCATTTCCATCCTGCTTTTTTATAAAGAACGTATCCTGCATATCCCGGGCAGGATGTTCAGGCGGGAAATTCAATGCAGTAAAATTATGCCAGTCGTCTTCTATTTCCGGTCCATCGGCGACAGTGAATCCGAGCTTCTTGAATATTTCTACAATCTCTTTGCGAACGAGAGACAATGGGTGACGCGATCCGAATATAAATCCCTCGCCGGGAAGCGTCAGGTCTGTAGTCTCCTGTGTTGAGCGTTGAGCGGTCGGGGGATACTGTTCCTGCAGGGTTTTATATTTTTCCTCAGCGGCCTGTTTCAGTTCATTCAACGCCTTGCCGAGCGTGCGCTTCTCTTCCGGCGACACCGATTTGAACTCGTCGAAGAGGTTCCGTACGATACCTTTGGCCACGAGAAACCTCAACCGGAACGCTTCCGTATCTTTATGCGACTTTGCAGCAAACTGTGCAATTTCTTCTGAATATTGTTGGATTTTTTCCTGCAACATGACGCCAAAGATAGGAAAAAAAAGCTTCTGACTGTGCAATCCGATGCTTAAAACAGGGCGTCCTCTTCCCCATCATTTTCCTTGAAATCCACTTGGGCGCCCCCATTGGTATCTTTTTTTACGGATTCATTTGCGTTATCCTGAGCGGCGGTCCCGCCTTGATTGCCCGGTCCGTCAAAATCGCTTCGGCGCCCCAGCAGCGTAAAGTTCTCTGCCACAATTTCTGTGGTATAACGCCTGATCCCTTCCTTATCTTCATAGGTACGTGTCCGCAATTTGCCTTCCACGTACACCAACTTACCTTTGAATAAATACTTTGCGGCCACTTCCGCCAATCCCCGCCACATAACGATGTTATGCCATTCGGTCTGCTCCACTTTCCGGCCATCTTTGTTGTAGATTTCTGAAGTGGCTAATGGAAAGCTCGCTACCGTGACGTTTCCTTCCAGATGACGGATCTCCGGATCCTTACCCAAATGCCCCACTAAAATTACCTTGTTGATGCCTGACATAATAATTTAGGTATAATTTCCAACCATATAATTCTTTAAAAAAGAATAAATAAGCTTCGGTTTAGCTAATGTACCTAAATCTTTTATAAATACATAATCCCAGTTTATTTTTTTGGCTATCCGGCCCTCCCCGGGTGCGGCAGCGATAAACTGGGCAACCAGGTTCTGATGACTTAACACGTGTTTCACAGGGCCGCTTAACAAATGTAGATCCGCATCTGTACCAAAGCAGGCGATAACATCCGGATGGCCGGCCAGCTCCGATACCGTCACGGGACATTCTGTCTCGACAAGTGGAAAATCGTAGAGGTTTTCCCATATATCGCCTTTACCCCGTTTATTCATGAGCAACTTATCACCGTCTGTCACTACGAAATAGTTAAAATAGCGGTTGCGGCTTGGCCGACCTTTTATTTTTACAGGCAGCGCATCTACCCGCCTCTCGATAAGTGCACGGCAGCCCGGCCGGAGCACGCAAGCAGAACAGTCCGGGCTTTTGGGTTTGCACTGCATGGCGCCAAATTCCATAATAGCCTGATTATATAGACCTGGATTGCTCTTATCGAGCAACTCCCCGGCAATCCGGAGAAACAGCCGTTTCCCTTTTGGGGAATTGATCGGCTCATCGATTCCGAAATAACGGGCCAGGACACGGAATACGTTGCCATCTACCACCGCTTTGGGCTCATCTGCAGAAAAAGAAGCGATAGCCGCCGCTGTGTATTCCCCAACACCCTTCAGCCTGATAAGGTCTTCATACTTTGAAGGAAACACGCCATGGTATTCCGTCGCGACGGTTTTTGCCGCCCGATGCATATTCCGCGCCCTTGAGTAATAGCCAAGTCCCTGCCAATGAAGCAGAATGTCGTCCTCTGCTGCCTGTGCAAAAGATATCACATCCGGATAATACGCCAGGAACTTTTGAAAGTACGGAAGTCCCTGCTCCACGCGAGTTTGTTGAAGAATAACCTCAGAGAGCCAAATAACATAAGGGTCCTTGGTCTCACGCCAAGGAAGCTCCCGTTTATGCACTGCGTACCAATGGATGATATCGTCGGAAAAAGCCATGAAACAAAGGTGTTAATTTTTTGGGAAATGGGTCCGACTTGCCGGGATGTAAAAAATCACGTACCTTTGCGCCATCATTTAGGGGTGCCTTGTTTGTTACGGGCAAACACAAATAAAGGCTGAGATTATACCCATCCCGATACATCGGGAGCACCTGATCCGGATAATGCCGGCGTAGGGAGGTAAGTTAAATAATTACGCTGTCATGAACCCCTTATGACAGTGACGTTTAACTAAAGATTACAACTACAAAATGATCAAAAAAACAATCGCAGGCATTGCCTCTATTGTGTACATGGGTGTTGCAGTTGCGCAGCAAAACGTAACCGTTGAGGTGTTTCAGGGCGTCGACGGCCGTCCCCTGTCAGGTGCCACCGTCCGGCTTGAAGGCAGTATTTACCGCGGGCAGACCGACGGTAACGGGGCCGTGGTGATTCAGGATCTGGCCGCGGGCACACATCATATATCCGTAAGCTATTTAGGATATGCTTCGCAAAGCGGCGAAATAACGGTTCCCGGTGACGAAACAGTCAGATTTGTGCTCCAACGGGCCCCACTGCTTACAGATGAAGTTGTCGTACAGGCCACCAGGGCCACCGAGAACACCGCTACGACTTTCAAGAATCTCAGCAAGGAAGACATCGCCAAAAACAACCTCGGCCAGGACATACCGTATCTCCTTGACCAAACTCCCGGGGTGGTTATTTCATCCGATGCCGGTGCAGGCATCGGCTATACCAGCATGCGTATACGAGGCAGTGATGCCCAGCGGACAAATGTAACGGTAAATGGGATTCCCCTCAATGATGCCGAAAGCCTAGGTTCTTTCTTTATCAACCTCCCTGACTTCGCGTCTTCCGTAGATAATGTCCAGATCCAAAGGGGCGTCGGCACATCGACCAATGGGGCAGGAGCATTCGGCGCAAGCCTCAACTTCCAAACGAACACCCTGAGCGAAGAGCCATACGCTGAATTGGACAACTCCTTCGGGTCGTTCAATTCCTGGAAGAATACCATACGGTTGGGCACTGGCCTCCTGGATGACAAATTCAGCTTCGATGGCCGGCTCTCACGGATCAAAAGCGATGGATATATCGACCGGGCCTGGTCTGACCTACAGTCTTTTTTCCTGTCAGGGGCGTGGCATGGCGAAAACAGCTTACTGCGCGCGAACGTGTTCGGGGGTAAGGAAAAGACTTATCAGGCTTGGTACGGCACACCGCAATCGCGCCTCACGGGCGATGTCGACGCCATGCTGGCATACGCTGCCGATGACGGTTTGACCGACTATGAGACCGAGAACCTGCTACGGTCAGACCGCAGGTACAACAAATACCTCTACGACAATGAAACGGACAACTATCAACAGACCCATTACCAGCTGCTCTTCTCCACCTCGCTCAATGGAAACCTCACGTTAAACACAGCCCTGCACTACACGCGCGGCAAAGGTTATTACGAGCAATTCCGCGACAACGATAACTACAGTGCCTATGGCCTTAGTCCGGTGATCATTGCAGGAGAATCCATCAGCGAAACGGACCTGGTGCGTCAGCGTTGGCTGGACAACCATTTCTACGGCGGAACCTATTCCTTGATCTATAACAACAGTGACGGCTTGGAGATCACCTGGGGCGGCGCTTATAATGAGTACCACGGGGACCACTACGGAGACGTTGTATGGGCCGAATACCCCCTCTTCACGGATGGCTTCTATACGCCCGGCGCTGAAGGTTCATTTAAGACTTCTTACCGTTACTACAATGGGGACGCGCTCAAAAAAGACTTCAACACTTATCTGAAAGCATCTTATCGGTTAGGGAACTGGTTTCTGTTTGGCGACGTGCAATACCGCCATATCGACTATGCAATTGCCGGAACCGACAACGACCTCCGCGATATTACGCAGGAAACGACTTTTGATTTTTTCAATCCGAAGGTGGGACTTACCTACCGATTGTCCGCCGCAAGCAATGTGTATGCTTCATACGCCCTGGCTAATAAGGAGCCGGTACGCAGCGATTTTACGGATTGGCCGGTGGGCCAGACCCCTGAATCGGAGCAATTGCATAATGTCGAAGCCGGCTACCGGCTCCGCACCTCGCGCATCAATATCGGCATCAACGCATATGCGATGCTTTACAAAAATCAGCTGGTGCTGACGGGCCAGCTCAATGACGTCGGAGCCACTTTAAGGCAGAATGTCGATGACAGCTATCGGGCGGGACTGGAGGTAGACGGCCGGTGGGCACCCGTCCATTGGTTCACCTGGAGCGCCACGGCAGCCTATAGCCAGAACAAAATCAAGAACTTCACGGAAGTTGTCGGTGACGTGGAAAATTTCTACGAAAAGACGGACATTTCATTTTCACCGGATTGGATAGCCTCCAGCGAGTTGAGCTTCAAGCCATTGAAGCCCCTTGAACTTGCCTTTATCAGCAAATATGTTTCGCGGCAGTACCTGGACAATACGGGAAATGAAGGCCGCAGCATTGATGGATTCTTCGTCAATCATGTCCGGCTGGGGTATCAAACGTCGTTCTGGAGGCTAAAAAATGTGGGACTTACACTGCTGGTAAACAACGTGTTTAATGAAAAGTACTCCGCTAATGGTTTCACTTGGGGGTACTACCTCACTGAAACCGATCGGGTCGATCACAATTACTTTTACCCGCAGGCAACCACGAATTTCCTGTTAGGCCTGAACGTCCGATTTTGAAGCAGTAATTTTGCAATGCGCCCGCGTGTTCTTATCTTTAGGCAAATTTTTAGTTATGCAATATATCTTAAGATCAATAGCGGCGCTTACGGGCTTGACGCTCACCATTTCTGCTTGCAATTCATCGGCACCGAAGGAAGGAGAAACGGCTCAAAAAGACTCCACTTACACGCCGGTGGAAACCAAGGATCCGAATGCCGACTACAAACCGGCCTTTGAAGGTCAGACCCGTATTGCAGGAGTGAAGACCAGCACGCCTTATGACGTTAAGGTACTGTCCGAGGGTCTGAACAGGCCTTGGGGCATCACGGTGCTTCCCGACGGACGGCTTTTGATCACAGAGAAAAGCGGCACACTGCGGATCGCCACCACCGAAGGCGCCGTAAGCGAATCGATTACGGGACTCCCCCCCGTAAACGACGCTGGACAGGGCGGTTTGCTGGGCATCACCATAGATCCCGCTTTTGATAACAATCGATTGGTTTATTGGTCATTTTCCGAGGATACGCCCCAAGGCACATTGACAGCTGTTGCCAAGGGCAGGTTGGCAGACGATGAAAAGACAGTTGAAAAGGCCCAGGTTATTTATCGTGCTACCCCGGCCCACAAAAGTAATTTGCACTACGGCTCCCGGATTCTTTTTGATAAAACAGGGAACATCATAGTCAGTACCGGGGAACGTTCGGATATCGTTACCCGCCCACAGGCTCAGGATCTGAACTCCGCATTAGGCAAGATCCTGCGCATTACGCCTGACGGCAAACCGGCGCCCGGTAATCCCTTTGAGGGCAGAAATGATGCCCGTGCTGAAATATACTCTTATGGCCACCGGAATGTCCAGGGACTTGCGTTTCATCCGGTCACCGGGGATCTTTGGGAAAATGAATTCGGACCGCGGGGCGGAGATGAACTTAATCGGATCGAACCCGGAAAAAATTACGGCTGGCCTACCATCACCTATGGAATCGAATACAATGGAAATAAGATCGGCGATGTTATCCAGCAACAGGAAGGCATGGAACAGCCCATCTACTATTGGGATCCGGTGATATCTCCAAGCGGCATGACATTCTTTGCCGGCAATTCGATTCCTGAATGGGAAAACAACCTGTTCATAGGTGCTTTAAGCGGCGTACATATTGCGCGGCTGGTGATCGAGGACAACAAGGTGATCGGTGAAGAGCGGCTGCTTACCGATGAGGCACAACGTTTCAGGGACGTTCAGCAAGGCAAGGACGGCGCGCTTTACGCCGTCACGGATGGTGGCCGGTTATACCGCATCGGGAAATAAACCTCTGCACCGCGATCCGGAAGAAAGATGAGGGCAGTCATCCAGCGCGTATCGGAAGCTTCCTGTACGGTAAGGGGCGGCGTGACCGGCGCCATAGGCCAGGGCTTTCTAGTACTGCTTGGCGTGGAAGAGGCGGACACAGTAGAGGACGTCTCCTGGTTAGCCCAGAAAATTGTCAACCTGCGGGTATTCAATGACGAAAACGGGTTAATGAACCGTTCCATACAGGACGTTGGCGGAGACATCTTACTGATTTCCCAGTTCACGCTTTTTGCGCAAACCAAAAAAGGCAACCGCCCGTCCTTCATCCGGGCCGCCAAACCCGCACACGCCGTTCCCATGTATGAGTCGATGATTGCTGAGCTCTCGGCGCTCATGAAAAAGACGGTTGCCACAGGCGAATTCGGCGCAGATATGAAAATCTCACTGATCAATGATGGCCCCGTGACCATCATCATGGACACCAAGGACAAAGACAACCACTAATTTCACCAACCGCCAAGAAATATGACTATCAAAGATGCACAGGAACTGGTAGATACATGGATAAAAACCACCGGAATCCGCTATTTCAACGAGCTTACCAACACTGCCATCCTCATGGAAGAGGTGGGTGAAGTTGCGCGTATCATGGCCAGAAAGTATGGTGAGCAATCTTTCAAAAAATCTGACGAAGCGGTGGATCTGGCAGATGAAATGGCTGACGTCCTGTTTGTGCTGATCTGCCTGGCTAACCAGACGGGCATTGACCTGACAACCGCCCTGGAAAACAACCTGGAAAAGAAAAATGTCCGGGATGCGGACCGGCACCGCAACAACGAGAAACTTCGATAAGCCGATTAACAGGCCAGGTAAATGCAAAAAGGAAACGGTACATCCACGAAAGATGTACCGTTTCTGCGTTTATGACGGTTCCGTACGTGCGCCGGAACAATTATTACATCATTCCGCCCATTCCTCCGCCCATAGGGGGAGCACCTGCGCCGGCTTTTTCTTCTTCCGGTTCGTCTGCCAACACACATTCGGTAGTCAGCAGCATGGAAGCGATAGATGCCGCGTTTTCCAGTGCTACACGGGAAACTTTGGTCGGATCAATTACACCCGCACCGATCAGGTTCTCGTAGTCACCTGTACGGGCGTTGTATCCGAAATCAGCCTGACCTTCTTTCACTTTTTGAACCACGATGGCACCTTCGATACCAGAGTTGTTGCAGATTTGACGCAGCGGCTCTTCAATCGCACGGCGTACAATGTCGATACCGATGTTCTCATCTTCATTAGCACCTTTGAGGTCTTTCAACGCTTCTCCGGCACGGATAAAGGCCACGCCACCTCCGGCTACGATTCCTTCTTCTACAGCAGCGCGGGTAGCATGCAGCGCGTCGTCCACACGGTCCTTCTTCTCTTTCATTTCCACTTCAGTAGCGGCACCTACGTATAGTACGGCCACACCGCCAGCCAACTTGGCTAACCGCTCTTGCAGTTTTTCGCGGTCATAGTCAGAGGTAGTCGTTTCAATCTGCGCTTTGATCTGATTCACGCGACCTTTGATATCTTCGGGACTTCCTGAACCGTTGATGATGGTCGTATTATCTTTGTCAACAACCACTTTCTCGGCTTGGCCAAGATAGGTAAGGTCAGCGTTTTCCAGTTTGAAACCACGCTCCTCAGAGATCACGGTACCACCTGTCAGGATGGCAATATCCTCGAGCATGGCTTTGCGGCGATCACCGAAGCCCGGAGCTTTTACGGCAGCAACTTTCAGCGAGCCGCGGATTTTGTTAACTACCAATGTAGCCAATGCTTCACCATCAAGGTCTTCGGCAATGATCAACAACGGCTTGCCGGTTTGTACTTGTTTTTCCAGAATTGGAAGCAGTTCCTTCATATTGCTGATTTTCTTGTCGTAAATCAGGATATAGGGATTTTCCAATTCCGCTTCCATTTTATCAGTGTTGGTCACGAAGTAAGGAGACAGATAACCGCGGTCAAATTGCATACCTTCCACGGTTTTCACTTCCGTTTCTGTTCCTTTAGCTTCTTCAACGGTGATGACACCGTCCTTGCCGACCTTCTCCATGGCCTCAGCGATCAAAGCACCGATTACTTCATCGTTATTGGCGGAGATGCTGGCCACTTGCTTGATCTTGTTGTTGTCCTCACCAACGGTCTGTGATTGCTTTTGCAGGTTTTCTACCACGGCGGCAACCGCTTTATCAATACCGCGCTTCAAGTCCATGGGATTAGCACCTGCAGCGACACTCTTCAATCCGGGAGCAATGATGGCTTGTGCCAGAACAGTTGCCGTAGTGGTACCATCACCGGCTTGGTCAGCGGTTTTGGAAGCGACTTCTTTCACCATCTGTGCGCCCATGTTTTCGAGGGCGTCTTTCAGTTCGATTTCTTTAGCTACCGTCACACCGTCCTTGGTGATGGAAGGAGAGCCGAATTTCTTTTCGATGATCACGTTGCGGCCGCGCGGACCCAATGTAACCTTCACTGCATTTGCCAACGTGTCTACACCTCTCTTGAGGGCATCACGGGCTTCCACATTATACTTTACTTGCTTTGCCATTTTTTTTAACCGTTGTTAATTAACCATTAAATTACTCACTGCTTACTTAGGAAACTAGCTGCCGAACCTATACGATCGCATAGATATCGGACTCTTTCATGATTAAGTATTCTTTTCCGTCGTAAGTGATTTCCGTACCGGCATATTTGCCGTACAACACCTGGTCGCCCACCTTCACCGTCAAAGGTTCGTCGGCTTTTCCTGCACCAACGGCCACTACGGTTCCGCGTTGCGGCTTTTCTTTTGCAGTATCCGGAATATAGATACCTGACGCGGTCTTTTCCTCAGCAGGGGCAGCTTCCACTACTACCCTGTCTCCGATAGGTTTAATACTTAATGCCATAATTGATTTTATTTAATTTAATAATGTGTTTAACGTTTTACGGACGGAGTAACTCATCAACTATGCCAACTTTTTAATTCGGGCACTTGTTGCCATTTTTTCACTGCCTTTGTCCGTTCCGGGTGTCCCCCATCAGGTGGAAAATGTCATCATGTCAGTGAAGTGACAGATGTATCAAAAGGAAATGGCTCCCGGTTTGCCGCGGGAGCCACTTCCTTTTGGTGTAAGAATATAAATACCAGATTTATTGTACAGTGTCTGGCGCAACCGGCGCCTCGGCAGGCGTTTCTCCGGTGTCAGCCGCGCCTGGGGCTATCGGAGCCGTGTTAGCAGGAGCAGTAGGAGTTATCTGATCCCGCAAGCCGCCGCCCCCCGAACCTGATGATGGCCCCATCACGTTCAGTACCAGCGAAAAGAGCATTATGGCGATGATGAGTCCCCACGTACCTTTTTCCAGAATATCGCCGGTACGTTTTACGCCCATCAGATTGGTACCACCAGCGAATCCCGCGGCCAGGCCTCCCCCCTTCGGATTCTGGATAAGTACCAGAAAAGAGAGCAGTACGCAAGCCAGAATAAGCAATATGATCAATAACGTTTGCATATCTTCGTTTACTTTAGTTTATTCTCCAGTTCAGAAATTTGAGCGGCAAAGTAACCACTTTTTTCGGGATATTTCAAACTTAATTTTTTATACGCCGCGATCGCTTTGGGATAAAGGCCTTGCTCGGCGTAAATCCTGGCAAGCGTTTCAGTCACCAGCGTAAGTTGATCCTCTGCACTTTTCCTTGCCTTATTCTCGGTATCAATCTTGTCAGGTTGCGGAGGTTTGATCTGCGGCTCCTCCCGGATGAAGCGCTCAATGGCCGGATCCGTCTTCTTGGGAATCTGAAACCGAACCGTTTTTGTCTGATGTTCCTCGCTTAGCTTTTCCTCAGGTGACTGCAGGTGAAAGATGTTCTCGCGTATCTGTTGGTCCAGGAGCTGCGCTTCATCAAGTTTTAACTCGCCCGGTGCAATCCCCTCCTGCGACCGGCGTTTCAGCGGAGCATACGGCTGGTACGTGTGCGCATGTTCCATACGCGTTTTGTTAAGCCACCACAAAAAGCTATAAGGCATATGTTCGTCGTGGTATAGACTTACTTTCTCGTTGGGCGTTGCCTCAGCGAGCGGCACTATCTCAGTACGTCCGCGGGTACGGCGGTCCTGTCTTTTCTCATAAGCGAAGTAGTCCATTGCAGCGGGATGCTCAGGTATAGGCTGTTCAACCGATTCCGTTTCCGCGGTCTCCGGCGCAATGTCGGAGTCAAGTTGCAAGGGTTTATCGATTTCCCCGGCGTTCAGAAAATGCTGAAGCCAGTTTTCGGATCCGGCATATAGTAAAGCTACATCCAAGTCGGTATCGTGGTTGTCTGTTCTAAACTGCCTCTGCACTTGGATATATCGCAACGGTTGCGAGTACGGGTACCGTGCTATCAACATGGACAGCGTATGTTCATCAACGGAAGACGAACCACTTAATACCTTGTTGTATAATCCTTTATAATCTACGTTTTCCACTTCGGCCAATCTACAGTTCGACAATTACCAATTAGCAAATGCCCGGTTAAATATATCCTCGGTAAGCATCTGATTGATATCGCGGATGAGCGTTTCTTCCTGGCTCTGCACAGTGCCCGCAAAATCTTTAAAGCGCGTAAATGATGCGTCAAAGCTATCCTCAGGCTTAATGTTATTTGTATATTTTACAGCCACGGTAATGGATAACCTGTTAAGTGCAGCCCGGTCAGTGCCAGCCTCAACCGCTGCCGACGTGATGCTATACCCGGTAATTCGGCCCTCGAATATGGCGTCTCCGTCGGCGCTGACTTGGCTAAGATTGGACTGAGTCCGTATCCGGTCTTTGAGCGCCTCAGTGAAGCTTTGGCTCAGCGTCGGATACACAATGGGTGCCGTATTATCAAAAAACTCAACCGTATAGGTTTTCATCCCTTCGGGAATAGAGCCCCCGGTGAACCCGTATTTGATGCCACAACTCTGCGCGAGCAACGTAAAAACGACAAACAATGCGGAAAATAACTTACTCAACCTCATTCCCTAACTATCAATTCAGGTTCAAGTCTTTTATCTTTCTGTATAGCGTGCGCTCAGATATCCCGAGTTCCTGAGCCGCTGACTTCCGTTTCCCTTTATGTTTCTTCAATGCCTTCTTTATCAGATCCGACTCTTTTTCAACAAGCGACAACGATTCCTCTTCCACCTCTTCAGCCTCCTGCGTATGATAATGGTAGTCATCGTGTTGTCCCCCAGGCTGCGGATGATGGATGGTCAATGTAGACGGTGCTGCGAGTTGGTCCTTATTCGGATTATCGACTTCCCTGTACAATTGGTTGATATAAGGCGAATTATTCTCAAAAGTCCTGGCATTGACACCATTCTGGATTAGCTCAACTACCAACTTCTTCAACTCCACCATATCCTTTTTCATATCAAAAAGCACCTTGTAAAGTAGGTCGCGTTCGGAAAAATCGTCTTTACCATTCTGTGCCACATGTACCGGCAGCGTACTCCGGCTGTCCGTTGGCAGATACTGCTGCAATACTCTGGCATCAATCAACCGCTCCTTTTCCAATACTGCAATTTGCTCGGCGATATTTTTAAGCTGGCGCACATTGCCAGGCCATGGATAATTCACCAGTAATTGCTGTGCATCTTCCGTCAACTGCACATTGGGACTCCGGTACTTATCGGTAAAATCCGATACGAATTTCCGGAACAGCAGGTGAATGTCTTCTTTCCGGTCACGCAGTGGTGGGATGCGCAATGGAACCGTATTAAGCCTATAGTACAGATCTTCGCGGAACTTGCCTTTTTGCACCGCATCGTAGACGTCCACGTTTGTGGCAGCAACGACACGGACATTGGTCTTCTGAACTTTAGAAGATCCTACGCGGATGTACTCGCCGGTTTCAAGTACCCGCAGCAACCTGGCCTGAGTACCCAGCGGCAGTTCTCCTACCTCATCCAGAAAGATCGTACCGCTGTTTACCACTTCAAAATAACCTTTCCTCGCTTCATGAGCACCTGTAAACGATCCTTTTTCGTGGCCGAACAACTCAGAGTCAATGGTGCCTTCGGGAATAGCCCCGCAGTTGACCGCAATGAAAGGTCCGTGCTTCCGGGCACTGAGCTGATGGATAATGTGGGAAAACGCTTCCTTACCGCTCCCGCTTTCCCCGGTAATAAGTACCGATATATCCGTTGGTGCAACCTGCCGGGCGATATCGATCGCCCGGTTCAACAAAGGCGAATTGCCGATGATTCCGAATCTATTTTTAATATCCTGAATGTCCATTTTATAATTTAATGTCCATTATGATTCCTGATCCACGATCTTGCCGATCAAGGTGGCCGACGTGCATTTTTCTGCATAGACATTTACATAGTCACCCACCTTATAACGGTCGTCAACCGGAAAAACAACCATTGTGTTTTGACTGTTCCGGCCGCAATAATCCTTGTCAGAACGCTTTGAAAGTCCCTCAATGAGTACTTTCTGCACCTTCCCTACGTAGGTCTGCAGACGCTCCATGCTATGCTCGCGTTGCCGGTCCACCACTTCGGTAAGGCGCCGTTTCTTCACCTCTTCAGGCACATCGTCAGCATAGCGTTTAGCGGCCAATGTACCAGGTCGTTCCGAATAGGCAAACATATATGCAAAATCATATTTTACATAGTCCATCATGGACAACGTGTCTTGATGTTCTTCTTCCGTTTCGCTGCAGAAGCCCGTGATCACATCCGTTGAGATCCCACAATCGGGAATAATCCGCCGGATCGCGTTCACCCGCTCTATATACCAATCACGGTCATACGTACGGTTCATCAGCTTTAGAATCCGTGAGTTACCTGACTGTACCGGCAGGTGAATATAGTTGCAGATATTTTCATATCTGGCTATGGTATGAAGCACTTCATCCGTAATGTCTTTTGGATGTGAAGTCGAGAACCGCACGCGCAGGAGCGGATTCACCTGGGCGACCATTTCCAATAGTTGTGCAAAATTGACCACCGTTCCTGACTGCTCCTCCCCGCCGGGTGAATATTTATAGGAATCTACATTCTGTCCAAGCAATGTAACCTCCCTGTAACCGGTGTTAAACAGGTCCTGGGCCTCCTTTACAATAGATTCAGGGTCGCGGCTCCGTTCGCGGCCGCGCGTAAACGGCACTACACAAAAGGAACACATGTTATCGCATCCCCTCATAATCGAGATGAATGCCGTCACACCGTTTGTATTCAGGCGTACGGGGCTGATATCCGCATAGGTCTCTTCACGCGACAGCAGCACGTTCACTGCACGGGAACCCTCATCAACTTTCTCAATCAGGTTTGGCAGGTCACGGTAGGCATCCGGCCCGACGACGACATCGACTAGCTTTTCCTCTTCCAGAAATTTGGCCTTCAACCGCTCAGCCATACACCCCAGCACACCTACGACCATGCCTGGATTCTTCGTCTTGGCAGCTTCAAATTCCTTCAGCCGGTTACGCACGCGTTGCTCAGCATTCTCGCGGATGGAACAGGTATTAATGAACACTACATCCGCTTCCTTGTAATCGCGTGTAGTTTCAAATCCCTTATCAAGCAGAATAGACGCCACGATTTCACTGTCGGAAAAATTCATCTGGCAGCCGTAACTTTCAATATACAGCTTCCGGCCATTGCTTTTTTTAACATCCTGTTCCAGCAGCAGTACTTCTCCCTGCCGTGATTCATCATGCTGTTTTGTACTTGTCGGTATCTCAAACATTGTCATTGAATAAGCCCACAAAGTTAATAATAATTATCGAATGATGACAGTTTGTCATACAGATATCATTATTGACTGCTATTTATTTAAAAACATTCTAAATATCCGCGTTTTACACATTTCTGACAGATGGCAGGTAACAGATGTTGTACTTTTGTTTCCGGAAAATAGTGAGCGAAGTACAACCTTGAAAAATCTCAAAGTCATAGCATTCACGCACAAGCACGTCGATCTGAAGGATTTGGGTAGTCTTGTCATTTGCAATGAAGAGCTGGAAAGCCGCTTGATTAATCTAAAAAACGGCTTTGATATCCCTGAAATATTCTACATCGGCACATGCAATCGTGTGGAGTTTGTATTCTATGGTGCCCACCAATTGACACAGGAGTTTGTCAAGGAATTTATGCATAAGCTCAATTTCTGCGTTCCTTCCGAGCGCCTCGAGTGCTTTTTAGGCCAGGTCACCACCTATGAAGGTGTCGATGCCCTCAATCATCTGTTGCGCATGTCCTGTTCGCTGGAAAGTCTCGTGGTCGGAGAAAAGGAAATCCTCGCGCAGGTACGCAAAGCCTACGAACGTTGCCGTAAAAGCGGTTTTACCGGAGACTTCCTCCGTCTTGTCATGGACCGGCTGGTCAAGACTGCCAAAGAAGTATACACCCATACGCGCATTGCGCGCAATCCGGTTTCCGTAGTTTCTCTGGCATATCGTAAGCTTCGCGAAATCAAGCTACATGATAATCCGCGGATCCTGATCATCGGAGCGGGCGAAACCAATCAAAATATCGGCAAATATCTGCAAAAACATCGGTACTCCAATTTCGTGGTGTTCAACCGTACATTATGCAATGCCGAGGCATTGGCAGCAGAACTGAACGGAAAGGCATATCCATTGAGCGAACTACCCAATTACAAGGCCGGGTTCGACGTAATGATTACCTGTACAGGCGCCCCGGATGCAATTATAGACACTGCGTTTTACGAATCGCTCCTGCAGGGCGAGACAGACAAAAAAGTGATTGTCGACTTAGCCATTCCCAACGACGTCCACAGCGATGTTTTGGATCACTACGCTGTTCATTACATCGAAGTAAGCGGCCTGCAAGCCATCGCGTCAAAGAACCTCCAGGAACGCTATGATGAACTGGCGCATGCAGAACGGATCATAGCGGATAACATACGCGAGTTTATACCCATCCTGAAGCAACGCCGGGTAGAGCTGGCCATGCGCGAAGTTCCTCAAAAAGTAAAGGAAATACGCTCCTTTGCCCTCAACGAGGTCTTTGCTACTGAGGTGGGCGCTTTGGATGCCAACTCCCGACAGGTGCTGGAAAAGGTTATCGACTATATGGAGAAAAAATATATCAAGGTACCTATGGTCATGGCTAAGGATATCCTGGTCAGATCGAGCCATACCGATATCAATTAAAAAGATTTCTCAAATCCATTTCATCTTATTCTTGTAATATATCTATGTAATATATCTGTCGAATAAGCTTTTATTCGCTAAATTTGCTTATGCTAATACAGGACCCCTTGACGAAGATAGCTGCTGAAAGCACCTTGAAGATTGACCGAAAATTGATCATCGGCACCCGTGGCAGTGAATTGGCGCTGTGGCAGGCCAATTATATCAAAGGCAAATTAGCCAACATCGGTGTTGAAGCCGAGCTGAAGATCATCAAAACACAGGGTGACATTGTTCAGCACCTGCGTTTGGATAAACTGGAAGGCAAGGGCTTTTTTACAAAAGAACTCGAAGAGGAACTTTTGGGTGGCAGCATAGATCTTGCGGTCCATTCGCATAAAGACCTGCCCAGCGCGCACCCGCCCGGGCTTATTATTGCTGCAGTAACTTCACGCGAAGACCCGTCAGAACTGCTTATAATCCATAAGGACTGTGTAGACCTCAAAAAGCGGCTCGGACTTAAACACAATGCCATCGTAGGCACCTCCTCCAACCGCCGCAAGGCCCAATTGCTGGCTATGCGACCGGATCTTGAGTTCGACGACCTGCGGGGCAACGTTCTTACCCGGATCCAGAAACTACGTGACGAGAATTACGACGCCATCATGCTTGCTAAAGCGGGCATCACCCGTATCGGCGCTGATCTGAGTGATTTCCATGTGGAAGAGCTGCCGCCAGTTGAAATTATTCCGGCTCCGGCACAGGGCGTACTTGCGGTTCAGATCCGTGAAAGTGATAAGGAGCTACATGGGGTACTACAGGCCATACACGACACGGAAGTGGCTGAAACCGTTGCCGTGGAACGCAGTGTGCTAAGCCTGTTCGATGCGGGTTGCCATGCGCCGCTGGGTTGCTATTGCCGCAAACAAAATGGTAAATATGAAATTTGGACATCAAAGGCTGACAGCGATGAGGAGTTTCCCGACCGTCTTTACCTTTCTACGGATCGAACTGAAGGACTGGCTGAACGGATTGCCAGCAAATTCGACAAACACCGAAAGCTCCCTAGCCATGTGTTCATTACACGAGATCTGTCTGAGTCGAGCTACTTTCATCGAGCCATGACGAAACACGGTATTACCGTAGAAGGACGCTCTTTGATCAAGATATTCCCCATCATCAACAAGCTCGATCCGTATATCCTCAAATATGTAGAGTGGGTATTTTTCGGTAGCAAAAACGGCATAGAGAACTTTTTCAAACTTAGCCCCCGCCTCAGCAAGCGTACAAAATTCGCGGTTATTGGCCGTGGGTCCGAGGAAATGCTCCGGCAGTTCGGTTATGCTCCTGATTTTTCCGGAGAACGACTGGGTATCAATATGGAAGAGATCGCCGCGGAATTTGCTAAAATAGCTTCCGGAACTACCGTCCTTATACCGCGTGCCAAGGAATCACTGGAAACGATCCAGCAATCCCTGACACCCGAAACGAAAATCGTGAACCTTCCCGTATATCAGACGAGTATTGATCCCAATGTGGACAAATCTAATGCAGAGGTACTGATTTTCACGAGTCCTTCCAACGTGGAAGCCTATTTTGCAGACCATCTCGTAGATCCTGGCCAGAAAATCATCTGCATTGGCAGATCCACTGGTAAAAAAATCGAAGAATTGGGTCTCCCCTACACGCTTCCCTACTCCCCTGATGAGATAGGACTGGCCGAAGCCGTGTTTGGCCTTGACTATTAAAACATATGACTGACCGCATGTTAATAAGACCCCGTAGAAACCGCAAATCCGCAGTGATCCGGGATATGGTACAGGAAACGCGGTTAACCGCTGCCAACTTGATATTTCCTTTATTTATTGTGGACGGAGCGAACGTTAAATCAGAAGTCAGCTCGATGCCGGGGATTTACCGTTATTCCATAGATAACCTCCTTCGTGAAATCGAGCGCTGTCTGACTCTCGGTTTGCGTGCGTTTGATCTATTTCCCAACATCGACGAGTCGCTGAAAGACCCATATGCAACGGAAAGCTACCGCGAGGGCAACCTGTATCTTCGTGCCATTGCTGAGGTAAAGAAGTATTTCCCTGAAGCCTGTGTTGTTACGGACGTTGCGATGGACCCTTACAGCAGCGACGGACACGACGGTATCGTTAAAGATGGCCAGATACTCAATGATGAAACCCTCGAGGTACTGGGCAAAATGGCCCTTGCACATGCCCGGGCGGGGGCGGATATCATCGCGCCATCGGATATGATGGATGGACGTATCGGATATATCCGGAGAGTATTGGACGACAACGGCTATACCCAAGTATCACTAATGTCGTATACCGCTAAATATGCCAGTGCCTTTTATGGACCTTTCCGCGACGCCTTGAACTCTGCACCGAAGCACGGCGACAAGAAGACCTACCAGATGGACCCTGCCAACCAGCGCGAAGCGCTTATCGAAGCAGACTTGGACTCGCAGGAGGGTGCTGATTTCCTGATGGTAAAACCGGCTTTGGCTTATCTGGATGTCATAAAGTCACTGAAAGATCATTTTAACCTTCCTATCGCTGCATATAATGTAAGCGGCGAATACGCCATGATTAAAGCATCTGCCCGCAACGGCTGGCTTGACGAGAAACGGGCCACAATGGAGGTACTGCTCGGTATCCGGCGTGCGGGTGCCACGGCCATCCTGACCTATCATGCCAAGGAAGTATTGGAAAGGGGTTGGTTGTAGCCGTCACTCCAAACCATAGAAGGATAATGGATTTTTAGATTGAGAAATTAATAAACATGTTAGACGCGCTAAAAAAAGCTTTTACCAGCCACGAGGACCATCGACAGGCATCGACAGGCAAAAAAGGAGATATCTTACGGGAGAAATCAGCGATGCTGTATGAGAAAGCGAAGCAATACTTTCCTGGGGGCGTCAACTCGCCTGTCCGGGCTTTTAAATCAGTATACGGCACGCCCCTGTTTATCGAACGCGGTGACGGTTGCTTCCTATGGGACGCAGATGGCAATCAATTCATTGACTATTGCTGCTCCTGGGGCCCGCTCATTCTCGGCCACAATCATCCGAAGATCCGTGAAAAGGTCACCAAAACGCTCGAAAAAGGCCTCAGCTTCGGCGCCCCCACAGCACTGGAAAACGAACTCGCCGAACTGATCATTAAAAACAACGGATATATTGAAAAAATACGGTTTGTCAGCTCCGGTACAGAGGCCGTGATGTCTGCCATCCGCCTGGCCAGGGGTTACACGGGACGCGACAAGATCATTAAGTTCGACGGGTGTTACCATGGGCACTCTGACTCATTACTGGTCAAGGCTGGATCGGGCTTGGTGACCTTCGGTGAAACGTCATCGGCTGGCGTACCCAAGGCCTTCGCTGATGAAACCATCGTGGTACCTCTGGATGACCGTCAAGCAGTCGAGGAGGCTTTTGCACAATTCGGCCAGCAGGTGGCTGCGGTCATCATCGAGGGAATTCCGGCCAACAACGGGCTGCTCATTCAGGAACCTGATTATGTACAGTTTTTACGCGATATAACAAAAAAACATGGTGCGCTATTGATATTCGACGAAGTGATTACCGGCTTCCGCCTTGGCTTCGAAGGCGCGGCGGCCTATTATAACGTTCGTCCTGACATCGTAACGTACGGGAAGATCATTGGTGGGGGCATGCCTGTGGGTGCCTACGGCGCTTCTGCCGAATTGATGAGCTGTATCTCTCCTGACGGCGCTGTTTACCAGGCAGGCACCCTTTCGGGTAACCCCGTGGCCATGGCCGCCGGTATCGCCCAGCTCACCGAGTTGCGGGGTTCCGGCTTTTACAAAGCCCTGAACGCCAGGGCAGCGGAGTTTGTCCAAGCCATTCAGCGTTATGTTATGGCAAAAAACTATAAGGTCAAACTCTTCCATGTAGGGTCGATCTTCTGGTTCGCCTTTACCGATAAGGAATACATCCGGGCGGCGGCAGACATCGACCACAGCAGTATGGAACAATATAAGAGCTTCCACCGCGAATTATTGAACCGCGGCATTTATCTGGGCCCCTCAGGATACGAAGTCGGTTTTATTTCTGCTGCCCACAGCAAGACCGAATTGGAAAAGACCAAGCGTGCTGTATTCGAGAGTTTAGATGAGGTATTCCGGCCGAATAAGCCCGCGGCATAGGCCCGCGGGCTTCAAAAGGCCTCTTAAAAGCCGACGCTTTTTAGCCTGAGTCCTGCTGTTTCCTCCAGACCGAAAAGGAGGTTCATGTTCTGTACAGCCTGCCCACTGGCGCCCTTGAGCAGGTTGTCAATGATGCTCACAATAAACAGCTTGTTCCCATGTTTTTCCAGATGCAGAATGCATTTGTTCGTGTTCACGACTTGCTTTAAGTCAATATTCGCCTCGCTTATATGCGTAAATGGATGGGAGGCATAGTAATCCGTATACAATTGATAAGCCTGCTGTTCGCTTAACGTGCTATCCAGATAAATAGCCGACAATATTCCTCGTGTAAAGTCACCTCGTTGCGGCACGATAAACAGCCGCTGCTGTGCCCGCTGCAATAAGGTGTCCCCCTGCTCCGGCAGGAAGCCTGGCTGCAGGCGATCCAGCGATTCACTGATCTCCTGCAGGTGTTGATGATCAAAAACCTTATAAGTCGAAAGGTTATTGTTCCTCCAGCTGAAATGCGATGTAGACGCCAGTTTCTGTCCGGCTCCCGTTGATCCGGTCGTTGCATTTATATGGATTTCCCCCGAAAGCTTTCTCTCAGCCGCCAGCGGCAGCAATGCCAGTTGGATCCCGGTGGCGAAGCAACCTGGGTTGGCGACGTATTCCGCTGTACGGATGGCTTCACGTTGCAGCTCTGGCAGTCCGTAAACAAACTGACGGCCCTGATGGCCGGTATTGGCGCTCAACCGGTAATCCTGGGAAAGGTCCACTATTTTCACATGTGGAGCGAAAACATTCGCTTCAAGGAATTTCCGGGCGTCACCGTGCCCAACACAAAGGAAAAGCACGTCGATATCGCTGTGATATGTATCGCTGAAGCGGAGATCGGTATCGCCCAATAGGTCAGTATGTACGTCAGAAACCAGATTGCCAGCGTTGCTGCCGCTGTGTGCGAACACGATATCAGTGTGCGGATGGCGTATCAGGATACGGAGCAGTTCGCCACCGGTGTAACCGGCCGAGCCGATGATACCTATCTTGATATTTGTCATGTCTTTGCTATGTCTCCCTATTTTGCGTTTACTTTATGCCAGATGGATACCTGATTGCCGAAAATCTTAGAGAAACCTTTTACATCGTCTCCCGTCCACGTATTATTCATTTCCCCATAACTTCCGAACTTATTGGACATCAAATCATGAGGTGATTCAATGCCGGTAACCGTAAAGCGGTAAGGGTGCAGTTCGACAAATACTTTACCGGTGACTGTTTGTTGCGAGTTTTGAAGAAACGCCTCAATGTCCCTCATGACGGGATCATGCATCTGTCCTTCATGCATCCAGTTGCCATAGAACGCTGCCAGTTGATCTTTCCAGCTCAGCTGCCACTTGGTCAATGTATGTTTTTCCAGCGTGTGATGCGCCTTTATGATAATCAGCGGTCCCGCAGCTTCGAAACCCACACGGCCTTTGATTCCGATGATGGTATCCCCTACGTGGATATCACGGCCGATTCCGTACGGCTGTGCGATCGCCTGTAATTCCTGGATCAGTTTTACCGGGCCGATCTCCTGCCCATCAAGCGAAACCGGCTCCCCTTTTACGAAGCCTATTGTCAGTCTGCGAGGCTCGGTAGATGTTACGGGTGTAGGCCATGCATCTTCCGGAAGCGTCTCATGCGAGGTCAGTGTTTCCTTTCCACCCACCGAGGTGCCCCAGATACCCTTGTTAATGGAATACTTGGCTTTTTCCGCGTTAAATTCAACACCATGTTTGTGTAAATAGGCAATCTCTTCTTCCCGGCTCAGCTTCAGGTCCCGTATGGGCGTAATAATTTCAACCTCCGGGATCAGGGTATTGAAGATCATGTCAAACCTCACCTGATCATTACCGGCCCCCGTACTCCCGTGGGCCACGTATTCAGCACCGATTTTCTTAGCATAATCTGCTATCGCTGTTGCCTGGCTTACACGCTCGGCGCTGACTGAAAGCGGGTAAGTCGCGTTCTTCAATACGTTACCGAAAATAAGGTATTTAATGCTGCTGTCGTAATAGCGCTGCGTTTCATCTACTACTGCGTGCGACTTCACTCCAAGCGCATAGGCGCGCCGCTCGATCTGTACGAGCTCTTCAGGAGAAAAGCCTCCGGTGTTGACGATCACAGAGTGGACTTCCAAGCCGAGATCCTTAGATAAGTAAACACAACAAAATGAGGTATCCAAACCTCCACTAAATGCTAATACGACTTTCTTCATTGATAATCTATTTTTTTATTTACTATCACTTCTATACCGCCTTGGGGTGCCGGGCCATGAATGCGGTAACCATTTTCTTGGTTGACTTTCTCAGTTTTGCTTCGATCCGTTTCAAGAGTGATGATTTCTTGGTGATCTGTTTCAGCCGTTCCCGTGCCTTGGCTTTCATTTCAATGCGCTCGCGCAGTTCCTTCTCCTTCTCGACCGGATCCCATAACATGGCGGTGCACATGCAGTTTTTACGCTGCTTACTGGTCAGTATATCGTAGTTTACGCAGCTTTGGCAGCCCTTCCAGAAGTCCTCGTCCTGGGTCAATTCCGAATAGGTTACCGGTTCATAGCCGAGTTCGGAGTTGATTTTCATCACGGCCAGTCCAGTGGTCAAACCGAAGATCTTTGCCTTCGGGTACTTCTCTCTGGAAAGGTCGAAGATACGTTTTTTTATGGCGCGGGCCAACCCGACTTTGCGGAATTCAGGGTTTACAACCAATCCGGAGTTTGCCACAAAGTTCCCGTGGCTCCATGTCTCAATATAACAAAACCCCGCCCATGTTTTATCCCCTTTGCGTAACGCAATAACGGCCTTGCCTTCACGCATCTTATCTGCGACATATTCCGGGCTACGGCGTGCGATCCCCGTGCCGCGGGCCTTAGCCGATTCGGCCATCTCGTCGCAGATCTGCTGAGCATATTCGATATGGCTCTCGTTAGCAGGTATGATTAAAAAATCTGAAAGTTGCATTGGAATATACGACCCCTAAAAATTAAAACAGCCAACAGACGTGGTGTGTTTCGGTGATTAATCTGTCAAAAGGAAACTATTGATTGCTGTACAGCTATCGGACCTAATACTGTACTTGTATTGGAAAGAGCCGCCCCACGATTAAGCCCGGGGCAAAATGGGTCGTCGAAGCCGGAGTACCGGTCTTTCGGCAGTTGAAAATTCACACAAAAAGCACTTCATGTGGTGCTGGAAGTACCACATGTCAGACACGGCGATTATATTTTTTGTGTTCATCCTAAAATAACATTGCAGCTCTAACTGCAATTAGGGTGCCAAATATATGGAAAATATTTTCCTTTACACAAAGTTTATTGATATTTTAGTTTTGATCGGCCGAACGAGAGCAGTAGACTGATTTCCATGCAGATATACCGCTTGTTTTCCAACGGTTTTATTCGGAACTTTGTGCCATGATCGGCACCAGTTGGTTTTTTATTATTTTCTTCGCTATCCCGCTGTTTGCACTGCTCATCTGGTTGATGAAGCAAGATAAACGTAAAGGCGTCTGGGGTATTATTATCGTTGTTCTGCTTGCCAGCGCTGCCATATATGTATCTAGCCGCGCCAGCAGGAACGCCGCAGCCAACTTCGAACTGCGCAAGAAAGAAGCTCAGGAAAAAAGTAGCCCGTCACCTACACCGTGATGCCCTCCAGAGCGCACAGGAACGCATATTCAAATGCGATTTCTTTGAGGTAATCAAACCGGCCGGAGGCACCTCCATGTCCAAAGTCCATCTCGGTTCTCAGAAACAGGACATTGTCATCCGTTTTAGTAGTCCGTAGCTTTGCAACCCACTTGGCCGGCTCGAAGTATTGTACTTGGCTATCATACAGCCCGGTAGTTACCAGCATGTTTGGATATGATTTTGCCTCTACATTCTCATAAGGAGCATAGCTTTTCATATAACTGTATGCGTCCGGATCGTTGGGGTTGCCCCATTCGTCATATTCATTGGTTGTGAGCGGGATACTTTCATCAAGCATGGTATTCACCACATCGACAAAAGGCACTTGTGCAATAATGCCATGCCACAGGTCCGGTGCCATGTTGGCCACTGCCCCCATCAAAAGTCCTCCGGCGCTTCCGCCTTGCGCATACAGGTGTTCCGGCGTAGTATAGTGTTCACTAACCAGATGCCGGGCGCAAGCGATGAAATCCGTAAAGGTGTTCATCTTTTTCATCATCTTGCCGTCCTCGTACCATTGCCGTCCCATCTCCTGTCCACCGCGTATATGCGCGATCGCAAATACGAATCCGCGGTCCAATAAACTAAGTCGGGCAGAACTGAATGATGGATCCATAGTGGCTCCGTATGATCCATATCCGTAAAGTAACAGCGGCGCATTAGCATCCTTTCTGAAGCACTTTCTATTATAGACAAGTGATACCGGCACCTTGGCACCGTCATCGGCAATAGCATATAAGCGCTCAGCCTTGTAATCTTCTATCCGGTAGTCCCCCACCACTTCCTGCTGTTTCATCAGCGTTTTTCTGCGGCTCTGCATATCATAGTCGTAGGTCGATGCAGGCGTAGTAAGCGACGTATAGGCATACCTCAAGTTGGTCGTCTCATACTCCGGATTGTTTGCTGGGTACGCCGTATATGCTTCTTCGCCAAAGTCCACATAGTGCACAGTGCGATCTGCCAGGTTATGGACAGCGAGCTGGATCAGACCTTCTTTACGTTCGGATATTACCAGGAAATTCTTGAACTCATCCACATCCTCCAGCAATACGTCAGCCCGATGGGGAATGACCTCCGTCCAATGTTCTGCATATGTACGGTCCAGCGGGCATTCCATCAACCTAAAGTTGACCGCACCCTGATTGGTCAAAACAAGAAAGCGGTCATCCAGAGCTGTCACACTGTAAAGCACATTCCTGATCCGCGGCTGAAACACCTGGAAGGCTCCCGTGGGCTTGCCCGCGTCAAGGTACCAGGTCTCTGATGAAAGCGTTCCGCCCGAATAAATATAGATGAATGCTCCGGATTTGGCTTTACTCACATCTATGTAGTTGGTATTGTCAGGCTCATGGTACACCGTTTCATCCGCCCCAGACCGGTCTCCCAGCGTGTGCCGCATGATTTTTTCGGTTAACAACGTTACCGGATTGTTCTTGACATAAAACAGGGTTTGATTGTCATTGGCCCATACCGAACCGCCGGTTGTACCGTGCATGGTGTCGGACAGCAGTTCGCCGGTCTCCAGGTTCTTGATGTGGATGGTGTATTGCCGGCGGGAAACCGTATCCACTCCATAGGCCAGTAATTTATTGTCAGGGCTCACATTGAAGCCCGTTACCGCATAGTACGTATGGCCCTGAGCCAACGTGTCGACATCCAGTAGCACCTCCTCCGGTGCATCCAAGCCCTTTTTCCGGCAGTATTTGTAATACTGCTTTCCTTCTTCCGTGCGGGTATAGTAATAATAGCCATTTCTGAAGTAAGGCACGGACTCATCCTGCTCTTTGATCCGACCTTTCATTTCCTCAAAAAGCCGGGTCTGCAACGGTTCGGTACCTTTCATCATGGCCTCGGTATAAGCATTTTCTGCTTCGAGGTACTGTAGCACATTTGCCATGTCTGGCCCTTTCCTGAAATAATCACTCAGCCAGTAATAATTATCTATCACCGTATCACCGTGCAATATGCGCGTATAAGGTTTTACGGTCGCCACCGGCGGTTCTATGGTCGGCCATTTATAAGGTGCCCTGCCGGTTTTCTTCTGTCTGTAGGATGTGATGATTGCGCCTGTTAATAACATATGCAAATGAAAGAAATATAACCATCCTTTTAAACCTTTCCCCGTCATATTTGTCAAGCTTAGCAATCGCTTCGGTATAATAAAACACTATCTTTGTCCTCTACTACAACATTAACACATCGGTATATGGCGTTCTGGAAATTGCGTACTGCGTTCTTCTTCATCGTTTTTCCCTTACTTTCCTTTGGACAGGACAACCCTCCCCCCAACTGGTTCAACCTGGACTACGAGCAGGATGGCGTGATGGGTATCAGTACTGAAAAAGCATACGAGCTACTGTTGAAGGGCAAAAAGAGCACCCCGGTGGTGGTAGCGGTAATTGACGGCGGTGTGGATATCAACCATGAAGACCTGAAGGATGTGATCTGGGTGAACGAGAAAGACAGCGCGTCCACGGGAAAGGACGAAGATGGCAACGGCTACGTCAATGACAAGCACGGATGGAATTTCATTGGTAACGCCAATGGCGAAAACGTTCACTACGATAACTTAGAGGTAACTCGCTTGGTCCGAGCACTGGAGCCCAAATATATATCTGTATTGCCATCGACCCCGATGAGTGGCGAAGAACGCCGGGAATTCCAGGAATACCAAAAGATGGTCACTTATTACGCCGGCAAAATGCAGGAAGCCCGGTTTGGGCAGATCAGTTACACCGGTTTGAAGCGCGCGGTGGACACCATGGTTAGCCGCATGGGCAAGGAAAAACCCACGCTCGCAGATTTTGAAAGCTACAGGCCGGAGGGTGATCTTGAAAAGATGGCACTTAAAATCATCCGGAAACAACTAAAGGATGAACCGGACTTCAGCAAATTTTATAAAGACCTTGAGGACGGCGTAGAGCATTTCAACAATCAGGTCAATTATCACCTTAATAAGGAATTCGATCCACGCCATATCGTTGGCGACGATTATGAGAACAGCCGCGAACGTTTCTACGGCAATGCTGACGTTACCGGACCGGATGCTGACCACGGCACCCACGTTGCGGGTATCATCGGCGCTATCCGGGACAACGACATAGGCATCAAGGGCATCGCCGACAATGTACGGATCATGGTGCTTCGTACCGTCCCGGATGGGGATGAGCGCGACAAGGATGTTGCCAACTCGATCCGCTACGCGGTTGAAAACGGCGCCAAGGTCATCAACATGAGCTTCGGCAAGGCTTTCGCAAAAGACAAGCAGGTTGTGGATGACGCCGTGCGTTTCGCAATGGAAAACGACGTCCTGATCGTACACGCTGCAGGCAATGACGGGCAGGATAATGACGCAACTCCGGGCTTTCCAAACCGCAACTACGTGGATAGCCTCGGGATCAATAAGGGTGAAGCAGGCGCCTGGATCGAGGTGGGCGCTACGCATTGGAAAAACGACGCCGACCTCGTAGCCTCCTTCTCGAACTATGGCCGACGTTCAGTCGACGTCTTTGCACCTGGTGTAAAAATACACTCTACAATGCCAGGATCCACATACGAGGATCAGCAGGGCACGAGTATGGCGGCACCCGTGGTGGCAGGGCTCGCGGCCTTGATACGTTCCTATTATCCCCAGCTACCCGCTATGGAGGTAAAACGGGTCATTATGCAGTCCGTTACGCGTGTAGACCAGCGCGTAAAAATAAATGGAGCAGATGGCCGCACCATGCGCGTATCGCTGAACGAAATCTGTGTCACAGGAGGCATTGTCAATGCGTATAGGGCGCTCCAGTTGGCGGAGCAAAAAGCGTCAGAAATAGCGAGAGAAAAACAATAAAAATGCCTGTATAGATCACCGTTATATACTAATTGATGCTTTATATCGTTATATAACGTACATATAACGATAATCATCACGCTTATGACAGAAACATATACCAAACGATCCGTGCACGGGATGGTCCGGAAACTTGACCGGGATAACTTGCGGTTGGATTTGGATGAGGAGTTGTTCTACATGTCGCTGAAAAGTAAGATGGATGCAATGCTCCTACAACCCAAGTCGGGCAGCGTCAACAAGATCGCCGAATACTCAAAAACGTCACATACTTCATAGCTATCGGGCACGGTTATGCTCAAAAAAGAACGATACCGGGCTTTCGTGGATTATTTCTCAAAGCACAACCCGGATGCCCAGACAGAACTGAATTATAGCAACCCCTATGAACTGCTTGTAGCCGTTATTTTGTCAGCGCAGTGCACAGACAAGCGGATCAATCAGGTAACCCCTGCACTTTTTGAGCGCTTTCCGGATGCGGAAAGTCTGGCGGCCAGTTCGCCGGAGGAGGTATTCGGCTATATCCGTAGCGTCAGCTACCCGAATAACAAGGCAAAACACCTGGTCGGCATGGCGCAAAAACTCATCAATGAGTTCGGCGGCACGGTACCTGAGCGCATCGAAGACCTGCAGAAATTACCGGGGGTAGGCAGGAAGACCGCCAACGTCATTGCATCTGTCGTATATGAGGCGCCCGCTATCGCAGTGGATACCCACGTATTCCGCGTCGCTACCCGTATTGGACTCACTGACAAAGCGAAGACGCCGCTGGCCGTAGAAAAACAATTGGTAAAATATTTACCTAAAGACACTTTGTCGATTGCTCACCATTGGCTAATTTTACATGGACGCTATATCTGCGTTGCCCGTAACCCAAAGTGTGCAGAATGTCCTATCACCTGGATGTGTAGGTATTATGAAAACGTTGTATTAGGCGCAAAAGAAAAAACGAAAAAAATTAGTAAAATTTCGAAATAAACCCTACATTTGACCGAATAATTACTAAATCAATGAGTAATCAAGACAAACTGAAAGCTTTACAGCTTACGCTCGATAAACTGGAGAAATCTTACGGAAAGGGTACCATTATGAAATTGGGCGATTCCGCCGTTGAGCCTATCGAAGCCATTTCGACCGGCTCCATCGGATTGGATATCGCGCTTGGCATCGGCGGCGTGCCCAAAGGACGTGTCATTGAAATCTATGGGCCCGAATCGTCAGGTAAAACAACATTGGCTACTCATATCATCGCCGAATCGCAAAAAAAGGGCGGGATTGCCGCCATCATAGATGCGGAACACGCATTTGATAAATATTATGCAAAAAAGCTGGGTGTTGATATCGAAAACCTGCTGATTTCCCAGCCGGACAACGGTGAACAGGCGCTGGAGATTGCCGATAACCTGATCCGCTCGGGAGCAATTGACGTCATTGTAATCGACTCGGTGGCGGCCCTTGTTCCAAAAGGCGAGATAGAGGGTGAAATGGGCGATTCCAAGATGGGTTTGCAAGCCCGCTTAATGTCCCAGGCGCTACGTAAGCTTACGGGGACCATATCAAAGACCAACTGCTGCTGTATCTTCATCAACCAGCTGCGTGAAAAAATCGGTGTAATGTTCGGAAATCCGGAAACCACCACCGGAGGTAACGCGCTTAAGTTTTACGCGTCCGTGCGGCTTGACATCCGGCGTATGGCGCAGATCAAAGATGCTGATGAAGTATCAGGGAACCGCGTTAAGGTCAAGATCGTTAAAAACAAAGTAGCTCCCCCATTCCGCGTCGCGGAGTTCGACATCCTGTTTGGTGAAGGCATTTCAAAAGCCGGTGAGATCATCGATCTGGGCGTCGATTTCAACATCATAAAGAAATCCGGGTCATGGTTCAGCTATGGCGACACCAAACTTGGTCAGGGGCGGGATGCGGTAAAGAACCTGCTCCTGGATAATCCGGATTTAATGGATGAACTGGAGGCCAAAATCAAGGCTGAAGTTACTGCGGAGAAACTGGAGGAGCTTGAATAAAGCTCCTTTTCTTTTATATACTCGGCGTCTTGCCACCATCCACCGGTATACTGGTCCCTGATACGTAGGACGCTGCCGGAGAAGCAAGGAACGCAACCACATTTGCTATTTCCTCAGCGTTACCTATCCGCTTAAGCGGGATGTCAGCTTCGATGGCCCGTTCCACCTCTGCCCACGGCTTCCCGGTATCCGAGGCTATCTTTTCAATTAGTCCTTCCAGTCGTTTGGTATAGGTAGACCCGGGCAAGACGTTGTTCACGGTTATCCCGAATTTCCCGACTTCATTAGCCAGTGTCTTAGCCCAGCCCGCCACAGCGGCCCGGATCGTGTTAGAGATTCCCAGGTTCTTTAGCGGCGTTTTTACCGAAGTAGACACAACATTAATGATCCGGCCGTAGCCCCTTGCTTTCATTGAGGGAAGCACCGCCTGTACAAGGCGCTGATTACAGCCGAGGTGCTGGCTGAAAGCACTGTAAAACGCTTCAAAGGAGGCTTCCGTAATCGGACCCGGAGCAGGACCTCCGGTATTATTGACCAGAATGGTCACCACGAAACGTGAACAGATCTTGTCCGCTGCGATACCAACAGCCTTTAAATCGGTGAAATCCGCCACTTCATAACTATGTCTCTGGCCCATGGGGGCAGGTAGGCCCGCCACCGCGGCCCGGAGTTTTTCCCCGTTCCGCGCCAATAAAACACATGTGGCACCCTGTGCCGCCAGTTCTTTTGCCACCGCCAATCCTATACCTTGAGTACTGCCGCACACCAGGGCATATTGCTCTTTTATCGAAATATCCATACCGTTTTACTTTTCTGTAAATGTACATGAACTTCTTCGCACTCCCGCGTATCGAGCCCAGTTGTGCGTGAGCTTTGCTTGCGAGTAATATTTGCGGTAGAAAGTTAAACTAAATTCTTAGATTAGCTGACGATCTTCATTAATGACCCCCATGAAAAGACCAATTAAAAACGCTTGCATCCTTGTCACTGCGCTGCTCTTTGCTTCCGCTTGTAGTGCCACTGGGGAAAAAGCCTCTTCGGGCCAACGTCCGAACATCATTGTTGTTTACCTGGACGATCTCGGTTATGGTGACGTCGGCGCTTACGGCGCCACCGTACTCAAGACGCCCAACATCGATCGGCTCGCTACTGAAGGACTACGTTTTACCAATGGTTATGCATCGTCCGCAACATGCACTCCCAGCCGCTATGCGTTGCTTACAGGGATTTATCCCTGGCGCAACAGCAACGCAAAGATCTTGCCTGGCACCGCACCGCTGCTGATCGATACACAGCAACAGACGTTGCCCAAAATGCTGAAGCAAGCTGGTTATCACACCGGAGTAGTAGGCAAGTGGCATCTGGGCCTTGGCACCGGACAGGTAAACTGGAATACTCGGATAGCGCCCGGACCTAATGAGGTCGGTTTCGACTATTCCTTCATTATGGCCGCTACACAAGACCGGGTCCCCACCGTCTATATAGAAAACGGATCCGTCGTAGGCGCTGATCCCGCCGATCCCATCCACGTAGACTACAGCAAAAACTTTGAGGGGGAACCTACCGGCCTGGACAACCCGGAGTTGCTCCGCATGCGCTGGCATCATGGGCATAACAACAGCATTGTTAACGGTATTCCACGCATCGGGTTTATGAAAGGAGGTGAAAAAGCAAAGTGGGAGGATGAAAATATGGCAGATACTTTCCTTACCCGAGCGCAGAGCTACGTAAAGGCTCATAAAGAGAAACCATTCTTTCTTTATTACGCGCTACACCAACCTCATGTCCCCCGAACCCCACATCCACGTTTCGTTGGCTCATCCGGTATGGGCCCCCGGGGCGACGTTATTGTAGAAGCAGACTGGTGCCTCGGCGAATTAATGAGGACGCTGCAAGAAGAGAACCTACTGGAAAATACCCTGATTATCTTTTCAAGTGACAATGGGCCAGTGCTGAATGATGGCTATTACGACGAGGCGGTAGAGCGCGTGGGCGATCATAAGCCGGCAGGACCGCTCAGGGGAGGAAAATACAGCTTATTCGAGGCGGGTACCCGCGTGCCGTTCATTACCTACTGGAAAGGCCATATTGAACCTGGTATATCTGACGCACTGATTTGCCAACTGGACTTGTTTGCGTCGCTCGCCGCGCTGGTGGGCATTGATATCAAACCACAAATAGACAGCCGACCAATGCCCGAGGTACTGTTGGGCAAGAGCAATACCGGCCGCAGCGAACTGATTATAGAAGCCGCCTCCAGGACCGCACTGAGAAAAGGAGACTGGGTTATGATCCCACCGTATAAAGGACCTGCGCGTAATGAAAGCGTTGGCATTGAGCTGGGAAATGCTCCGGATTACCAGCTTTATAACATAAAAGAAGACCCCGGACAACAACGTGATGTTGCCCTTGAGGAACGGGAAAGACTCCGGGAACTCATAACCGATTACGAGCGTCTGCGCGGAAAGGCTGGTGAAACAGATCCCCTGATACTCCAGTAGCATTTACGCTTAGCCGCCGCACACCCGCGGCGGCTTTTGCATTCTCAAATTTAATGAAACAATACAACAGGAGTCAGTGTTGACCACTGGTGAGGTAGTTTATTAACCAATTAAAATAAGACGCCATGGCAAAGAAAACTCCACCTCCGTCTCCGACCAAAAAACAAGCGGATTTGGAAAAAAACACCAGCGCAGCCGACGATCAGTTTCTTACCACCAATCAAGGCGTACGCATTCATGACAACCAGAACACGCTGAAAGCCGGAGACCGCGGTCCTTCGTTGCTGGAAGATTTCATCTTCCGGGAAAAGATGTTTCATTTCGACCATGAACGTATTCCCGAACGGGTCGTACATGCTCGCGGCACCGGAGCTCACGGCTATTTTCAGCCATACCAATCAATGGCATCAGTTACGAAAGCAGGTTTCTTGACCGACCCGAAGAAACAGACACCTGTCTTTGTGCGATTCTCTACGGTGGTCGGCTCACGGGGTTCAACCGACCTTGCGCGGGACGTCCGCGGATTCGCCGTTAAGTTCTACACAGACGAAGGGATTTTCGATCTGGTGGGCAACAATATACCCGTGTTCTTTATCCAGGATGCAATGAAGTTCCCGGACCTGGTGCACTCGATCAAACCGGAACCTCACAATGAAATCCCCCAGGCTACCGCTGCCCACAATACCTTTTGGGACTTTATCTCCTTAATGCCGGAGTCCATGCATATGATCTTATGGGTCATGTCAGATCGTGCCGTTCCTCGTAGCTACCGCATGATGGAAGGTTTCGGCGTCCACACGTTCCGGTTCGTCAATGCCGAAGGTAAAAGCACCTTCGTCAAGTTCCATTGGAAACCGCTGCTAGGCGTGCACTCAGTTGCCTGGGATGAAGCCCAGAAAATATCAGGGATGGATCCGGATTTCCACCGGCGCGACCTGTGGGATGCCATAGAAGCAGGCCTCTTTCCCGAATGGGAGCTGGGCGTTCAACTCGTCGCTGAAGAAGACGAACACAAATTTCCCTTTGACCTGCTTGACCCCACCAAAATCATTCCTGAAGAGATGGTCCCGGTGGAACGCATAGGCAAGATGGTCCTCAACCGCAACCCGGATAATTTCTTCGCGGAAACTGAACAGGTGGCCTTCCACCCCGGACACATCGTGCCTGGTATCGATTTCACGAGCGATCCGCTACTGCAAGGGCGGCTTTTCTCCTACCTTGATACTCAACTGAGCCGCTTGGGCAGCCCAAATTTCCATGAGATACCCATCAACCGGACAGTGGCACCTATGCATAACAACCAGCGGGACGGTCACATGCGGCAGACGATCAACCGGGGCGTGACAAGTTACCAACCCAATTCATTGGGCGGCGGCTGCCCTTATCAGGCCATGATTTCAGAAGGCGGTTTTTCATCATTTCCCGAACGTATTGACGCGCATAAGGTGCGCGACCGTAGTGAAAGTTTCTCGGACCATTTTTCTCAAGCAACGCTATTTTACCGAAGTCAATCGCTTCCCGAACAACAGCACATCATTGACGCCTTCAGTTTTGAACTGGGAAAAGTCACATATCCACACATCCACGAGCGCATGGTAGGACTGCTTACGCAGGTTGATCAAGATCTCGCCCGCGCCGTCGCGACCAATCTTGGCACTGCGGTACCGGACGGCCCGGACAAACCTGTCAACCAAGGCGTACCAGCCAATGCTGATAATGACAAATTCGAGTCGCGGAAAACAGAACCGCCTGTTGACAAATCGGCAGCTTTAAGCATGTCAGACACTGTCAAAAATACTATCGCGTCGCGAAAGGTTGCCTTTTTGATCGCCAACGGTGTAGACGCTGCCGATGTGCAGGCGATGAGGTCAGCCCTTGAGACCGAAGGTGGCACGGTGGAACTACTCGCCCCGAGACTGGGAACAATTACCACAGTGGACGAAAAAACACTGATGGCGGATAAGTCTCTCCTTACCACATCGTCTGTTCTCTATGATGCGGTATATATACCCGCTGGCGAAAACAGTGTAGGTGCGTTGACCGCTGATGCGGATGCCATTCATTTTATCAACGAAGCGTACAGACATTGTAAAGCGCTGTGTTTCAGCACGGGATCAGAAGCACTTATCAGCAAAACTTATATTGATGCGCAGGGCGACGAAGGGGTCATTACGGGCGATAATGCGCAGATGCTTTCACAACGCTTCATTCCGGCGATTGCATCACACCGGTTCTGGGAGCGGGAACTGGCCCGGAAGGTCCCCGCATAAGAGCTGCTTTAACACATATTAACAATACTCCGCATATTTCGGCACGGAGTTTGAATAATGAAATAGTATAAAATTGTCTTTTCATAATTTAGGTTTATAATTGGTTAGTTAGAGAAAGCCCTGATCCTCCCCGTTTCAGGGCTTTCATTTTTTCTGTCACAAACACCAGCAAAATATAGTACGATCGGCGGCATCGTTCTTATCCACATCACGGCTGCGCCGTCAGGGCTACCTTTTGGCATTAAAAATTCTCACCCCCAGGTGTCTATACCCCGCCCCTGACGCATATCCCGGAAGACGTCTGGCATATTGTGGGTCGGCAATCTATCAGCATTGGGTTTAATCACGTGCCAGGCATTCCCGCCGAGCAGCTTCTTTTTCACATCCAGGGACAAGCGGGTGAACACCGCCCAGCCTAATTGCTGCCGGGGATCGCGCATAGGCAGGTCCGATCCGTAAAGGATCCGGTCTTCTCCCGCGCCTTCAATAAGGTATTCAATAATGCCTAGATGCACCGGTGTCAACGTGATCTCCGCATAGATATTAGGATACTTCTTCATGGCTGCTATAGCCATATCGGCCATGGCAAAGCTTCCACCCGCGTGAGCAATGACCCACCGGACGTTCGGATACTTAGGGGCTAGCGTCTCGACTTCCTGCAAATCCGGGCGGGTACTGTGTAACAGCCCGTAAAGCCGGTGTTCATTTCCATATGTCCACCAAATATCATAAGCCGGATCGTGGTACGGAATCCCGTAGAACGGATAAGGCTTCATACCGATGAATCGCTTATCGCGGTATACCTCAGGTATCATCACGGCAAGCTCTTCTTGTGTATAGTGGGATGGGTCAAAGTTTGCCAGCCCCCAATAACCCGGAGGGGCGGCATCCAGCGCTTCTTTTGCCGTTACGTTGCCCCCTGCGGAATCGACGCTTACCACACCGTTCCAGCTCATAATCCCTCCGCCGGCGTATCCGAGCCGCTGAACGAGGGCAAACACGCCTTTTGGTCCTCCATTATGCATGCGATAGTGCCATCCCGCTCCATGCAGTCCTTCATGGAGAATATGCATGTGCATGTCGATAACCGGCACCGGTACCGGCATCCCATGCCGTACGGCATGCATTAACGGGTCTTCAGTCTTGTTTTCACGAAGGGCGGGTGGCCGCAGCCCATGCAGTAGTCGCGTGAGGTTATCACCAGCGATCTGTACCTTGGATTCATACGGTATTGCTGCATAATCGATGTATGCACGGTGAGCTCCCATGGACATTGTGGGGGCATTGGAAGCAAACACCAGACGGTCAAGAAAACCGTCTTCACATAACGTCTCAAGCCCTTCATTAATCTGAAAATTATCAAAACTGATGTGGAGATTGGGATAGTCAGCCAACATAGGCAGGAGCATCCGCTGGGCGGACCAAACCACTCCTGTGAGTAAAACAGGCAGTGCACCATGGCGGTTGAGCAGAGATTTGACCCCCCCCAGTCCTCCGAATTCCTCTGTGCGGATTATCGTAAGTACGCGATTCAGGGCAAGCCAGTCCAACAGTTCAGCAGCAGCAGTGGTCTCCCAGTCCCAATTGTTCGTTGCCGGATGGATTGTAACCGCCCGGACATTATGCTTGTTCAGCAATTGCCCAAGAGCTTCCAGAGAAGGAAATTCATCGGTATCTGCTGGCAGCAGATTCCACACGGGAAACAAGTATGGGTACGGCTTCAGAAGTTCACAAAGTTCAAGGTTAGAAAACATGGGGTCATAGTTGACCGAAAGTGTATAAGCCACCAGAGCCCCCGATATTGAACAATGATCCATCTCATCAACCAAGTGTTTAAGGCTCCAACGCTCGGCCGGATGCTTGTTACGCTTAGGCCCGATACGGGTGAAACCATCGAAAAACAGTAGCGGCTGGGTCTCCGCTTCCTTGGCAACAGCAGGCAGGGAAGGAATTGCCGCCAAGGCCATCCCCCCTATCGCACAATGCTTAATAAAGTCCCTTCTTGACCGATTCATCTCCATTAGTTATAACCTTCGTTTTGCCACAGCACATCGCTTCCGACCAGATCAATCTGGCTCCTTGGAATAGGCATATGCCTATAATGTTGCTCTGGCGCCAATTCAACGACCTGAATGGATCCATCCGACGGATTATAGTATCGCTCAATTTTTTGTAGTTCGGTCATGTATCGTCCCGTCCGGACCAGGTCAAACCACCGCTCATTCTCAAAGGCAAGTTCCAGTCGCCGTTCTAACAGAAGCTTGTCCACAAACGCCTCTTCGGTACTGATGTCAGCCATCGTGTAGCCGTGTTCATCATTGCCAAAAGCCCGCCGCCGCACACGGTTAAGTTCTGCCAGAGCCAGTTCCGGCTGGCCAAGGTAATAGAGCACCTCCGCTTTCAACAGTATCAGGTCGGCATAGCGGAGCACCGGAAGATCCAGACCGCTGGCATTAGGCGTATGCTGAACTGCGAACTTGCTCACGAACGGATACCAGACGGCAGGGTCCGCCGGTGGACTGTTCGGCGATTTCCAAAATGGCGTTATTGTTTCGTCTTTCCGTGTGTCGCCATCCTCATACAGTTTATATAAACTCCATGTCGGAAAGATGTTTTCGTTGCCGCGCGATGCAATACCCGTTACACCGAAATACGGCAGGAAATCAGTAGACAAAGGATGACCGTTCTCACCGTCCAGGTACTTCATGGAGAAAATGACCTCATTGTTACCCTCGTGGCTGAGTGACCAAAGAGAACTGTAGTCAGGCTCAAGATCAAAACCAGCCTCCGCCGTCATATCCAGATAGGTTTTGGCATTATTCCAGTCCTTCAAGTATACATACACTTTCGCGAGCAGTGCGATGGCCGCCTCTCGACTAGCCCTGCCGCCAGGCATTTCCACCTTCAGGGGAAGGAAATCAATAGCCTGTTCCAGATCCGTCACAATCTGCCCATAAACCTCACTTTCATCGGCTCGCGGAACCGTATAGGTTTCCTCCACCGAAAGTTTTGTGGTGACCAGCGGCACGCCACCGAAACGCTTTACCAAGTCGAAATAAAGCAATGCCCGCATAAACAGCGCCTCCCCGGCTAACTGCTCCCGCTGGTTTTCAGCATAGTCGGTTGGATTGTCTATGTAGAAAAGTACCGAGTTGGCGCGGAAGACACCTTGATAACAGTCCTGCCAGAAGCTGGCAAAGAGTGGATTTTCGGAGGTAATAGACAGGTTATTCAGCTCGTCGATGCCTCCTATGTTAAAATACCCCGTACGATATGTGTTATCAGACAGCATTTCTGCAATGGTCCAGTCGCGCGGAAACCGCCGTTGATAATTATTATATATACCCAGCACGGCTCCATCCATATCTGCTGCGGTTTTAAAAAAATTCACTTCGGTGAGTTCGGAATCGGGCGTCAATTCAAGCATGTTATTGCACCCACCAAGTAAGCTGAATGAAGAAACCAGCAGCACTGCCTTGGTCAACTGATTCATGCGATTACGTATCATTGTGCGTTAGCTTATGGTTAAAAATTTGCGTTTACTCCGAAGGTATACACCCTGTTAATGGGCTCGGAGCCGTTGTTGAAACCGGGCATACTGTTTATCCCGTTGATTTCTCCTCCGGTGAAGCCCTCCGGATTGTATCCATGGAAGCCTTTTTTCGTGATCATGAGCAGGTTACTGATCGAAGCAAAAAGACGGATGTTATTGATCTTCAGTTTATCCAGAAACGACGAAGGCAATGTATAACCTAGGTTTACATTGCGGATCGCCAAAAACGAAGCATCTTCCAGGTAGTAATCACTGTTGGACACCCAAGCTAGCTGGCTGAGTGCTGTTGCAGGCTCTTTCCCGTTACCCGGTTCACCTGTAGACCACCACTGGTCTTCCACTAGCGAGCGTCTCATTGCGCTTACGGTAGCTCCCTGATAGTACAGGTTTTCCAGGTTATACATTTTTGCGCCGATGGACGACTGCATCGCGACGCTTAAATCAAAGTTTCTCCATGAAAAATCGTTCACCATACCTAAAGTTACTTTTGGAAGATAACTCCCCAGAATTACGCGATCATCAGGCGTGATCTTTCCATCAGGCACCCCTTCCGGACCGCTGACATCCGCATATTTTGTATTGCCTGGCTTTGAGCCCGCCATAACCGGCGAATTTTCCACATCCTGCTGGTCGCGGAGCACTCCGAGTGACTTATATCCGTAATAAGAGAACATCGGTTCCCCCACCCGCAGGATCCAGGCCATGCCGCGCGTATGGGTGTTGATCACTTCATCCACACCTCCGAGGTCAACCACTTTGTTGCGGTTCACTGAAAAATTAAAGGCTGTCTGCCAGCGGAATACGCCCTGTATATTACGTGAATTGAGCTCCACCTCGAAGCCGGTATTCCGGATGTCACCTACATTGACAATTGCCGTCGGGAAACCCGAAATCGCCGGCACCGACACATCATAAAGCAGGTTGTTTGTTTTCTTACGGTAATAGTCAGCCGCTATCGTGATGCGGTTGTCGAATAATCCTATGTCCAAGCCTACATTATAGCTCTCGGTTCGTTCCCACTGCAGACCGCTGTTGCCGATCGCATTTTGGGCCCATCCTTTGGTAAGGACGTCATCCGGCGAATAGTAAGCGGCTGATACAGTCCCCAGATAACTGAAGTTGCCGATATTGAAATTACCCACCACGCCATAACTAAGTCTCGGTTTGAGTTCACTGATTACACGATTGCCTTTCAGGAAGTCCTCTTCTGATACGCGCCAGGCTACTGAAGCCGATGGAAAGCTACCCCAACGGTTATCCGGTCCGAACCGGGAGCTGCCATCGGTCCGAAAAGAGGCCGCAAGCATGTACTTTCCCTTGTATGCATAATTTATCCGGCCGAAATACGAAATCAGTCCCCATCTCGATTTAGTGGTGTATGATCGTGAAGGATCGATGATGGCATTATTCAAGGTCCGGATTGCTTCGTTGTTGAAGCTCCCCGCCACAGCCGTCTGCAAGGCAGTACGTGAAGTGGCCTTTTGGAACGAGGCGCCCAGTATCGCATTAAAGTCATGATCACCGCCGAAGTCGTTAGTATACCGCAGCACGTTTTCGTTCAGGAGATTTAACGACCGGGTATCGGTGGCCGATCCGGAATTAAGCCCATTGGAGGTAGCGGCGGCGGACTGAAAGTTCTCAGCAATACCGTAGGTAATATTGGCACCAAAAGATGAGCGGGCAGACAACCCCTTGAACAAGTCCGCCTCTACATACATCTCTCCCACAGTATTCATGGACGACGATGTATTGAATGTGCCATATAACGTTGCCAGCGGACTCACTTGTCCGGACACCGAATTTCCCCAATAGTCCAACGGCCTTGGATACGTACCGTCCGGATAGGGATCTGGTGAGACGAAAGGCGATGTTTTAACGATAGCTTCCATTGTAACCGGCGATGTCCGGCGGTCGGCCCAGTTGGGACTGACCATCAAACCTGCCCGGATACCGCGGGCCAGTTTGGCGTCAAGGTTCGCGCGGAAAGCATAGTTTTCATAGCCCGTATTCAACAGGGTACCCTGTTCATCACGATAGGTACCGGAAATGTAGTACGTCACGTTATCAGTCCCCCCACGTACCGAAAGGCTGTAATTCTGCATCGGTGCCGGGCGTAGCAATATATCTTCCCAGACGTAATCTCCCTCCGCAATCACGGGATTTACACGGAAGTTCGGCGGGCGGCGATCATCACCCCATAGTGGTACGGACACATCACCACCCTGCCAGGCAAACTCCCTGTTCATGTAGCGGGCGATGTAGTCATGAAATTCATCGCCCGTGATCCAGTCATCGTGTCCCAGCGCCTCCGCTACCCCGGCATAAGCGTTCAGCTGGAGCTGTGGCTTACCCGTGATGCCCTTTTTGGTAGTCACAATGATGACACCTCCTGATCCCCGTGAGCCATATATTGCTGCCGACGACGCATCTTTCAGCACCTCGATCGATTCAACATCATTCATATTGACACTGTTCATGCTTGCCCCCGGAAATCCATCGATCACCACCAGAGGGTCATTGCTCGCCGAGATGGACCCGGCACCCCTTACACGAATGATCGGCGGAGCTCCCGGATTACTTCTCGTATTGGATATGTTTACGCCCGCCAGACGCCCAGCCAGGGCCAACTCCGGACGTCCGACCGGAACCTGGTCCAAAATCTTGTTTTCAACCTTAGCGATAGCACCCGTGACCGAACTTTTCTTTTGGGTTCCGTAGCCCACCACTACGACCTCGTCCAGGCCGGCCATGTCTTCCTCCATCACTATATCAACGGACAACTTCCCCATTGTGGCAACTTCCATACCCACATATCCCATTCGTTTAAATACCAGAATGTCGTTCATTTGAATCCCGTCAAGGGAAAACCGTCCATCCGCACCGGTAGCCGTTCCAGCTCCAGTGCGCTTTACCGTGACACTGACCCCATCCAGCGGGTTTCCGGCGGCGTCTGTTACAGTTCCTGACACCCGTTGCTGCATTACAGTGCCGGCAGCTGTAAACACGATGCTTCCGGCCCTCGCAGGCCCCGCCAGCACGCTACAGGTCATCAGGGCGGACAACCCAAGAAAATGAAGTGTTCTTTTCATTGCTTTATATTGATTAAATGTTTCGTTGTATCGTCTCCTAATCAACTTATGTGTTATCGGGTACGTACCCGCAACTATACAAAAACACTTCGCATTAAAAGTAATGCGCACAGGGTTTTATCGGACTCCCTTAAATTTAACCAGCAAGGGTTTATAATCGGTAACGTACCCGCTAAATACTAAAATATATTTTAAACTTCCAAATTTCACTTCAAATAATTAATACTAAGACCTCTGCAACGTCGACCTTGGGTTCAGAACTTTAAATAAAAAGTCTATTTTTGTCCAAGACCAATTCAAGACCATGACAAAGACCGGCTATATGATCGCAGCAGTAATGGCTTTCGCCTCGACGGGCTGGGCTCAGGAACGTGATGTCAATTATGACGAATCGAAGGTGCCCGGATACACATTGCCGGCGCTGCTGATGACTGCAGATGGACAGCACATCTCTACTACTGCCCAGTGGGAACAGCAACGGCGTCCAGAGCTCCTTGAGCTTTTTGCCGCTCAGATGTACGGCCGCACACCAGCAGACCGTATTCCCGTACATTATGAAGTACTCACAGAGAACCCGGATGCACTGAACGGCATGGCGACCAGCAGACAGGTGAAACTAACTTTTAACAACGGCATCAAAGAGCTGGAGGCCCTATTGCTCATGTATCTCCCGAATCACATCCAGGGCAAGGTGCCAATGTTTGTCGGGTACAACTTCAAAGGAAATCACAGCACTACTACAGATTCTACCATTCTATATTCGAAGAACTTTACGTTGGTGCGCGAACCGGAACATCCCGACTGGGAGCGCGGCTGTCAGGCAAGCCGCTGGGCGTACGAAGACATTATTAACCGAGGCTACGGGGTAGCTACCATGTGTTACCATGATATCTTCCCTGACAAGCCCGGTTTGAAAGACCACAGCATCATGGCACTGTTTCCGGGTTATGGTGGAGAACAGTCAGCGGACGATGACTGGCAAGCAATAGGGGCGTGGGCATGGGGTTCAAGCCGTATGCTGGACTACCTTGCCACTGATGCCCGGGTTGACATGGGACGCATTGTCCTCATCGGCCATTCCCGTCAAGGTAAGGCAGCACTATGGGCGGGCGCTCAGGATACACGGTTCAAGATCGTCATTTCCAACAATTCCGGCGCCGGTGGCGCTGCCCTCTCCCGCCGCAAGTACGGGGAAACCATTGAAATTGTCAGCAGGATAAAGCCGGCTTGGTTCTGTCGCGCGCTCGACCAGTATCACGGGAGAGAAGAAGCGATGCCGTTTGATCAACATCAGCTCCTGGCACTGATGGCGCCGCGTCCGGTGTACGTGGCAAGCGCCGAAGAAGACCGCTGGGCTGATCCTAAAGGTGAATATTTGGCTGCTTACCACGCTAGCCCCGTTTATACGTTGTACGGGCTTAATGGCCTCCAGTCTGAAGAACCGCCACCCATCCACCAGCCCGTAATGGAACAGATTGGTTATCACATTCGCGCTGGCAAACACGATGTTACCCGATACGACTGGTTAGCTTTTCTGAATTTTGCTGACAAGCACTTCGGGAAAAGCGGAAAGCGATGAAGCGGGCGAGCTTGAACGAGGCAGCATTGCTGGCCAAGGTTGCAAAGGGAGACCAACAGGCATTCAAACAACTATACGACCAATACTTTCCTATGGTCTTTAGCTTCGGATTACGCATCCTACATTTGCGTGCTCTCGCACAGGAGACGGCTCAAGAGGTCATGTTGGCATTCTGGCAGAAAGGCAGTGAACTCGCCGATATAAGGAACCTGGAGGCGTTTCTCAAAACACTGACTAAACGGAAAACAATTGATGCTTGGCGCCGGTTACAACTTGCCCGCCGAGCGGAAGCCGCCTTAAAGGTGGACTGGAACGAGGCAGATATCAGCACCGACACGCATCTCTTCATAAAGGATGTAAAACACATCCTCGAAAAAGGCATCGATCGCCTGCCACCCCGGCAACGTTCGGTGTACAGACTGTGCCAACAACAGGGCCTCAAATATGATGAAGCAGCAAGGCGTTTGAACATTTCACCGGCGACGGTCCACACGCACATGAAGCTGGCACTTAAGTCTCTCCGCTCCTACCTACAGCATCATGCCGACTTGACCGTACTCTTCATCATCTTCCAAATAAATTAATTTTTCTCTCTAAAAACCAATCATTTACAGTTCTACAAACAAATATCGTTACCCCGGAATACTATCCCCGCTCGACTTATTGGTGAAACCAATGTCGCCATGGACGCGGAGCGCTTTAACTATCTCTATTTGCGGTACCAGGACCGCAAGCTTACAATGCTGAACAAATCGAGTGGGAAAGTGCGCTATTAGATCCTGCATTCGATGAGGTACTTCAGAGAATCATAGATGCGGAGTGGAAACATTGCACACTGAATGGACCATCTATTGACCTAGTCGAAGCAGACCTAATCTATCACCATATCGTAAACCACAGTCAACGGAAAAGCACTATGTTTCGATCGCGCTGGCTACGGTATACTGCAGCTGCTATTGCTGTTCTGGTCATAAGTGCTGTCATATGGGATACCGGGACCCCGGATTACGGTAATCCGCAGCGTGTTATCCATGTTACATTTGGTCAACAACCAGTGATATTAAGGTCGCCTGATGGGCGGCAAATCGATCTTCTCCCAGAAAAAAAAGCGATTATTATGGGCGACCGGTTAACTTATGCAGACGGGACGCTGGTTGATAGTGTCCATACCAACACTACTTCCGGAAATTACGTCCTGGAGGTTCCACGGGGATACACTTATCAGGCGGTGCTTTCTGACGGCACTCACATTTGGCTCAACTCAGATTCCAAGCTGACCTATCCAGCCATTTTCGACGGCCTAACCCGATCAGTCTATTTGCATGGAGAAGGATACTTCGAAGTCAGCAAACAAGTGCAAGTTTTGGACGGGCAGCTAAGCAAACGTCCATTTGTGGTCAGATCTGATGGGCAAGAGATCAAGGTTATCGGTACCCAGTTTAATGTGGCGGCTCATCCCGATGAGCCTTCAATTAAAACCACATTGGTCGAAGGCTCCATATGTGTAACTGCCATCGATGAGCACACTCAAGTTCGTAGCAATCCAGTTACCCTGAAGCCTGGACAGCAAAGTTTGGTCAACGGCCGCGCAATGAATGTACGCGAGGTTGATCCGGTCCAGCAAATTGCCTGGAGAAATGGTTATTTCTCCTTTAATACCACGCCATTCCCCGAGGCAGTGCGGCAACTGGCTCGCTGGTATGACCTCGAAATCAAATATCGGCATGGAGAACCGCTAGTCACTATCAGCGGCAAAATGAAACGGGATGCCCAACTGTCCAACATTCTGGACTTCTTTCAGGGATTGGGCATTAAGTGTCATCTTGAAGGAAGAAAATTAATCATCGAATAACCACATAAATACACAAAGTATATGAGCGGATAACCCACCTCAGAAGATCAACGAGCAGAAACCATTAATGACCAAATTATAAAACCACAAGTAATAATAAATCATGTATCAAGACGATTCACCATCGTCGTGCGTATCACCACGGTTATTTTACTCCTTGGTACTGTGCATTTAAGCGGCAAGACACTATCGCAGACGATTACTATGGCTCCTCAGAAAAACCGGCTTAAAGAAATTTTTTCCGTGATCGAAAAACAGACCGGCTACACGGTGCTGTACAGCGAACAGCTGATCAAGGGGACCGGCCTTATCAACATCAACGCAGAGGGCATGGCGTTGGACGCGTTCCTGAAAGAGGTATTGACACCGGTCGCGCTCACTTATAGGATAGACGGAACGAACATTTTTATAAAACCATCGGCGGATCCAGCGGGTGCGGGGCACGCAGCCTCCGAAGCACCGCAGCTAGTCAGCAAGCAGCAATTGGTTACCGGGACTGTGAAGAACGAACACGGGGCACCGTTACAGGCTGTTACCGTATCTGTTAAAGGCACCTCAAATGCCACCAACACCGACGCCAATGGAAGCTACCACATACAAGTTAACGGCAACGGAGCGGTGCTGGTTTTTACAAATATAGGATACCGAACTGAGGAAGCTGCTGTTTCCGGAAGCCCTGTCATCGATGTGATAATGCGTGCTGTGGTCAGTGATTTGGAAGAAGTCGTGGTGGTCGGTTACGGGCAGCAACGCAAAGCCAACGTGGTCGGCTCCGTGTCACAGATCGGTTCTGAAGAGATCGAGAACCGGCCGGTCACGCAGGCAACCCATGCCATTACTGGACAAATGCCGGGTGTGACGGTCCAGGTGGCTTCTGGCAGGCCAGGTAACAATCCTGGCGAAATCCGCATACGTGGTGTTGGGTCATTCGGTGCCACCCCTGACGCGCTCGTGCTTGTTGACGGTATACCCGGTACACTTGCTGACATCAACCCTGAAGACATTCAGTCAATTTCCGTACTGAAAGATGCGTCATCTGCAGCTATTTATGGGGCGCGCTCAGCCAACGGTGTCATCCTTGTGACCACAAAATCGGGTTCGGGGACCAAACTTAGTTTGAGTTACAACGGGTACCTGGGTTTCAATCAGGCTACACAGCTGCCCGATTTTGCTGATTCGTGGGAGTATGCCACCATGTACAACATCGCTTCAGGCAGCAATAGCTTTACCGAAGAAGACATCGCCAACTTCCGCTCGCAGGCAGATCTGGACAATTATCCCAACACTAAATTTCTGGAACATCTTTTTTCTGAAAACGGGATACAACATGGCCACACGCTTAACCTCAACGGAGGCAGCGAACGTATACGCTATTTCCTCTCCGGCGCCTACATGAACCAGGATGGTATTATTCCCAAAAACAACTATGACCGGTACAACGTTCGCTTAAACCTTGATAGCGACCTCGGGAGCAATTTTCGGTTGACAACCCGCTTGTCCGGTTCTTTCGAAGATCGCAGGGAGCCGCAGGCTACAGCCAATCGTGGTGGAGAACTTACCGATCAGCTCATTCAGCAGGCGGTACGTTATCCCGCCATATATCTCGGTCAGGCGTCCAACGGAGACTTCGGCATCGGCCCCGAGAGCTCGGGTACGCCAGTTGCCTGGCTGGCTTCCGCATCATATCTCCACAATCCCCGCACTCGTATCGGCAGCAATGCCAAATTGGACTGGACCCCTCTGGACGGTCTTCGTTTTAGTGCCATTGGCGGATATAACCTATCATTACTGGAGCAAACGTCGTATCGTGCTTCTCAACGGCTAAATGCAGACTTAACGCTGAATCAGTCCAACCTGAACCAATTCAGAAACAAACAGGTCTATAAAACCATGCAGTTTCTCGCGGAATATAACAAGACCTTTTCCCGAACAGAACTGGGGGCATTGGTAGGTTATGCTTTCGAAAGCGAAAACGCGGACGAATTCAATGGAAGTCGCCAGAATTTTCCCAGCAATGACTATACCGTCATCGGCATGGGCGGGGTTGACAACCAGCAGGCAGGCGGAGTCATCAACGAATGGGCCATTCAATCCGTATTTGGACGCTTCAAGCTGAATCATCACGATAAATATCTCTTTGAATCCACCTTACGGTACGATGGATCTTCCCGTTTCCCGGACAATAACAAATATGCTCTATTCCCTTCATTGGCTGTTGGATGGCGGCTATCAGAAGAAGCCTTCATGAATGGCGTCGAATGGCTCTCAAACCTCAAACTGAAAGGTTCCTGGGGTGTTCTGGGCAATCAAAACATCGGTAATTACCCCTATCAGATAGTGCTCAATTCCGGACGCGACTATCCCTTCGGCGGCACTATGACCACCGGGGCCGCCTACCTGACCTACAAAGACGCCGGAATCCGATGGGAATCTACTGAAACCACTGATATTGGGATCGAATCCGAATTTTTCAACAGGAAACTCGGCATCAACGTCACTTACTTTCACCGGGATACACGGGACATCCTATATGAACCAACCAGCAGCGTGTCTGAAGTTCTCGGTGTGAACCTCAGCGAAACCAATACGGGCAGGGCACGTAACACAGGCTGGGAATTCGACGCCTACTATAAGAATAATATAGGACCTCTTCGCTTTTCCGCCTCCGGCAATTTTTCCATTATCAACAATGAAGTCGTCACCTTAGGCCTAGGCAACGTGCGGCAACCCAATGGCATGGTAGGAAATGGCACAGACCTTTTTATAGGCTATCCTATGCAGATGTATTACGGTTACCTCAGCGACGGTGTGTTCCTTGACCAAGCCGATATCGACGCCTGGTTTGATCAGTCAGCGGTGACACCACGTCCACAGGCGGGCGATCTCCGTTATATCGACATCAGCGGTCCGGATGGTGTACCGGATGGACGCATCACCCCTAATCATGACCGAACATACCTGGGCAGCCAGATCCCGAAGTACACGTTCGGATTGAATCTAGGATTTAACTACCGGGATTTTGACTTGTCGGTATTGATGCAGGGTGTTTCGGGTGTCAGCGGACGGCTTCAGGGATACGCCGGCTATGCTTTCTTTAATCTTGGGAATATCCAGCGCTGGCAAATGGAAGGTCGGTTCGATCCGAGTCACCCTGTCCGCTATCCGGAATACCCCCGCCTGGAAGAAATTTCCAACAGCGGCACACCGAATACCGTTGTTTCAGATTTCTGGATCCTGGACGCCTCATATCTGCGCATGAAAAATCTTCAGGTTGGTTACACTTTACCGCAGTCATTGTTATCAAGAGCAAAACTATCGCGCCTACGCGTATATTTTAGTCTTGAGAACCCTAAAACCTGGAGTTCCTACCGTCAGGGTTGGGACCCGGAAATCAATACAGGAGGGGCATATTATCCCATCCTGGCTACGTATACCTTCGGTTGCAATTTCAAATTTTAAAACACATTGCCATGAAAATAAACAAGACCATTCTATATTTATTGCTCGCGGGTATCTCTTTCTCCGCGTGTAGTGATAAGCTACAGCAATACCCCACCGATGCTTTCTCAAAAGACAATTTTTGGCAATCTGAGTCCGATGCCATGATCGCCTTGGCGGGAATGTACCGGGGAAGCATTGAAAATTACAATACGAATACTGTACCGAATGACTGGTGGACGTACTTCGGAAGCATATTTCTGGAATTCGCAACGGACAATGCCTATGACCGCCGCGGTGATAATTCAACATTCAACCGGTTGACTAACGGCACCCTGCTTTCAGATAACAACGTAATAAGCGGATATTGGTCAGCGTCCTACCAACGGATTGCAATATGCAATGATTTTTTGGAAAACATTGGGCGGGTCAACATGGAAGTCGAAACAATCACTCGGATGACCGCTGAAGCGCGTTTCCTCAGGGCTACCCAATACTTCTACCTCTCCCAGTACTGGGGCGATGTCCCTTTGATTACGGCAACGCTCACTCCGGAAGAAGCCAACAAGGTCACCAAAGCAACGAAAGAAGAAGTTGTCAATTTCGTGATTGAAGAGCTTACAGCGGCCGCTGCGGACCTGCCTTCACAGGGCACACTGCCGGGAACGGACCTGGGCCGGGCGCCGAAACAGGCAGCCTTAGCATTTTTAGGCCGCATTCTGCTCAGTGAACAACGTTACGCAGAAGCCTCTACGGCATTCCGGCAGATAATCGATATCGGAGATAATATCATTGATCCGGATTATGCCGGATTATTTACTACGGCCAATGAAGGCAGCTCCGAGATTATTTTCAGCCTCCAGTACCTTGCCGGACAAGCAGCCAACGCCCTCCCTCAACACGCCTATCCGGCGGTCTCCGGCGGATGGCATATCTTCAACCCACTGGAAAGTCTGGCACAGGAATATGGTTTTGACGATGGCAGTCCTTTTTCCTATGATGATCCCCGGTTTGACACTCATGATATGGGCGCGCACCGAGACCCTCGGTTTAGGTATACTTTCCTATGGGACGGCACTACGTTCGGCGGCCGGCGTTACGTGTGCCATCCTGATTCAACAAATTCCGTGGACCAGCTTACCTATTCCAAACAGGCCACACGAACCGGTTACGGGTTGCGCAAATTCTTCGAAGAATCGTTCAACGGCAACCTCACGCTTGATTACGGCGGTAATATTCCCATCGTGCGTTATGCAGAAGTGCTGCTGAGTTATCTGGAAGCGGAGCTCGAAGCAGGTGCCCCTATTACGCAGGAATTATTGGACGCCACCATCAACCAAATAAGGAGCCGGGCATCGGTAAACCTGCCTCCTATTACGGAAACCGATTCTAGAACTCTTCGTACTATCCTGCGCCGCGAGCGTCGCATTGAACTTGCCTTTGAAGGGCACCGTCTGTGGGATATCCTGCGGTGGGACATCGGCGGTGAAGTGCTTACCGGCGACTTCTGGGGTGCCTCCTTTCCTGACTCCGAGCGCTATGCAACAACTTCGAAAAAGCTGGACGCTCAATTCCGTTGGTTTGTAACCACCAGGAATTTCAGGGTTGGCACAGACGAGGTGTGGCCTATTCCCCAGTCTGAAGTCAATGTTAACGACTGATGAGAACCGTACACAGGACCAAGCCAATATGGAGGTGGATTATGGGCAGTTTTTCCCTGTTGCCCTTCCTCCATTGCCAGGAAGTCAAGAAGCAAGAGAACCGACGTCCGAACATTCTGATATGCATTGCAGATGACCAGTCGTACCCGCACACGAGTTTTTATGGAACGACGTGGATCAGTACCCCCAACTTCGACCGTGTTGCCCGGGAGGGAATCAGTTTCCGCAACGCGTACACTCCGAACGCTAAGTGTGCACCCTCGCGTTCGGCACTCCTCACCGGTCGAAATCCATGGCAGTTGGAAGAGGCAGCAAATCACTCACCTTATTTTCCCTCCAAATTCCGCACCTATGCCGAAGTGCTCGCCGCACATGGTTATCAGACCGGATTTACGGGAAAAGGGTGGGCTCCTGGCAACCCCGGCTCACTAGATGGCAAGCGCCGTGAGCTGCTCGGTCCGGCGTTTAACAGACACCAACTGGCGCCGCCTACGCCTGGTATTTCGCCCATCGACTACGCTGCCAATTTCCGCGAATTTATGGAAGACAAGGAGAGCGGACAGCCTTTTTGCTTTTGGGTAGGTGGCCTGGAACCTCATCGGCCCTATACATTTGGTACAGGGAGTGAACTGGCAGGAAAACATATAAAAGAGATCGACACGGTATATCCCTTTTGGCCTGATGCGGATTCTGTCCGGCAAGATCTGTTGGACTATGCCTATGAGATTGAATATTTTGACAAACAACTTGGCAAGATTCTGACTATCCTGGAGGAAGCTGGCGAACTCGATAACACACTGGTGATTGTTACTGCAGACAATGGTATGCCTTTCCCGCGCGTCAAGGGCTACGCATACGAAGACGCTAATCATCTGCCGCTGGCAATGATGTGGAAAGATGGGATCCACCAACCCGGCCGGTCCTACGAGCCTTTTGTCAGCTTTACCGACCTAGCTCCTACCATCCTGGAACTGGCAGGCATTACACCTGACGCTTCCGGGATGGCGGAGTTCGAAGGTCACAGCCTGTTCCCGGTATTCGCCGGTAAGAAAGATCCGTACCACAGAGCGTTCATGGTCATCGGAAAGGAACGCAACGATGTGGGCCGACCCCGCGACCAAGGCTATCCCATCCGGGGCATTATTCAGGACGGATTTTTATATCTCCGCAATTTCGAACCTGATCGATGGCCCGCCGGTAATCCTGAAACAGGATATCTGGATACCGACGGATCGCCAACCAAAACCATGATCCTGAACCAACGCCGCCAAATCGGTTCAAGCACCTTTTGGGACATTAATTTCGGCAAACGTCCTGGTGAAGAACTCTATGACCTGCGTCAGGACCGCCATTGCGTACACAATCTGGCAACCGACCCAGCTTATAGCTTACGCCTTAGGCAGCTTGCTGCCGAACTCGGGCAGGAACTGCGGAGAGAGGAGGACCCACGGGCTCTCGGTCAGGGTGCCGTATTTGACACGTACCTTTTTTCCAACGAAAAATCACGTTATTTTTATGACCGTTACATGGCTGGCGTACCTGTTCACGCCGGTTGGGTCAATGAAACCGATTTTGAACCAACAGAATTATCTAAACCATGAAGAAATCACTTCTCATTTTAATCCTTCCGCTACTAATCGGCATGTTGAGCATCAGCCAATTGATGGCGCAACGTCCGCCGCAAAGGGTGTTTCACAACGATCACCCGGCAGTTCGGGAAGAATATAAAAAGGCCTATGGAGAACCGGCGACGGCAACACCTTCAACAAGCGAACAACCAAATGTACTATTCATTACCAGCGATCAGCAATTTTGGATGGGCGTAGGCTACAATGATACTACCCTTAAAACGCCTAATCTAGACCGACTGGCGAAATCGGGTATCATTTTCGATCGCGCATACACCTGCAATCCGGTTTGCACTCCCACACGGGCATCCATGATCACTGGCATGTATCCCTCACAGCACGGCGCTTATGCACTGGGCACTAAGCTGCCCGAAAACGTGCCTACGTTAGGGGATTATCTGAGCGAATTAGGTTACCGGACGGCGTTGGTTGGTAAAGCCCACTTTATGCCACTGGTCGGCAACGCCGACTATCCTTCACTGGAGGCCTACCCGGTTCTACAGGACCTGGACTTCTGGGCGGGCTACCATGGACCTTTCTATGGGTTTGAATCAGTCGAACTGGCAAGGCCGCACGGAGACGAAGCTCATGTGGGTCAGCATTACGCCTTATGGATGGAACGCAAGCTACGTGAAGCCGGGCGCGATTCCGATGAGTGGAAACAATGGTACCGGAAACCCGAAAAAAGCAAGTTTGAAGCAGCCAATGCTGCGATGCGTCCCATTATGGAGGCTCACGCAGCGAAGGGAGAGGCCCAGTACGGCGCATGGAACGTTCCCGCGGAATACCATCTCAATGCGTGGATCGCCGACCAGGCCAAAACCCAAATCGATCAATCGATCGTTGATGGAAGGCCTTTTTTCATATGGGCCAGCTTCTTTGATCCCCATCCCCCCTATCTGGTTTCTGAACCGTGGGCGTCCATGTACGATCCGGAAGAGATGGTCTTGCCGAAGGTGCCCGAGGGCGACCTCGATGATATGCCGCATCACTACCGCATGACCCAGACTACTGAAAAGGGGTGGGGCAAGCAATACGCCGAAGATGGACAAGGCGTTCACGGTTTCTCCAGCCACTTGGTCAGCCAAGAAAAAGCCAAACGCGACAAAGCGATCTATTACGGCATGATTTCCATGATGGATCACTATATAGGCCAGATACTGGATCACTTAGAGCGATCAGGGCAGCTGGATAATACCATCATAGTGTTCACCACGGATCATGGTCACCATATCGGCACCCACAACCTCTATGCAAAGGGCGGATTTGCTTTTGAGGAAGACCTTCGTATACCATTCATTGTGTCATGGAAAGACCGATTTCCGGCCAATATCCGGACAGACGCATTGATCTCCGTGGTAGACCTCGCTCCCACGTTCATTTCGCTTGCCGGAGGCAAGAAGCCCACGACTATGAGTGGTTTAGATGTTTCAGCGCTATGGTATGGCAAAGCCGATAAGATACGCAATTGGGTGATAGCCGAAAACCGATTCCAGCGGACCAAATTCTACCAAAAAACTTATATAGAAGGACGTTATAAAATCACTTGGTACATGCATTCTGATGAAGGTGAGCTCTTTGACTTGCAGCTCGATCCACATGAGTTCAACAACCTCTGGAATCAGGAGGAATACCGTGAACTCAAAACGGAACTGATGCATCGGGCCATGCAGGCTGACATGGCTAAGGAACCTGCCTGGATGCCGCGGCTAGGTCCGGCTTGATGAAAACCGGATCAGCGCCCGTCGTACATTTGGAATTTGTCCAACAGCTGAACCAGGTTCTTCACCCCTAGCTTCTGGAATGCATTGGCTTTATAGGTTCCTACTGTTGAATGGTGCAGGTGGAGCTGCTCAGCGATTTCCTGTAGCCGGTATCCCTGCATCAGCAACTTACATACCTCCAGCTCCCTGACGGAAAGCAACTCGGTCGGATTGCCTGAAGCTTGTTTCCGCCGGTGCATCGGTAGCCGGTTTTCCCAGAAGAGTTCTTTGACGGCATTGCTGACATAGACCTTGCCGGCAGCTACATCCCCGACGGCTTTTTTCAGCTCCATATCTGAAGCGGTTTTCTGAATGAATCCGTCGGCGCCCGCTTCAACGTAACGGGTTGCAAACATCCGTTCATCGGACGCGCTTAGTATGAGAACTTTGCACCCCGGATTTTTTGCTTTCAGGACTGATAGCATCTGAACACCGCTGCTTCCAGGGATATCAATATCGAGTACAACCAGATCAACAGGATGGCTGTCTATCGCATTAACCGTCTCTGGCCAGGTCGCTGCCTCCCGGACAACCGCATCAAAAAACACCTCCAGAACAATGAGCCTCATGCCCATACGGATCACGTTGTGGTCGTCTACCAACAGGACATTTATCATACCTTATGTTGCCGGTTTTTTGTTTTACCGGCATTTGCAGATGCCTAATTTAAGGGTTTTGCAGCGATTCCCGGTATACTGCATTCATTTCTTTCAGCACATCTTCCGGATTTCCTCCATTGGCAAGGAAGCGACTAAGCGGCTCTCCTGCAGATTTACGGAAGAACATGTATCCATTGTAACGCGGCTTCATCTGTGCACGGTCCAATGCCTGTAGCGTATTCGCAAAGAAATTGCCGCAGCTCAGGTTTATCCAAGTACTTTCCCACGCTTTCCGGAGCGCAGGCTGTCCCCCAGTCTCTGCATATAGTCCTGATTGCACATCTGGAGCTGTCACCCACGTGACGAAATCAAGCGCTTCAGTGTGGTGCAGGCTAGTAGCTGATATGGCAAGTCCGGCGCCGCCGAGTACAGTTGGTAACCGTTGACCCGCTGCTTCGAGGCCGACAACGTCGGAGAAGCAAAGCGGGTGTTTCGCATACCCTCGACGGGCGTAATTGATATATCCGTCTGTGAAGGGACAGTACCAGTAAGTATCCTCTGCAGAAAGACATTCGGCCACCTGAACCGGCCCCATGCTGAAAAAACGCTTGTCTATAAAACGCCACAGCGACCGCAGCAGACTCAGCACAGCCTGCCCTGTATCGCTGCCTACCAGTTCGTCGGACGGCCTGAAGGATTTACCCGCCAGTGCCATACAGCAAGCAAAGAAATAGTCCACCAAGTCTTCAGGAAAGGAAGGGACGGCCACCCGGCCAGCGGCGGCCAGCGAAATCACCTCTTTCCATATGGAAGGCAATTGCACACCGTGGGCATCCATCAAGTCCTCGCGGTAACATGCTACTGTTGCCGAAGTATCGACCGCCAGTGCCCATTGGTGGCCGTTATACTGATAACTGGCATGTGAACCTCCCGAGGAAGACTTTGCGCGCTCCGTTATCACTTGCTCCGGGAGCATGGTATCCAGTGGAAGCAGCCCGCGCTCAATGCCGGATCCCAGATGTGGATGATCGATGACCAAGAGGTCATACCCGTGAAGATCCTTGTTTGGCGACACGCTGGGTAAATTCCCAACCGCTGTTTTATCCCAGATAATGACGACATCGGGATGCAGCTCGTGGTAACGCTGCGCGGCAGCGACCAAAGGCGTATAAAACCTGCTATGATTCCAGGTAATCCCCCGCAAGATGATCCGATTCTCCATGCATTGATGTTCCTTGAACACTGATTGCCGTCCAACGGCTGCAAAATTGTGATCATGAACAGGAACACGGTATAGTGATTTAACTAATTTTTACCTAGTTAAAATCCTACAAATACCGTGCTTGACAGATAGGACCTATGGGAAAAGCACTATTATAGAAAGGCATCCACAGCTTTCTGCAACGCGGGGTCATCCGCCTTTACGGCATAGTATTCCGCGATTCTGCCGTCAGGGCCGATGATGAGGTAGCGCGGAATCCAGTTTAGGTCTATGGCGGTTGTAAAATCGTTCTTCCAGCCCGTCTTGAACCAGTAGTGCTCGCCTTCCAGCTTAAACTTCCGGATACCATCAAGCCACTGCCGCTCATCCCGGTCAAGGGAAAAATATACCACACGGACGTCCGGATTGGCCTTCTGGAATGCGTAAAGCTGGGGAAAGCCTTTCAGGCAATCCGGGCACCAGGTTGCCCAGATATAAAGCAGCACCACTTTGCCTTTGTTCGCGCGCAATACGGTGCCCGTAGTGGTTTCCTGCCCATCAGGATCGTAAAGGGGCTGCGCAAGAGCAGAATCAGGAAACTCCGTCTTGGATATTGCCGGAGCTTCCTGTCCTGATACAAACCGTGCAAAGAAAATAGTGAGTACAATGGTGTGAATGATCTTCATGCACCAAAGATACACTTTATGTTACTTCCCGGGAAAATCAGGCGACGCTTTGACCTCTTCAATCTGCAAGGTATGCCGCGCTGTATGCGCGGGGATGAGCAGCAACGAATGGTAACCATCTATGGGACCGAAGGGCGAGTCGGTCACACGGCTGCGCATGTCTTCCTCGGAAAGTCCATTGATATAGCTGAGCACTACTTTACGCTGCTCTTTCAGATCATTGATGGCCACCCCTGCATCCGTATACTTACCGGCTTCCTGCGGGGCCAGTTCCTCGGGCGCTTTGGCCTTGGAACTCCGGTCGGTCATGCCCTGGATGATACCTTCATCCGTTGTCTTAACCTCGCTCCTGCGTTCCGCATTAGGGCTTTGTTCCATGGTCTTTTTCGCATAACCCAAGAGCGCATTTTCAGTCGCGGCGATATGTTCCAGGCATTGAGAGATGGACCATTTATCAGGTGAAGCCTGAAAACTTAGCTGCGCTTCACTCAGGCCTTCAAAGGCTTGCTCAAGTTCATCCAGCGTTTGCCGGTAATAATCGAGCATGAATTGTTTGTCGTGTTGTACGGCAACCTGTTGCTCCTGCGCGGTTGCGGTATAGGACATTGCCGATACCACAAAAAATACCAATACTAACTTTTTCATTTTTTGGATATGTTTACAACAAATATACGGTTCCCCGCCGGAACCCAGGGGCGTGACTTACGACATTATGAAGGCGATTTGAGACAAAGTATTAACAATGTATTAATTTATGAAGACAATGCTGATAACAGGGGCAAGCCGTGGAATAGGTGCTGCCACAGCACTTCTAGCCGCCAGAGACGGTTACGCCGTAGCCGTTAATTATCGCAAAAACGAAAAAGCAGCCCATGAAGTGGTCAGCCGCATCCGGCCGGTCCGGAGGCGGTAAAGCCGTGGCCATCCAGGCCGATGTATCAGAAGAGGCGGAAGAAGTGGCCGAGGCAGTTCTCTGGCTGACTTCCGGAAAATCGTCTTATTCAACCGGAATTTTCATTGACGTTACGGGAGGAAGATGACACTTGACGGATAAGCACCAGAGCGGAAGCGAGCCGCGGCCTTCACGATGGCATCCGACTAAATCAATTAAAGCTTTCACGAAATGCCAGCGGGGTCTGATTGGTTTTGTTTCGGAAAAACTTACTAAACGATTGCGGATGTTCAAACCCTAACGCATAGGCGATCTCAGAAACGGATAGATTGGTAGCGGAAAGCTTTTCCTTGGCCTTTTCGATCAGTTTGTTGTGGATGTGCTGCTGAGTGTTCTGCCCGGTGAGGGATCGCAACATGTCGCTGAGGTAGCTCGGGGAAAAATTTAACCGGTCAGCAAGATACTGGACCGTAGGAATACCTTCGTTTAATGGCGTTCTATCTTGGAAATATTCGTCCAATATAGCTTCCAGACGCTGGAATACGGTATCGCTGATCGGTTTCCGGGTGATGAATTGCCGCTTATAGAAGCGCTGTGAATAGTTCAATAAGAGCTCTATCTGCGAGATAATTACATCATGGCTGATGTCATCGATGCGGCTGTTTAATTCATCTTCCATGTTTCGGAAAACGGAAAGTATGACTTCTTTTTCCTTTTCAGAAAGGTGCAGCGCCTCATTGATAGAATACGAAAAATAATGGTATCGTTTTATGTTTTTCGCCAATGGATAATTCAGCAAGAAATCAGGGTGTAGTAACAAAGTGATTTGTTGATTGACACACTGATTTTCGACGCGGACCTCGCCTACCTCGTCATTATTGCCGACAATCTGATGTGGCGCAGCAAAAAACAATCCGCCTTCACTGAAATCAAAATAGGTCTGGCCATATCGCAACTTGCCTCCCAGATCGGGTCTGAAGGATATCTTATAGAAATTCAACACATGCCGGTGTTGGGGCGGCAATCCGCCAACGGGATTATCCACCCCGTTGATCAGTGCAATAAGCGGATGCTGGGGAGCCGGAAAACCGGCAGCTTTCATGGCTTCCGACAGGGATCCAAACTGTCTCGGCGCATTCTCGATTTTGTTCATAATACAAAAATAAGGTATAAAGTGTAGATGACAGCCGGTATCCGGGAGTGGATACCGGCTGTGCAGATTACTATCCCTGTGCAGCGGCGGAAACGGTTTCCCATGCTTCCCACGTCTTCAGCCGTTGAGCGTAGATTTCCCGGATATCGGGCAGGTTATGCTTTCCGAGAAACAAACGTAGAGGAGGGTTGGGAGCGTCCACGGCAGCAAAAACGGCCTGCGGTGTGGCTTTCGGGTCACCTTTTTCAAGCCGGCTGATGCTCTCCATTATTTCAGCTTTCAGCACATCATAAATGGACCGACTGGCCGCAAACCTCAACGATTCGTGGCTGCCGAACGAAGTATCGTAAGCGCCCGGTTCTATGATAGTTACATCAATACCGAATTGTTTTACTTCAGCGGCCAAGCTTTCATGGATGGCCTCAAATGCCCATTTCGATGAACAGTAGTAACCGATAACCGGTACCGCCATGTGACCTAGGGAGCTGGATGTGCCCAGAAAGTGTCCATACCCTTGTTTGCGCAGCAACGGCAATGCAGCCTGGATTACGGATACCGGTCCGAGTACATTGGTTTCATAGAGATGTCTGATCTGATCGGCACCCGCCTCTTCAATAGTGCTCACCAGCGAGTAACCCGCATTGTTCAAAACGATATCCAATCGGCCAAAATGGGCGTGAGCGGCGTTCACCGCTGTTTTAACTTGCTCCGGGTCAGTGACATCCAGGGCCAATGTCAAAACGGCCTGGCCATATTTTTCTTTTAGGTCGGATATGCTCTCCGGCTTGCGGGCCGTTGCCGCCACCTTATCACCGCGTTGGAGGGCCGCTTCCGCCCACACCCGTCCAAAACCGCGGGATGCCCCGGTAATAAACCATACTTTTTTTGTTCTTTTCACAGCGTTTGCTGTATCTGCCGACTGTTGTACCATAGTCAATTTGCTTTTAAATTTACGATGACACAAAGTTCGTCAGGAGCCGGTTCCGGCACGTAGCCAAATCGGCTGAGGTTGTAGTCTAATCGGGAGAGAACAAAAACTACCTCCGCAGCGCTAGCTCCAACCGGACTAATCCATCTTCCAGCAGGGACCGGGGGCAGGCGATGTTGATGCGCAGGAAGCCTTCTCCGGCATCGCCGTATAGCGTGCCGGGACTTACCCATAGCCGATGCTCGCGCAACAGCCTCTCGGCAAAACCCGCTGAGGAAGAAATAACGGAACAGCAGTCCAACCAGACCAGGTAAGTCGCCTGGAGCGGCAACACACCAACATGTTGCAGATTGGTACTGCAAAAGTCTTTCAAGTATGTAAAGTTGGCCTCCAAATAGGATTTCAGTGATTCGAGCCAGCCCTCGCCGTGCTGGTAGGCCGCAACGAGCGCCTCTATGGCAAACGGATTCAGAAGAGCCATCTCCTGTATTTCCAGAATGCGGTGTACCCGCTTCCGGAACGTTTCGTTTTCAGAGAATATGTACGCGGCCTGGAGTCCCGCGATATTGAAAGTCTTGGTGGGCGAACTGACGGTGATAGATCCCAGCGCATGGTCATGCCCCAATGACGCGAAGGGGATATGGCTATTTGGTTTGTAGACGAGATCAGAATGGATTTCATCAGACACTACTATGACGCCATGCCGCAGGCATATTTCCGCGATGCGCAACAACTCCTCCTGGGTCCAAACGCGGCCCACAGGGTTATGCGGATTACTGAGCAACAGGAGCTTTACCGCTGGATCTGCCGCTTTTTTCTCCAGATCATCGAAATCAAGCTCATATTTACCTTCGATCAGACGCAGATTGTTCTGCATCGCTTGACGTTCACAAAGGTCGATAGTAACAAAGAAATGGTTGTATACAGGTGGCTGCAACAGGATTTTATCACCTGGCGCCGTCAGTGCCCGGATAATCGCTGAAAGCGCCGGGATGACACCTGTAACCGGAATCAGCCAATCTGCATGCAAAATAAAGCTGTGTCGTTTTTCCCACCAGCCAATAATAGCTTCATAGAACCGCTGCGGGGTTTGGGTATATCCGAAAACGCCGTGTGCTACACGTTTTTCCAGTGCTTCCTGTATAACCGGAGCAGCCTTGAAATCCATATCAGCAATCCACATGGGAAGTACATCCGGTCCAGCGGCGTCCCATTTGATACAGTCCGTCTCCTTGCGGTCAATAACTTGGTCAAAATGATATTCCATTCGCTTTTTTTTAGACGAAAATATAAGCTTTTAAGCAAATCTGGCGTATTAAATTACACCCCTGTTCACGGCGCAGGAGCTACTCCTATGCGGGCGAACTCCAGTGCAGAGCCGTCTACGGGGTCTTTACTGCCCGCTTACTGAAGCAACTGGACACAGTACGGCATTTTCGGAAAAGGGTGTCTTTTTTCAGGCATACAGAACGAGTTGGTTGACGGCGCCGAAGAGAAGACACTGAAGCAATCGTTTCATTGGTACGAAAGTATGAGCTGTTTATCGTCTACCGATAGGATCTGCCATGATTGCTTGGTATCTTCCGGCATCCATTGGTAACGCACAATTGTCTGCAGGGTGGACCCGGAAAAGCTCCATTGCCCTTCGTAATCCGCATAAACCACGGGTGGCGTGGCGCACCAACCGGCGATTTGGCGCATTACCAGGTGACCATCCGCCCGGAATATCAAACCATATCCATCATCCTTCAACCGGGAGGCCCGCATATAGATTACGGTGTTCTCCTCAGACTGGATTTGTATCCACGTACCGAGCAACGGATTGTTCGGGTCGATCACCGATTCTTCTTTGTCGCAACGGACAAACAAAGTGGGCGCGAAAGCCAATAGCAATATGCAACGTTTTATTACTTGGGTGGACATAGCTTCATTGGTTTGTCCACGATAAGACGGAAGCGGATTACTCTTCGCTACAAGACCCCGGCTTTTTCAGCGGATTACAGCAGCCTCATTCTTTCCATATGAAAAAATCAGATAGATTTGTATTTATGAACAAACCATTTTTAGCCTTAATAATTATCGCAAATCTATTAGCTGTATTTGAACAATCGATGGCGCAACAAGCGCTGAAACTCTGTTATGATAAACCGGCTTCGGAATGGAACGAAGCGCTGCCCATAGGAAACGGAAGGTTGGGCGGTATGGTTTTCGGCGGACCGTCAAAGGAACAGATCCAGCTTAATGAGGAAACTATATGGGCTGGAGGACCGGGGAATAATGTACCGAAAAATGTCGCTCACAAAATCCAGGAGATCCGGGATTTATTGGCCGCAGGCAGATCGCAAGAAGCCCAACGCCTATCCAATGAGGTCTTTCCCCGCTCTGCACCCGATGGATTGGACTACGGGATGCCTTATCAGACATTCGGGGGCCTTTGGCTGGATTTCCCAGATCATGATAAATATACCGACTATTATCGGGAACTGGATATATCAAACGCTGTTGCACGGACTTCGTACAGGGTAGGGGAAACAACCTATACCAGAGAAATATTCACCTCGTTTACCGATGATGTGGTAATCTTTCGTCTGACAGCATCAAAAAAGAAGCAGATTACGTTCAGTATATCCCTGACGAGTCCGCATAAGATTCATCATATAGGGACTGAAAACGGGCAGCTGACAATGTCGGGAACGAGCGGGGATTTTGAAGGCAAGGAGGGTAAAGTACGTTTCAAGGGTATTGTCCATCCGGTCGTAAAAGGGGGGCGAGTGACAGTAAGCGATGACAGTATATTGGTACAAGACGCAGATGAAGCCTTGCTTTACGTTTCAATCGGAACGAATTTCAAGAAATACAACGACCTTAGCGGTGATCCGGAACAACGGGCAGAAAGCGTCTTGGATAAGGCGATCAAAGTCAGATACAACAAAGCCATAGCTGCCCATAGTGAAAAGTACAGGGAGCAGTTCGATCGGTTGCAATTGGAACTGGGTCGATCCACGCAGGCTGATAAGACAACAGATCTACGCGTACAAGAGTTTGCCCATTCATATGATCCACAACTGGTGACGTTATACTTTCAATTTGGGAGGTATCTGCTCATCAGCTCTTCCCAGCCGGGAGGCCAGCCGGCAAACTTACAAGGGATCTGGAACGATAAGCTGACGCCGCCCTGGGACAGCAAGTATACCGTCAATATCAATACCGAAATGAACTATTGGCCGGCGGAAGTGACTAACCTCAGTGAAACCCATGAACCGCTTTTCAGCATGTTGGAGGACCTGGCCGTCACTGGACAGGAGAGCGCGAGCGCAATGTATAACGCCCGGGGTTGGGTTATGCACCATAACACGGATCTGTGGCGTATTACCGGCGTTGTTGACGGTGGTTTCTACGGGATGTGGCCTATGGGAGGTGCCTGGCTGTCGCAGCATATCTGGCAACATTACCTATACAACGGGAACAAAGACTTCCTTAAGAAGCACTATCCCGTCCTTAAGGGAAAGGCGCTATACTATCTGGATGTGCTGCACAAAGACCGCTCCGGAAGGTGGCTGGTACTTAGTCCATCCATTTCACCTGAAAATACGTACATGGACGGTGGCGTAGGCGTCTCTGCAGGAACAACCATGGATAACCAGTTGATCTTTGATGTGTTCAACAATTTTATTAACGCGGCAACGCTTTTGGGTACCGATCAACAGTTAGCTGATTCAGTGAAGTCCGCCCTGGACCAGCTGCCTCCCATGCAGATCGGGCAACATAGTCAGTTGCAGGAGTGGTTGGAGGACCTGGACAAGACAACGGACAAACACCGTCATATCTCCCATTTATATGGCCTGTATCCTTCAGGACAGATTTCGCCCTTCCGGAATCCGGATTTGACAGAGGCCGCCCTGAACTCATTGATCTACCGCGGAGATAAATCTACCGGCTGGTCGATGGGCTGGAAAGTAAATTGGTGGGCCAGATTATTGAACGGCAACCAGGCTTACAAACTGATCCAGGAACAGCTGACTCCGCCGGTTGGGGAAACAGGCCAGAGCGGCGGGACATATCCCAACCTGCTGGACGCCCACCCCCCATTCCAGATAGACGGCAACTTCGGCTGCACGGCGGGTATCGCGGAAATGCTCGTGCAGTGTTATGATGGAAGCATATTCCTTTTGCCGGCACTCCCGGATGCACTCCCGTCAGGCAGCGTAAGCGGATTGAAGGTACGCGGTGGTTTTGAGATCGCTCTTTCGTGGGACGCCGGCAAGTTGACCCGTCTGACCGTCAAGTCGAACCTAGGGGGCATATGCCGTCTGCGTATTGCCGAAGACGTCAATTTAACCGGCAACGGCACGCTATCGCCGGCACAAGGCGAAAATCCTAATCCGTTTTACCGGATTCATGATATCAAAGCACCGCTGAAATCAACGAAGGCCAACTTAAAAGGCTTTGAGGTCCCTGCCACGAAATTAGTGGAGTTTGAAACCAAATCAGGTAAAACTTACAGTTTTAAAAGAAGCCTTTAAACTGTTATTAGGATACGCGTTTTCCCGTGGCCAATCGGCGGCAGACACGCTGGCGAGCGGTCCGGTCTCCGCCAGCACCATGGACTGCAATGCCAGCAGTTCCATTATACAGAATGGTCCACCGCATCCTATCCTGCCACGGGATTTCCGGATACAGCGGACTACGCGTCGATACGGAAAGAGGTAACCGTATAGTATCTTGTAGCGCTAACATGCATTCGCTATCTTGCTATCTGTAAACATGGACATCCGAGATAAAATACTGTCTCCCCAAATCTTCAGAGCACAAACTGTTTTGAAGCGGAATGAATACTTTGTCGAGAGCATGCTTCCAAAGCCGAAGCCAAATAAGGCGAAGACCTTCCGTTCAATGGATCCGATACACAGTAGGCTTGACAAATCAGTGATCGATCGGTTCATTGAACAACAGGATTCAATGATCAAGCTTCTCGAAATATCCAAAAACAAGAATCTTAACAGGATCCGGATACCGGTTTCCATCAGTAAGCTGATAAAACTGAAGCTTGGGGATACCTTCCGTTTTGTTATTTACCATAACATCAGACACATCCAACAGATCAAAAATATCCCGGCACGTCCCATCTAACTGCCAAACATACGTGGAGATTTTACTTACAGGGAACCATCGCATTCCGTGAATTTGGCTTATGTTTGCATACGTGAATCAGCGTTAATATTATGCGATCCTATTCCCAACATGGACACCCCTTGACCGCCGCGGGGCTCTTAATCGCCTTGGGCATTATATACGGTGACATCGGCACTTCCCCCTTGTATGTCTTAAAGGCTATTGTCGGTCAGGACAGGATTATACCTGATCTGATATACGGGGGACTTTCTTGTATTTTCTGGACGCTTACCCTGCAGACGACGATCAAATACGTCATCATTACCCTGCGGGCGGATAACAAGGGTGAGGGCGGTATCCTTTCGTTGTTCTCGTTGGTGCGCAAACAGGGGCGCTGGGTAGTGTTTCCGGCGATGCTGGGTGGCGCCGCGCTCTTGGCTGATGGCATGATCACGCCGGCAATTACGATTTCCTCTGCCGTTGAGGGTCTGGACATGTTTCACCCAAATTTGCAGACCGTTCCCATCGTACTGGTTATTGTGGTCGCGCTTTTTTCACTGCAGCGGTTTGGCACTGCAATAGTCGGCAGGTTGTTCGGTCCCATCATGTCTGTTTGGTTTACCATGCTGGCTGTGCTCGGGCTGGCACATTTGTTTGGTAATACCGAAATACTGAAGGCTGTCAGCCCACATTACGCGGTGCAGATCATTGTCAACCATCCCGATGCGCTTTTGATCATTGGCGCCGTATTTCTATGCACCACAGGGGCCGAAGCGCTGTATTCGGACCTGGGGCACTGCGGCCTTAAAAATATCCGTATTTCGTGGATATTCGTGAAGACCTGTCTTTTGCTGAATTATTTCGGTCAGGGTGCATGGCTGCTCGGACAACAAGGCCGGTTGTTGGATGGAGGCAACCCGTTTTACCTGGTGATGCCAGAGTGGTTTGTTCCATATGGAATCTCCATCGCGACGGTCGCTGCGATCATCGCCAGCCAGGCGATGATTTCCGGTGCATTTACGCTGGTATCTGAAGCGGTACGGCTCAACCTGTGGCCGAAAGTTCGGATTGTGCATCCCAACCTGCTGAAAGGTCAGCTCTATGTGCCCTCTGCGAACTGGATATTGTTGATTGGCTGTATCATTGTGATCTTGATATTCCGCGAATCCACGCGCATGGAAGCTGCTTATGGGTTGGCCATCAATATCAGTTTCATCGTCACAACACTGTTGATGACGGTATATCTCTGGCAGCGGCATGTCCCAAAACTCCTTGTATTGAGCTTTCTGCTATTCTATCTGTTCATTGAGATAACGTTCTTTGCCGGCAACGCATCTAAGTTTTCCCATGGCGGATGGCTCACGTTACTGATCACATCGCTGTTATTTACGGTGATGCTTTGCTGGTGGTGGGCAAGGAAGATAAAGAACAGGCGTACACGGTTCGTGGATATCGGAGAATACTTACCTATCATCTCCGAGATTGGCAAGGACAAGTCAATCCCTCTTTATGCTTCGCAATTGGTGTATCTCACCAGTGCAAATTTTGAGACGGAAATTGAGGAAAGTATCATTTACTCCATCGTCCGGAAAAAGCCCAAGCGTGCGGATGTTTACTGGCTGGTGCACGTTGACGTAACAGACACGCCTTATACCGGAGAGTATGAAGTGACGCAGCTGGTGCCCGGCAAGCTGATACGAATTGATTTCAGGCTGGGTTTCCGTGACGAGCAGCGTATAAGTGTATTATTCCGGGAGGTTGTGGAAGACCTTGTAACAAACGGGGAGGTTGATATCAAGAGCAATTTCGAAACACTTAGGAAACATGGTATAGACGGAGATTTCCAATTCGTAGTATTGGAACGGGTACTGCCCAGTTCCGCCCAGTTCCGGTTTGTTGAACGCCTTGTACTGGACGTATACGGTGTATTGAAAACCTTCAGCCTCTCCGAGGAAAAGGGATTCGGTCTGGATTCCAGCTTCGTAACGCTGGAACGCGTGCCGCTGACCGTACCGGCCCGGTCCAACCGCATCCGCTTGAAGCGGCTAAAATAATGGGGAAGGACCGTTTCCGGCCTGCCATACTGTTGTCAGTGCGGGTTCGTAGCTTTGGTGTATTGTTACAAATAAAGCACTGAGATCATGAATATAATCGTAGGAGCTACAGGACAAGTCGGTTCAATGCTGATCAGCGAACTGTCTAAAAAGGGCGCACCGGTGATTGCAGCGGTACGTGACCCGGGAAAGGTGTCCCTGTCCGGCACACGCATACGCCAGGTAGATTTATTCAATGCCCAGGAGGTGGTACAGGCTTTTAGTGGCGGAACAACCGCATTTCTGCTGACACCTGAAAACCCTACGGCCGACGACATTATCGCCGACACGGAAAAAATCGTAGAAAACTACAGAAAAGCGGTTGAAGCAAACGGTATCAAAAGGATAGTTGGCCTGTCCTGCATCGGTGCGCAACTAGACAGCAGGACCGGAAACATTCTAATGTCCAAGATTTTAGAGGCCGGTTTTGCAACGCTTGACATAGAAAAGATCTTTATTCGACCTGCTTATTTTTACAGCAATTGGCTGGCCTATAGTTCAATTGTTGAACAATACAATGTACTACCTACTTTTTTCCCGGAAAACCTACACGTTGAGATGAACTCGCCACTGGATCTGGCTAGATTCATAGCCGATATCATGAGCCAACCGATGGGAATGCCCGCACGCAAAGTATATGAGTTAGCCGGGCCGGCCCCTTATAGTTCAACAGACGTGGCGAGCACGTTTGCAACAATACTCGGAAAAGAGGTACTGCCCCAATCAATTCCGCCCAGCCAGTGGAAACAGACATTGCTTTCTGCCGGCTTTACGGAAAATACGGCGGAAAACCTGATGGACATGACCAAAGCCGTGATCGATGGGCTGGCAATCCCCGAATTTCCTGACCAGATCATAAAACTGCCAACCACACTTGATTGTTACTTAACGGAACAACTTAAAGGCTAACAAAACAGTATGCCATGATATTACAGTCTTTAATAGCAGAATTTGAACACGAAGTGAACAACACGAGAAAATTGCTCCAGGCCATACCGGCAAAAGACCTCGGCTATAAACCTTCCCCCATTTCCTGGACTATGGGTGAGCTTGCGCAGCATATTGCCACCATCTACTACTGGTATGTCGGAACGTTCAAAGACGACGTTTACGATTTGGCAGCGGACCGTCTGGAGCGCGGGGAGTCAGCAGACCTTACCGCGACGCTTGAGCTTTTTGAGGCAAACGTCGAAAAAGCAAGGACTGCACTGAAGGCCGCGACGGAGGAAGACCTACAGCGCCCTTGGACCATGAAGGTAGTTGACCGTACGGTGTTGGGACCGTTACCCCGGGGTGTCGTTGTACGAAGCTTCCTTTTTAATCACACGTATCATCACCGCGGCGAACTCATTGTATACCTCCGTGCAACGGGCAACAGAGTCCCAGGACTTTACGGGCCTACATACGAGGATACCACAAGTTAGTTCTTTTGAATACTGTTGACAGCACCTGCACGGATACATGGCGAAACTCCACATTCTGCCAGACATGGATAACAACAAAGAAACAGCCCTAAAAGGGTTTCACAAAGTGTACGCCGCCTCCCGACACGAATGGCGGACATGGTTAAGCGAAAACCACCAAGAGATGCGGGGGGTGTGGCTTGTTCTTTTTAATAAAAAATCAGCTAAACCGACAATCACCTGGAGTGAGGCGGTAGACGAGGCACTATGCTTTGGCTGGATAGACAGCATTAAAAAGAAATTGGATGACGATTGTGCTGTTCAGTTCTTCAGCAAACGGAAACCAACCAGCACTTGGTCGCGGATAAACAAAGATAAGGTGAATCAACTGATCAAAAAGGGGCTGATGGCGCCAGCCGGCCTTAAATGTATAGAAATTGCTAAGCAGAACGGCTCTTGGACAACCCTAGACGAGGTTGAGGAACTGATAGTACCTGATGACCTTGCCGTAGCGTTCCGGCTCCACAGCGGCGCACGTAACTACTTTGATAGCCTGAGCAAATCCACGCGGAAAGCAGCCCTAGCATGGGTGGCGCTTGCCAAGCGCCCCGAAACGCGTCAAAAGCGCATTGATGAAATCGCAGTGTCGGCCGGCAAACAGATGAAGCCGAAGTCAATTTAGATATGTTTGTCACGGAAGCCGCTGAATGAGGTCTGTAGTCAGTTTGTCGGCCTGCGCCACATTGAACCACAATGCGTTCACGTCGTGTTGAAGACCAATAAGAGGGTGCCCTACAGCGTAAAAGGGACTAGGATCTGATCTAGACGCTAACACACGCATGGTATTGAGATCCACGACCAGCCCCCCGGCGCCATATTCCTGTATACAGCCACTGGCAAGGAGCTGCTGCAGCAACGGCTGATCATTCATCTGTTGAATGGATGTGGCTGGGCCTGTGGCGTTGATTACAAAATCGGCGCGATAAGTTTGACCGTCCTCTGTTTTTAGCTCAAATCCTGTATCATCTTGGTGGATATCTTTACTTTGACCGATGACTCGCAACTGACCGGATTCTAACAGCTTCTTTAATTTAAGTCCGTTTCTTAAAGGAATAGCATGACGGTTGATGTCCACTTCAGTCTTAATCCATTTACCGAACAACTGTTTCTGATCTACAGGCAGCAGTTGCCAGATGGGATAGGATTCGTACCTCAATGAATAGAGAATATCCTGAAAAATGCTGCCGCCACTCAACGCATCGCGGATATCGGAAGTCAATAGGGCTAAATGGTCTTTTCCGGCGCGAACCTCAGCCGTCCAGTCTACGGGATGCTGAACAAATTGCTCTACCTCGGCACGGTACAAACGGATCAGGTCTTTGATACGTATTGTACGTTGCTGTTCACGCATGAGCCTCCGGATCACCGAAATGGTGAGGACTTTACGCTGATAGGATCGCTCAACCGGCGGCTGTACCGTTGGCAGCAGCCCTTCCGTTGAGAAAAAGACAATTTTTCCCCGGTGGCCATTGTCAACGAGTGTGATCATGGCGTCAATGGCTGTAAGGCTACTGCCGACAATGGCAACCTCCGCCTCTTTATCCCGGACCACGTCAAGTATCCGGGTAGAGGGCCACGGAGAAGGGATATATCCCTGATACCGCTCCAAGTGTCTGAAGTTATTTGACATAGGGTTTCCGGTCGCCAGAATCGTATAGTCGGCGCGATGACGACGATCTCGCGTAGCCAGCATTATTTGCCCCTTCTTGTCTATGGTCGCCCCGATAACGTCGGCTCGCTCTCTCTTCACGACAACATTGAACCGGTCCGCTTCGTGGCAATAGTGCTCCAGCATGGCTCGAACGTAATCGCCGTATAATCTACGCGGCGGATAGGTGTCAGGATGTATGTTACACAGCCCATATTTTCTTTCAATAACCTCTTTATGCTGGTGTGCCCACTGTACGAAATGCAATGGTTCTTCAGGCAAAATCCCCATTAAACCCGCTCTGGTATTCAGTAAATGGCCCTCTTGCCCAGTGCCGTACGCCAGTCCGGGGCCGAACTCCTCCTTTTTCTCGAACAAGGAGATCAATAGCGGGCTGGTTTTCCGGAAGACAATGTGTTTGATAACCAATTGTATAAGGCAGGCCACCCCACTGGCGCCTGCGCCGACGATCGCCACCGAAGTTCCGTTTTTACCAACCATACGTTTAAACAACCGGTTACAATGCGATTTAGTTTTGCAGAAGTCATTAAAAGTAATACCTTTGTATTATACAAGTTGATTAATACTTATAATCATGAAACGCGAGATGGAATTACAGGAGCTATTATCGGCTTGGGAAGAGACATACAAAAAGGGCCAGCTCACTCTGTGGATATTTCTGGCCCTCCAGGAAAATAAAAAGTATGTTGATGAAATTAAGATTTTCGTTGAAGAGAAATCAAGGGGCACATTGAGCTGCGAAGAACAGAGCCTATACCGTGTGCTTCGGAAATACGAGCATATTAAAGTACTTGAGTATGAACTGAGGAAGGGCCACAAAGGTCCCGACCGTAAATACTATTCGCTGACAGGCTTAGGACAACGCTTATTCAGGGCCTTTGTTGACAGGAACATTCAGTTGTTTTATTCTGAAGACATCATGAAACTCTTAAAACCCTAATATAATGAAAACGCTTTTGACACCACATTTGATCATCTTTGCATTAATCGCCACTTTGTTGGCCGTTCTATTCCGTTACTTTCTAAGCTACGGTATTGAACATCAGTCGACCGCTACTGTGATTCTTTCTGCTGTGTCGTATGCTCTCGGAATGTTTGCTTCGGGATGGCACTTAGGATCGAAGGACAGTGCCTACCTACCCATTCTTGATGTGGGCTTCAGGTTTCACCTGACAACCTATCTTACCCATAATGGTGTTTCCCTGCTGTGGTTCGCTCTAGGCCTTAACTCTGGCTACGAGAGTGTCACCGTAGTGCACATGACTGCTGGTATTTGGAGTGTCATCCTGATCTTGCACTTTGTCTGCTTCCTTTGGGCCAGGAAACATTCGATTAAGGGCTTGGACAAACATAACCTGTTTGAATAAACGTCAGGCTCCTACGACCTTGCGTTTGCTGGAAATCGTAAGTACGCTAACCTTGTCCGAAGGGATTGTATACTGGAAATGGCGTTTAAAATCTGTTAATGCCCATCAGGCCGTATTACCCACCGGTTGGCTACATGTACATCAGATTCGAGGACCACTTTGTAAAATGTTGATGGATATCGGCTTATGTCAAACACTCCATGCCCTCCGGAAAGCGATACTTCGCCCAATTCTATATAGTTGTCCTCGCCTCCCATCTGATGCTCATTGGTTGTGGCGAGCCACACTTTTAACGTACCTTCTTTCTGATAGGGATGCCAACTCACCCGAAGGCTATCCCCAACTGCTTCAGCGGCGATGAACCGATGTGTGATCTCGCCCGACAGTGGAATACCATCCCACTCAAACCGATACGCACGTGGCGCCTCAACGTTTAGAAAGCGTAACACAGTGGGCAACAGGTCTACCGCCGCAACTTCCCCTTTGTGGAAGTGTTCATTTAGATATTTGTCATTTGTAGCCATCCAGATGCCTCGCTCGCGGGCGGACTGTCCTCCATGGTGAAAGCCTCTGTCGTCGCGCCCGTGGTCGGTAACGATATATACAAGCCAGTCTTCGCCGAACGTCTCTTCCCGGTATTTTACCGCTTTCCAAAGCCGACCCACCTGGTTATCAGCAGCAACGACTGCGCTGTCCATCTGCGGGCTATCGCCATACCCGTGACCAATGTTGTCAGTGTACTGTAGATATACCCATGACAGGTCCGGTGCATGCTCACGGGTAGAAACTGCGGCCTCTTTTGAGACGTGCTCGTCAATCAGGTCGTAAAATTCCCCTTTCGGGTCATGCGGAAAAGCCACCGTGTCGAGCTCATAACCGTCTTTATGGAAGTCCATCCTAATGTAGTCAGTTCCAGCTTTGCCTTCTCCAACCAACTTGGTACGGTTATCCAGCCAAGTGGAATAGATGCCGATTTTCTTTTCCGGGTATTGTTGTTTGAGATACCAGAAGAATGTAGGGTAATGATAGTTGATGGAATCAATACTGTTGTCCCATACGTTGTGCTTGTGTGTCCATGTACCTGTAATGAAATGTGTATAGCATACTGCAGAAATGGTGGGCGATTGGGAATACCCGTCTTTCTCTCCACCGGTGTAAGCCCGGGTATAGCCACCTTCAGCCGCTATACTATCTATCCAAGGCGTATGGACCCGTTCAATAACGTCTGCCGGAATCCCATCCACTATTGCAAACAACACCTTACGCTTGTCAGGTGCGGTCCCTTTAGGCTGTTTGCATGCTGTAAGCGCTGCCAGCGCAAGAAGCATGGCACATATTGATCTGTAGGTTATTGTATTCATCATCGGGTCACAATTAGCAGTTAATGGGCTGGCTTAGCCTCCCAGCCATAATCTATATATTTCCAAGTAAAACGCTCGCCATCAATACTGACCTTTAGGTACCCTTCTTCCGTACCATGGAATACGCCACCCCACCAACTGGCACTTACCGCCCCTGCCGTAATAAACTGTACTCCCTTTACCTTGATCTCTTCATATAGATGCTGATGCCCCTGCAGTACCAGTTTAAGGTTATGACGGCTGAACAGATCAAATACCTGCTTTTGATTCAAAAACGTATCAGTACTGGTGTATCGGCCCTCTAGAACCGGATAGTACAAGGAAAGAAACGGAACGTGTGCCGAAACCACTATAGGCTGTGTTGCGGGAGTGTTGGCGAGTACGCCTTCCAGCCATTGCCTTTGTTTGTCGCTGATGCAATAATTACCGTCACACACCTCGGTGCTGTTCAAAACAATAAACCTCCATCCTTTGTGTTCAAAGGTATAATAAGTTTTACCCAGGAAGGACTTAAACAAACCGTCTCCATAGGGATCTCCTTGCTTCCCATCAGCCCAATACCGATCATGATTGCCAATGGTAAAATACCATTTGAGGGCGGAGCTGCCAACCAAATTTTTGTAGTCCCGATACAACGCAACGGCCGACTCCCTGTGCTCTGCTTTCATTCCATCCACATCAACATTGTCGCCTCCGGTCATCACGAAGTCTACACCGGATGTGTCGGCTGACTGGATAGCTAACCGGAGCCCTTCGTAGCTCCGCGCCTTTGGATTTTTATTAAGGTGGATGTCAGTAAAGTAGGCAAATGCAAATTGCTGCTGAGCGCTACCGCTTACTGTGACCGCGAACAGCACAATCAAACAACTTATCGATCTTATCATCATGTGAATCTATTATTCCCAACCAAAAACCTGTTCAAGATTCGGGTTCAGCATAACTTGTTGCTGCGGCACCGGCCGATAGTAATACTTGGGTTCTTCAAAGTTACCGGAATCTTCAATGATTTGTAGATTGCCGGAAGTGGCGCCTCCCAGAAACACCGAAACGTCCTGGCCGAAGGTTCCCACGCGGTAGTAGGCAAGCGTTATGCCAAGACTGTTTTTCTCCCTGACGGCCGGAATGGCTTGGGATGATGGCAACAGCACAATATCAGGTACGCCGTCTCCCGTCAGGTCATGCTGCCCCAAACGGGAAAAATAAATGCCCTGTGGTTCGCTTTCCAGAACTTTACCTGCGCCCCAGCGCATCAGGTCGTCATGGCGATGTCCTTCAAAAGCCAACTCTACACGCCTTTCCCGGCGGATCTCATAGATGGCCGCACGCTGTGCGGAAGTGACATTAGGATATTTGGCGGCCTTAACCGGATCGACCGGCGGATTGACTGTCATTGCCGGCATACCGGCTCGTCCCCGCAACAAGTTGACGGAGACGTCAAGATCCTCTTGCGTAAGCTCTCCCAGCTCAGCTTTGGCTTCTGCATAGATGAGCAGAATCTCCGCCAGGCGATAAAGCGGCACATCCATGTTATTCCGTTCATCCTGGTTGGTAGTGTTGTAGAAACCTTTGATCTGGTGGTAGCCGGAAAAGTTCTTGGCTAGCTGCTGCACATACAATCCAGCCCCCTGCGCATAAGTTCCTGAGCGGACCAATTCCCAGCCGGGGTAAGCGTAGGTCTGATACAAGCGTGGATCGCGGTTGGCGAATTCCTGTACAAACTCGTTTTCCTGATAGTTTGGCTGGCTACTGTAATAGCTTCCATCCGCCATCAGATAAGTCTGCACCAAGTCTTTGAGCGGATAGGTTTCATAGTTGCCGAATACCCCTTCACCGCTGTCGCCATTCAGCAGGTTTGCCTCATAATAACGCGCAAAAATGATTTCCGGATTGCCTCCTAAATTCTGGCTTTTAAACAGGGCGCCATAGTCTTCCGCTGGATTACCGGTAGCATATAAGCTGAACGGCCCGTTGTCCATAATATCCTTGGCCAGGGCAGCGGCGCGATCAAGCAGGTCCGGCGCTGTCCCCTGCAGGTTCAACTCAGGGTGATAGATCCGATAGGTAGCTTCATACAACAGGAACCGCGCGTAGTCAGCCTTCACCAGCCAACGGGTGACCGCGCCTTGAGGAGCGGTCTCTTCCACATTGCTAGCGGCAAATTCATAGTCAGCCAGCAGGTTATTGACCACGATTTCACGTGAGTCGCGCGTCCCGAAAAGCACAGCTTCGTTGTCGGTGGCAATTACTGCATCTACCCAAGGTACGTCGGAATACCGCTTGACCTTGCTAACGTAAAACCGGGCACGAAAGAATCGGCCCAAACCCTCGAAATGGGCTAAACGTTCCTCACTTATGGCTGCATTGCGGAAATTTTCCAGAAAGAAATTCACATTGCGCAGTTGTTCCCAGTTCCAACCGCCGGTAATTGTGCTTGAACTTGGGTTGGTTGTCATCATGGTCTTCAACTCTACATTGCCCGTAGAATAAGCATTGTCCGTAAGCGTATATGCCTCATCGGTATAAATACCGGTGGAGGGGAAGTCATATAGATTATAAACAGCCAGATTCAGGTCTTCTTCCGTATTGAAAAAATTTTCCCGGCCGATGGACGTCTCCGGCAGTTTGTTTAGAAAATCGTCGTTACAAGCGCCGGCTGAAATGGTCACTGACAGCATGAAAACCCATTTGAAAAACCTTTTCATGATGGTATTGATTGTGTACATGATCGATATGGATTAAAACATGATATTGACTCCGAAAGAGTAACTCCGCTGGAAAGGATAGGTCATCCCATTGCCGCCGGCACCGCCTGTTCCCTGGCCAGGATTGGTGTTAATACTTGCGTTGGTGGTTTCAGGGTCAAAGTATTTCTTAATCTCGGAAAACTCGAATAGATTTTCGCCCGTGGCGAATATCCGCAGATTTGCAATGCCAACCCGCTCGGTTATACGTCGGGGAAGTGTGTATCCGAACGTAAGATTTTTCAGGCGGAGGTAAGCGCCATTGAGCATGTGTCCGGTATTCGGTATGGCCATTCCCATTGACTCATCGATGCGGGTGCCAAGATTGACATCAGCGAGCCAGGATTGCAGTACCGGGAACCGTGCATCCAGGTTTTGGTCAGCCAGCCCCAAGTTAAGGTATGACTGGGAATGTTTACCGCGATCAATCTCACTATCGCTCTCCGCGCGGTAGAAATCCAACAGGTGGCCGTACATGTTGCCGTAAGGTTGCTGATATGCTCCCCAATAAACGAAGTGCAGCGGATAGTAATCACGCTTGCCAACCCCTTGCCAGAACATACGCAGATCAAAGCTTTTCCAGTTCATATTGAAATCTACCCCAAAACGGAGGCGCTCGGTGGAATTGCCGATCACCGAGAGATCCTTGGTATCGCCCAGTGTATAACCTTTCTCAATAACGCCATTGCCGTCCAGGTCTTTAAATTTAGGCCAGCCCGGCACAATCTGGAGCGCACCCCAGGGGATAATCGACGTTTGATCCAGTCGCGCGATTTCTTCTGGACTTTGGAACAAGCCATCGTATTGCAATCCCCAGATTTCACCCAGCTCCATGCCTTCATAGTATTGGGTAATTACGCTGTTGGGGTTGTCAAACCGCGTAATATGGCTCCAGGTATCAGACAATACCAAACGTGTCTCGAGAGTGAAGGGCGACCCGCCAACGGTGTAACTGTCACGATAGCCCAATGAAAGTTCCCAACCCTGCGTCTTCAGATCTGCTGCATTTTCACGTGGTTCGCTAGCACCAAGGATGTCCGGCAAATCCCTGCCTAAAGTAAGCATACCCTGCGTATTGCGCGTATAGTGATCAAAGACTACACTGAACCGGTCTCGAAAGAAGCCGAGGTCTACACCGAAATTAAGCGTATTGACCTTTTCCCAAGTATAATTCGGAGACACCAGTCCCGGTGTGGAAATACCAAAGGGTCTCTCGCCGCCGATGAGGTAATCGGTCTGGAACGTTGACATGAAAGGAATGTAGCCGTAATTGTTCACAGCCTCATCGCCGGTAGATATATTTTGGTTACCAAGCGAACCATAGGAGGCGCGGAGTTTCAGGTTACTCAGAATATTGCGGGCTCCTTCCATAAACGATTCTTGGTCTACCCTCCAAGCTACCGATCCGGAAGGGAAAAAGCCGAAACGCTTGTCCTTCGGAAAACGGGAAGAACCGTCATAACGTCCGTTAAGTTCAATGATATAACGGTCGTCATAAATATAACCCAAGCGATAAAAAGCGCCGCGCAGGGCATAGGTGTCGATGATCTCATTACCGGTGGCGTCGCCGGTCGCTAGACCGATGGTAGGAAATGAGCTAGATATCAATCCATTACGACTTACACTAAACCGTTCTCGCCGATAATCCTCTTGGCTGAACCCCAGAATAGCCGAAAGGGAATGCCGGCCGATGTCCTTGCTGAGCGTACCGTAGACGTTGAATACACGATAATATTCAAATACTCCCTGCCGGGTAGCCGAGTTATCGCCCTCTTCCCTTACGTCATCAGGACCGTATCCGATCGTATAGGCTGTCTGGTAAGAATTGTAGTTTTCATCAGTTTTGCGGTAGGTAAAATCTGCATTTACTTTGAGCAGCCGCTTCCAAAAGTTCAGTTCAGTGGTAAATTGTGTTTGCAGTTGTTCAAGGCGGTTAGCGGTCTGCCCTCCGTCTACAATTCCGGCTGCAGCACGTCCGACCGGTGAGTTGGCCCAGGTACCATCAGGGTTGACATCGTAGTCGGTAGGAAAGAAATTGTATATGCCAAAAACGTTCAACCGGCTGGGCGATTTACGCATCGTATTGCTCATGGATGTGTTGTTGCCGAACCGGATCCAGTCAGCCAATTGATAGTCCACTTTGGCCCGGAGGCTATACCGGTCAAAATAATCCTCAGCCAGCGTCAGTGCACTGTTCTGCCGATTATACCCGCCGGAAAGGTAATAGCGAACCTTCGCATTTTCGCTTACACCGCTGATGGACAGATCATGGTTATGACTGAAGTTTTGGTCGTCAAAAAAGTACCGCGTCCAGTCCCGATTGCCCATATACTCCCATAGAGTGGGGTCAGTGGGATTGATCCGTACCCCGGGAACACCCGGATCGTCTGAGCGCTGCCGGGCATATTCGTAAAACTGATCGCTATAGTTCACGTTGTCCCATGGTGTATTATCTGTCGAGGTTTCCAGTAACCTGGAAAACACATACGGGTCTGTAATCATCTCCGGCATGACCGTGGGCGTATTCCACGTAAAATTATTGGAATAGTTTACGTTCGTACCTCCCTTTGCGCCAGTCTTAGTGGTGATCAGGATAACACCGAATGCAGCACGGGCGCCGTATATCGCCGCGGCGGAAGCATCCTTTATCACAGAGATACTTGCAATATCCTGCGGAGCGATCAGGTTCAGTTCAGCCGAACTGGATTGAACGCCATCGATCATGATTAACGGGCCGCCGCCATTTATTGAGGTTACCCCGCGGATGTTAACCTCAGCTGCCTGGCCGGGCGCCCCAGAATTGAAGCGGATATTCAGGTTCGGAATCAACCCCTGCAGGCCCTGAGAGACGTTTGATATCGGGCGGTGCTCCAGCGCTTTGGCGTCTACTTGATCCACGGCCCCGGACAGGTTCACTTTTTTCTGGGTACCATAACCGACCACCACAACTTCTGAAAGGCTGGATGCATCCATCTCCAGCACTACGTCATATTGTTGCTGTTCGGTCACCTCAATCTCCTGCGGAACATAGCCCACCATGGTAAAGCGTATCCGCTCTCCAAGCCCGGCGCCAATCACGTAGTTTCCGTCTTCATCAGTCGTAGTACCACCGGGTTTCCCGGAAACACTGATACTAACCCCCTGTAAGGGCAGCCCAGCAGCATCTCTCACGATGCCACTGATCTGCTGTTGCGCCTGCCCAACGATGTGAACCCGCCCTATGGCAGGGCTTGGAAAGAGAGGCGCCGCCAGACTGGTAAATGGTCCGTATGCGTAACCAACAATTAATGCTGCTAGCGTTTTTTTGTAGAGGTTAACCGAATGAAACATATCGCGATTAGGATTTGTTGTGACCAAAGTAACATCCCCTACATTAAGTTTGCATTATCGAACTGTTATATTAATAAACTGAACGTTCAGTTAATAAAAATACGATTGTATAGTTCGTCGATTACTAATATCTTCGCTGGCACACGCTGTACTATGGGAAGGAAAAGCCTAAAAGAAACGCGGCAACAGGAGATTGTCGAGATGTTTTATAAAGTGGCAAAAAAGGAAGGGCTTGAGAATACGTCGATTGCCAAGATCGCTAAAGTTATGGACATCAACCCCAGCCTGATCATTCACTACTTTAAAACCAAAGATGAGTTGACGTATGCATTGATTGATTATATTCTGGAAAACTACTTGCTGATTTACAAAATCAGCAAGAACACCGAAATCGCTCCCTCAAAAGCATTAGTAAGTGTCATCGAAGATATATTTTCCCGAAAATGGAATAAGCTGTTCGATGACGGTTTATTTTATAGTTGTTACGCGCTCTCCTTCCGTGAACCTAAGGTCCGAAAAATGTACCGGGCGCTTACTGATTCGCTTCGCGAAAAGCTGTCAATACTCATTTTACGTTGCCAAGAGGCAAATCTTATTCAGGTAGACGAACCGCGGTTGATCGCCGACCTTATCTTTGCTCTTGTTGATGGCGCCTACTTTTACCTGAGTTTAGCTGAAAACAACAAAGCATTTGAAACGAGAATCTCTTTTTACAAATCGGAAGCCTATAAGCTGTTAGGGATTACCGACCCCGTGCTTTTTGCCCGTCTTTCGTAGTTGTCCAGCATAACGGAATATACCAAAGACCCCAATCACGATCCACATCGCATTCGCAGCGATATTCGGCAGATCATGGAAATAGACGGCGCTGATTACCAACCCTAATCCACCAGTCACATTCAGCACCTGATAAAGTACGCCATCAAAACGCACCAACCGTATATTGAGCAACAGATAAGCTACTGTGCAAAAAATAAATCCTGCCCACCCTATGATAATAATGGTTGATTCTATCATTCCTATCTGATTTCCTGCTTTCCGCCAGAGCCTCGCCGCGTAATGCTACCGTTTCGATATTAATATCCCATTAAGGGGATATTAAGTTTAAATACACTTCCGTAAGCTGCTTATCGGCGCTCGCAGCTGAGCAAAAAGTCATCGGTCACAATTGAAAGCCGCTTGCAATTGCCCCGCTGACCAGTTATCTTTAGCGCCATTGACAATTTCAAAAACAATTGACCATGGCATCAGGATTTTTCGCGGTTTTGGACGATATAGCGGCTTTGATGGATGACGTCGCAATCACCAGCAAGTTGGCGACCCGTAAGGCGGCTGGCATATTGGGCGATGATCTGGCCGTCAATGCGGAGAAGGCTACTGGCTTTCTGGCATCCCGGGAGCTGCCCGTACTCTGGGCCATTACGAAAGGCTCGTTTATCAACAAACTGGTCATCATACCCATTGCACTTTTATTGAACGTTTTCTTTCCGGCAGCCATTAAGGTCATCTTACTGCTGGGAGGAGCCTATCTGGCGTATGAAGGCGTAGAAAAGATTGTCGAATACCTGTTTCATCGTCCCAAGACCGGGCGCGAGGTGGTCGCGGAAACTGAAGTCAGTGATGGTGACGCGGAAAAAATCAAAGTGAGATCGGCTATCACCACTGATTTTATTCTGTCCATAGAGATTGTGATTATTGCATTGGGAACTGTGCTGTTGGAAAGCCTGACGATCCAAATCCTGACCGTTTCGGTAGTCGCCATATTGGCAACGGTGGGAGTTTACGGCATCGTAGCCTTAATCGTGCGGATGGACGACGCCGGTTATCGGTTGATCAAGTACTCGAATGACAGTGGGTGGCTTTCGAAATTGGGACACCTGCTCGTTAAGTCGCTTCCTATTGTGATCAAAGGCCTGGGATTGGTCGGCACCATTGCACTGCTTTTGGTATCGGGCGGGATTTTTGTCCATAACATCGGCTACCTGCATCATATGTTTCCGGCGATTCCTGGCATTGTTAAAGAGCTGGCTGTAGGTATGATCATTGGCTTGGTAATGGTGTCTCTGGTGACTGTGATAATTAAGCTCTTCGCCCTCGGAGGATCCCGCGAGCATTGATTTCCCAATTTCGCTGAATTGAAAAAAATCCCTATCTTCCCATTTTTAACCAACTAATCTATCGCAATGAACAAAACGATCGCGATGTGCCTGGCGATGTTACTGCCTATCATCTACAGCTGTACCGGCAATAGGTCGATTGACGGACAATCTTCCGAAACAACCATCTTGAATCCGGTACTGCCAGGCGATCATCCGGACCCCACGGTAATTAAAATTGGCGATACTTACTGGGCTTCAGCCACGTCCAACGAATGGGCACCATTATTTCCTATATTCAAGTCTACCGATCTGGTGAACTGGGAACAGGTTTCGTATGCGTTTGCCGATCTGCCTGCGTGGGCAAAGAATAATTTCTGGGCACCGGAGCTGGCTTACGACGAAGCGCAGGATAAGGTGTATCTCTACTATACCGCCCGGGACAAAACGACCGGGAGGCTCGCCGTCGCAGTGGCGAGTGCGTCGGCGCCGGAAGGACCCTATACTGACCACGGACCTCTGGTCAGCCAAGAACTGGGATCAATTGATGCGTTTGAAGTAAAGGACGAAGATGGCAAGATATACCTGCTGTGGAAAGAGGACGGAAACAGCAAAGGTCAGCCAACTCCCATGTGGGCGCAGGAAATCAATCCAGACCGGACTGAACTTAAAGGCGAAAAGCATAGGCTGTTCGAGAATGACAGCGAGTGGGAAGGCAGGCTGGTGGAGGGGATCAGCGTTTTCAAACACAACGACTATTACTATGCCACCTATTCTGCCGGAGCATGTTGCGAAGTGAGCTGCAACTATAAAACCGGCGTGGCAAGGGCTAAACATGTTCTGGGTCCTTGGGAAAAATATGATCGAAACCCGGTGCTGGTAGACAATGAACATTGGAAATGTGCCGGCCACGGAACCGTAGTGCAACATAGCGGAGACTTCTATTATCTTTACCATGCCTACAATCAGTCTGGAAGCGTATACGTGGGCCGGGAAGGCGTCTTGGAAAAGATCAACTGGACCTCTGATGGTTGGCCGGTCTTCGGGAACGACGCAACCTATAACCGCGACGTTACTTCTTTGGATTATACCGATGAATTTAAAACGCTGAACCCTATCTGGCGGTGGCGCGTGAACCAGCCCGCAGGATACGATGTGGGTGGGGATGGGCTTCTTCTAACCGCCTCAAATGAAAATGATGGTATCGGCGCGCTGCTTGTCCAGCCCATAACATCAATTGATTACGAGGCAACGGCTGACATCGCCGTAAAGACCACGAACGGAACAGCCGGCGCCTCCGTCGCAATGATTGGTGGAGCCAACAACCGGTTCGGCGCACCGATCGCGGGCATTGGTATCGGGGTATTTGGAGGCAAAATACGGGTCTGGAGAATCGCCAAAGATGACGTGCAAGTGCTGCAGGAGACAGATATATCCGATACTGAGGGAACCGTCACGGTAAAGCTCGCGGTTTCCGGAGGCCATATGGTCGACTTTTTGTGGAAAGAAGGTGAGCAAGGGGAATGGAGAAAGGCCCTTGAAGGTTACGATGCAGCGCCGATTGTCCCCTGGGGGATGGGATTCCGCGTCGGTATCGCAGCGCGGGGGACCGGCAAGGCGCCCGTTAATATCACGCGCTTTGAAATCAAGAACAGTTACCATGGGCAAGGAACATGATCTTTCTTTTTTAGCACAGGCGGTTGATCTCGCCATCCACGGGGTCGAGCAAGGCGCCGGTGGACCGTTTGGTTGTGTCATTGTCAAGAACGGTCAGGTAGTAGGCCAGGGAAATAACCGGGTAACCGTAGATAACGACCCTACAGCACATGCCGAAGTCGTCGCCATCCGCGATGCCTGCAAAAAGCTTGGCTCTTTTCAACTGGAAGGCTGCACGGTTTACGCGTCATGTGAACCCTGCCCCATGTGCCTCGGTGCCATCTACTGGGCGCGGCCGGACCGCGTCGTATATGCCGCAACTCGTTTTACAGCAGCAGAAGCCGGTTTTGACGATCAGTTCATCTATGAAGAGCTTGACAGACCTGTTGCCGGGCGGAAGATCCCCTTTACACATTTTCCAGATGAGCGTTTGCTCGTTCCGTTCGACTACTGGAAACGACGGGGTGACAAGACATTATACTGAAACTGATATCACACCCGCAGCGATCCACGGAATCCACGGACCCCGTAATACGAATCGGCACCGTTATGATAAATAAAAACTCTGCCGAAACGGCGATCACCGAAGATGGCGCCGCCCAGCTCCCGTACATCCTCTGGAGTCTTTAGCCAGCTGGAGGTCTTGGTATCGAAATTGCCTAACCGTTGCAGCTCATGGTATTGTTCTTCAGTCAATAACTGAATACCCATTTCCGATGCCATATCCATGGCGCTGGTTTCCGGCTTATGCTGTTTCCTCGCTTCCAGCGCTTCACGGTCATAGCAGATACTCCGGCGGCCCTTGGGCGTTTCCGGTGAGCAATCAAAAAAAATGTACTCGTCCGTTTTTTTGTCATACCCGACCACGTCCGGTTCACCCCCGGTCCTCTCCATTTCACTGAGCGACCACAGCTTTTCAGGATGAGCATCGAGTTTTGATTGAACCTTTGCCCACTGGACATCCGGATGGCGGTTCGCGTTCTTCTCAAACCGGGTTTTCAATATGCCCAGCAATTCTTCGCGCTCAGGCGGCGTCAGTTCTTTAATATCGTTACGCATATGGTTTGAACTTTGAAGTTGAAGATAAGAACTAATTATCAAGTTTCCGGTCCGCGGGCCTGAAATACCATGACATGACTGTTAGCACAATGAGCAGCGACGGGCCAAACAATTCCATCATCTCACTTCCGGAAGCGAGATGTGAGAAAATCGCGCCTGACATTGCGAAGAAAAAGCCCGCATAGGCCCACTCCTTAAGCAATGGGAATCTTGGGATCAGAAGAATGGCGACACCCAAAATTTTCCAGACGCCTAAAATGGTCAAGAAGTAAATGGGGTAACCCAATTTTTTTATTGCAACTACTTCCTCTTCCATTTTTATCAATTGGACGATTCCAGTTGAGAGCATTCCCAGTGAAAGCCAGACCGTGGAAACCCAGTAGATAATTTTATTCCGCTTTGTTGTCTTTGTATTCATGATTATTTCAGTTTACCTGCAACTTCTTCCAAACGGTCATGCGCCATGTTCAGCCCGTAGGCAAAGGGAAGCTTCAACTGCTGATCCCGATGATCCGCCGATTCAAAAATCGAGTGTATAGTCAGCTTACTCATGTGGTCGGTAAGCGCTTCAAATTTCAAAAGCTCCAGCTGGACGCCGAATGAAGCATTATCCATTTCAAAAGTCCTTATGATTTTCCGGTCCGGCACGAAGTCATGTATGACGCCACTGGCCTGAAACACTACGTTCCCGTTTTCATCACTTGTCCGGAAGTGCCAGCTGCCGTGCTTTTTGCTCTCCAATTTCAGCACTTTCGTACCCATCCATTGTTCAACAATCCCTGGCTCTGCGTAGGCCTTGAACAATAGTTCAACAGGAAGGTCGAACTCCCGGGTAATGATCAGATCCTGCTTACCCGCTTCGGCACTTACTTTTGTCTTTCGTTCCATGTCATTGCTTTAACTGATAGTTCTTCATGATAGCCTCCAGCTTATTAAACCGGTCATCCCACAGCTTGCGGAACGGCTCAATAAAATCGGCAATCTCTTTCATCTTTTCGGCATTCAGGTGATAGTAAATCTCTCTACCCGTTTGCTCTTTATTAAGCAGTTCGCATTCAGTCAGGATGTGCAGGTGTTTGGATACGGTTGGCCGGGCGGTATCAAAATTAGATGCGATCGCTCCTGCGGTCATCGATTGCGAGGCAACCAACAGGAGTATGCTCCTTCTGGTGGGGTCGGCAATAGCCTGGAATACGTCACGTCGCAGATTCATTATGAAGCTATTTGGCTACAAATATAAACGTAGTCATTTAACTACACAATTTTTTTTATTTTATTTAAGCCCTCGGCGTCGGGCCGGATCAATGCCTCTGCGCTTTTTCCAGTGTATGACGCAAAGCCTGAAACAAAATTTTTCTGTTGCTGATGGGTTTCCAGACATAAGGAAAAGGTCGGGTTGCTCTCCTGAAGATAGCCTGAATCGGCCTTTGTGTATGCCGCCGGCCGAGAACCCCCTGATACGCTCGGGTAAATTGCCTCCCGTTTTCAACCGTCATGGCAGCTGGCTTTATCGAAATCTGAAACATATAAACGAGCGCAATTGAGCCAACGCTCAAAGCGCCGCTCACCGCAACCGGTATAAACCGGGACCATTTATGCTTATGAGGTGGTTTCCTTATCAAGACGCCGCCGATGGGTGTCAGGCCTCTCATTTGTCATGTCTCCTTTTTTTATTCCATAGCCAAAAGCTATAGCCACCATGAATATTGCGCAGAAGCCGAACGCTGCAGGCAGTTCGTAATGGTGTGCGATGAATCCCAGCAAAGCCGGACCCGCTAACTGTCCTGCGTAACCGATTGTAGTGATGGTGGGAATGGCCACGGTAGGCGGTACGCCTTTAAGTCTTCCGGCGTCGCTAAAAAACACAGGAACAATATTGGCCGCCCCTATGCCCAGCAACACAAAGCCTGTCAGCACCAAGGGGATCCAAGGACTATATACGGCGATGAGTAATCCGGCAGCTGCGACAAGGCTTCCGCCCACCACTACAGCCTTACTGTTCAAACGTTCAACAAGGCCATCGCCTAGCAGCCGCATGGTTGCCATGGCCACTGAAAAGGCAGCATATCCGGCACCGGCAAATTCAGGTGCTAGCCCCTTGATATCCCTCAGGAACACAGCACTCCAGTCTAGCATCGCGCCTTCGGAAAGAAACGCAGCGAAACAAAGAGCACCGAGAAACAGTACGCCAGGCCTCAGCCACTGGAACCGTACCCGCAATCTTCCTTCATCATTCTCCGCTCCGGAGAATTGAGCAATCGCTTCACGCTCCGTTGTCCGATCAAAGAGCTTACTATATTGACTAAAAACGATAAACAGCAAAAGCGCGGCGACACCGGTGGCGGCATACACCGGATCGAGCCCCAATTTAATCAGAAAGCCTAAGCCCAGCGGGCCAATAAGACCGCCTACGCTGAACAGCCCATGAAGGGACGACATGATGGGTCTTCCATACAAATTCTGAACCTGGACACCATGCGCATTCATCGCAACGTCAACTGCTCCTACACCGGAACCGAACATAAAAAGCGCAATAGCCATCACAACCGGTGCCGAAATAATCAACAGCAATGGCAGGGACAATGACATAACGGCCGAAGCGCCGATTATCACCGCACGGCTGCCGAAACGGCCGGCCAGCGCACCCGCCACCGGCATCATCACCAGCGCGCCTGCTCCGAGGAAAAGCAGCAGCAATCCCAACTGTGCTTCGTGCAACCCCAGACGGTCCTTCGCATAGGGAACCATGGGCGCCCAACTGGCCATCCCCAAGCCGCAGACGAGAAATATGAGCTGCGTAGCGCGCTTTGCTTTTATCAATGAAGGGGAGATTGCCTGCATGGCATAAATATACAACGATAATGCTTACTTTATGTATACTTTGCCAGTGCTGATGACATTTTGGCTGGAAGTAACCGGCAATATCGATAGTGACGCGCCGAATCCAACCGGGTTTTGTTAAATTTCTATCATGTTCTTGCCAGACCCCGCCGCCTTGCATTCTTTTTGCCGGTTCACAGGCATGAAGAGAATATTAATGGTGCTCAGTTCGCACGCTGCGTTGCACAGCACCGATGAGCGTACCGGCGTTTGGTTGGAGTCTTTCACCGGTCCTTACTTCGAATTCATAGACCACGGCTATGAAGTTACGTTGGCCAGCCCGGCGGGAGGAAAACCGCCGATAGACCCGCTCAGTCAGACCGGGGCCAACACATCCGGGAGTCTGGCGCGGTTTGCATCAGACACCGATGCTCAGCTAGCTTTCGATAACACCTGGAAACTCGAAGAAGTTCTGGAAAGTGATTTCAGCGCCCTGTTTTATACAGACGGTCACGGCGCAATGTATGACCTAGCTTATAATGCGTCCAGCGCATGGTTACTGCTCTCATTTCTCAATGCAGGGAAACCGGTTGCCTTAGTGGGCCACGGCTCTGCCGCACTTATCCGGGCGGCAGAATTGCAACCTGGGCTGTTGGCGGACCGTCGACTCACCGGATTTAGCGACACGGAAGAAGCGCTGCTGAAACGACACAGAAATATCCCCTTTGATTTGAGTGACCACTTGAAAATACTTGGGGCGGCTTACGAAAAGGGAATCATTCCATTCACACCGCACGTGGCGGAAGATGGCTTGCTGATCACGGGTCAGAATGCGGCCTCGGCGCTACCAGCAGCCCGTTCCATCGTCAAAAAGCTGGAGGGAGAGCCCGCAGAAGTAAACCATTCGTGATCTCTCCAAAGGAGATTTCCGGCCAAGGGACCCCGTGGGGTCACGCTTCAGTTCCGGAAGACAGGATGTGGTCGCTCTTTGTACGTAATTCGGCACGCTCACGGGTGGTTAGCCTCCGTCCATCCAGATAAATCCGGTAAGAGGCGATCAGGCCTGTTACACCGATCAAAAGCCACAGCAGATCGATCAAAAAAATGTCCATAGCTCCAGATGCGTAGCTATTCCACATCCAATTCCCGGTTTTCAGCCCATTGACTATAGGAATGGAGACCGCTAGTAACGACCCGAAGAGCAACGTCTCTCTATTGGTTACCCGCAAGTCCCTGCGGATAACATAACAGCATGACAAAACTAACCAGCTGTAAAAGTATATCCTGTATATAAAAGTCTGATCTGCTGCTGGATTGAACTTAATGGCAATGAAGGCAATGGCAGTGACAGGCAGCATGGTCAAGCAGACCGCAACAAATATGTTGGCAGCCCAAAAATTAAACTTCCGTTTATGTGCGGGTATACTCTTTCTATCCCTCGCCACCAGCCATATTAAAATACCCGACATAATCACAACGCATCCTAAAATACCCAATACAAAGAAAATGGTTTTAATCGGATAACCGCCAAAATCACCATAGTGCAACCGATAAATAATAGATTTAACCCGGTCAATATAGGTGGCGGATGCGTAAGGTGATTTCTCATACACGATGGCATGCGTTCCCGGCCGGAACACAATCTTACCGGCGCCGGCGAAATTACGTTGGGTATTGGCGTTGGCTTCGATAGTGACGTGCATGCTTTCATCGCCGTAGTTCTTCACGTATATCCGGGTGATGCGGCTTCCCGGCCAACGTTCGCCGACCTGTTCAAGGTAGGGATTGAGCTTAATCGGCTCGTCCAGTGGCCGATAAAGATACTCAGCCGTAATCCCGTCATTAAACCCGAGGTCGCCGTACAAGTCTTCACCATCGCTCTTATAAAGAAACTGGCTGAAAGGGATAATCAACGCGATATTGAGGATCAGGACGATCCCGGTTACCGCATACATGAGCTGGAACGGGAAACCGATGACCCCTAGTGCGGTGTGCATATCCGTCCACACCGTCTTCCACTTACTCCAAGGCCTAAAAGTAAAAAAGTTGGACACAATCTTGTCCCAGTGCAGCAGCAATCCGGTGATAAGTGCAAACAGGAAGAGGAACGACACAACGCCCGCCAGAAGATATCCGAAAGGGGTCCCGATATTGATGGGGATATGGTTAAGCTGTGCTAGGAAATGCAACCGGTATAGAAACTCCCCCATATCATAAGCGTCTGCATAGGACGCCGCACGGTGAACCTGGAAATCGTAGTTAAAATAAGCCGCATCACCAGGCGGGCTGAGGGTCGTATCCTGTGACGCGCCCATATTGACATAAGCCTGTACGCCGTTGTCCTGCATCATGTAAAACGTGATGTCTCTACCGGTCAGGTTATGCTCTGCATGCAGGGAATCCAGTAATCGATCATAGTCGTTGTCCGCAGCTTGATGTGCATAAGCTGATTGATTTTTTTGCCATGCAGTTATCTCATCCCGGAAAAAAGAGAATGATCCCGCAAAAAACATCACGTACAGCACCGCGCAAATTATTATCCCGCTGACGGTATGCAGGTTAAAGTAAACATTATAGTTTCTTATATTCATGGGATCACTGATTCAGCAGGTGAAACAATCCATAAAAAGAAATAAAAAGCGCTAGGTAAATTCCCCAGATCTTCCAGCCATTACGACTCAGAAAAGCCAGTAACAGCAGCACCGCCCAAAGGATATAACCTGTGATAAAAGCGGTCACAATGACTTGCTTCTTTTCAAAAATCGCGGCAAACACCAGGTGCAGCGAAAGCATGACCAAGTATCCGCCTATAAATCCCGCCGTGATCTTGAGAACGCGCTGAAACGGAGAACTTAAGTATTTTTTGTTTGCAGGCATGGTCAAAAAATGAAAAGTTCCACAATAAGTGCAATTAAGGCAACCGATGTGAGGCGAACGATGTTGAAGATGCGCAGCGGCACAAACAGCACTATCAAGCTATAGGCAGTCATCAGATATGCTATCATAGCAAAGGTCCCTGAGCCCACCCCTTGGAGGCAGACCGCAACCACCCATCCGGCCAAGAAGACCACCGTAGCGGTGATCTTGGCCCACAGCGAGCTTCCGGCCAGCTTTCTGCCCCATTCGGGCTTGTTTTTCGCTTTCACATTGTCTGAAGCCATGTAAAACAATAACGCGCACACGACAACTAAAAAAAAGAGGAAGCTATACATAGCCTTTTATTTAGACTTTTTATAAATAATAATGCAAATCTAAAAACTGAATGGGGAATTCAATGGATTATTTTTAAAAATATCGAGAGCAGCTAAGATTCCGGAAAGGTTCCAAAGGGAATTTTATTATACACGATAAAATAGCGGAAGGATAAAAAAAATCGGTTAACCCCTTGTGCGAGGAGAACCGATTTGTCGATCATTGGTAGATGCTCAAAGATGTGCTCGTGATGGATGAAATAAAGTTGCCACTAAACCGACTACATGCAAAAAACTTTACGTAGACTGTATTGATTTTTACGAGAAGAAGAACCATATACAGGATGGATTTGCGAATTTCCCTTTTGTACGATATCTTTACACAAGGCAAATCAACATGCTCCATGCAAAAACAAACCTGCATTCTGATCGATGATGAAGCGCATGCGCTCGGAGCTTTAGGCGACATCGTCAAGCGGATACCCGGTCTGGAGGAGAAAGCGCGCTACACAGATGTATTAGCCGCCCTGTCCGATCTGCAAAGCGGCCAAATTGTGGATTTTATTTTTTCGGATATCGAGATGCCTGATCTTACCGGTCTCGAAGCAGCTAAGTTATTGCGTCCGCATTGTCGGTGTCTGGTGTTCACAACCGCGCACAGCAAATATGCGGTGGATGCCTTTGCAGAGTTGGCAGATGGGTTCCTGTTGAAGCCGTTGGCACTGCCCGCTGTCCTGGACTATGTTGAAAAGCTCAGAAAAAAAGAGCGGGGTTTATCAACGTCCCCCATGGTTCCCAACAACCTTTTTCTGAAGAACGGCGGCAAACATGGATTCGTACGGGTAGGTTATGATGAGATCATATGCGTAGATGGAGGAGACCATTATCCGACGATCGTGACCCGGTCGTCTACGGTACCCGTCTATATGACGATGAATGAGCTTGAAGAGCATTTGGCCGAACGCAAGGATTTTATCCGCATACGGAACAACTGCATCGTCTCGCTTGGAAAAGTCACTAAAATTGATGGCAACACCGTCTATTTGGCACTTGACCGGGATAACACACGAGAGGTCAGCGTTACCTATAGGAAACCGTTTTTTGACACCATAAACCGGCAGACGCTCATTTCCAAAAAAAATAAATAGCCGTGAAGACAATCAGCCCACAAAACCGGATTTTGCCCAGTATTGGCGTACACGTACTCTGTTGGACCGTTTATATCACATATGAGGTGGTCTTTGCGACAGTACTGCCGGGGCTGTGGCACAATCCTACCAATTATTTTTACTTTTATCTTTTCAACATTTCGTTATTTTATGTCCATGCTCATCTCGTGCTGCCCTATGCCCTGAAGAGCAGGTTCCATGCGTTGTGGAAATTACCGTTCTTGGTCATCGCTGAGACCGCACTCTTTTCAACAGCTCTTCTGGTTCAGGGCGTTGTGGCGGGTCGTGTGGTATTCCATTTCAGCGGGCTCGAGCGGCTAGTTTTTGACGTAGCAGGCTTCCGGTATTTTGTTGTCCCCCTCCTTCCTTATTTGCTTTACAGTACAGGATACTATTTTCTGCAACGTTATATACGGGAACAGAAGCATTCCAAAGACGTAGAAAAACAGCATTTGAAACAGTTGATCTCCATCCAAGAGTTGGAGTCAAATCTGCTGCGCATGGAACAAGCCTACTTAAGGGCACAGGTAAATCCGCATCTCCTGTATAATACCTTGAACTTTGTAAACTACGCCGCCAAACATAACCCGGAAGAAGCGGAACGCGCAATCGTACTCCTTTCTGACATCATGCGTTACGCCCTGGAACCGGCAGGTAATGCGTCCGGATTAGTCCAGCTTGAAGAAGAAATGCAACAGACGGAAAAGCTTACAGAGTTGAATCAGCTTCGTTTCAGCGGCCGCCTGCACATCCGTTTGATCATCGAGGGCGACCCTGGAAGAGCGCAGGTCATTCCGCTGATGCTGCTCACCTTGGTGGAAAATATCTTCAAACATGGAGAGCTGCGTAAAGCTGAAGCTCCAGCCATAATTCGGATTGAGTTGGGTGGCGATTTGCTGTCTATAAAAACCGAAAACCTTATCAGGAGATCAGATCAGAGCCTATCCGGATCATCGAAAACGGGTTTGAAAAACTTGGCTGAACGGCTTGAAATGCAATACCCTTCTCGTCATGTTTTTCATTATATCGAGCACGGCGGACTGTTCAGTGCTCATGTCATTGTGCGGCTGCGCAAAGAAGAGCTGACGCAACGGCGGGCACGCCCGTTCGCGGTGTCAGGGTGATTGATGCGCCGGTTCAAGCGGTCTGCGCCGTATGGTCAACAGATCCCCCGACAGGCGCTGCAGGTTAGCGAACGCGGACAAATTGAGAATAATCATCATCGCAGAAAAGAAATAGAGCCCTAGACTAACGGCGATACCCAAATGGAGGAGAACCGCCGCTACCAACCAAAATGTCCTGGTCTTAGATAAGTTCATGAAAACAGGATACGCCATTTCAATAAATATAACGGCCCATCCTGCCACAATAAAAACGAGCGGATAATCTCCGAGCTTCTCCACATGTTGCGATATCGCCGTCTTCATATACGGCAGGTGGAGGGCTTTCCAAACGGCTTCCCCATTGTGCCAATTGTACCCAAGAAGCTTCTCAAAACCAGAAAAAAAGTACACTATACAAAGGTGAAGCTGCAGGATGCGCCTAAATGGTGTGGCACCCACAATAAAACGGTTACCTACGGAAAATGTTATACAATAGAAAAGGGCAATGGTTTTGAAGGAGTCAATGCCATAGGCGTAAAGTGGAGCGCCTTTGGTAAGCACCAAATGAAGAAACAACAGTAAGCCGGCACTGATCGGGACCATCCACCCTCGTATCAGCACCAAACAGACGACTACATACAGTACTTTAAAAATAATCGCTGTCAGCGCCTCGCTGACGGTTAACATGGCTTCCGCCCCCCCAGCGAGCTGCTTGAACGATGGAATCCAGGACGGTTTGAGCAATCCTACAAGATCTGCAGGTACCACGCCGTTGCTTCCGTAAAGATCCAGGAAATCGCGCCAAACGGCACAGAAATGGATTAAACACGCCAACGCTACCGCTGTCCTGAAAAACGGAAGGAAGCCGGCATCACGATCATCCGGTTTAAAGAAAAAATCGCTCACCCGCTCGAATATCGTATAAGGAAAGTTCATACGCTATCGAGCTGGCACGACCATTTGATCCACGATCAACAACTCCGGTTCCCTCTCACCATGCCCGAACGTGTCTAATGTGGGAAAGTGATAAAGATAAAGTGCAACTTCAACCGTACTCACTTCCTGCGCTCCGATAGCCATCCGGCCACTCATCGACTTCATAATTGCATCCAGCTGGCGTTGTGTGATCCGTTGCTGTTCTTCCTTGTCGCCATCCTTGAAGCTCAGCTTATCCTGAAACGCATCCAGCAATGTCGAATAACGAACGTAGCTTTCCCAGTGACTGAAATCGGGTAAACGGTTCCTGCCCAATAACGTGCCGAGCGAGTCGTAGGAGGAGAACTCCAGCACATACCCGCTCGCCACGTTTGGCGCAAAAAAACCGTAGCCTGCATCGATTCCCGCCAGTGTAGTATACCGGCCGAGGATCTCTGACCCACATACCGCGCCGGTTACCCCCTGAAGCGTCGACACAAGGGCGGTCGGTTTCCTTTCATAGAACGAGACGTATCCATCAATACTGCTTTCAATACAAACGCACAATATGAGAGCAAGATGGAAAACGACCACAATAAAGAAAACCGATTTCCGCCAGTTCACCTTACTCGTACTTTGCCAATACGTTATTGATTTCGTCGAGTCGCTGTGCAGTGAAGCCACCGCGCCCGTCTTTGGTCGTCGTTACCTGTCTGGTAAAAATCGTTTTCCCCTCGTCCGCTTGGGTTGCGGCGTATTTTTGGATACCTGGCGCATTGGCGTTGACCGACTCAAAAGGGACCTGTCTGGTTACTGTCTGTTCAAGCATGGCCGCAAGGGCGATCACAAAACTCCAGGGAAGAACATTGTACTTTTTCATAGCGAGTTGTTTTAAAAGTTTAAGTTAAACATGCCGGAAGTTAGCTATTTACGGACCTGGCCATAAATTTTTTACGGAAAAAGCAGGAATTATTACGAAGATGCGGCCGAAGTGGTTTTTTGAGCCGAATTTGACTACCTTCGCAAACAACAAACGAATAAGCTTATGGCCCAGGAAGCTGATCTAAAAATCGCTGTACTGATCGATGCTGACAATGTATCAAACACCAAGATCGAAAGTATTCTTGACGAGGTAAAGCGGTATGGTATCCCGACCATTAAGCGCATTTATGCGGACTGGACCCGATCGCATGTGGCCGGTTGGAAAGAACCGTTACTTACCCATGCAATTACACCTATACAACAATACGGTTACACGACCGGTAAAAATTCGTCGGATTCCGCGCTGATAATTGACGCTATGGATATCCTGCACAGTCAACAGGTCGACGGTTTTACCATCGTGTCCAGCGACAGCGACTTCACACGTCTTGCCATCCGGCTGAGGGAGTCCGGAAAACTGGTGATCGGCGTTGGCGAAAAGAAAACGCCTAAGCCGTTCATATCTGCATGCGATAAGTTCATATATATCGAGATACTAGACAAGGAAACCACGAAACCGGCGACCAAGGCCAAACCTGCATCTGACCCGGTGGAGAAAGCCGATAAAACCACCAAATCCCCGGAACAGGCCAGTCAGGAATATGAACCAATAGGGCGCGAAATCATAAGCTTGTTGAAAGCATCTGTCAGCGATGTGGCCGATGAAGGGGGATGGGCAGCACTATCTGCGGTAGGTGGGCTCATCAATAAGCGCAAGCCTGACTTCGATCCAAGGATCTATGGATTCGCTAAGCTCACACCGCTGTTTAAATCACTGGATGAACATTTTGAGGTTGAAGAGAAAAGCACCGAAAAGACCAGAATCAAGCATGTATACATCAAGATAAAAGAAGCGCAGAAGCGAAAGCCCGCCAGACGCAAACCGAAACCGCAAAGTTAATTTCTTCCCTAATGGCAGTCATCTCTTTCCACGCGGCTCAAGCACCTGGTTGTATGCGACAAACAGTGCTTCCAGTACCAGGTCTCTACTAACGCCTTTTAGATCAAATGTAGTTGCCCCATTGTCTCCCCACTTGTTGGAAACAGGAAAAATGTTAACTGGGTCGATTGAGCAAAAACCTGACTGCTCTTCAGGCGTAAGGAATATATTAGCAGTGCCGTCCTCGGGCAGGTAGGTTGCAAATATCCGCTTCCCTGCTACGCGGTAAGCCTGTCGGTCAAAGTGCGGCCTCTGTTCTGTGCCCGGAAAAGACAAAGCCATTTCTGTAAACGCCACCTCACTGATCATTTATCCTCGTTTGTTCAAGCTGTTCAATCAACGCCTTCGCCGTTGGCCCCGCGGAAGCCGGGTTCTGCCCGGTTATCAGGTGTCCGTCCACCTCTACATGAGACGCCATCGGAATCAGCGCCGAATGGAATTTTGCTCCCAGCTCGTCCAGCCGCGTCTCCAGCTTGTAGGGAATATTATCTATTTTCATTACCATCCTTTCCTCTGTATTGGTAAAAGCAGTGACCCGTTTTCCGGCCAATAGCCCCGGTTGCAGCTCAGCTGCCTTGATAAACGCTGCGGGTCCGTGACATACAGCGGCCACAGGCCTACCTGAATTATAAAAATCAAGAACTATCCTTCCGCATGTCTCATCACTGGCCAGGTCCCAGAGCGGACCATGACCGCCTGGAAAAAAAACAGCATCATAATCTGCTGGATTAATCGCATCAAGACGCAGCGTAGACGCAAATGCATTTTTTGCCTCCGAATCGTCGTTAAAGCGCCGGTTCGAGGCGGTAATATTTTCCGTCAATTTGCTCATGGGGTCAACCGGAGGCTCACCGCCGGTTGGCGACGCCAGGGTCACTTCATAACCATGGTCAATCAGTTCGTAGTAGGGATCTGTAAATTCGCCAAGCCATACACCTGTTTTCGCATCCGTATTCTCCATCTCGCTATGAGAGGTAAGAACCATCAGAACTTTTTTCATATGCTACCATATTAATTCATCATAACAAACACGGGAAAGAATCAGTTTGTTTGGCCCCTCACTACAACAAAGGCGTTATATAGATTTTAACTATAGTTAATCAGAATTTCGAATACTTTATTTAATAACTATCTAGTATCTTTGGTTTCAAGCTTGTAAAAACTGTACTTAAACACGTATTTTAATACAATACTAACCTTGAAATAACATTAAAATGCCAGTACCATCTTTTTAACCTTCTTCAACTTTTTTTATAGAAATGGAAAACAACACAAATGACATCAGCAAATGTCCGTTTCACAACGGATCAATGCAAAGCGGCCACACGGAGAAAAACGGACCGACGCAGCAAAGTCGTAATGACCGCACCGGAACCGTCAACAGGCATTGGTGGCCTGACCAACTTCCCATCGAATTACTGAATCAGCATTCGGAACGGTCCAATCCCATGGGCGCCGATTTCAACTATGCCGAAGAATTCAAAAAACTTGACTATTTCGCGCTGAAGAAAGACTTGCTGGCACTGATGACCGACACACAGGACTGGTGGCCTGCAGACTTCGGCCACTACGGGCCGCAATTCATCCGTATGGCATGGCACAGCGCCGGCACATACCGCACCATAGACGGTAGGGGCGGCGGCGGCCGAGGCCAGCAACGGTTCGCCCCATTGAACTCCTGGCCTGATAACGTCAATATCGATAAGTCTCGCCGCTTATTGTGGCCCATCAAGCAGAAATATGGCAAACGGATCTCCTGGGCAGACCTGATGATCCTGGCCGGCAACGTGGCGTTGGAGTCCATGGGCTTCCGCACATTCGGTTTTGCAGGCGGCCGTGAAGACACATGGGAACCGGACAATGATGTATACTGGGGCTCGGAGACCGAATGGTTGGGTACCGATATGCGATATGACCACCAGTCCGGCAAACGGGAACTGGAAAACCCGCTCGGCGCCACTACCATGGGGCTCATCTATGTGAATCCCGAAGGCCCTGAAGGAAACCCTGATCCGTTGGCCGCTGCACATGACATCCGTGAAACGTTCAAGCGCATGGCCATGGATGATGAGGAAACCGTCGCATTGATTGCCGGCGGACACACCTTCGGAAAGACCCACGGCGCAGCAGAGACGAGCCACCTCGGACCGGACCCGGAAAGCGCTCCACTTGAAGCCCAGGGGCTGGGATGGCAGAGTTCTTTCGGCACAGGGCATGGGCCGGACACCATCACCGGCGGTCCGGAAGTAACCTGGACACAGACTCCCGCTCAATGGAGCAATCATTTTTTTGAAAACCTGTTCAAGTTTGAATGGGAGCTGACCAAGTCCCCTGCAGGGGCCTACCAATGGATTGCCAAAGACGCACCAGACATCATCCCTGACGCCCATGGCGGACCAAACAAGAAGCCCACAATGTTGACCACCGACCTTTCCTTACGCTTCGATCCAGTCTATGAAAAGATTTCCCTCAAGTTCCGGGACAACCCGCAAGCCTTTGCTGATGCGTTCGCCCGCGCGTGGTTCAAGCTGACACACCGCGATATGGGTCCACGGTCCCGTTACCTCGGCCCGGAGGCACCTAAAGAGGAATTGATCTGGCAAGATCCGATCCCCGCAGTAGATTATGCGTTGGTGGATGATGCTGACGTAACCTTGCTCAAGGCCAAGGTGCTCGGCTCAGGCCTTTCCATCGCTGAGCTCGTCACCACTGCGTGGGCCTCGGCCTCGACCTTCCGTGGGGGTGATAAACGCGGTGGCGCCAACGGGGCACGCATCCGCCTCGCTCCCCAGAAAGATTGGGAAGTGAACCAACCCACCCAATTGGAAAAAGTACTGAATACGCTGGAAGCTATACAGGCGGAGTTCAACGCTTCCGCGGGGGGAGGTAAAAAGATCTCCCTAGCCGACCTGATCGTGCTGGCAGGCTCAGCGGCCGTAGAGCAGGCTGCCCGGAACGCAGGCGTAGACGTAATCGTGCCGTTTGCCCCCGGTCGCAACGATGCTTCCCAAGAACAGACAGACGTCGAGTCCTTTATGGCCCTGGAGCCCCAGGCAGACGGCTTCCGCAACTACGTCAAGGGTACATCGCCCAAAAAGGCGGAAATGCTGCTCATAGACAAGGCACAAACCCTGACCTTAACAGCACCGGAGATGACCGTATTGGTTGGCGGTATGCGGGTGCTCGGCACTAATTTCGCCGGAACCAAGCATGGCGTGTTCACGGATAAAACCGATACGCTAAGCAACGATTTCTTTGTCAATCTCCTGGACATGAATACCAAATGGACCGCCGTGGGCGATACCTACGAAGGGTCGGACCGCAAAACCGGCCAGCGCAAGTGGACCGGTACGCGGGCGGATCTGGTGTTCGGCTCCAATTCCGTCCTCCGCGCATTGGCAGAAGTTTACGCCAGCGCTGATGCTCAAGAGAAGTTCGTAAAGGACTTTGTTGACGCATGGACCAAGGTGATGAATCTTGATCGCTTCGATTTAGCGTAAACTACAGCAGTTACCACGGTGCGGTGCATCGCGGTACAAAAAGAGGCCGGCTTCAAAAGAGCACGGCCTTTTTTGCTTTACTCCGCTGCACCCGTCCGTGAGTGGAAACAAAAACGCGTTATCCTTGTCATCCAAGCAAAACGATTTACATTATGACAATCGACACCGGTCAGACAACACTCTTCCCCTTGGACGCTCAACGTCCTCAAGGGTTCACCTACTGGAACGATTTCATCTCTCCCCAGGAAGAGGAGGAACTGCTAAATGTCATCAGCCGAATTAAGTTACACCCGCTGATCTTCCAAGGATTCGAAGCGAAACGTAAGGTAAAAAGCTTCGGCTATGACTATCACTTTGACAGCCGTTCAATCAGCAAGGGACAGCCGATTCCCGAGGACTTCATCCCTTTGGTACGTCGCGTCTCCGAATCTATCCGTATCCCCAGAACGGACATCAAAGAGCTGTTGGTTACTGAGTATCCCCCCGGCGCCGTCATTAACTGGCATAGGGATGCGCCCCCTTTTGATGTAGTGGTCGGAATATCGCTGCTATCGGATTGCAAGTTACGGTTCAGGCCGCACGACAAGGCAAACAGGCCCGTGAAACGTTAATCACTATCCCTGTACATCGGCGTTCACTGTATGTCATCCGCGATGAGGCCCGTACCGCCTGGGAGCACAGTATTTCACCTGTAAAAGAAACCCGTTACTCGGTGACATTGCGTACAATGCGTTGACCGTGTACACGCAGCCCTTGATTTTATTAGGCGGCAGTCTGACGCGCGTTCCGACCAGCCCACACCGCTGGGTCTACCCACCGCATACATCAATGTGGCGAAGACCTCGGAGATTTAACCACAATTATGGTTAATATCGCCGACAACAGCAAGGCCAATGCCATTAGGACGTATGACGCTCCGAAACCTCCGGTATATCCATTCAGATAACCTACCAGATATGCTCCCACAAAAGACCCCAGCGCCCCCATGCTGTTGATCAGGCCCAACGCGCCTCCTGCAACGTTTTTAGGCAAAATCTCAGTGATTACAGCAAAGAACGGCCCGTATGGGGCATACATCGCCCCCCCGGCTATGACCAGCAGGACAAACGACAACCAAAAATGTCCAGCACCGACCAGGTAAGATCCATAAAGTGCCACGGCACCAAGCAACAGAAAGGGCCATATAAAGATTTTCCGGTTAAGGGTCTTGTCAGAAAAATAGGAGGTTGCAAGCATAGCCAAAATAGCCAGCAAATAAGGAACAGACGCAAGCCAGCCGGTGGTAACGATATCCGCGTCGGGGGCAGCATTGATAATTGACGGGAGCCACATAACAAACCCATAAAGCCCTAAGCTCCAGAGCAGGTACTGTAGACACAGCAGGATGACTGGCCGCGAACGGAACGCTTGCGCATAGTTCTTGACAGGCTTGATTGCACGCTGTTCCGCCTCCAGCCGTGTTTCGACCGCCTGCTTTTCGGCATCGCTCAGCCAAGTAGCGGTGCGCGGCCGCTCGTCCACCAACCTCCACCACACAAAAGCCCAAAGAATCGCCGGCGCACCCTGGATAATAAACATCCAGCGCCACCCCAGCGCATCGATCAGGTAGCCGGAGAGCACTGACATCCACAGCACCGTCGCAGGGTTCCCCAATATCAGGAACGTATTCGCCCTAGAACGCTCCTGCTTAGTAAACCATTGACTAAGCAGAATCAGCATAGCGGGCATCACGGCACTCTCTACCACACCAAGCATAAAGCGGATGACGACCAGCCAACCTACGCTACTCACCATACCTGTGGCAGCAGCAAGTGTGCCCCATAGAATGAGAGACCAAAAAATAAGTCGTTTAGCGCTTTTGTGCGCGGCATAGTGCGCGCCGGGAATCTGGAAAAAGAAGTAGCCGAGAAAAAAGAGTGAACTCAGCAGTGACGACATACCGGGCGTGATTCCGAGATCTTCTGCCATGCCTCCTGCAGCGGCAAAACCAAAGTTGGCCCTGTCCAGGTAGGCGAGACTGTAAGTAACAAACGCTACGGGCACTATGCGGTACCACCTTGATTTAGCTAATTGCTGTTCCATCTTGCTTTGCTTTAAATCTTAACAGCCTGACGGGCCAACAGTTGCCACCCCTCATCCGCCCTTTGCCATATCTGTAACACATGCAATGTCACCGTTCCCGGCTCTTTGCCGCTATCATGTGTGTGAGCGAAAAACCGGTGCCTTACGATAGCCGTATTGCCGGAGATCTCTATCTGTTGGCCGGATAGCTCCAGACTCAGGAACTTATACTTACCGGTCACCATAGAGGCAATACAGGTCTGCCGGTCCTCCACAAGGCCGCTTGAATGACCATAAGTAAGTTTAGGTGAAGTGAGTCTATAAAACGTAGCCTCATCTGGTTCCACCATCGTTTGCCGGAACCGCTCTACGGCTGCTTCCACTTCGGCTACGGTAGCTGGTTCGTTCTGCTGACTGCAACTGCACATTACGCTGATACAAATAAGGGAAACGATTAGATAATACATAACTTAATGCGCTGAAATTTAACTCCAGGTACGATCGTGTGAACGGCGGTCGTCCCATTGCGGAGTGGGTTCAAAATACGTCTTATCCTTATCGATCAAGTATTTCTTGACCACTTCATCGTTCAGTTCTATGCCCAGACCCGGTGCAGTAAGTGGCACACTGGCATAACCCTTCTCGATGAGCTTGCGCCCGTCGGTAGTCACGACCAGATCTTCCCACCATGGCAGATCCACGGAGTGATGCTCCAGCGCGAGAAAGTTCTCTGTGGCTGCCGCGCAATGGACGTTAGCCATAAATGACACCGGCGTGCCGGCTTGGTGCATGGCCATGCCGATACCAAACTCCTCCGCATAGTCTCCAATGCGCTTGGTCTCAAGGAGCCCTCCGGAAGAAGCCAGGTCGGGGTGGATCAGATCTACGGCCCGCTCATGAATTAACGGCTTGAAATCCTTCAGCAGGTAGATATCTTCGCCGGTAATGGTCGGGGTTTCCAATGCGGTAGTGATCGTCTTCCATTGTTCAGTATACTGCCAGGGTACCATGTCCTCCAACCATGCGAGACGGTATTTCTCCAACGCCTGCCCCAACCGTATTCCGTTGTTCAGATCAAAGTGACCGTAGTGATCGGTAGAAATCGGAATGTCATATCCGGTCAGGCTCCGTACATGCTCAACGATTTTGGCTAGCTCCTCAAGCCCTTTTTCGGTAATCTGGATTTGTGTAAATGGGTGCATACGGTTTGCATAAGCCATATAGTTGTTATCGCCCCACTGGGCCAGCCGCCCGCGCTCGTTCTTCCAAAATTCAGCATTGACTACCGTGCCGGGAATATCCAGCAGCTCACCTATCGATACGTCAAGTTTAAGCCAGCTGTATCCTTGCTCCTTTATCCGGTATTCGATGCGCTTACGCTGTTCCTCCGGCGATCCCCCTTCCGGGGTATCGGCATATAGCCGGACCCTGTCGCGGTACATACCTCCCAGCAATTGCCAGGCCGGCACACCATAGGCCTTGCCGCAGATATCCCACAGAGCCATCTCCACGGCACAAACCCCGCCCGCCTGGCGGGCAGGACCACCGAACTGCCGGATCATCTTGAATATCTTCTCAACGTTGCACGGATTCTCGCCGAGTATGCGGCTTTTTAAGAAAAGTGCATATCGTTCATCCGCCCCGTCGCGTACTTCCCCGAGTCCATAAATGCCTTGGTTAGTGTCGATACGGATAATCGCTGTACGTCCCAGCACGCGGGTAACGCAATACCGCATATCGGTAATTTTCAGATCAGAAGGCGCTGAATGGCGATTCACCTTGGAGGTGGTGTGGGCCAATGTGTCTTCAATAGGCAGACCCATGAAACCGCCCAAGGCTAGTCCGCCAAAGGCAGCTTTCTTTAGAAAATCCCGTCGCGCAGAAGTAGTTCCTGGATCCGCAAGTTCCGCCTGCATGGCAGCACGGCGCTGTTGCTCCTGGACCTTGGTTTGTTGTCTGATTTGCTGTAAGATGCTTTTCATTTTAATAATACGTTTAATTGATTACCAATTACGTTGTTTCATGTAATTATCCAGTTCCTCACGGCTCATAGGCAGGTCCTGCTTGGCACGGAGCCACTCCAGGAAATCTTCACGGATTTCAGCAGTCCACCGGCTGTCGATATCGCCGGCAGTATATTTCTTTTCCTTAATGCGTTGTTTGCCGAACTCATCGCGTAGCATGATGAATTCCGCGCCCAACACAATATCGTGAACCAAGTGTGCCGGGATGAAGACAGTCCCGTACTTATTGGCCAGTACCGCATCGCCGGGCATTACTGTGGCCCTGCCGATCCGGATAGGCGTGTTAATGCTTGTAAGCATCATTTGCTGAATAAACGAAGGATCATATCCCTTGACCCAACCGTTGAATCCCTCCACCTCAGAAATTCCCCTCAGGTCCCGAACGCTGCCGTAAAACACCACACCGCGTTTTGAATTGGTATAGATTGCGTTGGCAAGGATGTCCCCGATCAGTGTACCGTCAGCAATCTTGCCGTAGCCGTCAGCTACATAAATATCACCTTCCTGCAACACGTCAATGGGCCAGGAATTAGTGCCACCGGCACTGTTACGGCCTGCCTTAATGCCACCAGCGCGTAAGGTGCTGTCTACATCAGGCCTCAGTGGCATATATTGAGCGGTCACCGCGCGGCCCGTCATGACCTCATCCGGGCTGATAATCGTCCAATCACCTTCGAACTGATTGTGGTAACCACGGCTGCGTAAGCCGCCCCAGGCTTCCTCTATGGACACCTTCCTCAATCGCTCCAGCAGTTCGTCCGGCACTTTGGGTCTGCCGTCGGCGAACCGCTCCCCTTTCCAAAGCGGGGTAAGCGCAATAATTGTTTCACGTGTGGGCGCTACATCCTGGCCGCGAACAGACAGGGTTAGATGCAGAAACAGGAAATAAATGATAGTCTTCTTCATTCGTGTAGTGTTTTATGTTAATGTTTTTGAAATACTCGTTGACGCTTAGCGATCCCAAAACACCGGAATTCCCAACTGATCACCGCCCATACGGGTTGCCGCCTCACTGATGTTAGCACTATTGACCGAAACTTCCCGTAAAGGATACACAAGGCGCCTGATGAAGCCGCCGCCCGCCGCGATCGAAGGGTCCTGCGATGGGAAATTGATCGGGGTGAGTTCCGGATAACCGCTCCTCCGGAAATTGGCCCATCCTTCCGCCCAATTGCGGAAGGAGCTTACCCAATATTGCTCGTTGATCTGCTTCAATGCGTTAGCCTCATCAAAGGCCACACCGGGCCGGCTCAAATAGGCTGTCTTCTCATCGGGCGAAATGCCGGGCATCACGCCATACAAATCTTGCTGCTCCATATGCGCGACAACCGCACTTTCGTAATAGTCCTTCGCCTCACCAGTATTGACAAAACCGCGATGGTTAGCCTCAGCCAGCAGCAACTGGGTTTGCGAGTAGCTTACCAGATACTCGGGAGCATCGATGCGCATCACGGTCGCCCGGTTAAACTGAGAATACCGGAAAGCTGACCCGATCTTACCAGGGAACCCCGGTGCGTCTTCAATCGAGCTTTCATCATATCCATACGGCATACCCTGCTGTTCGGCTGGATCAGTATTGGCGCCCCCCGCCGTCGCCAGTGGGTTCGAAGGATTTTCATATTTCACCGCGATATACCGCAGACGGGGATCGTCATGATCTTTGAGGAAATCCACGAACGGCTCTCCGATGTAATAGTTGGCTCGTTCACCCCCAAGCAATGCGTTGGAAGTAGAATTAGTATAGGTCGCGTTAAACCGGATCAAGGCATTGTCGTCGTTCGATCCCATTACGCCGCCCCGGCTGGGGTCGGTAGCCTGGCTTACCAGGTTCCGCGCCCTCTCCTGATCAATTTTCGTGTACCGCATACCCGCACGCAAGAGCAAAGAATTGCCCAGGCGTTTCCAACGGGCGATGTCCCCCCCGTAAAAGAGGTCCGCCGCGCCGATTGATGGCTGGCTTTCGTCCAGGGCATCTGTCGCTTCAACGTACTCCTGGATAATCGAATCGTATATCGATTCCGCCGGATCATACCTAGGCAAATAATTACCCGCCAGATAGGCCTGTCCGGCCTCGGTATAAGGGACATCGCCGTAAGTGTCTACCAAAACCTGAAAACAGTAGGCCTTCCAGATACGGGCCATATGATAGAGGTTGCTTAACTCCGGATTGCTCTGCGTTTTGTTGATCACTTCCACGAGGTAGCGGATAGATTCGGTAAACAGTGTATTAAACGCCGCGTTGGCGTGCTGATCATTGATGATGTTCCGGTTGCCGGCAGCAAGCAACCCACCATAAGGTGTATTGATTTGCTGCACAATCTCTCCCTGATAGTGATAAGAAGCAATGGCGGAGTGGCGCTGCGCATTGGAAAACAGGTAAGCCGGATCCAGGTCATTCGCCAGCGAAGGGTTCGTATTTATTTCCCCGAAGTTTTTATCGCAACTGGTCGCAGCCAGCGCCACGAGCAGGGTAGCAATGATTATTTTTCGTTTCATATCAAACTGGTTTGCTGCTAAAAGTTGACATTTAGGTTAAGTCCATATGTCCGAGTGGTCGGCAATGCGTGGGTTTCCAGGCCAGACCGCAGATCAGACGCGGAATATTGCACCTCAGGATCCAGGTTATCGATGTGTTTCCGGATGATAAACGGATTGTTCACAAACAAGTTTGCATTCAACCCTTTAACAAATGCATCCTTAAACAACCGGGAGAAATCATAACCCACGGAAATCGTCCGGCACCGCACAAAACCGGCATCGTACACAAACGGCGTAGCTACGTTCGCCGACCGGTATTGGCTGTAAAACAGTTCGGCCTCAACTGCTGTGGCATTCGGAGTACCGTCCGCATTTACACCCGGAAAGACCACACCGGTCTCCCGTCCAACGAGCGTATTCTTGTGTAAACCGTGCCGCATAAAGTTAAAGTTGGAATTGGAAATCATTTTATGGCCGGCCTTAAAGTCGATCTGCACAAAGAACTTGATTCCGCGATAAGTAATCGTATTGAGCCAGCCGCCGGTATGCGGTGGGATAGCGCTGCCATATGTAACGAGGCTGCCCGGAAGAAACAGCCCGTTTGAAGTGACGATTTCACCCCGTTCATTACGCAGGTAATCCACCCCACGTAACGAAGCCATGGGTTTTCCAACTTCGTGCGACACGATACCGATGAATTCGCCCGTCCCTACATCAAACCGTTGCTGGTTTTCCGCCAGCCGCAGCACCTTGCTTCGGTTCAGCGCATAATTAAAACCCATTTCCCAAGTCAGCTGCTCTTTCCGGACAGGCACGAGAGTCAACAAGACCTCCACGCCGCGGTTACGCAGTTCGCCTACATTTACCAGCGTCTGGCTATAGCCCGAGGCGTTAGATATATCTACATTAAGGATTTCATCAACAGTCAGTTTGTTGTATAATGCCGCATCTACAGACAGGCGGTTGTCAAACAGCTTCAGATCGATGCCTACCTCCGCCTCCTTTACCGTCAGCGGCCGCAGGTTGGCATTAGGGCTAATCGTCGAAGTTATGATTCCCAGAGGCACATTATTGAAAAGATTATTTTCAATATTATAATACAAGGCATTGGTATAAGGATCGGTATCACCCCCCACCTCGGCATAAGAGGCCCTGAGCTTCCCGAAAGTCAACCAGTCCGGCAGGCCCGGGAAGGCTTGACTGAAGACAAAACTGGTGCTTACTGACGGATAGAAGGCGCTGTTCGACTGCGGATTCAGGGTAGAGAACCAATCATTCCGCCCGGTTAGGTTAAGATAGACGAAGTCTTTATATGAAAAGTCAACTGTACCGAATACAGAATTCACCCGTTTATGCCAGAAGTTGTACATAGGATTTTTGATCTGGCCGTTATCCACGGTATACAGGTCCCGGATAAAGAAATTGGTTACCGAGGTACCCATACGTTCCGACTTTTGGTCCATTGAATTGGCGCCAAATGTCGCATCGATCCCCCATACGCCCATGACATGGTTGATACCAAAAAGAAAATCAACATTTCGCTCCCGGAATGTGCCGGTATTCTGAAAATAATTGCCGTTGAATCCGGTCGGTGCAACCGGCAACATGGCCGTTCCTGTCGGTCGGTTCGCGTGCCGTACGTTGGTGAAAAAATCCTGCCCGATCCGGCCCTGTACCCATAACCATGGCAGCACATCATAGCGCAGGGTCACATTGCCGAACAGGCGGTCCCGTTTCTGGGTTTCGAACCGTTCAAAGATGGCCCAGTACGGGTTCGTACGGTCGGTAAACCGTGCCGGATTGATTTCGTTTCCCGTTTCAGGATCCTTATACGCGTTTCTTAGCCAACGTATATCCACACTATTGGCCATAGTGTAAACCGTCTGATTCACATTGAAGGCCTGTTGGTTAAGTGCCGGTGGATTATCATTGAATTCATTGGAGTAGTTTGCGTTGACTTGAAGTAATAATCCTTCAGTAAGCCGGTAATTCACCCCAAGATTAAGGATGCGCTTATCAAAAGCCGAATTTGGCACGATGCTGCTTGCATCCGTGTTGGCAAATGAAACCCTAAAGTTCCCCCTATCATTTGCACCCGATACGGCCAACGAGTGCGTGAAGGTGTTCGCGAGCCGGTAAAAATCCCTGATGCGGTTTTTATTGGGAAGATACGGGCGCTCCACCCCGTCGTGCTGCATAATGGGCTCCCCATCAAATCGTGGCCCGAAACTCCATACCCCTGTGCGGCGCACGTCAGCAAGGGTTTCATTGCGGATGCCGTATTCACCCTGACCATACTCATATTGAAAGTCCGTGAAATCCAACGGCTGATCGCCTTGATAGCTCAATCCATAGGTAATTCCGATACCTCTGTCTCGCTGATCCTCTCCCGATTTGGTCGTAATGATAATGGCTCCGTCCTTTGCGCGGAACCCATATAATGCTGCCGCGGCAGCCCCCTTCAGCACGGTCAGCGACTCGATATCGTCAGGATTGATGCTCTGCAGACCATCACCCAGGTCAGTATTGACCTCCCCAGTGTTTCCCTGTCCTGAAGCGTTGGCTCCGCCCTGCGGAGAATTGTTTATGGGGATTCCGTTCACCACAATCAGCGGCGCATTATTGCCCCCAAACGAGGACTGTCCCCGTAGCCGGATCTTTGAAGAGCCCCCCGGGCCGCTGGGAATACCTGAGACGTTCAGACCGGCAACCTTCCCCACCAGGCTGTTGCCCACATTGGTGGTCCGGCTTTGCGTCAGTTGTTCCGTATTGACAGCTGCCGCTGAATACCCCAGTTTACGGTTTTCACGACGGATGCCCAGAGCCGTGACAATCACTTCGCCCAGTTCCTTGGCGTCTTCCTGTAGCACCACTTTGAGGGTACTGCGTGAACGGACCGGCACCTCGAGCGGAAGGTAACCTACATATGTGAACACCAAAATCGCATCGGGCTTCGCTTGAATCACAAATTGGCCCGCCTCGTCAGTCGTACCGCCGGCTGAAGCGCCCTTGACCGCCACACTTACCCCACCTAACGGTTGCCCGGACTCGTTGGTAACTACACCCTTAATCGTCACCTCCTGCTGGGCAGCCTTCCGTCTCAGGACCACCAGGTCATTTTCCATCACCTTGTATTCCAAACTGGTGTTCACCAATAGCATGTCGAGAACCTTCAACACAGGCGTATTGTGTACTTTCAGGCTTACCCGTTTATCCAAGCCCCCTCCTTCTTCACTATACAGCAGCCGGATCTTTCCCCGTTGCTCCAGCAGGGGAAGCACCTGCTTCAGCTGCATATCCTGAACCGATAAATCAATGGGCTCTCCCTGCGAATACGACTTAGCCGTAACGCTCATGGTCAGCACTAATATCAGCAGTGCCGTGTAATTCAAGGAAAGAAAGATTGGTTTTAACCGGACAAAGAAATAGCAACAGAGAACTCTTTTGCTTAGTTCCTTTTTTTTCATAATTTTGGTTTTTACTGTTAAAAAATCTGACTCTTGGCAGCACCCGCTGCCAATGAAGATTTGGATGAGAAGTGTTGGCGCACTTCTCATTTTTTGTTAGAAAATTGTCACGTCATGGTTTTCGATTTTATAGTTAAACGAATGGATAAATCGCAGTCCTTCCAATAACTGCTTAATTCCGTCATCTTCGGTAATTGTAGCCGTATAGCGATTACCCAATACCTCTGGGTTCTTCACCGTAATATCCACGTTGAACCACCGCTCAAACTTTGGAATCAACTCTCCCAACGTTTCGTTGCGGAACACCAGCTTGTTCTCCACCCAGGACGTCTCCTCTATATATTCTTCATCCGCCACCCGTATCTTGGAGACGTTTCCCATCGTCATTGCAGACACCCCTTCTTTGCTACCATGAAGGCGGGCAGCAGCAGGTAATGAGCGGTTGACCACTGCTACTTTTTCGTTTGGCTTCATAACAATCTTCTCATCCGGCCGGTTGTTTACCGACAGCAGGATCGACCCACGTATCAGCGTCGCCTCTGTCTTAGGGTCATCAGGATACGCTTTGACGTTGAACGCCGTACCCAATACCTTTATGGAAATTACATCGGTGGTGATTGAGAATGGCCTATTTTTGTCTTCTGCCACATCAAAGTATGCTTCGCCCTGCAACTGAACCTTCCTCAATTTGCCCGATCCCATATCAGCGTTGTAAGAAAGCCTGCTGTCCGCGTTCAGCCATACATCAGTGCCGTCCGGTAACCTGAACTGCTTACGGGTTCCCTTTTGGGCAGAAATCGTTACCATAGAAGTTTCTGCCGGGCGTGTCCGGTCAATGTAAAGCCATAAACCAAGTGTACCGGCAATCACCATTGCCAGGTATACGATGGCACGTTTTCCCGTAAACCTTACTGGCCGTGTTGTTTCAACTATCTCCTGCCTATTGCCGACCGGCAATTGATCACCGTGCCTGAACTTATGCCATTCATAATAGGCTTCAGTATCATCGTCCGCGCAGGACGCTTCCCATAATTCACGCACAAACTCTTCATAGTATACAGCGTCTGGATGATGAGCCAGTAAATCGCTCAGTTCGTCCCGCTCTGCTATACTGATTTCCCCTGCCGCCTTGCGCGCCAACAATACAATGATCCGTTTATCATCCATAAAATCGAAAGACGCTTAGTATCTGTTTATAATTAGCCTCTAATGGTATAAACAAGATTTTTTAGCGATCTCCCTAATGCCGGTGCTACTTTTTTGCGAGGAAATTCAGGTCAGTTTAAATTCTGCTCTCAGCAGAGCAGTCAGTTTTTTCACCGCGTTCACGAGGTGGGCATCTACTGTCTTGGTGGAGATTTCAAGCATCTCGGCAACTTCCTTATAGGAAAGGCCGTCTTCCCTGACGAGTTTAAATACCATTTTGCACTGCCTTGGAAGCCTCGCGACCGCGTCCTCGATCTTATCCTTAAGCTCGCCCTGCAGAAAAATCGCCTCTGGAGATGCCATTTCCCAACTCATGTCCACGTCCAGGTCACTAAGCGAGATCGTTTCTTTCCCGGTTTCTCTTTTAAGATGATTCAGCGCCTTATTGCGGGCGGCCACCAGTGCGTAATATTTCACATTCTCGATATCCATCAGCCGTATGCGCTGTTGCCAAAGCATAAGCAGCACATCGCTCGCAATCTCCTCAGCTTGTTCTCTGGATCTCACAATAGCATGCGAGAACCGCAGGACCGGACGGAAGAGCAAATCGAACAGCTGTCTATATGCGCTTTCCGAATCCAGCATAGCCATGTCTCTGACCAGAACTTTCAGCTCACTCGATGCCTTTGGCATGGATTTACAATTGGTATATCAAAGATAAACATTAAATTCAAATATTTCTTTCTTTGACACCTACCCAATAAATAATCTTACATCCTCCATGGATATCAAGACAAAGCAGCATTTTAAGGTTTTGGACGGCCTTCGCGGCATAGCCGCGATCATACGACCGGCTCGGCAAGATGGGGAGGCGCGAATTTTTCAAACGGCGTGATCCCAACCCAACCATGGTTGACCGCAGTTTCAATCTTTTCGGTCTCAATGCCCCCGCATGGTCGCTGTTCTGGGAATACATCGCCAATATCTGCTATGCCTTTATCCTGTACCGCCTCAATAAACGGGTTATTTATTGGCTTATCATATTGGCTGCCGTGCTTCTGGGCAATGTCGCATACCGCTCCGGCAATCTTTTGGGCGGATGGGCCGGGGACAATTTCTGGCATGGCGGCTCCCGCATCTTTTATTCGTTTCTCGCGGGATTATTAATCTATCGGAACCAGTGGATCATCAGAAACAAACTTGGCTTTGCAGGACTGACCGAGCTGTTGGTTGTATTTTGCTATTTTCCGCTGTTGGTCTCGCTGGGCGCCGGCACCGGGATATCCCCACGCGTGGAAAGAATCTGCGATCTTTCCGGCAGGGTATCATATCCGCTGTACATGACGCACTATTCCAACATCTGGATTTTTGGGAATTATTTCCTGAAGGAAAAACCCGCTCCGGCAGATCTGATAGGACTAATCACTTGCGCGACGATCGGCTTGGTGTTCTTCGCCTTTTTGGTTATGAAACTTTACTATGAGCCGGTCCGTCGATACCTATCGAAATAGAAGGGCCGTAGGTCCAAGGCACACTCCGTCGAGCAGGTTTCGCCTTAAGCGGGTGCCTAAGGATTATCTTCGATCACTACAGCCGTTCCGCTAGCTGTCACCATCAGCATGCTACCGCCGCTGCCAACAGTTTCATAGTCAAGGTCTACTCCTACTATCGCGTTGGCTCCAAGTGATGCCGCATACTGCTGCATCTCGTATACTGCGGTCTCCTTCGCTTCTCTTAAAACCTTTTCATATGAGCCCGAACGCCCTCCTACGATATCCCGTAGACCTGCAAAAATGTCGCGTACGAAATTGGCGCCGATGATGCTTTCTCCGCCTACAAGACCGATGTATTTGGTAATCCGTTTCCCTTCCACCTGGGGTGTTGTCGTAACAAGCATAACAATTGATTTTACTGTTAGACACCGTTGGCGGATAAAAGTTACGTCATCCTTTTACTACCTGATCCAAGATGGCTATGTATAACCGTATACCCTCTCCTATTTCGTCCACATAAATAAACTCATCAGCCATATGCGAGCGCGCTGAATCGCCTGGTCCAAGTTTAAGAGAGGGAATATCGAGCAGTGCCTGGTCACTGGTTGTCGGCGAGCCATAGGTTGTACGGCCTAGTGCGATTCCGGCCTTAACCACCGGGTGATCCTTCGGAATGGACGAAGGCTTCAGCCTGACGGACCGGGGTTTTACATCACAGTTCACATGCTGGCGGATAATCTCCAGCACCTCCTCATTGCGATAAGCGTCGGTTACCCTGATGTCCACCACAAATTCACAGGTGGCCGGCACAACGTTATGCTGTGAACCGGCATGGATCACCGTTACGCTCATCTTAATCGGACCGAATTCCTCTGACTCCCTGGGAAAGCGGTAACTGATAAACCACTCGATATCTTTCAGTGCCTTATAAATGGCATTATCACCTTCCTCCCGGGCAGCATGTCCCGCCTTACCGTGCGCGACACAGTCCAGCACCATCAGCCCGCGTTCGGCAACAGCCAGTTGCATAAGCGTTGGCTCGCCAACGATCGCGAAATCCAGTGGGCCTAGGTCCGGGATAACCAGCTCCAATCCATTGGTGCCGGAAATCTCTTCTTCAGCCGTTGCCGCCAGGCAAAAATTATACCTGAGTCCTTCCTGCGGGTAAAAATGCAGAAATGTGGCAATCAACGAGACCAGACAGCCGCCGGCATCATTACTGCCCAATCCGTAAAGCTTCCCGTTCTCGATATCCGCGGAAAAAGGATTGCGCGTGTAACCGGTATTTGGTTTCACGGTGTCATGGTGGGAATTAAGCAGAATAGTGGGCTTGGATGAGTCAAAAAACTTATTGTATGCCCAAATATTGTTCATCCTCCGATAAGTACGGACGCCACGTTGCTGTAGAAACCGCTCAATAGTATCGCCGGTTTTATTTTCCTCCTTACTGAATGAAGGGATGCGAATAAGGTCACGCAGTAGCCCGGTACTATCCTGGATAAGTTTTTCAATCATGATACAACCCCCCGGCTTGGCGTGCGGACAGTTTGATACCTTTGATAAAGGCTGAGCTAAAGCCGTTATGTTCCATCTCATTCAGCCCGGCAATCGTACAGCCCTTCGGAGACGTCACCTTGTCAATTTCTCCTTCAGGGTGGCTTTGGGTTTGCAGAAGCAGATCTGCAGCACCCTTGGCTGTCTGTACGGCCATTTTTAAGGCATCATGCGCATGGAAGCCTATTTCCACCCCGCCTTGGGAGGCAGCACGGATAGCCCGCAGAAAGAACGCGATGCCGCAAGCACAAAGTGCCGTCGCTGAGGTCATCAGATCTTCGTTAATCACCACTACGGAGCCCACCGTTTCAAACATCTTGGTGACCCGCTCAACCTGCGCGTCAGATGCGTTGTCAGAAGCTACGCATGTCATTGACTGGCCTATCGCAATCGCCGTATTTGGCATCGCGCGGATCACCTGTACGTTATTACCCAGTTTATCCCGAACGTCCGCACAGGTAACACCAGAGACCACTGAAACAACCAGCTGTTTTTCCGGCGAGATAGCCGGTGCGATCTCCTCCAGCACTTTCTTCAATTGCTGTGGCAGGACCGCCAGCACGATGATATCTGCATCATAGATCGCTACCTTGTTATTATCACTGACTTTAAAGCCCTCGGCCGCTTCTTCCCCCAGCGACTTCAGGCTTCTCCGCGTAAGCGTGATATCCTCTGCCCTGCAGTACGCTTTGGCGACCAAGCCTTTAGCCAATGAAAGGCCGATATTCCCACTTCCGATGATCGTTATTTTACTCATTATCATAAGGTTTAAAATTGTAAGTTATAGCTAGTTATTTGGCCATACGTGTACCGAACCGCTGCTCGCGGAGCAACAGCAGATCATCCGCGTGCCCGACACAGACCTCTTCCACGCCCTTAGCGATGGCTTCGAATGCGTTGTGCAACTTAGGTATCATGCCGTCCGCAATAACGCCGGATGCTTTCAGCCCCTCAAATTCCGCCGCCCGGATTTCAGGGATTACCGAATCTTCATCATGCACATCCTGTAACACCCCCCGCTTTTCAAAGCAATACACGAGGGACGTCCGGTAAAGCCCCGAGAGCGCAACGGCCAGCGCTGACGCTATTGTATCTGCGTTCGTATTCAGCAATTGTCCTTTGCCGTCGTGGGTAATCGCTGAAAAGACCGGAGTGAAACCGCTACCTATCAAAGCGGAAATCGCCTCAGCATCCACAGAGCCAGGCAATATATCACCCACATAACCATAGTCGACGGCGGTGATCGGACGTTTTACGGTCCGTATGGTATTACCGTCAGCACCGCTTAGGCCAATAGCATTACATGCTTTGGCCTGCAAAGCTGCCACTACCTGTTTGTTGGTCAGGCCGGCATATACCATAGTGACCACACGAAGCATCGCCTCATCCGTAACCCGGCGGCCCTCCACCATGGTGGCTTTGATTCCCATATCAGACGCCATCCTGGTAGCGATTTTTCCTCCTCCGTGTACCAGTATTTTGTCCTCTCGGAGCGCAGCAAAATTTGTTAAAAACCGTTCCAGTCCTTCCGGGTGGTCGATGACATTTCCGCCGATTTTGACAACCCACAATTTCCGTGACATAATCGAAATTTTCTAAGCTAATTGTTCAAGCATACGTTTCAGGACAACCTGCGCCGCCCAAACGCGATTGCCTGCCTCAGGAATCACAAGGGCTTGCGGCCCGTTCAGCACTTCCGCAGCCAGTTCCACATCACGGCGGACGGGTAAACAGTGCATTACTTTAGCACGGTTCGTCGCAGCGAGACGTTTGTTGTCAATCGTCCATGGTTCGTCGACCGGCAGCACCTTTCCGTAATCAGCGAAAGAGGACCAGTTTTTGACATATACAAAGTCAGCGCCGTCCAACGCATCATCCAACCTATGGGTCACCATGGCACCACGCGTGAATTCGTCCGCTAATTCATATCCCTTTGGCTGCGCAATGGTAAAATCCACCATACCGGCTGCCTGCGCCTTACACATCCATTCCGCAAACGAATTAGGTACGGCCTGCGGCAGCGCCTTAACATGCGGGGCCCAGGCAAGCACCACTTTAGGCTTCCGGCTTTCTTGCCAATGTTCCCGTATTGTAATCAGATCTGTCAGGCTTTGCAGTGGATGCCGGGTTGCACTTTCCAGACTCACAACCGGCACATTAGAGTACGCAATGAACTTCCGGAACATATCTTCGTTATAGTCTTCTTCGCGGTCCTGCAACTTAGGGAAGGAGCGCATCCCCAGGATATCGCAGTATTGTCCCATAACTGCGGCAGCCTCACGTATATGCTCCACTGTATTGCCATCCATGGCCACCCCGTCGCGTGTTTCCAGCGCCCAACCGTCCTTGTCCATATTCATGACCATTACGTCCATTCCCAGATTTATCGCCGCCTTCTGCGTACTCAAGCGCGTACGTAAGCTCGGGTTGAGGAACACTAATCCCAGCATCTTCCGTTTTCCCAATTGCTCGTAGGCAAAGGGATCTTTCTTCAACTTAAGTGCCTCGTCAACGATACCCGGCAGATCGGTTACATCCGCCACCGAAAAAAACTGTTTCATGCGTGTATATGTTAAAATGCTTTCAGTCTTTCATCCAATGCATCCAAAAAACGGTCCGCGTGAGCTTTCGTCATGTTCAATGCCGGAAGCAGCCTGATCACGTTCGGCTTGGCTTCGCCCGTGAAGATACGGTTTTTGGCCAATAAATCCTTTCTGACCGTATTGAGTTCCTCTGGGAGATCGATGCCGATCATCAACCCCCTACCGCGCACTTCGCGAACCTTATCGAACTTCGCGAGCTCACCGATTAAATAGGCGCCTACCTCTGCCGCGTTTCGTGTCAACTCTTCCTTTTCCATGACTTCCAGGACCGCGAGGGCAGCCGCACAGGCCAGGTGATTCCCTCCAAAAGTGGTTCCAAGCATCCCATGTAAAGGCTTGATCCCTGGTGCTATGGCGATGCCACCGATCGGGAACCCATTCCCCATTCCTTTGGCCATGCTATAAATATCGGCCTCTATGCCAGCATGGTCATGTGAATAAAACTGTCCCGTCCTACCATACCCGCACTGCACAGCGTCAGCAATAAACACCGCACCGTACTGAGTGCACAGCGACCGGATCACACGGAGTAATTCATCAGATGCCACACGGATCCCGCCCACACCCTGTATCCCTTCAATAATCACTGCCGCGATTTCTTCTCCTTGCTCCCGAAAAAGGTTTTCTAAAGCTTCCACATTGTTGTGAGGCAAAAATACGACGTTGTCCGTCCTGTTTACCGGAGCCACGATCCGCTCATTGTCCGTAGCAGCCACGGCTAGAGAGGTCCTTCCGTGAAACGCACCCTTAAATGCCACGATTTTTTTACGGCCAGTATGAAAGGAAGCCAGTTTAAGTGCATTCTCATTGGCCTCGGCGCCGGAGTTGCATAGAAATAGTTGGTAATCTTCCTTATCAGCGACACGTCCCAACAGCGCCGCCAGCTGCTGCTGAATGGGAATCTCCACGGAGTTGGAATAAAAGCCTATGCGGTTAAGTTGCTCAGTAATCCGGCTAACATAGTGCGGATGCGTATGGCCTATGGAGATGACGGCATGGCCACCATACAAATCAAGATACTCATTACCCTGTGCATCCCACACGGTGCTTCCGGCGGCTTTGGCAATAATTATGGGGTTAATTGGATAAACGTCAAATAGGTTCATTTCAATCGAACGTTAAAGATAAAAAAACCCGTTTTTCGTAAACAAAAAACGGGTTCGAACTCGTTGCGTCAGCTAAAGCTGTTAGCCTTCTTTCTTTTCCTCTTTTGGAGTCTCTTCCGTTTCTGAAGGCGCTTCGGTAGCGTCGGTTACCTCACCGGCCTCTGTCTCCTGGCTTACAGGAGCTTCTGCTGCATCGTCAGCCGCTGTCGCAGCCCCTGCACCGGATTTTTTCTTGCCGCCGCGTCGTCGCGTGGACTTGCGTTCAGTCGTAGTCCCATCTTTCTTATAAACCTCGTTATAGTCAACCAGTTCAATGAAAGCCATCTCAGCATTATCACCTAAACGGTTCTCCATTTTGATGATACGTGTATACCCTCCAGGACGGTTTGCCACCTTCTCCGAAATCTCACGGAAAAGAATAGTGACAGCTTCTTTATCCTGAAGATAGCTGAAAACAGTACGGCGGGAATGTGTCGTGTCGCTCTTTGACTTCGTAATGAGCGGCTCCACAAACCTCCTCAGCTCCTTGGCCTTAGCCAATGTTGTGGTGATACGCTTGTGCTTGATCAGCGAAGTAGCCATATTAGACAACATCGCTTTACGATGACTTGCTGTGCGGCCTAAATGATTAAATTTTTTTCCGTGTCTCATGTTGATGTTTGAATTTGTGCATACCGTCCCTGATCGTTATCCGGGGGAATTATGCAACAGGTCGCTAACTTATACTATTATTCTTATTCTTCGTCAAGCTTGTACTTCGACAGGTTCATGCCGAACGACAAGCCTTTTGATTTTACAAGCTCTTGGATCTCACTGAGTGACTTCTTTCCGAAATTGCGGAATTTCAGCATATCGGCAACGTCATACGTAACCAGCTCGGCCAGCGTGCGGATATCCGCAGCTTTCAAGCAGTTAAGCGCGCGCACTGACAAATCCAGGTCAACCAGTTCAGTCTTCAGTATCTTACGCATATGCAAGATCTCCTCGTCCACCACTTTGGTCTCTTCTTTCGCCTGCGATTCGAGCAGCATATTCTCATCCGAAAATAGCATGAAGTGCTGGATCAGAATCTTTGCTGCTTCTTTGAGCGCGTCTTCGGGGTGAATAGATCCGTCCGTTGAAATGTCCAGCAAAAGCTTTTCGTAGTCAGTTTTTTGCTCTACCCGATAGTTCTCAATCGTATACTTTACGTTCTTGATCGGCGTGAAAATCGAGTCAACCGCGATCAAACCTACCGGCCCATCCGCTACTTTATTTTCCTCGGCATTCACATAACCACGCCCTTTGCCCACGTTGACTTCAATCTCCAACGTAACGGTACTTTCCATGTTGCAGATCACCAGATCAGGATTCAACACGGTGAAGTTGCTGGAAAAATTGGTGATGTCACCGGCGGTCAGTTGATCCTGTCCATTGATGACCATGAAGATCTTTTCTGAATCGCCTAGTTCCCCGGTCTTCTTGAAACGCACCTGCTTCAAGTTCAGGATAATCTCCGTAACGTCCTCTACTACCCCTTTGATAGTAGAAAACTCGTGCGAAACGCCTGAAAAACGGACCGACGTAATGGCATATCCTTCCAATGAGGATAATAGAATACGGCGTAAAGCATTACCAATGGTCACGCCGAAACCCGGTTCCAATGGCCGAAACTCAAAGGTGCCATCAAAATCCGTAGATTTCTGCATGATAACTTTATCAGGTCTTTGAAATGCTAAGATTGCCATGTAATTACTCTTATGTTTGTTTACAATATTTATATACACAGGAATAGCATCCCCGTTGGCGATGCTCTTCCTGTGTCATTTTATTTGGAGTACAGCTCGACGATCAGGTTCTCTTTGATGTTCTCAGGAATCTCCGTGCGCTCCGGATAGTTCAGGAACTTACCGGTCAAGTTGTTTGCGTCCCACTCCAGCCAGCTAAACTTATTGATCTTACGACCAGCCACGCTATTGGCAACCGCTTCAAGTGATTTCGAGCGTTCACGGACGGCAATCACGTCGCCCGGACGCAGGCTATAGGAAGGGATATTAACCACTTCTCCATTTACCGTGATATGCTTGTGTCCTACCAGTTGCCGTGCCGCAGACCGCGTAGGCGCGATACCCAGCCGGTAAACCGTGTTGTCCAACCGGGCCTCCAGCAATTTCAGGAAAACCTCACCGGTAATACCGTGTTTCGACGATGCCTTTGCGAACAGATTAGCAAACTGCCGCTCCAGCACACCATATGTATATTTTGCCTTCTGCTTCTCCAGCAGCTGAACCGCATATTCGGATTGTTTGCCCCGACGCTTAGAAGCACCGTGCTGCCCCGGAGGATAATTCTTGCGCTCCAGCGCTTTGTCAGGCCCGAAAATAGGTTCCCTGAATTTACGGGCAATTTTGGACTTTGGTCCTGTGTATCTAGCCATATTTATTGCTCTTTTAAAGTATCATTCAGCCTATAGCTGAAGAATCTTAGCTTTAAAAATCTGTTAATTACGTAATTATACCCGTCTGCGTTTAGGTGGGCGGCAGCCGTTATGCGGCAGTGGGGTGATGTCCCTAATGGCCGTCACCTCAATTCCGGTATTGGATAGTGTGCGGATGGCTGATTCCCTTCCCGCTCCGGGGCCTTTCACAAACACTTCAACTTTCCGCAAGCCCAGGTCGTGAGCTACCTTCCCACAATCAGACGCTGCTTGAGAAGCCGCATAAGGGGTATTCTTTTTTGAACCCTTAAAGCCCATTTTTCCAGCGCTGGACCAAGAGATCGTCTGCCCTTGGTTATTTGTAAGCGTAATAATGATATTATTAAAAGTAGCGTTGATATGCGCCTGACCTACAGGCTCTATGGCAACGATACGCTTCTTGCTTACTTTCTTAGTCTTCGCCATTGTATTCTTCTCAATTATTATTTAGTAGCCTTTTTCTTGTTAGCAACGGTTTTGCGTTTGCCTTTCCGTGTGCGGGAGTTGTTCTTGGTACGTTGGCCACGGACCGGCAAGTGCTTGCGATGGCGAAGGCCGCGGTAACAGCCAATATCCATCAGACGTTTAATGTTCAACTGAACTTCCGAACGGAGTGCCCCCTCAACTTTGATCTCCTCATTGATAATGTTACGGATGGCAGACAACTGGTCATCGTCCCAGTCCTGTACCTTCACATCGTAACCAATACCCGCCTTATCCAAAATGCGTTGGGCAGTAGAACGACCGATCCCGTAAATGTATGTGAGACCGATTTCTCCTCTTTTGTTTTTCGGTAAATCTATACCTGCGATCCTTGCCATATATTTTCTTCTGTTTTTATCCCTGACGTTGCTTGAACTTCGGGTTTTTCTTGTTGATTACAAACACTTTGCCTTTGCGGCGGATAATCTTGCAATCCGCGCTGCGCTTTTTAATCGATGCTCTGACTTTCATGATCTTATATTACTGAGAGCGACCTCCGTCGCTTCTATTTATACCGATATGTTATTCTTCCTTTTGTCAAATCATAAGGCGACATTTCCAGCTTCACACGGTCACCCGGCAGAATTTTGATGTAGTGCATCCGCATCTTGCCTGAAATGTGAGCGATAATCTCGTGTCCGTTTTCCAATTCTACGCGGAACATAGCGTTGGAAAGTGCTTCTTTAATGACTCCGTCTTGCTCAATTGAGGCTTGTTTCGCCATATAGTCTTGATTATTATCTAATTATACCCCCACACAAACAGGGATGCAAAGATAAGCAAAAAAAACTGAATGTCAACTCTTTTTACCTAAAACTTCTTCAATATATGCAAAAGTCGTCAATACCTCTGGAGACCCTTTATGTACAGCCACCATGTGCTCATAATGAGCAGAGGGTTTGCCATCAACAGTACTCACCGTCCATCCGTCATCCCAAAACTTGACGCCTGCTTTACCCTGATTGATCATGGGTTCGATACAGATCACGAGCCCTTCTTCAAGCTTAGGTCCTGCACCACGTTTACCATAGTTCGGTACTTCAGGTTTCTCATGCAACTTGAACCCTACACCGTGCCCTACCAGCTCTCGCACGATCCCATAGCCATATTTCGTAACGTGTTCCTGTACCGCGTAAGCAATATCACCGACGCGTTTACCCGCAACAGCCTGGTCGATACCCAATTGAAGCGATTCCAATGTCACGCGGAGCAGCTGCTTGACATCATCTGCTATTTCACCCACAGCAAAAGTATACGCTGAGTCGCTTATATAACTGTTCAATTCAACCCCGCCATCTACCGATACGATGTCGCCATCGCGCAACTCGTAATCACTTGGAATTCCATGCACCACCTGGTCATTAACCGAGATGCAGAGGGAATTAGGGAAGCCGTTATAATTCAGGAATGCCGGGCGACCGCCGTGATCGTTGATATAATCATAAGCCAGCTTATCAAGCGCCAGCGTTGTAACGCCTGGCCTGATTTCCTTGGCAATTTCACCAAGCAGCTGCGAGAGAACCGTTGCGGACTGCCGCAGCTGCTCGATGTCTTCGGCTGACTTATAATAAACTTTAGACATGCCAGGATTATATAACCGATTGCGTAGGACCGGACGCCACCGGAGTACGCCCTTTGATCCGGCCGGTTTTCATCAATCCGTCATAATGGCGCATCAGCAAGTGGCTTTCAATCTGCTGCAAGGTATCCAGTACTACGCCAACCAGAATCAGCAGTGATGTTCCCCCGTAAAAATGCGCAAACTGGTTATTTACACCAAACAGGCTTGCAATAGCCGGCATAATGGCGATGATAGCCAAAAACACAGCTCCTGGCAGCGTAATTTTAGATATCACACTATCGATATAGAAGTTAGTGGCCTGTCCAGGTTTTACGCCTGGGATAAAACCGCCGTTCTTCTTCATATCTTCAGACATCTGCTGCGGGTTAACCATGATAGCAGTATAAAAGAACGTGAACGCGATAATCAAGATCGCAAAAGTCACGTTATAAGCTACTGAGGTATAGTTGCTCAGCGATGTCAGAAAAGGCGATTGCAGGTTAGGGAAAAACTGGCTTAAGCTCATCGGCACAAACATGATCGCCTGCGCAAAAATGATCGGCATTACCCCTGCCGCATTCACCTTAAGGGGGATATATTGACGAACACCGCCATATTGTTTATTACCCACGATCTTTTTCGCATACTGTACGGGAATCTTGCGCACCCCCTGTACGATAAGGATCGTAAAAATGACCACAAAGAACAGCGCCACAAACTCCAGCAACAACGGAATAGGCCCCCCACCACCGGTGCTCATCCGCGAAAACCACTCTGCGGTAATCCCGCTCGGTAGCTGCGCAATGATACCCACCATGATAATCAGAGAAATACCGTTTCCGATACCTTTGTCCGTGATCTTTTCGCCCAGCCACATAACAAACAACGTGCCCGCGGTCAAAACGAACGCTGCCAATATAGTAAACATTGGGTCATCTATCATCTTGGCGTTTCCGTCAATTTGCGTGCGGACGTATGCAATTGACTGAACAAGGGTGATACCCAGCGTCAGGTAGCGGGTGATCTGATTCATCTTTTTACGCCCGCTTTCACCCTCCTTCTGCATTTTCTGGAAATAGGGCACGGCGATTCCCAGTAATTGGACCACAATGGATGCGGAAATATAAGGCATTACTCCCAGGGCAAATATGGCCGAACGGGAAAACGACCCGCCAGCGAACATATCCAGCAGACCCAGCAATCCTTCCTTTTCTTCTGTCTGAAGTGCTGCGGGATTGACACCGGGAAGCACTATATGGCACCCAATGCGATAGATTAACAGAAAAAGGAGCGTATTCAGAATACGCGTCCTTAAATCGTCAATCTTCCAAATATTGGTTAAGGTTGTGATCAGCTTCTTCATGTATTAAAGTTTTACAATCGAGCCCCCAGCCGCTTCAATCGCCTTTTGTGCGGTGGCAGAAAATGCATGTGCTTTTACTTCAATCTTGGATGTTAACTCTCCCCTGCCCAGGATCTTCACCACGTCGTTTTTGGAAGCCAGTCCATGCGACCGGAACGTATCGAAATCAATAGCGGTCAGGTTATATTTATCAACCAATCCCTGCAATACGTCCAGATTCACACCGACATACTCGACACGGTTCGGGTTTTTGAAACCAAACTTCGGCACCCGGCGTTGCAATGGCATTTGCCCGCCCTCAAAACCGATCTTTGTGCTGTGTCCGGAACGGGACTGCGCACCCTTGTGTCCGCGGGTGGATGTGCCACCACGGCCTGATCCTGTTCCACGGCCAATACGCTTCCTGTTCTTTACCGATCCGTCTGCGGGTTTTAGATTACTTAAGTTCATCTTGAATTTCTCTTTATGCTGCACCTTCGCTTTCACTATACAGGTACAACGATTAAACGTATTTTATACTTGTTCTATTGCCACCAGGTGATTCACCTTGCGGATCATCCCGATGATAGAAGGCGTGGCCTCCACCTCAACGGTATGGTTAATTTTGCGCAGTCCCAATGCCTGCATCGTACGCTTTTGGCGCTCACTGCGGTCAATGACGCTCTTTATTTGGGTAATTCTGATCTTTGCCATAATGATTATCCATTAAAAACCTTATTCAAATCCACCCCGCGCTGTTGCGCTACGGTATAAGCATCACGCATTTTCAACAGTGCATCGATTGTGGCTTTTACCACATTGTGGGGATTAGAAGATCCAAGCGACTTCGCCAATACGTCGGTCACACCGGCACTTTCCAATACAGCCCGCATCGCGCCACCGGCCAATACCCCGGTACCGTGTACCGCAGGCTTGATCAACACCTTACCGCCAGAATACTTACCATACTGTTCGTGCGGCACGGTACCTTTAATGATCGGTACCTTGATCAGGTTTTTCTTTGCGTCGTCGATGCCCTTGGTAATCGCTTCTGTCACCTCCTTCGCTTTACCCAATCCATAACCAACTACACCGTTCTCATCCCCCACCACCACGATGGCTGAAAAGCTGAACGTACGGCCGCCTTTGGTCACCTTGGCTACGCGCTGGATGCTTACCAAGCGATCTTTCAATTCAATTTCGCTCGACTTTATTCTTTTTATATTGCTTAATGACATGTTCTCGATGATTAAAAATCCAAACCGGCTTCGCGGGCACCTTCGGCCAATGATTTCACACGGCCATGGTACAAATACCCATTGCGGTCAAAAACTACTTTACTAATTCCGGCAGCCAATGCCTTTTCCGCAATCAGTTTGCCGACAGCCTTAGATTGCTCAACCTTGTTACCTGACACCGAGAAATCCTTAGCCAGGGATGATGCAGAAACCAGGGTAATCCCTGCCTTGTCATCAATCACCTGCGCATAGATGCCTTTATTGCTTCTGTATACAGACAAACGCGGACGCTCCGGTGATCCGGAAACGCGTTTCCTAATCCCTTTTTTAATGCGCGCCCTACGCGATACTTTATTTCCTGCCATGATCAACTCCTATTTTTTAGCGGCAGATTTGCCTGCTTTCCGGCGTAATTGTTCGCCAACAAATTTAATACCTTTTCCTTTGTACGGTTCCGGTTCGCGCAATGAACGGATCTTTGCGGCCACCTGTCCCAGCAACTGCTTGTCGATAGACTCCAACATAATAGTCGGGTTCTTTCCTTTCTCCGCGGTCGTTGTCGCCTTTACCTCTTTGGGCAGGATCATTACAACCTGGTGAGAAAAACCGAGTGTAAGCTCAAGCGTACTGCCTTGCGCACTTGCCCGGTAACCTACACCGACCAATTCCTGGGTAGTCTTGTAACCCTCAGTTACTCCGGTAACCATATTGTTCAGGAGGGCGCGGTACAGACCATGAAGCGCTTTGTGACGCTTTTGATCAGTGGGGCGCTTCACCAGTAACTGGCCATCTTCCTGAGTCACGACGATGTCCCGGTCCACTTGTTGCGTTAATTCACCTTTAGGCCCCTTCACCGTTACCAGATTCTTATCTGATACCGTAATCGTCACACCTGCAGGGATGGCGATGGGCGCTTTTCCAATTCTTGACATGTTGTACGTTCCTCCTGATTAATATACGTAACATAAAACCTCGCCACCGACATTCAGAAGACTTGCTTCCTTGTCTGTCATCACCCCTTTGGAGGTAGATAAGATGGCAATTCCTAAACCGTTCAACACACGGGGCATGTCGTCTACGCCTGCATATTTCCTCAGACCGGGCTTGCTCACACGTTTCAAGGTACGGATAGCCGGAGTCTTGCTCACAGGATGGTACTTCAGGGCGATCTTGATGGTGCCTTGAACGTTGTCATCCTCAAACTTGTAATTGGCAATGTAACCCTTGTCAAAGAGCACTTTCGTAATCTCTTTTTTGAGGTTCGATGCAGGAATTTCTACAACCCTGTGGTTGGCCTTGATGGCATTCCTTACTCGGGTAAGGTAATCCGCTATTGGATCTGTATTCATTTATTTGATTCATCTATGATAACGGTTTCCTTCAGCCACTGCCGCTTCCGGACCTTTTATCGGTTCATATTCTATATTTCTATTCGATGCAACGATCGCTTCGGCAGCCGGCAACCGGCAACCGATCTACCAAGACGCCTTCTTCACTCCCGGGATCTTTCCGGCAAGTGCCATCTCCCGGAAGGTTACCCGTGAAATTCCAAACTGGCGCATGTAACCTCTTGGGCGGCCTGTCAGCTTGCAACGATTATGCAGACGCACCGGAGAGGCGTTCTTTGGCAATTTATCCAAAGCCTCATAGTCCCCGGCAGCTTTCAATGCTGCGCGCTTTTCGGCATATTTAGCTACCAATTTGGCACGTTTGATCTCGCGTGCTTTGATTCCTTCTTTAGCCATTATCTGTAGTCGTATTTTGATTCTTGAATGGTAAACCAAATTGCTTCAACAATTCGAGAGCTTCGACGTCGGTTCCGGCGCTGGTCACAAAAGTGATGTCCATCCCCTGGATCTTGTTGATCTTATCGATGTCAATTTCAGGGAAAATAATCTGCTCGGTGATACCCAGCGTGTAATTACCCCGGCCGTCGAACCCTTTGTCATTTATGCCCCGGAAGTCACGGATGCGCGGCAATGCTACGGCGATCAAGCGATCCAGGAACTCATACATTTTATTGTCGCGAAGCGTCACCTTCACTCCGATCGGCATGCCTTTACGGAGTTTGAAGTTCGACACGTCCTTTTTTGATTTGGTTGCTACGGCCTTCTGACCGGTGATCAGCGTCATTTCATTGATCGCGTTGTCGATCAGCTTTTTGTCTGCTGTAGCGGCGCCGATACCTTGGCTCAACGCGATCTTTTCCAGTCGCGGAACTTGCATGACGCTTTTATATTGAAACTTCTCTTTCAGCGCGGTACGGATCTCTTCCCTATACTTCGCTTTCAATCTTGGTACGTACGTCATTAGTCAATCACCTCCCCTGATTTTTTCGCTACTCGAACGATTTTTTTCTTGCCGTTTTCTTCTACTACTTTACGTCCGATGCGGGTAGGTTCCCCGGTTTTCGGATCGATAAGGGCAAGGTTAGAAATATGGATAGACGCTTCCTTTTCAACGATGCCCCCATTCGGGTTGGCCGCGCTCGGTTTAGTATGCTTCTTAACCAGATTCACCCCTTCCACGACAGCCCTGTTTTCGGCTATCAGTACCTCCAGCACCTTACCTTGTGCACCTTTGGAGTTGCCAGAAATGACTTTCACCAAATCTCCGGTACGGATCTTAAGCTTATGCTTTGTTGTCTTTGTCTGTCCCATAATTATAATACCTCCGGTGCTAGTGATACGATTTTCATGAACTGCTTTTCACGCAATTCCCGGGCAACCGGGCCAAAGATACGTGTACCGCGGGGTTCATCCTGATTGTTCAACAATACAGCGGCGTTGTCATCAAAGCGGATATATGAACCGTCTTTCCTGCGGATCTCCTTCTTTGTCCTTACCACCACCGCCTTGGTTACCGTTCCTTTTTTGACGTTTCCAGAGGGCAAAGCACTTTTAACGGTTACAACGATTTTATCACCGATAGAAGCGTAACGCTTGCCGGTACCGCCCAATACACGGATCACTAATACTTCCTTAGCCCCGCTATTGTCGGCTACATTGAGTCTTGATTCCTGTTGTACCATGTTACTTAGCCCTTTCTAAAATTTCTACTAACCGCCAATTTTTGGTCTTGCTCAGCGGACGCGTTTCCATGATCAACACCGTGTCGCCGATACCGCAGGTGTTATTCTCGTCATGAGCTTTGAATTTGGTAGTCTTCTTCACGAACTTACCATAGATGGGGTGTTTCACTTTCCGTTCAACGGCCACCACAATGGATTTATCCATCTTATTGCTAACTACCAAGCCGATTCTTGTTTTTCTTAAATTTCTTTCCATTTCGACTTTGATTTTATGCCTCAGCGGCTGTTTCAGTTGCAGTTGCGGTCTGCGCAGCAGCCTGCTCTGCCTTCCTGCGTTTTGTCAACTCCGTCATCAACCGCGCAATAGTCTTGCGTGTATATTTGATCCGGTTCGGATTTTCAATCGCTGAAACAGCATGTGCAAATTTCAGTTTGGTGAGTGCGACCTTTTCCTCTGCGATCTTGGCCACCAACTCTTCCGTTGATAATTCTACGATTTCTGAATTTTTCATTGTTATACTCTATTAAGCTGGATACTTGCTAAAGGAACTTGCTGGTAACGGCAACAAGCCCGGCTGCAAGCAGCGCCAACGTATTATGCTTAACCTACGTAATCTCTACGTATTACAAACTTGGTTTGTACCGGCAGCTTCTGTGCGGCGAGGCGCAATGCTTCCTTGGCTACTTCCAAAGGCACACCCTCAGCCTCAAACAGCATCCGGCCCGGGCGCACAACGGCTACCCAATATTCGGGAGCACCTTTACCTTTACCCATCCGGACTTCGGCGGGCTTCTTGGTTACGGGCTTGTCCGGGAAAACGCGGATCCACACCTGTCCCTCCCGTTTCATATAGCGGGTTACCGCGATACGGGCCGCTTCGATCTGGCGGCTTGTAATCCAGGCCGGCTCCATCGACTTGATGCCGAACGAACCGAAAGCCAACTCAGACCCGCGGGTCGCGTTGCCTTTCATCCGGCCCTTCTGCATCTTCCTGAACTTTGTTCTTTTTGGCTGTAACATGTTCGTATCTTGTTAATGCTTTCTTCTTATCAATCTAATCCTTAACCCCGGCTGCCTCCGCGGTTTCCGCCACGACGGTCACCGCCGCCACGGCGTTCACCACCACGACGGTCACCACCGCCGCCACGGCGTTCACGCCGTCCTTCAGGTGCCTCACCGCGGGTTTTTACACCGGATGTCTGGCCTACGTTAGGTGACAGATCACGCTTCCCGTAGACTTCGCCCTTGCAGATCCACACTTTCACGCCGATCTTGCCATAAGTGGTCAATGCTTCCACCAGGGCGTAATCGATATCCGCGCGGAACGTATGCAGTGGAACGCGTCCTTCTTTATATTGCTCAGTACGCGCCATTTCCGCGCCGCCTAAACGGCCTGAGCACATTACCTTAATACCCTCTGCACCCATGCGCATGGTTGACGCAATCGATGTCTTCATCGCACGACGGAAAGAAATACGCGCTTCCAACTGCTTGGCAATGCCTTCAGCAACCAGATGAGCTTCCAATTCCGGACGCTTGATCTCGAAAATGTTGATCTGAACATCCTTTTTGGTCAATTTCTTCAACTCTTCCTTGATCTTATCCACTTCCTGTCCGCCTTTGCCGATTACAATTCCCGGACGCGCCGTATGAATCGTTACCGTAATACGTTTCAACGTACGCTCGATAACAACCTTTGATACGCCTCCTTTAGCAATACGGACCGATAGGTATTTCCTGATCTTCTCGTCTTCAACTAATTTATCGGAATAGTTCTTGCCTCCGAACCAATTGGAATCCCAACCCTTGATGATCCCTAATCTGTTACCTATTGGATTTGCTTTTTGTCCCATTACTTGATAAATTAGTTTTGTGCTACGTTGTTTTTACTGTCAACTACCAAGGTAACGTGGTTCGAACGCTTCCGGATACGGTACCCGCGGCCTTGCGGTGCCGGACGCAGCCTTTTCAGCTGACGGCCGCCATCGACGAAAGCTTCCTTGACAAACAATTCGCTTTCTTCAACAGACTTATCTTCATTCCTTGCTTCCCAGTTCTTGATTGCTGAGAGCAACAGTTTCTCCACACGGATCGCTGCTTCCTTGTTGGTATGTTTAAGGATATATAGAGCGTGTTCCACCTTTTCACCGCGGATGAGGTCAACGACCAGACGCATCTTACGCGGCGAGGTAGGGCAGTTTACTAGTTTGGCAGTAGAAGCTCCTCCTACCTGAGCCTTTTCCTGCTCTTTGCGCTGTTTGATAATAACAGACTTCTTTAGTTTTCGTGTTGCTTCCATTGCCTATTACTTTTTCTTTTCTGCGTGGCCCCGGAACGTACGCGTAGGCGCAAATTCACCGAGCTTATGTCCTACCATATTTTCCGTTACATACACAGGGATGAACTTGTTGCCGTTGTGTACAGCGAACGTATGGCCAACGAAATCAGGAGAGATCATGGACCGGCGGGACCAGGTCTTGATAACTGACTTCTTGTTTGTTTCATTCATAGAAAGAACCTTTCTTTCTAAGTTGTGGTCGATATAAGGACCTTTTTTAATTGAACGAGCCATTATTTCTTCCTTCTCTCAATGATGTAACGATTCGATGCTTTCTTCAAACTACGGGTCTTGTAACCTTTAGCCAGCAATCCTTTGCGTGAGCGCGGATGCCCACCGGATGCGCGGCCCTCGCCACCACCCATCGGGTGATCGACCGGGTTCATTGCCACACCGCGTACACGCGGCCGGCGGCCCAACCAACGTTTCCTACCTGCCTTACCCAACACCTCATTGGCTTTTTCAGCGTTTGATACCGACCCGATGGTTGCCAAGCAGCTTGCCAATATCATGCGGGTCTCGCCTGAAGGCAGTTTAATGATGGCGTACTTGCCGTCGCGGGCAGACAGTTGAGCATAAGTGCCCGCGCTGCGCGCGATGGAACCACCTTGTCCGGGATTCAATTCGATATTGTGGATAATGGAACCCAGCGGGATATTCTGCAACGGCAACGTATTGCCGATTTCGGGTGCTACGCTATCGCCTGAGACAACCGTCTGTCCCACCTGCAGTCCCTCCGGCGCTATAATGTAGCGCTTTTCTCCGTCTACGTAGTGCAGCAATGCAATGCGTGCAGAACGGTTCGGATCGTACTCAATCGTGGCAACTTTTGCGGGGATATCTTTTTTATCGCGTTTAAAATCTATCAATCGGTATGCTTTCTTGTGTCCCCCACCGATGTAACGCATAGTCATTTTACCGGAACTATTTCTACCGCCTGACTTCTTCAGCTTCACAACCAACGACTTTTCAGGAACGTTGGTGGTGACATCCGAATAGTCTCCGCCTACTCTGAAACGGGTGCCAGGGGTAACCGGTTTGAATCTTTTAACTGCCATCTCTAATTATATAGTACTGTAAAAGTCAATCGTTTCGCCATCTTTAATCGTGATGATGGCCTTTTTATACTTCGGGGTTTTTCCCGACACAAATCCAGCTTTGGTATAGCGGTTTTTTGCTTTACCTGCGACCACGATAGTGTTCACGGCTACAACAGTTACCCCGAACATCTGTTCCACGGCCTGCTTGATCTGTATCTTGTTTGCCCTCGGGTCTACCTTAAAAGCGTACCGGTTAGATTTCTCGGTAAGCAGTGACGCCTTTTCGGTCAATACGGGTTTCTTAATGATTTCCATATTACTTGGCAAATGCCTCCTCCAATGTTTTGACAGAAGCCGTGGTCAACAAAAGCTTGCCCGCATTCAGTACGTCATACGTATTCAATTGAGCGGCAGTGATTACCTTTGCTTTCTTAAGGTTTCTGCTTGATAAATACACGTTGTTATTTTGCTCGGCCAACACCAAAAGGGTCTTCTCTTCAGCCACCTTCAGGTTGCTAACCAAGTTGGTGTAGTTCTTGGTTTTGATCGAGTCGAAGTTCACATCATCCAATACGACAATGTTATTTTCTTTGGCCTTGTAGCTCAATGCGGATTTACGTGCCAGCGCTTTAAGCTTCTTGTTCAGCTTGAAGCTGTAGTCGCGGGGCTGCGGACCGAAAACCCGGCCACCGCCATTGAACAATGGAGATTTGATGTTCCCTGCGCGGGCGCCGCCCGTTCCCTTTTGCTTATGCAGTTTGCGGGTAGAGCCGGCGATTTCATTCCGTTGTTTGGATTTATGGGTTCCCTGACGCTGATTAGCGAGGTATTGCTTTACATCCAAATAAATTGCATGGTCATTGGGTTCCACCCCGAATACCGATTCAGGAAGTTGCACCTTGGCACCTGTTTCTTTACCTGATATATCTAAAACGTTAACTTCCATCTCCTTATTTATCTACGATTACGTAAGAACCTTTGGCTCCGGGTATGGATCCGCTCACTACCAACAGGTTCTGGTCGGCATAAACCTTCAGCACCTGCAGGTTTTGAACTTTCACCCTTTCACCCCCTGTACGGCCCGCCATGCGCATACCTTTGAATACGCGGGAAGGCCATGAAGAAGCACCCAGGGAACCGGGGGCGCGAAGACGGTTGTGCTGACCGTGGGTAGCACCGCCCACACCACCGAAACCATGACGCTTCATTACGCCCTGGAAGCCTTTACCTTTTGAAGTGCCGACAACGTCCACGTACTCTCCTTCTTCAAAAATCGAGACAGTCACCAGGTCGCCCAGCGTTTTCTCGTCGGGGAAGGTTTTGAATTCTACCAATTTACGCTTGGGCGTAGTCTTCGCTTTGGCGAAGTGCCCTTTCAAAGGGGCCGGCGTGTTCTTCTCTTTTGCTTCATCGTAAGCAAGCTGAACCGCGGAATAGCCATCCTTTTCCTCCGTGCGTATCTGCGTTACCACGCACGGGCCAGCTTCGATCACCGTACACGGAATATTCTTTCCGTTGGCGTCATAAATGCTGGTCATTCCTACTTTTTTACCAATAATTCCTGACATGTTTTTATTTATCTATTAACGTCCATCGAAGCAGTAGGGCTTCGCTCAAGACATACCATCCCCTCAAAAGGGAGGGCAAAGATAGGAAACTTACTTTAAGTATCAAACAGTTAGTGAATTATTTTTTTATTTTATTGCCGCATCCCGTTATTACCTGACCCGCACCTGCTTCGCCCCTGATCCGCTCCTTGTCCGCTGCTTGTCCGCTGCCCGAGCGGAAAACGAGCGGAGGAGCACCGAAGAACGAGCGGAGAAGCAGCGGAGAACAAGCGGAGGAGCAGCGGAGAAAGTACCTCTCAGGTATTAAGCAGGTACGGAGCGGGTACGCAGCCCGGGCGGAGAAACAGCGGAGCGGCACCGAAGCAGCTCAGCCGGAACCACCCGGCTGAGCCACCCGGCGTCTACCCTCAGGACCGTACCTCAAACAATGGCTTACCTTCCAGCAACCGTCTGTACCGCATCAGTGCCTCAATATAATAATAATCGGCATAGGTGAGCGGCACATCGATCTCTCCACCGTGGGGGATGGAACCCACGCTATGTTTCAGGATAAATCCGCCATTGGTACCGATTCCGGCTTTGTACGGCTCCGCGGAAAGGCTCTGCAGCATCTTTTCCGCCTTTGCCAGATACAACGCGCTTTCCTCGCCCTCAGTGTGCGTACTCAGTTCAATCAGTGCCGATGCCAGGATAGAAGCAGAGGAAGCGTCCCGATAGGTTTTGTACTGAGCAGCATAGGGGCTATCATCCGGCAGATCCGGTGCATTGAAATCCCAATAAGGGACCAGGTCTTCCGGCATATTTGGGTGATTTAAGATAAACGATGCAACGTTCTTTGCAAAATCAAGGTAACTCCGCTCACCGGTTTCCCGGTACATCATTACATAGCCATACAAACCCCAGGATTGTCCGCGCGCCCATGCAGACTCGTCATAAGCACCCTGCGCAGTCTTTTTAGCCACCACGCTGCCGTCTTCCGGGTTGTAGTCGACCACGTGATACGAACTATAATCCGGACGATAATGGTTCTCGATGGTTGTGTTGGCATGCGTTATGGCAATATCGCGGAACTTCGGGTCTCCGCTCATTCTGGACGCCTGGGTAAGGAATTCCAGGTTCATCATGTTGTCAATGATTACCGGATATGTCCATCCCTCCCATGACCGTATGGCTTTGACTGTCGGATTGTACCGGCTGATCAATGATTCCGCGCCGGTAAGCAGGATCTCCTTGTATGCGGCCGAGTCGTCGGTCAACCGGAGCGCATTGCCGAAACTGCAATAAAGCATGAACCCCAGGTCATGGGTCCCTTTATTATGCTTCTCCTTTTCCAGGATCTGCAGTTTATCTTTTGCCAGCTGCAACAAGCGCTCCTCTCCGGAATATTCATAAAGGTAGAGGAGCGACCCCGGGTAAAAGCCAGAAGTCCACCATTCAGTACCTGAACTGACACTCGTATCCCCCTGGAAGGTCTTAGGCATCCGGTCATCCGGAACGCTATCAGCCAGCACCAAGATCTGCGCTTTAGCGTCGTTCAGTTGCTGTTCGATAAATTCCCTGCTGAGCGAAAGGCCTTTTCGCTGTTCTGCTGACGGGTTCTGGCATGCGGATATTGCCACGGCACCAGCCAAGGCGGTGGCCATAAACGGTCTAAGAAGAGATTTCATAATCATTAGATTTCATAATTGCGGCAAGCATTTCACCTGCTGTGTCAAAAATACCGTTTAGCACTCAAACGCGCAAACGTTTACGCAATTTTTCCATTCAACGGTTTCCCAATAGTATGTAGATAGCGATCGTAATGATAACCAGTATCGCAGCAAAGGGCCGCGTGTACCGCCAACCTTCCATCGGAACCGGCGGCATCTCCGTTTCTTTATCTACATCACGCCTCGGCGGATAAAAGTGCGATACTCCGAACATCACGGCCATATTGAGCAGGAACTCAATACCCCATATGTGTACAAAATGGATATCCACATCAAAAATGAACGTGCACAGCACGTAAAAAGCCAATCCCGTAAAGAGTGCCGCTTTCGCCCCCTGCGCTGATATCTGCTTAAAAAAGAAGCCGCCGATCATGATGGAGGCTATAGGAATAAAGAAAATCCCATTCAATTCCTGAAGCAACTGGTACAGTCCTTCCGGTGCATTGGCCACAAAGGGTGCCGCCACGATGGCTATCACCGCCAACAGGGTCGCCATGGCCCGTCCCGTCCATACCAGCCGCCGGTCCGCGACGTCTTTGCGGATCAGACGCTTATATACATCTATACTGAAAATGGTTGAGGCGCTGTTGAGGACCGCATTGAACGTGCTCAATACCGCCCCGACAACAACAGCTGCAAAAAGTCCCCACAGTGGCACCGGCAGCACGCGCTTGATAAGCGCCGGATAAATGCTGTCCGGATTATCATAATAGGCGGTGCTGAAATAGTAATAACCTATGACACCGGGCAATACAATAATAAAAGGAACCAGCAGCTTGAGCAGGCCGGTATACAGCAGACCCTTTTGTGCTTCCTTCAAATTCTTCGCTCCCAGCACTCGCTGTACAATTGTTTGGTTCATGCACCAAAAATAGAGCTGGTTGATTACCAACCCGGTAAACAGCGTACTGAACGGGAGGACCGAATCGGCATCCCCGATCACATCAAACTTTCCGGGACTATTTTCGAAAACCTTCACCATCCCGTCAGCGGGATTACCGTTGCCGATCTGGTACAAGGCCAGGACCGGCACGAGCAGGCCGCCGAGAAGCAGGCCGTATCCATAGATCACATCAGATATGGAGACCGCCTTCAGTCCGCCGATGATGGCGTAGGCCGCACCGACGGCACCTACGACAGCCACCGTAATCCACATCCCTTCCTTTTTACTGACACCCAGCAATTCCGAAATATGGAACAGGCTTTCCAGATTAATTGCGCCGGTATACAGCACGATGGGCAGTAAGGTAACCGCAAAAGACACCAGTAAGAACAAGGCTATCAAAGACCGGGTTCCTTTGTCAAACCGCCGTTCCAGATATTCCGGAATAGTGGTCAACCCCATACGCAGGTACCTGGGCACAAAATAGACTGCCGCCACGATGAGCGCCAATGCCGAAGTCACTTCCCAGGCTATAATGATGAAGCCATTTTTGTAGGCTGAGCCATTCATACCCACCAGGTGCTCCGTGGAAATGTTGGTCATGATCATAGACGCGGCAATCACAGGCCCGGTCAGACTCCGTCCGCCCAGGAAATAGCCGTCACTGGTGCGCAGATTGTCCCGGCGCATACGGTACCAGACATATAGTCCTACAAAAAGCGTAAGTCCCAGGAACGTAAGCCCGGCCATCAGCAAGGAAGACGGATGCATACCAACAGTAGTTTAAGTATTACAGCCGCGCAATAAACGACAAATGGCGGAAACATGCAAGAATCCGCCATCGCATTAATACAATATGACACTAAAACAGCAGTGCGCCTCAATACACATCAACTACCACCGGCAGATGGTCCGACGGATAGCGCTGATCCTTGGCATCGGTCAAGACGGCATATTTCCCTACGCTGAAGTGTTTGCTCACAAATACGTAGTCTATGCGGTGCTTCATAGGGGCCGTAAACCGGAAGCCGTTGCTCGTACCCACAGGACCATAGGGAGGTTGTTCGGTCGCCTCGTAAGCATCGCGCAGAATGCCCCCCATACCCTTGATCTGCTCTGTATCCGGCGTGGAGTTAAAATCCCCTGTGCAGATAACCGGTGCATCACCCGCTATCTCGCGGATTTTGGCTACCATTAACTTCCCGGATTCGCGGCGTGCCACCACGCCTTGGTGGTCAAAATGCACATTGAATACATAAAACGCTTTACCGCCATTGTCCCTGTCACTGAACTTCGCCCACGAACATATGCGGTTGCAGCAGGTAGCGTCCCACCCCAGACCCGGCTTCTCGGGGGTCTCACTGAGCCAGAAGTTTCCGGAATCGATCACGCTGAAGCGGTCCCTCTTATACAGAATTGCTGAATGCTCGCCAGCCTGCTTCCCATCGTCACGCCCTGCACCGAAATAGGCGTATCCGGGCAGTTCAAGCAGGTCCTGCAGTTGGTGCCGGAAGCCTTCCTGTGTACCCACGATGTCAAAATCGTGGTAACGGATCAGGGCTTTCACGTTTTCCTTGCGGTGGGGCCACGCGTTCAGGCTGTCCCTTGGCGTATCCATGCGCAGGTTATAGCTGGCAATCCGCATTCCGGTGCCTCGCTCAGTCTGACCGAACACCTCTCCTGCCATCAGGCAGGTTACCATTATCAAAATATGTGCTCTCATATCACTTAATTATTCGGATTTACCATCCGGGGTTCTGTCCTAAGTTCGGGTTCCGCTCCAGGTCGGCTTGCGGAATAGGGTACAAATATTTCTTGTCTTCCCACTGCCGCTCGCCCGGGTTGTAAATCAGCTCACCGTAAGTACCGTTGGAAAGCCAGCGCCGCCCCACCGCTGTGCTCGGTGAAACGTCCACCATCACCACTGACGGATTTGACGGTGCCGGCGCAGTTCCTTGGTAAAAGCAGACGTCCATGATGCCATCCCCGTTAAGATCCTGTTCACCAAGTTTGGCCACGTAGATCCCGTTCATCGGTGCCTCTTCAAACAGCTCTCCGATGTGCCAGCGTTTTAGATCATCAGGACGCAGCCCTTCAAAGGCCAGCTCAATGGTCCGCTCGCGCATCACCTCAAGCAATACCGGATCGGTGAACTTACCCAGGTAGTAGCTCACCAGGTAAGGGTCCGCCTGGGTTGGCATGGTAGTAAGCGTCGGCCCTGTTATACACGCCCTCCGGCGCAGCGCTCCTATGGTCGCCGTCCATTCAGCATTGTTCATTTGTCCCAGTTCGGTAAGCGCTTCAGCTTTATTCAGCAGCACTTCACCCCAACGCATGATGATATGCGCATTATCATTGCGGCTTTCATCGTCGTAAGGGAAGCGCTCGTCATAACACCATTTGATTGGTTGATAACCGGTATACGACTGGCTGAAGTTGGGTGGAGCAACTACCGGTACCCCGTTTTCGGTACGGTGATAATCGCCCAACCGGATGGTCTGTTTCAACCGCAGGTCGCGGCTTTTTACCTCATCCACAAATGGCATGGTCCTGTAGTTGGGGTCAGCCGTAAACGGCGTACCGTCCAGTTTGAGATAGGTATTCACAAACTGGCGGGTCAGGCTGGGCCGGCTACCGTAAGTGGGGCTGATAAAGCGGCGGTTTGCGGAACTGAATACCTGCAGGGTCGGGTCGAGCACCACTGCCAATATCGTCTCATCGGCATAGGGAATGCGGGTAATGAACAACTCCCGGTAGGAAAGCTCCGGGTTTGGGCCCTCGTGCAGTGTAAAGCCAGTAATGGCATTGGCAGCATCGACCACCTCCTGATACCATGCGGCCGCAGTACTTTGCATATTGTAATCGGTATGGTACTTCCGGAATGACGCTTCGTAAAGGCAGATGCGCGTTTTGTAGGCCCTGGCCACGTTCTGTGTGATCCGTGTACTGGAGGGGTCGCTGGTGAGGGTAATGTGCTCGATGGCGTAGTCCAGATCTTCCAGCACGCGGTCCATTACGTCAAACCGGCTATCCCGCGGAGCCTTCAATGTCAGCGTGTCGGAAACCTCTATCGTACGGTCTATCCATGGCACATCGCCGAAACGCTTCACCTTGTCGAAATAGAACAGGGCGCGGAAGAAACGGGCCACACCGATATAGTGTTCTTTTCCGCTTACGGTACTGCCCTCTGCATTCTCGATAAAGTAGTTGATGTTCCGCAGGTTCGACCAGCTCCAGCCGCTGCTGGTAATTGGACTCAGGGCATTGGGTGCCAGATAGTCGTCCACCCCGTTTCGGGCCACGAAATCAGATGTATTGTCTATGGCAAATACCCCGTCGTAAGGCGTGGGCAGGTTATCGTAAAAGGAGTTCACATACAGCTCCATCCCGCTGGCAGATCCAAAAATGGCTTGATTCGTAGCGGTGGCCACCGGCATTTCATCCAGCTCACAGGCAGCGACAGAGACCAAGGTCAGCGCGGCCGCGAAATAATTAAATAACTTCATAACAATATTCCCCTTGGTTTAAAAGTTAATAGATAACCCGAATGAAATAGCCTTCATCATCGGGTAGTTATATCCGTCACCGCTGTTACCCCCACTGAGGTCCCTGTCGGATCCATAGATGCTGGTGACATCCGTATCCCGTGTCCATTTATACATGGGCGACCAGGTCCACAGGTTTTCCGCAGAGACGTATACTTTCACGTCCGTTGCGCGGAATTTTGACACAAACCGCGTGGGCAGGGTATATCCCAGCTGGACATTGCGCAGACGTATATAGGCGGCATTCTGAAGGTACCGGTCATTCGGCACGTTCAGGGCACGCCCGGTTCCCTGGGCGATATAACCTACCAGACGTGGCAGATAGGCATCAAAATTGCCAAGCTCCGGCCTGAACATATTGTCTTCATGCCATGCCGGATACTGATTATACGGACGGTTATACTGACCCCAGAACCGCGCCTCGGCAGAGGGATAGTAATCTTGTTTGAGCACGCCTTGAAAAAACGCTGACAGAAAAATACCGTTCCAGTCCCCGTTCAGATTAAACCCGTAACTATAACGGGGCTCGGAATTGCCTATGATAGATTTGTCACCCGGATTGTCGACCGTATTCTCGCCCTGGTAAATGATGTCATCCCCGTCCAGGTTCCTGAATTTGAGATCACCCGGATAGTTTTTACGGGTGTTGGTATTGGGTATATTGGCCTGACTTGGTGAGCTGGCTATCTCCTCCTCCGAGCGGAAAAGCCCTTCCACCTGATAACCCCATATCTCGCCTATGCGCTGCCCTGCGTAGTGGTCATCCAGCCGCTTATCAGGGTTATTGTATTTGGTCACGATCGCGCGGTAGTCTGACATCACCAGCCGCACATCATAGTTGAATGGCTTACCGCTCATGGCGAACTGGTCCCTCCAGGTCAGCGAGACTTCCCAGCCGGTTGTCTCCAGATCGGCATAGTTGCCCTTCGGTACCGTCGTGCCATATATGGCAGGCAAGGTGGGTCCCGTCGTAAACATGTCACTGGTCCAGCGGCGGTAGAGATCACCCACGAAGGACAGCCGGTTGTTCAGGCTGGAAAACTCCAGCCCAAGGTTGCCGGTGGTTGAAGTCTCCCAAGTCAGGCCTGCAGGAACCACGCCTGGCTGTCTCGTAACCTGCGGACGCACACCATTGATGATCCGGCCGGATTGCGTGATCGCAAAGTTCTCCGTAAAGGAATAGGGAGCAATGTTCCCGTTGCCCAGAGAGCCGTATGAAGCCCGGAACTTCACATTAGACAACACTTTGGGGCTTACACGCCAGAACGCCTCTTCGGAAATGCGCCATCCAATGGAAGCTGAAGGAAAAAAGGCCCATTGCTGATCAGTAGGAAACTTGGATGACCCGTCATAGCGGCCATTGATCTCCAGCAGGTAGCGCTCGCTGAAATTATAGTTGACGCGAAAAAAACCGCCTGCTATCTTCCATTTCTCGTATCCTCCCTCTGTCGTGATGCTCTGGCCCAAGGCCAGGTTAATGTCATCAGCATCCTCGTAAACAATCCCGTTGCGCTGCGTGGTGAGGTTCTTGTAAAGCGATTGCTCGTAGTTGAAACCCGCCAGCAGGTTCAGGTTATGCACCGAATTAAATGACTTCGCATAATCGGCATAAACGTTCGTGGCAATATATTCAGTGGTTTGCCGGCGCTCCTGCAGGTCGTTGGTATTGGTGCCGGTATAACCGGTTACACCTTGGTAACGGCTGTACGGCACCTGTACCCGGTTCTGCTGAGAACCGATATCGGTATTCTGGAACGTGAAATCAGACCTCAGTGTCAGGCTTTTATCGAAAAACTCAGCTTTTGCCCCTACCCGGTTTTTCAGGAAGCGGCGATTGATATCGTTTCCGTTGCGGCCAATGTAATAGTCACCCACCGTATAGGCCGCAGGGAATGACAGCGTGCCGTCCGGATTCAGCAAAGGAGCCAGCGGATGTCCCTCATCGGCCATGTTGCGCCAAATACCGCTCCCCTCGCCCACGTTCAATGGCTGATGATAGTTCATATTGGAAAACTCGGTATTGTTCTCCACGGATAGCCAAGGTGTCAGCTGAATGCTTCCTTTGGCCCTCAGGTTGTACATGCTGTAAGTATCTGAATTATAACGGAACAGCCCGTCTTGGCCGTTGTATCGGCCGCTGATATAAAATGCAGATTTGTCGTTTCCGCCGGACAGCGCCAGATTATGATCCTGAGCCATAAACCTGTCCTTATGCAGCTCCTCGTACCAGTCCGTGCTATAGTAATATTGATATTCACCGGTAGCCGGATCCACCTCTACCCGTGGCAGCGACGGATCTTCCCATCTGCGTTTGATCTCGGCCAGGTAAGACGGTGAGAATGGCAACGTTTTATTGACCGCGGTAGGCGTGTTTCCGTTATCGTTCCACCGGGACCATGCGTCGCTGAAACCCTGGGCCCAGGGATACGACTCGGTGATGTTGTCGGGCACCGCAGTAGGTGACTTAATGGAGAAATTATTGGAATAGCTAATAGAAGTCCGGCCTTCCTTAGCAGACTTTGTCGTAATCAACACAACACCAAAAGCAGCTCTTGCGCCATAGATTGAAGCAGACGCCGCATCTTTAAGTACTGAAACGCTCTCTATATCGTTTGGATTCAGCATGCGCGGGTCCCCTTCAACACCATCGATGAGGATGAGGGCACTGCCACCCTGACCGATGGACGTAGTTCCGCGGATATTAAATGCAGGAGACTGAGTCGGTTTGCCGTCAAGCATCTGGATATTCAGGTTCGGCACGGCGCCCACCAGCCCTTGGGAGATATTGGGAATCGGACGGTTCTGGAACACCTCGCTGCCCACCTGATCCACCGCTCCGGTAAGGTTGATTTTACGTTGTGTCCCATAGCCGACCACCACAACTTCATCCAGCGCTCCGCTGTCTTCCGCCAGCACGAAATTTGTTTCAACCGTTACGCCGGCTTTGACCGTGACCGTCTGTTGCTGGCTGACATAAGAAATGTACGAGGCCGTAAGGGTATACTCACCCGGCTCAATGGAAAGCGAGTACAGACCATCCCCGTCTGTGGCCGCAGTCTGCGGCTGTCCGGTGATCCGGACACTGGCACCGGATAGCGGGGTGCCTTCCGCGTCTGTCACCCGTCCTGTGATCCGTCCGGCTTGCTGGAAACCATGCGGGGAAGCCGTGGCGAACGGCCCGCCCATCATGGTTAAAAACCCGATCAACGCACATAACAAGCGTGATTTCCGTGTACGCAATAGTAGTTTATCCATCATTTTTTGGCAGTTTGAATTACGGCGCAATGATACCGCATGCGTGCCACACTACTATTAAGCGAACATGAAGTTTAGCCGTCGTCAGCGTTAAGTTTGAAACCGCCGCGCAGATTCATCACGTAGACATCCGGCGCACCAGGTCAACCGGGCAAACCACCGGCGTACCCGGCTCCGGAAGGGGTTGGTCCGTGCCCCGCCTCAGCGCACCGATCAGCGTATCGGCCACCTTATCGGCTACTTCATTCGGATATTGTTCAATGGAGGTAATGGCAGGAGTAATGATGGAAGTCCTCGGATCGTTGGAATAACCAAGCACTTTCAGCTCATCAGGGATCCGGATACCGCGTTCACGGGCAAACTCCACGGCGGCGATCGCGGTGGTATCATTGGCAGCGAACAATCCGTCAGGCATCACGTCACCGGAGAAAAGTTCTCTTAAGCTGTTCCACGCATGCTCGGCGGTCAGTTCCTGGTGGAAAACCCAATCGTCACGCAGGACAAGGCCGTGTTTGGCCAGCGCATCAATGAAACCGCGGCTACGCTCCTGATAGATGCTGCATGACAGCGGTCCACAAATATAGGCTATCCGCCTGCAACCGGCCTGCACCAAGTGATTGCCTGCGAGCAGCCCTCCGCGGTAGTCGTCTCCCCTGACGATGTATGCCGGTGTACCGTTGGCTGGCACCCGGTCATAAAATACCAGCGGAATTCCCTGCTGCAAAAAGCCATCAAAATGGGAAATATCTTCGGTATACAGTGTAAGCGATACCACAAGCGCATCCACCCGCGCTGAATAGAGCGAATTGGCCAATTCCTTTTCCAGGCTCACCGAATCATTGGACTGGCAGATCATCAGGTTATAACCCGCGGCCTGCAATTGCCGTTGCAAAGAAGTGATAAAAAAAGAGTGGAAATACATTGAGATCCGCGGAACAATAAGCCCGATAATGTTGGAGCGCCGGTTCCGTAGGGATGAAGCCATGCTGTTGTGCCGGTAACCCATTTCCCTGGCCATGGCTTTCACGCGTTGGCGGGTTGCCTCGCTGATGCGCGAATGATCATTCAATGCCCTGGAAACCGTGGCCGGGGAAATACCCAATGCCCTGGCGATATCTACGATACTGTTTTCAGACTTCGGTTTCTTCGGTGTCATTCTATTTGCCAAGCACCCAAAACAACATTAATTTCCTTGAAAAAGCAAATCGGGATTTGGCGGTTAGCGGGTTGATGCATAGTTTTGTGCCAAAGACTGCCATCCATGCTCACCGTCAGTGCCCTTTACATTTACCCCATCAAGTCGCTTGGCGGCATTGCGTTGACGGAGGCAGCAGTAAGCGACCGCGGTTTCCTCAATGACCGCCGCTGGATGCTCATTGATGAACAAAACCGCTTCATCAGCCAGCGGGAACAGCCGCAGCTCGCCCTATTCCGGGTACAACTGGAAAAAGATGGTCTTATGATAAACCACCCCGATGCCGGAAATCTTTCCGTGCCTTTTCATCAAGCGGGTAAAACGGCCATAACCGTCAGCGTCTGGGATGACAACTGTGACGCCCTGTTGGCTGAACAGCATGCCCACAAGTGGTTTTCGGAAGCCCTCGGCATAAACTGCCGGCTGGTATATATGCCTGATACCACGCTCCGCCCGGTTGATCAGCGCTATGCCCCTGAAGGACGCATCACCTCCTTTTCAGATGCCTATCCCTTCCTGCTGATCGGTCAGGCCTCGCTGGATGACATGAATAACCGGTTGGACGCACCTGTACCGATGAATCGGTTCCGGCCCAATATCGTCTTTTCGGGCGGCAGCCCATATCAGGAAGATCAGCTAAAAAGCTTCCGGATCGGGGATGTAGGCTTCCGGGGTGTTAAGCCATGCGCGCGCTGCACTGTCACCACCGTTGACCAACAGACCGGCCTCAAAGGAAAGGAACCACTTAAGACTTTGGCCCGCTATCGGACCCTCAACAAAAAAATCATGTTCGGCCAGAATCTTATCCATGAGGGTACGGGTGTTATCCGCGTGGGTGATCCCTTGATCCCCTGTGAAGATTAGTACTGCCCGGTGCTTAACAGCACCAGCGTACACGACTCCTGCGTCTGTATACCATGCTGCTGCGCAAGGGCACGCAACTCCGGGTTTTCCGTACCGGGATTGAAAATGATTCGTTTAGGATGCGTATTGATAATGTAATCGTAATACTGCGGTTGACGGGGCGGCCCGATATAAAGCGTTATCGTGTCGATATCCGGCAGCGGATCCGACGCCGGTTCCACCGGCACCCCGGCCACCGTTCCACCGGTTATGCCGATATTAACGATCTCATGTCCCGCAGCCGCCAGCCGATGCGCCGCCAGGTAAGCATAGCGGCCGGGATTATTCGTAGCCCCAAGGATGAGTGTCTTTTTCTTTTCCATATCCTGATCCACACAAACTTAACAAAAATCACGATGAATGGTTGGTCCTTCCGCTCAGTTTGCCATAAATTCCCCTTGGGCAGAATAGGCCGCCTGACGGATTACCGGCATCTCCAGTATCTTGTACAGCTCATCCAAGTGAAGCAGGCTACCGTTGGCCATATTCGCCAGCAGCACTATTGTGATATCTTTTTTCAGATCCCGGATGTAGAGGTTACGGAAGCCATGCCACCAACCCGTGTGATACACGACCTTATGGTTCCCCGGGTCAAACGTGCGCCAACCGTAACCATAATTGAACAAGGTTTTCACCGGATCGCTGTATCCCGCATAAGCCGAGTCCAGCGTTTCCGGTTTCAGCAGCCGCCCGTCCCGCAACGCACGGTCAAACAGAAACAGATCCTGCACCGTGCTGTAAATCCCTTTGTCCCCCACCGGACCGTCCTGGAAATTCTGCACGACCGAACGGCGCCAGACCTTGTCATGGCCCACCACATCCGTGGGTATTTTTTCATACACCGCCTTGGAATACACTGCCGTATGCTTCATGCCTGCAGGCCCAAAGACATTCTCCTGCATATACACCGCGAAATCCTGTCCGGTCACCTTCTCTACAATGGCTGCCAGCACCATATAGTTGGTATTATTATAAAAAAAACGGCCATCCGGAGCACCGTACCGATCCGGCTTATGCTTAGCCAGCAAGGCCATCACATCCTGGTTGGACATCCCTTTTGTACGGTCCGGCCATATTTCCCTTTTGTCCGTAAAGTAGAGGTAGTTGGTCAAACCGGAACGGTGCGTAAGCAGCTGCTTAATGGTTACGCCGGGATAAGGGAAATCCGGAAAAAACTCATCGACCGTCTGTTCCAGCCTGATCTTTCCCTCCTCCCAAAGCCTCAGTACGCCAGTGGCTGTAAGCGGTTTGGATACAGAGGCTAGCTCAAACTGAGACGTAATCTCCAGGCTATCCTTCATCAGGTAATCCGCCCAGCCAAAGGCATTCTGATAGAGGATTTTCCCGTTCTTAGCAATAAGGACATTCCCGTTAAATCCGGAACGGCGGTGCAGGCGCTGCATGAAATCATCCAGCCTTGGATCCGCTTTTTCCGGATCGTAAACAAGCATCAGACTATCCTTTTGCCGCTGCTTCAGTTCGGTTTTGGCTTTGCGTTTCTCAGAGGAAGTACAGGATGCCCCGATCAGGGCGGCAATCAATACTAAAAAACTAAGGGTTCTAAACAAGGGCCCACGGGTATCTGTCATATCACGCTGCTAAGGTATCGCTCTTCAACGGTAACGGCAAGTATTTTTGACTATAAACGATTAGTCAACAGCATTATTACATAAGCAGCGCTTCAATGCGATGCGCGTGGACCATCTCCCGGTGCACTGACCAGGAAAAAACGGTAAAGGTGCCGTCCTGGGATGCCACCATTGCCAGCGAGTCCTGTTGATCGTGCACAAACTGTGCCGCGGCGAGATGTCTGGTACCGCCTATGACCGTAGCGCTAAGCTCTTGCTGGACGCTTCCGGCCACAGGTTCCGTGAGCAGAATACGGTCTACGGGCATGCCGTAGGGAGCCCGGGCCACTTTAGCGCCGAAGGCCAGCAGGCGGTGGTCTCTGGTAATGACCGTTGCTCCATCGATCGCGGAATACCCTCCTACCGCATCTATCATTTTCCGCAGCGTATCGGCGTCCGGGTCCGCCGTATCCCCCGGGTCCTGCAGAGGAGAGGCTACTTGGGGTTCTATCATATAATTTACCGGCTTCACAATGGAATGCAGCCAGGCGGAGCTGTCTTCGGGCACGACCAGAAGCAATGCGCCGCGCCCATGCCTCCGCATGGCCAGCGCCAGCTGTACCAGTATATTATCGGATCCGTCCTCTTTGGATAATCCCAACAGGGAAGCAAGTAGGCCCGGGGAATCGGCCAGTCCCCAATGGTTGTCATCAACGACTTTGATCTGATTTCCGTTAAGTACAGCTACGTTGACAAATTTCCCTGCGGAATAGGTGTGCCGCTGTTTGACCACCAGCATCCCTGCTTCCACCACCTCGATCACCATACTGTGCGCAGGCACCTCATGGGTGGTGCCCCAAACGTAAAAGTCTGTGCCCTCCAACCAGACGCCGAGGTGGATACCCGGCTGCACGACTGCCGGAGATAGTTTAACCAGGTGATAGGGGGTCAGGCGCTGCCTGTTGCGGAATATCAGATTGTTGCTCGTGGTTTCAGGCGAGGCAAAGACCAGGGAGATTTTCGGTTCGTATCCCTCCTCGCGGCGCAAGCTTGCCCAGAATGCCGTATCAAGCAGGATCTCAACAGTGGTAGTGTCAGGGGTTTGCACCTGTTGTACCAGGGCGGGCTCTTCCGCAAGGCCCTGGAAATGCGCTGCTATCCGGTGAGAGACTAGCTTAGCGGCCAAATATGTCGGTTCAGAAATCATTTCACTGCCCAGCCAAACAATTTCGCCGGAATGGTATTTATTAGTTGTGGATTTAGCACAAACTTAACTAACTTGCTCCTTAAAACAAACAGGAACTATGCGGTTTATCATTGACATACTACTGACAGGACTGGCCATTTTCCTGGCAGCCGTGATCCTTCCGGATTCAGCAGTCCATGTGGCCGGATTCGGCTGGGCCATATTGGCCGGACTGATCATTGCATTTATCAATGCCACTATAGGCACAGTGCTCCGGATTTTCACCTTTCCGCTGAACCTGCTTACGCTTGGCCTGATCTCTTTCATCATCACTGTACTGATGGTGCAGCTCACCAGCTACCTTATGGGTGATAAATTTGACGTTACCAATTTTTGGTGGGCAGCGGTATTCGCTATCATCGTTGCGCTGATCCAGCTTTTGCTGAACGGGATTTTCGGCTCAAAGCGGGATTGAGCCGCAGCTTTACGGCGCCAGGTACCCGCCGTCCACCGGATAGTATGCACCGTTTACGAAAGACGCTTTTTCCGTGCAGAGCCAGAGTACCAGCTCGGCCACCTCTGACGGTTCTCCAAGCCTTCCCATCGGGTGTTTGGACACGAGCCAATCGATAGTTTCGCTGTCCATGTCTTTCAATAGGGGTGTATTGATGAAAGCCGGTCCCACGACATTGGCCCGGATACCTCCGGCACCGTATTCCAGGGCAATGCTTTTTGTCAGGCCGACTACACCGTGTTTGGCTGCAACATAGGCCGAAGAATTGGCGAATCCCACCTGCCCAAGAATGGACGCCATATTAATGATAACCCCACCTCCGGACTGGAGCAGAGCCGGTATCTGATACCGGCAGCCATAGAATACGCCGGAAAGGTTTATTGCAATCACCTTGTCCCAGCCTTCAATGGTATACTCCCCGGTCGGTGCCGACGGTCCGCCTATACCGGCGTTGTTGCAAGTGATGTGCAGGCCTCCGTATTTCTCGACGGTCAGCTCCACTAATTGTTCGCTGTCTTCCGCTTTTGATGTATCAGCAGCAATAAAAAATGCTTCTCCCCCCGCGTCCTTGATCAGTTTAACCGTTTCCTCACCGGCGCCGACGCTGATATCCGAAACTACGACTTTAGCTCCCTCTCTGGCGTAGGCTTGCGCTATTGCACGACCGATGCCTGAAGCAGCCCCGGTCACGATCGCTACTTTGTCCGTTAATGTTCCCATATTATTTGTTTTTTGTCTGTTTATATTTGCTATAACAACAATAAAGGTGTTTTGGTTCACCGAAAATGCCGGTCGCCGGCTTAGGGAACCGATTGACAAACAAATCTCTTGGATATCGTCACTTGGCTGCCTATCTTTGAGTAACAATTATAATGCCTGATGTGGCCATGAAAAACCTTCAATCGAAATGGGTTATAGGTGCTGGTATCGTTTTCATTATCGGTATGATAGCGGCGTGGCCCTCCGGCGAAGAATCCGTTGATTTCAGCACCGAGATAAAACCCATTCTCAATAAGCATTGCATCGCCTGCCATGGAGGCGTGAAGAAAAACGGCGGGTTCAGCCTATTGTTTGAGGAAGAAGCCTTTGCCGCAACCGAATCAGGCAAACCGGCCATTATCCCGGGAGATGCGGAACATAGCGAGTTCATCCGCAGGCTCAGCGCTGAGGATCCTGAAGAACGGATGCCCTACGATGCACCCCCCTTAAGCAAAAAGGAAATAGACTTGCTTACCCGGTGGGTGGAGCAAGGTGCTAAATGGGGCGAGCATTGGGCATATTCGCTGCCCGAAAATGTGGCCGTGCCATCGGGGCGAACGGCGATGGCTTCCCTGTTCGGCTTTTTTGGGGATGAGGCGTTCCATAGCGATATCGACTATTTCATCCACCAAAAACACAGCGAGAAGGGCTTATCCTTTTCACCTGAAGCTGACCGTGCAACGCTGTTGCGGCGGGTGTCACTGGACCTCACCGGACTTCCCCCATCTCCCGCCCAGGTACACGCCTTCCTCCGCGATACCCGCCCAGATGCCTATGAACGCCGCGTGGACAGCCTGCTGACCTCGCCGCGCTTCGGGGAGCGCTGGGCGTCCTGGTGGTTGGATATAGCCCGCTATGCAGATACCAAAGGCTATGAAAAAGACAACTCCCGCCAGATCTGGGCATACCGTGACTGGGTGATCAGGGCCTTCAACAGCGATATGCCCTTTAATCGGTTTACGATTGAGCAGCTGGCCGGAGACCTGCTTCCGGATCCGACCAAAGACCAGTTGATCGCCACGGCGTTCCACCGCAACACCATGGTGAACGACGAAGGAGGCACAGAAGACGAGGAATTCCGCGTGGCCGCTGTGATTGACCGCGTCAACACAACTTATCAGGCCTGGCTCTCCACAACCTTTGAGTGCGTGCAGTGTCACAGCCATACATATGACCCCATCAGGTTCGAAGAATACTATAAGTCTCTTGCGTTTTTCAATAACACACGGGATGAAGATACGCCCGGCGACCATCCGACACTCCGCTTTTACAGCAAGGAGGACAGCGCAAAGATCCAGCGCATCAAGCAATGGGTTGCCAGCCGCGCACCGCAGGATGCTGTGGTAGCCACCGACCGCTTCCTGCATACGCTTGAACCGAAAATCCATGCCCATGCCTGTGACCAGCTGGTTAACGGCGCGCTGGTAGATACCAAATGGCTCGGCATCCGTCACGGCGGCAGCGCCCGCTTGCCGGCTGTTACACTGACCGGCCGGGATATGCTCTACCTGAATTACAACACCCGCGCGTCGGGAGGAACCCTGGAAATACGGGCGGACCGGCCGGATGGGCCAGTGTTGGCTACCGCTATTCTGCCGGTCACCAAAGGCACGGAGAGCATTGCGGTCCCGGTCAAGCCACAGGAAGGCAAACATGACCTTTACCTGTTTTTCAGGAACGCTTCCATTCCAGCTGCCCAGCCGGTATGCCTGGTTGAATGGATGGCGCTCCGTGAGGCATTGCCCGGAAACGGGGAACCGGGCCATGCGGCGGTCCAGCAGACCTTCCTTCAGCTGGTCAATGCACGGACGCCATCGGTGCCGGTACTGATCGAGAATCCGTCGGATATGCGGCGCGAAACCCATATTTTCGAGCGGGGTAACTGGCTGGTCCATGGAGAGACGGTAGAGCCGGACGTGCCTCGGTTTCTTCATGATTTTCCGACAGACGCCCCCCGCAACCGCCTTGGCTTTGCCCAATGGCTGGTGAGCGAAGAAAATCCCTTGACAGCGCGTACCTTGGTCAACCGCTTATGGGCTCAGCTCTTCGGCCGCGGCATTGTGGAACCGCTTGGCGACATGGGCTCGCAGAGCGATCCGCCTACCCATCCCGAACTGCTGGACTGGCTCGCTCTGCAGTTTATGCATGACATGGACTGGAGTGTAAAACGCCTGTTGCGCGAGCTGGTAATCTCCACCACGTACCGCCAATCCTCCGTGTCAACCCCGGAGCTGATGCAAAAGGACCCCGCAAACAAGTACTACGCCCGCGGGCCACGCTTCCGATTGTCCGCCGAACAGATACGTGACCAAGCCCTAGCTGTGAGTGGCCTCTTAAGCACGAAGATGTACGGCCCCAGTGTAATGCCCTACCAACCGGAGGGGGTATGGATGAGCGTTTACAGCGGGGAAAAATGGGAAACGAGTAAAGGAGAAGATCAATACCGGCGGGGCATTTATACCTTTATCAAACGCACCAGTCCTTATCCATCCTTCATCACCTTTGATGCAGCCAGCCGTGAAGTCTGCCTGGTAGACCGCATCCGCACAAACACGCCATTGCAGGCCCTGACCACGTTAAACGATCCTGTCTATCAGGAAGCCGCGCTTCACCTGGCCAGACGGATGATGGCACAGGGCAGCGGTAACCCCCGGGCATCCCTTGAAACCGGTTATGCCATAACCATGCAGCGCCCGCTTCCGGACAGCAAACGGACGGCGCTCGAAAAGCTGTTCCAGGAGACATTAACTCATTATCAGCGCCAACCTCAGGAAGCGGCCAAACTGCTCGGCCCGGCAGCCCGGGGAACTGCCGCCCAAAATGCAGAGGCCGCGGCATATGCTGTCGTAGCAAGCGCCCTGCTGAACCTTGATGAATTCCTTACCAAATTTTAACTCCAGGACTATGGAAAAGCTACTGAAGGAAGCACAGGAAACCCACTTGAAAGCTGTTACCCGACGGCATTTCTTACTGGAATGCGTGGCGGGCGTGGGCACTATTGCCCTCGGATCCCTATTTGGAAGTTGCGGCAGTCCGCGTACAGGAAGCACTCAGGGCAGTGCGTTCAATGCAGACACCATGAACCCCCTTGCCCCCAGACCTCCTCATTTTGCGGCCCGTGCCAAAAGCGTCATCTATCTGCATATGGCAGGTGCCCCCTCCCAACTGGAGCTCTTCGACTACAAGCCTGAACTGCACAAACTGCATAACCAGCTGTGCCCCCCATCTTTACTGGAGGGCAAGAAATTTGCCTTCATCCGCGGCACACCGAAGATGCTCGGCCCGCTCGCTTCATTCCGGCAGCATGGCGAAAGCGGGGCCTGGGTATCCGATCTCCTCCCGCATTTTTCAAAAGTGGTTGATGAGGTTAGTTTTCTGAAGGCAGTGCATACCGATCAGTTCAATCACGGACCGGCGCAGCTTTTCATGCATACCGGTCATGCAAGGCTGGGACGCCCCAGCATAGGTTCCTGGGTTACCTACGGTCTGGGCACCGAAAACAGCAACCTACCCGGGTTTGTAGTACTCACCTCCGGCGGCAAAACCCCGGATGCGGGCAAAAGCGTATGGGGAAGCGGCTTCCTGCCCTCGGTATACCAGGGCGTTCAATGCCGCTCACATGGCGATCCGGTATTGTATATCAGCGACCCGGAAGGCATCAGCAGGGACCTGAAACGGAAAACCGTTGACGCTATCAACCAAATCAATATGCAGGAATACAAAGCATATCAAGATCCGGAGATTTTGGCACGGATCGCCCAATATGAGATGGCGTATAACATGCAGGTAGCTGTGCCTGATGTCATGAACATTGACAATGAACCGGATTATATCCATGAGCTCTACGGCACAGCACCGGGTAAGGAGTCCTTTGCCAACAACTGCCTGCTGGCCCGTAAACTGGTGGAGCAGGGCGTACGCTTCGTGCAGCTCTTCGACTGGGGATGGGATAGTCACGGGACCAACGCAGATGCCGCAATCGATCTGGGTTTCCGCAACAAATGCCGGGAAATTGACCGGCCCATGACCGCGCTGCTGATGGATCTTAAGCAGCGGGGACTCCTAGACGACACCCTGGTGGTCTGGGGAGGAGAGTTCGGCCGCACACCCATGCAGGAAAACCGGGACAACAAAGACATGCCCTTTGCCGGCCGGGATCACCATCCGGACGCCTATACCATCTGGATGGCCGGGGGCGGCATCAAGAAAGGCGTGACCTGGGGCGAAACCGACGAGATCGGATTCTCTGCCGTCAGCGGGCAGACATCGGTACATGACGTACATGCCACCATGCTGCATCTGCTCGGCTTTGATCACGAAAAACTGACCTATGAATTCCAGGGCCGCCCCTTCCGGCTTACCGATGTTGGCGGCAATCTAATTGAAGCACTGATTTAATTGAAGTACTGATTTAATCCCATCTGCCCCTGATGAACCTACTCAAATACTTTCCATTACTGCTTGTCATACTTGCACAGCTGGCTCACGGACAGGTGCGCTATTTCTGCACCGACTGGGGAAGGAACGTGCCCTGGGATGTCTATTGCCAACGCGTGGCTGAAGCCGGTTATGATGGCATCGAAACATGGGTACCGGCTGATGACCAAGCCTTACAGCAACTGCTGGACGCCTGCCACAAGCATAAACTATCTTATATCTTCCTATGCAGCGGATCTGGGACGGACTCCCTCACGTATGCCACGTCTTACCGCCAGGCGCTTGAGCGGGCCGTGGCCCATCAACCTGTACTCGTCAACTGTCACACCGGCAAAGACCATTTCAGTACAGCCCGGAATGATGCGCTGATCCGGATAGCTGACTCAATCAGCCGCAAGAGCGGTATCCCCATAGTACATGAAACCCACAGGGGGCGGTTTTCCTTTGCGGCCCATGTGACCCAACGTTACCTGCGGCGCCTACCGGCCCTCAGGCTGACGCTGGACATTTCCCATTGGTGCAACGTGCACGAATCCATGCTTGGAGATCAGACGGAAGCCGTCGCCCTCGCCCTGGAGCGGACTGGGCACATCCATGCCCGTGTGGGTCACCCGCAGGGTCCTCAGGTCAACGACCCCGCCGCGCCGGAGTGGAAAGCCATCCTTGATCAGCACCTTGCCTGGTGGGACACCGTCGTATCCCTGCACCGGGACAGCCGCCGCCCCCTGACCATTACCATGGAATTCGGCCCGGCAGGCTACCTGCCCACGCTGCCCTATACCCGGCAACCTGTCGCCGATCAGTGGGAGCTTAATCGTTACATGCTCAAACTATTGAAGACACGCTACGGTAGCTGATGGAAAACAACGGAGACCTCCTTACTTTTCTGGGACGGTGGCATCCCCTGCTGGTGCATCTACCCATCGGCATGCTGGTCATGGCCTTTATCCTTGCCCTTATCAGCAGGAAGAAAGACCAGTCCGGGCCACAGTCAGCCATCTCCATAACACTTCTCTGTGGGGCCGCCGCCGCCGTGCTGGCCTGTGCAACCGGATACCTGCTGTCTATGGGCGGAGGCTATGAGCAGCGCACTTTAGCCCTCCATCAATGGCTGGGCATTGCCGTTGCCGCGGTCAGTATCGTGTGTTGGGTGCTCTACCGGAAACCGGCGTTCAGCACCTTCCGTCTGCCCTTTCTCGCCCTTATGCTTATTCTGCTGTGTTCAGCAGGACACTTCGGCGGTACGCTCACCCACGGCAGTGGCTACCTTGCCGAATCACTCCCTCAGGGCATGCGGCAGTTTTTCGGCGATCAGCCCGAACAGCTCATCATTGAAAACGTTCAGGAAGCACAGGTCTACCCCGTCATAATACAGCCCATTTTCCAGCAACGTTGCCAGAGCTGCCATGGCGGCAAAAAGCAGGAAGGGCAGTTCGCACTGCATAGCTTTGAACAGCTGATGGAAGGCGGGGAAAGCGGTCCGGCCATTGCGCCAGGCAAGGCGGACAGCAGCGAACTTTACCGGCGCCTTGTCCTTCCGGAAGGGCATGAGGACCGGATGCCCCCTAAAGGCCGCACACCCATTACAACTGATCAGGTCAAGCTGATCGCCTGGTGGATAAACGCCGGCGCGCCTACAGATAAAAAGGTCAGCGAATTGAGTCAGCCGACAGAAATACAGCCCATCCTGGCGGCACTTGAAGGAGGAGCCGAAGACGCCTTGCCGGATATTCCACCACTGGACGCCGGCTTGGCTGAGCAGCTGACCGCCAAAGGCATAAAACTCATACCGTTGGCAACGGGCAAGCACCAGCTCGCTGTCACGACCATCAATTACCCGGCGTTCAACGATGAGGACGCCAAGCTGATCGCCGGGATGCCGCAACATGTCATCGAACTCAGGCTGGGCAACACACAGATCACAGACGCCGCATTGCAGCACATCGGACAGCTCACGGAATTGCGCGAGCTCCATCTGCAAAACACAAGTATAGGAGACGCAGGGATTAAGCAGCTCCACAGCTGCAAACAGCTGCGGTACCTCAACCTGGTGAACACCAAGGTGACCGACCAAGGCCTGCAGGCACTTACAGGGGTGCCGGCCCTGAAAACCGTATACCTATATCATACAGCTACAACTGACCATGGCCGGAACACACTTGCCCAGGCAAGGCCGAAACTGCAAATCGATACGGGAAATTACGCGCTGCCCACGCTGCCCACGGATACACTTGTGTATTGACGCAAGGATGACACAAGCGGCTATGAAAATCATCAAAGTTTTGCCGTACCTTTGCAGGAGTTCTTTAGAAGCGTTTGAATTTGAAAGCATTAGTTGAGGCGCCGACCTCCATCCCGGCGCCCGTTAACCCTGTTAACGACACACCGGAACCCGCCGGACTGAACAACCCGACAGTTTCACGGAATAGAATACGGATCGCCGTTTCATTGTTTTATTTCTGCCAGGGATTGGCTTTCGCCTCCTGGGCCAGCCGCATACCGGACATCAAGACCGCCCTGAACCTGTCCGATGCACAGCTGGGGACCCTACTTTTCGCACTCCCCTTGGGGCAGTTGATGACCATGCCCCTATCCGGCAAGCTGGTAACCCTTTACGGCAGCGAGCGTGTCCTCCGCATCGCAGCACCCCTTTACGCCCTCGTGCTCACCTGCATCGGACTCGCCGGCAATAGCTGGCAGCTTGGTGGCGCCCTGTTGGCGTTCGGCATCGTAGGCAATATGTGCAACATTTCCGTAAACACGCAGGGCGTTGCCGCCGAAAAGCTGTACGGACGTCCCATCATGACCTCATTCCACGGCGCATGGAGCATAGCCGGATTCACCGGTGCACTCATCGGCCTGCTGATGATCAACCTCCACGTCGGCCCCTATGCACACTTTTGGATCATAACCGCCCTTGTGGCCATCAATACCGTGCTCAACGAAAAGTTCCTGGTCCGGGGTGTGGCAACCCAGCAAAAACGGACTGGCCTCTTCATGAAGCCTGATGGCACCCTGCTCCAGCTGGGAATCATAGCCTTTTGCAGCATGGCCGCGGAAGGCGCCATGTTTGACTGGAGCGGCGTTTACTTCAAAGACATCGTCCAGGCGCCCAAATCACTGGTTGTCCTGGGCTACGCATCATTCATGATCATGATGGCCATGGGCCGCTTCCTCGGTGACTGGGCCATCCGTCGCTTCGGGCGCAAGCTGGTCCTGCAGGTCAGCGGCTGCCTCATCTTCATCGGTATGGGCATCTCCGTATTGTTCCCCTACATCGGCACCGCCTCGGCAGGGTTCATGCTGGTCGGTCTTGGTGTAGCCTGCGTCGTCCCCTCCGTATACAGTGCCGCCGGTCGTCATAGCAGCGTAGCCCCGGGCGTGGCACTTGCCATGGTCTCCAGCGTCGCCTACCTTGGCTTTCTTATGGGGCCACCGCTCATCGGATATATCGCTGAGCTGGCCAACCTGCGTTACTCCTATGCGGTCATAGCCCTCTCAGGCCTGTTCATTACCACTATGGTCGCTAAGACCAAAGTAATCCGAAACGACGATTAACAGCATAAAAAAGGTGTCCGGAACGTCCGGACACCACAATAAACCAACAATCCAAACGGTGGATTAAACCCCTGATTGAGGCCCCAAGACCGTACCTTCCTCGGGCACTTGTAGCGGAGCTACGTTTCGTTCCGCCCCTGGGTAACCGATGTTCTGATTGATAACTCCTTTAATGTTCGTATTTATAGCGTTTGCGGGTACAGGCCAAAGGATGTGATGTACACTAATCTTGTATTCGGCCCATTTATGCCGCAACCCCTTGTTATAAAAGTTGCTTTTCGACACCACCCTATCGTACCAGAAGTTGACGCCTTCCTGCTTCACGTTCGAACCAGTTCCACCCGGACCACTTAGATTCTGTATGCTATACGTACGGCCTCCGAAAATTTCGCAGGGCTTGCCGGTTCTCGCATAAATGTAGGAAATCCGGACCAGTTCAATATGCCGGTTTTCTTCATAATAAAGCTCTCTGGCGCGTTCGTCCAGTATCTCCCCTATGTTGATATCAGCAGCTGTCAGTGGCTCAGCCCCCGCCCTTGTCCGGACCTCGTTAATGGCGTCCGCGGCTAACCCTAATTGGCCCTTCCAATAGTATGATTCGGCGAGCAACAGGTAAACCTCCGCAGACCTATAGATATACCAAGGCGTTTCGCCTCCCGCCCATGTGGTCTGAAGCGGATCCGGCACAAAAACTTTGAAATGTGGCCAAGGATACCACGCGCGAATGGAATCTTCTACACTCATGCTTGCCGGCTTGACAAAGTTTTGTCCGTACCAAGCACTGCCGCTGCTTTTGAGACTTGGATTATTGTACCTGAGATCTTCCATACGAACCCAACTATCACGATTATATATGCCCCGCATATCATTGCCTTCCTTATCCGCGCGCCAGATATCGCGCGTGAAGTATAAAGTAGAACGCAAACGTCCGATACCGCGACCATATGTTTTATTCAGGTCCATCTTTGGATCTGTTTCTCCTTCCGCCGGAGCGATGCTCGTGCCAGTCTGTCCATCGGGCGTCTTTATGGCTCCACTGTTCCAGAACGGAACAGCATTTCGCATAGTTTGTATGCGGGCCGACCCATCTACTTCCGGATATGCGACAACATACATAAGCCCTTCTGTATTCGACATATCGAGTTTGGCTTCCACACTGTGCAGGTCAAACATCAAATTAGTATTAGGTTTGCTGCTATTAGGCGTAAAACGTTCCCTCATCAGAGGGTGCTTAGCCACGATTTCCTTGCCCACCTCGATGGCGCGATCAAAATCACCTAGCACCATGCATATTTTCATCAAAAGTACGCCACAGGCTGCTTTTGACGTTCTCCCCCGGTCAACAACCTCTGGCACCCATTGATAAGCAAACTCCATATCTTTTTTCATACGTTCCAGAATGCTCCAGCGGTCATATGAATAAAAATCATACTTCGGCTCTTCTATTTCCCAGTCCAGATACGGAACATCGCCAAACTGATGCGTCAACTTATAGTAACGGTAAGCCCGATGAAAATAGGCTGATCCCAGTATCGCATTGCGTTCCTCCTCACTTATATCCGCTGCTCCCACCCGGCTAATGACCGTATTTGCATACTTGACACCCTTAAACCCTTCGTACCAGTACCACCCAACGCGAGTATTATTCTCGTGGTTCAGTTGTGCATCAGGAAGCAGTGACACATCCATGTCCATTTGAGGGCCCGCCTTGTCAGTAGTACCTTCAACGGCAACTTCCGATTGAATAATCTCCGTCAAAATCGGTGCACCGTCTCCAAAGTATTCGTGCCGCATATTCCGTTCACAGGCCGTCAGCGCAGAATATAGTCCGGCGGCATTGGAAAGCGCCACCCCAGGCTCGTAAAAAGATAGCGGTTTAGGTGTCAACCAGTCCTCACTGCAGCCGACAACCATAAAAAGGGTTCCTGTGACTACAGCAACGATTTCGCGATATTTCTTTTTTATTTTCATCTTTCTTGATTTTTTCGGTTAAAGTGAAAAATTGACACTTAAATTATATGTTCTGGGGGTCGGGTCAGCACCCGACTCCGGATCGCCAAATTCCCAATAAGGGGCCCAGAACGCTGCATTACGCACCGCCGCAGAGATGCGTAAACTCTGTATTTTCAAGGGTTGAAGTAGTGCACTCGGCACCGCATAGGACAGGGCCACATTGTCGAGGCGTATGAATGACCGGTCTACGTAATTAGACCCGATGTTCTTTGAACCGATACGCGCATAGTCGCTGATCGGGTTATCGGGCGTCCACCTGGGAATTGCGTAATCAGTGGCCCGGTCTGCAAAGTTGAAATTGTTAGCCGCCCGATTATATGTGTCCGTCTGCCCCCAGTTGGAATAGATGAAAATAGAAAGGTCGAAATTGCCATACCTAAAGTCGTTACGCAATGACCAGCGAAACCGCGGCGTTCTCCATTTCTGGAATATCCGATCCTCATCGGTCATTACGCCGTCGGCGTTCTGGTCTTTGTACTTGAAATCGCCCGGCTGTAAGCCGTACTGTTCTGCCGCCTCTTCTTCTCCGACTTGCCATATCCCAATGCGTTCATAATCCCAAATCCGGTCGGGGTCCTGACCAATAAACCAACGATTTTTGATATCATCAGCCTCCCTTTGCCCAATCACATTTCCGTCGGCGTCCAGCACATCAACCATATCACCGTACAAACGTTTGATTTGCCGCCGGTTAAGCATAAAGATAGCACTGGCGTTCCAGTTAAATTTTTCGCGTTCAATGATCTTGCCGTTAAGGGTTACTTCAAAACCCTTATTTTCCATTTGGCCGAGATTGGCAGCTACACTATTAAAACCTATAATTTCCGGTAACGCCCGATCAACCAGCAGATCAAGTGTCGTTGACGTATAAAGATCGATTACAGCCCCCAATTTATTGTTGAACAACGAGAAGTCCAGTCCAAGGTTATAGGCTGACTTATTCTCCCAGCGGAGTCCGAGATTCGCCATTCGATTAACGTACAATTGGGAGTATAAATAAAGTGAGCCGTTTTGGTCAATATACGGATGGAGGCCAGATGTCATGTCTGACAGTGCCTCGTATTGACCGATATCACGGTTGCCATTTCTACCCCAAGATAAACGCAGTTTACCATAATCCAACCACCCCTTCGTTCCGGACATAAAGTTTTCATCCGAAAAATTCCAGGCAAAGGCTAGCGCAGGGAAAGTAGCCCTAGGGTTTTGGGCGCCGAAGGCAGAATAACCATCCCTGCGTACCGATGCCGTAATCATATACCGATTATGTAATGAGTAGAATAAGCGCGCCATAAGCGCATCCCCCGTTCGGTAGGTGTCGTCGCTTTCATTCAAGGGAACGGCGCCAGCTTGCAGACGATGCCACCCCAGAACGTCGCTTGGACTGTAGTTTGATGCCGTGGCCTTTGTCCTCCAGAATTGTCCTTTCTCAGCATTTTGCAACAGGGTAACCTCGAAGTGATGCATATCAAAGGTTTTATTCCACCTCAATACGTTGTCAATCTGCCAATTGTAGGTCTTTTCAAATGTACGCTCAGAACTTCCCCCACGTGCCGCCCACTCCGGGTTCTGAGACGACTCATGATTGTAATACTCTCTCCACACGTATGACGGCGTAAAATTGGACTGGAATTCGATATCAAAAGGCAATTTGATTACACCAAACAACGTCGCATTTAGCGTGTTGTACCGATCAACGCGATCACGATACAAGTTATCAAAGAATGGATTCACCGGCGTCACGTCGCCTGTGGGAAGCCGACGATAAGGACTAGTCGGGTCATCTATATTATTCGAGCCGTATGGAGATATGATGGCCGATTGCCCCCAGTCGGCTTGCAGGAAGCCCTCGTTCCGTGTTGAAAAGTTCGCATTGGCTCCAATGCGCAGAAAATCGGTGATCGTAGACTCTAAATTAAGGCGCGAACGGAGATTTTTGAACCGGTTGCCAACAATGATACCCTCCCGATCTACATGGTTAACGGACCAATAGTAGTTAACATTTTCGGATCGATTCGACACGCTGACCGAATAGTCTTGTTGAACACCTTGTTGAAAGACCAAATCTTGCCAATCTGTGACCCGGCCAATCATATAATTATCGATTTCCGGCGTCTTGAGTTCCAAACGGGATAACCACGTGCGTATCAGTTGTTCCTCAGTAACGGATGTTACCGGTGTATTCTGGTCATAGTTATACCAGTCCAATTGACTTACGGACGTCAGTTTACGTGGATCGACAAACATCTCCGGATAATCCTCGTGGTATTCGTTGGTCCGTCGGCCCATTTCGTAATCGTAGCGGTACTGTAAAAACTCCTCTCCGGTCATGACACGGGGCATGCCGGCATTCTCCACTAAACCGAAATTTCCATTAAATGAGATTTTAGGTTTCCCAACTTGACCTCGCTTGGTAGTGATCAAAACCACACCATTGGCAGCCTTGGCGCCGAATACCGCCGCTGCGCTTGCATCCTTTAGGATGTCTATGGACTGTATATCATTTGGGTTGAGATCTGACAGCGCGCCGTCGAATATTACACCGTCAACCACATGTAATGGACTGTTACCGGCCTTCAGGGTACCACTCCCGCGGACCAAAAGCGACGCGTCCGCTTTGGCGGAATTACCTTGACCGATGATAAGGCCCGCAGCGTTCGCCCTCAGTAAGTCCTGAACCGATCTCGGCGCCTGCGTTTCCAGTTTTTCTGCCTGGATAGAGGATACTGCACCAGTAAGGTCTTTCCTTTTAGCGGTTCCATAGCCAATCACAACCACTTCGTCAAGGTCCTGAATATCCGCTTGCAGGACCGCATCAATGACAGCCTGCTGACCGATTTCGATCTCTTCCGTTCGAAATCCCGTAGAGGAGAAAACCAAAATTTCCGCGCTCTCGGGGAGTTCCAAGCTGTACATTCCCTGGGCATCCGTGGTCGTCCCGTGACCGCTGCCTTTCACAACAACGGTCACACCCTCCAGCGGAAAACCCGCATTGCTTTTTACCGTACCGGCAATTCGACGTTGAAAAGCGTAACTATTAGCAAGCGATGAAGCAGCTTGCCCGTATTGCCCATAAAAAAAAGGCAATAGCAATAAAAACAATTTGAATTGTGATCTCATTGGTTCATTTGTTGGTTAATAACGTTAGTAAAGTATCCCCGGCCAGTGACCTGATGCGGTCAATGCGCCGTCAAAATTGACCTTGGGTAGCTAGTTAGCTCCTAAAACAAGGCAGCATGGTTTTTGGAAATATATATCATAATCCTCCTTTTATGTTTTACGGCCGATGTCGGTCTGTCTTACCGGCAGAATTGGTTAGGCCGAAATTATCAAAGTTTGGGGGGAAACGGTTTCTCAGGCCAAATATCTGTCTGAAACCTATTTTTTTAGTTGAGCCAAAACCGCGTTTTTGACACGATTCAATCGGTGGACTGATTTTTATATTTGTAACAGGTTTGTTGCCGCCCTCGGCGGGCGCTGGGTTGCGCCTCGCTATGCGTTCAGTGCGTATACAATAATGTTGACGGCAAACTGAGTATTGTCCTTGGCCAGGAAGCGCTTGTTGCGGAAGTCGTAATCCCATTCGCAACCGTAATCCTTGTTGCTGTACAGAACCCCTATCCTGCCGTTCACTTCAATGGCTTTCAGGTAGTCATGCACCAGGTCGTCTCCCCATCCGTTCAGTTCAAACGAACTGGTGGGAGGCCCTTTTTCAAACGTGAAGAATGAGGAGTAGATTGGATGGTCATTCGGTATCTTCCCCAATGCTTCTGGGCCGAACAGCTGAGCCATCTGTTCTTCAAACGAACGTGCGAAGAGCCCGTCTATGTCATGGTTGCAATCATCCACAAACACAAATCCGCCATGTTCAACATACTGCTTGAAGTGAGCTCCTTCTTGTTGGTTGAACTGCACAAGCTTGTGACCGCTCAGATAACAGAAAGGATACTCAAACAGTTCATCGCTGGCCAGATCAACGATCCGTTCTTCCAGGCTGAGCGGAATGGTGGTGTACTCCAGCAAAGAATTCAGCACGTTAGACGGCATACGTTGGTCAGTATCCCAGTCACCGGACTGGTACTTTAACCGGACAAACGTAAACGGCGCGTTAACCATGTTCCGAAAATAGGACCAATCCGGTCAAAATACAATCCTTTGGCCTTTCTTTATTGTAATTTTCTTGATAATGACTCCGCAGCCGTTTCATTTTAACGTAAATAGACGCTATATTGAGCATGTTTTTGAATATTAGTGCATTTTAACAACCCATTAGCTTTGAACGTATCTGAATCAGCGGTATCAGAATTGATTACCAAGCTCTCAACACTGAAAAAAGAGATCCAGAAGGTCATAGTGGGCCAGGATGAGATCATTGAGGAAATACTCATCGCGCTGATGGCCGGTGGCCATTGCTTACTGGAGGGGGTGCCAGGGCTGGCCAAGACCTTGCTGGTCCGCACCATGTCGCAGGCGCTGGACCTGTCGTTCAGGCGTATCCAGTTTACGCCGGACCTGATGCCTGCGGATATCATCGGAACGGAAATCCTGGAAGAGGATCCCGCCAGCGGAAAGCGTCAGTTCCGGTTCATCCAGGGGCCGCTGTTTGCGAACATCATCCTGGCAGACGAGATCAACCGTACGCCCCCGAAAACCCAGTCGGCGCTGCTGGAAGCCATGCAGGAGTTTGAAGTGACCTATGCGGGCAAGACCTACGCGCTGGACAGGCCTTTTTTTATTCTGGCTACCCAGAATCCCATTGAGCAGGCAGGAACCTATCCGCTGCCGGAGGCCCAGCTGGACCGGTTCCTGCTCTACATTAAGATCGGCTATCCCGGAGCCGCCGAAGAAGTGCAGATTCTGCGCAACACTACCGGCAGCCAGCGCCAGCAGGTGGCCAGCGTCATCGGCGGCGCAGAGATCCTGCAGCTGCAGCACCTGGTCCGTGAAGTGACGGTCAGCGATCAGTTGATCGCTTATGTGAGCGAGCTGGTGCGCGCCACACGGCCGGGGCAGGAGGCCTTGCCTTATGTAAACGAGTGGGTACAATGGGGAGCCGGCCCTAGGGCTGGTCAGGCGCTTATCCTCACGGCAAAAGCACGGGCACTGCTCTACGGCCGCTTTGCAGTGGTTCCGGAAGATATCCACCACATGGCCTTTCCGGTGCTGAGGCATCGGGTTTTGATGAACTTCGCCGCAGAGAGCGAACAGATCACCAGTGATACACTGACAAAGGAACTCATCAGCATACTGGGTAAGCGATTTTCTTAGGCATTCCAGATGGGAGCAGCTATGCGGCAACTACCGGACCCAAAGATAATGATGGCCATCAAGGACCTGGCCCTGGCGGCAAAAACCACCGTAGACGGGTTTATGAGCGGACTCAACAGCAGCCGGCTTCAGGGTGAAGGCGTGGCGTTCAGCCAATACCGCAATTACCTGCCGGGGGATGATCTGCGCGCGCTGGATTGGAAGGCTTTTGCCCGTACGGGCCGGTATTACATCAGGCAATCGGAACCTGAAAAGACCATTACGGTGCAGGTGGTCGTTGATGCCAGTGCATCCATGAATCACGATTGCGACGGTTATCCGAAAATCGCTTATGCAAAACAGCTTGCCGCGGCCCTGGCCTTATTGGCCTACCGGCAGGGCGACCGGGTGGGCCTTACCACATTCAGCGGAGCCGGGGTCCAACGGATTGCGCCGACACAGGACGGGCAGCAGCTGCACCGCATCTATCACACGCTCGGGCAGGTACAGGCAGAAGGCCGGTTTGCCGGACTGGACGACCATAAATCGCTTTTCCGGAATCAGGGAAAACAGCTCATGGTCATACTTACTGATTTTCACGAGCACGCCGGTGAACTGACCAAACTCCTTGCGTTGCTTCGTGCCCAGGGACAGGAAATCATTGTTCTCCACCTTATGGCGGGTAATGAATTGACCGGCCGGCTGGGGAACTATGATGCCCTCCAGGATCTGGAAACCGGCGAGATCGTCGTGCTTGGCCGGTCCAGGGCGAAGCCGCAGCTGTTGGATCAATACCTGGAAACGTCCCGGAAAACACTGCTACGGCACAATGTATATTATGAATTAGTAAACGCAAACGAAACGCCCGCACAGGCATTGAGGGCGTTTCTGGTACGCAGGAACAAACCATCGGGATAAACGTGTCTATTGAATTTCTATATCCGCTCGGTTTTGCTGCCGCCGCTGGCATACTTGCTCCGGTTTTGCTGCACCTTTGGCGCCGGGAGCAATGGAAAATATTGCGGGTGGGCAGCGTCCGGTTGTTCAGTGCGGCCAAAACGCCCCGGATCAACCGCATCCGGATAAACAACTGGCCTTTGCTCCTGCTCCGCTGCCTGCTGGTACTCCTGCTGATGCTGCTTCTCGCGGATCCCTACATGGACCTGAGCCAGCCCAAAGCCAGTGAAAAAGGTTGGGTACTGCTCGGGAGAGGTTACCAGGACGGGCTGGACAGCACCCAACGCTCCCGTATGGACAGCCTGTTGCGCGGCGGCTATGCGGTCCGTGCCTTTGAGCCGGGCTTCCGGCCCATTGAGCCCGGGGCCGGTGACACTGTTTCGGCAGCCAACCCGTTCCGCCTGATCCGGAACCTTAATGAGACCGTCCCCCCGGAGTTTCCCGCCGTGATTTTCAGCAGCGCCCGCCTCGCGGACCTGTCCGGAGACATCCCGGCGACCAGTGCTGACCTGACCTGGCACACTTTTGCAAACCAACCCGGTACCGTCAGTGCGCGTTGGGTTTCCCGTGCATGGACCAATGATGAGGGGGGCGTCACGCTCCTGATCGCCGATGCGACACCTTCGGAAACGCGGTTTGCCCCCATGCACCTGCGCGGCGACGGAGAAGCTCAGGGTATACAGCTAAGGTCTGAGCAGGGACACTTGTCCGTTAAAGCAGCCGACCAGCATGACTGGGTCCGCGTGGACAGCAAAAAAACGCGTGTGCAACTCGCCAGCGATCCATCCTCGCCGGACGCCACATACGTCCGCGCGGTGCTGCAAGCGTTCAAAAAGGCGACCGGCCTGCCCGTTGAGCTGAGTGCATACCAGCCCGGGACCGCCTGCGACCTGCTGTTTGACCTGACCGCAGCGGGCATCAGCGATACTTCGGCTGCCCGCACGGTATTCCGTTATATGCAGGGTAAAGCCGTCCCCCAGACCGGCAACCGACTCTTTCACGCGCATACCCGGTCTGATCAGGACCCGGTTCACCTTTACCAACTTATTGAAGGCAAGGATGAGGGCATACCGGTGTGGGTAGATTCATTCGACCGCCCGGTGTTGACGGTAAGCCGGGAATCGGGACGGACCTTGCTTCGGTGTTACACGCGGTTCCGCCCTCAATGGACCGACCTGATGGGGTCAGAGGCCTTTGTCAACAGCCTGGTACCGGTTTTACTCAATCCGGAGGACCCCCTGATTCAATCAGGCTTCCGTTACGAACCCAAGGATATACGGGCTTTGAACGGCGTCCTTTCCCTGCCCCGGCGCGCCCGGCCACCGTCCGCGCTGACCGGGAAACCGGAGGAACCGAATACCGTTCCGTATCTGGCCGGGCTGGCATTGCTGGTCTTTGCCGCTGAACGGGCTATTACTTACAGGCAAAAACGGAATGGATAGGATGAGCGGAAAAAGATGGATAACCAGGTGTAGGCGGCAGTGGCTGACGTATCAGATAACTGCCAGCCTTTTATATGGTACAGCCGCCGCGTTGCTCCTTGCCGCTGTCCTTTCCTGCCTTTACCCACTACCGTTCTGGGCCTACGCCGTTATGGGCACTATCCTTTCGGTAATGTTGATCTACCTGTCCGGCGCCGTGCGCAAGGATGAGTCCGCGGTAGCCCATATGCTTGACCGAAGGTTTCCGGAGCTGGAGCACAGTTCCGTTTTGTTGCTGAAACCTACACCTTCTCTGGGCGTATTGGAGACCCTGCAGGTACAGCGCCTACACAACGCCATCGCCGGCCTGCCTCCGCGCCGGTTCGCAGGTTTCCGCATGCTGTTCAGGCCCCTTGGCGCACTGGCCGCAGCGCTGATGCTCCACGCCCTGGCGGCGCACTACATCGCGCCGCTTGTCACACGAGGCACCGCTGCAGACCGTGCTGTTGCCATGGAACCTGCGGCAGTGCGGCAACCATTGCCACCGGCCGTATCATCGGCGGAAATACGCATCATCCCGCCTGCCTACACCGGCCTGCCCCGGCGCTTGCAGCATGACCTGGGGATCAAGGCCCCAGCCGGAGCCACTATTGAATTATTGGTAAGCACCAATCATCCCGTCCGGCAATTGGTCCTGCTTATGGATGGCCGGACGGAAACGCCGCTGCAGCGCTCAGCCTCCGATAGCCTGCAATGGAAGATTGCCCTCAAACCCAAAAAAAGCGGCTTCTATCAGTTACTGCTGGATGGGGAACGCTCAGCCCTCTATCCGCTGGAACTCACCCCGGATGTTCCGGTATCCATTCATGTAAGCCGCCCGGAACAGCACACTGTCATTGATTTTGGTTTCCCGGAGGTGGTCTCCCTCCACGCCTCGCTTGAAGATGACTACGGGATCTCCCATGCAAAAATCCGGGCCACGGTTTCCACCGGCAAGGGCGAGGGTGTAAGTTTCAAATCACATGAGCTTCCGCTATATGCCGGAACCCAGCGGAGAACGTCCACACGGGTTGCCCGGGAAATCAACCTCAAGCAACTGGGCATGGGACCCGGGGATGAGCTCTATTTTTATATCAGTGCACTGGACAACGCCGGGCAGGAAAGCCGCTCAGATGTCTTTGTCGTTGTCTTACAGGATACCGCGGCGCTCTTCAGCATGTCCGGCATGACAAGCGGCGTGGATCTCTTGCCCGAATACTTCCGGAGTCAACGCCAGATCATCATGGACACCGAACGGCTCATTGCTGAGATGGACACCATCACGGAGCAGGACGCCCAACGCCGAAGCAACAACCTGGGCATTGATCAGCAACTGCTCCGCCTGAGGTATGGACAGTTTCTGGGAGAGGAAGCTGAAGACGCCATAGGCGGTCATGTAGGGCACGACCACGGAGATGAAGAGAAATCAGCGCTCAGTCCATTTCCCAAGGAGCAGATAGTCAGCCATGGACAGGTGCGGAGCTGGAAAAATCACGACCCCAATCACCCCGGCCATGAAAGCCACGCCGAACAGTTCCAGCAGCCCCAGCCCACCGAGGTTCCCGTAGATGTGAATGAATTGATTGCCGCCATGTCGCACCAGCACGACCGCGCGGAAGACGCCACCTTCTTTGACGCTGAGCAAAAGGCGCACCTGAAGGCAACACTCACCGAAATGTGGAATACCGAGCTGCGCCTCCGCACGTATAAGCCACGCGAAGCATTGCCCTACGCCTATAAAGCACTTCGGCTGCTGAAAGAATTGCAGCAGAAATCGCGGGTGTACGTTGGCAAAGCGCCTACCAAGACCACCCCTTTGAAGCCGGAAAAGAGGCTTACGGGTGATCTGAACGAGATCCAAGGCGCTGTGCAGCGCCATCCCCTGGCTGAAGAGCCGGACGCAGCCAAATTACAGCGGCGCCTGCAGCGGACACTGGCTTACCTATCCAATCTAAAGACAGACCAACAGCTGGATGAAAACGGAAGGCAGCTGCTCATTGATGCCGAGCGCAGCATCGCAGAAGCCGCTACCCGGGAACCCTCCCGATACCTGAACGCGCTTAAGGCCATCCGCTTGCTTGAGGAACAACACGGGAAAAACAGCCCGGCGGAGATACGCATCGTTGAACAGGCCATCCAACAGTTACTTCCGGCACTGAAAGAGCAGCCGCGGAAAAAAGGTGGGGCAGGCAAGAATGACATTTATCAGCTCTATTTTGAACAGTTAACCGTGAAATGAATACTATGACCCTGTACCAGATACTTTTTCTTATTGCTTCGTGCCTGTTACTGGTGTTCATCGTCATCAAAGAGATACGCGTAACCAGCAAAGTGCCGCTCACGCTGCGTTTGCTGGCCGGGCTGCTGGCCCTTGGGTCGCTTACGCTCCTGACCTTACCGCTCAAGTTTCCTTCCAGCGCCAAACCTGGCGCTGATGAACTATTTATGTTCACCCGGGGCACGCCGGACTCCATCCTGCGCACATGGGACCGGCGTGGGACAGCCGTTACCACGGATACCATCATCGCCCGGCGGCACGGAATCCCCCTGGCGGAAGACTGGCAGGCGCTGTTGGATAACCATCCGGACGCAACCCCGACCATATACGGCTATGGTCCCACTCGCGGCCAGCTGGCATCGATTGAGGGCCGCCCCTTCCGGTATGATCCGCCAGCCCCGCCGGAAGGCTTCATTGCAGCCCAATGGCCCCAGCTCCTGCAGGCCGCCTCGCCCTTAGCCGTGCACGGGCAGTACCACAATCCCGCGGACCGTGAGGTAAAAATCCTCCTGCTCAGCGCCGGGCAGGCGGTAGATTCCGTGCGCCTGCAGGGAAAGGGCGTCCATATGTTCGCGCTTAGACATCCAGTCAAGCAGCTGGGCAAGACCGTGCTTCAGCTGGCCGCCGTGTCCGGTTCCGATACCCTGCAGCGGGAAAAAGTACCGGTAACCATTGACTCCCCCAAAAGCCTCAAAGTCGCCCTCTTGGCCTCGTCCCCCTCATTTGAATATAAATTTTTAGGCAGCTGGTTTCAGGAACTACGTTATCACACCGTTTCGCGCGTGCGCATTTCAACGGATAAGTTTTCCTGGTCGCACAGCGAAGAACCTCCTTTCCAACCGGACGCACCCCTTGCCAAAGGCAACCTTGAGGCCGTGGATCTCCTCATTGCCGATGATGCCGAACTCGCGGCATTACCCCCAGCGGAACAGCAAGCTATCGCCGCAGCTGTCCGGTCAGGAATGGGCCTTCTGCTCTTTCTGGACAGCACCCGGACTCATTCCCGGCTGGGCAGGGAATTCCGGCTGGCACCCGCGCCGGCAGCATCAGCCCGGCAGGCATCCCTCACATCCTCGGCCCGGCACGAATATCCCGGCCTGCGGCCCGGAAAAATAAGTGCCATACAGGCGGGCAACGTACAGGAGCCCCTGCTGTACCTAGACTCCCGGCCCGTAGCCGTTTCCCAACTTTATGGAAAAGGACGCATAACGGGCGTCACCTTGAAAAACACTTATACATGGTGGCTGCGGGGACAGCAAACGGCCTATGCCCAATACTGGTCTTTCCTGATCGACCGGACAACCGGCGCCCGCCAGCGGACCCTGCGCATCCAACAGACGCCCCGTTACCCCGCCGTCCATGAATGGACCGAACTGACAGTACACCAACCTGCCGATACCACCATAGCCATCAACGGCCGCCCGTATCCAAGGCTTCAGCATCCCCATATACCGGATCTTTTTGAAGTTTCCTTCTGGCCCACCAACCCCGGATGGCACCAGGTGGCCACCGCCGCTGACACCGCATGGCATTACGTATACGACAAACCTGACTGGCAAACGGCCAAAGACCATGAAACAATGAACGCCTTGACACATCTTAAGCATAAAAACCAGGTCACCGCAGACAAAAAAACAGGAACTACAGCCAAAAACGCAAGAAATAAATCCCTGGATTGGCTGTTTTTCTGCATATTCCTGGCCTCCGCATCCGTTCTGTGGTATGCTTCAAGGCATTATAACCAAAATGTTATCTAAAAATGAATGACTTTATTATTTACAAATAGTACTTTGGTTTCGTTATGAACAGAAAAGACTTTCTCCGGGCAACAGGCTTAGGAATCGGCGGTTACCTGCTGGCTGACGTTCCGGCATTCGCCAGAATAATCGAACCAGAAAAAGCGCTGGAAAAGATTGACGTAGCACTGAAAAAGGAACTGGCAGACGTGGCGCTCAACGTCGCCCAAAGCAAAGGGTCGACCTACGCGGATGTCCGCATCGGACGCTACCTGAACCAGACCATCGCGACCCAGGAAGCCCGCGTCAGGGGCCTGCAGAGCACCGAATCCTACGGTGTTGGAATCAGGGTCATCGCTGACGGCTGCTGGGGTTTTGCCGCTACGGATAAAGTGGACAAGACCTCCATCGCCCAGACCACCGAGCTGGCCATCGCCATCGCAAAAGGAAACGCGCGTTTTATGACCAGCCCTGTCCAGCTGGCGCCCCAGAAGGGGCTGGGAGAACAGGTTTGGGCAACCCCCATTGAGAAAAACGCCTTTGAAGTGCCCGTTGGCGAAAAGGTGGACCTGCTGCTCTCTGCGAACGCAGCGGCCGTAGAGGCGGGGGCAAATTTTGTCACGTCAAACCTCTTTATGATCAACGAGCAGAAGTACTTCGCCAGTACGGACGGCTCTTACATCGATCAGGACATCCACCGCATATGGCCCACATTTACCGTTACTGTGGTGGACCGCGCCTCCGGCAAATTTCAGACCCGTGACAGCTTAAGCGCCCCCATGGGCCTGGGATACGAGTACCTGACGCCGGGCAGTCCCTACACCATTGAAGGGGTACCGGTCACCCTGTACAGGGACCGCTATGATATCGTGGCCGATGCAGTCACCGCGGCCGTCCACGCCAAGGAAAAAATAGGCGCCAAATCTGTCCAGCCCGGCAAATACGACCTGGTACTGGACCCCCTGCACCTGGGCCTGACCATCCACGAGTCGGTAGGTCACTCCACGGAACTGGACCGCGTACTCGGATACGAGGCCAACTATGCCGGAACCAGCTTCCTCACGCTTGACAAATGGGAATCCAAAAATTTCAACTTCGGCAACGAGCTGGTAAACGTTGTGGCAGACCGCAAGCAGGCCGGTTCACTGGGTGCCGTGGGATTTGACGACGAAGGCGTACCCGCCGGCCAGTGGGACATCATCAAAAACGGCGTGCTGGTCAACTACCAGACCATCCGCGATCAGGCCCACATCCTCGGCTTGGATGCTTCACAGGGGTGCTGCTACGCAGACAGCTGGAACAGTATCCAGTTCCAGCGCATGCCTAACGTATCGCTCATGCCCAACAAAGAAACCCGTAAGGTGGCAGACATCATCAAAAATGTGGAAAAGGGCATCTACATTGTAGGACGCGGCTCCTATTCCATTGACCAGCAGCGGTATAACTTCCAGTTCGGCGGTCAGCTGTTCTATGAAATCAGCAACGGCAAGATTGTGGGCATGCTCAATGACGTCGCCTATCAGGCAAACACACAGGAGTTCTGGAATGCAATGGCCGACATTGCAGATGAAGAAGACTATCGCCTGTTTGGGACGTTTTTTGACGGCAAAGGGCAACCCTCACAGGTAAGCGCCGTGTCACACGGATCATCCACCGCCCATTTCAAGGGCATCAACGTCATTAATACCGGACGCAATATTGGCTAACATTATGAAACGAAAAGATTTCCTCTATTACACTTCAATGGGCATGGGCGCACTGCTGATGCCCAAAATGGACCTGTTTGCACGGCCCATAGACCCGCTGGAAGCCCTCATGGAACGGGCAGACGCGCAGACCAAGAAGGCATTGGCTGACGCCGCGCTGAATGAAGCCACCGCAAAAGGCGCTACTTATGCCGATGTGCGCATAGGCCGCTACCTGAACCAGTTCGTCTTTACCCGTGAAAAACAGGTACAGGGCGTTGCCAATACTGAATCCTATGGCATTGGTATACGTGTCATCGCTGACGGCTGCTGGGGTTTTGCGGCCACCAACAACATGACCAAGGAAGACATCGCCAAGGCGGCGGGTCAGGCTGTGGCTATCGCCAAAGCCAATGCCAAGATCCAGGGTACCCCGGTGACCCTGGCTCCCCAGCAAGGCTATGGGGAAGTCAGCTGGAAGACACCGATTGAAACCAATGCCTTTGAAGTACCCATCAAGGATAAAGTAGACCTGCTGCTCCAGGTCAACGACCTGGCCATGCAAAACGGCGCAAATTTTGTAAGCTCCCGCCTCGCGGCCATCAATGAACAGAAATACTTTGCCTCCACGGACGGCTCCTATATTGATCAGGACATCCACCGCATCTACCCGAGCTTCAACGTAACGGTTATCGACCGCGCGTCCGGAAAATTCCAGACCCGGAACGCTCTCAGTGCGCCCATGGGCATGGGGTACGAATACCTGCAGGCCCGGCCGGAAGACAAGGTGGCCGGGGTCGTCACCCGCTACAAGAAGCGGTATGATATGCTGGAGGACGTCAAGGCCGCCGCCCTCAATGCCAAGGAAAAGATCAAGGCTAAATCCGTGGAGCCCGGCAAATACGACGTCGTGCTGGATCCCTCGCACTTATGGCTGACCATTCACGAATCAGTGGGCCACTCCACGGAACTGGACCGCGTGCTGGGTTATGAAGCCAATTATGCCGGCACCAGCTTCCTGAGCCTGGATAAGCTCCGGTCAAAAAACTTCAACTTCGGCAACGAGCTGGTCAATGTTGTGGCAGACAAAACAGAAGCCGGTTCGCTGGGCGCCGTGGGCTATGATGACGAAGGCGTCAAATGCAAGAAGTGGGACCTCATCAAAGACGGCATCCTGGTCAATTTCCAGGCTACGCGCGACCAGGTCCATATACTGGGCGAAAACGAGTCCCATGGATGCAGCTACAGCCAGGGATGGTCAGACGTCCAGTTCCAGCGCATGCCCAATGTCTCCCTCCAGCCCGGCAAGGCCCCGCTTTCTGTCGATGACCTCATCAAAGACGTCGAGAAAGGTATCTACATCATCGGGGACGGCAGCTTCTCCATTGACCAACAGCGTTACAATTTCCAGTTCGGCGGACAGCTGTTCTATGAAATCAGCAATGGCAAGATCGTGGGCATGCTCAACGACGTGGCATACCAGTCCAACACGCAGGAGTTCTGGAATTCATGCGCAGGCATCTGCGACGCATCAGACTACCGGCTGGGCGGCGCGTTCAACGACGGGAAGGGCCAGCCACCCCAAAGCAATGCCGTGTCACACGGCAGCGCCACCACAAGGTTCAACGGAGTTAATGTAATCAACACAGCAAGAAATATTTAATGTTATGGCTATTTTAAGCAAAGAAGAAGCACAGGCAATATTAACCAAAGTACTGAGTTTTTCTACCGCCGATGAATGTGTTGCATCCCTGGGCGGAAGCGACGAAGGCAATATCCGGTATGCCAACAATGCGGTTTCCACCGCCGGCGCCGCAAGCACCATGAGCCTGTCGGTGAGCTCGGTGTACGGCAAACGGGTGGGCTCAGCCAGTGTCAATGAGTTTGACGACGCATCCCTGAAAAAGGCCGTAGAACGCTCCGAGGAACTGGCCCGCCTATCGCCTGAAAATCCGGAGTACATGCCCATGCTCGGTCCACAGACCTATGATGAATCACCCTCCTATGTCCAGCAGACAGCAGCCATCGATCCTGCAGTCCGCGCGGATATGGTCGCCCAGAGCATAGCCGTTTCGAAGGCTGAACAGCTGGAAGCCGCCGGTTTCCTCAATAACAGCACCGGCTTCCGCGCCATGATGAATTCAAAGGGTTTATTTGCCTATAACCGCAGTACAGACGTTTCCTTCTCCGTGACGATCCGTAACCGGGAAGGCACCGGATCAGGCTACACAAGCAACAGCTACAACGATGTTTCCAAACTGGACACATTGGCCATGAGCAAGATCGCCGCGCAGAAAGCCAAAACCTCTGCCGGGGCCAAGGCCATAGAGCCCGGTAAATACACCGTGATCCTGGAACCCTTGGCAGTCAGCGACCTGGTCGGGTGGATATTACGCGGATTCGACGCCCGCAGTGCCGATGAAGGCCGGAGCTTTATGAGCAAAAAAGGAGGCGGCACGCGGCTCGGCGAACAGCTCTTCGATGAGCGCATCACCATTTATTCCGACCCCCTGAATCCCGATCTGCCCACATCCACGTGGGACGGAGACGGCCTGCCCGTAAAAAAGACCACCTGGGTAGAGAACGGCGTTGTAAAAAGCCTGTCCTACTCCCGGTACTGGGCCGCCCAGAAAGGCGTAGACCCACTTCCTTCGGCGCGCGGGATGATCATCCCGGGAGGCACCTCGTCGTTGGAAGAGATGATCAGGAGCACAGAACGCGGCATACTCGTTACCCGCTTCTGGTACATCCGCTCGGTAGACCCGCAGAGCTTACTGCTCACCGGACTCACCAGGGACGGTACGTTCTATATTGAAAACGGGCAGATACAATTCCCCATAAAGAACTTCCGCTTCAATGAGAGCCCGATCATCATGCTGAACAACGTGGAAGACCTCGGAAAAGCGGAGCGTTCAGGCGACATCATCGTGCCACCCATGAAGATCCGGGACTTCACGTTCACGTCCCTGTCAGACGCGATATAGCAAATCGTCCAGAAAGCGAAAGGCCGCTCCGGTATTCTCCGAAGCGGCCGTTTTCATTGGGCCTTCACTTGTCTCCGCGTTACTCGTCTTCAAACTTCCAGCGCACGAAAGCCTCTATAGCTTCGTATTCCGCCATCCCAAGCCCGTCATACAACCTGGCCGTCTCCCGCGTGCGGTCTTCTGCGCGGACCCAGAACTCCCTGGCATCATCACCCGGGAACACCGGCACATCCTTCTGGGACTGATGCTTAAAGATGGCCAGGCGTTTCCGCAGCACCTCCTGCGGGGAAAGCGGCACAGCCATCTCGATCTCATGGATCTCAAACTCATGCCAGGCCCCGCGGTACAGCCACACCCAGCAATCCTTCGTCCAGTCTTCCGTCTTCCTCAGGCGCAGCATGGCCTCATGGATAATATCAAAACACACCTTATGCGTACCGTGCGGGTCTGCAAAATCCCCCGCCGCAAAAATCTGATGCGGCTTGATGCGCTGCAGCAATTCCATGGTCTGCCGGATATCGTCCTCATGGTCCAGCGTCTTGCTGAACTTACTCCGGTCATAGAACGGCAGGTTCAGAAAATGAATATTTTCATCCGGAAGACCTGCAAAACGCGCTCCGGCAATCGCCTCTCCCTTGCGGATCAGCCCCTTTACCGTCAACAGCTCCGGCGTATCGATCTGGTTCGGCTTCTTGTCCTTAATAAAGCGCCGCGCGTCCTTATAGAGGTTTTCCAGCTTTTCCGTATCAATGCCCTGTGACTTCGCGAAATCAGTGGCGAACTCAATGAACCGCAGCGCGTCATCATCCCATACCGCCGTATTTCCGGACGTCTGGTATGCCACATGCACATCATGTCCCTGATCAGCAAGGCGGATAAACGTACCGCCCATTGAAATCACGTCATCATCCGGGTGCGGCGAAAAGATGATCGACCGCTTCCGCGCCGGCTCCCGGCGCTCCGGCCGCTGGCTGTCATCCGCGTTCGGTTTCCCGCCCGGCCACCCCGTAATGGTGTGCTGAAGCTGATTGAAGATATCAATGTTGATGTTATATACCGGCCCCTTTTCAGTAGCCAGTTGCGCCATGCCGTGGTTGTTATAATCGTCTTCCGTAAGTTTCAGCACCGGCTTCTTCAGTGTCTGGGACAGCCATACCACCGCTTTTTTGATGGTCTTCCCGTCCCACTCACAATCCTTTACCAGCCAAGGCGTGTCGAACCGGGTCAGCAGGGAAGCCGCATCCGCGTCCAGCACGAATTCCACATTATCCGAGAGCTGCAGATACGTGGCCGGCACGTCCGAGGAGATCTCCCCCTCCACCGCCTTTTTCACAATCTCAGCCTTCTTCTGCGTCCAGGCCATCAAGATGATCTCCCTCGCCTTGAAGATGGTACCGATACCCATGGTGATCGCTTTGGTGGGTACATTCTCCTTGCCCCCGAAATCCCGGGAAGCATCACGGCGGGTCAGGTCATCCAATGTCACCAGGCGCGTGCCCGAATTCGGCGCCGAACCCGGTTCATTGAAGCCAATGTGGCCCGTACGGCCGATTCCCAGAATCTGCAGGTCCAGCCCGCCCAATGCCGTTATCTTCTGTTCGTACGCCAGGCAATAGTCATGGATCTCCTCCATGGAAAGCGTACCGTCAGGGATATGGACATTTGCCCGTTCGATATCAACATGGTCAAACAGGTTTCTATTCATAAAGGTCACATAACTCTGCTCGGAATCAGGCTGCATGGGATAGTACTCATCCAGGTTAAAGGTAACCACGTTCTTGAAACTCAGCCCCTCTTCCCGGTGCATACGCACCAATTCCGCATAAACTTTTACAGGGGTTGCACCTGTAGCAAGGCCAAGGATAGCCTGCTCACCTTTTGCTTGTTTGCCGCGGATCAGGTCGGCAATACGTTTCGCCACGGCCACAGACGCCGCGGTTGGGTCGGAGTAAACACTTACGGGAACTTTCTCGAAGCGTGTCTCTTCCAGTAAATTTAATCTTGCCATCTTAAGGAATTACGTATAAGGTGAGACGCAAAAGTATACATAAAACGGCAGTTTAAAAGTGAAGATCGGCATATTTTTCGCGCAAACCGCGCCGTTCAGCCAAACAATCGTTTGCATTATCGTCCTTGGGACCAGCCTGTCTGCTCAACCGGACCTCGTAGGAAACTTAGCCGGAGCTTGTCCGAGCCAAACCCGAACAAAGTACGTCCAAGGGTCGGACAAAGGTCGGACAAAGGTCGGACAAAGGTCGGACAAGGTCCGGTCAATCTCCGAAGCGGGTCCGAAGCGAACTACTCCAGCTCCTTGATGGACCGGATACTTATGCCGCTGAAACAATCATCCACGCACCCATCCGGAATAGACCCTGCCGTGGATATCATACCGCTATTTTTTGCCTCGAAGTACACGGTGACCCCGGAACGCTTCTTCAACCACTCATTACGGGCAATGCTGTAAATCTCATCCAACGTGCGCGGGGCGCTGGCAGGGGTACTCCGGCCACCTCATAACGGTAACTGTCACTGGTCGCCGCCTTGAAATCCAGCCACGCCCGGTAACTCCGTTCATATTCATCCTGATATTCGAAATCACTTTTTTTGCAAGTGGAGAAACAAACCGCGGTTACGAGGAATAGTAGGAAAAATTTAATTTTCATAACATGGTCTTTGAGCGGTAAACGTAACCGCCCGGGAACTTGCTACAAGGAAGCGGCAGGCAACCCGACTTGCCGTTGAAATCATTTGTCAATAGATACNNTACAGCAGGATGGGGATGACCGGCGTGAGCCGNCCGCCCTGCCGCAGCTGGGCACGGTAAGCGGAAAACAGGTAGCCGCCCACCTGTACCGGCGTGTNCCTGTCCGGGGAGCTCTTGTGCTCCAGCAGCAGCGANACCTCCACGCTGCCCTTGCCGTCGCGGCGCCGGCAGGTGTAAACCACATCGGACACCGTCTTTTCCAGNTCCTTGGAAACATAGCTGCCCGGCCGGCGCTCCAGCGTGGACAGATCCAGCCTGCCGGCAACATGTGCAGGCAGGGCCGTGCGGAAATAATCCACGGCGACCTGCTGGTCAGACAGGAATACCTGGATAATGTAGTGAAGCGACTGGAGTTGTGGAAACGTGGCGTAGCTGCTTTCCAGTATCGAGAGCCGGGCCTTGACTGTGGCGTACGCGATGTCGCATGCGTTGGCCAGTGCGTTTACGTTAAGCAAGCGAGGCCCAGCCCGTAACGGGCTGGAACCTTCTTCGACGGGTCCTCGAGAAACCCTTAACGGGCACACGTTCCACCCCACTCAATGTCCCCCCATATACGCCTTTCTCCCGCTATATAGCCGTTTACCCTTCGGTAAAGTACGGTTTTTTGGACATTTTACCGAAGTATAAGCGGGACACATGCGGATAGGACCCGAAGGAAGGGTAAGGGAAGGTGGACTGGGGGCTGTGAATAAGGCGAAAAAGTCTTTACCTTTAACACAGTATCGGAATGAAAAGAAACAGCTTCAGCATAAGCCAAATCCAAGGCAACCAAGGAACATGAGCGCGGCAAAATGCTGTTTTTAGCGAACAGCTTTAAGCAGTGGCTGACCGGGCGGCTTGATGCTGAAAGTTGACGGAAAGCTCAATTGTTACCACTTCTTGATTTCGGCTTTTAAGTCGGTCGCCGTAATGTATTCGCCACGTTCAATTTCGGCGTCACCCTCTTCCAAATCCTGGTTGTATTCCGCTATGGTCTGACGCTTTTCCACCGTTTGGAAACTTATTCCCATCAACTTCAGCGTGCTCAAAAGCCACTTTTTCTTTTTCGGCTCCTTGATGTTGTCTATATCAATAATCAGTTCCATAGCTGTGAGCTTTATATTTTCAAAGTTAGCTTTTTCTGGATACAAATCAAAAAGCTACCTATTACCCTGGGTCTCCAGCTTGGTCTGTGTATCCGTATCGACGTTGGACTTAAGGCGCTGCACGGCGTCCTGGTATTCAGGAAACCGCTGCGGCTGGAAGGGATCAAAGTAATAGAGCCCTGCGGCGGCAAAGCCTCGCAGATGGTGCCGGAGGCGCCCTGAAAAATCCGCATAGTCTTTCTGTCCGGGCGGTGTCCACGCGGACTCGGCCAAGGCCGCGATGCGCGGGAATAACATATATTCCAACTGTTGAGGGGCTGAGAGCTGCTCAGTCCACAGGTTAGCCTGCACGCCCAGCACCTGGGTCTCGGCTCCGGGTTGCTCAAGCAGTTCATCCGCTGGATAGTGGTACACGCGCTGGATGGGTACAAAGTCGCCCTGCCATTTCCGGCCGATGCGGTGGCTGCTGTCCTGCACGAAATCAAAGTAATATGGGATGCGGGGGCAAACGACCACGCGGTAGCCGGCTGCGATGGCTTTGCGGAACTGTTCGGGTTTGTCATGCCGCCACCAGAAGACAACGGTATTTTCGGCAGGCAGCGCCGCGTCCACGATTTCATCCCAGCCCAGCAGTTCGTTCCTGAGCATGGCCACGGAGTCCGCCATGCGCCGTATGAAGTAGTGTTCAACGGCCCGTAGGTCATTCAGGTGGTGGCGCTTCATCAGAGTCTGCACGGCGGTGTCTACATTCCAATGTGCATTTCCGAAGTGTACCTCATCGCCGCCGATGTGGATCTTCTGTGACGGGAAAAGGGTGTTTACCGAGCGGAGGATGTCGGTGAGGTAACCGTAGGTTCCTTCCAGGCCGGGATTGAACGTAAAATCAGGGAACCGCGCGGAACCGCCCCCACTGAACCGGGGATAGGCCCTATTGGCCGCGGTCGCATGGCCCGGCATGTCGATCTCCGGAATGATTTCAATGTGCCTTTCAGCCGCGTAACGGATGATCTCCCGGATGTCTTCCTGCGTATAGTAACGTGCCGCGGCGTTGGGATCACTGTGGTTGCCTATGCCGCCTACCAGGGTAAGCCTGGGGTATTCCTTGATTTCGATGCGCCACCCGTCCACATCGGTCAGGTGCCAGTGGAATACATTCAGTTTATAGTAAGCCATCCATTCCAGCAGCTGCTTCACTTTTTCCTTTCCGAAGAAATGCCGGGACTCATCCAGCATCAGGCCGCGCCACCCGAACCGGGGTGCATCCTGCAGGTTCCAGCAAGGCAACGGCACCGCCTTTCCGGTGCGCGGCGCATGGTCTATCAGTTGCAGCAGGCTAACGCCCGCCTGGAAAAGTCCCTGCTCATCCGCAGCTTCCAGCAGGATGGTCCCTTTATCCATTTTTATGCGGTAAGCGTCGCCATCCAGCGCCGCGGCCTCCTCCACCCGGAAACGGATGACCTGGCCATCCACCTGCGGCTGCGCGGAAACGGCGAGCGCTATGCCGGTGCGGTCCAGCACCTGTTGCTGGAAGTAATAAGCGGCGCCTTGGGCGTCCGCCCCGTTTTCCAGGGTGATCGCCGTTTCCCGGCTCAGTGGAAAAGTGCCTTCTGCCCGTTCCACCTTCAGCGGCCGGGGGATGATGGGGCAATTGTCAGCGCGCGCAGGCATTGCCTGCAAGAAAACGGTCAAAACCGCTAAATAATAGAGTCTTTTCATGCCAGTGTCAGACACAAACTTAGGCAACCGCTGCGGGATATACAATGCGGACCGTACACAATCGATTGCGCAATTTGGACAAACGGTTGCGTTGCCCCCGCTTTCTTTTACTGCCGCAAAACCTTGCTAAACCTGCCGCCGCGACGGGACCACACCTGATCGTGCGGCGATCACGCTAACCAACACTAAACAATCATTGGAGTTGAGGATAGGTTGGGTCGGAAGCATTGAATAAAAAAAAACAAAATTCAACTATGAAACGAAGCTTTACATTGCTAGTGCTATCGCTATGGACATTCATGATCCAGGCGCAGCAAATGGTGACGGGAACTGTCACCGGCACTCAGGGCGCTCCGGTGGCGGGCGTCACGGTAACCGTTAAGGAGAACCCTTCAGTATCAACCCAGACGGGCGATCAGGGTACTTACTCCATCAATGCGGCAGATGGCCAGACCCTGGTTTTTACGGCCATAGGGTTTACCACGGTTGAGGAAAAAGTGACCGGAAACGCGATTTCGGTCATCATGCAGGAAAGCGACCAGGCACTGGAAGAGGTGGTGGTGGTTGGCTACGGCGTGCAGAAAAAGGAAAGCCTGACCGGCGCTTTACAGGTGGTAGAAGGCAGCAAGCTGAAGGATATCACCAACCCCTCCGTGGAAAACATGCTGAACGGCAAGGTCTCCGGGGCTTTCGTGGCACCTGGTTCCGGCCGTCCCGGTTCCGGAGGTGCGGTTGTTATCCGCGGCCAGGCCACCTTAAACGGCACTACAAGCCCTCTCTGGGTGATTGATGGTGTGATCATCGGGTCAGCCCCCGGTGACCTGAACCCGAGTGATATTGAAAGCATGACCGTACTGAAAGATGCGGCATCCACGGCTATCTACGGTTCACAGGGGGCCAATGGTGTTATCGTGGTTACGACAAAGCGCGCCAAGGCCGGAGCAACGTCAATCAATTTTTCTACCCGTATGGGTGTCAACCAGTTGACCAATGGAAACCTTCAGGTCATGAACGGTGCAGAGCTGTATGATTATTATGCATCCTTCCAAAATGCCGAAAGCATTTCCTTCCCACGCTGGAATGCAGACCTGAGGAACAGCAACTTCGACTGGTGGGACCTGGCGACACAGTCCGGCTTTGTTCAGGATCACAACGTGTCCATTTCAACCGGTACGGAAAAGCTGCGTTCTTACCTGTCTGTAGGTATGTATGATGAAAAGGGCGCCGTGAAGGGATACGATTACAGGCGATACAATGTGCGCCTGAATCAGGAGTACAAACCCTTTGAATGGCTGACCATCAAACCGTCCATAGTGGGTGCCCGCCGCGGCGTGCAAGACAGGGAATATTCGGTGACGTCTATGTATTCCAACCTCCCCTGGGACAGCCCGTTTGATGCCGACGGGAATCTGGTTCCGCACCGTTCCAGCGGCTGGGTAAACAGTGCCAGCACCAACTACCTGTATGATTTACAGTGGAATCATGCGGCCAACACAAACTACGAGTTGATGGGTAACCTGGATTTTACGGTTAAACTGACGGACTGGCTCTCCTTTTCATCGGTAAATAACTACCGGTACATTTCCTATTCTGCCGATGGCTATACTGACCCGCGTTCAAATGGGGGACTGAGCGTAAACGGCCGTATCACGGATTACCGCTCACAAACAGCAAGGCGCTACACCAACCAAATGTTGACGGTGAACAAGTCCTGGGGTGACCACGCCCTGTTTGCCGTAGGCGGATATGAGTTCAACGACTATTGGGGCAAAACACTGGATGTTTACGGCACGGGCTTCATTCCGGGCTTTGAAATACTGGATGTGGTCGCCATGCCGGAGCGTACAAAAGGCGGCATCAACGAATGGGCCGTTCAGTCGTTCCTCTCCAAGGTCAACTACACATACGGCAGCCGTTACCTGGTGGAAGCTTCGCTGCGCCGGGATGGTGCTTCTAATTTCGGTGACAATGCCAAGTATGGCAACTTCTTTTCGATCAGCGGCGGGTGGAACATCAACAATGAAAGCTGGTTTAATGCCGCTTGGGTAGACGCGTTGAAACTGCACGCTTCTTATGGCTCTTCTGGCAACAGACCAAGTTCCTTATATCCGCAATACGACCTCTATTCAGTATCTACCAGTTATAATGGTGATTCAGGGGCACTGATCAGCCAGATCGGGAACCGGGATCTGACCTGGGAGAAAACCATGACCACCGGTGTGGGGGTGGATGCATCGTTTCTGAATAACCGGATCCGCACCACGTTGGATTTCTACAACAAAAATACCGGAAACATTTTGTACAATGTACCCATCAGCGGCCTTACCGGCGTGACCAGCATCTGGCAGAATATCGGCGAGATGAACAACAAAGGTATTGAACTGACGCTCGGGGGCGATCTGGTCCGTACCGATAACTGGTTGTGGAGCCTGGATGTAAACATAGGCCACAACGTAAACAAACTGGTGGACCTGTATCCGACCAGAAACGCCGACGGTACGTATTCCGTCAAGCCGGTGATTATTGGTGACGGGGCGGGCATTGCAGGTTCAGCACAGTACATTTTGGAGCCAGGCCGGCCGGTAGACACCTATTACCTGAAAGAATGGGCGGGCGTGAATCCGGAAAACGGCGCCCCCATGTGGTACAAGGTAGCCAGAGACGCCGACGGCAACGAGGTCTCCCGCGAGACCACTTCCAATTATGCAGACGCAACCATCGAAAAATTAGGCAGATCTTCGCCGAAACTCTTCGGTGGGTTCGCTACGGCACTGCAATACAAACAGTTTGATCTCGGCGCCACGTTCGGCTACTCCATAGGCGGCCATATATACAACTACTCGCGCCAGGAGTATGACTCTGACGGAACCTATACGGACCGGAACCAGATGAAGCTCATGCCAGGGTGGAGCCGTTGGGAAAATCCCGGCGATAACGCCACGCACCCGGTCGCCAAATACAATAACCAGGACAAGGGCAATCAGGTGTCATCGCGTTACATCGAAAAGAACGACTTCCTGAGGCTGCGCTCGCTGACCCTGGGGTACAATCTGAAACTGGAGCAATACGGCGTCAAGAACGTGCGGCTGTTTTTCACCGGGGAGAATCTGTTTGTCCTTACCGACTACTCCGGCGTAGATCCCGAGATTCCGGCCAATAACGCTTCGGTGCTGTCCTCCGCAGGTCCCGGCGTCTATCCGGCTACACGCAAGTACATGTTTGGCTTAAATGTTTCATTCTAAAAGAAAATCACATGAAAAAGACGATATTATCAGCAATAATGGCTTCAGCCATCCTTGCTTCCTGCGACCTGGCGCGCACCCCTTACGGATCCATGGATTCGGGCAGCATAGTGAGCGATCCCGAGGCTTCTTTGGAGTCTCTGCTTAACGGAACATATGCGCAGCTAAAGGCATGGTCAGACCCCATGCACCGCTGCGGTGAGTATGCCGGGGACAACATCATGATCCGCGGTTCATCCACGGATGCATTTTACGAGTTTATTTCATTCGCGCGTACGCCGGACAACGGTCGCCTGAGCCAATTCTGGAACAGCGGTTACAAAGCCATCGCGCAGGCCTCAAACGTCATCAACATGTTTGAGGAAGGAACGAGCCCTGAAATAGACAATAAACTGGGCGAATGTTACTACATCCGCGGCTTGTTGTACTTTTATTTCGTACGCGCTTATGGCCGTCCTTATTACCAAAGTCCGGAAACCAACTTAGGCGTTCCCATCGTCAACGGGACACCGGATGACGTGGTCAACATGACCCTACCTGACCGCGCAACCGTGAAAGAGACCTATGAGCAGGTTATCGCCGATCTGAAAAAAGCCGAAGAACTGCTGGCTGAAGACAACGGCCCCATCTATGCCTCGGCAGGTGCCGCACAGGCCATGTTATCACGCGTGTACCTGTACATGAGCGGAACATATGAGTCACCAAACCGGGAATATGCACAGCTGGCCGTAGATTATGCCTCAAAAGTAATCGGTTCCGGCAAGTATTCGCTGTTGCCCCGTGACCAATTCATGAGATACAACACGTATACCCCGGAAGAGAACCCAGAGACAATCTTTGCCGTAAAGCGCGTCGCCGCAGAGTTTTCCGGCTCTGACCATTACTACGGTGTGGGCGGCATGTATGCCAATATCGGCGGCATGGGATGGGGTGAAATGTATGCCAGCGCGAAATACATAGAACTATTGAATGAAACGGGGCGCAACGACTGGCGGCCGGACAGCTACAAGATGGTAGATGCCCGTGCAGCCTTTATTGAGCCTACGTATTCACAGGATGCTTCCACCGGCGCCTACCGGGAAGTATTCCGCTTCATCAAGGAAGACGGCACGGACATCCTGAACTATGTGCAAGCTGACGTTACACGCAGCGGAAACACCGTTACGTGCAAAGAGGGCGACCAGACCTATACCCTGACACCGGTCGATGCAGCCCAGGAAATCTACAGCATCCGCTATAAAGACGGCAAGACCTATACCGGTGTGCTGGATTACTTTATTACCCTGAACCGGGTCTATCCGCAGTTTTATATTACCAAGGCTTCCCGCGAAGGTGAAGACTCCCACCTTCATTCACCGGTTATCAGCCGGTTGGGTGAGATCTACCTGAACCGCGCAGAGGCCTATGCCAAGCTCGGAAGCTATGACCTGGCATTGAACGACCTGAATGAAATCAGGACGCGCGCTATCATAGGTGGGGGTTACGCTTCCCTTGACGCCTCGAATGCCGGTGAGCGGATCGATAAAGAGCGGCAGCTGGAGCTTGCCTTCCAGGCAGAGCGGAGCTATGACGTATTCCGTAACGGAAAAGCGCTGACCCGTCAGTATCCGGGACCGCATAATCAGTTTGAAACGATCCAGCCGACGGATTTCCGGGTGGTATATTACATCCCGCAGAGCGCGATCAACTCGTATCCGGGCACGTTGACCCAGAATCCTACGAACTAAAATGGGATTTTATATGAAACCCGTAAGATTACTGCCCCTGCTGTTTCTGGCGTCCGCGCTGCTTCAGGTACGGGCCCAATCCGCCCAGGACTTTGCCGCGGCCTATGCCGACCTGGCCCTGTTCGAGACGCCGATGGCTGGGGCACTGAAGAAGGGTGTGCACCGTGCAGACGTGGAAAAAATGACCAACGCCCAGCTGAAGGAGACCGCACGGCTGCTCCTTTCCGGCGAGTACGACACCGCCTACCGCAGCGCTGTTTACCGGGCATATCTGGATCCCTATACCCTGGGACGCCAGCTGATGATCGGCGACGGCTACAGTAAGTACGAAAACGTGACGGGAATATACCTGCCTGAAGGCAGGCATACCGTCCTGGTGGACCATATTCCGGCCGGGAAGGAAGTGAATCTGGTTGTTCCCAATTGGGACCGCCGGGCACCTGCAGGGATCAAGCCAACGGAAGACCCTGCTGGCTGGGGCATTGCCAAACAGGTATTCCGCCTGCACAACGGCGTCAACATCATTGAACTGTCCGGTTTCGGAGGCTTGGCTTACATCGATTATTTTTCAGACACACCTGCCGGGGAACCACCGTTGGAGGTCCACTTCCCGGCCGCGCAGGTCAACGGATACTTCGACATTGCCAAGCATGACGACAGTGACTGGAACCGTTTGATAGATAGCGCGGTTTATCCCGTTATTGACGCAAAGGGTCGGCATATCCAGATTGCCTATCCGGCGGCTGACTGCAAGCGGTATGCTTATAACCGGGGTATTGAGCTGATCAGTAACTACGACTCGCTGGTACGGCGCCAGCACCGCATCATGGGTCTGGAGAAATACGGCAAGATCCCGGAAAACCATATCCTCGCCAGGGTCAACTATAACTATTATATGTTCCGTGACGGGGATGGCGTGGCCAACATGGGTACTGATCCCGGCAATGCTATGCCGCTGGTGGTGGATCCTGACCGCGTGATTTCAGGTGACCCCTGCTGGGGCTTCAGCCATGAAGTCGGCCATGTGCACCAACTGAGGCCTTATTTTAATTGGGGCGGCCTGGGTGAGGTCAGCAATAACGTATTTTCCCTGTATGTGACCACCTCTTTTGGAAACAAGAGCCGTATAGCTGAACAGGGAAATTACCAGAAAGCGCGTGATAGCATCATAAACCGCCGGATAAGTTACCTGCAGGATCCGGACGTGTTCAACCGTCTGGTTCCGTTTTGGCAGCTACAGCTTTATTTCGCGGGTCCCGGCAAAAATCCGGACTTCTATCCAGATCTGTTTGAAGCGCTTCGCAAAAAAGGTCTATCTTCCGGCGCCGATGGACGCCGGGCGCGAAGAGGGGGATGGGGCGACCGGGGGTCGAACCCTGCCGAATATCAGCTGGACTTTATCAAAACCGCTTGCGAAGTGGCAAAAGTTGATCTGACCGCGTTTTTCGAGCAGTACGGGTTCTTCTATATAGGCGAATTTGACTACGAGGATTACGGCAGGTATTCATATAGGATGACGGAAGAAATGGCCAGGGCCTGCAAAGCCGAAATCAAGGCCATGAACCTGCCGGGACCGCTCACGGACATCAGCCGGTTAACGGACTAGCCCACATCCACACGTTTTGAACAAACGGTTGCGTTGCCGGAATATTTTGATTAATGTATAATCTCTGCTATACTTGTTTGCTAAATTACTGACGAACAATAAGAAATAGATAATGAAGTACAACCGTAGAAACTTCCTTAAAAACGCCACCCTGCTCTCCGGAGCGGTCGCGGCGCTACCCGCAGCGGCTCATGAGGCGAGCGGTGCGCTGGCATCCGGATACAGTCTTTCCCGGCCCAAGCGCTTTAACATGAGCGGCTATGCGGCCCCCAAGATCGATAAGGTGCGCATAGGGTTCATCGGCCTGGGAATGCGCGGCCCCGGAGCCGTAAACCGGATGTCACGGATAGAGGGCGTGGAGATCAAGGCCCTTTGTGACAAAGATCCCAGCCGCGCGGCCAAGGCGCAGAGCATCCTGGAAAAGGCCGGCCTGCCCAAAGCTAAGGAATATTCCGGCGATGAAGGCTGGAAGGACATGGTGGCCAATGAGGAGCTTGACCTGGTGTACATCTGTACCCCTTGGCATCTGCATACACCCATGTCCGTATTTGCAATGAAGCATGGCAAACACGTGGCCTGTGAAGTGCCTATCGCCATAACGCTGGATGAATGCTGGGAGCTGGTGGAAACCTCAGAAGCGACCAAGAAGCATTGCATGATGCTGGAGAACTGCTGTTACGATTTCTTTGAGATGCTTACGCTCAACATGGCCCGCAACGGCCTGTTCGGCGAGATCGTCCATGCGGAGGGAGCTTACATCCATGATCTGCTGGACCTGAATTTTGACAAGGACGGCTACGCGGATATGTGGCGCCTGCGCATGAATGCCACGCATAACGGAAACCTCTACCCCACCCATGGTCTGGGCCCCATCGCCCAGTGTCTGAACATCAACCGGGGGGATAAGATGGATTACCTGGTATCCATGTCAACCAATGATTTCATGATGGGCAAAACCGCAGAAGAAAAAGCCAAGGAAGACACCTTCTATCAGGAGTTTGTCGGAAAACCGTTCCGCGGCAACATGAATACCACCCTTATCCATACGGCTAAGGGAAAAACCATGATGGTGCAGCATGACGTGACGTCACCGCGTCCCTATTCCCGCATACACCTGGTGAGCGGAACCAAAGGTGTGGCTTCCAAGTGGCCCTCACCACAGCGTATCGCGTTCGGCCATAGCTGGCTGAAGGAAGACGAAATGAAAGCGCTTACCGATCAGTACACCCCGCCCCTGATCAAGCATGTGGGCGAGGTGGCCAAGCAAGTAGGCGGTCACGGAGGCATGGACTTCATCATGGACTGGCGCCTGATCGACTGCCTGCGCAACGGCCTTCCACTGGATCAGGATGTTTATGACGGTGCCCTTTGGAGCAGCATCTTCCCGCTGAGCGAAATGTCCGTCAAGAAACGTTCCCGTTCCCTGGATATCCCGGACTTCACAAGGGGGGCATGGCAGACCAATAAGCCCGTGGACCTCACGCTTGAAGGCGGCGCCACCACCGGCGTAAGGAAATAAGACTTATTTTATCGGATTTTTACCCGAAACCGCTCCATTTTTCAACATGGAGCGGTTTTTTTTATATTTCTGTTACAGGTTTTACAATTTCTTTACGATTTTTTCATTTGTTCCGTTATATTTGCGCCTTCATTTTCCGGGCAGCACATCTCGGAAACTGCACACATACATCAACATGAATTTTACTTGTATATACCTATCTTTTTATTTTAACTAACATCACATGAAGCGAAAATTAACATGCATGCTTATGCTTGGCTGCCTTTTCGTTGGCATTGCCTTCGGGCAGCAACGGGCAATACGCGGCCAGGTACGCTCACAGGAGGACGGTGCTCCCTTAGCGGGGGTCTCGGTGACCGCCCAGGGGACCGCCGTTGCCGTCACTACGAATGAAGATGGTCAGTATTCCATCAACGTGGACGAAAGCGTCCGCGCATTGGTCTTCCGCTACGTCGGTTTCCAGGAACAGACCGTAGCGATTGGCTCCTCCAACATGATCAACGTTACACTCCAGTCTGACATGTCAGAGCTGGAAGAAGTGGTGGTCGTTGCCTACGGTACGCAGCGCAGCACCACGTTCACCGGTAGTGCCACTACCGTCGGTGCCGATCAGCTTGAGCAGCGGCCCATCACGAATGCCATTGACGCACTTGCGGGCGCTGCTCCAGGGGTGCAAACATCCAGCGGGAGCGGGCAGCCGGGCACTGCGGCCTCGATCCGCGTACGGGGACTGGGTTCCATCAACGCGTCCAACGATCCGCTTTATGTGGTTGACGGAATCCCTTATTCCGGCACGATCGAGAGCATCAATGCGGCAGATATCGAAACGGTTACCGTACTTAAAGATGCTTCCACTGCGGCTATGTACGGTTCCCGGGGCGCCAATGGTGTTATCATGATCACCACCAAGAAAGGCAAGCAGGGCAAGACCCGTCTCAACGTCCGCGCACTCCAGGGTATCTCCAACCGCGGTATTCCGGAGTACGACCGGGTGGACGCTTATGGCTACTATCCCCTGATGTGGGAAGCCTACCGTAACAGCCTTGCTTACCGGGGCAGCAACCCGCTGTCATTAGAGGAAGCGAACAAGAAAGCTTCTGAGGATATTTTCGGGCTCTTGGCCTACAATCCGTTCACTGTGCCTAATGATGCAATCGTGAATGAAAATGGTGTCCTCAATCCCGCCGCACAACTGAAATATAACGACCTGGACTGGGCCGATCCGCTCACCCGCACCGGACAGCGCGGTGACTACTCTATGAGCGTAAGCGGTGCCAACGACAATACGGATTACTTTTTCTCGCTCGGTTATACCGATGAGGAGGGCTTTACCAAGCAGTCCGATTTTAACCGGATCACCGGCCGCCTCAACATGAACAGCCAGATCCGTCCTTGGTTCAAAACCGGTCTGAATGTATCCGGAAGCACCTCCAAGAGCAACCGTGCCAATGACGGCAACAGCACGGGATATGCCAACCCGTTCTATTTCTCGCGCAACATGGGGCCTATTTACCCGGTATATGCGCATGACCCTGCTACGGGAGAATTTCTGCGGGACCTTAACGGGGACCTGATCTATGACCTTGGCGGTCTCCGCGAACTCGGGCTGGCTAACAGGCCTGCCGGTGCAAGCAACGGACGCCACGTGGTTGCTGAAACGCTGTACAACCTGGACCGCCGGAACCGCAATGCACTGGCTGGACGGGCCTACGCAGAAGTGAAGTTCCTTAAAGACTTTACGTTCCAGACTTCCGTTGGCCTGGATATAGCCAACCAGCAGAACGAAGGGTATGATAACAACATCGTAGGCGACGGTGCACCGGCAGGCCGGGCTCGCCGGACCAACTACATTTACAACAGCTATAACTTCAACCAGATCCTGACTTATGACCGGTCGTTCGGAAAAAGCCATGTAAACGCCTTACTGGGTCACGAAAACTATGACTACAAGTACGATTACAACTACGGTTTCAAGCAAGGGATCATTTCTGAAGGCAACTATGAGCTGATCAATTTCACCACGATCAACAGCCTGACATCTTACAAGCGGGATTACCGCCTGGAAAGCTACATGGCCCGTGTGAACTACGATTACGACGAAAAGTACCTGCTCTCCGCCTCATGGAGAACCGACGGTTCTTCACGTTTCAGCCCCGATAGCCGCTGGGGTACCTTCTGGTCATTCGGTGCGGGCTGGAACCTTGACCGGGAAGACTTCCTTCAAGGTGCATCATGGATAAACGCGCTGAAGCTGCGCACATCTTACGGACAGCTCGGCAATGATGCCCTGCTTGACGAAGACGACAATCCGCTGTACTACGGCTACCAATCATTGTACTCCATCGGCATCAACAACGCGGCTGATCCGGGCTTTATCCAGTATCAGTTGTCTTCTGACCTGGTTTGGGAAAGCAACACCAGCTTTGACGTAGGGGTCGAATTCGCGTTGTTCGGCAGCCGTCTTAACGGTACCGTTGAGTATTTCCACCGTAAATCCGACAACCTGCTGTTCTCTGTACCGCTTCCGATCACAAGCGGTCTGCTGGAGCGCTGGGAGAATGTGGGCTCCATGTACAATGAAGGCATCGAGTTTGACATCAACGGAGACCTTGTCCGGAACGACGCCTTCCGCTGGAACCTGCGTCTGAACGGTACCACCTTCAGCAACCGGATCACAGCGCTTCCACGCGGTGAGATCATCGACGGGACCAAACGCATGACCGCGGGCAGCGGTGTATACGACTTCTGGCTGCGCGACTGGCATGGAGTTGACCCGAACACCGGTGCAGGTACCTTCGTTGCTGATAACGTTGATGCAGCAGGCGTATACGAACTGGACGGCGTCATGGTGACCACTGACCACAATAACGCCAAATTTGACTACCATGGCAGTGCGATCCCTGACCTTTACGGCGGTATCACGAACGAATTCCGCTACAAAGGTTTCAACCTGAGCGTCCTGCTCACTTACCAGCTGGGCGGCAAGGTGTATGACGCGTCATACGCTACGCTGATGAATACCGGCAACTACGGTGCTGCATGGCACGCAGACATTGAAAACCGCTGGCAGCAGCCCGGCGATGTGACCGACGTACCGCGGGTTGACGTAACCTCAGGATTCCGGAGTTCGGCGGGTGCACAGTCGTCGCGCTTCCTGATCGACGGCTCATACCTGGCTTTCCGCAACGTGACGCTGGGCTACACCATTCCCCAGAGCCTGCTTTCTAAGCTGACCCTGACCGGTGCCACCGTATATGTGTCCGGAGAGAACCTGGCCTTTTTCTCAAAACGGAAGGGCATGTTCGTAGGCCAGTCCTTCACCGGAGTCACATCCAACGCGTATCAGCCTGCAAGGCTGCTCACCCTTGGTGTTAACTTCAATTTATAATCCGTTAAGAATCGACGCAAATGAAACGAAACAACTATATCGCGCTTGGGGCAGCAACGCTGTTGCTGGGGCTTTCCTCATGCAGCAAGGACTACCTGAATACCACCCCGACCGAATACGTCAATGAACAGGACGTTATCACCGACATTACGAAAGCTAAGTCGGTCATCAATGGCGTGCACCGCATCATGTACAACCAATGGGAAGCACAGGACCAAGCCGGTCAAGGTTCTATCAACATCAATATGGATGTAATGGGCGACGACCTGGTGCATACCGCACAGGGCAACGGCTGGTTCAACGCCTCATACCAATGGACTATGCACCGCAACCAGACGGCCGGTACGGTGAAGTTCCTCTATCGGTTCTACTACCGGATTATTGCTAACGTCAATAACGTGGTCAATAACCTGGATAACATCGTGGCAAGTGAAGAGGAGAAAGAGTTTCTCCGCGGGCAGGCGCTCACTTACCGGGCCTGGTCTCACTTCATGCTGGTACAACTGTTCGGCGAACGGTTTGACGCAGGCTCAGCCAATGACGGCCTGGGTGTGCCCATCGTACTGAGCCAGAGCGTGGAACCCATAGGCCGGTCAACGGTCGCTGAGGTATACACGCAGATAAACGCAGACCTGGATGCCGCCATCGCCGCCTTTGAAAAGGGTGAAGAACGCAGCGTCAAATCTGAACTGAATAAGAACGTGGCCCACGGCGTTAAGGCGCGTGTCGCCCTGACCATGCAGGATTGGGCTACTGCCGCGGAACATGCCGCGCTGGCCCGGGAAGGTTATGACCTGATGGGCGAAAGCCAATATACCGCAGGCTTCAACGATATCAGCAATCCGGAATGGATCTGGGGAAGCCACCAAGTGGTTGATCAGACGACATACTTCTACTCGTTCTTCGCGTACATGTCAGCTAACTTCAATTCGACCAATATCCGGTCTAACCCGAAGGCGATCAATAGCTGGCTTTATGACCAGATGAATGACACGGATTACCGCAAGCAGCTTTGGAGCCCGACGGGAGAAGGGATTCCCATTCCGCCGAACGGTTCGGCATTCCCTTACATCAATAAAAAGTTCCTTTCCATTTCTTCCAGCAGTAGCGTGGGTGACGTTGTATATATGCGTGCATCAGAAATGTACCTCATAGAAGCCGAGGCGAAAGCGCGGCTGGGTCAAGCTGATGCGGCAGATGTACTGCTAGCGCTGGTAAGCGAGCGCGATCCTGCCTATACGCGGCCTGCCGCTACAGGCCAGGCACTGGTTGAAGAGATCTGGGTGCAGCGCCGTATCGAACTGTGGGGTGAAGGCTTCCGTTTCCTGGACCTGAAGCGCACCAACTCGAAACTGGACCGGAGGAACACGAACCATCAGCAGGCACTCTGCGAAGTGATGGAGGTCGAGCCGGGTGATAACCGTTGGCAGGTACTCTTCCCGCAGGATGAGATCAATGCAAACGACAAAATTGTCCAGAATCCGTAACCAACCGGATCCGGATAGCGAAAAGGGCTGCTCATATAGGGCAGCCCTTTTTTTGTTCAGACCTTACACGCGACTGATCACTTCCAACAGGCGCGTGATATCCTCCTGCGTATGCAGGCTGCTGAGTACCACGCGGTTCAGCAAGGGGGAAGAGGGCAGCGGATAAGGAAAGCTGGAAATCACTATCCCCTTTTCCAGCGCCGCTTCATACAGCCCCTCCTGTTTAAAACACACGACGGGATACCCTGCTACCCGTTGGCACTCAACCGTAATGCCCTGCTGGAAAAAAGCAACGTTTGCCTGCAGCAGCGCCCGCTGCCGCGCATAAATTTCCTGGCCGTGGATAAACGCGTATAAGGAAGCGGGTGATGGCGGAGAGGCACCCAGATAAATACCTGAACTGCGAAGTGTTTCAATGACGCGCGATTCAGCGAGCACAAGGCCGGCATCAATTCCCATGCCTTTGGCCAATGAGGCCACCACCACGGTATGAAAATCCGGCCTGTCTGGAATGGTATAGCTTCCGGGGAGCACGCCTATGCCATGCGAATCATCCAGAATAAAATAGACTTCCTTGCCCCTATCCACCCTGGCAAAGCCGGAGAAGTCATGGACGGCCACATTCAGGTTATCCACGGTATTGCTTACGACCACGAACCGGTCTTCGCTTGCACGGTTTATCCCGGCAACGGTTTCAGCTACCCAGTCGTTAAACCCGCGGTCGGAGGCGGGCGGTTGCACGTGGTCTTTCCACAGCGCCGGATGCGTATCCGGCGAATAGATCAGCGGCATTTCACGTCCAAGGCAGGAGACCGCAAGTTGGGCGGCCAGAAAACCGCTTGAAAGAAGCAGTCCCTCTTCGGCGCCGAAACGCTCAGCCGCTGCGCGCTCGGCCTCTTCATAAATTCCCAACTGCACGTTGTTACTCCTAGAGGTGCCTACATTGAGCCCATAACGGGACAGTCCGGCTCTATAGAGTTCGTGGAAGCCCGGGTGCATATTCAGCCCCAAATAGGCTGTTCCACCGAAGAACAGATAAGCCTGTCCCTGATATTCAATGGTGCGGGTGGCGGGGCGGTCCAGTGATCTAAACATCGGAGTCATATCTGAGAAATCTTTGCCAGCCGTTCTGCCGCGTGCGCAAGGGTATCGGACCGTTTCGCGAAGCAGATGCGGATAAGCTGTTGATCCGTTTGTTCCCCATAGAACGCAGATACGGGGATTGCCGCCACCTGATGGCGCTTGGTCAGTTCCTCGCAGAACCTGCGTTCGGGAAGCTCGCTGATGGTTGAATAGTCAGCCAGCAAGAAGTAAGTGCCCTCGCACGGCAATACCCTCAGCCGCGTGGCGGCCAGCCCTTCCCGGAGAAAATCCCGTTTCTCCTGGAAAAACGCCGCCAGACCCAAGTATCCCTCCCGGTCTTGCAGAAAATCTGCCAGTGCATGCTGTACAGGCGTATTTACACTGAACACATTGAACTGGTGCACCTTCCGGAATTCCGCGGTAAGCGCAGCAGGTGCCAGGCAATAGCCCACCTTCCACCCGGTGATGTGATACAGCTTGCCGAAAGATGCAACAACAAACGCCCGTTCACGCAGTTCGCTGTAATGCGCCGCACTGCGGTGCAAACCGCCGTCATAAACAATATGCTCATAAACCTCGTCACTCAGGATATAGCAGCCTGTACGCGCCACGATCCCGCTCAGCCGCCGGTAATCGTCATCGGTAAGCACACGGCCCGTGGGATTGTTCGGCGAATTAATGATCATCAGCCGGGTCTTCGGCGTGATAAGGCGCTCAACCGCTTCCCAATCAATCCTGAAATCCGGACCGCGCAGCACCACCGGGATGGGTACGCCGCCGAATACCCGGATGCCCGGGGAATAGGCATCATAGGCCGGCTCGAAAACGATCACCTCATCGCCCGGATGGATGACCGTTGCCATAGCGGTAAACAATGCCTGGGTTGCCCCGGCAGTAACCGTAATTTCATTTTCAGGATGATAAACCACCCTGCTGACGGACGCCACCTTCGCGCTGATCTGTTCGCGTAACGCCATGACCCCGGCCATGGGCGCGTACTGATTGTGACCGGCGCGCATGTACTGTTCGACCAGCGAAATGAGACGGGGCGAGCAGTCAAAATCCGGGAAACCCTGGGAAAGGTTGATGGCCTGATGCCGGGCGGCCAGCTGAGACATCTCCGTAAATATTGATATTCCCGTACCGGGTAATTTTGCCATTGGCCAGTTGTTCATGATGACAGTAAGTGCCTGCAAGATTACACAATCTTATCGATAACCGCCATCTAAAACGGGATATAATCCCGCAGCAGTTGCCGGTAGAAACGGATACTGTCTTCCAGTTGGGCGATGTAGGCTTCCTTGTCATGGATGATCTTGTGATAAAGCTCCTTCTCTTCACTGGTAAAGCCCTGGGCGGCACCGCTCCTGGCCTCATCACCCAGCAGCTCCTCAGGCCGGGTCTGAAGGATACGGGCGATCTGGTCCAGGCGTTCGATGTCAATACGGGTGATGCCCCCTTCAATGTTCTGGTAGGTCTTTAATGCAATGTGAAGCGCATCGGCCATATGGGACTGTGACAGACCGCGCTCCTTTCTGAGCTTTTTGATTTTCCGCAAAACGTCTGACTGTGCCATGGAATCCAATTTTACGCATGAAATCTGCTCCGATGCCGTAGCTTTTATGCGTTTTTTTCGTCGCTGAAAGCCCGTACATTTGCTTTGAAACAAAGGTAAAACTTACTGTAAATAAAGACTACTAAACTGATAGATTTTTTTGAAGTCCGTTTGTTGTTTAGCGAAGGCGGTATGTGGAGACACTGCCGTCTTTTTTATTGCTGTATTTCGATCCTCACTTTAAAGCATCATAAACGGTAACGCAGGGTGATTCCATAGGTCCTGGGGTCTCCCAGCACGCCGGCATAGTGACCGGCGTTTCCCGCTCCGGGTAATAGCTGCTCGAAGTAATCCTTATCAAACAGATTGCGCGCCCACAAAAACAGTGAAACACCGTCCGCCGCACGGAATCCCAGGCGTGCGTTAAACAACGTGTAACCCTTTACTGCCAGGTACCGGGAAGGCGACGGATTCGACGAAAACGACGAGCGGTAGAATCCGTCCACGGCCAGCACAAACTCGCCTGTTTGGCCCCAAAATGAGGTGGACCGGCTCGCAGCTTCCCCACCGAATGATGCTGCCCAGGTTGAAATACCCGGTAGTTGCCCCCCTGAAATATCCTTGAAGTTTGGCCCACCTGTCTCCTCCAGCGGAGGCGGTGCATTGGTAAAGGACACATAGCGTCCATCGGTATAAGCGAGCGCACCGTAGAGCGACCAATAGGAATTGAAGCGTACGTTGGCATCCAGCTCCACTCCCCTTACGCGCACCTGCTCGGCATTGGACAGGTAGCCGCGGTTTACGGCCAGATCGGCGGCCTGTACCTGGGTTTGGTAGTCGTCCACGTCGGTGTTGTAGACGGTCAGCCCAAGAGAGAGCTGCTGCAACGGCTGCGACTTCACACCGGCTTCGTAGTGGCGTACCCGTTCGGGTTTGATGACGGCCAGCTCCAGCATGGGTTGCCCCCCGGCGCTTGGCAGACCGCCCAGGTTCAACCCGACCGGCTTAAAGCCGGTAGAAAATGTTGCGAAAACGTGGGTCGCTTTCCCCGCCCGATATGCCAGGGTCAGCTGCCCCGATATGTTGGTGTCGTCGATATCTGCCTGGAAGGCCTGATCGCTGTAAACGCCTTCTTTCAGGGCAAGCAGTTCAGGATCATCGGTTTGCAGTCCGCCATAGGCCTCCCGCCTGAAGTCAACGGATTTATCATCATAATTCAGCCGGATGCCGGGCAGTATCCGCAGCCGGGGCGTGATTGCCCAGTCGACCTGGGCGAACAGCGCCCCGCTGAACGAGCGGAGGCTGGGATATGTCCGGATCCCATAACCCTCCAGCAGGCCAGGTGTCTGCCAAAGCGGGCTCTCACTGTTCTGCGAGAAACGCCATTGGTCTCTTCCGGCCTCCTCCACATGTGCATCATCCGCATCAAGGCGTTGGCCGAACGCAAAAACGCCCATCACCGCGCTCAGTCGCGATGAAAACTCTCCTGCCCAGCGCAGCTCCTGTGACCATTGATCATGCCTTGAGGGGGCCTGTGATAGCGCCAGCCCCTGCAAACCGGTAAAGTCCCGGTCATTGGAAGGATCCCAGTTCCAGTAGCGCCACGCCGTAGTTGATGTGAGTGTGCCCGGCCCCAGCTGTACATCCACATTGGCCGAGACACCCCCTAGGTCCTGGCCGGAGCGCCAGGGAGTATCATGGTCGATCACGCGGTCAAACGGATCGCGGCTAGGCAAGTCATACCCCAGATCAGCAATAACCTGCTCAAACTGCCGATATGTGGGGCGCAGCGTGGGCGCCACTCCGGCAAATAACTGCGCATATCCTTCCGGACGCTGGCGGTTCAGGTCAGCAGCCAGCAGTACCTGCAACCGCTCAGAAGGAGCGAACAGCAACTGCCCCCTTACTCCCAGATTATTCAGGTCATTGACCCGTTGCTGGTTAGCCACATTGTACAACAAACCATCCCGTTGCGTGCCGCTGAATGACAAGCGGGCGGCCAGGTGCCTGGTCAGCGGTCCACTCACCGATGCCTTGGCCTGGATAAACCCATAGTTGCCGAAACTCAGCTCCGCATCCGCTTCAGGGAGAAAGACCGGCTTTCGTGTAGTGACATTAAATGTGCCCGCGACGGTATTCTTCCCGAACAGCGTACCCTGCGGGCCGCGCAGCACTTCTATCTGCGCCACATCGATGAAATCAAGAGTTGTCGCCGCGGTCCGGGCATAGTAGACCCCGTCCACGTAAAATCCTACACCGGGGTCTATACCGTCATTGGTGAGCCCAAAGGTCGTACCCAGTCCGCGGATGCTCAGACCCGTATTGCGGGGATTGGAAGAATACAGCTGCACCGTAGGGATCAGCTCTTTCAAGCGGTTAACATTGAAAGCGCCTGCTTCCTCAGCAAGTGCCCCGCTCACGACAGATACCGGAATTGGCACCGTCAACAACAATTCCCTCCGCCGGCGGGAAGTCACCACCACCTCATCCAAACCTGTTGCATCCCGCTCCAATACAATGGTGAGCGGGCTGGTCCTTGCCACGACCTCTTTCGTTTGATAACCCACATAAGAAACGATGACCGTCAGGGGAAACTGCTGCCCGGTAACGAACCGGAAACGGCCCTCCCTGTCGCTTTTCGCCGTGTGCGTAACGCCCGCCAGCTGCAAGGTAGCACCTGACAGCGGCTCCCCCGTAGCAGCATCCAGAACGACGCCCTCCAAAGTAGCGTTGATCAGCGGGGCTGTCTCCTGTGAGCGCGCGGCCGGCATTTCTCCCACAACCGGAACAAATAAGGCAATTAATACTATTGCCCTGATAAAAAAACGGATATCCATAGACATAACTTTTGAAACCAAAAGTATACCTATTCAGTAGACATTAAAAGGAACAAAAAATACCTATGATGAGAAGATTCTATGCGTATCTACTGCCTAGGCAGGCGTTGCTCAAGATAAAGCCCTACCTCATTGTTGATGAGATGATAGTTTCCTGACGCCTGTTCAGCCATGCGGTCTGTAAATAAGATGCCATAGAGGTGATCAGTCTCGTGCTGGAAGATTACGGCGGTAAAGCCCTCAACCAGCTCTTCATGATGCTGTCCGTTTACGTCCTGGTAAGCCAGACGGATGGTATAGTTCCGCAGCACCTGACCGAGGGTGTCGGCAATGGATAAACAGCCCTCCTGCCCTTTCCGCAGCAGCTTGGACCGCCATGTGATCTTTGGATTCAGGTATAATTCAAACGGTTCTCCGGGTTTGTCGATGCGCTTTACCCAGATCAGGTTACGGTTGATGCCCACCTGTGGGGCGGCAATGCCAACGCCTGGATGCAGGCTATCGGTAACCGCCAGGTACATGCGTTTGGCCAGGAGCGGGAGCAGCGCTTCTGCCGGATCAATATCATCTGACACGGCTTTGAGAACGTGGAGCTCACCCGGTACGGTATCCTGTATAACGCGCAGCAACCGCGTCGTGTCACCGGATAAGATCAGTTCGCGTTCCGCCGCATTCAGCGGTGCGGGTGGCACCGCTGGTTTGGGCCGCTCGCGGATCGGTCCCGTATACTTTTTTTCCCCCGCGCGGATAGGGATTTCCAAGTTGTTTTCCGCCGGTGGAACGGGACAACGATATCCGCTGCTGTATGCGCAGTAAGGATTGTAAGCCAGGTTGAAATCAATCACTACGCGGCCTTCCTGGATATCCGCTGCCGAGAGGTCAAGATACCGGCCACCGCCGTATGTTTCTCCGCCATTGGTCGCATCGGTAAATGGCAGAAAGAGGTGGTTCCGGTAAGCAGGGTTTACAAACAGGTCCATGCTGCGGTAAAGTGTCAGCTCGGCGGGCTCACCATGAACGGCAAACCGGGCTTTGGCATACCGGACATACGTTTTGCTGGTACCGTCAGAGGTGGGCATGCGGAACGGTTGCTCGTTATGCAGCAGCTCCACTGCAGCTACAACACGGTAGGTGCTGTCCGGCTCATAGTGGTGCAGGTGCTGCACATCAGCCCCGGTTAACGGACCACTGGTGTCTTTTGTGAAGCGCTCAATCTTCGTCCTGCGCAATGCGGAGATGCTGTCCGCGTAGGTCTGCGCATGACCGATAACAACACCGGCTGTCAGGAACAACACCCATAAAGAAGCGAAACGGTAAAAAGCACCCATAACCTAAAGCTATCGTCTTGACGTTGCCAACAGCATCAATCCGGTCAGTAACCCGTTATAAACGATCAGTTCGAATCCGATGACGTAAGACGTATACGGAGTAATCACATACACATTAAGCAAATAACACAATAAAGGAGACAGCACACAGATGTAGGGCACCAGGGCGTCATTCACTTTCCGTTCCGTTAAAATCCCGAAAGCGAACAGTCCCAGCAGCGGACCATACGTGTAGCTGGCTGCCGTGAAAATGGCATTCACTACCGAATCATCGTTGATTACCCGGAAGACCAGGATCACCAACAGCATGATCAGGGAAAAAGCAAAGTGCACCCGGTTACGGGTTTTCACCAGTGCAGGATCATTAGGGTCAGCTTTTTTGTTGAAATTCAAAAAATCCACGCAGAATGACGTTGTCAGCGCGGTCAGGGCCGAATCGGTCGTGGCAAACGTGGCCGCTGTCAGTCCCATCATGAAAATGATCCCGGGCAGAATCGCCAGGTGATGCAGCGCGATTTCCGGGTAAAGGTAATCCGGCGTGGGCAGGCTGCCTACGTCTATACCGTTTTGCCCGGCATAAATATACAGCAAGGCCCCTACCGCCAGGAAAAACAGGTTGATAACCACAAAAATCCCGGTAAACGTAAGCATGTTCTTCTGGGCTTCCCCGATGGTTTTCATGCTGAGGTTCTTCTGCATCAGATCCTGATCCAGGCCTGTCATCCCAATGGTCACGAAGATGCCTCCTAAAAAATGCTTCAGGAAGTGCGCACGGTTGCCCAATAGGTCTTCCCAGAAAAAGATTTTGGAGTAGCTGCTTTCCTTGACCGTCTCTATGGTCTGCATAAAGCCGAGCCCCAGGCTGTCCGCCATGAAATAAATGGAGAGGACCACCGCCAGCAACAAAAAGAATGTCTGCAGCATGTCGGTGATAATAATGGTTTTCAGCCCCCCTTTATTGGTATACAGCCAGATCAGCAATAGGCACAGGATGATCGTTACGGCGAAGGGCACATTCCACGCATCGAAAATGAACCGCTGCAGGATGATCGCTACCAAGTAAAGCCTGAACGCCGAACCGATGGTCCGGGACACTAAAAAAATCATGGCCCCGGTTTTGTAGCTCCGGTGTCCCAGGCGTTCTTCCAGATAGGTGTAAATGGAGGTAAGATTCATCCGGTAATACAGCGGCAGCAATACCAGGGCGATTACAATGAACCCAACGGCGTTGCCGAGTATGAACTGGAAATAGCCAAAATCACTGTTTCCTACAGCGCCCGGCACGGAAATGAATGTGACGCCTGAAAGGGCGGTACCGATCATGCCAAAGGCTACCATATACCACTTCGCGTTCCGGTTTGCCACAAAAAACGTGGCATTGTCAGCAGACTTCCGCGAGGTCAGGTAAGCAATGCCGAGCAAGACACTGAAGTAAACGACTAAAAATAAAAGAAGGACGGTAGGTGTCATGCTGTTCCGGGATTAGTGATCGGCAACGCGCGAGTGTTCGATGGCCTTGCGGACGCTGCCGTACTTTTCCAGTAGATCTGATGCCGTCTGGGCGTCGATACCGGTCTCTTCCATGATGATGCGGATGCCGCGGCTGAACAGCTTGTTGTTTGTCAATTGCATATCCACCATCTTATTCCCTTTCACCCGGCCCAACTGGATCATGACCGTCGTACTGATCATGTTAAGGACCAGCTTTTGCGCGGTGCCGGCCTTCATGCGTGTAGATCCCGTCACAAACTCAGGGCCTACTATAACTTCTATGGGGTATTTGGCTTCAGCCGCGACGACTGTGTCAGGGTTACAGACGATACATCCGGTCACCAGGCCTGCCGCGTTCGCCGCTTTCAGCACGCCTTTTACATATGGTGTGCCGCCGGATGCCGCAATGCCGACCACGACGTCCTTGTTATTGATCCCATATTCCTGCAAATCAATCCAGCCTTGCTCTTCATCATCCTCGGCAAACTCAACAGCCTTGCGGATCGCCACGTCGCCACCGGCGATAATCCCGATGATCCAATCATAAGGGACGCCGAACGTGGGCGGGCACTCTGAAGCATCCAGGATCCCCAGCCGGCCGCTGGTACCTGCACCCACATAAAACAGACGTCCGCCCGCCTTCATGGAAGCCACTGTCGCTTCGACAAGCCGTTCAATCTGCGGAATCGCCTGTTGCACCGCAAACGCCACTGTCTGGTCTTCCTTATTGATGTTAGTCAATAATTCGCCAACCGACATCTTATCCAAATCCTGATAATTCGATTCTTTCTCCGTAGTGTTTGTCATCTCTCTCTTTTTTCTCTTTTGGTGATCGGTGATCAGTGTCCGATGGCCAGACCAGCCGTCACCGACAACCGACCACTGTCAAGTTGTTAAAATAAATAAAAATCGGTCAGAAATTACTGAACTAATTGATCAAGCCGTTCAAACTCATATCCCCTTGCCTTTAATGCCGTTATTAACTCCGGCAGCATATGGTAAAATTTATCCTCCCTCCGGGGATCCGTACCCGCGTGCACCAATAGAATAAAACCATTCAGCCCACCCGGATGTTTTTCTTCATAATCCAGCACTTGCCGGTAAATCGCCTGGGATGGGAGATAACGTGCCCCCATCTGCGGATAAGTGTAATCCGCCGGGGTACGGAGACCCGGCGTGAAATTAACCAGCTGCACGCCCATAGCCCCCGCCCATTCCGCAACCGTACGGTTATACCACTCAAACGGCGGCATAAACAGGCTGGCTGTCCGGGCGCTTATTCCCCTACGCTCCAGCTCCCGGTAGTTGGCTGTCAGGTCCTCCCGGAACTGCGACCTGCTTACCAGTACACTGTCACGGTTATCCCAGTCGCAGTAGAGCAGATGCTGATCCGAATGTGGCCCAATATAATGGCCATCTGTTATCATCTGCTTCACAGCGCTGCTGTGCAGTGGGTTCCGCAGGTAATTCCCGGTTAGGAAAAACGCTCCTTTAACTTCTTGTTCCTTGAGCGCTTTCAGAATAAATCCGCTGCCCTCTCCATATTCATCGGCCGTAAAGACCAATGCTATTTTCCGCTGAGTTGGATCGCCCCGCACAATACAGCCGAACCGGTCCCGCTCTACTTTTTTCCCTGAGCCTCCTCCCGGGACTCCCGCTCTTTCGCCGCCAGCAGGTATATCAATGAAGCCGTACCATCCATCGTCGGCTCATTCGTGCTGTAATCGCCATAGTCATCGTGATACACCGCCAGATCCGATTGGAACGGCGCATGTGCATCCGGCTTGGTCAGCTGAATACCGATCAGGCTGCCATATATGCTGGCGTACACCGGCCCGTCAACCAGCCCACCGTCTATGGGGTACCCCCCCAAACGGGTAAAGGCTGCGTGCGGATCGACCGGCGTATCTCCCCAGGCGGGCAATCCGTATACCATGCTTGTCCCCCAGGGATTGCATCCGAACAGCCAATCGAAATTGGCCTGCTCTAACTGCGAAAAGCTGTCATCCCCGGTTAACTCACGGTACCAAAAACATTGGATAGCGAAGGATGTTGTCAGATTATTGCTGCACCAGATAAAGGGCACGCCCCGCAGAAACGCGTTTCCACGTGCCCGCTGCCACACTTGTTCGATTCCCTCGCGGTAGTAAGCAATGACGCCTTCCCGCTCCGTGCCCTCCAGCTTCTTGGCCAGCTCATAGTGTCCCAGATTGATGAACGGATACCACTGGTAGTGTGCGGCGGTATCTTTTTCCATCCAGGGGGTGACCTTTTCCCGGCCGGCATAATCCAAGGCCTCTTCGGCAAATGCCTGTTCACCGGTCGCCTGCCATTGTGTAGCCGCTGCGAGTTCCATATCGTCAACCCAGTTGTCTTCCGCGTAAATATAGGGCGATTTTACGGAGGCTGTCTGCGTGGCGCCCGGTTTCCGCTTGGCGAACGCATAGGCTGTGCCCGCTTTTTCCCGCAAGCGCCGCGCATAGGCGGCATCCACTCCGCTGAAAACCTCGCTGCCGAGATTGAAGGCGCTGGTAAACTTAGCTGCCGTAGAACTGGTGCCCGTGGTGTTATTCATAAATTTCCCGCGCTGCTGCGGTTCACCGCTTACAAAATATACCGGACGCTCAAAACCGCGCCCATAGAAATCATCTTGACCCGGCATGCGCATGCCCATATGGTCCCGGTCATCCGCAATCTGATTGAACAGCAGATGCGGCTGAGGGTGCATCTTCAACAACCAGTCCAATCCCCATTTCGCCTCATCCAGCACATCGGCCAGGCCATTACGGCCTTCCAACCCGCTGGCCAGCTTGCTGTCACCGAAGACTTCCGGGAAATCCCGGTATGCAGCCAGCAGATGATACGTTGCATTGGCTGACGTGGTCGAATACTGCAGGTAATCGGAAGCATCGTGCCATCCGCCTCCCACATCGATCCGCGTACTGTCCGGCAGGCCTGCGTTAACCGCATATAGGGTAAAGCCGTCATGGGTATGGCAGCTATCCTCCATTACCGGATTAAAAAGCGTACGCTGCTGCCGCATATAGCGCAACGCAAAGTCGGCGGCACCGTCATAAACATCTGCGGCAATCCTGAATTCCGGCGAACGGGCACCGTCAACCTCAAGATAATACCGCCCCGTATCCGCGTAGGTGGAGAAATCCAGCCGGTAAGATGATGCAAATGGGCCATAGTGCCCGAAGTCCTTGCCCGTCTTTCCCTTAAATACCGGCTCTCCAGTTTCTGCCGATACCAGCGCAAACCGGGAAACCTTCTTCCTTCCTTTGCTGCCCAGTACGGCAACTTTTATACCGCCAGGCGTATAACCCAGCTGGTTAATGCGGATCCAAGCCGCCTCATCTTCGGGCCCATACTGCAGACACACCACTTTACCGTCCATGGCGCTGGCCACAATGCGGTTCCCCTTTAAGGATAGCATGGGGTTGATCATTGCATTTGACACCTTATACTGCCACACGACATCCCCGTTTGCGGCATCCAAGCCGCTGACCAATCCCGCATGACTGGGCACGAACACCTTCCCGTCCGCCGCCGATATGGCCGAAGGCGTCAGTTCATACGGCAGCTGCAGCGCTGATTTCCAATCGATCTGCATGCTGTCGGCCGTAGTGGAAACCCCAAGAACCTGCCCATCCATGGTTTTCACATAAATCAGGCGTCCATCTTCAGATAACCCCATCGATTCGCGTACGCGTATGCTGTCAATCTTTTTCCGCCAGATTTGCGCGCCACTGCGTGCATCCAGCGCAGTCATATAACGGTCCGGCGCCACAATGAACACCCGCCCATTGACTCCGACCGGATAACAGGCCGCGGGTGAAAGCATCCGGTTGGCCGCGCCATTGGACCACTCCCATTTCAACCGTCCGCTTACAGCATCCAGCGCATAAAAACCATTCCCCCAGGAACCGAAGTATAATGTATTCCCGTAAAGCAAGGGCTTGGCAGAAACATAACCACTCACATCATCAAAAGACCACCGCAGCCGGCCCGATCTTACGTCCAGCGCCCGGAATTTACCGTCAGACCCGCCAATATACGCTGTGCCCCTATGGATCAACGGCGAACCCAGCACCGCTTTGTCCGCACCATACTTCCAGCGCAGCTTGCCGGTCCGGGCGTCCAGGCAGTAAATAGAATGGTCCGACGATCCGACCACCACATAATCTTTCCAAACCGCCGGGGTGGAGTACACCTTACCCGCCGTCTGGAAGCTCCACACCTTGCGCCCCGTACGGGCATCCAATGCATAGACCTGGCCTCCGGTATTCGCCGTCAGGACAAGATCGCGGTAAGAGGCAAGCCCCGCACCGATGTCACTCGCATCCTGAAACGACCAAACCTCCCGAACAGTCGCATACCGCGTATTGACCGAGTAATCCGGACGGTGATACAGGCGCCGCTTCGCAGAAAACCGATGATTGCGCAGCGGAATGACCGCCCACGGCTCCTCCGTCCGCAGCCCCGGATAACGCACCCGGTACGTGGCTGTGCTGTCAGCAATCGACACGATATTGTACGCGCCCACACTGTCCTTAGCCCGCAGATTAGACCGGCCCATGACACCGGGTATCCCCTCAAAATCATATATCTTGTTCTGGTGACCATGCCCGCAGAAAAACAGCTGGACATTACGCTTTTTAACGCGGTCCAGCGCCTCAAACCAATTGTTCAGGGAAGAATCCTGCGGATAATGGTTCACATAAATAAGCGGCATCTCCTTGTCCGGATGCGCCTGGAAGAGCGAATCCATCCACACCAGGTTTTCGCGGGGCACCTGCCCGGGACTCATCCGCATATTCGGTCCCGAATTGGTGCCCACGAAAAAATACCCCTTATGTTCAAACGCAAAGGTCTCCCCGCCGAACACCCTCCGGAAACTGTTGCCTCCACTTTCCGACCAGTTCGTATCATGGTTTCCCGGAATCACATACCACGGAATCCGCAGACTGTCCAGAATCTGCCTGGCAAGCACCAGCTCTTCATCCGAACCGAACTCCGTCACATCACCGGAGAGGATCACGAAATCCAGATCCGGGTTGCCATTGATGTCAGCAACCGTTCGCCGCAGGTCCTCCGCGCCGGTGGCTCCGCCGACGTGCGTATCGGTCACGTGGGCGAATTGGAAGGGTTGGGCCGTGACCGTCATCACGGCGCAGAACACCAACCCTATCAGTAACGTAATGAATTTCACCTTTCGTTTCACTACCATCCCGGCGTCTGCGTAAGGGTATAACCGCGTTCCTGATAATCAATAATTTGTGACTGGCCAACCGGCGCCATATAAACACGATCGTCAAATGCATTCCGGTTTGACGCGTTCTCGATCATATAGAAACCGACCATATCCGCCGCGTTCGAGCCGTTGTAGGTAACTACGGTCCCATCAGCTTTTCTGACCTTCAGAACCCCGATGTACGTTTCACCCAGATATGCCGGAACATCCTCACTTACGTTTATCCAGGGTCCCATAAAATAGTCTGGATCGGTATCAAAATTCATGTACTCGATCTTCTTCCACCGCTTAATGTCCAATAAACGCGTATGCTCATAGAAAAATTCCATGCGCCGCTCACGCCGGATCTCCCAGATCAATGCCGATACGTCGGCATCGCGCTCGGGGTCGTTTGGAAGCGCGGCCAATTGCAACGGTGCTGTCTTTTTCACACCCTTGGCTATTGCCACTTCGTCCAGTGGACGGCTGCGGATGGCATTGATGGAGGCGTCAAGGTCTGCCTGCGTGACCGCCGGTCCGCCATAATACTCGGCCAATACGGCCTTCGCTTCAATCCAGTTCAGTACCGGTTCCGCCAGGCGCATGACCGGCGCATCATTGGTATTGGTGTTGCTGCCCCAAGCCGGTGGATAGCTGCCCCCTATATAGGTCATCGCCTCTCTGGAGGCAAACTTGTATGTATAAAAAAGCGAGGCTGATGCCGGACGCGGATCTTCATAAATGGTTGCTTCAAACCGGGGGTCCCGCGTTACCGCCAGGTCGCTTATAGCGAAACTCTCGGCGTTGTCAACCGTTGAATTTTGCCACACACGCCCGTCATTGGCGATAAAGGATTTGACGAATTCGAGGTTCGCCCCGGCCGGCTGGCCCTCTGTCCCGTTGTTATACGATCCGATATGGTGGGTTATCCCCAGAGCCGCATCGTATGTGCGCCACATCAGCACCTCAGGGTTGCCATCGAGGCTCTCCGAAGCGAACAGGCTTTTGAAATCGCTATCAAACGAATATGGCCCGCTCATGGCAAATTCCGCTGCCTCAACTGCAAATTCCAGATATTTCCTGGCACGGTCGGCATCCAAACCGTGATAATGCTGGAATGTCCCCTCAAACAGCATAAAACGGGATATAAATGCTGCGGCAATATACTTGTTCAGCATCTGCTTGCCGTCATTCTCCCGGATATTCTCCATAACGAACTTAAAATCATCGTAAACGGCATCCATTACAAGGCCCCGATCATCCCGATCCTTGTACAGTTCATCCCAGGCATCATCAGCCACAACATGATCATAATAAGGAACGTCACCAAATACACTGACCAAACGGCTGTATTCGAAGCCCCTGAAAAAGCGGGCGACGGCCATCCAGTGGTTATAAGCGTCCGGTTGCAAATTGGATTGGGCGATATTTTGCAGGCGGTCGATGAAAATATTGGCTTTACGCACCCAGGCAAAGTTCCAGGTCGGACCAGCGTATTGAGACAACCAGTTTGCCGCCTCCATATTGGTTGTATTCGGAACCCGGTTGTCCGGCACACTGTTTTCGAAATGACTTTGCACATTGCGCTGGGTCACGTCGTCAGAAAACGTATAGCCGCGCACGGGCGTGTAGTCCACGCCCCAGGCACTGTTGTAACCCACAAAATACTGCGTGTAGAAACCGTTGGCAAACAAACGCACATCGGTTTCATTCCGCCAGAAGTTATCGTCTACCGGTTCCGTCAACGGTGGCCGGTCCAACACTTCCTTATTACAGCTTGCCGTCGTCAGGAGCGAGGCCACACAGGCGCTATATATGAATTTATGTATAAGTTTCATGATCTGATCGTTTAAAAGTTCAATTGAACACCAAATGATACACTCTTAAAGGCAGGGGTTCCTACACCTGTGCGGCCGGAATTGTAATTCGTATTGTTCCACATGGAAAAACCGTTTACCGCTTCCGGATCAATGGGCAGGCCGTTCAGGTTATCCCAGGTTACGAAATTCTCCAGCGAAGTGTACACGCGGAGGGAATTGACCCCCACGCGGTTCAGCAATGACGCCGGGAGGGAATAGCCCAACGAGATGTTCTTAATGCGCAGGTAGGACATATCCAACAGGTAGCGGTCCTGTTGCTGCATGTTGTTGGTTGTGTTACTGCCTGCATTGTTATATGCCGCTGGATAAAAAGCATCCGTGTTCTGAGGTGTCCAATAATCATCGGCAATAGCTGCGGGCATTGCGCCGTCAGACGCATTGAAACCCGGAATAGCAAGGAATCCCTGCCCCCACAGCTGGCGGCTGCCCACGCCCTGAAAGAAAACCGCGAAATCCACGCCCTTGTAATCGGCCCCGACCCGAAAACCGTATTCGTACCGTGGGGTAAAGTTTCCGATTACGTCAAGGTCGCCATGGTCATTTATCAACTGATTGCCATTGTCCAGCTCTCCGTCACCGTTGCGATCAATGAACTTCACGTCTCCGGGTCCAAAATAAAAATCAGCACTGTTCTGTAGGAACACCTGATACACCGGTTTCTCACCATTGGGTCCCGGTTTTAACTTATACGCTCTACGTCCAGCGTACTTGGCGCTTTCGGCTTCAGTCAATGTGATCAGCTGGAGATTCCCATTTGCATCCAGTTCGAAATCATCCATCTGGTAAAGCCTGTCCGTACGGTAGCCCCAGATTTCACCATAGGTTTTACCGACATAGTAGTTGTTTATACCCTGGGTTGTACCATAGGCGGTAATAACCGATCTGGCATCGGAAATATTACCGCGCAGGTTTATGCCCAAACCATTTTCAAACCGATGGTTGAAATCAACCGCGAATTCCCAACCTCTTGTACGCAAAGATCCGAAATTACTTTGAGGCGCTCCTGACCCAAACGTGGGCGGTACACCCTCAGCCGGAACGATCATGTTTTCTGTGTCCCGCTGATACCAATCAAACGTAAAGCCGAACTTATTGTTGAAAAAGCGGGCGTCAACCCCAAAATCCAATGTGGTGACATCCTGCCAGGTGATTGCTGCAGCCACCGCATTTGGCGTTCCGACATAATATGACCTTGATCCGTCACCTCCTATCCAGGTAGACTGGCCGATATCCATAGTAGGCACATACAGGTCATTGGGTACCGACTGGTCACCGATGGTACCCCAGGATCCCCGGAATTTCAACAAATCGAGCCATGAACGGGTCCCTTCCATAAAGCCTTCCTCACTTGCTACCCATCCAGCGGAAAATGAGGGGAACCATCGCCATTTCAAGTCCGTTGGGAACTTTGAGGTACCGTCATACCGCAGGTTGGCTTCGACCAGGTATTTGTTCTTATACGCGTAATTCACGCGGCCAAAATACCCCAGTTGCGCTTCCCAGAACTCCCCTCCACCGCCGGTCCAGGTGCCTATACCGTACGGAAATTGGGGGTTGATGATATCTATGAGGTTGGTTACCTGCGTATAGTGATCAGCCCAATCGTCAGCAACCCGGTTCAACCCCAGCATGAACTTGAAATCATGGCCGCCTTCTAATCCGAGGTTATACGTTGTAAGGGCATTGATTGTATGTTTGTTCCTGTTTTCAGACAATTTGTAGATATGATCCGGGGCGGATCCCGGCGCTGTATATGTCTCAAGCCCCAGGTCATATGCTGGCATAGCGCCCGGATCTGTGCTGGAAACGACTTGACCGGCACTGTTGACATAAACGGGATTGCCCTCAGCATCCATCCTGGCAATAGGAGCCACCCAGGAATTCCGCGCGGTATATTTGGTTCCCGGCCGGTCCCAAACATGCGCCTGATTAGCATAAGTGTAGTCAAAATCAACGGTCCAATTATCCATCAGCCGAACCGTCCCCCCAAGATTTAAGTTTAGGTAATTGTGCAAAAGGCTGGCAGTATTCGCAGCCGCCGTCTCGCTCGCTGGACTTCGGATCGGATCTCCGTTTTCGTCATTACCCATTGGGTATAGCGGACTCCAGCGGTACAGATATAGCCAGGGGTCGGCTGTAGTGGAACTCGTAATGTAAGGGTATTCCTTGTTGCGTTGTGAGTATAGTACGCCTGCCCGCGCCGTGAAGTATTTATTGATCTCGCTGGTGACCCGTAGTGAAGCATTATATCTCGCGAACTTGTCTTTTTTTGCCTGTTTCATCATTCCACTCTGATCCAGCAGCCCTAAACCTAGATTGTATGAAGTTTTTCCTGAGGTACCGGCAATACTGAGATTATGCTGTTGCGTCGGCGCCCATTCCCGCACCATCGCTTCATAAGGGTCATAGGTACGCAATCCATATTTAAAGGGCCCGCCCGGCTCAAAATACCAATCCCGGCCATATACAGTAGGGTCATCCATACCTATTGAACCGCCATAAGTATCATGCCATTCAACCGCCCTTGCATAACTCGTGCTATCAATTTTGTAGAAGGCACCGGTGACCGTCCCTCCCACACGTTCCACAGCGTCAAGAGAGTACTTTAAACCGCTTAATCTGGCCATCCTTAACTCTTTCCAAGGGTTTTGAAACGAAAAATTGTTGGAATATGTAATTTGAGGTTTTTCGATACCGGTTCCTTTTTTCGTTGTGATGAGCACAACACCAAACGCTGCTTTTGCACCGTAAATCGATGAGGCTGCGGCATCCTTTAATACGGTGATTGACTCTACATCCTGGGGATTGATCAGCGTAATACTGGGAATCTCTACATTATCCAACAGGATCAATGGTTGGGTCTGGGTGCCGCCGTTAGCCAATCCCTGTATGGAAGCGATCTGCCCCCTGATCCGCATAACCGGGTCGGATCCCACTTCTCCGCTGGGCAAGGTTACACTCAATCCCGGCGCGGCGCCCTGAATAGCGCGGCCGACATCCGCGATTGGCCTAGCCTCCAGATTTTCCTTCACGTTAATGGTGGAGACCGCCCCTGTCAGGTTACCCCGCCGTTGCGTGCCATAACCCACGACCACCACTTCATCCAAGCTTTGATCAGCGGCGTCCAACGTCACATCTATCGTAAGCATTGATCCGACCTCCACGTCCTTTGACGTGTACCCTATCATGGAGAAACGCAAGGTTGCACCGGCTGGCGCGGAAATCCTGTAATTCCCCTCTTCATTGGTGCTGGTTGCTTCCTGCCCACCAACGACAGAAACGCTCACACCCGGGAGTGGAGCGCCATCCGCGCCGGTCACTTTCCCGCTGATGGTCTGCTGGACAACCGCAGGCAGGTTTGTTCGGATTGCAGCCATCACTCCGGATGGGTCGGGTATCAACAGAATACCCGCCGCAATCATCATCGAGAATCGTAATAGTGTTCTCATGTCTTTAGCGTTTAGTTTACAAAATGGTATATTGTTAGATGGTTATGCGCTATTATTCAAAGTCAGGGTATAGCAAATACTTCTTCCGCATGGCCTTATATGCGGTCAGGTCAGCTGTCCAGGAGGCCCTGATCTCCTCTTCCGTCTTACCCGCAATGATCTGCTTGCGAAGCTCATCCGTTCCGGCCAGCTTGTCGAAAAATTCCGGACGCGCGAAGAACTTATCCTTGAACGGTGCCTTTTCATAAAAATCAAGCAGGTATTTCAGGGTGAATGTCTGTTCCTGCGGATCAAGCTCACGTAGATCCAAGCCGTAACATAACTTACCCTGCTGTTCCACATGGGCGGCCATTCCAGGCTTCGTTCCGGGCGTAAAGGTGAAGTCTCCGAACACTGGATCCGGATATCCCAGCACCTGGAAAGGCCAATCCGTGCCACGACCTACGCTGATATCCGTACCTTCAAATAAACAGAGGGACATATAGAGCCTCACTGACAAATGGTTCGGAAGGCTTGGCGATGGGATAACGGGAAGTTCATACGGCATGCTGTGGTCGTAGTTGGCAACGGGTATCACCTCAAGGTCACACTGCTTACCACCGTCGAGCCACCCCTCGCCGTTTATCATTTTTGCCAGCTCGCCCACGGTAAGCCCGTGTATCATGGCAATCTTATGGAAACTCACACCTGACTTGAACTTATCATCTTTCCGCACAGGCCCGTCCACCTGGTCCCCGTTCGGGTTCGGTCGGTCCAGTACGATAAGCTTCTTGCCATGGTTCGCACAGAGCTGCATCACACGATGCATGGAGGTGATGTACGTATAGAACCGCGCACCTACGTCCTGCAGGTCAAAGATCATCACATCCACGGAAGCCACTATGGAATCCGCCTTTTCATTCTTTCCGTACAGGGAATAAAGCGGCAAACCGGTCTGTTCATCCATTTCATTGGACACTTTCTCGCCTCGCTCGATATTGCCCCGGAAGCCGTGCTCCGGCGCAAAGGCAAATTTCAGATCAACGCCCTTCTCAAACAGTACGTCTACCAGGTGACGGTCTCCCACCACTGAGGTCTGATTGCCCATGAGGCCTACCTTCTTGCCCTCTAATAGGGGAAGATAGAGATCCAGTTGATCAGCTCCGGTACGGATTGTAGAATCCTGTGCTGTGATTGCGTTTTTTTGCTGGTTCTTGGTAGTTGCCTGCCCGCACGACCCTAAGGTTGCCGCAAGTCCCGCCAAGACTATAAAAATCCGATCTATTCTTTTCATAATCATTCAAGTATGTCAATCGCTCAGACCGCTGGCACTGAACTGCAATTGGTTCTACAAGTATAAAGACAATTTTGCAAAACTCTGCATGTTTGTGCGGGTTTTTATTAGACACATGCCCGATGCCTGACCTATTAAAAGATATAGCAATGCGAGCTTAACGTGACGAGAGCGGCTTACTATACAGAAAAAGCCGGCAATCCATTTCTTGGATTGCCGGCCCACACAATTCAGTGGCTTGACCGCTATTTATAATAATCGACCTGTACATCTATCACCTCTGCATCCCCAGTGGGTGACGGTCCTGCGATGAAATCTTCATGATATGTCTGACCATCACCTGAAAGATACTTTTCAAAGATCTGGACCGTTTGACCAGGACCACCAGAGTTGAAACGAACAGTATAGGTAACCATCGCTTCATATAGTCCTGCGTCAGGCCCGGTTCTGGTAAAAACCACCTTGACGGTATTCGACCCGGTAATATCGCTTGTATACACGGCAATACTCTCATCAACAATCGGTTCAGATGCCCGGACGGCCACGGGAGAACCCGCAGTAGCGGCCACATAAATAACACATAAAACCATTGCGATAAAAGCGTTTCCGCTTAATCTGTTCATCATTTTCAGTGTTTTCATAATCGTGCTTTTAATAGTCTCGAAATTTTTTAATGATCCACCTCATAGCTTTAACCTACAGTGCCGTTGCCGTCCGCACATTGACGATCGGCGCAGCCGTGCGGAAACCTGCAAACATGTGATGGTACACCCGGCCTATAACCGCGTTCCACCAGTCCGAATACTCCACCATATTACCTGCAGCATTTTGCCTCATCAGATTGCCTTGGTCCGAACCATCCTCGCCGATCACCCGGATACGATAGTCGATACGAGCGGTACCCTGCGATATCTCCACGGTTTTATTCACGGTTATAGGTTCCCACCCCGTTGCTTCGCCGAAAGCCAGGGGTTCACCTACGTTAAGCCATTCGCTCTTGGCCCCGGTAGCATTATCCACGGTATACTGATACTGGTATTGCAACCGCAGGCCGGTTGGTTCACCGGCTGTCTCATACATAATATTGTAGAACTTTACCCATGCGGTCGCTCCGGTAAACTCGGTCGTAATCTTTGGATAGGGAACTTCGTTTTTGATGATAATGGGAGGTTCATTAAAGTCGTGTACGATCACGTTGTATTTCCCCGCTGGCAGGTCAAAGTCCATGTCATAAGCCAGCGACAGGTCGGTGGACGCGCCACGGTAGAGTTTAAGGTTCACGGTCCCAGGTGCAGTGGAATAGAACTTGCCCACCGCATTGCTCGGAATGAAGTTATAAGTAACCAGCGGAGCCGTTTCATTGGCCAGGAGCTGTCCGTTCAGCTCCACACGGTTAATGTTATTTGTCGCACCAGTGGTCACCGGCACCATGTAATGCAGTTGGAATTGCGCCGTCGTCTCATCGCTGATCGGAGTGGCCTGGTATTCCACTACATGCTTCTCGCACCCTGCACCCAACACAGTACAGAGGAGAAGGAGTACTAGTTTATTTAGAGATTTCATATCGTTCATTCTTATTATGAGAATATTCCATTATTGGGGCATTTCCCCAGGATACGCAAACCATGGTATCGACGTCTGGTAGTTATCCGCTGTCCCTGCTATGGGTCTCAACGTTTCCAGCGACTTCAGGTTCCACATGTATTCCGAGTTGAAGCGTGGCCGGAGGCGATAGCTGGGCGAACCCTCGTTCCGTACATCGTATGCGCCTTTCCTGCCTTCTACCTGTGCCGGTGCCATGTAAAGGCCTTTATACACCTTGGAGGCATCGGTATCCATTTTCTGATCCAGTAATGCCTGGCTCCAGCCGTTTCCGTTGCTTGGATATTCGCCGGTATAAGCAATGTCGTAGTGGTATTTGCGCATATCCACCCACGCCTCGGGTGCACCCCAGGGGTACAAGGCTACCCATTTCTGCATCATAATATGGGATAGGGTGAAATCAGTCAGGCCATTCACGTATGGGCCTTCCACATACTCCGCGGCGAGCGCGTTGAACAAGTCCCTGCTAATCTTATCGCCTCCCGTGGGACTTCCCTCCCGTCCGGGATAAATGTAACGGGCTGCGGTCTGCATGTCTGCAGCCACCCCTTTTTTGAATGCTTCAAACGCCTCTCCCTGCCGGCCAAGTTTCCAATAAGCCTCTGCCAGGCAGAACTGGATCTCGGCATACGTGGTAAGTATGTACGGTGCGTCATCTCGGTAGATCCAACGGCCTATGCCATCATGTTCGGCTCCCTGATACTGGGAAGCGATATACCGGCCATAGTATGACGGTGCTGTCCCGATTGGCCCGACCTGCCCGGTAAATCCGCCACCATAGTATCTATAGGCTTTCACACTGTCCGCGTTATCCAGGTTCAGGTACGTGGGGTTGCTCGTTGTACCCAGCTTGATAGCCACCCGTGGGTCGAAATGTCCCGGTTCACTCACCAGGGTATCCGTAATGATCTGCTTTTCCGCGAGCTTGTAGGGATAATAGGGGTTCTGATCCAGGCGGATCTTGTCACCTGTACCCGGGTCGTATTCGGGCACGGTGCCCGTCATCACCTGCACGGCATAGTCGTGCTGGAAGTAGGAATAGGATAGATTTCCCCTTGCCGTTCCCCAGAAGTTATTGAATGCGGTGTAAGGCGCCGATTGGGACCCACCCGCGATACTGACCGTTGCATCATCCGCAGGACTTTGGAACGACTTGGCCGCCGCGGTGATCAACTCATCAGCATACGCGCTACTGAAGTCAGACTTATTGGTCAGCGAGGCCAGGTTGCGGACGATGACCGCGTATGCAAACCGGATCCACTTCTCCTTATCGCCCTGATAAATAAAGTCATTATCGCTGATCTGCGTACCGTACTCGTGGTCATCCGGCCGTTCCAGCAGCTCAATGGCCGTATAGGCCCACTCCCGTACCTGTGCGTAGATTTCATTTTGGTAATCATAATCATGGGCCAGTAACCCCGGCACAAAGGCATCCCGCAGCGGCAGCTCGCCGTGGATCTTTGTCAAAGCATCCCAACTGAAAGCCTTAATCGCGTAGCCGATGCCGGCCAGGGTCCAGTCTTCCGCTTCCATAGACTGGTTGATCATGTTTTCCAGATTCATTCCCTGATTCCAGTAGACCACGCGCCACATTTCTCCTCCTTCATCCCTTCCTGGAGCGTAGAAATGATTGGCAAATGAAGAAAAGTAGGAGGCCGTAGTCCCCATCATTTGGGTCATCGGGCCGATGGCTCGTATATCCCAATAGACGCCCTGGTATTGCTGGGTAATATTAGCCAAGTACAGAAACCCGTCTACATGGTCGGGAGCATCTATGTTCTTGTTTACATCAAGGTATTTTTCGCAACTGCCCAAGCCTAAAAACAGCGGGAGCAGGTATATAATGATTTTCTTCTTCATGACACTCTTATTCATTAATTCAAGGTTAGGCTCAGACCAACTGACATGCCGCGAGGATTTGGCAAGGACCATACATCATATCCCTCGCCGCCGGTGCCACCGGCCGCGGCGGAAACCGTATTGCCCACGGCATCGATTCCGGAGTAGTTGGTCCACGTGAACAAATCGTTACCGACTACATATATATCCAGTCCGGATATGGCCTTATACCGGCTAAACAACCGTTCAGGCAGGCGGTATGACAGGCGCAACTCCTGCAGACGCACATAGTTCACATTTTTCTCCAGCCAGTCTTCGTCATAGCCAGAAAAAATATCGGCTCCATAGATGCGGTAATCCAGGGCAATATTGTTCGGGGTAGGGTTGTCCGTATTCTCATTACCGTCGCGCAGCACCCCATTAAATACCCAAGGACCGCTTTCACGCAAATCAACCGATTCCCAGCTTGTTCCCCGGGTCATCATGGTCCGTTTAGTGCCATTGACCACCGTAGCGCCGAACCGGCCGGCAAATAATCCGGAAAGACGGACGTTTTTATAGGTAAGGCTGGTGGTAAAGCCAAACCGCAGTTTAGGCTCCCGGTCACCGATCACTGACCACGTGTTATCTACGAGCGGCAGACCGGTGGTGGGATCGATCAAGATATCCCCGTTGTCGTTCCGCGAATACGCATATCCGGTCAATGTGGTGATCGGATGGCCAACCATAATCCCATTCCGGATATTTCCTGAGTTCCACGTGTAGGCATTATAGTATTCTGTAACATTTTCCGGCAGGTAGAGCACCTCTGACCGGCCCCTTGAAGCATTCACGCCGACATTCCAGATGAGACCCCCGGGGCTTTTAATAACGTCCCCATCGATATAGGCTTCCCAGCCCCAGGTCTTGAACGATCCCACGTTCAGGGTATTCAGCACAAAGCCGGTTGCGTAGCTCAGGCGGAACCCGCTCACGATCTGGTCGTCGTTTTTCGTGTCAAAGTAGGTAAAGCTGGCGTTGACCCGGTTATTCAGAAGGCGTAGATCGACACCCGCTTCGTGCGCCGTGGTGATCTCCGGCCGCAGGTTGGGGTTCGGGCCGGTGAAACCGTACTTAAAGCCGCCTCCGGTTAATCCTGTCGCTTCCAGCTGTGGGTCGATCGACAGCGGCGCAGCGTCCTTACCTACCTGCGCAATCGATCCGCGGAGCTTTGCATAATTTATAAAGGGTATCGATTTCATAAACGGCAGATCGGACAGGATAAACGATCCTTCGACCGCCGGGTAGAAATACCGGTTGTTATTTACCGGGAGCGTTGAAGACCAGTCATTCCGTCCCCTCAGCGTAATAAAGGCGATATTATTATAGCCAAGCTCAAATTGGGCGGAAAGGGCCTGTATTCTTCGTTTCGTGTTCCGTTGCGTCCCAACTTGAGTCAACGGATCAGTATTGTTGATTGACTGGAAGTCCGGCACGACAAACCCCGTCCCGTTTAGCGCCGATCGGGTAATTGCGTTTTCCATCTGGTGATAGCCCACTTGTCCGGAAAATGTAAACTTTTCGTTGAAAAACGAATTATTGTATCCAGCCAGAATGTTAATGGTGGGGTCTGAAAAGTTAGATTGGACAAGATTATACTGGCCTTCGCCGGCATTCCGGTTGGCATAGTAAGGGTGCTGAGAGGTTTCGAAGGTCTGCATACCAACGTCCCAGCCGACCTGAGCTCTAAAGAACGTATTTTTTACCGGGGTCAAGTTCATGGCTACGTTGCTTAGGAACCGATCAGACTTATCAAAAAACTTATTACGATACATACCGAATAACGGGTTCAGCAAATCCTGATCCAGGTAGTAGTCCGGAACCTTCATGTGGCTGCCGTCAGCAGCCAGGTATACACTCATATCATCCACCATAGGCCAGAGCATTGCGCGGTTCAGTGGGCCATCGGTGCCTTTCAGCACCTTGTTATTCTTCGTATTGGTGTACTGCAACGATCCCTCAAATCTGAGCCAGTCCGTAACCTCAGCCTGCCCAGACAAGCTCACGTTGATCCGGTCGTAATCTGTGGTCTTGACTACGCCTTCTTGCGTCAGGTAAGAAAACCCCGCCCGGATGGTCGCTTTCTCAGACCCGGCCTCTACGGAAGCGTTGTGCCGCTGCTGCGTACCTGTTTGCAGGAGAGCCCCAATATTGTCATAGAGCTGCATACCCTCAGGGTACAACCCGCCATACTTTGAAGTGTTGTAGTAATTGGTAGTACCATAATAGCCGTTGGCATATTTGGTCTGCATATCGGGGTAGCCGTATGCTTTGTCCCACTTGAAATAATTGCTGTAATTGACCCGGCCCTTCCCCGCCCGGCCCTTTTTGGTTGTAATAATAATTGCGCCGTTCGATGCATCGGATCCATACAGTGCAGCCGCGGCCGCACCCTTCAACACCGTAATGGACTCGATGTCCTCCGGATTAAAATCATTGCCGCGGGATGAGAAATCCAGGTTGCGTACCGAATAGGTATCGCCACCGCCACCAGCCATCCCACCCAATGGGTCAAACGTGGAATTATTCATCGGAATCCCATCCACCACGTAAAGCGGCTGGTTGTTACCCGATATAGAGGTGATGTTGCGAAGCACCACTGTCGTGGAGGCTCCCGGGCTCCCACTTGTAGAAGTCACGTTAAGCCCCGGCACCCGCCCCGCAAGCGCGGAAATAAAGCTCTCACGTCCTGATTCGCTCACCGTTGCCCCGTCGATCTGCTGTACCGATGAGCCGATCGCACGGCCGACACGTTTCATACCGAATTCAGCAGTAACCACCACCTCATCCAATGCTCCCGCAGCTTCACTGAGTGTCACATTAATGGCAGATTGGCCGCCCACACGACGCGTTACCGTTTCAAATCCAATGGAACGGAAAATTAACTGTTGGCCTTCCTCGGCCCGGATCGTAAAATTTCCCTCCGCATTGGTCTGGGTCTGAGTGCCAGTACCCTCAACCAGCACCGTGACGTTCGGCATTGGTCTGTTACCACTATCCGTAACTTTTCCGGTTACCGTTTTTTGCTGTGCCAATGTATAAGCGCAACACCATGTTGTACTCATCAAAAGGATTAGTAGCATTCTTCTCATAATTGCATAGTTTTTAAGTTTAGCGGGTTGTTAAATATGTTCAGTTGATTCGCTACAAAAAAGTGGTGACATTAAACCCTAACGGGTATTCACACAAACCCGGGTCAATCACCCAAGGAACTCCACTCCAACAATTTGCTTTTGGTTATATCGGTTAAACAGTACAATGATAAACATTTTTTCGGATATCATGCATGTTTCTGCATGTTTTTTGTTTTTCTTTAGGAGAACCGCCACAAACACGCCTTAACCCGCGAATTTCATGTGCTAACCCACGCATACTCTTGCATTTATGCGCAACACTATAGCGAACTTTCAGAAGGTGTTATATTCGTGTTATAAAAAATTATGCGTATTTTGTGTTTAAAAAAGGAAATTCTCATGAAAGCGAGACTGAATTTGACGATAGACGAAGGCTTGCTTGAAAAAGCGAAGCATAACGCTGCGAGCAGGAAAAGCAGCGTATCGAATCAAATCCCTGCAAGCAAAAGCGTCATAGACATGATTCAGTCACTTCCCAAACCAGATTTGGAAACAAAAGGTGATCTAAAGAAAAGGTACATGGAAGAAACATGTCATTGACAAGTTTAACGTGCTGAAATAACAAACGAGGAGGCTCTTGGGCCTCCTCGTTTGTTATCAGTACTCCTATGTGATCAGGGCTGGTCCCACCACAGCGGAGTATCCAACGGCTCCTGCTCTGGTATATTCGCCCGGTTGCTTACGATTTCCGTATTGGGGATGGCCACCCTCCGGATAAAGTTGGACAGTACGGCGCCTTGCGGCATCTCGAAATCCTTATAGCCGTAGTCGTACCTACGCGCATCGTTCCAGGCTTCATAGTTTAGATAGGTCACCACATATTTTTCCTTGAAGATAAGGTCAAGGGTCAGATTGCCTGCTCCCACGCCTACAGATGGCTCTTCGATATAGGCTGTCGCTTCGGCAGCGGGTACACCCAGGATATCCATGCTGGCTTGTATCCCTTCCAGATAGGCGTCATACGCCCGGGCGGTTTGGCCGGCGCGCAATGCAGCCTCTGCCTCCACAAACTTCAGCTCGGCATAGGTCATGATATAAATGGGAGCCGTTTCAGTGGTAATCGGGCTGTTGGTCGAGATGTAGTTCTCGTCATGAATCGTGTTCGCGAGCGGCCCCTGGTTGCCGCCACCATTGGGTGTGCCTACATAGTCGTTGTTGACCGTCGGATCGGTGATTCTGCTGATACGCGGGTCAACGACACCATATTTTTCCCCATTAAGGTGATCGATCCAGTTGGAAGACAGCCAGCCGCCAAGCAGTCCACCGAGATTGCTGATGGCGATCCCAGCCCAAGGGTTATTTCCGGTAAACAATCCCATTTTCATGTCATCGTCGGCCGACGCATAGGAGTTATCGAGCGCAGCAAGCACTGCCTCCGGGTCATAGCTTGCTTTTTTGGTGATCTTGTTCAGATGCCTAGCCTTCAAGCCGTAGGCCGTGCGGATCCAAGCCTGCACGTCGCCTCCGTGGATAACGTCCAGGTCTTCATCGAGTGCCACGGTGGCATCGGTGCTGCCCAGAGCCACGATAGCCTCATCGATCAGCTGCCCTATGGTTGCATAGAGCTGCTCCGGCGAGTCGTATGCCGGCGTAAAGGTTTCTGCCTTGCTGAACGCTTCAGTATAGGGGGCGCTGCCCCAAGTATCGAGTACGAGACTTAGCTGATAGGCTATCAATAGCTTGCCTACACCCAAGTGTAAATCTGCGCCCGCTTCCTCGGCCAGTATGGTCATATCGTAAGCGTCAGACATACCGTAGTAGGCCTGAGACCATGAAGTAGATAGGTCGGTAATATCATATGTATCCGTGGCCGACCCTTGGGTGGGACTGGCAATGTATTGCACATAGTTAGCCACCGCGCTACCATACCGGTATGCGTTCATCCCTGTGCGATGGGTCACCGATGCCAAAAGCGAATTCAGGCTGGGTTCAGTTACCAGGTTCGGATTGTTACCCACGTCGAAATAGTCCCCGCAGCTTTGGAAAGTTAAGGCAACCGACAGTATTCCTATAGATAGTTTTTTTGTTAATTTCATTATCGAAGTATTCATGATCGTTTTCCCTATTAAAATCCAACATTCAACGTAAACAGGTAACTTCTCAATGCCGGATAAGTCATACCGGCAAAACCTTCGGCATTCGATCCGCTGTTACTTGTCGAATTTTCCGGGTCATACCCGTTGTAGTCGGTAATCACCAACAAGTTATTGCCTGTCAAGCTCACCGAGGCATTCTTGATGAACTTCGTGCCGAACCACTTTGCGGGCAAGTTATAGTTGACGGAAACCGAACGAAGCTTTACCCAGCTAGCGTCCTGTACAAAGAACTCCGAATTTCCCCGGTAGTAGTCACGGTAGTATCCATTGCCGTAATCGCGGTCAGTCACCTGGTCATACCCTTGGCCTAGCCACACTTGCTGCGTGTTGGGTGTGCCATCGGCCAGCACGCCTTCAAAAACGATGTGATCGTTACGGTTTTCGGTATACTCTGCCATGCCGAAGGCTGCCAGGAAGTTGTCCATTTGGTTGTAGTACTTCTGCCCAAATTGCCCATCGATCAGTACCGACACAGCTAGATTCTTATATTGAAAATTATTATACCATCCGCCGATCAATTTTGGGAACACATTGCCTAACTGCTTGGCATCGGCCACCGGGCTCAGTACGGGAAAACCATTGGCACCGATCAGCAGCGGCCGGTCTTCATCCACGGTGAGGCCTTGGTTCAGTCCTGCCGCGATCTCTTCCGGCGTATAATAACGTTGGTAGGTACGGCCGTAAAGCACGCCGTAAGGCTGGCCGGGAATAACCCGCATCTCCACATTAGAGCTTAGGTACCCGAATTCAGAAGCAACAACCAGTTCCCCTCCTAGCTCGTCGTTAAGCGAAATCACCTTATTTCGGTTCCCGGAAAGGTTTATTTCAGTATCCCAGCTGAAGTTTGCATTTTTCACCGGGGTGCCGCCTATGGTAAGCTCGATACCGGTATTGCGCAAGTCGCCCACGTTTATGGCAGCCGTACTGAATCCGGTTGTCGTTGATATAGGCGCCTGCATGATCTGGTCTTTTGAGATGGACCTATAGAAGTTACCGTCAAACCGCAACCGGTTGTTGAAGAAATTCAAGACCAAACCGGCTTCGTAGGTATTGGTGAATTCCGGTCTTAGGTTCGGATTTCCCAACAGTGCGCGCCGGGTAAAGCCGGTATAGCCGGTAGGCAGCGAACTGTAGCCTGTATAACCGAGACTGGTTGCATAAGGCAGTGCGTCTTTACCAATTTGTGCGTAAGAAAAACGCAGACGAGCGTGGTTGATAACATCCGGCAATTTGAGGTGATCGGACATCACGTAGCTTAAGCTGGCCGAAGGATAGAAAAACGAGTTATTCGGCGATAGCAGGGAAGATGTCATGTCATTCCGGATGGTGGCATTCAGGTACAGGTAGTCGCGAAAGCTTAAAGTTGCATCGGCAAACGTACCCATGAGCCGGTAATCTTCACTGTAAGTATCGGCTGCCAGCTCATTGGCGTTGCTCATATGAAACCAATCCCAAACGGTGAGGTCCCACCCTTCGGTGGCCGAACGGTAGATCCGCCGGTCGAAAATTTCATTACCCAAACGCAGGGAGCCGTGGAAATCGGCGGACAGCTGGTGCGACAGGTTAGCCATGAATGTGCTGTTGAAGGTTCTGTATTTATTATCATACACATTGTAGAAACCATACCCTTCCGCCCCGTCTCCACCGTTCACCGGTACCAATATCTCGCCCTCTAACCCTTGGAAGCCAGGGGCAGTGCCTTGTCGGTTGTCCCGATAAGCGTCCACTCCGAGTGTATAGGTCAGACCCAGCCAATCAAACGGCTTGTAGTTTAGCGTGGTATTGCCAATGAAACGCAGCACATCATCTACGAAACGGTTGGTTTTGGCAACGTAAATGGGGTTTTCAGACAAGCCCGGGAAGGCCATGAACAGCGTACCGTCTTCCTTTTGATAATCCCGTACGTCCCAACGCGGCACCCAATAGGCCAACTGTTCGTTGTAAAGCCCTGCATTTCCCCGGTTGCCTCCGCTGTTATTGATGCTCATATTGGTTGCAATGCTGAACTTGTCGCTCGGTTTGATTTGCGTATTCAGCCTCGCCTGTATGTTCTTGAAATCCGTAAACGGCATGATCCCCTGCTGACTGAATTGGGACAGTGAGGAATAATAGGTGATCTTATCCGACCCGCCAGAAACACTCAGCGTATTTTTGATTTGATGTCCTGTATCAAAGGCATCTTCCAGGTAATTGTACAGTTTAGCGGGATGCGTCGGATCGATTTCGCGAGCTTCCTCTACCGTTGGCCCAAAGGCAGGCCAGAAAGATCCCGTATCGTAGACACCGCCCCATCCTTGGGTATAGGTGTCTTGCAATTTCGGAAACTTGTTTACCTCATCAATCCCCGCTGAACCCTGGTAATTGATCCTTATGGTTCCGCTCTTACCCTGTTTGGTGGTAATGACTACTACACCGTTTGAACCACGTAACCCATACAGGGCCGTTGCCGCGCCACCTCTAAGGATGTTCATCGACTCGATGTCATCCGGATTGATATCCACACTTCGGTTGCTCATACCTCGGCCTGCCGCCGACGAGCCCTGCGTCGAGGTGCTGTTGTCCATGATCACCCCGTCAATGACAAACAATGGGGAATTATCCCGACTGGGATCCAGCGAGTTGATCCCGCGTATCAGGATTTTGGCACCTTGGCCAGGCGCCCCACCCGTACTCCGGATCTGTACCCCGGCGGCTTTACCTTGCAGCGCATTCACGAGATTTGGTTGTTTGTTAACCGTCAGCTCTTCGGAACTCACCGTTTGAGCGGTATATCCCAGTGACCGTTCTTCCCGCTTGATGCCGAATGCGGTCACGGCCACTTCATCAAGGGTTTCCGCTGATCCCTCCAGGGTCACGTTGACCGTATTCCCTGAACCAACGGCCACCTCCTGGCGCGTCATGCCCACCAGGGAAAATACCAGCGTGCTGCCGGTTGAGGCCTGGATGCTGTAGTTTCCGTTGGCATCGGTAACGGTCTGGGCCGATTGGTTCAGGACCTGAACGGTGACGCCCTGAAGGGCCTCTCCCTCCGGGCCCGTGACGCGGCCGCTGATGGTTCTGACCTGTGCATAACCAAGGGACATGAGGCCCATGAATGCCACGCACAGGGCATAGATTCTGTAAAGTTTAGCTCCTTTCATAATGTTTGTTAAAATGTAGTTTGGTAATTGAAATAGATTACTCCATTCCCTGCGCGCACGCCACGCGCTTGGCCCCTCCCGCCTTCGGATATTGATCTATAACTTGGTTATGCACGGCAAGTATAAAAAATTGTCGTGATAATTAAGCGTGTTTTTGCATGTTTTTTATTCGATCTGCAAAATCCGGACAGAGGGGTCACCAGGGATCCTCGTGGCGTCCGCCTTTCACTGGACCACCTTCATCTCAAACTGTTGGATACGCGGCGTCTTTTCAGGGGTCAGTGAGAAAAATACCTCGACGTTCCGACGCTCACATTCGATGATGAACGTGCCGCGCAGGTTGTTTTCCGGAACCACGTCTCTGACCTTGATGATATTCCCGGCTTCCGCCAATACCGCCTTGCTTTGCTCTCGTAGCATATCGATATAGTAGTCCGTGAAAAAATTGCCGGAAAATATTGGGCTGTCCTCCGCGTTTTCCCACTCGGGCAGAAAGGATAGCAAGGCTTGCTGCCGCTGCTTCAGGATGGGTGGAACCGGAATGGGCCGGGGCTTCAGCCCTGCCCGCTGGATGATTCCTGTAGCTACCTGAGTGTTGACCGCTGCTGCGGGTGCATAGGTGACATTGCTGAAACAGACCAGTCCCAGGTCATGGTCGGGAAGAATCATCCAGTTGCTGCCGAAACCCGGCAGGCCGCCCGTATGGCCTACGGTGGTAACCTGTTCGGCGTCACGGGTCCAGCGCAGGGCGTAGCCGTAGGCAAAAGAGGTCAGACTGCCGTTAAACGGGGTGAGGGTATTGAATACCCAGGGGGACTGCATTTCCCGCAGGGATGCCCGCTTGAGCGGCCAGGGATCCGCCCCGTCACGCGCGGGCCAGGCTTGCTGGTGCATGGCCATGTATTTTGCGAAATCACCCAGCGTGGTGAGCATGCCGCCCATGGCACCGTAGACGCCGTTGCCGACCATAGTCTGTTTTACCCAGGCGTCCTTTACCCAACGGTATCCCTTGGCCAGCAGGTCATCCGGCACCTCGGTATACTCCCAGTAGGTATCTTCCATGCCCAAGGGCTTCAGGATGTGCTGGTTGATGTAAGTGTCAAATCCTTCGCCAGCGACTTTGCGGATGATCTCTCCCAGCAGCGCGTAAGGTGTGTTGCTGTACTCGTATTTTACTCCCGGCGTGTTGGAAAAGGAAAAACCCTCCTTCATGAGGGCATAGAAGGTCTCTCTGCTCATATCCAGTTGCGGATCACCCCATGGGTCGTCTTCCGGGAGACCGCTGGTATGTGTCAGCAAGTGCCTGATGGTAATGGCGGGCGCATCATCCGTGGGCAGGGCCTGATCCATAAATTCAGGGATATACTGCGTCACCGGATCATCCAGGCGCAGTTTGCCGGCATCGCGCAGCTGCAAAATGGCCGCGGCCACAAAGCTCTTGGTCATGGAGGCAATCCGGAAAACAGACCGGTCCGTTACGGGGATGCGTTGTTCCACATCCGTGAACCCTTCAGTTCCCGTGTGGATGACCTGCCCGCGGTACACCACCGCATAGGCCAGTCCCGGCGAATGGTGTTCCCGGGCGAACGCCCGGTAAGCGCTGTCGATAAAAGGGATGGTTTGCTGGATAGCTTTCAGCGCACCATCGGTCTGCGCGGAAGCGGAAACGGTTAATCCGAGCGTCAGGGCCATGGTTTTGGAAAGGATAATCAGGTAATTCTTCATTTACTTTTCGCTCATATAGTTATAAATCAAGCGGGATACCGTTGAAAGCGTCTTGTCTGCGGCTTCTTCCGGAAGGTTGCCGGACAGCAATACCAGTACGTATGCCCGCCCGTCAGGCAGGTAAACGATTCCAGAATCGTGGCGGATGCCGCTGATGGATCCGGTCTTGTGCGCAACGGCGACGTCTTCCGGCAAACGCGCCGGAATGATGCTGTTGAACCGCTGGTCTTTCAGGATGCTGACCATCTCCTGGCTTGACGCCTTGTCCACGGCAGTCCCCTTCGCGATCTGCTCGAATACCAGCATGAGGTCATAGGCGGTTACCGTGTTATTGAGGCCCTTTTCAAAGGCCTTGGTGTCCTCCACCCCGCGGAGTACCTGTATGTCGTCCGCGCCGATCGCCTTCATGGTCTTCATCACGTTTTTTGCGCCCACCTGGTCGATCAGTATATTGGTGGCCAGGTTGCTGCTTTCCGTGATCATCCGGTAAACCAGATCATGCCAGGTGAGTTTTGTCCCTATGCGCGCATAGAGATCGCCCTCGCTGTCGGTATCCGGCGGCAAGGAATACTTGCTTTTATCGACGATGCTCCGGAATTCGTTATACACGGTCAGGGAGTCGGTCATCCGGAATTTTCCCGCAGCGGCCTGCTTAAACACTTCAATCATCACGGGGGTCTTCATGGTGCTGGCCGCGTGGAAGGTCTCCCGGGCGCCTGAGAGCAACTGAGCCCCATCCTGGAGATCCAGCAGGGCATATGCAAACCGTCCCTTCGGCTGTTTCTTGAACTCGCGTTCGATCCTGGCACGCAAGGCGGCAGTATCCAGGATCGCTTCCTTGTCCGGTGCCAGCACGATGTCCGACCAGTCGCTGCCCTCACCGGCTTTTTCAGACACGAACCGCCCCTCACGGATGGACTTGTCAGCATTGAACACGAAGGTGAGGAAAGGCCCTTCGCCCCTTTCAGTGTTGTCATAAACCAGCCGGAACAGGTCTCCGTGGAAATGCCTCAGTTTCCCGCTGTACTGGGGCGCCCTGGGAAAGTCCAGGCGCAGGCTGGAGTCGCCAGCCAAGCTGACCACTGCCCGACCCACGAGCCGGTCCCGGTAAGCCCCTGCATAGTCAGCAAGCGGCAAGGTCCGCTTCAGCGATGGATCGGGCTGCACAGGCTTGTCCGCCGCACGGACGGAGTCCTGACGGGCCAGGGAACGGTCAAGCTCTTTCTTGTATCCTGCAATCCAGTCGAAAGGCTCGTTGCCCAGATAATGGTCCAGTATGTGATTGATGATGGACCAATAGGCCCCGGAAGACAGTTGGTTGGTAAGTACCACTACGCCGAGCTTCCTGTCCGGAACCATGGCGATCTGCGACACGAATCCGGTGAGCAGCCCGCCGTGTCCCACCACTTTGACGCCCCGGTAGTCATACGAGCGGAAGCCCAGTGCGTAGCCCCAGAAATTCTTTTGGTTAGGTTTGAGCCATTCCGGTTCCTTGCTGATGGGCATGGGCCGCACGATCTTCCATAGCTGCTCAGTGGCGGCGGGCTTGAAGATGCGGAACCCGTCAGGGGTCCGTCCGGAATCCAGCTGGGTGATCAACCAGCGGGACATATCAGCGGCTGATGACGCAATGCCGCCAGCGGGGTTACCGTTATCCCCAATGTTGGTTTCAAAATACCGTTCCCGGGCTTCCAGTTTCCCGTTGCGCTTGGCGTGCGCATAGGCTACGTTCGGCTGATCCTTCAACGTGCTGTAGCGTGATACGGAGTTTTTCATACCCACCCGGTCAAAAATGCGGGTCTTTATAAAGTCTTCCCAGGTCAGGCCGGAAACGGCCTCTACTACTTCCCCCGCGGCTACATACAGAATGTTGTCATAGGCATAAACTGACCGGAAATCATAACGCAGCGGCACGTCTTTCAGCTTCTTGAGCAGTTCCTTGCGGCTGAACGTAGACGGCGGGAACAGCAGAAAGTCGTTGGCATAGGCCGGGAGTCCACTGTGATGCACCAAAAGGTCCCGCACCGTGAGGTGTGCGGTGACATAGTCATCGGAAAACGTGAGGTAGGGCAGGTATTTCCGCACGGGGTCCTCCCATTTCAGTTTTCCTTCTTCCACCAGCATGGCCAGCGCCGTGGCCGTAAATGCCTTGCTGTTGGAAGCAATGTTAAACAAGGTGTGCTCATCAACCGGGTCCGGCCTGCCCATGTGCTTGACGCCGTATCCCTTGGCCAGGACCACTTTCCCGTCCTTGACAATACCTACACTGATCCCCGGAACCTGGAATTCGTGCAGGACGCGGTTGACGTAGTCATCCAGACCCGGCGGCACCTCGGACTCCTGGCCGCGAACGGTTTCTCCAAAGAGAAAAAAAGCAAAAGTAAGAACACCTAAAAATCGTATCATAATCATTTTATTGTTTTCGGATGAAGTAATAGTATAAGGGAATCCCGGTGGCAATAAGGCCGAGTCCCATCAGGGATTGAAGGGGCCTTCCCGCAATGGTGACGACGACAAGCGTCAGGCAGAAGAGAAAGAACACGATGGGCAGCACGGGATATCCCAGTGCACGGTATGGGCGCTCCATATCAGGCGCCTTGCGCCGCATCAGGATGACGCCGAGCGCCGTGGCCCCGTAGAATATGAACGCCGCAAAAATCAGCAAGTCGGTCAACTGGTCAAAGGAACCCATCCAGATCATCAGGCAAGCCCAGGCGCCCTGAAGGACGATGGCATTTGCCGGGGTGCGGTAACGGGGATGGACCTTTGAAGCAAAGGGCAGGAAAAGTTTGTCTTTGCTGAGGGCATAAAATATCCGCGAAGAAAGCAGGATGGTGCTGTTTGTACAATTCAGTGTGCTGCACAGGATCAGTACCGACAGTACCACGCCACCGGCAGGTCCGGTCATCACCGTGGCCGCCTCCACGGCGGCGATTTTCTCCGGCGTGGCCATCATGGCTGCATAAGCCTCTACCGGCATGATCCGTAGGTATGCCGCATTCATGGCCATGTATAAGACGATGATGATACCGGTGCCCAGAATCAGGGCCAAGGGGATGTTCCGTTGGGGTTGCTTCACCTCCTCACCGATATAGCCCACGTTGTTCCACCCTTCATATCCCCAGAACGCACTCACGGCCGCAGCAAAAAAGGCTGTCGTCCAGGCCGCGCCGCTTAGTCCTTGTTGCCGGACCTCCGGCAGGATCGCACTACCGGCATCCGGAACCTCATAACCCAGGTACGCGTAACCGATAAAGAGCAACATCGCCAGCACAATGCCGATGATCAATATGCGGCTCAGTGATGCACCGAACAGCACCCCCCGGAAATTGACGAAGCTCAGCGCTACCACCAGTAAGGTGGCCAGCATCTTTACCATCATGGCGGGACCTCCCCACGCAGCGGCAGCATTCGGAGGCAGCAGCGCATAAAGGGATTGGGAGAACACAAACGCCAATGCCGCAATGGTGGCAGAGCGCATGACCACAAGGTTAGCCCAGCCATACAGGAATGCGAAGAAACGGCCATAGATCTCCCGGAAGTACACATACTCCCCGCCCGATCCGGGCATCATGGCTGCAAGTTCGGCGGTGCACAGTGCGCCGATCATGCTGAGCACGCCGGCCACCAGCCAGCAGGCCAGGATCAGTGTACCATCGTGCAGGCTGTCCGCCATCGGGACCACTTTCTTGAATACCCCAGAGCCGATGACCGCACTGATCATCAACAGCACCGCTGCGAATCCGCCGACTGTGCGGGGTAAGGTTGTTTTCGTCTCCATCTGTTATTTAACTGTCCCGCTTTTTTATTCCCAATCCCGCCGCCTCAGGCAACCGCATACAGCCGTCCTCCAGGATAAATCCGCCATCCACGAAGTCCTCGGCAAGGTCCAGGCTCCCATCCAGGTCTATGTAGCGGGTGTGCGGACAGGCAAACGCAGCGTGCAGGGCCGCGCTGATGCTGGCGGCGCTTTCATCATTGCATCCCCAGAAGAGAGAAATGCCTGCTTGCCTCGCAATCGTTGCAATCTCCAGCGCGCCCATGATCCCTCCGCACTTCATCAGTTTGATGTTAAAAATCCCGTAAGGCATGCCGTGGCAGAGCCTAAGGGCAGAGGACGCGTCTTTCAGTGATTCATCTGCAGCAAGCCGTGAGCGGATCTCCCCCGGCAGGGTGCCGATGGCCTCTTCATTTCCCGGTGGCAGGGGTTGCTCCACAAGTTCCACGTCCAGCCCATCGGTTACCTTCATAAACGCCTTCAGACGCTCCAGGTCATAGCCTGTATTGGCATCCACGCGGATGGCAAAGTGATTGCCGAACCGCTCTCGAAGTTTGACCAGCCGTTCCACATCTTCGGCCACGTCCAGTCCGGTCTTTACTTTCAGCACCCGGAATCCGAGCTGGCGGTACTCCTGTGCCTCTTGCAGCGTTTCGTCCACGCCTTTGATCCCGATGGTGACCGAAGTTGGCAACCGGTGGTGTTGCCGTCCATAAAAGTCAGCCACGGGTATGCCGATCCACTGGCAAAAGGCATCATGCAGGGCCAGGTCAATGGCAGCCTGTGTACCCGGATGCAACGGGAAGAGCCCGCGCACTTCGCCGATCAGCCCCTGAAACGTCCGGATATCCTTGCCGACGAGCAATTCCGCCGCCCGCGTTTCCAGGTTGGCCAGCGTATCATCCGCGCTTTCGCCTACCACATCCTGGTCAGTACTGGATGAACCGATCCCTACCAGGCCCCCGGCCAGATGCACTTCCAGAAAGACGATCTCCACTGCTGAAATGGTGCTCCTGGCAATGGTGTATGGTCGTCTTAAGGCAAGATGCCGCTTATAGTGCCGGACTGCTGTGATGTTCATCGGTCTTGCGTTCTGCTATGATGTCTTTTAACAGGGGGATTATTCCCGCGCAGCCTTCCTGCAAGGGCAGGAATACGGGAAGGCCTAATTCATCCGCCAGTGCCTCCTTATAGGTCCGGGCTTCTTCAGGGGTGCAGTGTTCCGTATTCAACGCCACTGCGATGACTTTGGACCCGTAGTAAGCAATCAGCTCGATTTCGGAGGCCAGCGAGGGGATTTCGCCCCATTCAGGGGTATGCTCGTAGAATTTCCGCTTGGGGGCATGGACCAGGATCACATGTTTGGCTTGCCCGGAAACCAGAAACTCCGCGCCTCCCGGACCGCTCGGGTTCCGCAGGGCGGATTGCCCCTCCAGCAGAATGATGTCCGGGCGGGTCTCCTTGGCGCAGCGCAGGATGGCGTCTTCCAGTTCGCCGGATACAAAGTCATTCAGCGTTGAGTCAAAAATAAAACCGTATTCCCCTCCTTGCAGCCAGCCCGTCTGCCCGGTATAAATCATCGCGACGTTCAGTCCCGCCTGTTCACCCTCATGTAGGATGAACCGGGTCGTTGTCCGCTTACCCAGTGCGCAATCTGTTCCCATCACCGCCACCACCGGGGTGGTCAGCCGGAGGATCTCACCTGTCCAGAATTTCAGCTGACTGAATTTCTTCGGTTTACGGATATCGATCAGCTCCGCTCCGGTGGCGGCTGCGAGCGCCACAATATCCTCATGTTCCAACAGGTAATCATGCAGCCCGTTCACTACGGATATGCCCTTGCTGACCGCATACCGGATATCCTCCAGCAAAGAAGCAGGCAGGTATCCTCCTGACGTAGCCACGCCTATGATGCAATACGCAGGCCCCAAGGCAACGCCTTCAGCGATTCCCTCCACCACCGGAATGCCCCGTTGCTTTCCGTCCAGCACCTCTCCGGCATCCTGCCCTGCGTGCGCGTGATCTACAACACCGATGATCTCAAACCTGCCGCTTTCACGGATGAGCCCATGGGCGGTCTTGGCATCGCCGGTGTGCAATATCCCGTTGGTCAATACAATTGCTTTCTTCATTTATTTTTTATTGATCAAATGCTTTTCCAGAAAATCCGCTGTTGCCTGGTCCACCTGCACCTGATGCCGGTACAGCATCCAGTGGTGTGTCTCATCCGGTATCATCAGGGTCTCATACGGCACGCCATGCTGTTGGAGCCTGCGCAGGAGATCCGGGGTCTGCTCGAAATCCACGTTGGCGTCATCGTCTCCGTGAATGAGCAACACCGGCGATTTCCAGGTATGCACGTGCGAAACCGGTGACGAAATTCTGGCCAGTTCAATGGCCTTCCCGGCATCACGGGCCGGTTCGGCGCTGACGGGCGGTATGCGCCCGATGTAGTTGTGAACACCGTGGATGTCCACCCCTGCCTTGAAGAGCTCTGAATCTTTACCGAGGGCAAGGGCCGTGAGGTAACCGCCATATGAACCGCCGTATACCCCGATCCGGCCTGCATCAACCCCTGGTTGCGCAGCGAGCCACTCACCGGCGGCTTTTATGTCCTGGTACTCCGACGCACCGTAGCGTCCGGCAAAAAGCGGCTTGTGAAAATCAAATCCATAGCCGATGCCCAGGCGGTAGTTGACCGAGAGCACGACAAAGCCCTTGTTGGCCAGGTACTGGTTCAACGCATATGTATTGGCATAATAGTCGCCATAGTGCCAGCCCAGTAGCATCTGACGCTGCGGTCCGCCGTGGATAAAGACAACGGCCGGTTTCCGTGCGGGTCCGCCTTCCTGCTCGAAAAGCTGCCCGTAAACGGTCATGCCGTCCGGCGCTTTGAATTCCACCCGCTTGGGAACGACCAATCCGGCGTTACGCAGTCCTTCTGGGATGAGATGCTCACCCAGCAGTCTGGGTTCACCCTTAGTTCCGGGCCAAGGCAGCACCGCCGGCACCGTTGGCCTGAGCGCGGTAGCACTCAGAAAGACAAGCTGTTTCCCGTCTCCGGTCACGCCCGGAAACGTTTCGATGCCCGTGCCGGGCGTGATGACCTCCATGTCCGGCCGGTCAACCGGCACACGGATGAGGTGCCTGCGGTCAATATCATCCGCGTCAGGGCCGGCGTTGGCGCTGGCCAGCAACCATAAGCCATCGGGCGACGGTTTGATGTGCTCCACCATAAAATTACCTGGCGTAAGTAACATGGCCTCCCCTCCCGTATCCGGAATGGAATACAGGTGAGGCCAACCGTCGTGATAGGCGAGAAACGCGATGCGGCCCTTCCCCACCCAATGCAGGTTGGTACCGCCATGCGTGGTCGGCACCGCTCCCTGAGGCGTATTGGGCGATGTCCAGGCCAGCTTCCCTTTGCCGCTTTCCACATCCGCTGTCCAGATGGCCCATGGATTGCGGACCGGGGCCAGCAGGGAGTCAGGCGCCCCTCCGGCGACATCACGGCGGATGAAGGCAATGCGTTTTCCATCAGGAGACCACCGTGGTGAGTCGTCCCGCGCAAAAGCCGCCGCCACCCATTGGATGGGCGTGGACCGGTCACGGAAAATGCCTATAAGGGAATGGCCGCCCCGCGAACACACAAAGGCCAAGGCACTTCCATCCGGGGACCACTGCATGGACCCATTCGATCCGCGCGCATAAAAGAGCTGCTGGGCCTTTCCGGAACCGTCGATGGCACAGGACCAGACCTGTCCCTGCCGGACGAATGCCACACGGTCACCCTTTGGTGAGATGACCGGTTCATCCCCTTCGCCAAGCAGGACCGGTTCGCCTCCGGCAAAAGGCATACTCCATACCTGCACCTTGGTGGCGACAGGAAGCGATGCCGGATTGCGTGGCGTATGTCCGTTCCAGCCGCCGTGGTCCCCGCCCTTTACGAACACCACCCAACGCCCATCGCGCGAAAGCTGCACGCTGGTGATCTCGTCTCCGAGATCCTCATCATATGCCGTCAGCTTGCGCATCCGGAAGTCAGGGCCTTCGGCCACGTACAGGTTGCGCCGGCCCTGCTCATTGATGGCCACCGCGATGCGGCTACCCGTGGCAGCGGTCGCCAATTCAGATGGAAAAGGATAGGATGTGAGCGTTTCCATATCCGGTTGCTGCCCGAGAAGGAGACTGCTTGCAAAACAACTGAAGATCAAGAGTAAAAATTTCATGTTTATAGTGTTAAAATGAGTTTATTGCTTTCATTGCCCAGGCGGTCTACCGCTGTCACCGCCACCGCTTCCAGGCGCGTTTTACCGTCCGGCCCGTAAACAGGCAGCCTGGTGCCGGTCACTTGGCGGGGCAACACCATATAATCCCAGGCGTCCCCGTGACGATAGTATACCACCCATTGAAATACGTCCTTTTCCGGTTCCCAGTTCAGCGCCACTTCCCCGCCCTCCTGCCGCAGAGTCACCTTGGGGGCCTCCGGAGGATCAGCTCCCAGCCAAGGGCTCGCAGGGACCAGGGCCTGCCGGCTGTAGGGACCGTCCAGTATCCCTTGGGCCAGCAAGGGATGCCGCGTGAGCGATGAAATGCTCCAATGCACTGCGCCCTTGCTGGTCGGTAGCATACCCCTGGAAACCATGATCTGGTTCACCACCTCTTTCAGGTTCGCCTCATCGCCACCCCTTCCCACATTCATGCCCGGCCACAGATGACGCCCCTGGCTGTTCTCCTGTTGCCACCAGCCCAGCAACACCGGAAAACTTTGGGGAAGCTGGGATATGGGCCAATACAGCTGCGGCGTAAAATAATCGACCCAACCCCTGTTCAGCCATAGTTTGGCATCGGCATACAGTTTGTCATACTGGTCCATACCGGTTGTTCCCTCCGGATAGCCCGGGCGCCAGATACCGAAAGGGCTCAACCCGAATTTCACGTGCTTCTTTTCCGCCTTGATTGCTTTATAGATCCGCTCAATGAAGCGATTCACATGGCTGCGGCGCCAATCGCCCCGGGAAAGCTTCCCTCCACTGCTGCGATAGGCCGCCCAGGAGTCATCGTCCGGGAAATCCGCCCCGCCGTTGTACGATTCATAGGGATAGAAGTAGTCATCGAAATGCACGCCGTCGATATCGTATCGCTTAACGATATCCATTACAACCGCCGCGGCATGGTCCTGCGTCGTTTCTTTCGCCGGATCGAACCACCAATAGCCTTCCTTCAGATGAACCACCGATTCCGCCATTTTATGCACCAGGGACGGCGGCTCCACCGGACCGGCCGCGGGATGATGAGCCCGATAGGGATTAAGCCACACGTGCAGTTCCAGTCCACGCTGGTGCGCTTCCTCCAGCCAAAATGCCAAGGGATCATAATAGGGCTCCGGAGGTGTGCCTTGTTTGCCGGTCAGGTAATAAGACCAAGGCTCCAGTTCACTCGCATATAAGGCATCTGCCTGCGGGCGCACCTGGAAAATCACCGCGTTAAAATGGTGGTCCTGTAAAAAATCCAGCAACGCCCGGGCCTCAGCCTGCTGCTCGGCAGTGCTCAGTCCCGGCTTGCTGGGCCAGTTAATATTATCTACCGTAGCCACCCAAGCCGCCCGGAATTCCCGCATGGCAGCAGGAGCATCGGGCATTGCCGGTTGCTGTCCAGCCCCTGGCTGCGCATGGACTAAGGGCCTGCGCGGCGCGCATGAGACGCAGACCAGCAGGAGCAGTGAACACAAGGCGCCCGAAAAACCCCACGGAACAACGACGATCCCTTCGGTGCGTGCAATAAAGAAATGCGTGAATACTTGCTTCATACAGAGAACTGAATTATTCGCTTTTGATTACCCACCACCGTTCACCGACTCCAGAAACCCTCGAAGCCCCGCAACGATCTTTCCCGCCACATCTCCGTGAAATTTCGGATCCAGCAGTTTTTCCTCGTCTGCAGGATTGGAAAGGAAAGCTACCTCTACCAGCACAGAGGGGAAAGCCGTGGGGGCATTCAATGTAAAGTTGAAGCCTCCGACGTTGCCAAAGTCTTCCAGTCCGAGGTCTCTCATTTCCTCAAGGATGTGCTGCGACACCGGCCGGTATGCCTGATGCCTGTAGTAAGTTGACGTGCCCTGCACCAGTGGATTTGCCGATGCGTTGCAGTGGATGCTGACCAACAGATCCGGGTCCTGTTCCTGCAGCCAGCGGACGCGGTAACTGTTGCTGACCGACCGGTCGCCCTCGCGTGTCATGATGACCCTTGCGCCTAATCGCTCCAGTGCGGCTTTGAGTTGCATGGCCATGGAAAGGTTCAGGTCCTTTTCCAGCACACCTGTCAGGCCGGTTGCCCCGCGGTTACTGCCTCCATGCCCGGCGTCCACCGCCACGGTGAGGCTGCGTAGAGCCAGATCAGCTGGTTGCGGTTTGACCCGGATCACCAGGTTATGGCCCTGATATCCCACATCATAGCCCCATAGCTGCTTTGATTTCAGCTCAATATATACACGGAATACTTCTTTGCTCACCTGCTCGTACCAAACGTCCCCGATGGCTTGAAGACCTTCCTTTTGGGTGATCCAATTGCTGTTGGATACTGCACCGTAGACATCAACGATGATGCGGGTTGGGTCATTCCGGACGCTTGCGGTATAAGGAAGCCGTTCTTTCAAGCCTATGCTCACAAAGTCATCCGTGCTGTCAGAGTAGACCGTCCAACTGCCTGTTAAGGAAGATGGCCGGAAATGGACGCCTGATTGCAGCTCCAGGTCGCGCACCGGAACATAGGCCTGCATCTGCCCGGAAAGCCTGACGCGGTACATCCCGCTCATCTTTCCCGTGACCTCCACCTTTACCAGACTGTCCAGGGTTCCCATCTTCGCGCCGCCCAGACGATCACTGCCCAACCCATAATACAATGGTGTCTGATGATGCCGTGTCAGGGCTGTAAGAGCATAGGGCTGAGTGAGGACGGTGAGCCGCTCCCGGCTATTAAACGTGACGGTCTTGCCGGTGGCCGCATCACGCAACCGGAAGGACACTGGCTGCTGCGACAGGTTGTCCGATTGCTGGATCCGGTATTCGCCCCGATAGATCCCGCCCACATGCGTTTCCGCTGTATCGACCTCAAACAGCGGGACGTCACCATGGAAGGTGGCTTTCATACCGGGCGTGGCTTTCATTTCCACTTGGAGCAGGTCACCCGGCTGCAGCCAGATGTCATCGCCGCCCTGCAGCAACCGTACCGATTCAATGGCAAATCCTGCCGTTGGTTCCGGTGGCAAGGGCTTTTCGTATACGACCACCATGCGTTTCCTCAACGTGTCCGCTTTCAGGATATATTTGACTTCGAAAGCGTTGATCCCCTCTTTCAGTGGCAAGGCAGCAGCAAAAACGCCCGTACTGTAAACCGTTACCGTATCGCCGTCCAACAACAAAGTGCCTTCGGGATCGGCCATTCCGCGCAGGTATGTAATATTCCGGTCCACAGTGCTGCTGTCCGGTGCAGGTGAAACGATGTTCAACCGCGATACCTGAGCTGAGGCCTCCGGCAGACTACCGGCAACCGCAGCCGCGCAAACGCATATCAACCAATGATGAAGTTTTTTCATACACATAAAATACGATGCTCTTACGGCACCGTTCTGACCCTGATTCCTCGATTTAAAAAGGTTTATTCTTTAGCAGAGCAAGGTTAGTAAATTAATCCGATATTCTGCATGTTTTTGCACATATATTAAAAAAAGTTGCAAGAAACACGATGCATCAGTTTCCGCAGTTTTCTGTAAACTTGCATTATGGACACGACTGCGTTGTATAGCTATTTCCTCCAGCACCCGGCGATCAGCACAGACACCCGGGATATTCGGCCGGAAAGCTTGTTTTTCGCCCTAAAAGGGGCTAACTTTAATGGGAATGCGTTTGCCGCGGAGGCCCTTGGGAAGGGCGCAGCCTATGCGATCATTGACCAGCCGCAGTACAAACAGGATGAGCGATTCCTTGTGGTGGACGACGTGCTCATCGCATTGCAGGAACTGGCCCGTTATCACCGGCGCCAGCTCAATATTCCGGTGATCGGCATCACCGGCACCAATGGCAAGACGACAACCAAAGAGCTCATACACGCGGTCCTATCCCAACGGTTCCGGACTTACGCTACGCGCGGCAACCTCAACAATCATATCGGCGTGCCGCTGACGGTATTGTCCATCACGCCGGAAACGGAGATGGCAATCGTGGAGATGGGCGCCAATCACCAGGGAGAGATTGCGCTGCTGTGCAGCATTGCCGAGCCGACGCACGGGCTGATCACCAATGTGGGCAAGGCCCACCTGGAGGGGTTTGGGAGCTTTGAGGGGGTCAAAAAGGCCAAGGGTGAGCTTTACGACCATTTAGCAGCCAGCGGAGGGACCCTGTTCATACGGCATGACAACCCGCACCTTAAGGAAATGGCTGCTGCAAGGACTATAAAACACGTTGTCACGTACGGCTTTTCGGCAGGTAATGACCTGGTCGGCGAACTGGTGTCAGCCAATCCCCTGCTTCACATACGGTGGAATGTGGCGTCAGACCCCGTTTCCTACCAGGTTGGGACACAGCTTACGGGCTCTTATAATACCGAAAACATCCTGGCGGCCGCCTGCATCGGCACGCATTTCGGTCTGAACCCCGAGGCGATTAACCGAGGTATCTCGGGCTATTCACCCTCCAACAACCGCTCACAGCTCGTTAAAACTGCTTCTAACACGGTCATCTGCGATTATTACAATGCCAACGCCAGTAGCATGGCCGCGGCCCTGGAGAATCTCCGGCACCTGCATGCTCACCGTAAAGTCATTATCCTGGGCGACATGTTTGAACTGGGGGAAGAAACCCACGCCGAACATGGCAAGGTCGTCGAAGCGGTCCGCCAACTGAGTTCGTTCCGGACCGTCTTTGCCGGTAAAGCCTTCTTTGAGCACCGCTATGAAGGGGCTGAATTCTATGAGACCACGGAACAGGCCAAAGCCGCACTGCTTGAAAATCCTGTCAGCGACGCACTGGTGTTGCTGAAAGCCTCCCGCGGGATGGCCTTTGAACGCCTGATGGACTGCCTGTAAATACCACCTGTACGCTATCGCACAGAAAGTGTCCGATAACGGACAGTTCCGTTTCCCCGCACATCCCAATCAGCTGTTTTCAAATCGGTTGCGTTTTTGGCACGCCGTTGTCTGATAGTGATCGGTGACCGGTGGCCGGACATCTCCCGGTCACCGATCATAACTAAAGAAAATGGACAGAGCACTACCAAAGAAGAAGTGGAACAGTAAGCGGATTACGTTAGTGGCGGGTGTCGCCGGGATACTCGCATTGATTTTTGCAAGTTATTATTTTACCTCCGGCAATTCGCGCCTGAACGTGGACGCTGAACGCATCACGATCTCAGAAGTCAAAGAAGACTCCTTCCGGGAATTTATCCCGGTAAACGGCACGGTATTGCCACTCACCAGCATTTTTCTGGATGCCTCCGTGGGAGGACGGGTGGAGGAAAAATTCGTGGAGGACGGTGCGCACCTGAAAAAAGGGGATCCCATTATGCGACTCTCCAATACCGACCTGGAATTAAGCCTGGTCAGCCAGGAAACCCAGGTTTATAATACGCTCACGCAGATGCAGATCTCCCAGACCAGCGCCCAGCAGGCCTCCATCGCCAACCGCAACCAGATGGCCGAAGTGGAAAATGCCCTGAAAGAGGCCAAACGGGTCTATGATCTGAACAAGACCCTCTACGAGCAGAAGGCTATCGGCTCCCAGGAATTTCAGGAAGCAAAAAACAACTACGAATACCAGGTTGAGCGGCTCAAACTGACCCGGGAAAACGTCCAGCAGGATTCCATCCGGACTAGCCAGGCGCTCAAGCAAAGCCAACAGGCCTATGCCAGCACCAATGCTGCATTGAATCTGATGCGTCAAAAGGTCAACGACCTGGTCCTGAAAGCACCTGTGGACGGGCAGCTTACCTCATTCGATGCCGAAATCGGCCAAAGCAAGAACCCCGGAGAACGCCTGGGCCAGATTGACGTACTGACCGGTTTTAAAGTACGTGCTGATATCGATGAACACTATATTTCCCGCATTTACCCCGATCTGGAAGGGGAATTCACCTTTGCCGGCAAAAGCTATAAACTGGTCATCAAAAAGGTGTACACGCAGGTAACCAATGGACGTTTCCAGGTGGACATGGAGTTCGTGAACGATGTGCCGGATGGCATCCGCCGGGGGCAGACCCTGCAAATCCGGCTGGCGCTCAGCGACGAGACCAAGGCTGTACTGTTGGCCAAAGGCGGATTCTATCAGCAAACAGGCGGCAACTGGGTCTTCAAGCTTACCGATGACGGTAAGACAGCTTACCGCGTAGACGTTCAACTGGGTCGGCAGAACCCGGATTATTATGAAGTCGTAGGTGGTCTGAAACCGGGTGACAAAGTGGTCACTTCAAGTTATGAAACGTATGACAGGGTGCAGGAATTAAATATCAGTAACTAGCCGGAATTTGACAGCCATGTTAAAAAACTATATTAAAACTGCTTTTCGGACACTTATAAAGAGCAGATCGTATACGGTTATTAACATAACGGGCTTAGCCATAAGCCTTACAGCTTCTGTGTTGTTGTTACTCTGGGTTACCGACGAATTGAGCTATGATCGCATGCATAGCAAGGCCGACCGCATTTATGTTGCAGCGGCGGGTATTGGGAAAGGAAAAGATCAGATATGGTCGGTCACAAGCGCGCCGTTGGCCATTTTTGGAAAAGCAGAAATTCCGGCCATCGAAGACGCCTGCCGAATATCCACATTCAATAACAGCATCTTACTGGAATATCAGGACAAGAAGTTCAATGAACCGAGTATCTACGTTGACCAAAACTTCTTTGAGATCTTCGATTTTAAGCTCTTGGAAGGAAACCCCGCACAGCCATTCCCTGATAACCGGTCTATCGTATTAAGCAAAACCACCGCCGAGAAATATTTTGGCAACCAACCTGCAATGGGCAAAATCGTGCAGGTAAGAGAGGGACATGCGTATAAGGTGACCGGTGTCATGGAAAACATGCCCAAAAATTCCAGCTTGCAGTTTCCGTTGATGATGTCCTTCGACGTACTGGCAGAAAACAGGGCGCAGAACCCTTTGAATGCCGACTGGGGGAACCTTAACTACCAAACGTATTTTTTGCTCAAGGCCGGTACCGATCCGGTTGCGGTGGGTAAACAGTTGGCCGATATCCACCGGAAAAATCAGCCCGCGGATTTCTGGAAAGACCTCAATTACCTGATGCAGCCGCTGACCAAGTATCACCTGTACGCGGCAGACGGCGATGAACAGGGCATGAAACAGGTCAAGGTCTTTGCGTTGGTCGCTCTCGTGATTCTCCTCATTGCCTGTATTAATTATGTCAACCTGGTGACGGCACGGGCCACCCGAAGAAGCAAAGAAGTGAGTGTACGCAAGGTGGTGGGCGCCAACAAAGGGCATCTCTTCTGGCAATTTATCTCTGAATCCCTCATCGTATTCGTTATTTCCATGCTGGTCGCCGTCGGCTTGTTGTATGGATTGATGCCGACGTATAACAACCTGTCAGGAAAGGAAATGGTCTTCAGCTTATCGGATCGCAAAGTATGGGCGATATTCGGCGGGGCGTTACTGGCGGTACTGGCGTTGGCTGGCGTATACCCGGCGCTGATGCTATCTTCGTTCAATCCGGCGCTCGCATTGAAAGGCATCATACCCGGGCTTGGAAAAAACAGTGGGTTCCGAAAAGCATTAGTCGTCGTCCAGTTCACCTGTTCCGTCGTCCTGATTGTAGCAACCGTTATTATCAGCAGGCAGTTGGCATACATCCGGAACATGAATCTGGGGTATTCCAAAGAAAATGTCTTTACATTTGAGGCTCACAATTTCCGGAAAAACTACGACGGCATCCGGCAGCAGTTGGAACAGCAGCCCGGCATAATGGGGGTAACCGCTTCCACCCAGCGCATACTGAATGTCCAGAGCTCAACAGGTAGCCTGGAATGGGACGGAAAACCGGCAAACATGAGCTCTTTCATGATCAATCAGCTGTCGGCAGATCGGACATTCCCGGAAGTAATGGGAATGGAACTCGTGGCCGGACAAGGATTCACCGGTACGCCAGCGGATAGTAGCCACTACTTGTTGAACGAAACTGCCGTCAAGGTCATCGGCCTGGATGATCCGGTAGGCAAAACCATTACTTTCCATAACAAACCGGGTACCATCGTTGGGATCCTAAAGGATTTCCATTTCAAAGATATGAAAACGGCCATCGAACCCTGCATTTTGTTTATGGATCCGGATTGGGGCTGGAATACTTTCTATGTAAAAACAACGGGGGCTCAGGCCAAACAGGCACTCGCAGCCGTCGAGAAACTATGGAAACAGCACAATGCCGACTACGAATTCGATTACCAGTTCCTGGATGAGTCATTCGATGCCCTATATAAAAGCGATATCCGCGCCGGAAAGCTGTTTAACTTATTCGCTGGTGTGGCGATTTTGCTTTCCTGCCTCGGTTTATTCGGACTGGTAACCTTTACGGCGGAAACTAAGGTGAAGGAAATCGGCATCCGGAAGACGCTGGGTGCCAGCGTAAGTAATATCATCTTCCTGATATCAAAGGATTTCCTGAAGCTGGTCACGGTCTCTTTTTTGGTAGCGTTTCCGCTTGGGTGGTGGATGATGAACCGCTGGTTGGAGAGCTATGTCTACCGCACAGCCATCGAGTGGTGGGTATTTGCAGCAGCTGGGTTTGCCGCATTTGCTATCGCAGCCATTACTGTATGTAGTAAATCGCTGCGGGCGGCACGGGAAAACCCGATCAAGGCAATAAGAACCGAGTAGGCCGGCGTGACGCCAGCCTACGACCAAGTACGGTATACAAATTACTTCAGTATGATCAAGAATTATCTCAAAACCGCTTTTCGCACCCTGGTGAAAAACAGGTCGTATTCAGCGATCAACATTGCCGGGTTGGCGGTGAGCCTTTCCGCAGCTATCCTTATTTTGCTATGGGTATGGGATGAGCTGAGTTTTGATCGCATGCACAGCAAGGCCGACCGCATTTATCAATTGGCGACCACGTTTGACATCACTTCAGATAATGTCTGGCGGGTAGGACCACCGCCGTTGGCCGTTTTTGGTAAAGCAGAAGTACCGGGCATCCAATCCGCCTGCCGTTTCAGCAACAGCAATGCAACCATTCTCAAATCCGATGGGCGTCAAAAATTCAATGAAACGGGTCTGATTGTAGACAGTTCATTCTTTCAACTCTTTGATTTCCCATTACTGGAAGGAAACCGTCAACAACCCTTTCCGGACAAAAATTCCATTATCCTGTCCCGGACGCTGGCAGAAAAGTATTTCGGCAAACAGGATCCCATGAAGCAAACGGTGCAACTCAATTTAGACGGCTCCGCGGCGGACGTTAGGCAAAACTTCCGCGTAGTGGGCATTATGGAAGATTTGCCCCTCAATTCATCCATCGAAGCGGACTTCTTGCTGCCATTTTATTTGCTTGATGAGCAGTTTGCTGGTGGTCTAAATGAACAATGGGGCAATTTCGGCTATCCAACGTATTTTCTGTTGGATCCACATGCCGACCCCAGGACGGTGGAAAAGCAACTGGCCGATATTCACCGCTCCAATAACGAAGCCGAAATCTTTAAAACGCTCGTCTACCTGTTGCAGCCATTTACAGATGTACATCTCTACAACGCCAAAGGCGCGGATGCGGGTATGCAGCAGGTACGCATCTTTGCACTGGTGGCCGGCATCATTTTGCTCATCGCCTGCATCAATTACGTCAATTTGGTAACCGCGCGGTCCACGCGCCGCAGTAAGGAAGTGAGCGTACGCAAGGTTGTCGGAGCGGATCGCGGGCATTTGTTCTGGCAGTTCATCGCCGAATCATTGGTGGTATTCTTCGTCGCCATGGTACTGGCTGTCGGCGTTACCTATACCGCCATGCCCTTGTACAATATGCTATCGGGAAAGGAAATGGTCTTCAGTCTGATCGATTCCCGCGTCTGGCTGCTGTTCGGCGGCACACTCGTCGCCGTAGTACTGCTCGCAGGCATTTACCCGGCTCTGATGCTCTCCACGTTCCAACCAGCGCAGGCGCTGAAAGGTATCCTGCCTGGCATCGGCCAAAACAACAGTTTCCGCAGGGCACTGGTCGTGGTGCAGTTCAGCTGTTCTGTTGTACTGATTATCGCGACGATCGTCATTAGCCGGCAGCTTGAGTATATCCGTAAAAAAGAGCTTGGATACGATAAAGAGAACGTATTCCTCTTCAACCAACGGAACTTTTTGGGGCGGTTTGACGCTATTCGCACTGAATTGAAGAACCAACCGGGTATCGAAGGCGTATCGGCGGCCAGCGGCGATATCAGCAACATCGGAAGCGGTACCGGTGACATTGAGTGGGAAGGCAAACCGGCAAGCATGGCCAACTTTATGGTTAACCAAATGGCTGTGGACCATCAATTTTTGGACGTGCTCGGTTTGCAGCTTGCTGCAGGACGGGGATTTACGGGGACACCTTCTGACTCCGGCTACATCCTGCTAAATGAAACCGCTGTCAAACGAATGGGCCTGCAGGAGCCTGTCGTGGGCAAGCGCATCACTTTCCGCTACAGTCCGAGAACTGTCGTCGGCGTGGTCAAAGATTTTCACTTCAACAATCTGAAGTTGCCTATAGGACCTTGCGTTCTGTTCACGGACCACAGCACACCACTGGCCGGCATGTACGTCCGGACAACCGCGGACCATGCTGACCAAGCCATTGCGGCCGTCAACAGGCTTTGGCAACAATACAACAGCGACTTCGAATTCGAGTACCAATTCATGGACGAGTCATTCGATAAATTATACAAAAGCGATATACAGGCGGGGAAGTTGTTTAACATCTTTGCAGGCATAGCCATCCTCATCTCCTGTCTCGGCCTGTTCGGTCTGGTCACCTATACCGCAGAAACTAAAGTTAAGGAAATCGGTATCCGAAAGACGCTAGGTGCCAGCATCTCAAACATCATACTGCTGATATCCGAAGACTTCCTTAAATTGGTGGGTGTTTCCTTTTTAATCGCGTTCCCGCTGGGCTGGTGGATGATGAACCGATGGCTTGACAACTATGTCTATCGCACCGGTCTGGAGTGGTGGGTATTCGGCATCGCCGGTTTAACGGCCTTCCTCATCGCTGCGGTCACCGTTTGCGGCAAATCACTGAAAGCGGCACGGGAAAACCCGATCAAGGCGATCAGGACGGAATAACATTCGACCGGCCGGCCCCGCTCAGCCTACTCACAAAAAAAGCGCCGCCTGAAAGGGGCGGCGCTATTCATTATTCATTTGTCCTATTATTTCTGCTCGGCTTCAACCGCTACACCGATTTCGATGTCTTTGCTGATTCCCCATTCAGCCGGGTCAGCTTCTGATGTACCGAATTTGATACCCCAGTCTGCACGGTTTACGGTAAATTGTGCATTCACAGAAACCTTACCGTCTGCAACGACGATTTTAGCGGGGAAGGAAATGTTCAACGTGCTGTCCAGCAATGTCAGGTTTCCGCTTACGGTTTTGTTTGCACCTTCAATAGCTCCTGCTGCTGAAGCACTGTCCAAGTCAGCTACTCCCGTAATCTTGAATTCAGCGCTGGGGAATTTGGTAACGTTGAAAAAGTCTTCGTTTTTCAGGTGGGCTTCCAGATCAGTATACTTTTTGTCCTCTTCAGTGACAGAAGCCGAATCAACCTTCAGCGAGGCCATATCGATCACGAAGTCACCCCCGGTGACATTGCCGTCAGCAACGGCGATTTCACCTGATTGGATGTTCAGCGTACCCCAACGCGGTGCGAAACCGCCTTTGTGGAATGCTTTCCAGTTTACTTTGCTGGCATCCAGGTTTACCTGATAAGCGTCGCCTTGCTTTTCAGCAACCGCTTGCGCCTCTGAAGTTTCAGCATGTTTGGCTGTGTTGCCACCGCACGCTACCGCAAAAACGGCGACGCCGGCCAGAAAAAGTACATTTAATTTTTTCATAGTCATTATCCATTAAATCCACCGCAAAGAAAGCAGGTTTAAATTAAATGTTCAAACACTAAGCTATTATTTGACAATTCGGCTACAATGTTCCACAGGACTGCCGGATCAGCAGTTTCGATCCGAAAGTCACCTGCCTGGTCTCTTGGGAACGCTCGTTGATCTGTTCAATGAGTATGCGAACGGCTTCCCGGGCAATCTCACCCAATGGCTGGCTGACACATGTGATGCCGCAATAGAAAAAATCGAATGAATCGCTCTCGTCAAAACAGACTAGGGCTATATCATCCGGAATTTTATAGTCCAGATGGTTCAGGTGCCGCAGGCCGTGCAGGGACAGTGTATTCGTGGCAAAAAACAATGCATCAACCGGTTCCGGCAAAGCCAAAAGATTATCAACCTCTGTTTTGATGCTTTCGCGGACGCCATTGAAATCCACAACCCGTATCAGGGACGGCGTTATCGGAAGGCCATGATGCGTCAACGCCTCTTCGTATCCCCGTCTCCGTTCTACCATGTGAATCAAGCCGTTATCATAAGCCACCATACCGATTCGCTTGTAGCCCCGGCCAATAAGGTGTGCAGTGGCATCAAATGCGGCCTGGAAGTTATTTAAAGCGACGTAGTTGGTTTGAATTGTCGGAAAATAACGGTCTATCAGCACAAAGGGTATGTTCAGGTCTTTCAGATACTTGATCTGTTGTTCGGAATGCTCTGTGGGTGCGATGATAAACCCGTCGACCTGGCGGTTGATCAGCGTATTGATAAGATTCCACGACTTTTCAGCATTCTCATCCGAACTTCCAAAGATGGCTGTATAATTGTCTTTCTTCGCTTCATCTTCAATCGTCCGGGCGATGTTGGCAAAAAATGGATTGGAAATATCCGCAACTATCAACCCTATGGTGAATGATTTGCCGCTTTTGAGGCTCTTGGCGATCTGGTTGGGCTGATAATTCATCCGCCTGGCCGTTTCCCGGATCACTTCGGCAATCTCATGTCCTACACGCGCCTCCTTTTCCTTTCCGCTCAACACGTATGATACGAGGGCTGTGGAAACCCCCACTTCCTGCGCAATATCTTTTAAGGAGACTTTCTTCTTCATGAAGCAAATATATGCTTAAACGATTAATTTACAGCCCTCAACTTGCCAATTAATACATAACGAGTTCCTCGGGTGTTTTTCGCGATAAGCCGTAGTAGAACGTCTGCCCCGGAACGTACTTCTCGCGAAGCTCAAAGTTTTCGAACGAGGGACCTCCCGGGATACGCATATAACGCGAAGTGTCCCTGCTTCCGCCGCTCCAGTAACGGGCACGCCCATTGACACGCGCCACCAGGGATGGGTCCGCTGTTGCTTTCTCCTTTTTCCAGTATTGGGTCAGCTTAAACGGCGGTCGGTACCGCCAGTTCGCCTTCGTGCGGGCCAATGAATCGTTGGGCCACGCTGCGAGCTCACCCATCGGCTCATCGCCGGTAGCGAGCACCCATAAGTAGCCGGCCTTATCCTCAATCAACTGATCAATCGGATAGCTTTCTCTTTCAATGAAATCAATTCCGTCGAATCCGGCATACAGGCGCCCCGAGTGCACCACGCTGTTTTTGAGATGCAGGCGTCTCAACCGGGAATAATTGCCCATTGTAGCGGTGATGGCACACCGTTCCATTGCGGTACTCTGTGGGCGGTGGTACACCTGGATGCATAGCTCCTCGGGCCGGTCGCTGCGGATGGAAAGGCGCAGGTAGGGGGCAGCTCCGTTGGCGAAGCGCTCCATGAAAATAAAGACTGAGAGCTCTTCAACAGTGTGCCCTCCTTCGCCTGCGACCCGGTTGATAACGCCCCGTGCCTGTGCGGTGGGATGGTAGTAGCCGGGATCCTGCTGGTCACTGGCCCACAGCAACTTGCCCCACACACCGTCAACGGCAGAAGGAGAAATTTCACTGAACTCCATTTTTCCCGCAACCACCGGTTCAATGGCAAGAAAATTCATTTTGTAAACCTTTCCCGCATGTTCATAGCCAACCCGGATCAGCCCCCGGGGCCCGCCCCCGTAGGGCCGCTCGGCTTCTTCCAGCCCGTATGGCCAAAGACTGAAGACGATTCCGTTCTTTATTCCCCAAACGGCTTCAGCGCGGGCGTGTGCGGGCCGTATCCATTCGGGTGAAGTCCACTCCTGTCCTACGCTGGCATTCCCCCATAACGTAAAGAGAAGGATAAAAATAATCAATCTGGTCATTGCTTTCATAACATTAATAATTTCTGATAAAGTCTTCGCCGTAATGATCTACGATCCTATTATACGCCTCTGCTGCCGCACCGTTTCCCCAGTCATAGATGGTAAACTCACCGATTCCTAGGCCATGAGCATCAGTGACGCCTCCGTGGCCATAGTTCTCCATCATAAAGCCATAGTCCGCTTCTCCGAAAAATGGCCAAGCCTGCTGCCACTGCGCCATGCTCTGAGGGTTTTCAGGGCAATACATCATGACGAAGGAGGCCCTTAGCGCAGCAAGCCCCCTTTGGGTATATTCCTCGCTGTTCAGCACTTTTCCGTACTGCAGTATAAGTTCGGCGAAAAGGCTTTGCCGGGAATCGTTCCACTCCCCGTCAGCGTTCATTACACCAAATCCGCCCAGCGCCGGCACATGGATAAAAGGTGGCTGCCATACGGCCTGCGCCATCAACAGTTCATCCAGGGTGCGCTGCCCCTGAACCAGATAAACCTGCTTACCCGTCAGCCGGTAGCAGGCCAGAAGCGCCTGGGCCGTCCAATACATGCCGAGCGTATTCTGCTTAAAAAGATTGTTCCGGGTTACTTTCCGGTTTACCAAGTCGTGCTCCCCATAGCGGCTGCAGGACCAATAGGTCTCAAAATCCTCCCACCGACCGGTAGGGATAACCTCGGACATGACCGCTTGCATGGCTTTCAACGCCGCCTCCTTATACCGTACAGCGCCGGTCGCCTCGTATAGCTGGAGCAGGAAGGTTACCGACATGGATGTCTCCGGCGACTGGTTTAAGTGCTGCATGGGCTCAAGCTTCTCCAGTGTCAGCCACCCCGGGAAAAATCCGTCCGGCCGCTGCACACTTAAAAGTCCGTCGGCATACCGCGTGGCATAGTCTACTAGCCGCCTGTCCTGCTCAAGCTCATCATACCAGGTCAACATGAGCCAAGCCGTATAACTCATGTCCAAGATGTGATAAGGCGATTCTTCGGCCCTGCCCGTGTAAGGATTCCGGTTGGAATTGCCGAAATAATACGTGCCCCAGCCCTTTGACCGATTATAACGTTCCCCGTCAATTGTTGTATCCTGCATTTCCGTTGCGATGAGTCCAGGAAAAAAGCCCCTGTGCTGCGGAAACGCCAACGCTAGTTCCTTGGTCTTCCGGGCGTAATCCAACAACCGCTCATCACCGGTCCGTTTTGCGTAACGGTACAGCCCTTGCGCTGATCGCAACGAGTTGAACCAGGCCTGGTTCCAGATGGAACGGAACTCGCGCTCGTTAACCTCTCCAGGGTAATTGGGACTTTGCGTAGTATTTACGATAAATACAGGCGCTCCGACGGGTTTGCCACCGAGTTCAAGTTCCTGCCAGACCTGCTGCTTCCAGTTGTGGAATGCCCACCGGTACGTATGCTGCACATACGGCAGGAGATCCTTGTGTCCCAAGGGCGCCCCAGTCCGGTAAAGCGGCGCACCCCAATGCTCCCATAGGAAGGTGAGTACCTGCCGCCACGGGTTCGCTAAGGCCTGCTTCCCTTCTGCGGTCAATAGATAAAAAGCGACTACGACCTCACCGGGGGGATACAGGGCACCGCCAGCCCGGGTATACAGCACGTGTTCTTTTACGGTCGACCGCCCCATGCCCAGCACCAGCTCGTTGCGCGGCGCATCCAGATCCATATACCACGGCACCACCGGGCCCTCTTGAAGGCAATCCAGGTCAGGCACTAATGTAATTTGTTTCTGCTCTCCGGTCACTAAAAGCGCGGGCGCCCGGAAGACATGCTGCGCAATGATATGATCCGCGGTCGGCGTCAGGTGCGGGCTCCAATGGAAATCCGGCCGGAACGCCGGGCGCAGGGAGACCTTCCAGTCGTCCTGATGAACACTATCAGGTAAATTGAACCGGATTTCGATATGGGTTACGTCACGGCTCACCCGTTTACTTTTAATCACAGGAGCAATTCCCCCAAGCTGGTCTATGTGTAACGCCGCAACATAGGGATGCACGGTAGGCTGAGGCATTGCAGCGGTGTACCGAACCGTCTGCAGCAAGAGCAAAACTATGGAAACCAGGATTCGTATCATATCGTCTCTGTACTTCATTTTACTTCAACGGAAAGAAGCCACTCGGGTTAAACCGGTAACGATAAATGTCGCCCGCTCCATCCAGGGCCAGAATATCAGCGCCCGACACGATAATTTTTTCATACATATCCCAACCGGACCCCACTTGTTTCCGAGCAGCAGGCACCGCCAATTCAGACATGGGGTAATACCACAGATTTCCGTTTTCCTCGAGGGCCAGCAGTGCATTGTTTTGATAAGAGAGCACTTGCTTGTACGCCGGGAATCCGGAAGCAATCTCCGTCTTCGGCGCGTTGACATCCGTAAATGCTCCCTGCCGCCTTATAATTCCATCGGCGTCTATCGTGAGAAAGTAGTCGCGGTACGGCACGATAACATATCGGTCCCAGAAATCGCCCAGCCAAAACGGCGCCGCTTGGGGTAGCCCGTGGTCTTCATCGATACGGAAGCTGAATAACCCGGCCCAGTACGGATAATTTCGTACCACAAGCGCCGTCTCATTTACGTAATAGAAGGACTCAGAAGCATCCCAATTGGTCGCTACCGTCCGTGGAGGATCGGTGAATTTTCCGTCGGCATCGGGCATATAGACCAAAATGTCGTTGGCTGTATTCCGGCGGATCAGACTGCCCCGTGCACCGTTTGACAAAATATTGCCCCAATCTGTTCCCAGACTTAACACCAGCTCCCGCGGCACCTGCCCGGGCGCGTAACCTACGGAAAAGGCATAATATGTAACAGACAGCCGCTCGTTTATTTTAGCACCCGCTTCTGCAATCCGGAGCGGCAGGAGATAGTTTTCAAACAATTTTAAATGGTTTCCCGGCGTTACCGTCAGCCTGAAATTTCCCGTAGTCCGTGATCCGGCCTTGATAACAGCATTGGACGCTTCCAGCTCGTATCCCTCGCTGGGAAATACGTTGTAATGAGTTCCATTCGCTTCATTATAGGCCGCCACCGCATCGCTGTCTACAGAAAATACAACAGGCACATCGTCTGAAACTATAGACGGCCCGCCCATATAAGCGTTGTAAGTCAACACTACCGGTTCTCCGGTAATACTGATTGAGGAGGTATTGATTCCTCGTTCGGCCCTCGGCATATATAACTGGGTATACTGCGCGATTTCCTCATCGCTGGGTTCGTAAACAATAACCTTGCTGCATGACTGAAGCCATAGCGCTATCGTCATCAGCGTAAATTTAAAAATTAAGTTAGGTTTCATCGCAACATTGATTTAGATTACCATCCTGGATTCTGCAATAGCATCGGATTCTTTTCAATCTCCCCCACTTGTATTGGCCACAGGTAATGTTTCGGCGACACGAACACGCGTTTCTCGATCGGTGTCCTGTTATAGAAAGCGTCGTCCTGAAGATGCGTTCCTGCCTGGATATCCATTCCATGAATTTCCTTGTTATCAATGCCTGAGGCGATTTTCCACCTACGGACATCAAAATACCGGTGCGCTTCAAAAGCAAGTTCAATGCGGCGTTCGCGTTGGATACGTTCGCGCATCTGCTCTTGGTTCAGGTTCGTCGGAAGCGCCGGCATACCGGCCCGCGCCCTGATGGCGTTGATGTAATGATAAACATCAGCTACCGGCCCGGCTGCTTCATTCAGCGCCTCAGCATAATTGAGGTACTGTTCGCCCAGCCGGAAGGTCACCCAAGTGTTGAGTCCGAACTGATTTTGCGGGATGTTGGATGTAGGATTGACCATTTTCCGCATCAGATATCCGGTAATGCAATAATCGGATCCGGCGCGCTGTCTTCCGTCAATACCCGTGAACCAGAATTGGATCGGTCTTCCCTTCCACATTGACCCGTTGTAACTGATACTGGCATAAAACCTGGGATCCCGGTCAGCATACATGTTATGAATCCCTTCCGGATAGTATCCCTTAGGGTGTGCTTCTTCTACATAGCCCGTCTCACGGTATCCTGAAGCCGGATTGAGAATCGGTGAACCGTCTGCGTTGTATCCCAATATCGGTTGTTCACCGTTAGCCATTTCATAGGCATCAACCAACTCCTGCGTGGGGCAGTAGATCGAAAACCCGCCGAAGCCTGTCGGATTCGCGCAGCGCTCAAAATGGCTATGTACACCGTTGTTCCTTGCCAGCAGGACCTCCTTATTGTTGCGGACAATGAATAATTCCTGATAGCTTCTGACCGGGTCGTTATCGGCCGCGTAATAGAGTCCGTAACCGTGCTGTTCAGCGCCATCAATACATGCCTTGGCCGCTTCAGCTGCACGCTGCCACCAAGACGGATCATATTCAGGGAAGAGGCGGCGGCCCCCGTCGTCAACTAAACCGCTGTAGTCAGGATTGCCATTAAACAAAGGACTGGCCATATAGAGCAGCGCCTGCGATTTCAGCGCCAATGCTGCCGGCCGGGTGATCCGCCCGTGTTGAATGGCCGGCACGGTCCAGTTGAGCATATCTGCCGCTTTATCACACTCGGAAACGATGAACTCGACCACCTCATCTACCGGCTGGCGACGGATCACGCTCATATCATCCGCAAGATTGATCGTCCGGTCGACCAATGGAATGGCGCCATACATCTTAACCAGTTGAAAATGATAAAAGGCGCGAAGAAAGGTAGCCTCTCCTTTCCAGTGCCGCTTCTCAGCCTCATCCATTGGTACCCCATCCACGTTTTCGATAAAAATATTGGTTTTCCGGATGCCTTCATACATGAACCCCCACAAGTCCGGATAATAATCTGCGGGACTCCATGCCCCGGAGTTCAATAAATGCGAATAGGCCCCCGTCCATGTGATCTCCATTTCGTCACTCCCTCCCGTAAACGGGTTGCGCTGCTCCCATCTTGATACATCCAGCATGGGTGGCAGGTTGTGGTACACCGAAGATAAGAATCCTTCTGCAAACTGCCTTTCGGAAAATATCTGTTGGATATCCAGATTCTCATCCGGCTGCTTCTCCAGAAAATCCTTACTACACGAGCTGACTATCCCGGCCAACAACAGGCACAATAGGACTCCGGGGACCGCTACCAAGCGGTTAATCATATTTTCAGTTTTCATGGTTTCTCTTGTTTTTGTCATGCTTAAAAGGTAAACTGGCCCCCAAAATTGATATTCCGTTGAAGCGGATACCCACCCGTGCCATAGTCGGACTCGGGGTCGATTATTTTAATTTTATCCCATGTAATAAGGTTCACCCCGTTGATAAACAGCCTGAGGCTTTCAAGACCGAACCGTTTGAGTCCCTGAATTTCGAAGTTGTAAGCAACCTCCGCGCTTTTGAGCCTGATAAAGCTAGCATCCCGCAAAAAATGTGTTGAGGTCCGATTGTTATTTGGATTGTCCATCGTCGACACCCTCGGATACGTGGCGTCCGGGTTGTCTGGCGTCCACCGATTATCGTAATAGTCACGCATGATATTGTAAGTTCCCAGCCCCATTTGAAATGGATACATGGACGCCCCATCAATGAACAGGCTGGCCCGGGCTGCGCCGGTAAAAAATGCACTCAATTCAATACCTTTGTAAGCCACACTGAAATTCGCCCCGTAAATGATCTGCGGAGTTCTGGGATAGCCGATTGCGACACGGTCAAACACATCTATCACGCCGTCACCGTTCACATCCTTATACTTGATATCCCCCGGCCTGACGTTTTCCATGAAAGTTTGCCGCGGGCTGCTGTTGATTTCATCCGCGTCCTGGAACAACCCGAGGGAAACCAGCCCGAAAGGTTGGTCAATTGCATGGCCCACCGGATTTTGATAGGGATACACGTAGGTGGGCAGGTCGTCCTTTATGCGAATGCTCTTCGCATAGGTGAACGTTCCGCGGACATTGTAATAAAATCCGCCGGGCGTTGTGTTCCGGACCTCCAGCAGGGCGTCGACGCCGTGATTCCGCGCTGCCCCAAGGTTGGCATACGGGATTACCCAGGGGTAGTAACCTGCCACGCGCGGGATGGTGCCCCGCTGCAACAGAATTCCATCGCGGTTTTCACGGAAACCGTCCACCTGCAACACCACTTTGCCGTTCCAGAGTTCCATGTCCAAGCCCAGGTTAGCCTTCGTAGCCACCTCCCATGTCACGTCCTCATTCCCGATCTGGTCTTCGTTGTATCCCGCCAGCCAAGTCTGCTGTTCACCGAACGGATAGTCCTGACCTCCACGGATGATATTGGTCAGGAAAAGGAACCGGCGTCCACCGATCTGATCATTGCCCACCTGTCCGAATGATCCCCGTATTTTTAGATTGGAAACAGCGTCCAGCGTCCAGAATGGTTCGTTGCTGATCACCCATCCTGCCGAAACTGATGGAAAAAAACCATAACGTTTTCCTTTAGGGAAGTTCTCTGAGCCGTTATATCCCATATTTGCTTCAAAAAGGTATCGGCTGGAAAAGTCGTACGTGACGCGGGCAGCAACGCCCCGGCGCCTATACGGCAGGTTGTTAAGACTGGTACCGGCTGTAATATCCGTGTAGTCCCGCTGGTTAAACAACACCATACCGGTCACATTATTCTTTCCAAACGAGCGGTTGTAATTGACTGCCGCTTCTGTATAGTATGCCCGATTAGAAGCATTGCCCACGCTGTATCCCATGGCCCCTTCTTCACGGATATCCGGGCTACGGTACATATCTTCCCCGTCTTCATTTTGGCCGATGTATTGCCTGATGGCGTAAGGTTTAATCCGTTCATTCCAGCCATGATAGAAGTGGTCGTAGGAAAAGAGTCCGCGCACTGATAAACCTTCTGTAATATACTCGGAAAGATCCCATTTTGAGCCAAATGTGCCCTGCAGCGTATTGCGATCCTGCGTTGTATAGCCTGACCGTGCAACCATACCGTAGGGGTTGTTCTGCAGATAGGAGGTTTGTCCGCCCGCAATGCTCCCGTCCGGATTTGTCACGGGGAAATTAATAGGTGATGTTACTTTCAACGAGTTGAATATGTCAGGAGCAGACCGCCCCGGATAGTTTCCACGCTGGATTATGCCGCCCAACCCCAGATCAATAGTCAGGTTTTTTGATAGCTGGATATCTACATTGGAGCGGAAATTATACCGCTTCATCTGTGCATTATTATTCCAAAAATTATCCGGCTCTTGTTTATAGATGCCGTTCAGAATGGTATAGCCAACGTTTGTATAGTATTTAACCATTTCCGTGCCACCGGTAACGCTCAGGTTATTGATGGTCTGGAACGTGTTTTCCTTCAGGATAGTGTTTACCCAATCGACGTTGGGATACAGATAGGGGTCAGATCCGTCGGCATAGCGCTGCAGATCCTGTTGTGAATACAGCGGTTCGCGGCCTTCATTGACAAGCGCTTCATTCATCAGTCCCGCATATTCAACACCATTGATGTACTCGGGCAAGCGCAATGCAGTCAACGCGGCGTTCTCGGTTCTGAAAATGACACGCGGCTTACCCAGTGAACCTCGTTTCGTGGTAATCAGGACTACGCCGTTGGCTCCGCGCACACCGTAGACCGCCGTCGCCGATGCGTCCTTTAAAATAGAGAAGCTCTCTATCTCTTGAGTGTTCAGGTTGTTGATATCGCGTTCCACACCATCCACCAGGATCAATGGCGAACGGTTTTCCCACGTTCCGAAGCCTCGTATAAAAACAGCGGCGCCATCATATCCCGGTTCTCCGGAGCTCTGCCGCGTGACAATGCCGGGCATACTTCCCGCCAATGCATTTGAAAGCGAAGGGGTTGAAATACGCTGGATGTTTTTTACAGGTACATCAGAAATCGCTCCCGTTACCGAGATTTTTTTCTGCGTCCCGAACCCCACGACGACAACTTCATTCAGCCGCTGATCCTCCTCATTGGGTGACAGTGTAATGGTTATTTCCCTGCGTTCGCCTGGAGCAAGCTCCTGCGTATTATACCCCACAAACGAAACGCGCAACACTTCCTCTGTCCCCCTGATTTCAAGAATGAACTTGCCTTCCAGGTCGGTCGTGGCTCCGCGGGCTGTTCCTTTCACTTGGATACTGACCCCGGTCATCGGAGCTCCTGTCTCATCCAATACGACGCCATGCAACACCCAGGATTCCTGATCATCGTTATCCGCGCCGAACATAAATGATGGCAGTGCAATCATCATGACAAGGCATATAACATGCCGTGGTTTCAAAAAGCAGCATCTGCTGATAGGTGTTAGTTTTCCCATCATAATCGGTTTAATTGGTTTATCGGTTTATAACATTAGCTTATCTAGGTTTCTGTGTTTTGGTACGGGATCGGCTCACGGAGGTGTTTGCTCACAAAACCCGCACAAGTCGCTGTAGGCGGCGTAGCGCGCATCGAAGCGCTGGCGGAGGAAGGCCCGCGGTTCATATTGTTGATCAAAGCCGCTTCCCATGGCAGCCATGGCCTCTTCCACCCGCGGGTAAATGCCTGCTACCGTTGCGGCGAACATAGCGGCACCCAGTGCACAGGTTTGCTCGGACCGGTGTACGCGGATGGGCATCTGCAGTACATCAGCCAGCATCTGCATAACAAAGGGCGACTTACGCGGTATCCCGCCTACGCCGATAATGCCCTTCACTGGAATCCCCTCCCGGTGGAACCGTTCCACGATTTTACGGGCGCCGAAACAGGTGGATTCCACCAGCGCCCGATAGATCTTCGGAGCATCGCTGCCGAGGCTTAATTCACTGATCGCACCTTTCAACAACTGGTTTGCGTCCGGCGTGCGCCGGCCGTTGAACCAATCAACCGCCAGCTCACTACCCTCATCAAATGGCAATTCAGCCGCCTTGCGGCCCAGTTCAGTGAGTATGCGGCCAGAAACATCGTTGAGCAGTTGCCTGGCGGCGTCGGCGCTGATCAGGGGAGACTGCGGCAGCACATGTTGAAGCGGCCAGGAAAGCAGGTTCCTGAACCACGCATAGGTATCGCCGAAAGCGGACTGCCCGGCTTCCAACCCGATCATGCCCGGTATGATGGATCCATCTACTTGTCCGCATATGCCCCTAACGACAACCCCGTCCATTTTTGGCTTTGGAACGACCAGCATATCACAGGTGGACGTGCCGATCACTTTGCTGAGGTAGTAAGGTTCGATCTGACCGCCTACGGCGCCGACGTGCGCATCAAATGCCCCAGCTCCGACAAGCACCTGCTCGTGAAGCCCGAGCCGCTGCGCCCAGGCGGCGCTCAACGTACCAACCGGTGTGTCCGCCGTAAATGTAGGGGTGGGCAGGCGGTCGGTAAAACCGTCAAGCAGCGGATCCAGAGATGTGAAAAAACCATTGGCGGGCCAACCGCCGAATTCAGCTGCCCACAATGCTTTATGTCCGGCCGCGCAGGTGCTGCGCCGGATATCCTGCGCATGCCTGCCTCCGGTGAGTAAGAACGGCATCCAGTCACAATGCTCCACCCAGGAATAACAGGCTTTACGGACGGCCCCGTTGCGCCGCAGCACATGCAGCAGCTTTGCCCAGAACCATTCAGACGAATAAATCCCGCCCACATACCGCAGGTAGTCCGTACCGGATGCCGCGGCATGAGCATTGATGGCCGCCGCCTCGTTCACAGCGGTGTGATCCTTCCAGAGCATAAACATGGCATCCGGATCCTGGCTGAAGGCGGCATGCAGGGCCAGCGGGGTGCCCGACTCATCAACGGCGACCGGCGTGGACCCCGTTGTGTCAATGGAGATGGCTTTGATCTGGCTCCTGACCGTCGTTCCGGCCTGCGTCAAACAGCGTTTCACCGTCTCCTCAAGCCCCTCAATATAATCCAGTGGGTGCTGCCTGAACCGGTTGTGCGCCGGGTCACAGAACAGCCCATCCTTCCAGCGCGGGTATTCAAAAACCGCGGCCGCGACCTCCTCACCGGTACTGGCGTCCACAATGATGGTGCGGACAGAATCGGTACCGTAATCCACTCCTATGCAATAACCTTTCATACGTATACTAATGATGATGCATGGAAACTGCCCTCAAGCTGACTTTACCTACGCCCCATATGGCATAGTAGGCAATGAATGCGAAACAGAACAGCGGAATGATAAACCCCGTAGCCATCTTCGAATGATCGGCAATAAGCCCCATGACCGGTGGGCAGAACGCGCCGCCTGCCACTGCCATGACCAGGAACGACGATCCTTTTTTTGTGAGTGTACCCAGGTCAGCCACCCCGAGGGCAAAGATCGTCGGAAACATTACCGACATAAAGAAGTACGTGGAGAATAGCGCGATTACCGATGTCCAGCCCAGATCGAGGATTACCAGCAGGACCAACACCGTATTGACGATTGCATAAACCGCCAACAGTCTGTTGGGCGCGACAAACTTCATCAGATATGAACCGGATAGCCGGCCCAGCCAGAACGCTCCCATCCCGCCAATAGCCAGGATCAACGATGCGGCCTGCTCATGGTTCCTCGGCATGAAAAATTCGCCGAAATATCCCAAATGCGCCATCATGCCGCTCACGGGTGTGCGGAGATCCGGAATGGCGTCAATCACGTAATTGATGAAGAATGAATTGGTTCCCGTCTGGGCCGCTACATATAAAAACTGAGCGACGACTGCGAAGATAAACGCCGGATGCTTGAGCAGGTCTCGCATCGGCGGGTCCTCAGAGGTTTCCGTTCCCCGTTCCTCTTTGATCTCCGGCAGCTTGATGACCAGAAAAACAACGGTGACCAGTACCACGATGCACCCGACGGCCATATAAGGCGTTACCAAAGAGTCAAACTTATCATGCTCACCCTCAGCCTCCGTACCGAAGATCATCAGGCCGCCGATCAGCGGTCCCAAGATCCATCCCAGCCCATTGAAGGACTGGGAAATGTTGATCCGCCGTGCAGCTCCGTCCTTGGATCCCAGTACCGTTGAATATGGATTCGCGGCCGTCTCCAGGAATGCCAACCCACATGCGATCACAAACAGGGCAAGCAAAAATGGAATAAAAGCTTCGAACTTAGCCGCCGGATAGAACAGGAAGGCGCCCGTCGCGAACAGTACAAGCCCGAAAATAATGCCGCGCTGGTATCCTTGCTTTTTGATGAACAAGCCCGCCGGTACTGCCATGGCGAGATAGCCAATGTAAAGGGAAAACTGGACAAATCCGGACTGCGCTTTGGACACATGCAATAAGTCCTGAAAATGCTTGTCAAGTACGTCCAGAAAGCCATGCGCAAACCCCCATAAAAGAAACAGACTGCAAATAAAGATAAAGGGCGTCAAATATGGGGTACCATCGTCCCCGCGGAACAGCGATGTTGATTTGTTGAGTTTGTCCGTTGCCATATTTTATTTATACAAGGGTCCGTACGCCTGGCATGCCCGATAGTCCGCACCTTCCGGGTCCATCCCGAACGCGCTCCACGCCGAAGGCCTGAAAATATTCTGTGCATCGATATTATGCATACAGACGGGAATGCGCAGCATAGCCGCCAATGCGATGAGGTCGGCACCGATATGCCCATAACTGATGGAACCATGGTTTGACCCCCAGTTTGCCATGACCGAATACACGTCATTGAAAGCGCCTTTTCCGGTAATCCTGGGAACGAACCAGGTCGTCGGCCATGTGCGGTCGGTGCGTTCGTCCAGCGCAGTATGCACTTCCCCGGGCAGACTGATGGTCCAGCCTTCGGCCAGCTGCAGGACCGGCCCTATACCCTTGACCAGGTTGATCCGGCACATCGTTACGGGCATCCCCCCCTCTGACAGGAACTTCGATGAATAGCCTCCTCCACGGAAATAATCCCGGTTGGCCGGATGCCATGTTGTCGCGTCCAGGCAGGCCGCCACCTCCTGCTCGTCTATTTCCCAGAAGGGTTTCATGACTGGTTTTCCATCCCTGCGCTGGCTGCCGGTCCCGTCCAGAGTGGCCGCCCCTGAATTGATCAGGTGAATGAATCCCCCCGCTGCGGGGCCTTCCGGTTTCCAGCCGGTTACCCGCTCTACCGCATCCGGGCTCCAATAGGTGCGTACATCCGCAAAGATCTGCGCCGTATTGGTCAGCAGGTAGTTGAACAGCATGGATACCCCGTTCAGCGAGTCGTTTTCCGTGGCGACCATATAGGGGGCGCGCCGGCCGTTCCAGTCAAATGAAGAGGTCAGGAGCGCTTCGGAAAAATCACCATTGGGCAGAAAGTCCGTCCACTGCCGCTGTCCCTGGAAGCCAGCCACCAACGCATGGTGTCCATGTGCTTCCTCGGCGTAACCCATGGCCTTTAGTTTGGCATTGCCCACCATCAGATCCCGGATAATCATCGTCATCTTCACAACGAATTCCCAGTCATTATCCTTCTCCTCGCGCGATTTGACCTTCTCCTTCCGGTTGAAGTCTTCACCCTCCCGGCAATACTGCCTGGTCCAGGCAAGCGCCTGCCTGAATTCATCCTGGTCGTAAATGCCCAGTTGGATGCGGCGCAATACTTCAGAAGAATCCACGTACTCGTTCCGCATGCCCAGGTATTCCTGGAAGAACTCTGCATTTACGATAGATCCCACAATGCCCATGGATACCGACCCGATGGCCAGATATGACTTGCCCCTCATGATGGAAACGGCGAGGCCGGCCCTGGCAAACCGGAGCAGTTTGGCTTTTACGTCATCAGGTATGGCTGGATCTCCCATGTCCTGCACATCCCTGCCGTAAATTCCGAATGCGGGCAACCCCTTCTGGTTATGCGCTGCCAAGGTCGCCGCCAGGTACACCGCTCCAGGGCGCTCTGTGCCGTTAAAACCCCATATCGCCTTAGGGATAAGCGGGTTCATGTCCATTGTTTCGGAACCATAACACCAGCAAGGTGTCACGGACAACGAGACGCCCACGTTTTCTTTTTCAAATTTCTCGGCACAGTCGGCCGCTTCTTTAACGCCCCCGATGCACGTATCGGCGATAACGCATGCCACCTGGCTGCCATCGGGATACCGCAGCTCCTGGCGGAACAGGGCTTCCACGGCCCGTGCCATGTTCATCGTCGTTTCCTCAAGCGATTCGCGGATTCCGCCCAGGCGGCCGTCTATAATGGGCCGTATACCTATTTTTGGATAATTGCTCATATTGCTTATCTGTCAATCCTGTTTTTCAAATGCCTGTATAATGTCGTCCAGCGATACTCCAAATACCTTTTCCGCGATACGCTCAAGCCCCGCTTCATTGCCGGTGAAATGAAACACACTATGGGCGTGGCTCAACGTTTCCTGCGGCCCGAGGAACGCTGCCGGCGAGACGCTTTCAATCTCGTAAAAAGGTCCCATCTGGCTGCCGTCGGCCAGCGGTCCGTCGTTATAAGCGTTTACAGCGTCACCGCTGAACGGGTCTTTTTCCGTCGTCCATTCCTGGTTCAGGTAAGTCGCTCCGGGGTGTACGTCAAACTTCATGACGGTCAGCACCCGGTTATCGGCGTCATAGCTTCCCGCTACCGGCAGGGCTCGCTGAGGCCCTACTCCAAGTTTACCCCTGGATTTCCCGTCCGCCTTGAACAGAATTAGGCCATTCCGGTACACAATCCGGTCGGCGGGGATTTCACCGAAATAGTCTGTGGTCGCCACCTTCCCCTCCGCTTCTTCTTTATACGGTATAACGATAACCGTATGGGGTGTCGGCGCGAACATATCCAGGTTCCAAAGGCAAGGGGCTCCGGTTTCCTTGGTCCATGCGGCGGTTCCAGTGTTGGCCAGCACGTTCTCAGTCCTAAAGCCCACGGCGTTTACTCCATCAGCCACTGCGATATCCAGCTGCTGCTCCATATCACTGATTTCCAGCACCTCCACTGTACGATGAAGCCCAATGCTCAGCTCCGTACCCACATAGTTGACCAACTTCACGTCTTTACGCATGGATGCCTGCTTGCCAGTGGCAGAAACCAAGTCCCAGGTTTCGGTATCAATGGCGGGAGGCGTGTACCAATTCTCAAATACCATCGCTGTTCCCGGTTTGAAGTACAGTGAGAACGGCCCGCCTTCGGGGCCGAGCCATAGCCGGTCTTCACCTCCGTATGGATTCATATGCGGATCCGGTTTCTGATCAAACGCCCCGTAGTTGACCCAGCCGAAACTTTGGCCTTCCAATCCACCAGCCGTTGAAGTGAATACTTTAGCCTGGTATTTGGGCGAAACGAGTATCTGCCCATTGCCCGCATCATTGGTCAGGACAACAAGACCACTGTCGCGTTGTTTCAGGAAGCCCAGGTCGTACCCGAATGATCCCTTCTCATAGTTTCCGTCCATCATGTTGTCAGTGCGCCGGTCTTGCCCCATCTTGCAGCCCGCAGCGGAGGCAAGCACCAATACGGCAAGCGACAATATTTTTCCGTTCATGTTCATCAGATCGCTTAGTTTACTTCCAGATCATCCTTCTCCGGCAATGCGGGGAATGGCGCATGTGGTTCACGCTGGTACCAGTATGCCACCGTGATTATATCTGATTTCTGTGGCAGATACCGGTGCTCAGACCGCCAGCCGAGATCCTGGATGGTGACTTTCAAGTCTTTATCGAACCGGATCGGATCCAGGATATGCCACCGGTACATACCAAACCGTTGCTGGGAATTGTAAAGCCCGTCGGGCCGGATTACCTGATGCAAGCCAGCATAGGCCGTTGAAAACTCCTGATACTGATGGGTCGTTTTGTTTTCGAAGTTATAGGAACCGCAAAAGTAGTCTTCCGTACCGGTCCCCACGATGGTTGCGAAATCCCTGTCTCCGTCCATGAAGAATTTGATCTCACCTTCGCCCCACCAGCCGCGGTTATTAACTTGGACGCCCATGTAGGTTCCGACATAATGACCCTTTCCGTTCACCCCGTCCAATATCGTATGCAACGCTCCCTGTGTTGGGTTAGATCGGCGGTACTGCGCGTGGAAATAGGCTTCATCGTCCCCCACTTCAGTGAGCGTATAGTCCACCTGATAATAGAGCCGCATTTCTTCCGTGCTGATGTTCTCCATGGTGATCTTACATTTTTTACGGAAAGGCATCTGCCAGTAAGAATTGAAAGCACTGCCGGGGTTCACCGTCATCGCCAGCGAATTCATCGGCGCAAACTCGTTCCACGCCATCCCGAAAAAGGCCCCGATGGGTGCCTCAACGGAAGGAGTCGTTTCATCGTCCCAGTAAATGCGGATAATCGTGTAATTCCAGTTTCCCGTGGGCGTCATCCAGATATGTTGGATGGCCCCCGGACCTTCGATCTCAGCGATGGTAAACGTTTCCTTCCCTTTAATGATAATAAAAGGGTTCACTTTCCAGCCCTGCCCCAACTCCCGAGCCACGTCAGCCGCGTTTGCCACATTGCGCTTCCCGGCGTCACCAGCCGGATCGGCCATACCGCCTTTCCCTTTTTCACCGGTGAAATTTTCCGGACTGATCGAGCGCGTTTTAGCGTCAGATAAGCGGGAAAGATTTCCCATATGCATGTTCAGGCCATTGAACTTTTCCTGGGCACGTCCGCCGAACACGGCAAACGCAATTGCCGCAGCTAATGCAAGTTTCTTCCTCATGATGTATTTAAAGATTTACTGGTAAATTGGTATTTGATTATATGAATTTAAACGATTAAGCATAATTGGTAAAGAACCGCATACAAAGACTCTGATAAAACGAATACGATGGCAACGGAAAAAGTTTATTTCTTAGTTTACGCCACAATTATAAGCTTAATCGATTAAACTTCCAAGCATTTTTTGTTCTTTCCATAAAACCGTTATAGACAAGAAGCTTTTTCTGTTCGGTAATCAGAAATTCTCCCACAATGCACCAATGCCATTCCGGGCAACAATGGCCGAAGTCACTGATTATTGCATTTCGGGTACCGTTGTCGGTGAAAGTGGATTTTCTTCTTGGTACTGATCTCATTCCGCAGGTTGCGGCTAAACGTGTCAAGACGATAGATCATAAAAACGCCCAAGCGGGAGATTGTAATCCGATCAAGCAATTGCGGCTTCTTTATACCGGTAAGTGCAAGCATATCTTTATACATGCAACTGATTGTCAAGCCATCGAGAATATATGCCGCATCAGAGCATGACAATTTCATACGGTGCGATTTACTGATTCAACGTTACCGGTTGCCCTGTTCTGACCGATTCATCGCATGCAAAAGCAATGCGTAGGCTGTTCAGGGCGTGTTCCGTCATTTCCGCCAGATCAAGGTCTTCCTGTATAGCTTTCAGGAAAAAGCGCTGCTCACGGTTGCAAAGTTCCTGATGGTCCGGCTCATCGGTTAGATCTATCCACTCATCGGGCCGGGTAAACTGGTTCGATTCATCAATATCCGCATGGTGCAACCGCAGCGATTCGGTCTGGGTATGGGATGCCACGGTATCCGATTTACCGGCGCCCCCCGCCTCCCTGGCCACTATTGAAACCGCTCCTTTAGGTCCGATAACATCCTTTATGAAGAACGCCGTTTCACTGATCATCGGTCCCCAGCCAGCCTCATACCAGCCTACAGAGCCATCTTCAAACCGGATTTGCAGCTGTCCATAATTGTAGCTGCTTTCAGGAATGTCGTCAGTCAGCCGGGCGCCGACCGAATTGACCTGAACGGGTCGGCTGCCGGTCATCTGGCACATCACATCGATGTAATGTACACCGCAGTCCACGATGGGGCTTAAGCTTTTCATCAGGTTACGATGCACGTTCCACATGTTGCCGTGACTCTGCTGGTTGAGGTTCATCCGCATAACTAGCGGCTTACCCAGCTCACTGCTGAGTTCTATAAACCGTTGCCAGGAAGGATGGTAACGCAGAATGTAGCCGACCACCAGCTTCTTTCCGGTGCGCATGGCGACAGCAGCCACGCGTTCGGCACCTTGCACGCTGTCGGCCAACGGCTTTTCAATGAAAACGTGGCAGCCAGCCTCCATAGCCTGTATGGCATAGGTTTCATGAGTATCCGGATAAGTGGAAATGCACACTGCATCGGGTCTTGTGTCGGCAAGCGCCTCAGAAAAATCACTGTAAAGCGGATATACGGCTCCAAGCTGTGCATTCAGTTTCACCTTGCTCTCTCCCGTGGACACCAGCCCGCAGATTTCAAATTCTTCCATTTCGTGGTACGCATGGGCATGCGATGCGCCCATGTTGCCGCAGCCGACTACCAATATCCGTATTATTCTGTCTTGTTGTGCCATTGTTGTTTTCAGGACCTGTTCAAAAAACCGGTACGCAAATGTACACGAAGTTTTGGAAGGCACACAGCATGCATAATAAAATCCGGGAACATTTGCTAAAACGTTTTTAGTAAGCGGCACCGTCGTAGACGAGACTGCCAGCCCCCTGGCGGGAGCTACGGTACGTGTCATCGGAACCGATCGGGCAACCACTACCAATGCTGAAGGCGGATTCACCATTGCCGCAAGCCCACAGGACTCCGTGTCAGTGAGCTTTGTGGGCTACAACGACAAAACGCTTTTGGTCGGCAACCAGAGAACCCTGACGATCAGCCTGGAACCCTCATCCTCCACAAACTTGGATGAAGTAGTGGTCGTGGGTTATGGCACACAAAAGAAACAGACGCTGACGGGCGCCGTATCACAGATCAGCAACGCGGAAATCGTGACTACGCGGAACGAAAATGTGCAGAACATGCTTACCGGTAAGATTCCAGGTGTGCGTGTTGTCCAGAAAAGCTCCGAACCGGGGTCTTTTAATAATGAATTCGACATCCGCGGACTCGGTACTCCTCTGGTAATTATCGACGGTGTACCGCGGGACAACATCACCCGGCTCGACGCCAATGATATTGAATCTATTTCTGTCCTTAAAGACGCTTCCGCAGCGGTCTATGGCGTGCGGGCGGCGAACGGCGTGGTCCTGATCACGACAAAAAAAGGCAAGGCCGGCGCGATCGATCTGGACTATTCCGGAAGCTTCGGGCTCCAGAATCCTACTGGCTCACCCCGTAGCGTAGATGCCGCTGAGTGGATGACGCTGAGGAACGAAAAAACCATGCACAACGTCAACGGCGGCTCGCGGGCCTATTCGCCTGAAGAAATCGAGGCGTATCGCAATGGCACCATGCAGAGCACTGATTGGTGGGATCTTGTAATGCGTCCATTGGCTCCGCAAACCCAACACACATTAAGTGCAACCGGGGGCAGCGAGAGAATCCAGTTCTTTACCAGTGTAGGTTACCAGCAACAGGAATCCTTCATCCGTAGCAACAACCTTAACTATGACAGGTTTAACCTTCGGTCGAACCTGTCCGCAAAAATAAACGACCGTTTGACCCTTGATTTGAACATCAGCGGAATCACAGACAAGAAAGAGCAACCCTATACGAACTCCGATTGGATCATCCGTACCTTCCAGCGTGCTTCCCCTATACAACCTGCATACGCTAATGGGAACCCTGAATACTTGCAACAAGGCCTTATAGAAGGAGAAAATCCGATTGCGATGATGGACTCAGACATCAGCGGCTACAAGGAATTCGGCAACAAGTGGTTCCAATCTTCCATGACTTTGTCATATGCGGTTCCCGGTATTGAAGGGCTGACCGCCAAAGGTATGTTCAGCTACGACTTCCAGACTGCGGATAACCGCCTATACCGTAAGGAGTATAACGTCTATACGTACGATGAGGCCAGCGACGTATATAGCGCGCGCGGATTCCAGAGTCCCAACACCTTCAGAAGGGAGTATTTTACCAAAGGTGTGACGCTGTACCAATTGTCGATCAATTATAACCGTACGTTTAATAGTGACCACCGCGTGACGGGGCTTGCATTGTTGGAAGGGCAACGCCGCGTAGGCGACAACTTCTTTGCGCAGCGCGAACTTGCGCTCGATCTCGATCAGCTCTTCGCTGGTATCACGGACAACCAGATCGGAAGTATGAATACGGGTGCAGATGACCTGTATGAGCGGACAAATATGGGCATTGTGGGAAGGGCTACCTACGATTTCCGGTCAAAATACCTAGCTGAATTCGGCTTCCGTTACGATGGTTCTTCGCTGTTCGGAAGTGCCAACCGTTGGGGCTTTTTCCCCTCCGGATCGGTTGGGTGGCGGTTATCCGAGGAGACCTTCTGGAAAGATTCGTTCTTGAGGTTTTTGAATGATTTCAAACTTCGGGCGTCATACGGTGTCATGGGAGATGACGGCGCGTCCAGCTATCAGTTCATCACCGGCTATACGTATCCTGCCGGAGGAGATAACAACAGGCTTCCTGGAGGTTACTTCTTTGACGGCTCATTTGTAAACTCTGCGGCGAGCAAGGGCATTGCCAATCCAATGATTACCTGGTACGAAGCCAGGACGTTCGACCTCGGTATCGATTTCAGCGCTTGGAACGGGTTGCTTAGCGGTACGGTCGATTACTTTAACCGGAACCGTACCGGATTGCTTACCACCCGGGCATTAAGCTTGCCCAGCGTCGTGGGAGCCGCCCTTCCAGAGGAGAACCTGAACGGCGACCGGGCAAGGGGTTTCGAGGTAGAGCTAACCCACCGGAATAACCTTGGCGGATTTGAATACAACCTGCGTGGAATGGTAACCTACACGCGGATCCGCAAGCTGCACGATGAACGTTCCAGAGCAGGTAATTCCTATGAGAATTGACGGAACAACAACGCGAACCGCAATCAGAATTTCCATGTAGGCTACGGAGCTGCAGGACGCTTTACCTCTTACGACGAAATAGCCAACAGCCCGGTATATTACGGGCGCGGCACACTGCCGGGAGATTATATTTACGAGGACTGGAACGGTGACGGGATCATCAATGGCCTGGATGCGCATCCGATCGTCTATCAGGATAGCCAGAGCCCGTTTTTTAACTTCAGCTTCAACATCGGTGCTGCATGGAAAGGTTTCGATTTGAACGCCCTTTTCCAAGGTTCGGCGTTAAGTTACGTGAAATACATCGAGCAGCTGCGTGAGCCGATGTGGGGAAATGACTTTTCCAATGCGCTCAGCTATTTCCTGGACCGGTGGCATCCGACCGATCCAACGGTAGACCCGTATGACCATACCACGGTGTGGGTACCCGGCAAGTATGCCTATACCGGAACGCTGCCCGACGAAAACTCGGAGTTCAACATGCATGACGCCTCCTATCTGCGGCTGAAAAGCCTTGATTTTGGGTACACCTTTACCAACCGGCTTACCGAATCCATTGGGCTGAAGCAAGTACGCGTATATTTCAACGGTTACAACCTAGTCACATTCAAGAGCATCGAATTGGATCCCGAGCACCCGAACGAAAGTTGGGGCAACCTGTACCCGTTAAGCCGCATATACACCTTTGGGTTGAACATCAAACTTTAAATCGAAATCATGAAAACACTAAGATATCAAACGCTTATACTGTCGCTGGCACTACTGCTGACCGTTCCGGCCTGTACCAAGCTGGATGTGCCGCCCATGAATATTGTGCAGGACGATGATATTTTCGGCAGCGCGAACGGCATCGCCAGTTACATGGCCCGGATGTACGGCCAACTTCCCATCGAGGACTTCCGTTATACTCCGCGCCGTGGATTCAACCATTTCTGGATAATCGATCCTTTCCCGACCATTACCGGGGAAGCCCTGTCCGCCAACCAGGGTTCAGCCGAAACCGAAGCTGAATATTACTGGGAGGATGCCTACCGGTTGATCCGTGACATCAATTATTTCATCCAGACATTGCCAACATACATGGAGTCTTCGCGTTTCAGCCAGGACGAGGTAAACGGTTGGCTCGGCGAAGCCTATTTCATGCGCGGCGTCACCTATTTCGCGCTCGCAAAACGTTACGGCGGCGTTCCCATTGTAAACGAAGTTTTGAATTTCCCCGAGCAGCCAATCGAACAGCTACAGGTACCCCGCTCATCAGAAGAAGCGACGTATGATCAGATCGCTGCCGACTTCGATCAGGCTTGGGAACTGTTGCCGGAACAGAATCAGATGGGACGTGCCAACAGATATGCAGCCGCCGGCTTTAAGTCCAGAGCCATGCTGTTTGCCGGTTCAATTGCCAAATACAACGAGATCACCCTTTTCGACCACGAGAACAGGCAGCTTTGTGGTATTCCGTCCGAGCGGGCTACCGCTTACTTCAAACTCGCTTACGATGCTGCGAAATTATTGGAAGGCCATTATTCCCTGTACAGAAACCGGTGGGAAGCAGGCAATAAAGAAGCGCAGTACCAAAACTATGTCGATCTGTTTTTTGATGCGGCAAGCCCTGAAAACATCTTTGTGAAGGAATACGGCTACCCGGAATCGGTCCACGGTTATGACGTATACAATATTCCCTATCAGTTCCAAGTTGCCGGCTACTCCTCTTCGGTCAACCCAACACTGGATTTTGTCGAGCTCTTCGATGGCTTGCCCAAGAAGAGCAACGGCCGCATCGATGTCTATGATGATGCTGGTAAATACAGACTCTATGAAAGGCAGATGGACTTCTTCGCAGATGCCGAGCCGCGCCTCCGTGCCACCGTGATCTTTCCCGGCGATCAGTTCAAAAATGAAGCGGTGGAGATCTGGCGGGGTATTTATACCGGCGATGTTGCCGGTGGAATCGATCCTTTGCAGGCCGAAGGATCACGGACAACCTACGAAAATTCTTCCGCCGCATCCCGTCTCGTGACCTCAGCTGTACCCCAGCAGACTCCTCACCAATTGCCGGACGGGACGTTGATGAATCCCGCTGGCAGAAGCGGTCGATTTTACAACTTCGCCGCGCCGGCATTGACCGGTTTTTCAGTCCGTAAATGGCTTAACCCCGACATGCCGGCGGAACTCGTCGTTGAGAACCGTTCAGACCAGACCTGGATTGAACTGCGCTATGCTGAAGTACTGCTCAACCGCGCCGAAGCGGCTTACGAATTATCCTTGGCGGGCGAAGGCGGTGTGGATTACGTAAGCGACGCCTATGAATGTATCCGGCAGATCCAGGAACGGGCTGGTGCCACCGTGCTATCGAGCCCCTCTGAACTGACTTCTATAGACATCATCCGCAACGAACGGCGGAAAGAGCTCAGCTTCGAAAACAAGACGTGGTGGGACCTGAAGCGCTGGCGCATCATGGACGACGAGCAAAACGGCCGTACCTACCGGGTTCTGATGTCATTTTATGCAGAACAGGCCGGCAGGTGGTTCTTTGACGACCGCTTTGAAGAGCGGAACTCCATTTTCACCTTTGACACACGCTGGTACTATCAGCAGATTGATCCGGAAGAGCTTACAAAGAGCCCCAACTTAGTACAGAACCCTGGTTATTAATAACGCAACAACATGAAAACAAAAAAGATCATAATATACATGCTGTCAGGCCTACTTTGCACCGGCCTGTTCTCCTGTGAGGAATTGGACAACTACGATCCGCCAGCAGAGACCTTAAAGGGCCGCGTAATTGATAAAGCATCCAAAGCACCTATACAAACGGAGATGGGCGACCGCGGCATCCGCCTGCGATTGCTCGAGCTCAGTTGGAGCGACAACCCGACCCCCTACTACTTTACCTGCATGCAGGACGGTACGTTTAATAACACTAAAATTTTCAAAGGCACTTATAACGTGGTGCCGCAGGGCCCCTTCGTTCCCTTGGTTCAGCGAGACGGCAGCGGTGAGATCATTGTTGATGAAAGCCAGACCGTGGACATTGAAGGAGTGACCGATCTCACCTTTGAGGTGGAGCCTTTCCTGAACGTGGAATGGGTGGGCGAACCGGTACTGAACGATAATGGAAGCATCACTGTCCAGGCAAGGGTCTCGCGGGGAACCACCAATCCGGACTTCCAGCAGGAGGTTACTGAAATCGCCCTCTTCATCAACTCCTCCAGCTATTATGTAGGGGATAACAACTATGATAACCGCTATACCGTACGGATTACCGGTGCGGAAGCCAATGATGCGCTTGGTGAGGTGGTTACGCTGACCACACAGGACAGCTTTTCGATGAATAGGGACTATTATGTGCGGGTAGGGGCGCGGATTAACTACAACGTAGAGGGGGCACAACGATTTAATTACAACGAATCCAAAAAAGTGGAGGTCCTTCAATGAAAATAACTATGCTATCGCTTTGTCTGCTGATTGTTGCCTCATGCGCTCAGCGTAAAAGCCTGAATGATGACGGAAAAAGAGATACCAGGGAGAAGACCAGCTTTCAGACCTCTCAGCACTGGAAGCCGGTTACCGATGTCCGTGCGGATATCGCCATGGTTTATGGTGTCGGCGGGAATCCCTCAGACAAGCGCAAAGGGAAAACATTCGAAGAACGGGTACGGTCCTGGCGTGAACGCGGATATACCACCCATTTTATGACCGGAATAGCCTGGGGAGAATACCAGGACTACTTTACCGGGGAATGGGATGGCAAATGGCATCTGGATGAAGGGCAGGTCGAGCACGATGGCGATACAATCTGGCATGGCCACATGGTACCATATATTGTACCGACCAGCAATTATATCAAGTACATCAAGGAGAAACACGTGAAGCGGGTGATCGATGCAGGCATTGACGCCATTTATATGGAGGAGCCGGAATTCTGGGCCAGGGCCGGATACAGTGAAGCCTTCAAGCGTGAATGGCAGGCTTATTACGGCACGCCGTGGCAACCCCAGCACGAGTCGCCGGAAAACACCTACCGCTCAAACAAGCTGAAATACCAACTGTATTATAACGCCCTCAAGGAGGTATTTACCTACGCTAAGGCATACGGAAAAAGTAAAGGTATGAACGTCCGCTGTTACGTTCCGACACACTCATTGGTCAATTACTCCCAATGGCAAATCGTAAGTCCGGAAGCTAGCCTGGCTTCCCTCGACTGCGTTGACGGCTATATCGCGCAGGTCTGGACGGGCACATCCCGTGAACCGAATTATTTCAACGGACAGGAAAAAGAACGGGTGTTCGAGACAGCCTTTTTGGAATATGGCTCCATGGAATCGATGACCGCGCCCACCGGCCGGAAAATGTTCTTCCTGACCGATCCGATAGAAGACTGGCCGCGGGACTGGATCGACTATAAAAACAATTACGAAGCCACATTTACCGCGCAGCTACTTTATCCCAAGATTTCAGACTATGAAGTGATGCCATGGCCCGACCGCATTTATGAAGGGCTGTACAGGGTCAGCAAGGACAGCGAAGAACGGCAAACCATCCCACGGCATTATTCCACCCAAATGCAAGTGATGATAAATACACTGAACCATATGCCGGCATCCGAAAACAAGGTATCAGGCAGTCAAGGCATCAGTGTCCTGATGGCCAACTCCCTGATGTTCCAACGCTTTCCTACCCACAACGGCTATGAAGACCCGCAGCTGTCAAACTTTTACGGACAGGCGTTGCCGTTCCTGAAACGCGGCATCCCGGTAAAAACCGTCCATCTGGAAAACGTAGCGTACAAGGAAACGTTAAAGGATACCAAGGTGTTGCTGATGACGTACTCTAATATGAAACCCATGGCTGCCGACGGCCACCGGCACCTGGCCGCATGGGTTAAAAAAGGTGGTGTTCTGGTGTACAGCGGACGCGACGAGGATCCTTATCAGACCGTAAGCGAATGGTGGAATACCGAGGGAAATAATTATCAGCGCCCGTCCGACCATCTATTTGAACAAATGGGCATCCCGGCAGGTGCATCGGTCGGCGAATATGCTTATGGGAAAGGGACTGTATATATACTCCGTAATGATCCTAAGGAGTATGTACTGGTACGGGGCGGAGATCAGCAGTTACTGAAAGTGGTCAAGACACTGTATGAGCGGAAGTCAGCGGAGCCCCTTGTCTTCAAAAACAAGCTGTATCTGGAGAGGGGGCCATATGACATTGCCGCCGTCCTGGACGAAAGCAGCGATACGACTCCGTTTACCATCGAGGGTCCGGTCATAGATCTCTATGATCCGGAACTTCCGGTGCTGGCCCAGAAAGTAATCCAGCCCGGCCGACAGGCCCTGCTATACCATATGGCCCGCGTAGACAATCCATCCAAACCGCAGGTACTCGCTTCTGCCTCCCGTATCTATGATGAAACGCGCACGGGTAACCGCTATACCTTTGTATGCAAAAGCCCATTGAATACGACCAACGCCATGCGCGTCCTGCTCCCCGCGGAACCACGCCGGTTTACCGTCATTGGCCCGGACGGAAATGCGGTGACCGATATCAAAACCTCATGGGATGCTTCATCCCGCACCTGCTTTTTGCAGTTTGAAAATCATCCGGACGGGATGCTAGTCAAACTGGACTGGTAAAGCACCGGCTCCGCTCTGTCGGTACCCCAATAAACATCGACGGTTCCCAAACCGAAGTTTGGGAACCTTTTTTGTAGGCATTTATACCAAAAACATAAAGTAATCAAGGCGGAACAGCTATATCTAAGCATAGAATTAGAGGTACATTATAGGGAATTACTAGGGGTTTTCTAGGGACTTTCAAGGTAAAAATCCCTAATTGATACCTTTAGTACATGAATAATAACAGGTAAACTCCAGTGTTTCTGGTAGCTTTTTTGGATTTAGTTCCGGAATGATGTATTTTTGACTACCTACTCCAAGATTAACAGTTATGGCAACACTTAAAAATGGAGCTAATGGCGGATTCAGGGGACAGGTGGGTAGCGTTGTGGGTTATCAATGGAAAGGTATTGATGTCATCCGTTCGCTACCAAAAAAATCTGACAAGCCGCGCAGTGAAAAACAACTCGCCAATGAGCTTCGTATGAAGCTCGCAATGTCTTTTTTATCGCCCATTACGGACATCATCCGGGCTGGCTTTCAACGTGAGACCGAAGGCTTGGCGATGACGCCTTTCAACATGGCATTGTCTTACCATAAAAAGAACGCCATAGGCGGTTCATACCCGGACCTATACTTTGACTATAACAAGGCAAAAATTAGCACTGGTCCACTCTCCCCGCCTGAATCTCTGGCTGCTCAATGGACAGATGAAGGCCTGCTGATCTCGTGGGCAACGCCGCCCGCGAGAGAGACCCTCACCTGTGATCAAAATGTAATCCTTTTGCTACGTTTTCCGCAACACCGTTGCGGCACCTGGGACTCCCGTACGACGGGTATCACACGCGGCATGGGCCGTTATCTGTTTCTCTTGTCTCCGGATATAATCGGAAACGAAGCGCATCTTTACGCGGCATTTAACAGCGGCCTTTCTAATGAAATGTCCGATAGCAGGTATCTGCATATCCCTGCCCGGTGATATTGTCCGCTTGCGGACAACGGGGTGTTCGATTCCGGACACTTTTTCAACCAGCCCTTAAGTCAAACAACTGTAAACCAGCGTATTGATTTTTTGGAACAGAAATGCGTGGGAGAAACTGAACCACGCATGGCTCAACGATGCAATCGTAAGCCAACTGCTGAAAGCTGATTAACATGATTAAAATAACTGAACTGCAAAAATTTTACCGCACCGAAGAGGTGGAGACCGTAGCGCTCAACAACTTGAGTATTCACGTGAGAGAAGGTGAGTTCGTGGCCGTAATGGGCCCTTCAGGCTGTGGCAAATCCACCCTGCTGAACATCGTGGGACTGCTGGACGATCTGGATGGTGGCAGCTACCTGTTTAATGGCGTGGAGGTGGCCAAATTCAATGAGCGTAAACGCTCGGATCTGCGCAAACACAATATCGGGTTTGTCTTCCAGAGCTTCAACCTAATCGATGAGCTGACGGTATTCGAAAACGTGGAGTTGCCGCTCATCTATACAAAGGTCCCTGCTGCCGAGCGCAAGAAACGGGTGGAAGAAGTGCTGGAAAAGGTTCAGATCATGCACCGGCGAAACCACTTTCCCCAACAGCTTTCCGGCGGACAGCAGCAGCGCGTCGCAGTGGCGCGCGCGGTGGTCAACCGGCCCAAGCTTATTCTGGCTGACGAACCGACGGGTAACCTGGACTCCAACAATGGTAATGAAGTGATGCAGCTGCTTACCGAGCTGAACGAAGCCGGCACCACCATCGTCATGGTTACGCACAGCGAGCACGATGCCCGTTATGCCGACCGCATCATCCGGATGCTCGATGGGCAGGTGCTGATGGAAACGGTGGGTTAATATGATCAGGGACTACATAAAAATCGCGTGGCGGAATCTTCAGCGGAATAAAACATCCTCTGCCATCAATATCTTGGGGCTTTCCCTCGGAATCGCGTGCTTCCTTCTGCTTGGCACTTATCTGCTTAACGAGTTGCGTTTTGACCGCTTTCACCGATACACTGACCGCATTGCATGGGTAACAGCAGCATATCAATCACCGGACGATCCGGAGATGCACGCCATGGCCGTGACCCCCAATGCGGTAGGTCCTACCTTTCAGGAACGATTCTCCGAAGTAAAAAAGGCGGCCCGGATAAGGCGCCGGGGTACCATGACGGCAAAGCGCGGAGATCTGCTTTTTAATGAACCGGGCATTATCTATGCGGACAGTGCTTTTTTTGAGATATTGACTTACCGCTTTGTGGCGGGTGACGCGCGCACCGCGTTGATCCAACCACAATCCGTCGTGCTCACGACCGACTTGGCGGAGAAATACTTCGGCAAAGCCAATCCCATTGGCCAGACCATCCTGCTCAACGAAAAGCTCTGCCAAATTACCGGAGTCGTGGAAACGCCACCGACATATACGCAATTACCGTTTTCTGCTGTGCTTCCCTACCACAGTATGCCGCGTTCTAACGACCTTATCTGGCACTCCGCCAATGATGTGACGCTGTTACTGTTGAATGACCAAAAATCGTTCAAGCCCTTGCAGCAAAAGGCAGACGCACTTATTGAACAACAGTTATTGCAGTGGGATTGTTGCTCATCGCCTGCATCAATTTCACCAATCTAGTGACGGCACGCTCTGCGGAACGGGCCCAAGAGATCGGAGTGAAGAAAGTGTTGGGCGCCGAACGCAGTCTGCTGTTCCGCCAATTCCTGTTCGAGTCGGCTTTTGCCGTTTTCGTTGCGATCATCCTTGGTATAGCCCTAGCCTTGTTCACCCTTCCCCTGTTCAACCGGTATGTGGGCATGGACATCAGCATGATGCATTGGAACGATGCCCGTTTTTATGCTGGCGTCGCTATCCTCTTTATTCTCGTATCCCTCATTGCCGGAGGGTGGCCTGCGCTGGTACTGTCTGCATTCAAACCCGTCAACGTGCTGAAGGGAAAGGTGACCAATACCCGTGGCGGTGGACGTTTGCGCAAAGGCTTGGTGGTCTTTCAATTCTGCATCTCCATTCTTTTCGTCGTCTGCATGGTGATTGCCGGGAGCCAGCTACATTACATCCAAACCAAAAATACCGGATTGAACCGATCACAGGTCATCGTGCTGGACGGCTCTTCACTTCCTGTCAAAACTATCGAGACGTTCAAAAATGAACTATTGGGCCAAACGGGCATAAAAGGAGTAACAGCGTCCTACGATTCACCGGTAAACGTAAAAGGCGGCTATACCATTATGGGAGCGGATGGCAAAGCATCGGATTTCGCCTTGAGCGTCACGGCCATTCCCATTGAAAAGGATTTCGTGCCGGTATTCGACATCCAACTCCTGGCGGGCAGCAACCTCACTGATGCGGATATTCAGCGTTCCAATCCTGAGGACGGCGATAGCCGGGAATATGCTTTCATTATCAATGAGCTGGCCTCTCAGACCATGGGCTGGTCAGCAGAGGAGGCCATTGGCAAATGGATCAACCTGAACGGAAGGGAGGGGCGGATCAAAGCCGTGGTGGCTAACTTTAACTTCGCCTCGCTTCACGAAGAGGTAAAACCCATTGTCCTGTTCCCGGAGTACGCTTGGTTCGGAAAATTGTTCATCAAAACAGCGGAAGGAACTTCCATCGCGCATACGGTGAAGACCATTGAGAGCACGTGGGAAACCGTCAATCCCAGTAAACCGTTTGACTTCCATTTTTTAGATCAGGAATATGAGGACCTTTACCAACACGAAGCACAAACGGCGAAGGTTCTGAATCTGCTTTCGCTCTCGACCATTCTGGTTGCCGCCATGGGGTTGTTTGCTCTTGCGGCCTTTACCGCTCAGCAACGCGTTAAGGAAATCGGCATCCGCAAGGTATTGGGCGCTTCGGTGACCAGCATCGTACGCATGCTTTCGGTCGACTTCGTGAGACTTGTACTCATTGCGGCGGTGATAGCGTCCCCAATAGCATGGTGGATCATGAATACATGGTTAGCCGATTTTGCCTACCGTATCGATATCGAGTGGTGGATGTTTGTGTTGGCGGCGATATTTGCCTTATTGGTTGCTATACTGACGGTAAGTTCTCAAGCGATAAGATCTGCGTTAGCAAATCCAGTCGAGTCTTTACGCGACGAATAAGTCGCGTGACAGGAAGATCCCCACGGTTCGGGAAGCATCTTTGCAACGAATGACCGGTGGTGGGCGGTTACCACGAGAGCAAGAAGACACGGCATTGAAAATTATGATCAGGAACTACATAAAAATCGCGTGGCGGAATCTTCGTAAGAGCAAAGGGTATTCCGCACTGAACATAGGGGGACTAGCTATCGGTATGGCTGCGGCCACGCTTATCATGCTTTGGGTACAGAACGAAATGAGTTTTGACATGTTCCATGCCAAGCGGGACAACTTGTACCAGGCGGGAAACAAATCCATACTTGACGGGGAGCTACATACCTGGTTTTCCACACCCAAGCCTTTGGCGCCGGCGCTCAAGAATGAGTTTCCCGAAATTGCCAACACCAGCCGTTATTCGCAATTCGGGAGCATGCTGATGACGGTAGGCAACAAAAAACTGACCGCCAGCGGCGCTTTTGTTGACTCGGCTTTCCTCCGTATGTTTAGCTTCCCACTCCTGGCCGGTGATGCAAGACGTGCGCTTGTCCGTCCGACCGACATCGTGATTACGGAAGCACTCGCCACACGTCTGTTCGGTAAAGAGGAAGCGCTGGGCAAAACCATCCGGATCGACACATTGGATGTTGCCACTGTGTCCGGCGTGTTGAAAGATCTCCCCGGCAATACGCGGTTCAGGGGCGTGGAGTACTTCATGCCTTGGACATATATGGAAAAATTGGGCGCTTCGGATGACTATTGGGGCAATAACTCCGTACAGACGTACGTGGAGCTGGCCCGGAATGCTTCACCAACATCGGTCAATGAGAAAATACGGGACATAACTATCCGGCACTCAAATGGCAATGAGGACAACAAGGTTTTCCTTCACGCCTTGCCCGATTGGTGGCTGCGGTCAAAATTTGAGAACGGCAAAATTGTGGGCGGCCGCATCGAAATGGTCCGTCTGTTTACGATTATTGCAGGCTTCATCCTACTGATCGCCTGCATCAATTTCATGAACCTCAGCACGGCCCGAAGCGAAAAACGGGCTAAGGAAGTGGGTATCCGGAAGGTGGCCGGTGCTTACCGCTATTCGCTTATCGGCCAATTCATAAGCGAGTCCATTCTCATTGCTTTTATTGCCGGGGTGATTGCGCTTGGCCTTGTGTTGCTGACACTTCCTGCATTCAATGGGCTTGTGGAACGGGAACTGTCTATCGACTTTGGAAGAGGGCGCTTTTGGTTGGCCGCCATCGGTTTTGTGGTCTTCACGGGTTTACTGGCCGGAAGCTATCCGGCGTTCTTCCTTTCGTCATTCCGGCCGGTAAAGGTCCTTAAAGGCACCTTCCGGCGGGCAAAGGCCGCCTTCAGTGCAAGGAAGGTCCTTGTGGTAATCCAGTTCTCCATAGCTATCATCCTGATTGTCAGCACGCTTGTGGTACAACAGCAGATTGAGTATGGAAAAAAAAGGGAAAACGGCTATAACCAGAACAACCTCGTTTATGTGCTTGAGCAAGGCGAAGTGGCAAAAAACAGCCGCCTCATCAAACACGAGCTGGTTAACAGCGGCATCGCCGAGTCAGTCACCCGCACCAGCTCGCCCCTCACCGAAGGGTGGAGCAACAGCTGGGGGTTCCAATGGCAGGGTAAACAACCGGACAACAAAACGGTTTTCGACCGTTTCTGCGTGGACGAGCAAATCGTCAAAACCGCGGGGCTTACCCTGGTCGCCGGAAGGGACTTTGACTTATCGAAGTATCCCACGGATTCACTCGGTATCATTCTCAATGAATCTGCCGTGAAAGCAATGGGTTTTACCGATCCGATCGGGCAGATCATCCAGGATAACGGCCATGACTGGCATGTCATTGGCGTAATAAAAGACTTCATCATGCGCTCCCCATTTGACCCCATCGCGCCGATGGTTATTGAGGGCGCGGCGGGATGGTTCAACGCGATGCACATTAAGTTCAATCCAGCACTAAGCACCGCGGAAGCCCTGCGCCGGACCGAAGAGGTTTTTAAGCGCTATAATCCCGAGTATCCCTTTGAATATACGTTCGTGGATGAGGCGTATGCCGAAAAATTCGCTGAGTCCCAGCAGACGGGCGCGCTGGCTGGGCTGTTCGCGTTCCTGACCATCTTTATTTCATGCCTCGGCCTTTTCGGGTTGGCCGCTTTTATGGCGGAAAACCGGACCAAGGAAATCGGTGTGCGAAAGGTATTGGGAGCCTCCGTGCTTTCCATTACAAAGCTGTTGTCCAAAGAATTCATATTCCTGGTGCTCATTTCCTGCCTGGTGGCTTTCCCGGTCGCCTATTGGGCGATGGACAAATTTCTGCAATCCTTTGATTATCGCATCCCGCTTGGGTGGGGGATCTTTGCGCTTTCGGGTGCAGGAGCACTGTTTTTAGCCTTGGCAACCGTAAGTTCCCAGGCAATCAGGGCGGCGGTGGCCAATCCGGTGGACAGCCTGAGGGACGAATGATAGCTCATCATCATGTTTAAGCACTTCATAACGACTACGCTGCGCCACTTGTGGCGGAATAAGTTCTTCACGGCGCTGAACATGCTGGGATTATCCATCGGCATCAGTGCAGCCTTGGTAATCGGGTTGATCGTTCATTACGAATACAGCTTTGATACGTTCCAGCCCGATCGTGACCGCATCTATCGGATAGTCATCGATGCGAATTTAAACGGCATAAGCGGACATAGCGTGGGTGTGCCGGCACCTCTGGGCAATGCCATATCCAACGGGCTGACCGGAATCGAGCAAACCGTTCCGGTATTTCAGTTTCCGGGCGATGCCACGGCCAATGTAAAGATTCACACAGACAACTCCTCTAAACCCAAGGTTTTCAAAAAGCAACGGGATATCGTTTTCACAAACGGCGAGTACTTCCGTCTAATGGGATACCGATGGGTAGGCCCTGAACCGGCCGAAGTTCTTAAAGAACCGTTCACCGTAGTGCTTACTGAAAGCCGCTCCCGGCTCTATTTTCCCGGGATCACGGCGGCCGAAGCCGTCGGCCGGCAGCTCAGCTATAACGACATGACGTTTACCGTCTGTGGCATAGTCCGTGATTTGGACCAACCTACGGATTTCAGGGGGCGTGAATTCGCTTCTCTGGCAACTATTGAAGCAACGCCGCTGAACGATCAGTTCATGATGGATGTCTGGAACGATTGGATGGCCTATTCCCAACTGTTCGTCAAACTGTTGGACGGCACAGCTGCTGCTACCATCCAGTCTCGACTGAATGCCCTGTACCGCGGGCACAATACCGACAACGGACGGGACATCACGCTCAAACTGCAGCCGCTACATGATATTCATTTTAATCCACACTATCCCAGCATAGGCGGGCGCATAGCGCAGCGATCTACGTTATATGGCCTGATAGCGGTGGCTACTTTTTTGCTCCTGCTGGGCTGCATCAACTTCATCAACCTGACCACAGCCCGCGCCGCCTTGCGCGCCAAGGAGATTGGCGTGCGTAAAACCGTGGGCAGCACCAAAGCCCAACTGGTGCGTCAGTTTCTCGGTGAAACCCTGTTGGTGACCGTTGCTACCACGTTGCTTTCGCTGTTGCTTGTTCCAATTGTGTTGCAACTCTTTTCACCATACGTCCCCGAGGGGCTCACTGCCGATTTTCTCTTTCGGCCGCAATATCTGGTTTTGCTGCCGCCGCTCATATTGGCCGTGGCGTTTCTTTCCGGATGTTACCCGGCATTGATCCTGTCGCGTTATGTACCTACGGCCGTCCTGAAGAACCAACTGTCCCGTTCCTCGGGGCAGACGCGGCACGCCGGCATACGGAAGGTGCTGACCATATCGCAATTCGCTATCGCCCAGTTCTTCATAATGGCCACGCTGATTGTAAGTAAACAGATTAGTTATTCCGTTCATTCCGACTTAGGCTTTGACAAGACCGCTGTCTTCAAGTTCGACATGCCAACGGGCGCCGAAACGCACCGCGAACAGCTGCTGCGTGCGGTCCAGGCCATACCAGAAGTCGAACTGGCAAGCACGGGATTCTTAGCCCCGGCCGACCGCGGAATGTCGTTTACCAACGTTTCTTACCACAATGGCAATACGGAGCTGAAACCTACCGTCCAGATACGCTGGGGCGATGAAAATTACCTTGGCGTGTATGGCATTGAGCTAATCGCCGGCAGAAATATCCTGCCCGGCGATTCGACGAAAGAGCTGCTCATCAATGCGCAGTTTGCGCGGGAAATCGGTTTTGAACATCCTGAACAAGCGCTCGGGCAAGTTCTGGATTGGAACGGCAGCGCAGTGCCGGTCGTGGGGATCATGGCCGACTTCCACCACCAATCGACCAGGTCGCCCATTATGCCCGTGCTGTTCGGAAAAGGCCCTGGCTCGACTTTGCATGTCCGGCTTAAGCCGAATCTCGACGGCCGTTCATGGAGCAGGGCAATCGCCGCAACACAAAAGGCCTACCATGAGGTGTACCCTGCCGAAGACTTCAACTACCAATTTGTTGACGAGATGATTGCCCAGTTTTACGAACGGGAGCAAGCCACCGCAAACCTGTTGGCGTGGGCGATGGGGCTTTCTATCGTGATCAGTTGTTTGGGATTATTGGGTCTGGCCACGTTCAGCATCCAGACACGTACAAAGGAAATCGGCATCCGCAAGGTATTGGGTGCAACCCTTTCAGGCATTACGGTGCTGCTGTCCAAGGAGTTTGTCAAACTCGTATTGATCGCTGTGCTGGTAGCTTCACCCATAGCATGGTGGGCCATGAACACCTGGCTGGATGACTTTGCCTACCGGGTGGAGATACAATGGTGGATGTTTGCCCTGGCTGGATTGGCCGCCGTGGCCATCGCTTTGCTTACCGTGAGCTGGCAGGCCATCCGGGCGGCGGTGGCTAATCCGGTGGACAGCCTGAGGGACGAGTGACGGGACAATCAAACATGATGAAAAAATGATAAAGAACTATCTAAAACTGGCTTGGCGCAACATGAAGAAAAGCAAGGCGTTTTCCTTCATCAATATCCTCGGCCTTACGGTTGGACTGACGGCAAGCTTCCTGATCTTTCTCTATATCCGCTTTGAAGTGAGCTATGATGCATTTCACGCGAAAGCGGACCGGATCTACCGGATCGTGGCCGATATCAAAACGCCCACAGAGACGATCAATTCCAATAAACCGGCATGGGCTGTGCCCTCGAATCTAAAGGACGAATTCGGTGAGGTGGAAGCGTTCGCCCGCTTCACCAATGCCGATTTCCCTGCCCGGAAGGGCGATGTGGTCTTCCAGGAGGATGAATGCGGATTTGCAGATTCGACCTTTTTTTCCGTTTTCGATTTTACGCTGATCGCCGGCGATCGGAAGACGGCCCTTAAAGCGCCTTTCAGCATTGTACTGACCGAATCTGCCGCTAAGAAGTACTTCGGCACGGAGGACCCGATGGGTCAAACCTTGCTCATCGCCAGGGAGGAATTTCCGGTAAAGGTAACGGGCGTTATGGCCGACATGCCTGAAAACACGCGGTTCAAAACGGACATGCTGTTGTCCATGAGTACACTCACGCAGAAGCTTAACGAAGGGTTGGATGAACAATGGGGGAATTACGGTGCAGAGGCTTTTGTCTTGCTGAGGCCTGGGGCAGACGCCGATCGCCTTGAGGGCAAGCTACCCGACTTCCTGGAGAAGCGAAACGGCAGTGAGATGAAGCAGAGCCAGATGTTCGTGACGCTTTTCCTGGAACCGCTCAAAGACGTGTATCTGTATTCGACGCGGGACGGCTCGGCCACCGGAAAAATAAAGAACATCTATATCTTTTCCATGGTCGCGGTATTTATTCTGTTGATTGCGGCGTTTAACTTCATCAACCTGACCACTGCCCGGTCTGCCGAACGTGCCAAGGAAGTCGGTATACGCAAGGTGGTGGGAGCAGCCAGGCCTCAGCTGGTCAGGCAGTTCCTTGGCGATTCGGTACTGCTTTGTATGATTGCCTTCGTCTTTGCCCTCGCCCTTTCCATTGCGGTGCTGCCCCTGTTCAATCAATTGGCGGGCAAGACCATTAGCCCGGGGATATTCTCAGGCTTCCGATACGTGGGCGTGCTGTTTGCAGCCGCTCTTGGCGTGGGCTTGCTTGCGGGCATCTACCCTGCGTTGGTGCTGTCGGGCTTCAGGCCTGTATCGGTGTTAAAGGGCCGTTTCAGTGCTGGAAACCGCGGCATTGTATTGCGCAAAACGTTAGTTATCGTGCAGTTCACTGTTTCCATCGCCTTGATCTTCGGCACCATTATCGTATACCGCCAAATGCAATATATGCGCAATCAGAATCTCGGCTTCAGCAAAGAGCGGACAGTTGTCATCGACACCAAGGGCGTCTCAACCAAAGAAGCGTTCAAACAGTCGTTGGCAGGTATGTCATCGGTAAAGGCGACCGCTATGTCGGGCAGCGTACCTGGCGGCGGCAACCCTGGGGCATATTCCGAAATCGAAAACACGAGCGGCGATCTGCAGATTGCCAATCTGGATCTGTATTTTGTGGATTTCGACTATTTGGACCTTTATGAGATTGAGGTGGTAGCGGGCAGGGGGTTTTCCCGCGATTTCGCGACCGATTCTACCCAGGCTATGGTGATGAATGAAGCTGCCGTAAAAATGTTCGGGTACGATAACCCTGAGGATGCGATAGGCAAACGCTTCAAACAATGGGGGCGCGAAGGACAGATCATCGGTGTGGTCAAGGACTTTCACTTCAGGGGCCTGCAAGACAAGATAGCGCCCCTTACGCTCCGCATCGAGCCGGGAAGCTGGGAGCTCGTTTCGGCAAAGCTGTCCACGGCCGACATGGTGGGCACAATGGATGCCATTGAAAAGGCGTGGAAAGCAGCAGCACCGAACCAACCTTTTACTTATTTTTTCCTGGATGAATACTTTAACCGCCAGTATCGCAGTGAAGAGCAATTCGGTCGGTTATTCCTCAATTTCGCGATCTTGGCGATTTTCATTTCGTGCCTGGGGTTGTTCGGACTGGCCTCTTACAGCACCTCCCAGCGCGTCAAGGAAATTGGTATCCGGAAGGTCCTAGGCGCGTCGGTATCGGGCATCGTGCAGATGCTGTCGTCTGATTTCGTCAGGCTTGTGGTCATTGCGATCTTTGTTGCTTTGCCCGCGGCCTGGTGGTTTATGCACCGCTGGCTGAACGATTTCGCGTACCATGTGAGCGTGGAATGGTGGGTATTTGCCGTAGCCGCCCTGACGGCGGTGGCGATTGCATTGGCCACCGTAAGCTGGCAGGCGTTCCGTGCCGCAGGCGCCAACCCGGTAGATAGCTTGCGGGATGAGTAAAAACTGTTTGATTTCCTGATGATCGGTTAGCATATCAAAACAATTCGATAGGGTTTATTTCCAGAAACGCTTCCCAGGGGATACCGGAAGCACCCACCAATAAGACTTTATCCGGATGGGCTGCCTTACGGAACGCAGGCATGCTCATTCCGGCCTGCGTATTTCCGCTCTTGACTTCCAGTCCGATCACTTTACCGCGGCGTTCCAGTACAAAGTCTACTTCGTGACCACCCTCCCGCCAATAATGTACGTTATACCCGCCCGAATAGGCGTTATTGATCAAATGGGTGCCTACAGCCGATTCAACCATATGCCCCCATTGATCCGGAACTTGGCGGACTTCGGCAAACTGCTCGTTCCGCTGCGCACTGATCAATGCCGTATTGTGTACCTGGAATTTCGGGCTTGACGACCGCTTTCGGATAAGTTTCTGATCAAATTTCTCCAAGCCGCTGAGCAAACCAGCCGTGTTCAACAAATCCAGGTAATGCGCCAAAGTGGTCGTATTACCGGCATCGACCAACTGCCCCAACATCTTGGAATACGCCATAATTTTTCCGGAATACACGCATCCAAGTTCAAACAGCCGTTTCATCAGGGCGGGTTTGTCCACACGGGTCAACATCAGAATGTCCCTGGAAATACTGGTTTCGATCAACGAATCGTGCACATAGCGTTTCCAACGCTCCTCGTCTCCGGTCAGTACCGCAGCTCCGGGATACCCCCCGAACCATACATAAGTTGACGCATCCCAACCAAATGCATCGCGCATTTCCCCGAATGACCAATGGCCAAGATAAGATGTTTCAAACCTGCCCGCCAACGACTCTGTAAGACCTTGCTGCAAAAGGAGCCGGGAAGACCCGAGCAAAATTACTTTGATATTCCGTTGCTCACGGGTATCCGTATCCCATAGCAGTTTAACTGTTTCGCTCCAATTTGACACTTTCTGAATCTCATCGATGACCAACAAAAATTCGGGAGTTTCCTGTTGGCCTAACATTAACCTCGCAGTTTCCCATTGCTGCTCAAGCCAGGTAACGCCCGCCGCCGGCACCGCATCAGCCGTGGCAAAGTGGAAGGGGTAAGCATATCCGGCCGTCAACTGGCTGACCAATGTCGTTTTTCCCACCTGCCGCGGCCCCATAATCACCTGAATGAATCTGCGCGGCTCACTTATCCTTGACTTAATTACCTGTAAGTAAGGCCTTTCAAACATGATTTAAAATTTACTCAACGTAGTGAGTAAATTTACTCAATATATTGAGTAAATGCAAGTTGCTATTGTTACCCTTGTCCGCATCCGTACACGAGGTGTCCGGAAACGAACACCAGAATTGGAAAATTTCTAAACAACACATTATAAACCAAAACGTTATACCTTTGGCTCGGTTGCTGTTTACGGCTTGGCAAGTCCCTAAGAGCGGTGGGTAGCGGAAATGAGGGATGAAGATTGATAAAGGAACAATGATCAGGAATTATCTCAAAACCACGCTCCGGCATTTGTGGCGCAACCGCCTATTCACGGCATTGAACGTATTGGGCCTTGCCATCGGTATCAGTGCCTGCTGGATAATCTACCGCATCGTCCATTATGAATTCAGCTATGAACATAAGCTGCCCGGAAAAGAGGATATTTACCGGCTGGTCAGCTCTCTTAGGATCAACGATGGAAAAGAATCGCTGAGCGGTGGCGTTTCCAAACCGATTTATCAGGGCGTACGCGATGAAGTGACGAGCCTGAAGCGGGTAGTGCCCGTTTACAGCCAGTGGTTCCACACTGTGGAAACCAGAGAAGACGGCGCTAAGCCAGTGTTGGTGGAGGAGCCCAGCGATGTGGTAGCGACGGATTCGGCCTATTTCGATATGGTGCCTTACACGTGGTTGGCGGGCAACAAACAGACCGCCTTCAGCGCCCCGGGGAACGTGGTGTTGACCGAAAGCCGGGCGCGTGTCTATTTTCCCGATATCGACGTGAGCGAACTTGTCGGGAAAACGCTCTTCTATAACGACAGTGTGAGGAAGACGGTTTCTGGGGTGGTGAAGGACCTGGACTATCCCACCGAATTTACGGCCAAGGAATTCGTCTACCAGAAGCCCCTGGCCTATACGTTAGATGAATGGACGAATACCAGCGGGTCCGATAGGCTGTACCTGCAAATGCGCGCCGCGGACACCGCTAAGGTGCTAAGTCAGGTCAGGGCGCTGGTCGATGGAAAATGGCAGGCGTTCAAAGCGGAAACGCGGCCGGCTTACACCTTTGAACGAGAGTTTTTTCTTATTCCGTTGAAGGAAATGCATTTCGCTACGCACGTCAATGAGTATCAGGTCAGGAAAGCGAGCAAATCGGTGCTTTTTGGATTGATGGGCATCGGCGCGTTCCTATTGCTGCTGGCCTGCATCAACTACATCAACCTCAGTACGGCGCAGTTGCCTCAGCGCGCCAAGGAAATCGGTGTAAGAAAGACCTTCGGCAGTAGCCGCGCATTTCTGATCGGCCAACTGCTGTGTGAAACAACGATGATGGTACTGCTGGCCACGATTCTCGCAGGATTACTATCCCAGCTGGGCTTCACACTGCTGGGCTCCATCATACCTGATGGCGCGTTGGACTATCCGGTCGGAGGCGACTTTTTGGTATTCCTCACCGTAATGGCAATAACTGTCATCGCCTTGGCCGGCTGGTATCCCTCACGGCTCATGTCGCGCGTGAAACCGGTCAATATCTTCCGGAAACGGGGACTTTCCGCAGTGAGCAATTCGCCTTTCAACCTACGGAAATCCCTGATCGTCTTCCAGTTCGTAATCGCCCAGGTGTTTATCGTCGGGGCGTTAATCATGGGGCAGCAACTGTCGTACACGCTCCGTAAGGACATGGGGTTTGACAAGGAGGCGGTGATACTGTTCAGCGTCCCCCACAAGCTGACATGGCATGAGACCTACCGTGACAGGCAGTTTACGCTCGCCGATGAACTAAGACGGGAAACGGGCATCGAGGCGGTTTCATTAGGAAAGGAGCCGCTCTCGGCCGGTTATGCATCAAGCCCCTTTGTGTACAAAGGCGATGAAAGTGACCCGCGGATGCACCAGCTGCCGATGAAATGGATAGACACCGCCTATATACCGCTATATGGCATCGAATTAATTGCGGGAAGAAACCTCCGGCCATCGGATACCATCAACGAATACGTCATTAACGAAACAGCCGTTAAAACCTTTGGCTTCGCTTCGCCGCAGGAGGCGATCGGCAAGACATTGAGCAGGCTGGGGAAGCAGGGATTTCCGATCGTCGGCGTGGTCAGGGATTTCCACATGAAAGACTTCTATACGGAGATGGAACCTGCAATCCTGATGACCGAAAAATCGAACCTCAGTACCTTTAATGTGAAGCTGAATACCGAGGATCCGGCGCAATGGCAAAAGACATTGAAAACCATCGAAGAAAAATGGTACCGCTTTTATCCGCCGGGGACGTTCAGCTATAAATTCTACGATGAGACGCTGGAGGCGCTATATACGCAGGAACGCAACCTGGCAAAGCTCATCAATATAGCCACCACCATCGCCATCGTCATCAGCTGCCTGGGACTATTTGGCCTGGTCACACTTACGGCATTCCAGCGGACTAAAGAAATCGGCATCCGCAAGGTATTGGGCGCTACTGTCACCGGCATTGTAGCCATGCTTTCCAAAGATTTCGTGAAGCTGGTACTGATCGCGGCAGCGATAGCCTCCCCCATTGCGTGGTGGGCCATGAACAGGTGGCTGGAAGGCTTCGCCTATCATATCGATATACAGTGGTGGATGTTCGCTGCGGCCGGATCGGCGGCGGTGGTGATTGCGCTGCTGACCGTGAGCTGGCAGGCCATACGGGCCGCGATGGCAAATCCGGTGGAGTCACTAAGGGATGAGTGATCCCTTTTCCAGCAACGTGATGGCTTCATAAAGAAACCGGTTTATGGGTGTAGGAACCCCTAAGGCCTCCCCTTCCCGGATGAGCGACCCGGCAAAAGTGTCCAGCTCGGTTCTGCGACCGGCGTCCACGTCCTGAAGCATGGAGGTCCTACCACTCGGATTGAGCCCCACAACGATGGATACCATCTTCCCGATATCTTCGTCGCTCAGCGCGATACCCTTCTGCTGCGCTACGGCCTGAACTTCCCGTGCAACCAGGACCAACAGGTCACGGGCTTCCTGATTTGCCGCAAAGACTCCAAACGGGACGCGCAGCAACGCGGAAACCTGATTGACGGCGACGTTGAGCATGAACTTGAACCAAAGCGCATGATGGATATCGGCCGGAACCTGATACGGGATACCCGCCGCATCAAATAATGCCTTTAGCGCCTCAACCCGCGGGCTGATGCAGTTATCGGACTCTCCGAATACGATATAACCCATATCCGCATAGTTCACGCTGCGTCCGATGCGCAGTGCGTCCATTCCGATTCCAAATGCATAAAGAACACGCTCAGCACCGTACGCCTTACCTATGGCAACCTCACTGGATATGCCGTTCAACAGCGAAAGGAAAAAGGTGTCAGGTCCGACAAAAGGCTCAATCAACAGAAGTGCAGCGGCGAGCTGATACTCCTTTACCGCGACAATAATCAGGTCGGCGGCCGGAGCCTTAATGGATGGGGTTAGGTATGGGAAGCTATGGTCTTCACCGTTGATGGTGATCGCGGTCTGCTCATATTGTCGTCTCCGTTCCTCGTCAACGACTATCTTGACCAGCGACTCATCCAGCGTCTGCAATTTTGCCGCATACATGGTGCCCAGCGCACCCATCCCAAGAAAATAGACGTTTTGGATCGTATTGGAACTCACTGACCAAAGGTAGGTAAAATCAACAACCGGCCCAAACGGTTGGTGGGTGGGCCGAAGCTGTCCGCATCCGTGCATAAGGTGTTCGGAATCGGACACTTTGTAGGGCCATTTTTCACACAACACATTGATTTTAAATTGATTGATTTTTTGGCGTAGTTCCTGTTTGAATAAGTGGCGGGCTCGGTCGCTCATGGGCCGGTGACTAAATACTAATTAGAATGATCAGGAACTACTTCAAAACCGCATTGCGCAGCCTGAAAGGAAACACGTTCTACAGCGTGATCAACATCTGCGGGTTGGCGCTGGGACTGGCCACCGCCATTTTGTTGCTGCTCTGGGTACAGCATGAGCGGAGCTATGACCGGTTTCATCGAGACTACGACCGCATCTATAAGGTGCTGGCTCATTTCAAAGCCAACGGGCAGGATATGGTATGGGAGGGCGTACCGGGACCATTGTCGGTCTACGCGGAATCCATCCCTCAGGTGGAATCCATTGTGCGCGTTTACAGTGAATACGATCAAGTACTGGCCAATGCCGACCGGAGTAAGGTGCTGGACGGTTTCGTGGCAGCATGTGCGGATAGCACGTTCCTGAAAATCTTTGATTTTGAATTGCTGCGGGGCTACCGCACCAACCCTTTCCCGGATAACTACAGTGTGTTGCTGACGCAAACTACCGCGAAAAAGCTCTTCGGCGTAGAGGATGCGACGGGTAAGGTGCTCCAGTATCGGGGCGATAATTTTACGGTAACGGGTATACTCGGCGATTTCCCGGACAATTCATCCCTTGCTTTCGACGCGATATTTTCCATGGGCTACTATGCACAGCTATTTGCGGAGGGTGGGGGCAATGGAGACTGGAAAACCATTGACACGGACTTAGGCAACTATGCGTTCAACACCTATGTAAAGCTACGGAAGGATGCCGATCCAACGGCCGTGGAAGCAGATTTTACTGAAGCGTACAAAAAGGCCCGGGGTGGAGACAGTGATACCCGGTATGGTTTGCAGCCCTTGGCCAGCTTGCACCTGGTGGCTGCCGACGGAAACGATGCCGGGGCCCGCATGGTGCGTATTTTCTTTGTTATCGCCATCATGGTATTGGTCATTGCGGCTATCAACTACATAAATCTCTCTACCGCCCGGGCGCTGGTTCGCGCCCGGGAAGTCAGCATCCGTAAGGTCATCGGGGCCAACAGGGGACAGCTGTTTTTGCAGTTTATTTCGGAAACCACTCTTTTATTCGCTCTGGCATTGCTGCTCGGCATAGGGTTGATTATAGCACTCCTGCCCATATACAGCCTGATTGCGGGGAAAGAGTTCCATTTCTCATTGACCGACGCCGGCATCTGGAAGGTGATCGGTTACTCGACCATGGGCACATTAATGGCGGCCGCCATCTATCCGGCGTTGTTGCTGTCAGGTTTTCACCCGCTCGAGGCCATGAAAGGGAAACTGGTCTCCGGCTTAGGCGCGGCACTATTCCGCAAAATCCTCGTGGTACTCCAGTTTTCCGTCTCCATGGTGCTGATTGTCGCTACACTGGTCATCGGCAGGCAACTGGCGTATGTCCGGCAACACGATGTGGGCTATAATAAAGAACATGTATTTACAGTCCCTTTGCCGGATAATGTGGCCCAGCATATCGATGCCCTGAAGAATGAGCTTACCGGCCGTCATGGAATTACCGCTGTTTCTTTAAGCGGGATATATGACTTCACCAATTACGAATCCTCCACAAGTGACCTGAAATGGGCCGGCAAACCGGCCAATAGCCAAGTCTTCATCACGCAGGCGGTTATTGACAAGGACTTTATCTCAACCATGGGTATCCAGCTACTTGAGGGGCGCAATTTTTCGGGCACACCAGCGGACAGCAACCGCTATATCCTCAATGAAGCCGCAGTAAGGGAGATGGGTCTGAATCCTCCGTACGTAGGCCAATCCATCAGCTTCCATAGCCGGGAAGGTACCATTATCGGCGTGGTCAAGGATTTCAACTATCAATCGTTGAAAAAGAAAATAGAACCCCTTGTGTTTTTCCGCTGGTGGAGCGGCAACATACTCTACGTCCGTACGCAGGCGCAGGCGGCATCGCAGGCGATTGCTGCCGTGGAAAAGAAATACAAGCAATATGCGGGCGACATCCCGTTCAGCTATAGTTTTATCGACAAACAATTTGAAGCCAAATATGCGGCCGATCAGCGGACGGGCCTTCTTTTTAATGTCTTTGCGGGCATCGCGATTTTTATTTCCTGCCTGGGCCTGCTGGGTTTGTCTACCTATACAATGCGCCAACGGGTGAAAGAAATCGGTATCCGCAAGGTGTTGGGAGCAAGCGTAGCCAGTATTGCAGGGCTCCTTTCCTCGGGATCGATCCAGCTTGTGGTTATCTCGATTGTTATCGCTTCGCCTGTTGCCTGGTGGGCCATGAGCCGGTGGCTCAATGACTTTGCCTACCGGATAGACATGGAATGGTGGATGTTCGCATTGGCTGGTCTGGCGGCATTGGTCATTGCATTGGTGACCGTTGGATGGCTGGCGATAAAGGCGGCTGTGGTGAATCCGGTGGATAGTTTGAGGGATGAGTAAATGGCTTTAGCGTCAGAACAGCCGCAGCCCGATCCGTATCGCACCCTTTCCGCGCAGGTCCGGTTCCGCGCCGAATGACCGCGCATAAATGATCCGCAGGTTTTGCCATTGCAGTCCGCAGTGGATCTCCCCATAGTGCGCCACCTCGGTGGTGTTCAGGTAATGCAACCCTACGATTTCCTGTAGTTTCAGCTTACGGAGCAACGGTATTTTGCTCGTAAGCATCGAGGAGAGGTTATACTCGGTGTGCATCTCCACGAAATCTCCTGCGGTACTATGCCGGTAATAGTCCAGGAGCAGGAAGGTACGCTGCTGCTGGTCGCTGATGCGTGTCTGCGTGCCATTGAAGTGCCGGTAGTCAGTGTAGTATACGCGGTCTGCGCTAAGGAACGTGCCGCCGCTGATGTCGAACGATAGCTGGCCGTAACGTCCCAGGGGCACTTTTGTCTTTTGCAGCCTCGCGGCCAGCAGATCATAGTCTGCGTCCGCGCCAAATACGCCGGCAATGCTCTTGGTATAGTTTATCGACAGCGTCGGCCACTTTGACGGGAGGTATACCCGGCGGTCGGGGTAAGTTTCATATCGGGTACCGAAGTCGTAGCTTAGCCCGACTCCGATCTTGAATGCTTGGTTTTCTTCAAAGAGTGGTATATCTTCAGCGGGAATGAAGGGATTATTGGACGTCAGGTGCCGTTCATTCTGCCCCCAAAATGTGTATGTGGTACCGTTGGGCAGCCACAGACGGTTTTCCCATGTTGTGGTTGCTACGGCCTTCACATTTGCGGGTAAGGTATACCGCCATTCCACCCCACCGAATGTGCGTTCATACAGCTTCAGGTAGTTCCGGCCGAAGAACGTGGTACTGATGGTATTAAACAATGGCGGTAGCGACCCGCGGTTGTTGAGGTCTTGCACGGTGCTGCCACCGTATAGATTAAAGGTGCTGCCGCCCAGGGGGAAGATGGTACCTAAATACCCATTGAACCGGTTATTGGCAAATCCGTACCTGGCGTTGCCGTATACGGTAAAGTTGCGATTGCGGACGGTATCAACCTGTTTGATATAACGCACGCCGTAGTTGAGCGCCAGCCCTTCAACGCTGTTGAACAACAGAGAAGTGGCCAAGCCGTCAAAATGGAGAAAGGAGCGCCTTTTCCGGTTCCGGTAGGTGTATCCCGTAGTTAAGAGCCCCATGGGTTTCAGCCGGTTCGATACTCGGTCCAGCGAATCGCGGTATGCAGCAGACTCACGCCGGCGTTGCAGACTGTCTTTCCGGATATAGTCCAACCGCTCATCTTCCTGGAGCAGCAATGGACGGTGTTCAGCCCAGTAAGCGGAGTCTTTTTCATTAGCGCCCTCGGCGATGCGCAACACTTCATTGAACCGTTTTTTTTCAATATCGGGATTAAACCTGTAGTCACTGTATACTGCCACGAAGTATCCTCCTATACGGAAGCTGAATAAGCCGCCTACAAAGTCAAACCGTATGCCGGATGGCTGCCATTGGCCACCGTCAAATGGAATAAACTCCTGCCGGATGTGCAACGTATCGAGCATGTTGATGCCAGATTCTTTGGTCAGTTGCAGGTTGACAGCATATATCCGCCAGCTGTCCTCCACGATGTAGATGTGGCCCTGATAGAGCGATTCGGCTTTGCGCCGTGGCGTAACTTCAATCTTATTGATGGTCAGGCCATCCTCCTGCGTACTGCCCAGCAGGCGGTATCGGTAATGGCTCAGGGCATTTTCCGCAATAGGCGAGACAAACGGACGAGCGCTCAGCCCATCGATGATGGGCTGATGATTTTCGTAGAAGTTAAGCTTTACATCTGCCGCCCGGTTGAAGCTGAACGCTCTGTTGTTGCCCGAGAATTTGGAACTGATCATCTCTTCACGAAAACCGCGGGGCGGGCTGACGGTGATATGGGATTCGGATTCCGAAAGGTATACGATGCCGGTACGGTTGGAGTCAAGACCGATTTCCTTACTGATCTGCTCCACATCAATGCCCAGAAACTTCCGCGGGGCCTGTAGCAACCGATGCACTCCTTTGATGTAAACTTTTGCCGTATATGGCGCAGCCTCTTCCAGGTGTTTCCTACGGTTCCTTATAGCCTGCCGGATAATGGCATACGCAGGATCTTCTCCATTGCCGATAACGACCTCATCAAGCAGGTACGATTCGGTATAGAGGATCACGTCAAGTCGACTGTCGTCATTCAACGTCACACGTTCGCTGGCCTGCTTAAACCCCACCGCCCTGACGATCAATTCGTGTTCGCCAGGCGGCAGCGAAAGCCGGAATATCCCCTCGCTATTGGCAGCCGTGCCGGCGGATGCTTCTTTATGATAGATGCTGGCAAAGGGTACAGGGTTACCGTGCTCATCGGTTATACGCCCCGTCAGGTCATAAGATTGCGCCTGGACGATAAACGCAATGGCACAGGTCAGGAGAAGTGTAAAGGCTGGCCTCAGCATATGGAAGACATTATAGTCAAACTTACCAAAGGTTGCGGTATGCTGGTGTTAAAATATGTTATTTTTATCTGATGTTCTGAACTGTTATAGTTGTCCGTATCTGAACAACCAGTGTCCGGAATCGAACAGTTTACGCAGCCAGAATACAACACAAACACTGATAAACAGCCAATTACAATTTTGGCGCAGAAGGTGAGGAATGTACTGTATGAGGCGCATCAGTGCCACAGATCCTTGCTATATCTAACGAACAATGATCAATAATTTTCTCAAAACAGCATGGCGGAATCTCTGGAAAAGTAAGGGGTATGCTGCTGTTAATATCTCGGGGCTGGCCGTCGGGCTGGCCAGCTTCATGGTCATCCTGCTTTATCTTAATCACGAGCTCAGCTATGACCGCTGGGATCCGGAGCTGATGAAAGTCTTTAAAGTCTCAGAGCGGACGGATGAGGATATCCTATCACATACACGGGCGCCGTTGGCCCGGTTTCTCAACGATCACCTGCCTGAAGTGGCCCATGCTACACGGATATCTCCTTCCGGCGATTTTCAGATTCTGCTGGCTGCAGGTGAGCGCGAGCTTTACCAACCTGACTTTGTTTCTGCAGATTCGTCCTTCTTCAACGTCTTCCCCTATCAGCTGGCCCGTGGTAATGCAGAAACCGCATTAGACAAGCCGAATACCGCCGTCATCGAAGAATCGGTAGCAAAAAAATTGTTCGGCAATCTGGATCCCATAGGAAAAACGATTCGGGTGCATAATGCTTTGGATCTGGAGATTACAGGTGTTATGAGAACACCAGAGGGTCCATCGCACCTGCGGGCAGCGGTTGTGGCACGTGAGCCGGAGGGAAATAATATGCACTGGGAGAATTTCTCCTATGCCACCTATGTAAAAACGCACCAGCCGATGGCTGCGGCGGAGTTGGAGCGGCTTGTCGATGAGCTTTACTATGAACAACGGCTGAAAAAGGATAATCTGGCACTCAACGAGTTCCGTCAGGCTGGCCACCAGGCCGGGCTGTTTGTGGACCCTATACGTGACCTGCATAACTTCCCAAAATATGGTGACAGCAATTTCACAACAGTTTCCATGCTGTTGGTGCTGGCTACGCTACTGCTTCTGGCCGGCGCGATTAATTTTTCCAATCTCTCCATTGCTGCCTCATTCCGGAGGGCCAAGGAAGTCGGAGTCAAGAAAGTGCTGGGCTCCGGCCGGGGACGGTTGTTCTGGCAATTCATCGGTGAAATCACACTGCAGTGTGTCGTCAGCCTGGGACTCGCGGTTGTGCTGGTAGATCTCACCTTACCCTATTTCAACAAGGAATTCAACATACAACTGACGTTCTTCGGTGCCGCCAATGCGGGACCGCTCGCTGCACAGGTTGCCTTTTGCCTCATAGTGGTGATCCTTCTTTCGGCTTTGTACCCAGCGGTATTTCTGACCCGCTATAACACTGCGAATGTATTGAAAGGCAATTATTCTCACGGCACCAAGGGCATGGCCCTCCGCAATGCGCTCATTGTGGTGCAGTTCGCGGTATCGGCCTTTTTTATGATCGCCACACTCGTCGTGAGCAAGCAAATGCGCTACATGCAGACGCGCGAAAAGGGCTTTTCCGGCGAACAGGTTCTGCGCATTGAAGCTACCCAGCAAACCCGCGAGGCGGGGTTTGAAGCTATGCGCAATGAGCTGCTCCGCCTGCCAGGCGTCTTACAAGTGTCAAGAACCACGGCGGTACCGGGTGACGTCTATGTCGATACTACGACTATTGCGTTCAGCCATGCAGGCCGTCCGGTCCGTATGTCATCGGTCAAAGTGAGTACGGATTATTTCAGTACGTTGGGGATAAAATTGGTACAGGGACGGCTTTTTAATGAAAGCTATGCTGACCAACATACGCGCAGTGCTGTGATCAATGAGGCGGCGGCCCGCAAGCTGAATCTGGAAAACCCAATCGGCGCCACGGTGACCTTCCCCTATTGCGATAGTATACCCATCCATGTTGTAGGTGTGGTGAAAGACTTTAATGTGTCGGGATTTGAAGCTTCCATTCAGCCGGTTCTATACACCATCGGCAACGAAGCATGTATGTATCAATCGGCGGGTGCTATCCTGGTGAAAATAGCTGGACCGGACATCGGCCGATCCGTTTCAGCAATCGAAGAGGCCTGGAAGAAGATTGAACCCGCATTTCCGATCCGTCATGTATTTCTGGATGATCATTTCCGGCAATTGTTTGCCTCACACATCCGGCTACAGCGCATTGTAAATTTCTTCGCTATAGCGGCGATTGCTATTGCCATGATGGGACTTTTTGCACTGACCGCGTTTCTTGTGGGTCAGCGCACCAAAGAGATCAGCATCCGTAAAGTGCTGGGCGCAGGCATTGCCGACCTGGGCCTGTTGCTGAGCAAGGACTTCATGCGCCTGATCGTCTTGGCCGTCATTATTGCCATTCCACTGGGGTGGTGGGCCACGGACCTCTGGCTGCAACGGTTCGCTTATCGCATAAACATGGACGGCTGGGTATTCGTACTAGCAGCACTGCTAATGCTGGGCGTGGCGGCCCTGACCGTCAGTATCCACACGCTGAAGGCGGCTAGTGCAAAGCCGACGGATTCACTAAGGGACGAGTAACGGGTGCTGGGTAAACTGAAAATAAGTACTGAAAATGATAAAGAATCATTTTAAAACGGCTTGGCGTAGCCTCAGCAAGAACCGGATGTTTACCTACCTGAACATCATCGGGCTCTCCCTGGGCCTCGCAGGATTTGTGCTAATCGCGGCTTATGTGCTTGATGAGTTGAGCTATGATCGTTTCCACGTTCATGCGGACCGCATCGTGCGGGCGAATACGCACATTCACATGGGTGAAAGTAAGCTTGATATGGCCTATACAAGTGACATGATGGGGCAGGTGCTTAAGAATGAGTACCCGGAGGTGGAGTCTTTTGCGCGGCTCTATACGGCCACCGGGTCAAAGCTTGTCAAAAGGGGTGACCGATGGATCAATGAGGCCCAGGTGGCGCATGCTGATTCGACATTTTTCCACCTTTTTTCCTATCACGCCTTGCAGGGCGATCTGACTCATGCCCTGGACGCTCCGAATAGTGTAGTGCTGACCCGTTCCGCAGCTGAACGATATTTCAATTCCGTTGATGTGGTCGGTAGACCATTGGAGACCAATGACAATGGACGCACGGTATACCAGGTGACCGCCGTGATAGAGGACATGCCGAAAAACGCTCATTTTAGATATGATTTCCTGTTTTCTATGAAAAACGCGTATTATGGCGACTGGGGAGCGTTCCTGTCACACAATTTTACCACGTATCTGCTGCTGAAAGATCCTTCTGATATAGCTGTGCTGACGGATCATCTGGAGCATTACGTGCAGAAATACTGCCTCCCGGCCGCCAAGCAGTTCATGGAGCTCTCCAGCATAGAGGAATTCCGGAAACAGGGCAATGTGTTTTACTACGATCTTACACCGATTACCGATATTCATCTCCATTCCAATTTAATGGGTGAACTTAGACCCAATGGTAATATACAATATGTATATATTTTTGGTGCTGTATCATTGTTTATCCTGCTGATTGCCTGCGTAAATTTCATGAACCTTTCCACTGCCCGATCAGCTAACCGGGCAAAGGATGTGGGCATCCGTAAGGTTCTGGGGGCATCAAAAGCGGGGGTAGCGGGCCAGTTCCTGGCTGAATCGCTACTGCTGACAGCGGCGGCGACACTTTTCGCAGCGGGAATAGCAGTATTGGTCCTGCCATTATTCAATGGACTGGCCGGAAAGTCATTTGCCGCGAGTGATTTGATAAACATCAAAACGATGCCTCTCATTGCTTTGCTGGCCCTTTCTGTCGGGTTGATAGCCGGATATTATCCCGCTGTCTACCTCGCCGGGTTCAACCCCCTCGGCGTGCTGAAATCCCGCACGATCGTAACGTCCGGAAAAAGCCCCTTAAGAAGTGGATTAGTCGTTTTTCAGTTTGCTACATCGATTGTGCTGATCGTCGGTACATTTATCGTAACCGCACAACTGCGATACATCCAAAATAAACAGCTGGGATATAATCGGGAAAACGTGCTTTTGATCAGTGATTATTACGCCTTAGGAAACCAGGCCAAGGCTTTTCGCGAAGAAGCCCTGAACATTCCGGGAGTCAGGATGGGCACCATCAGCGGTTATCTGCCGGTTTCTGGTTCCAGCCGCGCCGACAACACCTTTTCAAGGGAATCTGTCATGGTGGCCACCAATTCGGTTTCCATGCAAACCTGGCGCGTTGATGATCAATATCTTCCTACATTTGGGTTACAACTGACAGCCGGCCGCAATTTTTCAGCGGGCCGGCCCGCAGACTCGACTGCGGTAATCTTAAATGAGACCGCCGTGAGGCTTTTTGGCTACGGCGACAATCCCGTCGGCCAAAAAGTTTACTTCAGCCTTGGAGGTGATGTAAAGTCGTACGACATCATTGGTGTGGTGAAAGATTTCAACTTTGAATCGCTCCGCGACCCGGTTACCCCGCTTGGCTTATTTCTGGACGATCATCCCATACAAGCCGCTTTTAAAGTGGAAACGGCCGATCTACCGATGATGCTCAGCAGAATGGAAGAAACCTGGAATAAGATGGCACCGGGTATCCCGTTTTCCTACCGCTTTATGGACGATGCGTTTGACAGCATGTATCGGGCTGAACGCCGTGTAGGGCAACTCAGTCTGGCTTTTGCAGCCATGGCCATCGCTATTGCGTGTCTGGGTTTGTTCGGCCTTGCTGCGTTCATCGCTGAACAACGAACCAAAGAAATAGGTATCCGTAAAGTGTTGGGAGCCTCGGTTGCTGGATTGATCCGGTTGCTTTCCGCCGACTTTCTGAAACTGGTGGGGGTGGCGATCATCGTGGCCATTCCTGTGGCGTGGTGGATCATGGCGCAATGGCTGGAAGACTTCGCCTACCGCGTTGAGATACAATGGTGGATGTTCGCCGCTGCGGGCCTCGCTGCAGTGGTTATTGCCTTACTCACTGTAAGCGGGCAGGCCATCCGTGCGGCGATGGCTAATCCGGTTGACTCTTTGCGCGATGAGTGATGGGTGGCCGCGTGGAATCGAACCGGCAAGCCGTGATGTGTTAATCCACCGCGCCGAACACCTTTTTCAATAAGGAAGTTGTCCGAAAGACGGCATTGTTCCGGATATTGCTTTCTTTTTCCGCAACCATGGTGAATACCCCATTGATAGTCTCCTGGGTCACGTATTCATTCAGATCAGTTGTAATATCCTGTCGGGCGATGGTATTGTATTTACTGATAAGCTGTTCCCAAACCTTATCTGCGCCGACTTTACCCAGCGAATTTTGCACTTTTGGCTTAAAAGCCACGAACAGCTGATCCGAGGTCTTGACTTTCAGATAGGCCGTGGCTGCAGTACTGTCGCCCAACAGAATGTTCTTCGCGTCATCAAAGGTCATGGATGTAATCGCTTTGGCAAAAATCGGAGCTCCTTCGGTAACGGCATCTTCAGCCGCGCGGTTAAGCAGCAGTAATCCGCGGTCCGCCAAACTGCTCAGGCCAATGGACCTCAAGGTGCCATCTACCTTCCTGAGCTGCTCCGGAAGCATGATCTTGACCAATTCGTTTTTAAAGAAACCGTCTTCCGCACCTAATTTTTCGATTCCTTCCGACACGCCGAGGTTGAGGGCCTGCTTGAGCGCACTGGACATCTCATTGGATGATATGCCCTGCAGGCTGGCACTCTTACTGGCCGTCGAATCGCTGACGCTTTTCTTTTGTTCAATGGCTTGCTTGAGCCTTTCAAGTATACCTTGAGCGCGGACGGAATAAACCGAAAACATCAAGAACAATAATACAGCGACAATGGATTTTTGGGTAAATTGCATTTCATTCATCCCATTTCTCTTTAAAGTGATGGCGTAAAGGTACGGTTTTAGCGTTATTTTTCCGCTTTGCCCACCAATTCCTTTAGAACGTCAGTACAAAGACATTCAAAAACAGTGAAAAGTTCTCCGGATTTTTCACGGCAAAACGTAGGCGGCAGGCTACTTAAATCAGTGGAAGCTCTACGCCACCAGATATTTTCGGGATTGAGAACAAGGTACTTACGGGCCGTCGTCGCGTGCCCTGCCGGATAGAGAAAATCCAACAGCGTTCTGCCTGCTATTCCGCTCCAATCAATGAGCTCTGCCAGGCCGAGCTGTTTGGGAACATATCCCACCGCACACTGCAGGTAGGTATGTACCCCGATCTCCACTGAATTCCGTAACAGCAGCAGTCCGAGGTCATGTTTCAGCGCAGCAGTATTTTGGATTACACCATTGAGATTACTTAAGCAAACTTTTGCGTTGTTCCAGATATATGATGCCCGTTCATGCTCGGCATTCCAATCTACTTCGCGGATGTCAAATGCAGGTTCAAACGCCGATTTCTTACGCAGTACGCAGCCTTTTGTCCAGACCGTGTGGATGAAGCGATCCCCCTCCGCCAGTTTCTTTTCTACCAGCTCTATATTCAGGTAAATAACCATTGCATGGGCCTCGCCGACCTGCAAACGTCTGAAATGAAACGGTCCTTTGCTTTTCATCAGCACGACCAGATAAAGCTCGACGCTGGTGCTTTTCCTTTCTTCTGCCCGTTCCCCCACGAACGGACTGGCGCCGGACACACGCCCCGTATGGTACGTCAGCATGGTAATCTGTTCAGGTCGGTGCGTTTTATGGATGCTGTCTAACAGTTTATTTGTATCCTCTTTTAGTTGCTCTGGCCAGGGGAAACCGGCAAAGTCCTCGCAGATGACCGGCATGGCGAGGGACGGTGTTGCTACGGCGGGGTCAGTGCACTGCGGTTCTTCCAATTGCCCGCAATATGCAGTAATCCGTTCAATCGTGGAAGCTACCATGCCGTCCATGACACGCCGCGCTCGCTCGCAGTTCTCCAACAGGATCTTGAACTCGCTCCGGCTGATTCCAACCCCGTCCTGCTTCTTGGCCTTAACATACGCTTGATCCAGCAACCGGAACAGGTACCCCGAAGGGCTGTCATAGGGAAAAATCTCCATAAGCGGCGGCACCATGCTTCCCGTGGATTTAACCAGATGCTCGATGTTGTGGGACTTCCCGGCGGTGATACCCAAGACCGTTTGAAAGCCCTTTAGACGAAGCTCCATGAACTGATGCAGCATGAAGCTGGCCTGGCTAAAGTCCTCCGTTGCAAGGAAGTTATCTACTCCGCCCCTGAATTCGTCTGAACTCTTCCGGCATTTCCGGTAGTTGAGTTCGGAAAGTTCCAATAGACCAGTGATGACCTTGCGGGAAAGCAATGGACTTTTTTTCTTTGATGCGGCATATAACTGGTGTGGCGGTAGTGATGCGTACGTGTAATACAGGTTTCCCCGCTTTAACTGGTTCTGCCATTCCCCGGTAGTCACCATATCAAAAGGGATTTTGAAAAGATCCGACATGCAGAGGGATACAATAGGTGCCATGGCCTTTGGGGACAGCCCCTTAACCGGATTGACAACCAACAGGAGGCGCTGCTGTTCTTCTTCTAAAAAAGGACAGGAAAATAGAAAAATCCGATCGAGATCCAAACGCTGAACCAAACGATCAACTAAGGTTGCAATGTTCATATCTTATGTCATTATCACCACAATTATAGTATGAATATTTTATATTTCAAAGAATTTGTATAATAATTTCATATTTTCATTTGCTGATATAATGATGAGGAGGCTGTAGTGAGGACGTTGCCAGCGGAATTTCGGCATGGACGCGGATGGTTTATCGATTCCTGTTGCACTTCGTCGAAAAGCGCGGAATGCACATGACCGTTATACTAATTTTGAGGAAAACGATTATGCAATGGCAAAAAAAACGGTTACTTACGCTGACAAGTACATGAAAATGTTTGGCCTCCTTGCGGAGGCCAATGCATCAATCCATAATAAACGCTATTCCACCTCCCCGGCTCCTGAGCCTACCGCTCAAACAGAACCGGAAAAACCAGAGGGTCCGTGCTGTTCTGACGCTCATTTGCTGGCTCTGCTGGCATCGGATTAGATTAAAAAGTGCTGGAGCCAGCGGTGTAGATTATGTTGACCGATATGGTTCCAGCGCTTCCATCAATTCCCGGTATTCCTTCCGGGTAAGTCCAGGCCCATCGGTGATCGCCCATAGGGCGTTTTGGATCATGCTATAAATAACCTGCCACTCCGGTGTCTGGTAACCGGGCTCAAACATATCGTGAGGATTATAATGCTGGGTAAGGCGTAGGCCTTGATAGCGCCCCAGCAGGTCCAGCAGCTTACTGATATTGGGATCCACAATGATTCCTACCGGTTCGTACATGTCCTTACCTATGGGGTAATCCCGTGTGTCCCATTGTTGGTTTTCCTCCCATGGAAAAGCCATGGAATAATTCAGACAGCCCAAACCCAGATAGATAGTGGTGGTGTCTGCCGGTGTGCTGATATTGACGTAGGTGGGAGGCACTTCGATGCGCACCGTAGATGTCAGGAGGCCATTCTGTGTGCGTCCTTCATGCCGGAACAGACAGATGAGCCCGCCAGGTATTTCGACCCTCACGGTTACGTTTAGTTTGTTGACAAAGTGCACATCAGCATAAAATGTGTTCAGACTTCCATGAAGCAATCCAAGATCCGGATCGAAAGGCTTATCCGGCCTGGATACCAGCTCGATGCCTTCTGGCAGCATCCAGGGTGTCATGGCGGGAAGCCCGTCCGTATTGCCGATACCGGGCTGATTCCTGGACGAGGGGATGACAATGTCCCAGTCGTTTCCTTCTTCTGCCGGATCGGGTAACCCTGTGCCCGATCCTTTACCGCATGCGGCAAAGAGCAGTAAGGTCAACACGTAATACGCCAATCTTTTCATAGCTTAATGAATTCTACCCGCCTGTTTTGCGCACGGCCAGCAGACGTTTGGTTATCGCCGATAGGTTCCGTCTCTCCTTTGCCGCTGGCTTCCAGCCTAACGCCTTCAATATTGTATTCGGCTTGCAATATTTCCTTTACCGCGGCAGCCCTCCGCTCACTCAATTCCAGGTTGGCCGCATCATCGCCTACTGCGTCGGTATGCCCTATAACCTGCACCCGCAGATCCGGGTGCTGGGTGAGTACACTCGCTATAGATTTCAACATTCCGGCAGATTCGGGTTTGATGGTTGCTGAACCGGTATCGAATAGAATGCCCGTAGTGCTGAACCTTCCTTCTTCTACCAGCTTATGCCGGGTATCAGGCAACCCTTTGGCTATTTTGATATTGCTGATGTATACGCCGACCTGTTCATCTTCATATGGACTACTGCTGAGTTGGAAAAACAGTTGATTGAGCTCGCCGTCTTTCGGAATGCCTTTAGGCACATCATAGATCTTTTCTCCGTCCGCCCAAATGCGCAACCGTTCCTTTTGTCCCTGGATCGCTATATGGGTCGATTTACCGTACCACGCATGTGCCCTTGTGTTCTTGTTCGATGGACTGTAAAAATAGCGTATGTATTTTTCATAGCTTTCCAGCATCAGGTTTGCACCGTCAGACAATGGTGACAGCTCAAGAAAAAGCGATTTGTCTCCTTTCGGATCGGATAACAGCTTATTGGCGGTTGATGATTCGGCTCCGGAAGCCAACAGGCCGACTCGCAGGTCCGGAGGCAGCCACCCCTTGAAGTCGAACTGCAATACCATGTCAAACTCCACCGTGAAGTCGGAACCAAAGGGTTGTTCATTATCTGTCAAAACGACCGTGCGCTGCGCCATGCGCAGCCACTGCCCGGCGATACCACCTAATGTGACCACTACCGCATTGCCGTTGCTGTTCCACCCCACAGGCAGCTCGCCGACAGCTTCCCCGCTAAAGTCGTTTGCGTACAACACCGAATCGCCGGGAACGAAATCATATTTGCTGTAGGCTTCAATAGAAGCCGGTTTATTGGCCATTGTATCCGGTACCGCGCCGGAGTGTGCTTGGTTGCCATCCCCCGTGCTTTCCCTGGCCGGTTCTTTTGCCGATCCGACGGCTTTATCGATTCCTTCTGATACTGCTTTATCCGTTTCGCTCAGCACTTTCCGTGTAGCGGTCTCTTCTACCTGGCCTTTTATTTTTTTAAGGATGGATTGACCTGAAACCGGAAACGGCGTGGCAGTCAACAACAGTCCGGCGATGGGAGTCAGTATCAGTCCGGCCGATTTTAAATTTTTCATACACTTTTCACGTTAACCGCGGCAAAGTTAGACTGACGGGAAATGGGTTTCCGGCAAATTCGACAAACTGCATCTGAAAGCCATAAACGGTTTACAGGGCCGACAAAAACACGCTGTCCCATCCATCGGCCGTATATGGTGCTTCGTCGGCGCTATCCTCCCTTTGTCGAATTTCCGGATTTCACCTTGCGGACAATACTGATACTTGCAGAAAAACGGTTATGAGAAGCAATGAAACAATAGCCGCTGCGTTGGCAGCCTGCCTTTCCGCGCTCGCGGCATCTTGTGTCAAGGACGCTCCTGCACCCTTGGATACCGCTCCGCAGCCTGTGGTTAATTCCGTGATAAAGCCCAGAGGACAAATCATAGGGGAAGCCGTCAGCGCTGTGATAGGCCCTGAAGGTGGCGTATTGTCTTACGGCGAGGCGCTGATGGTCAACGTTCCTGCAGGAGCAGTGGATAAACCTACGACTTTTGAAATCCAGCCCATCAGCAACACGCTGCAGGAGAAGGAAGAGCCGAACGCTTTCCGGCTGTTCCCCGAGGGCGTCCATTTCTCCAAGCCAGTCACGCTGTCCTTTATCTACGCAGAGAATACAGAAAGCAATCCCGCCGCGCGGATGGTGGCTTTCCAGCAAAGCGATGGGCGATGGTGCGGCGTGCCGACAGCCCTGGCTGAACGGCAGCGGCGCCTTACCGTACAAACCTCCCACTTCAGTGACTGGGTATGGTTTGACATCATTTCCCTGCAAAAAGACAGTGAAAAGGTGCGCGCAGGAGAAACGGTAAACCTCAAACTCATGGAGCAGGTGCTGGGCGAGCTTGTCCCGGCACACCACATTGATAGTGTTCCCCTGGGCGCAATGGACGAGATCGGCTTCTGGCAGGATGACATTACCATAGCTAACTGGAAAATCATCTCCGGGCCGGGCACATTAGTGCCGGAACCCAATAAATATGGTAAACCCGGCAACGCCACATACACAGCGCCTCCAGTCATAAACGAGGTAACTGAGGTAGAAATCCAGGTGGAAGTGACCAGCAAAAACGGGCAGATCAGCGATCCGGCAGCACCGAACGGACGACGCAAACTGGGCAAGCTCATCCTGCTCACCAAAATCCGCCTGGAACCCGATACGTACTTCTTTTTGGAGATTGACGGTGTCCGTCATGATCTGTCTGCAGAAGCGGGCGGCTCAAACCTGAACGGCGAGATTTTAGTAAGTGGGGCAAACGACCAGCATATCATGACGCTGCGTTGCTTTGGAGGGCAACCGGCGGCATATCCCGGCGGTATTGACCCCGGGGAAACCTTAGTCATGCTCAGCATACCGATGAGCGGTACAAGCGCAAGGCCGTTTCAGAACGTTTACACTCAATGCCCGGACCAGCATTTCAGCGGGGCAACGGAAATAGTAAATACCGGAAGGTTCATTCAAGGCGCCTTTTCCGGTACCGTTTATTACAGTAACCAAAGCTGTGGCTATGCCGACAGCCGCAACGTAACATGCACCTTTAAAGTAAAAAATGACACATACAACCTTTAAGACCATGGAACAAATAAAAAAACATGTAAACCGGATAGTTTTTGCGCTCGTACTGTGCACCATTGTCCAATGGCATGTGGGGTGCTCGAAGGCCAATGGCGGCCCCGAGGGTGGCGATGGCGACACACCGCAGGCCGGCTACTTGACCGGAACAGTGAAAGACCGGACCGGAAAGCCTCTGAAGGGGGTTCGCATCCTCGTAGATCATAGCATCTTCTTCAACGCAAATGTGTCAACGCAAACCGATGCTGAAGGCAAGTACAAAGTCAAGGTGCCCGTGGGCTCTTGGTATGCCTTTGCTATAAACGAAGTGACCTATCGGGGTGATCGATTTTCTTTCTATCTCCATCCGGAAAACCCGGCAGGATTCGGAGGAGAGGGAGGCGTTCGAAACTTTGTCTGGAATCTTTCCGGCACCATGCCACAGCCGTTGTCCGGTAATTACGGGGGCCTGGTAACGCTTGACAACTTCCCTGGAGTCTACATTGAAACCTCAGAAATAGATTTTGTCTTTAGGCCGGAAGGGCCATTGGTGGATGGGACGGAAGGGCAGGAGATCCGTTGCCGGGCGGAAAATGGTTACAGCATAAAGGATCTTCCCATCGGTCACTACAAGCTTACCGCCACCTACGAGGGAACTCCCGTGAAATTCAGACCCTGGAACTCCGAAGAGGAGTTTACGGCGGAATGGGACTTGTACTTTGAACCACGCATTGAAGGGCAATGCGACAATTGCATGATGCTGGAGTACTACTGGGAGCCGGAACGATGAAGTTAAAGGATCAAAGCCTTGATGCTGTTCAGGTAGTGCCTACCTACGCTGATTTCCTGCTGGTTTTCCATGACAAGAAACAGCTTACCGATATCCCGGTAACAGGTGTCGATGTGCTCGATATTCACAATGAACGAACGATGTACTCGCACGAACAGCATGGGATCGAGTTTTGTTTCAATACTGCCTATGCCTGAAGAACTCAGGTACTCTCCGTTTGCTGTGTACACAACGGTATAGTCACCGGCAGCTTTGAAATACTGAATGTCGCCCAGAGAGATGCGTCGTAGCCGATCCCCATCTTCTACAAAGAGACTGCTTCGGAATGTTGGAACGATAAGTGCGTTGCGTGTCGGCGCATCGGTTGCGACGTGAGAAGCGACTTTCTGAAGCGCAGCTTCGATCTGAGCGGTTTGGAACGGCTTCAATAGACAGTCCAACGCCTGATGGGCAAACGCCCGGAAAGCATGCGATCCGCCGCCGGACGTGTAGATGATATCAGGTAAGTGATCGGTCTGCTGTGCCAGATCAAGTGCCCGGTTGCCGCCTAGCCGTACATCCAGAAAGAGTACGTCAGGCTCCAGTGCGTTGACATAACGGATGGTTTCGTGACGGTTGCCGCACTCACCCACCACGCGGAACCCAGGCCGGCGGCTAATGTGTTGGCGGATCTGGCGACGGCATACGGGCTCAGGATCAGCAATTAAAATCGTCTTCATATCAAACTGTTGGCTACACTTTATCCTTATGTTGCGTTAGCACTCATACATCGGCAGCATAAGGCACACAAAAGTAAGCGCACCATTGTACGGTATCAGCCGAACTGGTATCAGAAAACGCATTTACGTAGTACTACGCAGATGCGGCTTGTAACATTTCGTATAGGCGATTCATCTACTTTGTGTATTTTTGTGAAAAGACCACTGACCATGAAACGACTTAGCCTGCTGTGCTTTTCGGTTCTCGTACTCACCAACGCCAAGGGCCAAGCAACCATCAGTGATACTGCAAAAGTATACCAGCTTATCGAGGCTGCAAATGACAATCAACAGCGGGGACTGACAGATGCGGCTGAACGGGATTTTCGCCGGGCGGGTAAGCTGGCTGCACAGTTAAAGTTCGACCGGGGGCTTCTGATGTACGCGGGCTACTACAGTGCATTCTTATACAGCCAGGTGCGGTATGAAGAAGCTCTGGAAATGGCGCAGCTGCAGCTGGAAATAAGCAGCGCATGGGAGACAAGCGGCGAATGGGATATGCGTATAATAACATTTCCCTTCAACACCAGGCCCAGGGGAAGCTACGCCTGGCGGCAGAGTCCTTGATGAAGGCGCTGGAGATTTCGTTGGAAATCAAAAATCCGGAGTCACGGGACCTTTCCGACAGAAGGAAGTATTACAATAATCTGAGCTCGCTGCTACTGGATATGAACGACGTTGAAAAAGGGCGGCAGTATGCTTTAAAAGCGCTCGGAGTCGCTGAGCAACTGAAAGATACCATCAGCATAGGCCGAAGCTTGGTCAATGTCCTTGTTGCAGAAGCGATGGCAAACAACCTGGCCGATGCAGAGCGGCATGGGCTGCAATTGCTTGCCATTGGAAACTCGTATAAAGACATTGAGACGCAGCTGACCGCATACACAAATCTCAGCGACATATACCGAAGGCAGAAACGCTACAAGCTGGCCTTGGCAACGTACCAAAAAGCACAGCGTCTGCTGGACAAGGCCCCTCCCGGCAAATCGGTTTATATTTTATCAGGAATCGCTTCTGTCTATAAAGACATGGCACAGTATGAAAATGCCAATCATTATTTCGATCAAGCACTGAAACTTGCCGAACGGGAGCTGGCCAAGCCCCAGCTGATCGAGCTGTATCTTTCCGGTGCAGTAATTAAAGAGGGGCTTGGCGACTACAGGGAAGCGCTCCAGTTCCGGAAGCAATATGAACAACTCAATGATTCTTTACGCAACCAGCAGACACATAACACCATCCAGGAGCTGGAGGTGAAGTACGAAACCGCAGAACGTGACCTGAAAATCAGCCAGCAAAGCAGTCAGCTGGAGCGAAAGAACAAGTGGATCGTCCTGTCTGTTTCACTTGCCATACTTGCGGTAGTCATTCTCATCTTCAGTTGGCTGATCAACCGGCAAAAATACAAAACGAAAGCTATTGAGCAAGCGAATCGCTTGCTGGAGGCGCAGCTGCAAGGGGAAGAAAAAGAACGGGCGCGAACCGCCCGGGAGCTACACGACGGTGTGGCGAGCATCCTGTCAGCCGCCAAACTTCATATCAATGGCCCCAACGATGGTAACTCACAGGCAAATACCCTGCTGGAACAACTGATTGAAACAGCCGTACAAGAGATCCGCAACATCTCCCATAACCTTGCCCCTGAGGTGGTGCTGGACGAGGGGTTTGGACATGCCGTTCTGGAATTCTGCAGGCGCATAAATGTCCCCGGCTTGCAACTGGAGTGTTACATCGTCGGTGAACTGCCATTACTGGAAAAGAAGGCTGAACTGTTGCTGTACCGGGTCATCCAGGAAGCCGTAACCAACATGGTGAAACATGCTGAAGCCACTGAAGGTATCGTTCAACTCGTGGGTGAGGGATCCCGGCTTTCCATAACAATAGAAGACAATGGCAAAGGCTTCGATCCGGAAACACGGAAAGAGGCAGGCATTGGGCTAAATAATCTCAATTCAAGGATCCAGTTGCTTCAAGGCAGTTATGAATTGCATTCTGCCCCGGGAAAAGGAACATCCATCTATATCGAGATTGATAAGGGCGTGGCGGCACAAGCTGTCAGCGCAGATATGGAATTACAAACATTATGATTACCATCGGAATCGTGGACGACCATTCGCTGATTGTCAGCGGACTGATGCATATGCTGGCCGATGAGCCGGATTATCCCATTCTGTTTACCGCCTATGACGGCAAACATTTGATGTCCGAACTGGAACGTCAGATTCCGGACATTTTGTTGCTTGACATCGAATTGCCAGACGGTAACGGTATTGACCTATGTGCCACCATTTTGAAGGAATATCCGGAATTAAACATTATAGCTTTGACAAACCACGATGAAGTGGTCTATGTAAAAAAAATGATGCGCAGCGGCGCGAAAGGCTATCTGCTTAAAGGCACAGACAAACCCAACTTGATAAGCGCTATACATGCCGTACACGGAGGTCAGCAATTCATAGACCGCCAGATTGAACAGGCTATCCTGCAACAAACCATCTCAGGTAAACGGCCAGCGGCGCCCACCAAATTGACCAAACGGGAAAGTGAGATTCTCGCGCTTATTGCTAACGAATATTCTAACCAGGAAATCGCGGATAAATTGTTTCTTAGCGTGCGTACCGTGGAGTCCCATCGGCATAGCCTTAACCAAAAGCTGAATATCAAAAATCCCGCCGGTTTGATTAAAGAGGCTTACCTCAGGGGATTAATATAATGTTATTTCTGACCCAGCGTTTTCCGTATGCGGCTCAGGCTGTCCTGATGGATTCCGAGTAGCGACGCTATGTATTTCAATGGCACTTGCTGTATGACTTCAGGTTGTTCTACCATAATCTTTTGATAGCGTTCTTCCGCTGTCATACACACTGCGTCAATCTGGCTGTCCTGTATCCAATTGAGCAAACGGTCCATTATGGCCAGTTCCATCTCGTACATCCTGGGAATCTGCCGTTTCATTTCCTCAACGGTTGGCCGGTCCCAAACTAAGACGTCTATCTCAGTAAGTGACTCAAGCGCACAGGGAGAAAGCTGTCCGCTTTGCAGATACAGAGGGGTGGAAAGAAAGTCATTGACCGAAATGATACCCAGTGTATAATCGATGCCGCCCTGTATCCGATATAAGCGGGCGATTCCCTTGTTAAGAAAGTACAGTGTTTTTACAACTTTACCTTGTTCCATAATCATCGTATAGGGCGGTAATTTCATATGGACCGTACAGGATCTGATGATATCAAATTCGGCTGGACTGAATAAGATGCCCCTACGTTGTGCATAATAACAGACTCTATTAAAAAGCTCAGGCGGTATCATGGTCAACTAGGGCCGGTATCCGGCAATCCAATACGAAGATAACAAAAAAAATGAGGCAGAGGTAATTTCTGACATATGTCAGTTAGACCTGAAATCCCGGTATATTAATTTTGCAGCAACCATTAAAACAAGACAGCCATGAGGAAACCGACTTTGCTGATTGCTGACAGGGACAGCAGCTCCCGTGAAAAGCTCCGCAATTTAATTCAGCAACAAGGATATCCAGCTGTATGCTATCAATGCTGCAACGGACCCGAGACGATAAGGTATATCAACGCACTGCAGCCCGATCTTGTCCTCATTAGCATCGATTTGCCGGGCAAGAATGGATTCGATGTACTGGATTCTGTCGTGACCCAACCTCCGGTCATTTTCCTTGCTGACTCAGCGGCGTTCGCTGCAAAGGCGTTTGATTACCACGCTATAGACTATCTCATTACTCCATTCACGGCCGAGCGGATAGCATTGGCACTGCGGCGGTCAGAAGTGCTGAACGGCGCGCCGCAAGGAGATCAATTTGGTCAGGTATCAAGGACACGCTTTCCTTCATCCATACTGGTTGAAAAAGGGAAGCGTCTCATGAGCATCCGCGTCAATAAAATCACTCATCTGAAGGCAGACAAGGATTATACGTGGATCCATACGGTAGATGGTGAATCCTATCTGAGCACAAACGGGATCGGCCAGCTTGAGCGCAAATTAAACCCACAGCATTTTATCCGGATCCATCGATCATATATTGTTAATATCGACCATATCCAGGAGCTGTACCGGGACATCAGCAAACTTTTTGTTGCGCTGCCGAACGCGACGGCGATCAATGTTGGCCGAAACTATATCCCCGCCATAAAAGAACTGATGTTTTGAGCGAAATACCCATGGACGCAGATTGTGCGTGGCAGCAGATTCTGTAAGTTATCGCTATATTTGTTCGAACCAAAATTCGTCATGATGGGGTTGTCACATAACGAGCGGCTGTTTCATGTATTTGAGTACCTGAAAGCATCGGGCAAAATAAGCACATATATAGCCTTTGGCGCTCTTATAGGAGAAAATAAGGCTGGAGTCAATGACCTCAAGAATGGCCGGAAAAAAGCGACGGTTGAGCATTTTTACAGATTGAAAAAATCATCCCCCGAGCTAAATAGTGATTTTCTGGTTGGTGTGTCAGACCAGCTTCTGGGTCACGCCGCCGATACCGATGATTCTTACTCCGCGACAACACATGCATTACCGGACGATCAACAGGTAGTCATAACCGCCCTTCGCGAGACGATTGCTTCAAAAAATGAAACCATTGATGCGCTGAAAGCCCTACTTGAGACCAAGCGGTGATTTGAAGCAAGCCCGACCGCGGTGGAGCTAGTCACAGCGCGCTTCCTCTCCTCACATTGTATATTATTAAGGGCAACATATTTCCTTAGCCTTGCTAACAGCGTCCGGCAAAACGGACAATCTGCGTGCTTTAATAGCAAATTTTCAAAAAAACATTAGAAATATAGCAACACTTGCAAGTTTGGCACCCTTTTCGCTAAAAGATTGGTAGGTTTAGGTTGATAGCCCCTAACCCCATTGGGGCGACCGCCTGTCTTCGGACGGGCGGTTTTTTTTTGCGGCTGAAACAGTAAACAAAAGGAGGAGGGTAGCCGAACGGCGCACCTATAGGCTTGCCTATACCAAACCGGTGACCCAGGCTGGATAGACGCCCAGCACCAAGGTAATCAATACGGCTATCAGCAGCACCGTCTTGTATTGACCGCTGATTGTTATGGCTTCGCGATCCATGGGCTTAAAGTACATGGCTACAATAACACGGAAGTAGTAAAAAATACCCATGGCCGCATTTAAGGCGGCAAGCACGACCAACAGTATCTGATAATCCGAGAGTACTCCGGAAAACATCATAAACTTGCCGATGAAGCCTGCAGTCAATGGTATCCCTGCCAATGAAAGCATGGCCACCGTCACAGCCACTGCCAGATAGGGGTTTTTCTTGGCCAGCCCATTGAATGCTTCAAAATGGTCACTTCCTGTGGCCCGCTTCACTAAAATAAGGGAACCAAAAGCCACCACCGACGCAAGAGAATACGCTCCGGCATAGATAAAAATTGATTCGGCCGAGGTGGGTCCTATTGCCACGATTGCAAAAAGCAGGTATCCGGCATGAGAGATGCTGGAATAGGCAAGCATCCGCTTAAAACTCAGCTGTACGATGGCTGTTATGTTGCCAATAAAAAGTGTAACGATGGTCATCACCACCAGGACGGGCGCCCAGAAATCCTGCAAAGGCGCAAAACAGAACGAAAACAAGCGCAGAAATCCAGCAAAAGCCGCTGTTTTCACTACGGTACTCATAAACGTGGTAATCAATATGGGCGAGCCGTCATACACATCCGGTGTCCAAAAATGGAACGGGGCAGCACCGACCTTAAACGCCAGCCCTACAATCAGCAGGAGAATGCCTGCGTAAAACAGCGGGGATATGGAATGAGGATTGTCCACTACATAGGCCTTAATCGCCTCCAGGTCGAATGAGCCGCTCGCACCGTATAATAACGCGATGCCAAACAGCAGGAAGCCGGTTGAAAACGCCCCCATCAGGAAATATTTCAGGGCTGCTTCATTTGAAGCAAAATCTTTCTTCCGGATACCGGCTAAGATATAAAGTGCAACCGACATGATCTCGATGCCGATAAATAGCATAGCCAGATTGTGATAAGACACGACCAGCAGCGCTCCCGTCAGCGAAAAGAGGATAAGCGCATAATACTCCGCCACATGTGGGCTGGACACGTCAAAGTAATCCTTTGAAAGCAGTAATACCAGGCCGGTTATGAATATACATAAGATTGAAAACGCTACGGCATAGTGATCAAAGAGCACCATACCATTGTAGAGTGGCTGGGCGTCTTTTGTCCATTCCACGCCACACAAGCCTAACGTCGCGGCTAACCCCAGCAGGGAAATGGGCAACAAGGCGTTCTTGGCTTTAAATAGCCCCAGATATAACACCAGTAAAGCCAATAAAGACAGCGTAATTATCGCACTCATGTTTTTCTTTATTTATCTTAGCCCGCCTGCAATGCACAGGCGGAATAGTTCTCGTTTATTTGTTGATCAAATTTACCTTGTTGACTAAATCGGTTACCGCTGCTTCAGAAAGGTGCAACAACGGTTTAGGATATACACCGATGGCGATCACCAGCGTGACGACCACCGCCAATACGATCCACTCAGAACCTTTGACATCTGCAAAACCGGATGTCCGGACGTTTACATCGCCAAGCATTATTTTTTGATACATCCGCAACATATAAACCGCACCAAATATCAGTGTCAGCCCACCGAACACAGCATACCATATACCGTACTCGTAAATGCCCACCAAGAGCAAGAACTCACCGATAAACCCATTGGTCAAGGGTAATCCCACTGCGCCCATAACGATTATCAGAAAAAACGCCGCCAGTGCGGGCGCGGATTTAGCAATGCCACCCATTTCAGCCAACTCTCGAGTCCCTAGCCTGCGCGACATTATGTCCAGTACGAAGAAGAGCCCTACGACACTGATGCCGTGATTGACCATCTGAATAATCGCTCCTTGGAGACTTTGAACGTTCCATGCAAACACACCGGCACCGATCAAGCCGACGTGAGCTATTGAAGAGTATGCGACCAATCGCTTTGCATCTCGCTGTTTGAACGCAATGATTGACGCATATACCACGCCTATGACACAGAGCACCAATGCCAATTGTCCATACGCAGCTACCCCAATGGGAGCGATGGGTATCAACCAACGGATTACGCCATACACTCCCATCTTCAACATAATGCCGGCTAACAGCATGGTACCCGCTGTAGGTGCCTCCGTATAAGTATCTGGTTGCCAAGTATGAAACGGAAAAATCGGCATTTTGATAGCAAACGCCAGAAAAAACGCCCAAAAAACCCATCGCTGCGTTGCAGAATCCAAAGCCAGGCGATAAAACGATTCCCATTCATAGTCCCCGGACGGTACCTGCAGATGTAGATAAATGATAGCGATCAACATCAACAGGCTTCCCAGAAAGGTGTAAATAAAAAACTTCAGGTTCACGCGGATCCGGTTTTCGCCGCCCCACAATGCACAGATAAAATAAATTGGAATTAAGGCCGCTTCCCAGCCCACATAAAAAGCAAATGCGTCCAGTGCAGTAAACACTAGCAGCAACCCCGCCTGCATAAACAGGACAAGCGCATAAAAGCCTCCCCGATACGTTTGGCTAAAAGTAGCCAGCACAATTAACGGAACCAGCCCATTGGTGAGAAGCACGAGCGGTAAGCTGATGCCGTCTATCCCGATATGAAAATGAATGCCCAAAGCAGGAATCCATGGCACCCGTTGCTCAAACTGCATACTGGCGTCCGGAACGAAGTTTGCCAAAAACGGAACGGTAAGTACCAATGAAACCAAGGAGATCAGTAGTGCAAATTGCTTAGCGGTTCTTGTCTCTTTCACAAAGACAAGCGCCAACGCACCAAGGACCGGGATAAGTAAAAGTATAAATAGATTGTCCATGTATCCGTTAACTTCGTCTATATTAACCGTTAAAAATACCGTATATCAACAGCATCACAACCGCGATAACCATCATAAAGATATAAGATCCAACATTGCCACTCTGCAACAGGCGAATTCCCCTACCCGACTCGCCGGCACTCTTGCCTAATGCATTGACAATGCCGTCAATGCCTGACCGGTCCACCACGCGGTAAAAAAACACGGACAATGCGTTCAGTGGCCTTACAACCAAAACGTCATAAATCTCATCCACGTAAAACTTATGGTAGGATAGCCGGGAGAGAAAACCGCGGGGTGTGCCTTCTGCTGCCGGCACCATTTCTTTTGTTACATACTGCCTGTAGGCCACGATGACCATAATAATCGCCGCCAACGCGGAGATTCCCATCAATAAGTATTCGGTACTGTGCTCCAAATGGAATTCGCCGGTTTTGGCCACTGACTCAGCGAAGACGGGAGCCAGGAAACTGGCTAAAGCGTGTCCCCCACCAAGCGCTTCAGGCACATTCAACAGTCCGCCGATAGCCGCCAGTACCGCGAGGACGATCAGCGGAACGGTCATGGTAGCCGGCGATTCATGCAGGTGAGCGGCCTGTTCCTGCGTGCCCCGAAATGAACCAAAGAATGTAAGGAACAGCATACGGAACATGTAAAAGGCTGTAAACAGAGCCCCCACGAAACCAAGTATCCACAACAGCTTATTCGCTTCAAATGCATGTGCCAGAATCTCGTCCTTGGAGAAAAAACCTGACAACGGCGGGATACCGGCGATGGCGATGGTGCCGATAAGCATGGTTACATAGGTCACAGGCAACCGCCTTTTCAACCCGCCCATGGCCCGCATATCTTGCTCGTTGCTTACCGCATGGATTACAGACCCTGCGCCCAAGAAAAGCAGTGCTTTGAAAAATGCATGGGTGATGACATGGAAAAATGCGCCTGTGAACGCGCCCACTCCCAAGCCGAGAAACATATAACCCAGCTGCGAGACGGTTGAATATGCCAGAACCTTTTTAATGTCGTTCTGCGTAACGGCTATTGCAGCGGCTAAAAGCGCTGTGCAGACACCGATTACAGCAATCACCTGCATAGTAAATGGCGAAAGAGCAAAAAGGATATTTGACCGTGCGATCATGTAGATACCCGCAGTAACCATGGTGGCGGCGTGAATCAAGGCTGACACCGGTGTGGGTCCTGCCATGGCATCGGGCAGCCACGTAAAAAGCGGGATCTGCGCTGACTTTCCCGTGGCCGCGATAAACAGCAGTAAGGTGGTTAACAGCAGCGTGGCATCCCCCATCGGCATCCCGGCCGCTTTGGAAAACACTCCTGCGAACTCCAGTGTCCCGAATGTCGTAAAAATAAGAAAAACTGCCAGTAGAAAGCCTAGATCGCCAATACGGTTCATCACAAAGGCCTTTTTTGCCGCGGCGGCGTAAGCGGTGTTTTTGAACCAAAAGCCGATGAGCAAGTAAGAACACAGGCCTACTCCTTCCCAACCGATAAACATCACAGCGTAGTTCGACCCGAGCACCAGCAAAAGCATGAAGAATATAAATAGGTTGAGGTAGGAAAAGAACTTCGCAAAACCTGAATCGTGGTTCATGTACCCGATCGAGTAGATGTGGATGAGGAATCCTATACCGGTGACGATAAGCAACATGACCGCACTCAATGGATCGATTAAGAACGAGAGAGACACTTCGAGATTCCCTGCGCGGATCCATTCAAATAAAGGCTGCACAAAACTACCCTGTTCGCCCGCCTGCCGGGCCGCGTACACCGCCGAAAACACTCCGCAGCTTAAGAAAAAGGAAACCAGCACAACACCGCTGCCAATGATGCCTACCAACGGTTTCGGTAAAACATTTCTGCCAAGCCCATTAATCAGAAAACCGATCAACGGTAACAACGGAATTAACCAGACTAATTCGATCATGCTATTTTTTGGTTCAAATTTTCCAACTCTATGTTTTCTTATCCATCAGGCACCGCCGTTAACCACGAAGGCGGTTTAATGCGTTGATATCAACGGACCGCGTGTTACGGTACACCATCACGATAATAGCCAGTCCAACGGCTACCTCAGCCGCGGCTAATGCCATAATAAAAAACACAAACACCTGCCCTGAAGCATCTCCCTTGTAGGCGGAGAATGCTGCCAGCAGTAGGTTTACCGAATTGAGCATAAGCTCAACAGACATCATAATGATAATCACGTTCCGGCGGATCAACACACCGATGACACCGATGGAAAAGATAAGGCTGCAAAACAGGATATAGTGATTCAGCGGAACCCCCTGTATGTTTTGGATAACGGTTTCCATTTATGCTTTTTTTGCTTCGTTTTTGGCTAATAACACCGCTCCTATCATAGCGGTCAACAACAGTATGGAAGAAATCTCAAAGGGAAGCAGAAACTCACTGAACAGAACTTTGCCGAGATTACCGACCAATCCGATGTCCGGATCTTTCAGTACGACCGGCTGAGACGTTTCCAGCACTCTGAACGACCCGGCAAGCGTCACCAGTATGCACATGCCCGCAATCACTCCCATAAATTTCACCAGATTTGATTTGAGTGGTTCAGTGTCTTTGTTCAGGTTAAGCAACATTAGTACAAAAAGGAAGAGCACCATGATGGCACCCATGTACACAATAAAGTTAACGACCGCCAGAAACTGAGCGTTTAATAGAATATAGTGGACCGTGAACGTAAAAAAAGTGATAACCAAGTAAAGCACGCTGTGCACCGGATTCTTGGTGAAGATGGTCATCAGTGCGAAAAAAACCGATAAAAAAGCTACAAAATAAAAAACGCTCATGCTATTCTGTAAGGATTATTCGTTGATCAGTCTCGGCTGGCCCCCGTTCTTATAGTCGAAGCGCGGTTCCACCAATTTGTCTTTCCCATAGATAAAATCTTTGCGCAGCTGCTCAGGCGGCACGTGCGTACCATCCAGGAAAATCGCCTCCTTGGGGCAGGCCTCTTCGCATAGCCCACAGAAGATGCAACGTAACATGTTGATCTCGTAAACCGCAGCATATTTCTCCTCACGGTATAGGTTCTCCTCGCCCTTCTTCCGCTCCGCGGAGATCATAGTAATGGCCTCAGCCGGGCACGAGAGCGCACAGAGCCCGCAAGCCGTACACCGCTCGCGGCCTTCCTCGTCCCGCTTGAGCGAATGCATTCCGCGGAAGTTCTTGGAATACGGCCGTTGCTCCTCTGGGTATTTGTAGGTCACTTTGGGCTTGAAAAAATGCTTAATAGTGATGGCCAGTCCCCTTCCAATTGCCGGAAGATACATCCGTTCCCAGATGTTCATGGGCTTTTGTTCCAGCACTTTTTTTCTATTGCTCAGTGATTGCATGATCACACTCCCTCTTTTAAAAATATGTATCCTTAATCACGGTAACGATGCCTGTCAACACAATGTTTGCCACCGCCAAAGGTATTAAAATCTTCCATCCTAGCCGCATCAATTGATCATACCGGAAACGGGGGATCGTCCACCGGATCCACATAAAGAAAAAGATGAACGCCAGGATCTTGATAAAAAAGGCAATTACGCCCAATATAGTTATCCAGTTCTGGGATAGTCCCAGGTCATTCATGAACGGAAAATTGTAACCGCCGAAGTAAAGCGCAGCCATTAGTGATGACGACACAAACATATTTATGTACTCAGCAAACATGTAAAATGCCAGCTTCATCGATGAATATTCGACATTATATCCGCCTATTAATTCCGTTTCGCACTCCGCGAGGTCGAAAGGTACCCGGTTACATTCCGCGAACGCACATACCATAAAAATGAGAAAACCCACCGGTTGCGCCCAGATATTCCAATTGACGAACCCTTCCTGCTGCGCGACGATTTCCCTAAGTGACAATGTTCCGGTAACCATCAACAGCGCAATCAACGAAAGGCCCATTCCTATCTCATAGCTAATGCTCTGCGATGCAGCGCGTACCGCTCCCATGAGCGAATATTTGTTGTTGGAAGCCCACCCTCCGATCATAATGCCATAAACACCCAATGCCACCACACCGAATATATAGAGCACACCGACATTGATATCGGCAACCTGCAAAGAAACAACCCTGTCCCCGATGGTCAGTTCCTGCCCCCAGGGGATGACCGCGCTGCTGATACATGCCGTGAACATCGCAACCGTGGGACCAACGATGAACAGGAACTTATGCGCTCCTGCGGGTATAATCTCTTCCTTGAAGAAAAATTTCCCACCATCGCACAAGGGTTGCAGAATACCGAAAGGGCCTGCACGGTCGGGGCCATAACGCGCCTGCATAAATCCCGCCACCTTACGTTCCACTAAGGTGGAATACATGGCTATAAACAGCGTGACGGCGAATACGGCCACAACTAAAATAGTCTTTTCCAGCAATAAAGCAGATTCCATAGTTTAAAATCTTCTCGTCAAGTTTATAGAGCTATCTCCTTATAATAACTGCTTCGCGCGGTCAAATTGCTCCTTGTTTGCCTCCTGTAAAGCCAGGTTCTTCTTCACCACGGCCGGGGGATTCGGATTTTCATAATGGTTCAGCGAAATCACCGAGGTCCGCTTGACCGTACGTGGCCCTTCAATGACCCAGTCAGACGTAGCCTTCTTTTCAAAACGGCACGTATTGCAGATAAACTCTTCAACCTCGCCGTATTCGTCCTTCCGTGCTGTCACCCGCAGCACTTCGTCGCCCTTATACCACAAAGTCACTTTGCCACTGCACGACGGGCAGTCACGATGCGCCTCGACCGGCTTAGTGAACCAAACCCGGTTCTTGAAACGAAACGTCTTATCTGTCAACGCACCGACCGGACAAACATCGATCACGTTGCCCGAGAACTCGTTATCAATCGCCTTTTCGATGTATGTGGATATCTCGGCTGCATCTCCCCGTCCCAATATGCCGTGTACACGCTTAGGCGTCAATTGATCGGCCACGAACACGCAACGGTAGCATAAAATGCAACGCGTCATATGCAGCTGGATTTTATCCCCAATATCTATCTTGTCGAACGTGCGGCGCTCAAATTCATATCGTGTGCTGGCCAGTCCGTGCTCATAACCCAGATCCTGCAAGTGGCATTCTCCGGCTTGGTCACAGATTGGGCAGTCCAGCGGATGATTGATAAGCAGCATCTCGACAACACCTTTCCGCGCTTCAATGACTTCCGGAGAAGTAATATTCTGGACCTCCATACCGTCCATGACTGTCGTCCTGCATGAGGCGACCAGCTTCGGCATGGGACGGGGGTCTTTGTCCGATCCCTTGGTCACCTTCACCAAGCAAGTACGGCACTTGCCGCCACTGCCCTGCAGCTTGGAGTAATAGCACATGGCCGGAGGAACGATATCTCCCCCGATCTGGCGGGCAGCATTCAATATCGTTGTCCCCGGGGCTACTTCCACCGGGATACCATCAATGCTTACCTTGAATTTTGATTCGTCAGCCATCTTTTTTTAGCTTTCAGTTTCTTGTTCTTCCCCTATCTTGTTCTTCCATCCTCCCGCCACTATGACACAGGCTCCAGCGGATCTGCATAATGGGCTAGCCCATAGTTGCGTGACTGCGCTTCCTTTGCATGGGTGATGTGCCACTCAAATTCATCCCTGAAATGGCGGATGGCACTAGCCACTGGCCATGCGGCTGCATCACCAAGCGGACAGATTGTGTTGCCTTCGATTTTTTTGGATACATCCACCAACAGATCAATGTCACTGAAGGTCCCATGTCCGTATTCTATCTTATGCAGTACCTTTTCCATCCAGCCGGTTCCTTCGCGGCACGGTGAACACTGTCCACAGCTTTCGTGGTGGTAAAAGCGAGTAAAGTTCCAGGTATTTCGTACGATACATTGGTCCTCATCAAAGACGATAAAGCCACCAGACCCCATCATCGTTCCGCTCTGGAAACCGCCATCTGCCAGCGATTCGTAGGTCATGAGGCGGGAGTCCCCTTTAAGTGTTTTCAGAATCAGATTGGCGGGAAGGATGGGCACAGAGGAACCTCCGGCGACAACCGCCTTTAGTTGCTTGCCTCCCGCAATGCCTCCGCAATATTCTTCGGAATAGATGAATTCTTCGACCGGCAACCCCAACTCGATCTCATATACGCCAGGCTTGTTAATATTACCGCTTGCCGAAATTAACTTGGTCCCCGTGCTTCGCTCTATGCCGATTTTTGCATATTCTTCGCCTCCTTCGTTTACGATGGGGACTGTAGCGGCAATAGACTCGACGTTGTTTACCACCGTAGGGCAATTATACAGTCCTGATACCGCCGGAAACGGCGGCTTGATACGCGGATTTCCGCGCTTGCCTTCAAGTGATTCAAGCAAAGCAGTCTCCTCGCCACAGATGTAAGCGCCTCCTCCGGGTTGTACGTACAGTTCCAGATCATAACCGGTGCCAAGTATATTTTTTCCGAGAAAGCCCGCCGCTTTCGCCTCCGCGATGGCCTTCTCGAGGATACGGATCTGGGGCATCATCTCGCCGCGGACATAAATATATGACGTGTTGGCGCCGAGCGCATAACTGGACACGATCATGCCCTCAATCAGCGCATGAGGAATATGCGTCATCAGGTACCGGTCCTTGAAGGTACCTGGTTCCGATTCGTCAGCGTTACATACCAGGTAACGTGGTACGCCTTCCGGTTTTGCGAGGAAACTCCACTTCATGCCGGTAGGGAACCCTGCTCCTCCTCTGCCCCTTAGCCCGGATTTTTTGACTTCCTCCACGACATCCTCAGGCGTCAGGGTCTTTAATGCTTTCTCCACGGCACGGTATCCCCCTTTTTGGCGATATACCTCAAAGGTGTTGATACCCGGCACGTCAATATGTGTCAACAATAACTTTCGAGCCATAATAATCCGTTGTTGGTTATCGGCCACCAGCCGCAGCTTGTCCTTTTAAATCCTCTATTAATTGGTCTACACCTTCTTCGGTGAGGTTTTCGTAAAATGTGTATTCCGGTCCGATCTGCAGGACCGGTCCAAACCCGCATGCGGCGAGGCACTCCACGCCACGCCAACTGAACAGGCCATCTGCTGTCACCTCCCCTTCTTTAACCCCGAGCCGCTTTTCTATATGAGCCATGATACGTTCCGCGCCAACCAGACAGCATGGCCCGGTGCGGCATACCTCAAGCACAAATTTGCCCTTAGGTTGCAGAAAAAACATGGTATAAAACGTCGCTACCTCATAGACCTCAATAGGCTCGAGTTTAAGATAGGCGGCAACACTGTCCATGGCCGGCACGCTCAACCAACCGTATCTTGCCTGCACCTCGTGCAGAATGGGTAATAGGGCCGATTTCTGCCGTCCTTCCGGATAGCGGGCCACGATTTCAGCGAACTTGCCGAGCATGTCTTCAGCAAATTCTACGGGTTCGTTATGTTTTACACTAAGCATCCAGTTCTCCTGCTATAACGTTCAAGCTGCTCATGTTGATGATCGCGTCAGAAAGCAGCATGCCGCTGCTCATTGGCGCATACATCTGATAGTTGATAAAAGATGGCCTGCGGAAGTGAAGTCGATAAGGTGATCGCCCTCCGTCGCTGATCAAATAGAAACCAAGCTCTCCGTTTGCGCCTTCTACGCAATGGTATAATTCCTTCTTCGGTGCGTCAATTTCTCCCATAACTATTTTGAAATGGTAAATAAGCGCTTCCATATTATTGTATACCTGCTCTTTCGGAGGCAGATAAAAATCCGGAACATCGGCATGGAAAATGCCTTTGGGCTCCTTTTCAATCTTAGCGATCGCTTGTTCGATGAGGCGAAGGCTCTGCCACATTTCGTGATTGCGCACCAGAAAGCGATCGTAAACGTCACCATTGGTGCCTACCGGAACTTCAAAATCGAACTCTTCATAAGAGGAGTATGGTTCATTCGCACGAACATCATAGTCGACTCCAGTGGCGCGTAAAATAGGTCCGCTCCAACTGTAATTCAGTGCTGTTTCGGCGTCTACCGCCGCCACTCCGGCCGTACGGTCGATAAAGATCCTATTACGCTCCAACAAGTTTTCAAACTCTTTCAATACCGCCGGGAATTCCGTGACAAACTGCCCGATCTTCCGGAAAGCGACTTCGTTGAAATCACGTTCGAATCCGCCAATCCGGCCGATATTGGTTGTCAACCTGGCTCCGCAAATTTCCTCGAAAATCTCATAGATGAATTCCCGCTTGATCATCATAGGAATAAAACCGGCAAAAGTGCCGGTATCCACGCCTAGGATGCCATTGCAGATGATATGGTCTGCAATACGGGAAAGCTCCATAATGATCACCCGCATGTATTGGACCCGCTTAGGTATTTCGATTTCGAGCAATTTTTCCACCGTCATATGCCATCCCATATTGTTGATGGGTGCAGAGCAATAGTTCAATCGGTCGGTGAGCGTAGTGATCTGATAGTAAGCACGGCGTTCAGCGATTTTCTCAAAAGCCCTGTGGATATACCCGATTGTGGACACACCACTGACAATTCTTTCTCCATCTACCTGCAGTACGTTCTGGAACACACCATGAGTAGCCGGATGTGTAGGCCCAAGATTCAGGGTAAAAAGCTCGTCCTGGGGGTCATTGTCAACAAAAATAGGCCTGTTATTCGGTGTTTTGCTAAGTGAGTTGCTCATAATCCCCTATCTACCAAAGAAATAATCCTGTTTGTCTACCCGATTGGGATCTTCCAAGGGGTACTCTTTCCGCATCGGAAATGCCTCCATATCGTCCACATTCAAAATACGCCTCAGGTCAGGATGTCCGATGAATTGGATGCCGAAGAAATCATATGTTTCCCGCTCCATCCAATTCGCACCCTTCCATAGCACGGTGGCTGTAGGAATAGCAGGGTAGCCTCCTTCAAGAAAAACCTTAATGCGTATCCTGACATTGTTAACCAGGCTATGCAAATGATAGACGACTGCCAATTCCTTCGGTAATCCCGGATAATGCACTGCGGTAATATCTGTCAGATAGATGAACTGAAGTTCTTCATCCGTCTTCAGGAATTCCAATACATCGAGAATGTCTTCTTTATCGGTTTCGATGGTCAGTAAGCTATATGCTTCTTCAATCTGACTGAAACGCCCTGCAAATCGACCGGTCAGACGCTCCAGTACATGGTCGTTACTAAGTTTAGCCATTGGTATGAAATCCGTATTTCTCTAGCAGCGCTTTGTATTCAGGCGTTTGACGCCTATTCAAAGGCTCATTTTTCACGATTTCCTGAAGCCTCATCACGCCATCAAGAATCGCTTCGGGCCGGGGAGGACAGCCGGGCACATATACGTCCACCGGAATGATCTCGTCTATCCCTTGCAGCACCGAATAGGTATCAAATATTCCTCCACTTGATGCGCACGCACCAACGGCGATAACCCAGCGCGGTTCCGCCATCTGCGAGTAAACTTGCCGCAGTACAGGAGCCATCTTTTTAGCAATAGTTCCCATTACCATCAGCATATCTGCCTGACGAGGAGAAAAGCTGTTCCGTTCCATGCCAAATCTACCGGCATCATAAGTGGCCGCCATAGTAGCCATGAACTCGATCCCACAACAAGACGTAGCGAACGGAAGCGGCCATAGTGAATTAGCCCGCGCCAAGCCGATTGCCTTATCTAATGATGTTGCGAAAAATCCAGATCCTTGGATGCCGGGAGGAGCTTCCGCTAATTTTATGTCACTCATTGCTAACTCCTAACCAATCTAAAAAATAAAAACTCATCGGTAAGCCGATGAGTACAAATCTACGATATATTGTCCTTTTAACTCCCTTTTACAGGGGGAATAATATTATTTAGAAACGTTCTAATAAATCTTTATTCCCAATCCAGAACCCGTTTTTTAATAACATAAATAAAGCCTAAAAGCAGCAAAGCCATAAACACAAACATCTCAATCAGGCCCGAAAGTCCAAACTCCCTGAAATTAACTGCCCAGGGATACATAAAGATCACTTCTATATCGAAAATAACAAACAATATGGCCACAATGAAATACTTGATCGAAAACGGTTGCCGGGCATTACCGATTACTTCTACGCCTGACTCAAAAGCTCCAAGCTTGGTGTCGGTCCGGACTTTGGGGCCGATAAAATGCGTCAATAAAATAACACCCACAGCAAATACCGCTGCCACTCCGAACTGGATCAATATCGGCAGGTAATCACTTGGCAATTGGTTCACTTCAGTTTCCATAACTATCGGGTTGAATGTTCAGGCAAAGCTAAAAAATAAAGCGCTAATACCGAAATTAGCGCTTTATTATGGTGTCAATTAAATTGCGGCCTTAACTACCAAGGCATTTACTGCCCCTGCGGTTGCTGTTGGCCGGCGGCGGCTCCAGAAGCCTGCTCCAGGTATTGCATCGTTTGCTTTGCATACTCATTTTCCGGATCAAGCTTTAAGGTCTCGCTAAGATAGTCCCTTGCTTTTTGATATTCGCCGTTTTTCGCGCTGATGGCTGCAAGGTTGTTATAAATTTCAATGAAGTTATTCTTATTCTTCTGAACCTCGGCATCGCCCTTTTCCCTGACTACCGCTATATATTTCTCGAAGTAAGGAATGGCCAACCCTTTCGGCTTCTCACTGTCATCCAACAGGTTGTTCACCCGGGCTCTGAACAGGTAAGCGTCCTGGGTGGTAGGAGCCTTTTCAATAACGACACCCAAAGCGGTGTCTGCTTTCTGCAGGAGTTCCGTCCTGGCAGGCTCTTCAGCCACTTGCTTGGTTGCAACCGCATAGTAGCCCGCGAAGCCGAGGTAAAAGTTATCATACACGTAGTTACGGGATGTCGGCGTCAAAGCGGCGATCTCGAAAACCTTTGCGGCCAGGCCGTATTTCTTCTTGTTGGTGAAGAGATCCATTCCCACATCGTGCAGATCGTCAGCGACAGACGAATCGGCAGCTACCGCTTTCTGCAGTTGACTGATGCCTTCGTTGAACAGTGCCTCGTCCACCGGATCCTGCTCTGCTGCTATATTAATGTCAGCTAACCCAAGGTGCAGGTAATCAAGCTGAATGATGCGCTCGGGCTCCATACGGGAAAATAGTTTGTCCAACGCTTCCTTGCTTTCCTGGAACTCCTCGTTTTCGTAAGCTGCATATCCTAAATACCGCAAAACCTTCGGGTTAACATCTTCCAGTTTCGCTAGCTCGCGGGCCTGAATCTGCAATTCATTGTAATCTTTGGCAAAAACCAGGAAGTCGGCATAGCGGATACGTGATTCCACGGTGTAATCCGTCTTGTCCATGTATTGCTTGTAAAAGTTAACCGCATCCCGGTTCCGCTGATTGTAGGTTGCGGTATCCGTAGCAGTCCGTGCCCAAGCATGATAGGTCTCGGCCAATTCCCGATAGGTAGGCGCATAGTCGGGGACCTCTTCAGCAATCTTCTTCAAGCCATCAATGGCCTCCTGCCAAGCATGCGATCCGCGTGTGATCACTTGCATTTGAACGCGTGCCCGTGTCAGCGTATTGTCCAATACAGATGCATCTCGGTAGTGCTTGTAGGCCATACTGTTATTCTTCAGCCCGAAATAAGCGTCACCGAGTGCCAGCGGAATCATCGGATCTTCAGCGTTTTTGGCTTTGGCCTGATCCAGATACTCCACTGCCTTTTGATAATTCGGCGTAGGCGCATCGATATAAGCGCGGCCGATATGATACAGTTCCAAATAATCGCGGCGCTTTAAGCGCTCAGTGGCTTCAGCAAATTTCGTGGCGGCTGCAGCCGAGTCCTCCTTGTACAGGTCAACTATACCCTGACCAACTTTGTTCAGGTTGTTCTTAGGATCAGCCTCCAATCCTTGATTAAAAACAGTCAACGCCGAATCCAAGTGCTCGTTATGTATGTAAACGAGTCCTAAATAAAAATAGTTCTCACCGTCTTTAGGCTTGTTCTTTACAAGCGTTTCCAACATTCCCTTTGCTTGGGCGTACTGTTCCGCATCAATCGCCTTTCTCGCATCGTCCAAGCTTTGCGCACTTACCCCAGTAACCATAAAAGCAAGGGATATACCCCATATCATTGCTTTTTTCATCATCGTTATTTATTTAGTTTAACCTTCATTTTTTCATCATAACCTGTCTGGCTGTGAAACTATACGACAGCCCGCCTGGTCTACCTTATTATAATCTCCCGGGGCGGTAAGCTATCGGGCAACAATCCGGCTTTTAAAATGACCCGCTGTCCCGATTCGCCCGTGAGGAAAGCTGCAAACCCCATGCCCAAACTCTTCTTTGGTTCAGCATTCACGATATAAACCGGCCGGCTGAGGGCGTACAGGCTGTCTGCTAAATTGGACTGGGTCGGCTTAAAATAACCGCTTCCCGCCGGTCCGCCGGCCTTACCCCTGACGGCCATCACCTTCAGCCCGGCGATGAACTCCCTCGTCTCGCCATCAGGCCTTGCAAGCCAGCTCAGGCCCACCACACCTATTGTATTAGGTGTTTCAGACACGTATCTGAGCACATCCAAATTGGATTTCAATGCATATACACCCTCGGTTGGCAAACTATCCACCCCCGCTATCTCCCTTAAAAATCGGATGGTACTTGAATTCGCGTTATCAAACACCAGGCGGCTAAACGGTTCAGGTAGTTTTCCTCCCTTCAATGCCTGCTCCATATCATCCACCGCAATAGTGGAATCCGCAGTCTCTCTGCTCACAACCAGCGCCACCGCATCAGTAGCGAACCGGTACACACGCGGCTCAAACTGTCTCGCCTCAAAGAACTTATGCTCCTTCTCTGTCAGGGGCCTTGTCAATACCACCACTTCAACCTCACGGTTAAGCAGCTTCCCGACTATCTGGTTCTCGTGTCCAAACGACAGGTTCACATCCGTCCGGTCATACAAATGTTCGAAAACCGCCACTTCTTCTTCCATCACCGGCATAAGCGTCTCATCCGCCATCACCGCGACCGTACCACTTACAATAGTTTGCTCGCGCCGGGACTGCTCACCCCGGTTGCACGACGTAAGCCAAACGACACCACCAAAAATGAGCGGTAATAATAATAATTTTTTCATTCTTATGAAAAAATATCCTGCCATTTAAAATCTCACCTGCAAATATTTACCGATTTTGCCATATCCTTACGAATCGGAAAAAAGCATAAATAATCAGCAAAGCCCCAAACAATATACGAAGTGTCCGGTCCATTTGAAGCGGGAAATCCCTCCAGAAAATAATGGCTAGTCCAAGGACGAAATAAAAGCCAAACATGAACAGGCCTAAAACAGACAGAAACCGCTTTGAGGGCGATTTCTGTCTGCCGTTAGTTTCTGAGATATTCCGTGGTTTCAACACTTCTATTGTTGGAGGTTAAGACGGATAGGCAGCGTATAAGCCACACGCACGGGACGGCCATTCTGGATTCCCGGACTCCACTTCTTCGCTTTTTTCAGCAATTCCACGGCCGCTTCACCTGTACCATATTTCAAATCCCGTACAACCTTGATATCCGTCAGACTGCCGTCCCGCTCTACCACAAAAGAGATCTGCACCTGTCCGTTCACTCCTGCCTCTATAGCAGCCTGTGGATACTTATAATTCTCACCGACCCACTTCATGAAGGCTGCCAGCCCCCCGGGCGGTTCAGGCTGGATTTCCACTGACTGAAAGATCTGGTTGTCGCTTGACGATTCCGTAACTTCGGCGTCTATTTCCCCTTCGCCTACGGGCAAATCAATACGGATCTCCGCATTTGGGTCGCCTTCAATCGTCTTGCTTCCCGGATCTGCCAATTTCAACTGCTCCACCGTAGGCGGCTCCTCGTCCTGTACCTGCTCAGCGGGAACCACTTTTGGTTCCGGCATCCGCACTTGGTCCACGCGAGGAGGAGGCGGCTCCACGGGAGGTGGGGGAGGTGGTTCTTCCTCATTCACGGGAGGCGGTTCCTGTAGAACAACCTCTGTTTCTATAATTTGTTGTGTCTGCTCTTCCGCACCGAGATCCACTCCGATCCACCTGGCAATTGCCGGTGCCATCAAAAGGAGCACAAATACGATGGAAGCAGAGAATAACCCGATATTCGTTGCTTTTGGCGAAAGCCTTCTAAGGTCATACGCACCATATGCCTTATTCCGACCGTCAAAAACCACATCGAGCCAATCCTTCCTGAATATATCCAATTTTGAACCTAACATAGCTGTCGTATTATGTGGTTTAACTTAATCAATCGTTATAAAGGTTATCCCGCTTCAACACCTCAATCTCGGGTTCACTGATCGTACCTATCATGTAGATAGGGGCTTTCACAATGTTCATCTCATCGAGGATGTCAACCAGATTCCGATGTGTTGACTTTTCGCTCGGGCGAACCACGATAATTAAATCCTCTCCTGTTTGCTGCTTCACTTCATTCATCTTCTGGAGCAACACCGGCCGGATTCCTTCCTTACCATAGTCCACGATTTCAGGACCCTCTAACGGCTCGCTGTAATCCCCCCGATACCACTCGATCTTGTTATTGCTGCCCAAGAGCAAAGTTAATGTCCGCGTATCCGCAATTTCAAGTCGATCCTCAGGGTCATCCTCATTCTTATCCGGCATGGCCACGTCCATGGCATTCGGCTTGTTGATAGACGTTGTCAGCATGAAGAAGGTGATCAACAGGAAGGCCAAATCCACCATGGCTGTCAAGTCCACCCTCGGTTGCTGTTTGCCGCCGGTATTTAATTCTGCCATTCTCTTTGTTCGTTATACTGTTAAAACTTGTATTGCTGCCTAAAAGTCTTCGCTGCGAAGGCTGGTAATCAAGCTGAACTTATTCACTTTTTGGCTCTGCAATACATCCATTACCTTCTTGATGTCAGGATACTTTTCGTCGGCGTCTCCCTTTATCGATACCCGCATCTCAGCGTCCTTGAGTTCCTTGGTTGCCACACGGGCCGAATAAATCCAATGGAACAATTCATTGCTCAATGCGTCTGTTGCGTTTGCTGCAGTATCGATCGGAATCCCCGGCTGCAGGCCTGGCTTTACGCGGTCATTCGGTCCCATGGCAAGTAACTGCTTCAAATTGCCGATCGGCACACCGAAAGTCTCCATGCCAACAAATGCCTGTTTTTCCTCAGGTGAAAACGGAATAGAGTATTTTTCACTCATGAGTTCCAACATTCTGCCGCGAGCATTCCGGTTTACCACGCCAAAGAAAACTTTGCCGCCATCTCCGACAGTAATCAACCCCAGGTCATCATCGGGTACCTTCACCTGAGTAGCTGACGCTGGTGTATCCACCTGCAACGGCTCCGGTTGCCGTGCCGTTGCCGTCAATATAAAAAATGTGAGCAGCAGGAACGACACGTCGCACATTGCGGTCATGTCTATCGTCGTACTGGCTCTTTTTACTTTAACCCTTGGCATATCTCTTTGTTTTTTCTTTAAGATGCATCACACTCCGGTTTTCCATAAGTGGCCCCGGAAATAATTTTTATTTATGTGATGCAGCATATGTTTGTACAATCGAAAATCCAGCCTCATCAATTGAGTAGGTCAGGGTATCGATCTTTGAGGTAAAGATGTTATAGAAAACGATAGCGATGGTTGATGTTGCGATACCCGTTGCTGTGTTGATCAACGCTTCCGAGATACCGTTAGCCAATTGTGCTGAGTCAGGAGCTCCACCTGTAGCAAGTGCGGAAAACGCCCGGATCATCCCAGTCACTGTTCCTAACAGACCGGTCAATGTACCGATGGATACCAACGTAGCCATGATCGTAAGGTTCTTTTCCAGCATAGGCATTTCCAAAGCAGTAGCTTCTTCGATTTCTTTCTGAATCGCAACGGTAGCCTGTTCAGTGTCCAATGCAGGATTAGCCGACACGTCTTTGTATTTCAATAGACCGGCTTTGATTACGTTTGCAACGGAACCTTGTTGTTTGTCACATTCAGAAATAGCCGAATCAATGTTGCCGCCACCGATCAATTGCTGTATCCTCCGCACGAATTTGCCCACGTTGCCTTTGCCGGAAGCGCGGCCAATCACGATGAAACGCTCAATCGCGAATACCCAAACCATCAGGAACAGCCCCAAAAGCACGGGAACAACTACACCGGCATGGTAAACCATTCCCAGGTAATTTCCTTCTTTAGGACGGTTTTCAGGGTTCCCATCCACAAAGTTGTTTGGATCGCCCATTACATATCTCCAAACCAGTGCGCCGATCACGAAACAAATGATGATCGCCAGACTTGCAAAAACGTTGGATGTCGAATTGCTCTTTTCCTTTTTAACAGTACTTGTTTTTGGTGCGTTTGCCATTGTGTTTAAATTTTTAGATTTTAATGTTGTTAAATATGATTTTTAAGTAATTTGTGCAAATTAACCTGTAACCACCATATAAGGCCAAAGCAAATATAGTGTTTTAAACGAAAAACAAAACTTTTGTCAATAATTGTCAGTAAATCTTCATAAACCCAGGAGTGCGCAGCAGCAGCATCAACACATCCTAAACAATCCTTGCTTCTGTAATCTGGAAGCAATTTTTTTACAATGAAAACTATTTTTTTTTGTAATTGCAAATTAATCATTCAAATATCCATGGTTTTCGAAGAGGATAACCGACAATTACACATTTATCGAAATTACGGCGTTGCCGGACCAAATCCATAACCGTTTATCAATCAAATCCTTAAAAAAAAGAGTCATTCGGCACTGTTTCCAATATAAATTAATTGTTACCTAAAATTTTACCACTATCCGCCCACACCTTTTACCCGGTAGCCTGCATCAGCCAGCAATTGGATGATACGTTGCTTGAAATCACCCTGAATAATGATAACTCCGTCCTTAATACTCCCTCCAACACCGCATTTCTGCTTAAGCATCCGGCCGAGGGCTTCCAGATCTTCAACTGTTCCGGCAAATCCAGAGACAAGAGTCACCACCTTGCCTCCTCTCATTTTTCTATCCAGCATCACCCGCAGGTTCTGCTTATTATTAGGAAGAGTTTCTTCAATACCAGATGCCTCCTCCTCCTGATAAGTGAAATCGGCGTTCGTCGAGTAAACGATACCGGTATATTTCTGCTTCTTCTTTTTCGTCATAGCTTTATCAACATATTACTTTCAGTGTGCCGGGACGCACTGCTATGTCCAGTACCGCTCCCAGCTCTTTTGGTTCTCCATCCAGGTGAATAGCATCCGCAGCCTCCCGCTCTATGCGGATTTCCCGTCCGGGAATGATCTCGACATATTCGGATTGATCTGCTGTCCGGTTAAATAAATGGAACACCATCATCGGGATAGTATATAATGGAAATCTGTGGACAATACAAACATCCAGAATCCCGTCGGTCACCGAAGCTTGTGGCGCAACATACGCATTATTGCCATATTGAGGCGAATTTGCTACACTGATCATAAACGCCTCCCGGTCAAAAACACGCCCGTCGATATCTAATCGGTATTGCTTGGGTTTATAAGTACTGATTTCCGTCAATATTGCTTTAAAATAACCTACAGGCCCCCTGACTTTCTCATTCGCAAACCGATCGCTCACCGTTGCATCGAACCCGATACCTGCTACATTGAAGAAGGAAAGTTCATTGACGATCCCGCTGTCGATCACCATTGATTCCATACGGTTGAGCCGCCGGATAGCAGCCCGTTCATTGAGCGGAATGCCCAAATATAGGGCCAGTCCATTACCGGAGCCTTCCGGTACAATTCCCAATGCAGCGCTGGTACCATTCAATGCGGACGCAATTTCATTGATCGTACCATCCCCCCCAACCGCTACGACCACATCGAATCCGTCTGCAACCGCCTGCACTCCTAATTCGTAAGCGTGGTTGACATATTTCGTATAAGCGAAATCCGCATCATATAAATGGTGGTCCAGGTCTTCAATCGCCCGCTTCTCGAACCCCGTCTTCTTTTTCCCGCCTGATATCGGATTTACAATGAACAGCATCCGCTTCTTCCCCATGTCAATTGGTCGTGTTTGCACCACAAATGTATCAGCATAAACGTAATAATTGGATAAGTGTTATTACAATTTATGAAAATTTAATATACTGAGGCGTGTGAACCCCGAAAATTGACTATATCAGCTTGGCTCGATTTTGAAAACCATAAAAGTATCGTAGCTTTGCATCGCGAAATAGAACACCGATATGCCCTATTTATTTACTTCAGAATCTGTTTCGGAGGGACATCCGGACAAAATAGCTGACCAGATCTCCGATGCGCTTATTGACAATTTTTTAGCGTGGGACGCTGATGCCCGCGTGGCAATTGAAACCTTGGTAACCACCGGCCAGGTGGTCTTGGCCGGCGAGGTCAAATCAACCGTTTATGTGGATGTGCCAAAGATTGCCCGTTCAGTCATTGAACGTATCGGCTACACGAAGTCCGAGTATATGTTTGAGGCCCATTCATGCGGGGTATTATCGGCAATCCATGAACAATCTCCTGACATTAATCAAGGTGTAGACCGAAAGGAGAAACAGGAACAGGGCGCAGGGGACCAAGGTATCATGTTCGGATATGCCAACAATGAAACCGAAAACTTAATGCCTTTGGCGCTGGACCTTTCACACCGGCTACTCTATGAGCTCGCCGCATTGCGCCGCGAAAACAACGAGATCACGTACCTCCGCCCCGACTCAAAAGCTCAGGTGACGCTTGAATATAGCGACGATCATAAACCGGTCCGTATCGATGCCATCGTGGTATCAACTCAGCACGACGAGTTCGATACCGAAACGGCCATGTTGAACAAAATAAAATCTGACGTGGTCAACATTCTTGTGCCAAGAGTGAAAGCACAGCTGAAACCGGAACTTCAGCAGCTGTTTACCGATGATATTAAATACCACATCAATCCTACAGGCAAGTTCGTCATCGGCGGGCCCCACGGCGATACTGGACTGACCGGGCGTAAGATCATCGTAGATACCTACGGGGGGAAGGGCGGCCACGGTGGAGGCGCCTTCTCCGGTAAAGACCCATCCAAAGTGGACCGTTCCGCGGCTTACGCCACCCGCCACATCGCCAAAAATCTGGTTGCAGCAGGTGTTGCAGATGAACTGTTGGTGCAGATCTCCTATGCAATCGGGGTAAAAGACCCCATAGGCATTTACGTGAATACCTACGGAACTTCGAAAGTGGGTTTGTCAGACGCCGAAATTGCCGCTAAAATCAACGAGCTGTTCGACATGACACCGTACGGGATTGAGACACGGCTGAAGTTGAGGAATCCTATCTATTCAGAAACAGCGGCATATGGCCATATGGGCAGGGAACCAAAATCCGTTACAAAAACGTTCGAAAACAGCAACGGTGAAACCAAAACCGTAGAAGTTGAGCTCTTTACCTGGGAAAAACTTGACTACGTTGAGAAGGTGAAGGCTGCATTCGGACTTTAAGCGTCCCGTTGGAAACTTATTGACACGTCATTCCGGTTCACACCGGAATGACGTTTTTGTTTATTGTACAGTGGCTGCTGAAGTTACGGCCCGCCGGTCAATCTTTTTGACCAATCCCTGGAGTACGTTTCCGGGGCCTACTTCCGTGAATGATGATGCCCCATCCTCGATCATGTGCAGCACAGTCTGGGTCCATCGCACAGGTCCGGTCAGCTGGTCGATCAGATTCTGTTTTATCGTTTCGGCGTCCGTGTGCGGTTTTGCGTCAATGTTTTGATAAACGGGGCATACCGGCTCTTTGATTTCTACAGCAGCGATAGCTGCTTCCAGCTCCACCTTAGCAGATTCCATTAAAGGAGAATGGAATGCGCCGCCCACATTGAGCTTCAGCGCTCGTTTAGCGCCCGCTTGCAACAGCAGTTCGCAAGCTTGATCCACACCGGATATTGTTCCTGAGATAACTAACTGACCCGGACAATTGTAATTCGCAGGCACCACCACATCGCTCACCCGGTGACAAATGTCTTCTACGGTAAAATCATCAAGCCCCAAAATGGCAGCCATTGTAGAAGGCTGTATTTCAGTTGCCTTCTGCATGGCATTGGCCCGGGCAGCCACTAGCTTGAGCCCATCTTCGAAACTCAGTGCTCCCGCAGCAACCAAAGCAGAAAACTCGCCCAGCGAATGCCCCGCAACCATTTGAGGGCGAAATGCGTTTCCAAGAGCCCGGGCCAACGCGACTGAATGCAAAAAAATGGCGGGCTGAGTTACTTTCGTTTGCTTCAGATCTTCATCCGAACCGTCAAACATCACATCGGTGATACGGAATCCCAAAAGTTCGTTCGCCTGCTCAAAAAGGAACTTAGTGTCATCGCTATAATTGTACAGGTCTTTGCCCATACCCACGAATTGCGCTCCCTGCCCGGGAAAAATATACGCGTTCTTCATTCTGTTGACTTAATTATATTAATATAGGTACTTGCTTTCTTACCGGACAAAGATACCATTTCGGGTCCGGCCCGCCAAACCCATACCCTGCTCGTCATTCGGGCATAAAACATAGGCTGGAAAGATTGCGCTCATCAAAGATCTCATTTGCGATGGCCAACAATTCATCTGTGGTAACAGCGTCAACCTTTTCAAACACATCCGCGAGGGTTTGTACTTGGTTATAGTCCAATACATTTTTCGCCAGTGCCGTAATAAGGTTCAACCGGTTCTCTTCTCCCAGCGCAATCTGCCCTTTGAATTTTTTCTTGGCCTGGTATAGCTGCATGACGCCGAGTTTCTGGTTCCGCAGCTTTTTCAACTGTGTGCCAACCAGCCGTGCAGCCTTATCTGCCTTTTCTTCATCTGTACCGAAATAAATATGGAATATTCCGGTGTCAGAAAGTGGCACGTAATTAGACTCAATGGTATAGGCTATACCGTATTTCTCCCTTACCACAAGATTTAGGCGCGAGCTCATACCCATGCCACCGAGCATATTATTTAACAATAGTAAGCCGGTCTTGTGCTTATGATGGGTATCATAAGCTATCCCACCCATTACGTAATGCACCTGGTTGATCGGTTTATTGACTGTGCTTTGCCAACTGCTGTTGCGCTGAGGAGCTACCCTTTCGCGGATACTGTGGGTTTCCGGAATCCCCCCGAATACCTTGTTGACTATGGCGGCAGCGGTTTTCCTATTATAATCACCGCTGATACCGATAACAATCTCATGGGTACTATAGTGCTGCTTAACAAATTCCATGATGCTCGTCCGGCTTAGCCGTTTTAGATCTTCAGCGGTACCCAAAATATTATGACCAAGCGCATGCCCTTCAAAAAGCCGGTCTTCGAAGTCATCCAGGATGGAGTCCTCAGGGCTGTCCAGGTAAGAGGCCATCTCATCCAGAATTACTCCCTTCTCTTTTTCAATCTCCTGTTCAGAAAATACAGAGTGAAAGAAAAGGTCTTCGAATAAATCCAGTGCCCGCTCCAGATAGGGGGTCAAGAACGATGCGTGGATACAGGTGTACTCTTTCGTCGTATAGGCATTGAGGTCCCCACCCACGGACTCCAGCCGGTTCAGGATTTGATTGGTGTTCCGCCTCTCCGTCTGCTTGAACAATAGGTGCTCAATAAGATGGGCTAGACCGTATCGGCCTTCAACTTCGTCGCGGGACCCAGCATCGATCAACATACATACGTGGGACACTGTTGACCGCGTTTGATGCAAAATAACACGGATACCGTTGGGCAGCCGAATAAGCTCGTACTCCATAGCCGCGCAAGATAGCAAAAAACCGCAGCAATCAGAATCGTCCAGGAGAGCGGTCACCACCCCATCGGCCCGGTCCGCCGGGTCCGCCGCGTCCATCGAACATACTGCCACCCGCGAAATTGGAAAATCGGTACGTCAGTGTTAGCATAAAATACCGTGCTAGCCGATTGGTCCGGCTGTCGATAATACTGTTGTCCGTCACCATACGTGATACGTTGGTCTGTTCATTAAGAAGGTCGAAGGCCTGGAACCGGATGGCTCCGTTTCTCCCCTTAAAAAACTGCTTCTCAATGTAAGCGTTAACAATCATCGGATTCGCATCCACCGAACTGTTGTAACCATTATTGGTGGTTTTCGCAATATCCGCGCTGAATATCCAGGTCGGTGTCAGGTTAACACTTCCATACAATGTGAGCGCCCATGTGGAAACATTCCGGTTGCTGCCAGAAGAAACCGTGTTATGAGTGGTATTATAAGTGTATCGCACTCCGGGGGTAACTTCAACCGTTTCCTTAGGGTTGTAACGGAAATTGATCCCTTGTGCGAATATCCAGTTTTTTGCAATGTTGCGTTGAGTAGCCATGGTAAGCAAATCGCTGTTATTTGCTAAGGTGGTTACATAAGACACGTTATTGTTATAGCTTGCCATTCCGTTAAAGGAAAGGGTAAATGTGCGGTCCGCGAAAGGTTTCGAAAAGTTATAAAAGCCCCGTGCATTGTATACGCCATCCGTATTTAGGTACTCGGTAGCCTGGATTAACCCAATGGAGTCGTCTATGCTGGTGGTGCGATTTGTTACAATTTTATCTTCCGCCAAGGAACCGGTAACACCGACAAAAAAGGAGTTGCCCCCGCTGATATTAAAATTTCGGTAAAACATGCGGAGTTCATGTGTAAACTCAGCTGATAGATTGGGGTTACCCGTCACCGGCGCATTGGCGTTTGAAAAATCCGTGAATGGCTGGATCTGTGTCACACTTGGTTCAGAAGCCCTCCCCGAATAATTGATATTAAATCGCTTCGTACGAGACATCTCGTATTCCACCCGCGCTACCGGCATCCAGTTAAATCCGTCGCGGTTAATTGCTATAGATTGACCATCGATATGGGCGTCGCCCCTTAGTAAGTTAGGCTGTGCCGCCACGCCCACAGAGTAATTCCATTTGTCCTTCTTGTAACGGTAAGTAAATGTTCCACGATGCGTGTAAAAAGTATAATCATAAAGCCGGCTGTTGTTATATTCCGGATTGTCGATGATCATTCCATTGGCATCGTAAGCGTTGGCCAGCCGACTGTTGTCGTAAGACGCAAAATTAAAGTCATAAGTCAACTCCAGATTGCCGTGCTGACCCACCGGTTCAATGTAAGACAAGGTGGCGCCGCCGTTCAGATTCTTATTTTCAAGGTCTACAAGGTGCTGTTGGTATACGCTGTCCAGCGCTTCAACAGATGTCTCATAGACAAGTGAATTCAGTATTCTCTCCTGGTCCTGTTCAGTACTGGCCGTATTCAGGGAAAAATTGATAAAAATATTCCTCCCCCTCTCACTGAGCCGCCGGTTATACAAACCGCTTGCTCCGTAGTTTGGTGCCACTGATCTGTTGATTTGCCTGTTCGTCAGATCGTTGATCAGGACCCCACCTTCTGTATTCGCACTGGCAGACAGGTTATTGGACCGGTTTTGGCGTAAGCTAAACGTGGGAGAAAACTTCAAATAGTTTTTGTCATCCGGTTTGTATTCGACATTCCAGCTAAACCGATGATCGTTCCCGATACTGCCATTGTCCATATTACTGCTGGTATACACGGTACCATCTGGTAATGTGGTTTCCGTAAATTCGTCGCTCAACGTCGTATTGTCAGTGTGCCCAAAACTATACTCCCCATACATCGTCAACCCACTGTTGAAATCGCGGCGGTAGTTGACGCCTATAGATTGGGTATTGGTAAGGCCGTTTGCTCCGCCCCATCCTCCACCACCAAATCCTCGGCCGAAACTTCCGCCCCGTGGACCGCGGCGCGCACCCCCACTCTGGATGTTAAAGTCAAAAAGGTTAGCATTCACATTGTTCAAATTACCTAACACCGAAAGTTGCATGCCTTCCTTGAACTTGCCGTAAGATCCTGTTGCCTGATACCGTTCCTGTGTGCCGCCTCCGACACGGAAATTCCCAAAATCGCCGTTGTTTTTGTCAGGCGCGATCTCAAGGTTCAACACCCGTTCCGGATCCCCGGTGCGGTTTCCGGTTGCATTAGCCATATCGCCATAGTCGTCCACAATCTGAATTCTCTCGACAATCTCCGCAGGGAGGTTCTTGATCGCGGCTTGGATATCCCCCCCAAAAAAATCCTTCCCATTTATCCGGGCGCGCGTAACGGTTTCCCCCTGTGCCGTCACGTTTCCATCCTTATCCACTTCTACACCATCCAGCTTCTTCAACGCGTCTTCAACCAGGGCGCCTTCCCGCAAGCGCAGGTTCTTCGTAGCGTATTCAAGGGTATCCTCTTTAACCGTGATAGGTATGACACCGGTCACGGAAACCTCACTCAACATCTGGCTGGACTCCCGGAGAACAACAGGCACCATCAACTCGTTCTTTCCGGCTTCAAAGGAAAACCTGCGCCGGAGCGTATCATAGCCTAAACTGGTTACGGTCAGCACAAACTCACCGCCCTTTATACCGTTAAAAGTAAAAATACCGCCTCTGCCCGAGCTGGTCTGTACCGAATCAAGGGCAGACACCAACTTAATGGAAGCGCCGACAATGGCTTCGCCTTTTGGATCGCTTAGCGTGCCTTGAACCCGCTTTGCGGTCTGAGCGGCGCCGATTACTGCAAGCGACATGAATAGTGCGGTGAATAAGACCGTCTTTGCGTGTTGTTTAGTGCCTGATGGCTTGAAGGGAATCATTATTGCGAGTAAAAAGTTTTCATTCTTTGGCTAAAGGTGCTTTGATCCATACGCCCGCCTCCTCACGTGGCTTGGAAGTCCCTGTCTGCCCATAGCCGTACGGATAGCCGTACCCGTAAGGATAACCGTATCCACCATACCCCCTCCGCATCGCACCCGGTGTGGTTCCACTGCCCGGTATCACTACACCGTTAATCTTTATATTGAAAGCGAGTTCATTTCCATGGTTCAATGCTATTCCCAATTGTTCCAAAGGGACGACCATTTCAACGCACAACGCGTCGGTACTGTCCAGCGTTGCTTCTGCGTCGACCCCGTATGTGTTCTCCCGCGAGATCTGACCGTCGAGAATATCGTTGAACCGCATTACATAGATGGCCCGGATAGCCTGCAATGCTCCCTTCCGCATATCGTCCGGCCGGTCGTCATTGTCAGCAGACATGATCGAGCGGAAGGCCAGTCGATCCGCCACCGGAAAGTACACCGTTGGTCCTTCCCTTTTTTTACCTTTAATGTTTACCATAAAGGCAAGCCCCTGCCCGAAAACCTGCATCTGCCGATCTTTGTCCACAACCCGGATAGCGACATATAAATTTTGGTCATTATTTTTAATATGGTAGCGGAACTTTTGGGTAGCGTGTTCATATACAAGCGAATCTCCCCAGTCATCCAACTTGCCGTCCAACACAATCCCGGATGCCCAATCCAGTACCTGCTGTACATGACCCTTATTGCGCTGTGCCATTACCGGTGCTGTCAGCAGTATGGTCGTCAAACCTATCAATAAAGTATGTAAAGTCATTATTTGTACCGTAATGCGTGATTTTGACATCTTCATGGTTACGTGGTTTAATTGTATAAGAATTATTACATGGGCGCTGTTGAACCTTTGGACCGACACGTCCGATTTGCTTATCACGAGCAAGATCGCTAAGTTTGTTGCCGCGTAAACGAGACACAGAGCGATAATGCTACTATCCAGGTATCAAGACGGTTATATAGAAGCCGGATGCGACGAAGCGGGAAGGGGATGCCTTGCAGGCCCCGTTTTCGCGGCAGCCGTCATTCTTCCGCCCCATTTCAAGCATGACCTTCTTACGGACTCCAAGCAGCTGTCAGCGCACCAGCGCTCGGAGTTGCGTACCGTGATCGAAGCGGAAGCCCTCGCATACGCGGTTTCCAGTGTCAGCCCCGAGGAAATCGACCGGATCAACATCCATAAAGCGTCATATCTGGCCATGCACCAAGCGTTGGACGCGTTAAAGATCGAAGCGGAATATATCCTTGTAGACGGAAACCGGTTTATCCCTTACCGGCAGGTCCCCTATTGCTGTGTCGTGAAAGGCGATGGTAAATACTTTTCCATAGCAGCGGCTTCTATCCTGGCAAAAACTTACCGGGACGAATATATGCAGCAACTCCATGTGGAATTCCCGCAATACCGTTGGTCTCAAAACAAAGGTTATCCCACGGTTGACCACCGGAATGCTATCATGACGTACGGGTTCACACCCCATCATCGCCGGACGTTCCGGGTTACGGATCCTCAGCTCACGCTTTTTTAGTAGGCGCCGTTTTTTTCCGTTCCAGCCATACGGCAAACCCTATACCAAGCACAAGAACGATGGAAGCTATCAGTGAGATGATTTCGCCCACGTGATACGACCTGGGCTCAAATCGGAACTCCACCGTATGATTACCTCCTGGTAATTGCATAGCGCGAAGCACATAATTCGCGCGGAGGATCGGGTGTTCCTCTTCATCCACATAAGCCTTCCATCCTTTGTCGTACCATATTTCGGAGAACACTGCCAATGCATCGCTGGGGGCAGAATACTCATACGTTAGCCGGTCCGGACGATAGGAGGTCAGCTCAATCGAAGCATTGGCTGGCCGACCCAATCTTTTTTCATCCAGCAATGGCTTAAATTCCTCGTGGATGAAAGCTTCTTTCTTCGGATCGAATGCGTTGATTGCCTCCATCTCTTCCTCGTTGCTTTTAACCAGCGTCACTTTTTCTACAAACCAGGCATTGCCCGCCGCCGAGCTGCGCCGCTGGATACGTTCGCTATTCTGGTTATTGTCACGCGTAATAATATACCGCGTGTTGAGCATATCCAACACATCCTCATTTATTGCGCCCCCGAACTGCCGCTCGATCAATTCTTGGTACCTCATCAGCTTTGCTGCATGGTAACCCCCGATGGACTTGTGGAAATACGATGTGCGTGAATCTGCAAATGGGTTGGTCGTTAGATCAAGTACTCTGTAATTTGGGTCCTTATCCATAAGGATTAACTTGTCCACCTCCCGTTCCTGTATAAACTGCCGGTTCAACTGCAGCTTATCCACGAAACGGTCTTCGTTCAGGTATCTTTTATCCACACCCCACATATCGACCAAAGTGACCAGACCGAGCAGGATGGCAGCAGTCTGCGCCTGAAGCTTGTTCTTGACCAGCAGCCAGACAAGACCGAATGTGAGGATAATGAACAGCAGCGAGCGCAAGGCATCCGTTCTAGCCAGTGCTGTGCGGTCTTTCACCAAAGCGGCCATCAGTTCATTCGCTACCGTGTTATCCTGTAGCACCTGTGCATATTGCTGGATCATTTCCTGATGTCTGGAGTTTTTGAAACTGAGAAACAGGTCTGGAACCACGGCGATCAGCAGGGTAACGCCTCCTACGCCATACAATATATAAAGAAGCTTCTTATCCAGCTTCTGCAGTTCGGAGCCGCGAACGACAATCTCGTTAACAGCCAATATAGCTAGTATTGGTACTGTTAGCGTAACGATCATCAAGGTAGATTCTACAGCCCGGAACTTATTGTACATCGGGAAGTAATTGAAGAACAAGTCGGAGATCAGCGGAAAATGCCTTCCGAAAGAAAGTAACAGCATCAGCAGGCTGGTGCCTAATAACCACCATTTGAAAGGCCCCTTTACAATGACTACGCCAAGAATAAACAGGAAGATCACTCCTGAGCCAAAATACCATGGACCAGACGTAAAGTCCTTTTCTCCCCAATAAGTGGGCATGTTGGCCGCAAATCCTGCTGCCTGATTTGGATCAGCTCCTTTGCTGATGAGCAGTTTACCTACATTTGAGCGTTCATCCAGCTGCGTAGATGACCCACCACCGTAGGCGTTGGGAATAAGAAATGTCAAACTCTCTCCTATACCTTGACTCCATTGATACGCATACTCCCTGCTTACTCCGTTATCTGCACGCTGAGCGTTCTCCGTTTTAAGGTTGGACTTGCCTCGGAGTGATTCCTTACTGTATTCGTACGTGGGCCACAATAGCGACGCATTCACCGCCACTGCAATCAGCACCGCTATGGCCTGATAGGCGACTGCTTTACTGAAGAGCCGGAGCCGTTTTTCCCTGACCGCGTGGTAAAGCTCAATACCCACCAAAATCAGCACCGCCAAAAAGAGGTAATACGTTACCTGGATGTGATTGACACGTATTTCAAGCGCCATCGCAAGAGCCAACAACACCGCTCCCCACAGATATCGGCCGCGGAAGGCCAGCAAGATACCTGCCAGGATCGGCGCCATGAACGCTATGGCATAAGTCTTATTGGCATGCCCTGCTTCGATATAGATAAAATTATATGAAGAAAAAGCAAAAGCGATAGCTCCGGCGGCGGCCAGCCAGGGCCGAACCTTTAGTACGGACAAAAGCAGGTAAACCCCCAACAGATATAACAGCACGACGTCGACCGGATGCGGAAATACAGCCTTAATCCCCCTCAACAAATAAGTTGTCACATTATTTGGCAGATCGATCAGCACTTGGTATGACGGCATTCCACTGAACATTGAATTGGTCCACAACGGCATGTCCCCATCGCGCGCCTTAATATCCAGTATTTCCTTCTGCCCAGCCTGGGCAAGCAACACATCGTTTTGGTACAGCACCTTACCCTGCCAGACAGGCGTAAAATACAGGAAGCTAAGGATAACAAATACGCCAATGACCGCCAAATGGGTCGAGTTGTTATTGAACCAAGTTTTCATTCGTCTTCAGTGTTCATTATGCTGATAACAGGTCACCGACCAGAGACAATGACCATCGCAGGTCACTTTACCGCAGCGAAGTGCCAAAAATAGGTATTAGAATTGATAATGCCATGACAAACACTCACTCGGCCTTCTTAATGAGTCGGTTGATGTCTTTCAATTCGCCGAATAGCACAAGAATATCGCCCTCGGCCAACATCGTCTCTGACTTTGCAATACCCGTCGCTTCCTTGCTCACTTTCACTTTGCCGTCCTCGAACTGTTCAGTGGACTTTATGGTGGTAAGCACGATAACACCGTATTTATTGGTCAAGTTGGCTTCCCTCAGCGTGAGTCCCACATATTTGGCTGGCACCTTGGTTTCGATAATGCTGTACCGCTCCGATATTTTGAACGAGTCGACAATGTCAATGTTGTCTAAGCGCATGGCCATCCGTGCTGCAGACTCCTCTTCAGGCATGATATACTCGTCAATGTCCATGGCTTCCAGCACCGTTCCCTGAAGGTCAGAAACAACCCGACTGATGATCCGTTTTACTTTAAGCTGCTTAAGTAGTGCCGTGGTCAACATGGAGGCACCTTCGTCTTCGCCAATGGCCACAATTACGGCATCAGCGTCTTTTAATGGCAGCGCACTCATAGCATCTGCATCCGTACTGTCCATGCAAACGGTATGGGTAATCTTCTCTTTCAGCGCTTCCACCTTGCTCATACGGTTATCAGCTCCGATGACCTCATGGCCCAGTTCGGTCAGCCGGATGGCCAGTGCCCTGCCGAAGTTTCCCAGTCCTAATACGATGTACTTCATGTCAATCTTTATCTAAAGCAATACTTTTTCCTGCGGATATTGGTAGCTCTTGCTCTTTACGTTCCTGACGAGCGCCACCAACAACGTGAGCAGTCCCACGCGACCGATAAACATCGTCAGCGTAATGATCACCTTTCCTGCATCGCTGAGCTCAGGAGTGATACCCAAACTCAGTCCGGCCGTCGCGTATGCCGAAAAACACTCGAATGCGATATCGAGCAGACTTTTGTCACTGTCGGTTATAGTCAAGGCGAATATGGATGCGCCAATTGCAAACAGTGACAGCATAATGATCGCAAACGCTTTGTTGACCGCATCGTTTGAAATCCGGCGTCTAAAAATTTCTAAGTCATCCTTTCCCCGCGCCAGGCTGATGATATTGAGAAACGCGACCGCGAAAGTGGTGGTTTTGATACCGCCGCCGGTCGATCCCGGCGAAGCACCTATCCACATTAGCAACATGATTAACATCACCGTTGGGAACGTCAAGTTGTCCATATTGGCAACGTTGAATCCCGCGGTGCGGGAAGATGTTCCGGTAAAAAACGCTGTGACGCACTTTCCCCAAAGCGTTGGATGCTCGGCTAATATATGGTTGTATTCCAACGCAAAGGTAGATATCGTCCCAACAACTATTAAGATGAATGTTGTCCAGGCAATGAGCCGTGAATTAAAACTGATCACCCACGCACGATAGGTGAATGCCCGGCCATAAAATACGCGCTGAAATCCATTAATGGCCCATCGCTTGATAAAGGTATAGGTATTCAGTACGATGGCAAAGCCTAGTCCACCCAGGATAAACAGCGTTGCGATGACCAATTGCAGGTTGTAGTTGAAGCGGGTCCCCGAATTATATAGCCCATCCGGCACAGTAGAAAATCCCGCATTACAAAACGCCGATATGGAATGAAACACAGCAAAGAAGAGTCGGTCCGTTTTGGACGCGAAATCCTCTGGATCAACGCTGAAGTAAATCAGTGCTGCACCGAGGGCCTCGAAAAACAGAGTAATAAAAACAATCTGAAACAAGGTGCTTACAACGGATCCGACCTTATTATGTCCGAGCATTTCGCTGTACATCAGCTGGTTTTTGTAAGAGAAACCACCGGAGAAAAAATAGCCGAAAAATCCCGTAAACGTCATAATGCCCAAGCCCCCCAATTGGATAAGCAACAGCAGCACGGTCTGACCAAATCCTGTAAGACGCCATGAAATGTCAATCACAGAAAGCCCGGTTATGCAAACCGCACTAGTGGCCATAAATAACGCATCTACTAAACCGAGGGGCTCATTCGGCGTTGCGCGGGGAAGCATCAACAGCAATGTGCCAAACAGAATAAGGACCAGAAAGCTGATGACAAACAGGATGGTGGGGTTGAAATAAAAATTGTCGAAAAATAGGCTGTTTTTCGATAATTCGGTAAGCGCAACCGCAAAAATACCCAAGTGGAGCCATTCCTCCTGCCTCAGGAAGGAAACAAGCCCTCCATCAGACAGGCGCCCCGCGGCTACGACCAAAAAATAAAACATCAGTATCAGCCCGCCATAATGGGCCACCAAAACACGGCCTGCCGCCCAAATCGCAAGCAAGGTGCGGACCGCGCTGAAAAGCATCAGCCCGTAAAATAACCACCGCGTTGTTTCCGTAAACTGTTGGGCTGCTGCCCTATCGGTGTTGTAGCCCAAGTGAAATAAGACGAACAAAGCACAAGCGGCGCTAACATATAGCATCAACCGATCTACAGCCTTCTCCCGGTACTTGAAGATGTATTTGAGGTCGTCCAGCATATCGAGCCCTATCGTTCAATAGGCTTTATTTCATAGAGCTTGCTCCACAGTTTTCCTGTAATAAATAGCCGGTCACCCTGCCGGTCATAAGCAATCCCGTTCAGCTCATTATTGAAGTCCTGCTTATCCGGATAGATGCCAATCAGGTTGATTTCACCTTCAATGGCTCCCGTTTTCGGATCAATAATGACGATAATGTCCTTGGTGTAAACATTGGCGTAAACTTTACCATCGATGTACTCGAGTTCATTCAGATTGTCACGCGGTCCTTCGTTGTTATATACCTCGACGAACCCTTCCTCGGCATACGTGTCTTTATTCAGGAAATAGAGCCTGCTACTACCATCGGACTTAATGAGTCGTGTACCGTCGTAGCATATTCCCCAGCCTTCCTGGCTTTGGCCGTATCGGAATTCACTTATCCTTTCAAAAGTGCGCTTATCATACACAAAGCCAATTTTGTTCTGCCAGGTCAGCTGAACGATTTTGTTATCAACCAAGGTTAAGCCTTCTCCGAAATATTCATCGGATAAGTCTATCCGCTGCAATACCTCACCGTTTTTGTAATTTACCTTCCGGAGCGAGGACTTCCCGTTCTGGCCGGAACTTTCATACCCAGTACTTTCATATAAGACACCGGTATCATCGAATTCCAACCCTTGGGTATACGCTTTTGGATCATGCGGATATTCATTAACCACCGAAAACCCATACCGTTTCGGTGCAGGCGGCACCACCACAATGTTGCTGTACGCCACCTCTTCCTTTCCGTTATAGTACAAGCGCGCACTGAGCGTGCGGCTACCGAATGCCGCCTTGGCTGTGCTAAGTGTAACCCCGGAGCTGTCTGTTTTGCGGGCCACGACTTCGCCGTCCATCGAATACACGACAGAATCAAATGCGGAAACGTCTGCCGGAAATACTAATTTTAAAGGAACGTTTTCCCCCACCCGGACAATGGTGCCTGCCTGCGGTGTATCAAATCGCAATTTCGAAGCTTTCCTCTGCGTATTGCAGGATACCAGGAAAACCAGGGCGGCCATCGGAAAGTAGATTAATCTGTTCATGGTTGCAAACTTACTTATTTTTCATTAGCTCCTTATGCCCGCGCTAATCCGGCCAGAATGCATCCTTGATTAGACGGCTGCGGTATATTCCTTCCTTTTCGCTATAAAGGATCGAAACCACATCGAAACGGATCTCACCGCCGTATTTGTGTATGGCAATATATCGGTTGGCAGCCCGCGTAAGTTTCGCCTGTTTGGCGGCATCTACAAACTCATAGGGCATACCATGGGCCGTACCGGTCCGGGTTTTAACCTCAACAAAAACCAAAATATCACTGTCCCTGGCAATAATATCCACCTCCAGGTTTTTATATCTCCAGTTTTGATGGAGAATCAGGTAACCTTGACGCTGCAGTAGCTTTACCGCTTCACGCTCTCCGTTTTGTCCTATTTCTATCGTACTGAACATCTACTTTACGACGATGGTACCCAGCTTGTCAGCAATGACCTTTGACACGTCTTTCAATTTCTGGTAGTTGGAGAGCATCAATTGAAGATTGGCCTCATCCTGTTCCGTCCTTAACTCCTCGCGGATCCGCGTCATCTGATGTTCAACTTTCCGCTTTTTTATGCGGTATATTGCGGTATATACAAGGTCTTCAAGACGTTCAGATTCATGTGATACGTAAATTTTGCGCTTTTCATCGTTCCAGTTAGGGCTTAGGCTATATTTCGTAGACAGTAAGTCTACCGCCAGGTCCGCGATACGTTGATCAGAATGCGACACAAACACGCGCTCTTCGGGTAGTTCATGACGGGCGATATACTCTTTAAAGATTTCAATCATCGACCGGCAAGTCGGATCATCGAATGACACATCGCTTAATCCGCTTAGAAGCAGCGGTGCAATCGGAATATTGGCATCATGTTCCCATGTGGCCGGCATACTGCCATAATGCAGCAGAATCCGGATAACCTCACGCTCCTGCAAAATATCTGAAGAAAGTCCGTCAGTCGGCACGACTGGCATTTGCTGCGATTCGACAACCCAAGCTTCTTCCGGTTGTAATAACGCCGGCTTACGATCTGTCTTTCTCGCCTGTTCAATACGCAGCTTGTTCAGTTCGGAAACTAGAATGCGTTCTTCAATGTCAAGCAACGCGCTGCATTCTCTTACGAACACAGCCGCTTTGATAGCATCCGGGATGAGCGCGATGCTCTGGACCACGTCCCGGATAACAGTCGCCCGCTTTACTGGGTCGTTACCTGCGTTCCGTAACAACACGTGGGTTTTATAAAAAATAAAATCCTGCTGATGGCCTGCTACATATTGCTTAAATGCCGTCGAGCCAAACTGTTGAACATATGAATCCGGGTCATTGCCGTCCGGAAAAAGCAATACCTTTACATTAAGCCCTTCCTCGAGCAGCATGTCTGTACCCCGCAACGATGCCTTTATACCTGCTTCGTCTCCATCGTACAGAATAGTTACATTTTTAGTAAACCGCGAAATTAAGCGGATCTGCCCACTGGTCAGCGACGTGCCGGATGATGACACCACGTTTTCGACTCCCGCTTGATGCATTGACAACACATCCGCATAACCCTCTACAAGATAACAGTTGTCGGCCTCTGTGATCGCCTTTTTCGCGAAGTACAACCCGTACAGAACATCCGATTTATGATAAACTTCGCTCTCCGGCGAATTAACGTACTTCGCTGCTTTCTTGTCCGTTTTCAACGTGCGCCCGCCGAAACCTAAAATGCGCCCCGTCAGGTTGTGAATAGGAAACATGACCCTACCCCGGAAACGATCATATGCTCCGCCATCTTCTTTTCGGATGACAAGCCCGGCCGCTTCTAAAAACTCATCTTTATACCCTTCCGCCTTTGCACGGTCGTAAAGCGCTGTCCAACCTTCCGGGGAATATCCCAGTTCAAATTTCCGGATAATGTCTTCCCGGTAGCCCCTCTCCCTAAAATAATTGAGCCCGACGGTCCGCCCCTCTTCGGTATCCCACAGCGTTTCCATAAAAAACCTGCCGGCCCAATTCGTGACGATGAATAGGCTTTCACGCTTATCCTGGGCAGCAAGCTGTTCAGGCGTACGCTCGGTTTCTTCCACCTCAATATGATACTTGTGAGCAAGGTACTTCAACGCTTCCGGGTAAGAGTACTTTTCGTGTTCCATGACGAACTTAACCGCGTCCCCGCCAGCGCCACATCCGAAGCATTTATAGATGCCTTTGCTTACTGATACGTTAAAAGAAGGGGTTTTCTCATGATGAAATGGGCAAAGGCCAATCAACGCCGTACCGCGTTTCTTCAGATCCACAAAGTCACCTACTACTTCTTCGATACGAGCTGTGTCCAAGATTTTGTCTACCGTTTCCTGCTTGATCACATGTGATATTTTAGTATGGTAAAATTAGCGAATAAAGCACAACTGGCAAGAAATATTATGCTTTCGTTAACAGATTCATCAAACCACTACCATCTTATTGTTTTTTTTCTATTTTTGCGCTACAAGAATTGCGTTCATTTACTTTTTATCTCTTCGCCACGAATGAAAGTCTCTAAAATTTGTTGTATCGGGGCGGGCTATGTGGGTGGTCCCACCATGTCAGTCATCGCCCAGAAATGCCCCAACATCACTGTTACCATCGTAGATATCAATGAAAAGCGGATTGCCGCATGGAACGATCCCGATCTCTCCAAGCTGCCGGTATACGAACCGGGGCTAGCTGAAGTGGTGGCGGAAGCCAGGGGCCGCAACCTGTTTTTCTCCACGGACGTGGACGCCGCCATTGCTGAGGCCGATATGGTCTTCATTTCGGTTAACACCCCCACCAAAACCTATGGAAAGGGCAAAGGCATGGCCGCCGACCTTAAATACATTGAACTTTGTGCCCGGCAGATCGCGGCCGCGTCAACCTCTGATAAGATCATTGTAGAGAAGTCAACCCTTCCGGTGCGGACGGCAGAAGCACTTAAGAGCATTCTCCATAATACCGGCAACGGCGTTAATTTTCATATCCTGTCCAATCCTGAATTCCTCGCAGAAGGTACAGCGATCCAAGATCTCCATGACCCTGACCGCGTGTTGATCGGAGGCGAAAGCGAAGAAGCTGTACAGGCGTTGGTTGATATATATGCTTCCTGGGTACCTCGTGAACGTATCCTTACAACCAACCTGTGGTCATCCGAGCTTTCCAAACTGACCGCTAACGCCTTTCTCGCGCAGCGTGTTTCTTCCATCAACGCGATTTCAGAGCTGTGTGAGCGGACAGGTGCCAACGTAGACGAGGTTGCCCGCGCTATTGGAACCGACAGCCGCATCGGCCCCAAATTCCTCAAGGCATCCGTTGGCTTCGGCGGTTCGTGTTTCCAAAAGGACATCCTCAATCTTGTTTATATTGCCCGTAGCTACGGACTAAGTGACGTTGCCCATTACTGGGAACAGGTCATTACAATGAATGACCACCAGAAGCGCCGGTTTGCCGACAACATCGTTCAAACGATGTATAATACTGTATCCGGCAAAAAGATCGCGTTTCTCGGTTGGGCTTTCAAGAAAGACACTAATGATACCCGCGAATCGGCAGCTATCTACGTTGCCGACGCGCTCCTGCATGAGGAGGCACAAGTAGTCGTGTATGACCCAAAGGTTTCCGCCGAACAGGTCTATGCTGACCTGGATTATCTTGGTACACGCACCCCGGAAGAGAATCGTCGTCTGCTCACCGTTGTAAATGACCCTTATCAAGCAACAGAACGTGCCCATGCTGTTGCGGTGCTTACCGAATGGGACGAATTCAAAACATACGACTGGCAACGCATCAAGAACAATATGATGAAACCAGCTTTTGTATTTGATGGGCGCAAACTATTGGGAGCCAACAAGCTTAGAGACATCGGATTCCACTACTACGCGATCGGCGAATAACTAACTGGCGACGACAAACTGCGGGTCCGGGGAATCCTGGGCCCGCTCTTTAATGCTAATTCTCTGTTTCCGTTGCCGCCAGCAGGGTTTCCGGTTTACCGATCATCTTATATTTCCCTTCTCCCGTGAGGATGGCATGGTATTGTCCCCTACCGCTTGATAAGAGGCTGCGTGCACGCAGCAACTGTTCATCATGCCTTAAGGAAAATTGAAGCCGTCCTTCTCTGTAATAGTAGCGGGATACAATCTCACTTTCAAGAGCTTGCTTAATTTCCGTCTGATGCGTAGCCAGCTCCTGTTGTTTGCTCCGGAGAATTTTTCGCTCCAACGACTCCAACTCAGGCATAATCTGCCCAATCATGTGTTCTTCGTCGGCTTTCGTCTTCAGCTGTTGGAGCGCTTCCTCCGTTTGGCTGAAATAATCGTAGTCCTTATCGCTGAGAAAGCGCATGAACTCTTCGTATTGCCTATCTGTGATCTCAAAGCGGCCGGCATCTTCGATGTGCGGGTACCTCCCTTTGAACAGCGTCGCGTAATCGAAAATCAGGTATCGATCAAGTAACGTTTGTGTAATGGGCTGATACGGAGGTACAGCCACTGCGATATCGGGGTAAATACCACTGCCGTCATACACAACCCGGCCATTCTTCGTACTGAACGCGCGGGTCAGCGAGTCGGCCACCCTTACGTATCTTCCGGCATTACCGTCGTGAAGATACTCCATTGCTTGTATACACCGGCCGGAAGGTGTGTAATATTTAGCTACAGTTACCTTTATAAGACTATTATAGGGAACCGAAAACGTTTGCTGGACCAATCCTTTCCCAAAACTCCGTTCCCCGACAATCACGGCGCGATCCAAATCTTGCAGCGCTCCGGCCACGATTTCGGCAGCCGAGGCCGAGTATCCGTTGATGAGTACCGCCAATGGTATTTCTGCCGCAACCGGCTCAGACAGGGTACTATAACTTTTTACTTTGGTTGCATTCTTCCCCCGCTGACTCACTACAACTTGTCCGGGCGGCACAAATAAATTAACAACTTTTACTGCTTCCTGCAGTATTCCGCCTCCGTTGTTCCGTAAATCGATTATCAGTCCATTGAGTGACTGATTATATTGCAGTTCGCTCAATGCGTTTTCCAGCTCTTCTGCAGAATGTTCGAGAAACTTATCCAGCTTAATATAACCGACCGCTCCTTCCAGCACGGCAGAATAACTTACATTTGGCTGTCTGATGGACATGCGCGTCAACGTGATTGCCCGAGGATGACTTTCCCCTACCTTACGTATCTGGAGCCGGAGCTCACTCCGCTCCTCTCCCCGCAGTAGATGGCTGACTGCTTCGGTCGAATGCCCCACCAACGTTACGTCATTTATTGCCACCAATTCATCTCCCGCTTCAAGCCCCGCCTGATGAGCTGGAAATCCCGCATATGGCTCGGCGATATAGATGTGTTCATTGCGCCCGAAAATCGCCGCTCCGATGCCTGCGTATTTGGTGTCAACATACTTCAGCCTGTAGTCTTCCACTGCTGCTTCCGGTACATATTCGGTATAGGGATCGAGTTCCGTCAACATAGCATCCAACGCAGTCTTAATGAGCGCATCAGGATCCGTATCGCTCACGTAATTGAGGCTCACTTGTCGATATACGGCAGAAAATATATCAAGATTTTTGCTGATAAGGAACAGGTCGTCCCGTATTACCGTGAAGGCGGAAAAAAACAGTATCAATGCAGCGAAAACGGCCAGCGGACGTGTGCCCATACGGTGTCTGCGATGTCTCATTTTGTGGCAACTAAGAATCAGAAAAACAACTAAAGTTAAAAATATTTTATGATGAATACCAACATATGCTCTTTGGCAGTCCGCAAATTCGCAGAAGCGGTGATCCCAAAATTGCATATCACAACTATTTTATCTAAGTTTGCCTTCCAAAAATTTGATTATTCTAACACTTTGAAATGAGTTCGACACCCATAACAAAAGAGACCTACCTGGAGTGGTATAAATCCATGTTGCTCATGCGTAAGTTCGAAGAGAAGGCTGGGCAGTTATACGGACAACAAAAAATAAGGGGATTCTGCCACCTTTATATTGGTCAGGAGGCTGTCGTTGCCGGCGCCATGTCGGTCTTGAGGCCGGAGGATTCCATCATCACCGCCTATCGCGACCACGCGCACGCCATCGCCAAAGGCATATCGGCTAACGCCGCAATGGCTGAGCTTTTCGGAAAGGCAACCGGTTGCTCAAAGGGTAAAGGAGGGTCGATGCACTTCTTCAGTAAGGAACATAAATTCATGGGCGGACACGGCATAGTCGGCGGACAGATTCCCCTTGGTGCCGGCATTGCATTTGCTGAAAAGTACAACGGTACAGATAACGTGTGTGTGTGCTATATGGGGGACGGCGCTGTAAGACAAGGCTCATTTAACGAAACATTGAACATGGCCATGCTGTGGAAACTGCCCGTTATTTTCGTTTGCGAAAACAATGGCTATGCTATGGGTACTTCCGTAGCGCGCACTACCAACATGATGGACATCTATAAAATGGGCCTCGGTTTTGATATGCCCAGCGCCCCTGTAGATGGCATGGACGTAGTTGCTGTGCACAACGCAATGGATGAAGCGGTGCAACGGGCACGGAGCGGTGAAGGGCCGACCTTCCTGGAAATACGCACCTATCGATACAAAGGCCACTCCATGTCAGACCCTGCAAAATACCGTACCAAGGAAGAATTGGAAGAGTACAAGGGCCGCGACCCACTGATTACGACGAAGGCCACCATTATGGAAAAGAAATATGCTGACGAGGCGTGGTTTGCCGAAGTTGAGGCCGAAGTGAAGAAGACTATCGACGAATGTGTCAAGTTTGCTGAAGAGTCACCATATCCTGAGGTGGACGAACTGTACAAAGACGTATATGTACAGGCAGATTATCCATTTATTGCCGACTAAGGTATTTGAAGTAGCTAACGAACGTTTAAGTATAAGGATTAACCGCATATAACATGGCTGAAGTAGTAAAAATGCCAAAGATGAGCGATACCATGACAGAAGGGGTTATCGCTAAATGGCACAAAAAAGTAGGCGACAAGGTCAGTTCCGGCGATCTGATAGCGGAAGTCGAGACCGACAAGGCCACCATGGATTTCGAATCTTATCAGGAAGGAACTTTGTTATACATCGGCCCAAAGGAAGGTGAAGCTGTTCCGGTAGATGCGGTTATTGCCGTGCTGGGCAAGGAAGGGGAGGACTACCAGGCTCTTCTCTCCGACGAAGGTTCAGGAAATAAGGACGACAAGACGGCAGAAGCGGAACCATCTGATGAAGATAGTGACAAAGCTACGCCCGAGCCGAAAGAGGAGGCTAGCGAAGAAGCCGTAACTCCTGAGTCTCTTGGTGCTACGGTAATCACCATGCCCTTGTTGAGCGACACGATGACCGAAGGCGTCATTGCCGAATGGCATTTCAAAGTGGGGGACACGATCAAGAGCGATGACGCTATCGCCGATGTGGAAACCGATAAAGCTACAATGGAGGTAACCGCCTACGCGGACGGCACGCTGCTATATATCGGTGTTGAAGAAGGGCAAGCGGCAAAAGTAAACGATGTCATTGCGATCGTAGGCAAGGAGGGTACCGACGTAACGCCGTTATTGAAGCAACGTCAGAAAGGAGAAAAGCCGGGCAAGCAAGAGAAAGCCGCGGAAACTGCTGCCGAACCGGCAGAGACCAAAGCTGCTCCTGAACAATCAGCGGGAACAACCAGCTCAACAGACGACTCCCGCGTGAAAGCTTCTCCTTTGGCCCGTAAAATCGCCAAAGACAAAGGTATCTCCCTGACCGAGGTCAAAGGCACAGGCGACGGTGGCCGCATCATTAAAAAAGACGTTGAGTCGTTCACTCCATCGGCCAAGCCGGCTGCTGCCGCACCTCAGACGGCCGCAGCGACCGCTGAATCTGCTGCTGCGACTATCAGCATTCCGCAGTTCGTAGGTGAAGAGCGTTATTCGGAGAAGACCGTTACTCAGATGCGGAAGACCATCGCCCGCCGGCTTTCGGAGAGTTTATTCACCGCCCCGCATTTCTATCTGACGATACAGGTCGATATGGATAGCGCGATAGCGGCCCGGACCAAAATCAATGAAGTGGCTCCGCTTAAGGTCTCTTACAACGATCTTGTCATTAAGGCGGCAGCGGTAGCTTTGAAGCAACATCCAGCCGTGAATGCATCATGGCTTGGAGACAAGATACGGTACAACGAGCACGTAAATATCGGCGTCGCAGTAGCTGTGGAAGATGGGTTGCTCGTACCTGTGGTGCGATTCGCTGACGGGAAGTCTCTGTCTCATATATCGGCCGAGGTGAAGGACTTTGCGCAACGCGCCAAAACTAAAAAACTGCAACCAGCTGACTGGGAAGGTTCAACGTTCACTGTATCTAACTTGGGAATGTTCGGCATAGATCAATTCACAGCCATTATCAATCCGCCTGATGCGTGTATCCTCGCAGTAGGAGGCATTCAGCAGGTCCCTGTGGTGAAGAACGGGGCTGTGGTACCGGGCAACATCATGAAACTAACGCTGAGTTGCGATCACCGTGTCGTTGACGGCGCCACGGGAGCCGCGTTCCTGCAAACCCTTAAGTCCCTGCTGGAAGAACCGGTCAGAATATTGGCATAACAAACGGTCACTAATTGAACAAGAGATCCCATCGACATAAAATCGATGGGATTTTTGGCTTTGGCGTTACCGCAGCATTAACCTGGAAGGCGCCGGCTCACTGAAGTCTATGTGTAACGTGCGGCTGCAGGAGTACTTTCATAGCAGCTTGGCCATATTCGCGCAGCAAAGGGAAAAATAGGGCTCTGTTTTCGCGAAAATCCGTATCTTTGCACCCTAAAACTCCCGTCTGCTTGCTGGCTGGCAAGCCCAATGGCTGCACCCGGGTAGTGATTATGCACCCCATGAGTAAAATACATTTTCAGGAAAAATTCGAAGAACGGCACATCGGCCCCAGCGCCGGTGAAACCGCTGCTATGCTGAGCACGTTGGGTGTTCAGCATCTGGACCAACTGATTGATGAGACAGTCCCTGCGCAGATACGCGCCAAGAAACCGCTAGCGCTACCCGGCGCCGTAGGCGAAACGGCATATCTGCGGCGGATGAGGACAGTCGCAGCTAAGAATAAGGTTTTCAAGTCCTATATAGGTCAGGGCTACTATGATGTCATACTCCCCGGCGTTATTCAACGTAATGTGTTTGAGAATCCGGGCTGGTATACGCAATATACGCCCTACCAGGCAGAGATTGCACAAGGACGCTTGCAGGCTCTACTCAATTTCCAGACGATGGTTATAGACCTCACCGGCATGGAAATCGCAAACGCGTCCCTCCTGGATGAAGCGACAGCAGCAGCCGAAGCCATGTTCATGCAATACGGGCTGCGTAAAAATAAAACGGCCAATACATATTTTGTTTCTAAAAACATCTTCCCCCAAACCTTGGATGTGCTCCGCACCAGAGCGCAGTCGTACGGTATTGAGCTACTGGTAGGTGACATGTCCGAAATTCCTGCAGCTGAAAGTGTTTTCGGCGCGCTGATCCAGTATCCCGCCGCGGACGGTACACTCGCTGATTGCCGAGGTCTCACTGAACAATTGCATAGCCGGGGAATCACTGTATGTGCGGTAGCTGACCTGTTAAGCCTTGTCTTACTGACCCCGCCGGGCGAATGGGGCGCTGATGTTGTTGTAGGGAGCACCCAACGGTTCGGTATTCCTATGGGCTTTGGGGGGCCACACGCCGCATATTTCGCCACCAAAGAGGCATATAAAAGGAACATCCCCGGCCGCATCATCGGAGTGACCGTGGATTCAAACGGAGACTATGCTCTCCGGATGGCCCTCCAGACACGTGAGCAACACATTCGCCGGGATAAGGCTTCATCCAACATATGTACCGCCCAAGCACTCCTTGCCATCATGGCTGGTTTTTATGCTTGTTATCATGGTCCCAAGGGCTTGGCAAATATAGCAGGGCGCATCCATGATCTGACGGCGCTTCTTGATGCAGCCGTCCGGAACCTCGGATATCAACAGCTGAATAAAACATATTTCGACACCATACGCGTGGAGTTGGGCGAATTAGCCGGGCCATTGCACGCCGAAGCGCTTAACAATGAGATCAATCTGTATTATAACGGTACAGTCGCCAGTATCTCCGTGGATGAGAACACCACATATGAAGACATCGAAACCCTCGTCCGCATCTTTGCGAAGCTGAAGGGCAGGACCATCGCCGATGCAAAAATGGCTGACATAGCGCCGCAATCACAAATTCCAGAGTCTTTGCTACGGAAGTCTGAATACCTGACGCATCCGGTGTTCAATAGCTATCACTCGGAACATGAGATGCTTCGATACATCAAGTCACTGGAAGCTAAAGACTTATCCCTATGCCATTCAATGATCCCGTTGGGATCTTGTACAATGAAATTGAACGCTACCACGGAAATGATCCCTGTGACCTGGCCGGAGTTCAGCAACATACACCCTTTCGCCCCCCTGGATCAGGTAAGGGGCTATATGGATGTTATCGGCGAACTGGATAAGTGGTTGTGCGAAATTACCGGGTTCGCGAAGGTAAGCTTCCAACCCAACTCGGGGGCTCAGGGTGAGTATGCGGGGCTAATGGTCATCCGTGCCTACCACCAGGCCCGGGGCGATCATCATCGGGACGTCGTTCTGATTCCCGCTTCCGCACATGGCACAAACCCTGCATCAGCCAGCATGGCCGGCATGAAGGTGGTTGTTGTCAACTGCGACGAGCGGGGCAACATTGATGTTTCCGACCTGCGGACCAAGGCTGAGGCACACGCAACAAACCTTGCAGCTCTAATGGTTACCTATCCGTCCACGCACGGGGTGTTTGAAGAGCCTATTATGGAGATCTGCGAGGTCATTCATCAGTATGGTGGACAGGTGTATATGGACGGAGCCAATATGAACGCGCAGGTAGGACTTACCAACCCGGGCCTTATCGGCGCGGATGTCTGCCACCTCAATCTGCACAAGACGTTCTGTATTCCTCACGGTGGTGGCGGACCCGGCATGGGCCCTATCGGCGTAGCGGAACATCTGGTGCCCTTTTTGCCAGACCATCCGATGGTCAGCGTCAGCGGCGAGCTGGGCATCCACGCGGTATCGGCAGCCCCTTGGGGATCTGCTTCCATCCTCCTGATATCCCACGCTTATATCGCAATGATGGGATCCGATGGACTCACCAACGCTACGAAGTACGCCATCTTGAATGCAAACTATATTAAGGAGCGGCTGCAGGCCCATTACCCGGTGTTATATGCCGGCGCAAACGGACGCTGCGCACATGAACTTATCCTGGACTGCCGCGCGTTCAAAGCGGCAGGAGTCGAAGTCGGTGACATTGCCAAACGGCTTATGGATTATGGGTTCCATGCGCCCACGGTGTCATTCCCGGTCGCCGGCACACTGATGGTTGAACCGACCGAATCGGAATCCAAAGCTGAGCTGGATCGGTTCTGCGATGCCCTTATTGCGATCCGGGAAGAAATCGCCAGCATTGAAAACGGGAAATCAGATAAAGTAAACAACCCCGTTAAAAGCGCACCGCACACCATCGCGATGGTAAGCAGTGATTCCTGGGAAAGGCCATACTCCCGCTCCCAAGCTGCATTTCCGCTTCCTTTCGTCCGTGAGCACAAGTTCTGGCCCAGCGTTGGCCGGGTCAACGACTCCCAAGGCGATCGGACACTGATCTGCGCCTGCCCACCCATGAGCGCCTACGAAGAAACTGAAGCTTAATAAAAAAACCCTATTCCAGCCATAGCCGGAATAGGGTTTGTACAACTCTCGTTGTACGTGATGTGCTTTTCCTGCGCTGGCATTATCCAGATCAGGTTCGGGGATGTAATCTCAGCCTGATTGGCTCAAGCACTCCCTGCACACCTTTTGATAAAAAAACACACCTGTTAAGAAAAGGTTTAAAAAAATTTTTTTTTTGCTTCAGAATAATTTGTCGGATACTCTGCATTTTGCATAGATTTGAATTCTAACAAACCAATAACCGGCTTGGGCCGGTCAAATAATTCGCCGATGAAAGCATTTAATATCCTGTTCTGTATCCTCTTCATTGTGGCGGCGGCGCTTCAATATAACGATGTTGATCCTTTTATCTGGATACCCATTTATCTATATGGTGCGGCACTTTGTTTCATCACGGCTAGAGGACGCTATGTACCCAAGGCTTATTTATATGGCATTATCATTTACCTGTGTTTTATTGCTTATTTCCTGATCTTCAAACACGGCGTGTTAGACTGGGTTCAGCACCACCCAGCCAACGATCTGGTGAGGACAATGAAGGCAGACAAACCTTGGATCGAAGAAACCCGGGAAGTAATGGGCCTGTCGATACTGGTTATTGTGCTTGCGATTGATTGGATCGCCGCCAAACGCAGGAGGTATAAAACCGCTTCCCCACAGGCAAGATAGCGCGGGTTTTCTTACATTAATTTTGCTGTAAATTTACATAACTTTAACGAGGACCGGACGCCCCGGACAGCAGTGTTGAGAATTTTTAAAAGCCCTGTTTTACCAGTCGAATTTTACACAATTATTCATCTAATTTACTGACCCTCAGTGGTATATTTGATATTTCATTTTTTAATTTTTTACCTGATTTTTTTTTGCCATCTTCGTTTCACGGAGAAGTTATCAACATTTTTTCGGTCATTTATTGTAAATCAACTTATTAAGAATTAACGAATGGAAAAAACGAGCACGAGTGTATGGAATAGCTGTCTTCAAATCATCAAAGACAATATTCCGGCACAAAGTTATAAGACCTGGTTTGAGCCCGTTAAGGCTGTGCGATTGGAGGGTAACGTTTTGACTATTCAAGTGCCAAGTTTGTTTTTCTATGAATGGCTCGAGGAACATTACGTAGGCTTGCTGCGGAAGACGATAAAAAAACATCTCGGGGAAAATGGGCGGTTGGAATACAATATCGTGGTCGAAAAATCGTCCACAAGCAATCCTTATACGACCAACATCCCTTCAAGTGGTAACGGGGCAGAGGCGAAAAAGCAGTCCATTCCCATTCCCGTGGCATTGAACAAGGACATCAAGAACCCGTTTGTAATTCCAGGGCTCAAAAAGCTTCAGGTAGACCCTCAGTTGAACCAGCACTATACGTTTGACAATTTTATCGAGGGAGAATGTAATCGCCTGGCTCGTTCGGCCGGCTTTGCGGTGGCGGGTAAACCAGGGGGAACATCGTTCAATCCCCTGATGATCTACGGTGGGGTCGGCCTCGGCAAAACCCATTTGGCACAAGCGATAGGGAATGAAATCAAGCGTAATTTACCCGACAAGCTTGTCATCTACGTTTCCTGTGAAAAGTTTTGTCAGCAATTCGTGGATTCCCTTAAGAACAATACGATAAACGATTTTGTCAACTTCTATCAGGCGATGGACGTTATCATTATGGATGACGTGCATAACTTCGCGGGGAAGGAACGGACCCAGGATATCTTTTTTCATATTTTTAATCATCTGCACCAATCAAGCAAACAGATTATCCTCACATCCGACAAGCCACCAAAAGACTTGGCCGGTCTGGAAGAGCGCCTGTTGAGCCGGTTCAAATGGGGACTATCTGCCGACATACAAGCTCCTGACCTTGAAACCCGGATGGCCATCCTCAAAAAGAAAATGTACACGGATGGTATTGAACTTCCCGATGACGTTATTGAGTATGTAGCCAACCAGATTGACAACAGTGTGCGTGAACTGGAAGGCGCGATGGTATCGCTCTTAGCACAGGCCACGTTAAATAAAAAGGAGATTGATCTGAACCTGGCCAAGTCCATGCTGAAGAACTTCATCAAGAATACACAGAAAGAAATCTCCATGGATTACATACAAAAGCTCGTATGTGATTATTTTGAAGTACCTGTTGAAATGGTTAAGTCCAAGGTTCGCAAACGGGAAATTGTGCAGGCCCGGCAGATTTCAATGTACCTGGCGAAGAACCACACAAAGACATCTCTGAAATCAATCGGAGCATTTTTTGGCGGAAGGGATCATTCTACCGTGATATATGCATGCCAGACCGTTGAAGACCTGATTGAAACAGACAAAAAATTCAAATCCTACGTACAGGATATCCAGAAGAAATTGAGGGCGACCTGAGCGTCCAGTGGGCAGTCCGTAAACGGATTGCCCAAACCCTGCTTCCTCCGCCTTTTAAAGTAACAAATCACCTACTTCCCGCCAACTATTGACGCGCTCATATGCAGAGATGAGTAAATTATGCGGCGACGTGAAAAGCAGCTTACGCCCTTCGAAATGTGCCAAGTTCTTAATCCGATCATCGATCATGATGTCTGCGGCAATGATCTTTTCGCCCGTAAATAAGATATTCGTCCAGGGGATAAACGGAAAATGATCCGCCAGCCAGTCGTATTTATCCTCTAACGAGTTCCTGAACTCCATCGCCGCGGAAACGATGTAAACATTATATCGCTCCTGTAGCGCCTTTACCGTTTCAGCGGCATCGGCCATCGGAGGAATGTCCCTGAAAAAGCCTTTCTGGTTGACATAAACCTCCCATTGCCCCTGCAGGTGGCCCGGGAGATTCTCATGCAGCTCTTTCCCCGGCTCCTGCTGGAGGTCCAATGCTATACCATAGTCGCGGTGATACAGGTTTAGAAACTTTTGGTGCGTGTCGGCCAATACTTCGTCCATATCAATGGCCAATCGGGGTTTTTTCGGGTAATCCATGATTACAAACATAGTCAACCTTAGGGTCAGATGCAAGGCGGCTCCGCCTGACTCCTGCCGCAAACGCTCCGGACCGGTGACGAACCGAGCGCTCGGTCAGGGAACCTTTGTTGCAGCTGATTGCAAAGCCTTCTCTATGCGCGGATCCAAGGCGCTCCGTTTCGGAATCCGCATGTCTTCTGCTTGTACGGTAGCTTCTGCTATAGCTTTGCTGCTCGCTGCTGCCTCCGGTTCCAACACCCTCACGCTTTGGTTCGGTCACTTTATACTATATATAAGGACCTAGCCGGAGCGGCACCGGCCCTCGCTACGGAAGAAGCAACAGGCCGCCAGGTCCGGCCTTACGGATGCCGAACAGCACCGCCTGACAGGCCGTACTGCCCAATTTACATAAGCCTGCCCTACCGTTTCCCAATTAAACACGCTACTGAAATTGAACAAGGATTGTATAGTGATTCAAAATAATCGTCCTCGGATCGTCTTTTTATCGTCTTTTGGTCGTCTCTGGGACGACCAAAAGACGATGAAAAGACGATAAAAAGACGACCACCTGAGAAGCAACTCAGAAAGTGTTACGGTTCTGTCCACTATTTGTGGTGGAGACTATACGGATTCTTCTTTTTGTGTTGATGCGCGGTGACTTTCCAGTATCTCCCGGACTGCCGTAGCTGGAGCGGTTGCCTTTATTCCAAACGCTCGCTCAATATCGCTGCTATCAAATACATAGTCATATTGGTACTGATAACTCATTTCCTCAAGCTCGCGCATTAGTGGCACAATAAAGCCGATAGCCTTCAGCATCCACCGCTTCAATACGAACACGTTGGGTTTTACCCCCATTTGCTCGGCAAACAGCCGAACCCAGTCACTACCGTTCAGCTCGTCTGCGGCGGTCGGCAAATGCCACACCCGGCCATACGCTGTCGCTGTGTCGCCGATCAACGCAATTGCCCTTGCTGCGTCAGGCGTATAGGTGAAACTATGAATCTTTGTTGCGTCGCATTGCCATACGGCCCGTTTACCCGCTTTAAGTTTATTGTACACCAGCTCCAGCAGCACACTGTTTCTTATGCCGGGTCCATAAAAGTCAGCAGAACGGGCAATTAGCGCTTGCAGCCCGCCTCTTTTTACTTCGCTCAACAACATGTCGGCCACGTGCTGCCGCACCTCTCCTTTTTTACTGACAGGAGCAACGGCCGCTGCTTCGGTCATCCGGGGCAGCGAGGCCGGACTATACATGTATACATTGTCTACAAAAACCAATTTGCAGCCGTGCGCTTTGCACGCGTCTATGGCATTCCGCATGAGCTGGGGCCAAGCACGCTTCCAAAGGCGCTTGCTGTACGGCAGGCCAACGCATAGGTATGCAACCTCCGAACCGGCTACCGCTTGATGGACGCTGGCGGAATCCAATAAGTCCGCGGTCACTAACTCGTCATCATCGTTCACCTTTTCCGGCGTCCGTCCGACCAGACGTACTTTTCTCCTGTAAGTACTCCTCACCTCCCGGGCCAGCGGCGTACCGATGGCTCCTCCAGCTCCTAAAATGGTATGCATCTTATCCATGATTTATTGCGTATTTAGTATAGACACAAAGGTGGGGATGCCTTCGCTGAAAAAAATTGACCGGCGTCAAGAAATCAATCCGACGCGCCAGACGTCAGCCGGTTCCGGATACGGCTGAGGTTTTCCGGGCTCATTCCGAGGAAACGGGCTATATATTTCAGTGGTACAGCTTGCAAAAGATCGGGGCGCGTGATCAAAAGTTTCTGATACCGCGCCTCGGGCTGCAAGCTGAGCAGATCTTTTGTACGGGCAATATTCTGCATGGCCACGGTTTCCACGATACGCGTAACGTATCGATTGAATACATCCGATCGCTCCATAAGCGCTACTGTGTCCTTACACGAGATCGCAAGACAACTTACCCCGGTAAGCGCCTCAATATAGTTGTCTGCCGCGGTTTGCTTGGAAAAACTTTCCAGATCCGTTGCGATCTCGCCCGGCATAAAGAAGTGACAAGAATGCGCCTGACCGCGGTCATCGGCATAGTACATATGCAAAACACCCTCTACAACAAAATATAGCCAGCGTGCTGTTTCTCCCGCTGACAATAGTGAAGCCTTCCGTTTGAACTTCTGAAGCTTGAAAAACGATGCAATTGCCCCAGCCTCTTCTTTATCGATCGGGTGGTGCGGTGAAATACACTGCATGAGCGCTTGGCGGAATAGCAAAGGTATATCGCTGGACATATTCAAACGTAGGAAAAATTACCTTCGATTACAAACACTTCATTGTTGCTCTCCGCCGCTCTCCCCCGACATACCTGAACAATAGCCCAATATGCTGTCTTCGAAAATGCGGGCGTCCTTATCGTCAAAAACGACCCTGATGGGTACCGCATAAACCGGCAAGCCTACCAATAACTGTGCAATCTCCGGGTTTGACAACCTCTCAGCGTCTTTCTCTGTAGTGACAATAAGCTTCTCACGGTGGTCCATCGCTTTAAATTTTGCAACCGCCTTCCGGATGTCGGCTACCGTAAATTGGTAATGATCGGGATACCGCAAGTGGACAACGTTGGGCACGGAGGATTTCAAGTGACTGTACAGCGGTTGAGGATTAGCGATACCTGTAACCAATAGAACGGACCGGATTGCCTCGAGCGCAGGTGCCGGTCCGACACCCGGCAACACCGAAGTAAGCGATCCATAGCCAATACTGGAAAACAGCACGGGAACGTTGCCGTCGATTTCCAGTCTGCTGCGGATAGCAGCTTTTTCCGCCCTCTCAGCCGAAACCGGTGTTTTGGTGACAACGATTAGGTCTGCGCGTTTACGTTCGTGAAAACAGTCGCGATAATTTCCGGCCGGCAGCAGCCATTTCGGTTTTCCCAAGGACTGATAGTCAAAAAGCAGAATGGAAAATCCCGCCCGCAGAGCCCTGTGCTGAAATGCATCATCCAGGACAATCACATCATGGCCAAGCTTTATCAATTGTTCTACCCCGTGAACCCGGTCTTCACCTACCGCGACGGCAATATGAGGAAATTTGCGCTTGAACTGAAGCGGTTCATCCCCGTACCATCGAGCTTGTCCTCCAACAGGCACTTCCAGAAATCCCCGCGTTCTGCGCCCGTAACCACGACTCAGTGTAGCCACCTTATATTTGCCATCCAGCAAACGGATGAGATGCTCCGTCATCGGGCTCTTTCCAGTGCCCCCCACCGCGAGGTTACCTATGACAATGACAGGTTTCTCAAACCTTCGGCTCTTGAATAACCCCACGTCATAGCACCGGTTGCGGACCCACACGGCCAACCCATAGAGCAGCGAAAAGGGCAGCAATAAAAGTCTCAGGTACGCCATGGCAAACAAAAGTAGCAATTCCGGCCATTTTATGTACATTGCGCTGGTAAAACCAATGGATATACTTATTATAGCAGCTACCGAACAGGAGATCGGGCCATTCCTGAAACAGCCGGCAAAGGGACGGCATAACTTCGATATTTTGGTAACCGGCATTGGCATGGTGGCTACCGCGTTCTCCGTGGGTCAGCGGTTGTCCATGCGCCGCTATGATTTGCTCCTCAATGTCGGTATTGCCGGCAGCTTTGACCGGACCATCGCATTAGGCGACGTGGTTCACGTCGTACAGGACACCTTTTCAGAAATGGGCGCGGAAGACGACGAGTTTTTCTGGGATAGCGAATCAATTGGACTAGGCGAGCATACCTTTCACGGTTCCGCGGAACTCCAGCATCCGGATCTACTTCAACTCCGCCGATGCAAGGGAATCACCGTTAACCGTGTACACGGAAACCCTGCGAATATCCAGAAAATCACTGAACGCCTGAAGCCTGACACTGAGAGCATGGAGGGAGCTGCGGTGCTTTATGCCGCACACCGGTCCGGCATTCCGGCAATACAGGTGCGGGCCATTTCCAACTATGTCGAACGACGCAACAAAGCAGCCTGGCAGATTCCGTTAGCCATCGCAAATCTCAACGCTTGGTTAACCGTCTTCACACAAAATTTTGACATGTAACGCGCTCAAAATATCAATTATTTTAGTAGGTTTGCGTGCTGGAAAATTTTTTGACACGATATACAACTGATGAGAGAAATACAATTCAGAGAAGCGCTTCGCGAAGCCATGAGCGAAGAAATGCGTAAAGACGAAAAGATTTTTTTGATGGGCGAGGAAGTCGCCGAGTATAATGGCGCTTATAAAGTCAGCCAGGGTATGCTCGACGAGTTTGGCCCCAAGCGGGTAATTGACACACCCATCTCCGAACTCGGCTTCGCAGGCATCGGTATAGGCGCGGCCATGAACGGGCTCAAGCCTATCATCGAGTTTATGACTTTTAACTTTTCATTAGTTGCCATCGATCAGGTGATCAACTCTGCCGCCAAAATGTATTCCATGAGCGGCGGGCAGTTTCCTATCCCCATGGTTTTCCGTGGACCGACAGGCAATGCCGGGCAACTGGCAGCCCAGCACTCTCAAAATTTCGAGAACTGGTACGCCAATACACCGGGTCTCAAAGTGGTTGTACCCGCGACGCCATATGACGCTAAAGGGCTTTTGAAGCAGGCTATCATCGATCCGGACCCTGTCATTTTCATGGAGTCGGAAGTGATGTATGGTGATAAAGGGGAAGTGCCGGAAGAGGAATATTACCTCGAGCTGGGTAAAGCCCACACGGTAAAAGAAGGCAACGATGTCACCATTGTCACATTTGGCAAAATGTTACCCCGGGTGGTCCAACCGGCGGTAGAAGAGCTAAGTAAAGAAGGAATCGAAGTGGATCTGATTAATCTGCGGACGGTTCGACCCATTGATTATGGAAGCATCGTTAATTCGGTAAAAAAGACGAACCGGCTCGTTATCGTTGAGGAAGCGTGGCCCCTAGCCTCCATTTCTTCAGAAATCGCATATAAAATACAGCGCGATGCATTCGATTACCTGGATGCACCTGTCATAAGAATCACCTCCGCAGATGTGCCGCTGCCTTACGCACCGACGCTTTTGCAGGCTGCATTGCCCAATATTGAGCGTGTGGTTAAAGCTGTGAAGGAAGTGATGTACATCAAGAAATAGCGATCCGCTGTTATTCAAACTAAAAGCGCCCGCTCATAAAACATTGAGCGGGCTTTTTTGTTGTTTAACCCGAAAGGAGGTTATTATGAATCTCATCCAACGAATTGAACACTGGGGTGACGCGCATCATCCGCGCTGGTTAGACATACTCCGGATCGCATTGGGTATCGTTATTTTCATGAAGGGTGTGATGTTCCTTGCAGATACAGCAGCACTCAGGCGTCTTATCGAAGAGACCCACATTCAAATCTACACTTGGGGCGCCGTGCACTACGTTGCTTTTGCACATCTGGTGGGCGGAATTTTGATCGCCATTGGGCTACTTACCCGCGTAGCGATCGCTTTTCAGTTGCCCATTTTGTTCGGTGCGGTTTTCTTCGTAAACATCACACGGGGCTTTACGTTTCTAAACTCGGAACTTTGGTTCTCCATTGTTATTCTGGTCTTACTGCTATACTTTTTCGTTATAGGTTCAGGCCCATACTCGGTGGATCAGCAGATGCGTGAACGCAGAGTGACGTAGCTCAGGACCGGCAACGTCGCCGGATCGGGGCGGTATTTCATGTATTTGCATATCAAAGCGAGTTTGGCTAAGTTTGTGCGATTGAAATTACGATGAACGAACAGACGAAGGCCATCCGGGAGCAGGCAGACCGCTCCCAATACCGCGAACACGCTGTCCCCCTATATCTCACTTCCAGCTTTATCTTCGATAGTGCTGAACAAGGACGCGCCATCTTTGCAGAGGAGGAAGAAGGCAACGTATACTCCCGGTATTCCAATCCGAATACCACCGAATTCATCAACAAGGTATGCGCCATGGAAGGTGCAGAAGCCGGGCTGGCGTTTTCCTCAGGAATGGCAGCCGTATTCGCTTCCTTTGCGGCACTGCTTAAAAGCGGAGACCACATTGTTTCAAGCCGGGCTATATTTGGCTCGACCCATCAGCTTTTCACGAAACTTTTCCCGCGGTGGGGTATCACTACAACGTATGTGGATGCAGGAAAACCTGCGGATTGGGAGAAGGCAATACAACCGAACACGCGGATGATCTTCCTGGAAACGCCTTCCAATCCCGGGCTTGACTTGGTAGACTTGGAGTGGTTGGGACGATTCAAAGAGAAGTACCCGCAGATCATACTTAACGTAGACAACTGCTTCGCGACACCATATCTGCAGAAGCCCGTGCAATACGGTTTCGATTTGGTTAGCCACTCTGCCACAAAATATATGGACGGCCAGGGCCGCGTACTGGGTGGCATAGTAGTCGGAAAGAAGGCACTTATCGACGAAATCATGTTTTTTATACGCCATACAGGGCCTTCTCTGTCTCCGTTCAATGCTTGGGTGCTTTCCAAAAGCCTTGAAACGCTCGGTTTAAGGATGGATCGGCATTGCAGCAACGCCCTCCGCCTAGCAGAGGAGCTGGAAAGTCATCCGGAAATTGAGGAGGTCCGCTATCCGTTTCTCCCTTCTCACCCGCAATACTCCCTCGCTAAAAAACAGATGAAGGCTGGAGGCGGTATTGTCACGTTTGTCGTCAAAGGAGGTTTCGAGCGTGCCAAACGCTTTCTCGACGCACTGCAAATGATACGCATTACTTCTAATCTGGGTGATTCACGTACCATTGCAACGCACCCTGCATCTACAACCCATTCAAAGCTTACTGAAGAAGAACGGCAACAGCTGGGCATTTTACCCGGCAGTATACGGGTTTCCGTGGGGCTGGAAGATATAGATGATATCGTGAACGATATCACGCAAGCAATAAACAAAAGTTAACGTCCTTTACAATGAAAGTATCCATAAACAGAGTCAACGAGGCCGTTCATTTTGAAGGCACCAGCGAAACAACAGATGTACGTGTGCACATCGACGGGTCCCCGGACATTGGAGGAGAGGGACTCGGTGCCCGTCCGATGGAATTGGTACTCATGGCACTTGGCTCTTGCAGTGCGCTTGATTTTGTGAATATACTAAAAAAACAGCGCCAACAGATTAATGATCTTAAAATCGACGTGGAAGGACGTCGTCGCGACGAAATCCCACGCATTTTTACAAACATACACCTCACTTTTTCCCTCAAGGGACCTATCGATAACGCCAAGGCGGAAAAAGCGGCCGAGCTTGCTGTGAAAAAGTACTGTTCCGTACATGACATGCTCGCCGCCGGAGGCGTTGCCATCACATATAGCATCAATATCCAACCGTAACCTGATTTTGTTTCACGAAAAATTAACCTAGTTCAATGCTTGTTTAAACATTCGCAGGTATCTTTGTGTTGTATAAATTCGTACAACAGGTTAAATCGTAAATAAAAAGGTTACATTATGACAACTACATGGAAACTTGATCCCACCCACTCAGAGGTGGCATTTAAAGTTAAGCACCTTGTGATTACAACCGTCACCGGCTATTTCCGTTCTTTTGACGGGACATTGACCACTACAGATGATGCCGATTTCAGTACAGGCAGCGCGGCTTTCAGCTTGGACACGGCAAGTATCGATACCAATCAGGAACAACGGGATAACCACCTGAAATCAGCCGACTTCTTTAATGCCGAAAAATATCCTCAGATTGTGTTTACCTCCACAGCAATTGAAAAAAAGGGAGGCAACGCCTACCTGCTTCATGGTAATCTTACCATAGGCGAAACGACTAAACCGGTTCAATTTGATGTAGAGTTTGGAGGCACGGTTACCGATCCCTACGGAAACTTTAAGGCAGGGTTTGAAGTTTCCGGCAAAATCAACCGCAAGGAATTTGGCCTTACCTGGAGCGCTGTGACAGAAGCGGGAGCCGTTGTGGTAAGCGATGAAGTCAAGATCCAGGCAAGCGTTCAATTTGTGAAGCAATAACCCTCAATAGAAGATTCCCCTAAGCCGGCTCCGCTTCGGCCTAGGTGGATTCCTTTTTTCCGTTCCAAATGCGTTCCGCCCAGCGTCCAATGTACCAGAATGAGGCAGCGAGCAGCAGGAAAAAAATCGCTCGGTTGATATTATCCCATAAATATTCAAAAAAACGTGTGTAGACATTAAGGATCAAAAATACGATGCCGAATTCGCGGGCCACGTTGTCTTGGCGCTTCAGCCCGTACCAGGCAAAGGCCAATGATACTCCTGAAGAAAGTAACCCCCAATAGAAGATATGCCATTGCCGAACCTGCGACCATTTATCCAGATCGCTGTAGTTTCCAAAGATAGATAGCAGCCATAAAGCCACCATTAAGTATGTAAGGCCTATCACATAACTTAGGTGCCGGAAGGCGCTGATTGACCGGATCCGAGGCTGCCAGAACACTGCAAAAGCAGTAAGCATGGCGCCGAAAATGGTAAATCGCAACGGGTAGTTCATGCCCCAGAAACGGAAGCCCCAGTTGCTGTGGTAGGCTGTTTCGGTTGCGAACCATATTCCAAAACTGACCAGCGTAAAGATCCAAATCAGTTTAGATGACAACTTTACGGCCAGCACGCCGTATATGACCACTGACGCAAGGAATAACAAGGAAAAATGCCCTGAACCTCTGTCAATGATCTTGCCCAGGTATCCGATAAACGTTGCCGTTGCAAAGACACCGAGGGCCATTAACGCTTCATTGCTGAAAGTTTTATGCGGATGCCTCCGTTTATGGTAAAAGCCCCAGGTATAAAAAACAACTGCCAATATCAAGCAGAAAATACAGATTACAGTATCTGGTGTATCATATAGCCTCCGGATCCAGCGGAGTACCATTTGGTCAGCAAACAATGACAGAAACGCAAGTACGACGCAGGAAAGCGCGACCCAAAACGCATACTGAGCAAGCCGTCTCCAGTCAAATCCTTTGACCTGGTATGTATTGCTCAAACGCTTGGCTAAGTCGTCGTCAATTAAATCCTGCTCCCGCCAGTGGTTGAGTGCTTCATCCAATGTTTCTTTCTCCTGCCTGCTAATGTCGAGTTTTTTCACGATGAGGTGTTTGCATTAGCTAAGTTATGAATACTAAAGTAAACTCAGCAACTTCATCTTGATTTCGACTAGCTCTTCATCTCTCCGGACAATCAGGTTAAGTCTCTTTTTTGCCGTCATCAAAGCCCTTTTATATTGCGCAAAGTCCTGATTGGCGTTGTTGCCGATAGCAATAACAATATCCCCCTCTTTTAATCCCGATAGCTCGGCCGGCGAGCCTTTAACGATGGATCCCACCATAATCGCGCCATTAACGTAATACAGCTCCATTCCGGAATACGAGTACTCAAACGGCTCTCTGTAAAGTGTATTGGGTTTAAGGTAAATTTCCCTACGTGCATAGTTGAAGATTACATTAAAGCGCTTAAGAATCTGATTACCGATGAGCCCCCCTAAATAAGGGTACGAGGTGATGTTATACTCGTCTTCAAATACCATGGTCGGAACCTTCCGGAATCGGAACGGACCCAAGCGAAAATCCTTGACAAGGGTCATCTCCATCTGAAGTTTACCGCCTACCCCATGAGCCTGCACGGGGAACCGTTTGCGCTTTTTCCGCACGATAGCGCTGTCTTGTTCAAATTCCTGGGAAAGCACCAACGACAAACCCGCGCCGACATCGAAAAGAAACCTGGAAGTAACACGGCGATGATCTCTCACACGCGCCGGCAACACCGGCAGTGTACGGATGAAGGGCCTCAGGAGATAACCTCCACGCGGGTATTTGATGGGACCCTGCGAGCAGATCTCCAGCTGCAGCGTATCGTAGTCTACCTTGACGATGTAACGACTAAACAGTGAATAACCTATAACTCCGTCTATGCGTGTACCGTAGACATAAGAAAGAAACTCATAATCGTTTACGTGGAAATTAAGACTATCAATAACCAGTTCGTTTAACTTTAGCTTTTTATTATAGAGAAACTCCGCTTTCCGCACGCCCGCAATGCCCCGGATATTAATATTAGAAGGTTCCGGCACAAGGCCCATTGCGGTTACCGTTGTCGAATCCAATGAGATACCACTGCTTCCGGTATCGAGGATAAACGTCAGCGTATCCACATGACCGACGAGTGTTGCACGCACGAGAATAACGCTTTCCGCAGCCAACGAAAACGGAACAGTCGTAAGCGTCTGAGATGGGGGTGGGATATACTCTTCCTGTGCTTGCGTTTCCGTTGTAAAAAACGGGCAGGCTATGCATAGGAATATAATTGGCAAGGCCTTCATGAGAGCGCCTTTTGAGTTATTTTATCAAAGATAGGGTTATTCCACGGATTTTCGAGTGTCGGCGGCAATCCGTATCTTCATCCCCAAATCAGAATAATCGAAGGCGATGACCGAACATACAGCTTTCCAAAAAGGCACCCGCCATGCGGAGAACCATCCGCTGGTATCCATGATCCTGCTTCTGGCCATGGTCTTCGCTGGAGCTATCTTATTCGGTGTGTTATCCGTTTTTATTGGCGTAGTCGCTTCGGGCGGCCTGGAAAGCATGGGAGACCTCTTATCCGGCAGCCCATCCAATGTGGGATTCCTGAAGATTGTACAGGCTGGATCCAGTATTGGGATGTTTGTCATTCCACCGCTCCTTATGGGATTGGTCGACAAGCCCCGGCAACGTTACCTGGATTTCCGCGCACCTTCAACCCCGATGCTGTGGTTGCTGGCAATCGGGATCATGTTTTTCTCCGCGCCGGTATTTGAGCTGGCGATTCAGCTGAATGAACGGATGCAGCTACCGGAGGCCCTTTCAAAACTGGAGAATTGGATGAGAGCCAAAGAAACCGAGATGGAGCGGCTCACCAAACTGCTGCTGTCAGACAATACCTATTGGGGACTTATAACCAGTCTCATCGTCGTAGCGGTTATACCTGCTATCGGAGAAGAGTTTCTGTTCCGCGGCTGCGTGCAAAATATACTGATCCGCTGGCTTAAGAACCCACATGTCGGTATCTGGATCACGGCGGTTGTTTTCAGCGCCATCCACCTACAATTTTATGGATTTCTGCCTCGGATGCTGCTCGGTGCATTGTTCGGATATCTACTTTTCTGGGGAAAAAGTATCTGGCTCCCGGTGTTAGGGCACTTCCTTAATAATGCTGCAGCGACTCTGTCGGCCTTTCATCTTCAACGACAAGGGAAGTCGCTCGATGAAATGGAGTTCGGAAGCCAGATTCCAGCTTACCTTTATTTTATTAGCTTTGCACTGACTGTGGTGTTGCTGTACCAATATCGAAATAGTGCAAGAAGCGGAAAACAAACAGTAAATGGAAGAACACTGGACTAAACTCTATTCTGCCTCCGACCCAATTCAGGCGGAAATCACCAAACAGATGCTGGAACAGCATGGTATACCGGCGGTCGTACTTAATAAGCAGGACTCTTCCTACCGTTTTGGCCAAGCTGAACTCTACGTACATGAATCGCAAGCAGCGCTTGCGCGGAGCTTGATTAAGGAAAACGAACAGGGAAATAACCAAGCTTGAATATTATGAAGGTACGTGCGATTACCGCGCTCTTTTTTGTCATCGTCCTGCTGGCTTCCATGCTATTAAGCCGATACCTTTTTGCTGCCTTCTTTGCGCTGTTGAGTGTCTATTGCCTTAATGAATTTTACCGCATCATTTCCGACAAGCTTAGTACAGCGAACCGGCTCCTTGGATCAATAACTGCCGTAATATCTTTTGCGCTGTATGCAGGCTTCCGTTTAGAAGCGCTTCCGGCGTCTTATTTATGGCTTACCGTCCCGCTGGTAAGCGCGATCTTTATTGCTGAGCTTTACCAAACGCGTCACGAAAAGCCCTTCGCCGCTATTGCCTACACGCTGCTGGGGATCATTTATGTCGTCCTTCCCTTTACTGCATTTTTCACATTAGGCTTCATGGGCGGCACCTACGATTACCGTCTGCCGTTGGGCTTCATGCTAGTCCTATGGGCGAATGATACAGGAGCCTATCTGGTAGGACGATACCTTGGCAGACGGCGCCTTTTCGAGCGGATTTCACCGAACAAGACTTGGGAAGGTTTTGCCGGAGGCGTATTGCTGGCGTTGTTTATCTCTTGGATACTGGCACAGAATATACAGGTATTACTCGCCTGGCAATGGATCAGCGTCGCTTTGCTGGTTTCAGTATTCGGCACCTTCGGCGACTTGGTCGAATCCATGCTGAAACGCAGCCAACAGGTAAAGGACTCCGGCGATTTACTACCCGGACATGGTGGGCTATTGGACCGCTTTGATGGCTTACTGCTCGCGGCGCCTGTTGTGCTGGCTTTCTTAGCGTCGACACTATAGCATTATACTGGAAATTACAAGACTATGGAAACCTTAATTTATCCCCAGACCTTTGAATTCCTAGCAGCAATAAAGGAAAACAACGACCGGGAGTGGTTTCAGGCAAACCGGGATGCTTACGAACGGGCCTGGCAGAACATGAAAGACTTTACTACCGCGGTCATCGCGGGGCTTGCTCAAACAGATCGGTATATAAGTGAAGATATTTCTGTTTCTAAGTGTTTATTCCGGATTTATCGCGACACCCGGTTCAGCAAGGATAAGACCCCTTATAAAACCTGGTTTGGAGCCGGGATATCCACCGCAGGGCGAAAACTCAACGGACCGGAATATTACCTGCACATTCAACCGGGGAACAGCTTTGCCGCCGGCGGCTATTGGCGCCCTGAAAAAGATCACCTCTCAGCAATCCGGCAGGAAATCGACTATAATGGCGAGCAGCTGGTTAAGCTTTTGGACAAACCTGACTTCAAACACCATTGCCAGCTAGATAGCCAGGACAAACTGAAGCGGCCGCCTGCAGGGTTTGATGAACAACACCCCCATATTGATCTGCTAAAATTGAAAAGTTTTACTGCATCGGAAATCTTAACGGAAAAAGAGCTCTCAGGCCCGGAGGCGTTGGACCGTGTACTGCAGGCATTCCGCCGGATGTATGACTTCAAGCTATTTCTGCATCAAGCGCTGGGCGACGAATAATTTATTCATGCGGGGAAACTGAATTTTCCCATGCACACCGCGGGAGCGTTCCGTATCGCTTTTACATTGGCGGGATTTCCAGCCACTGCCTCATTTGCCAATACCGCAAAAAGTACAGCCTCTTTAGCGTCGGGCAGCAATCCCAATTCGTTGAAGGAACACACATCTGTTCCGGAGCACCCCTCCTTGATGAACCGCATCAGCAACGGGTTGTGCAGTCCTCCTCCACTTACATAAACGCGTGCACGTGGGTACTCATTCTTAATTTCCTGAACGCTACGTATAATCGCTTCTGCGGAAAACGCACAAAGGGTCGCCATCACATCTTTACCAGGAAGACCCATCGTCCGGCTAGACTCCCGGGCAGCGGCGAGAAATGCCAGATTGAATAGTTCAGGTCCGGTGGTTTTCGGAAACGGCAGAGAGAAAAAGCCGTGATCCAACAAGGCGGCGAGTAATCCCCGGTGCACGGTTCCCGAAGAAGCCATGCCAGCGTTCCAATCCATTGCCATACCTGTTTCCGCTTGAATGTACTGATCCATCAATGTGTTCCCGGGCCCCACATCAGTGGCAAAACACGGTCTTCCGCTTTCGCGTGGCGGAAGACAGGTAAGGTTGGCAATCCCCCCAATATTGAGTAGGATACGCGGTTCTTGTGCATCGGAAAACAGTAAGTAGTCTCCGTAGGCTGCCAGCGGCGCACCTTCTCCTCCGGCAGCGACATGCTTTTGCCTGAAATCCGATATAGTGATAATACCGGTGGTAACTGCAACATGGTCCCCATCGCCGATCTGCAGCGTACTGTTCGGATAGCTCGCGTCGGCGGTGAGCGATTGCGGCGCATGATAAACAGTCTGGCCATGGCTCGCGATCAGATCGACACCATCAGCGGCAATACCCCACTCTGATAACGCATCATTTATGAGTCCGCCATGATAGGCCCCTATCCAGGCGTTGAGCCCCACAAGCTCCTGCTGATCGATCATCCGCTTTGCAAAAACCTTCCGGACACGGGCCTGAAAATCTCCTGGGTAAGATTTCGTCGTAAAGTTCAGTAGGTCCAGAGACGTGCCCGACCCGCCGCCTGTGATCCGGCACAGTGCGATATCCAAACCGTCCAAAGAGGTGCCCGACATCAGGCCGATGACCAACCGGTATTCCTTGCGTGCGATAGAATACAATTTTTCAACAAACGGGTTCATGAACGATAAAGGTAACGGTATTTTGTGGTTTCATCATATAATTCTATTTTTGGAGAAAAATTAACGTTTCTCAATGACTTTTCCAGCAGATCTGAAATACACGAAAGACCACGAATGGATCCGTGTAGAAGGCGAAGAAGCCGTTGTCGGCATTACTGATTTCGCACAACGCGAGCTAGGGGACATCGTGTTCATCGATGTGAATACCATCGGCGAAGAGGTTGCCCAAAACGAGGTTTTCGGCACGGTCGAGGCCGTAAAAACGGTATCAGACTTATTCATGCCGGTAAGAGCCACAGTGCTTGCCGTTAATGAAAAAATAGACGGTTCGCCTGAACTCGTTAATCAAGACCCGTATGGAGAGGGCTGGTTGGTACGCATCAGGCTGAGCGATCCATCGGACGTGGATGGTCTGCTTTCCGCGGATGATTACAAAGCGCAAGTGTCTGCCTAAACCGCGGCAGGCACAACGGACATGAAGCATTACATTTGGGCCATACTATGGGCAGTATTTATTCTCGTTCTGTGCAGCGTACCATCAGAAAGTACTGAAGGCATTCCCGCGTTTCCCGGGATAGACAAGCTCGTGCACACCGGCTTTTTTTTCGTCTTCACCGTGTTGCTTTATTATGGTGCCATCAGGCGGACAGGCACAACAAGGCCCTCATGGGCCATATCTACGCGGGTAACTATTTTCTCATGCCTTTTTGCTTTGTTTACCGAATATCTGCAGTGGAAAATCTTTACCTACCGGGCCGCTGAAGGATGGGACCTCTTTGCTGACGTCACCGGCACATTCATGGGGGTATTTGCCTACCTTTTGTTACATAATACATACGGGATTGAAAGCCGTACCAAGAATCAGGAAAGAAGCTAATGAACAGACATAAGTACAGAAAAATCGCTCACATCGGATTAGTCCTGACGTTCTCGCTTTCCCTCTCAGGCTGCGGGCTGTTTCGTAAGGGGTGCAAGTGCCCTCCGGTACACCGCTATTCCACAATGAACGCACCAGCTCCTACCTACACTGCTTTGGCTATGGTTACGGCGCTCACCTTGTCAGCGCCTTCGTTCAGTAACGCTTCGGCACAGGCTTCTATGGTTGCTCCGGTTGTCAGTACGTCGTCAACCAGTAACACATGCCTACCTGAGATTGCCTCTTGATTTTGTACTTTAAAGGCGTCGCGTACGTTTTCATACCGCTCGTGCCTGTTCATCCGCGTCTGGCTCTCTGATGCTTTCGTCCGTACCAACACATCGGCAGTCACAGCCTTCCGCATGGACTGCGATAATCCGGAAGCAAAGCTAGCACTTTGATTGTATCCTCTTCGCCGCATTTTGATCCGGTGCAGCGGCACCGGGATAATGACATCTGCTTCACTGAACGGAGGGGTGGTGAAAAGCATTTCCCCGTAACGCGTTCCCAACAGTTCACCGATCTCCGGCCGGGCGCGATATTTCAGATGGTAAAGTATCCGTTCCACACGCGAGTCGTCTTCCAGGTATAGATACGACGCAACCCCTTTCAGCGGTACACGGCCCCAAAGCAACCGTGCACTCGGATTACCTGCGTCCGAGTGTCCACCCGTATAAGGTAGATGATACCAGCAATCCGTGCAAATCAATGTTTCTTCATAAGCAAGGGGGCGATCGCAGCCTACACAAGTTTGCGGAAAAAATAAAGATATTGCATCACGAACGTATCGTTTGATAGTCATGGTTGATCATGCAGTAGGTTTGCCGTCTCCTTGATCGCCAGCTGTCCACAAGCAGCATCAATGTCTTTACCCCTGCTCCGTCGGATATTGGTAACGATTCCGCGCCGCCGTAGAAAATCAGCAAAACGTTCTATTTTATCTACCGCGGCATTCTCGAAATCCGCAAAAGCGATGGGATTATATTCGATTATATTGACCTTACAGGGCAAATGCTTGCAAAACGAAGCCAATTCCTCGGCGTCGGACAGATCATCGTTGAACCCGTTGAACACGATATATTCGTATGTCACCGGATTTTTTGTCTTAGCGTAGTAATATTTTAGAGCCTCAGCCAATGATCTCAACGAATTCTGTTCGTTGATTGGCATAATCTCATTGCGCTTCTGATCATTCGCAGCATGCAGCGACAGGGCCAGGTTGAAACGTACCTGATCGTCGCCAAGCCGCTTTATCATTTTGGCGATGCCTGCCGTAGATACGGTAATGCGCTTCGCCGCCATGTTTAACCCCTCTGGGCTAGTAATGTGCCGGATCGACTGCAGCACATTAGCGTAGTTGAGCAGAGGCTCACCCATACCCATATAAACGATATTGGAAAGCGGTTGTCCATAGTTTTCCTCTGCCTGTTTACCGATCAGCACGACTTGATCGTAAATCTCATCACCATTCAGGTTCCGCTTGCGGTCCATATAGCCCGTGGCACAAAATTTACAAGTTAAGCTGCATCCTACCTGAGAGCTGACGCAAGCGGTCATACGATCCGGGGCCGGAATCAACACACCTTCCACAATATTACCGTCAAAAAGGACAAAGCTGCTTTTTATTGTGCTGTCGGCGCTGCGCTGTGCCTCCTTTATCCGAACAGCGTTGATAACGAACGTTTCCGTTAGCTTCTCCCGTAACGCTTTGCTTAGGTTGCTCATTGCATCGAAGTCCGCGCACGACTTTTGCCACAGCCATTCATGGATTTGCTTAGCCCTGAACGGCTGCTCTCCCATTGCCGCCAACTGAGCCCGCAGTTGATCCAACGTCAGTTTTCGGATATCAATTTTCGTCTTGGTATTCACGATGTTGCAAAGATACGGCTTTTTTTGCCGCTATTTTTTGTGCATACTTGGTTAAACACAAAAAAAAATACATATTTGTCTTGTGTTCTTAAATTAGACCTAACCTGAATGACGCTGTATCTGTTGGCAGTATCGATACTTATCCATAGAAAACGGTACCCGCGACTGACGCGCTTTCGGTTAGTGACCGGATCAACCAAGCATGAAACCATAGCGCTATGAACACTTTTTTTTCAGCAGACTATATCGTCCCCGTTACCGGTGAAGCTGTCAAGAACGGCGTTGTTGAAGTAACTGAAAACGGCGTCATCGTTGAACTCTATGCCCCAGACAACCCCGCCCTTTCCGGAAAGAAAATTGTTCGGCACAAGGGCATTATCGTCCCCGGTTTTGTGAATGCCCATTGCCACCTGGAACTGTCTAACATGATTGGCGCCATTCCCAGGCGCACGGGACTGGTACCTTTCCTTGAACAGGTGATATCCGGAAGGGCAGCAGACAGCAGTGAGCTCGAACAGGCAATGGAGAAGGCAGATCAACAACTCTACTCCAACGGTATCGTAGCCGTAGGCGATCATGTAAACTCCGTAATTTCAGCCCCCGTCAAGGCGCGCAGCAAAATTCATTATCACACGTTTGTCGAAGCACTGGGTTTTGAGCCCGAACTCGCTCATCAAAAATTCGCAGAAGCACTGGCGATTGCGGCGCAGTTTGAAGACAAGTCCACTTCCATCACACCGCACGCCCCCTATTCAGTATCCAAAGAACTGTTCAAACTGCTTCATGAAGAGGCCGTCAAAAGGAACATGCCGTTAAGCATCCATAACCAGGAAAGCGAAGAGGAAAACAGATTATTCCGTTATAAAACCGGGCAATTTCTGGATTTTTACACATTCTTGCGTAAGGACATTTCATCGTTCAAAGCACAGGCAAGAAACTCCCTCCAAACCGTCATGTCCTATTTGTCTCCCAGGACACCTGTGATGCTCGTGCACAATACATACACCTCCGCTAAAGACATTTTTTTCGTTGAACGGCAAGAACGGAATATTACTTGGTGTTTCTGTCCCAACGCTAACTTATATATCGAGGGCAACCTGCCTAAAATCCAGAATTTTACGCAGTTCCACCATAAAATCGTCATTGGTACCGACAGTCTCGCTTCTAACGACCGCCTGTGCATCCTAGCGGAATTAAAAACAATCCATGAACATTTTCCGGAACTTCCCTTAACCGAAACGATTAAATGGGCAACTATAAACGGAGCGGTTTTTCTTGGCACGTCTGACCAGCATGGTTCACTTGAAAAAGGCAAAAGACCGGGACTCAATCTGCTGAAAAACACAAATGGACTGGCTATAACAGCCGACACGGAGGTATTCCGATTAATTTAGTACCTTTGGTTATGGAGGTGCATTATCACGTGGTTGCAGCCATTATCCAACACAAAGGGAAAATCCTATGCACGCAGAAAGGCCCGGGCAAATACGACTATATAAGTTATAAATACGAATTCCCAGGCGGAAAAGTTCAAGTGGGAGAAACTGCACAAGCCGCATTACATCGTGAAATAAAAGAAGAAATCCGCCTTGACATCGCCGTAGGTGAGCGCTATAAGACCATAGAGCATCAATATCCACATTTCAATATCACACTAGAGGCGTTTCTTTGTTTCGCTTCCGATATCTCTTCCCTGCAACTTACCGAGCATATTAACCACCAGTGGCGTTCGCCGAATGAACTTCCATTGTTGGACTGGGCCGCCGCCGATCTTCCCATTGTCGCTGCGTTGGCCGATACTTTCGCCCAACCGCATTAACTCAAAAGCCAGAAAACCATGCCAAAGGCGGCACCCAACGCCACACCAGCAAATATCTCTTTTTTAACGTGACGTTTCAAATGCAGCCTTGACCATGCCAAAAGCGGAGCAAACAGCAGAAACCCAAGTCCAGCGTTCTTGTTAAAATAAAGGATCAGAACCCCCAGAAAAGTATGGAATGCAAGGTGCATAGACGCCTTTACACGTATGTTCACTACCTGAGCTGTTAACAAGAGCATCAAGGCGCACGTTACCGCTAGGCGCAAGACCCACCCTTGATTCGTCAACCAGATAATGACCGTAACTGCGAATAACAAAAACGTAGTGCCGACAAACCACCGCTGTCTCTGCAGCTGATCTGATACATCCAAATTGGTATAAGTTCCGCGCTTCACCCCTCTAAGGGTCTTCAGGCCGATAGGCACAAAAATCCCCCCGATAATCAACACAGAAAGATATGTCGCCTCCTTCGCTGGCTCTATGCTAAAAAGCAAAAAAACAACAAAGACCGGCACAGTCAAAAAAGGATGACCGATCGTCGAAACTAATTTTGCAACCGTTGTTTTCAAGCGTATAGCGGGGATGAGGAATTACTCTGCGAAGGTAACCAAAACTTTTGGATCTAGACGGGACCTGATATCCGAAAAAATTGACAAATAGAAGTTGTTGTGAAACAAAAAAACTTTGCATCTTTATCCACACACATTTACATCTACTTATGCTTAAAACAACATCTACGCAAACAACTGATTAAGCGCTAATTAAGTTCCGCTACACAATCGCCTGCCGTCAAATTTTTTACCTGAAAGGTGATCTCGCCTATGAACAGACATCTACTATTATTAGGAATAATCTTTACTTTGTACCACGCCCCTACGTTTGCCCAGCAAAAAGTTAGGGACAATAGCACCTCGGGCTCTGCGCTCCCCAATAAAGATGCTCTTTTAGAATTGGAGAGCATAAACAAAGGGCTTCAAATCAGTAGGTTAGAGTTAAAAAACACGAAAGATGCTACTCCATTGTCGCAGCATCGTGTTGGCATGCTGGTCTACAACATTGCCACCGCAAACGATGTCATACCCGGCATTTATTACAACAACGGAAGCCGTTGGATATTAATCGCTTCAATTGACGATGCAAAACCCATCAGTTACAATCCACGGACCTACGAACTGAGCTATGTCAAAGAAGACGATGAAAAACAAGTAATCAAGTTTCAAGAAGTCGTCAAAGCTTTAGAGACTCCTACGGAGTTGACCGACAATGGAGATGGCACGTTCAGCTACCGCAATGAAAAAGGCATTATTACCACCGTTAATGCCAATAAGCTGACGCAAATTGCCGTGAACAGCGACGCTGTCCATCTGAACTACATCGATGAAAACGGCGTTACCACCAAGTTAGACATGACAAGCGTAGTGAAAAATCTGGAATCCCTCACCGCGCTTGAATATGACAACCTTAACCATGTACTATCTTATCGCGATGAACGCAACGATGAGCACACTTTTGACTTAACGGTCGGCAATCTTCGTTACAACAAAACAGCCAATAGGCTCACCTATACTGCTGAAGATGGAACGGAGACATTAATCGAGATTAATAATACCAGCCTTTCGTACGATTCAACCTCAGGCATCCTTACCTACACCAATTCGCTCGGTGCCAAGCAGCCGGTAAACCTGTCCGACATTGTCCGTGAACAGGAGACGCTCACCGAGCTCGGATATGATCCCGCCGCACATCTGCTCACATACCGCGACGAGGACGGCATTTCT